>Ga0207426_1000034_pt1 | contig 454016 bp, 346 predicted proteins | sample AraplaMF_Cvi_mMS_FD_184265 | JGI IMG/M metagenome (GOLD analysis project Ga0207426, IMG submission 184265) | Arabidopsis root microbial communities from the University of North Carolina, USA - plate scrape MF_Cvi_mMS (SPAdes) (version 2) | ecosystem: Host-associated > Plants > Roots >...
GATTTTGGGAGATATGAGCGGATAAAGATTCGCTTATATCTCCCAAAATCATTTTAAATCAAAAAAATCAGAAATAAAAAATCAGTAAAATCATCAAAATCAGTTTAATCCTGGGTAAGACAAAATCAGTTTAATCCTGGGTAAGACAAAAACGCATTATTTCCGCGTCATCACAATTTCCATGTCCTTCATTTCCTTCCCGTCTACGGTCCGGTACATTTCCATGGTTTGGTGATCTTTGTCGGTCCATTTTGTTACCTGGCGGAGGTTGCAATCTTTGCCGGTAAGCGGATTTGTTACTTTGCCCTTTAATTCCAGCGAGTGGGTAGCATCATCCCAGGTGCCTTCCATCACGGTAATGCCGGTGCCCATGTTGTCGATCCAGCTGTTGATAAATACTTTGCGCTGGTTGTCGTATGCCAGGACGCCGATGCCTTCAAAAGCCATTCCCATCATGGTGGCGGTGTAACGGCTTTCGCAATAACGGCCGCCCAGGATCATTTTGTTGACACAGGCGCCGGTAGTTTTGGTAGGTGGGGCATCGGGCTTTTCCCACATCGTCATATCAGCTGTCCATTCGCCGTCGGCCATGGCCATTTTTTGATGAACAGGACCCGGCGTCATGTATTCCATCCAGGCCTTCATCATCGCGGCAGAGTCTTGCTGCGCAAATGTTTCGGAGGTAATTAACAGGCATAACGCAGCCGTTAACATGTAGATTGTTTTCATGATGTGCAGTGTTTAAGAAGTGTTATAACAGGGGTATGGTAGAATTACAGTACAACAAGTTAAGCTATTTATTTTGTGCAGCCATGGTATGCGTGTTACACCTCCCAAATTCCATACCTTTGATACCGAAAGAATAATCCCCTTATGCAAACAACCATACTGGATGTGTCCGGAGGAAGGGCACAGACATTGGGCATCGATACAGCCATATCCTTTGAACCGTTTATAGCCTATCTTAAAAAAAGGATCAGCGAAGAACAAACGGTGAAATCCCTGTTGTATGCAGCCGCACTTGCTCAATTCGAAGCATCGGACAGCAGCCGGCAGGATATTCCCCTGGAAGAAATAGCCGGCTATGAAAAGCAGCTGGAGCATATTTATGCCTGTCTTTCGCCAGCCATGGCGGCCGAAGACCGGCTCGCATGGGGACTCAGCTACCCTTTTTTACCCATTACTTTTTATGGTACCGACCACTTGTTCGAACTGCTGGGACAAAGAATGCATCATCAAAACTATGAAGTGAGCAGGCAGCCGGCCGATTATCACCGGGAGCGTTTGCAGCTGGTGTACTCTTTTATCCTGCAACGGCTATACAATTTTATTGTACCGGTAAAAACCGGGCAGCATCACTCAGGAATCAATAAGCGCACCGGGTTGCTGCAATATTATGAGGTAAACATCAACACCAGTTTTGTGGATGTTACCGCCAAAGGACCCTTACCGGAAATTGATGTGGTACAGCTGTATACGCACTTGAGCGAGGGAGGCGGATTTGAAATACTGGAAGAAATGCTGCCGTTGGAACTGTTCCGGTTCAGGGGCATCTGTGTGATCACGGTAACGGATATCACAGCAGAAAAAGCCGTGGAAAATATCAGGAAAGTACGGCTTTCCCGTACCGCACTGGTAGAAGAGAGCAATTACAGGGAAGTGATACAGTCGCTGAAATCGTTGGTGGGTGACAATAAGATTGAGTTTGACCTGTTCCCCATGTTACGGGTCAATAATAACCTGGTGTATGGCCTGGAAAAAGGAGGAACAGGTATCCTGTTCGATGTATGGGGGGAAGACCGGCTTACGCCGGAAGAATTCCGCCGCCAGGCAGGTGCATACGCGGCGAAACCACTTTTCTTTTTTTCTGCCGATATCTGGCGGGAAAACATGCCGGAGTACGCATTCCTTGAACACTTCCGTAAACTGAATGTAAAGTCGCTGGCATTAATGCCTATTTTTTATGCGCATGAATTGGTAGGTGTAATGGGCGTGCATACCTGGAAGGAAGATACTTTTGATGATAAAACCCTGGCATTGCTGGAGCCTGCCATCAGTGCCATATCACAACTGCTGCAGGTGTATATAGAAGAGTTTAACCTGGAGATAGAAAAGGTGATCAAGGAAAAATTTACTTCCATACAACCCGCTGTACAATGGAAGTTTAACGAAGCTGCATGGAATTACCTGTATAGCTTAAAAAAGAATTTACCCGCTACTATTCAGAATATTTTCTTTGAACAGGTATACCCGCTGTATGGCGCTATAGATATCCGTAATTCAACCGTAGAACGTAACAAAGCAATTATTGCGGACCTTGACAGTCACCTGAGCCTGCTGGCAGCCACGCTGGATACGCTCCGGCAATACCAGCAAAACGACCTGTTAAAGGAAATGATCTTTCATTGCCAGCAATGGCAACAGGCATTGTTACTGCAGCAACTGAGTCCTTCCGATGAAAATGAATTAAACAGGTTCCTGGAAGTAGAGGCGGTGGAATATCTCCGGCATTTTGCGGTGCAGTTTCCCAAAACAAAAGATGCTATTGACACCTGCTTACAAAGTTTAGCAGGCGATGTGAATAAAGATGCGCTGGAACAATCCATGCAACTCATCACCCAAACGGTGAACCAGTATTTCGAATCTGAGAAAGCCGGGTTGCAGGAATCTTATCCCTGCTACTTTGAAAAATTCAGAACAGATGGGGTAGAGTATGATATTTATATAGGGCAGTCTATTGCACCGGATAAACCGTTTAATCATTTCCATCTCAAAAATCTTCGTTTATGGCAGCTGTCGTCTATGGTCACTATTGCCGGATTAACCCATGGGCTGCTGTCGCAGATGCCAACAGAACTGCGTACCACTCAGCTGATCTTTGTGCATAACCAGCCTATTGATATCAGTTTCCGTGCGGACGAAAGAAAGTTCGATGTGGAAGGCGCCTATAATATCCGTTACCAGATGATCAAGAAGCGGATCGACAAAGTACATATCCGGCATACAGAGGAACGTTTAACCCAACCTGATAAAATTGCACTCATCTATTCCGACAGGAAAGATGTGGAAGATTACCTGCCCTTTATACGTTATCTGCAGCAAACCGGTGTGCTGCTGCCCGAAATGGAAGAGCTGGAGCTGGAAGACCTGCAGGGACTCAGCGGTTTACAGGCAATCCGGGTAGGGATTACGCTGCCGGCGGAAAGCATAAAACAAAAAGCCATTGAAGCAAATGGTCAGTACAAATAGCCATTATTCTTATTCGTTACCCGGTTCAATAGCTTTTTGCTTTATCCTTTATGCTTTCTGCCTTATATTTATTCTTTCTAAATCAGCCGGCGGTTGTAAGCATCACTCATGGATAAAAGAGATTTCGACGTAATTGTAGTAGGATCGGGGCCCAACGGCTTGTCTGCCGCCATCAGGCTGCAACAGGCAGGGGTATCGGTGTTGGTACTGGAGTCAAGAGATACGATTGGCGGGGGCATGCGTACACAGGAGCTTACCTTACCGGGGTTTTACCACGACGTGTGTGCAGCCATTCATCCAATGGCAGTAGGTTCTCCTTTCCTGTCCACCTTACCCCTGGCGGATTACGGGCTGGAGTTTGTTTATTCACCGCTTGCTGCTGCGCATCCTTTTGACGATGGCAGCGCCGCCTTCCTGGCCCGCTCGCTGAACGACACCATTGCGGGACTGGGGGTAGACGGGGCCGCATATCGCCGCCTTATAGAGCCGGTAGCCGTGCATTGGGAAGAAATAGCCGCTGATATCCTGGGGCCGCTTTCCTTTCCGGCGCATCCGCTGAGGCTGGCACGTTTCGGACTGGATGCATTGCGTTCGGCCGAGGCGATATCCAAACGATTTTCCACCACGGCTGCGAAAGGGCTGTGGGCAGGCATGGCGGCGCATGCCATACAGCCGCTTACCAATATTGCTTCGGCGGCTGTGGGCATTGTATTATCGGCCATAGGGCACCGGCACGGATGGCCTATACCCAAAGGCGGTTCCAGTGCCATCGGGAATGCACTGGTCCAATATTTTATTTCACTGGGTGGTAAAATTCAAACAGGCGTTCACGTTAGTTCGTTATCGCAGTTGCCATCGCATCATGCGGTGTTGTTTGATCTTACGCCCAAACAGTTGCTGACTATAGCCGGAGAGCAGTTTTCGCCGCACTATAAGCGACAGCTCACGCAGTACCGGTATGGTCCAGGGGTATTTAAAATAGACTGGGCGCTGGATGGTCCTGTGCCCTTTTCCGCGCCGGAATGCCGGCAGGCAGCTACGGTGCACCTGGGCGGCAGCTTTGCAGAGATTGCGTTGTCAGAGCAACGCGCCTACAGCCGACAGTCCAATACCTCGCCTTTTGTATTGCTCACCCAACAAAGCCTGTTTGATCACAGAGCGCCGGAAGGCAAACACACCGCCTGGGCATATTGCCATGTGCCCAATGGCGATACAACGGATATGACAGAGATCATAGAAAAACAGGTAGAACGGTTTGCACCCGGCTTCCGCGATCTGATCCTGGCAAAACATACATTCAATGCACAGCAGATGGAAACCTATAACCCGAATTATGTAGGCGGCGATATCAACGGCGGTATTATCGATATCCGGCAGTTGTATGCCCGCCCGGTTCCTCGTTTGAACCCTTACCGTACGTCGGCGAAAGGGATCTATATCTGTTCTTCTGCCACACCTCCGGGTGGAGGCGTACACGGCATGTGTGGCTACCATGCAGCCAACACAGTGCTGAAAGATATTTTTTAAAGCAGTCACTATCATTAATGAATCTATATGCCTACAGTAAAGTCTTATTTGCAGGAAGACTGGGCCATTGTTACGCTTGGTTTCCTGATCATCCTTCTTTCGATAGCCGGTGTAGTAGTGGCTTTACCGGAGTATAAGTGGAGTACCACCGAAGACCTGACCGGTAAAGTATTAACCGGCGCCAACTTATTAAAGATCGGTGCACAGTTTATTTATGTGATAGCCATCGCCGCGCTGGGATCTTTTCTCACCGGGAAATCAGTAAAAAATACGCTGCTGGTTTTCCCGGTAGTGTTTATACTCACCACATTGGCGCTGATCGTAGCCGGCAACGCCACTGTGAATGATTATGGACTGGAAGCCGTTATTTTCAGTCTTATTATCGGTTTGCTAATCGGCAACCTGTTTAAGCTGCCCACCTGGTTCCGGGAGTCGCTGACTTCGGAGTTTTTTGTGAAAATAGGTCTGGTACTGTTGGGTACCACCATTATTTTTTCAGATGTGATGAAAGCCGGTGCATTGGGACTGGTACAGGCATTGGCAGTGGTATTGTCCGTATGGTATTTTTCTTATTGGGTATGTAAACGTCTGAAAATAGACAATGAGCTAACCATGATGTTATCCAGCGCAGTATCTATTTGCGGGGTATCTGCCGCCATTGCTACTTCGGGTGCTATTAAGGGAGATTCCAAAAAGCTGTCGCTGGTCATTTCCCTGGTACTGATCACGGCTATCCCGATGATGATCTTTATGCCCATGATTGCGCATTACTTTAACTTCCCGGAAGCTGTAACGGGCGCCTGGCTGGGCGGTAGTATCGATACTACCGGTGCGGTAGTGGCCTCCGGCTCGCTGGTAGGTGAAACCGCACTTAAGATCAGCACCATCGTTAAGTTTTCGCAGAACGTATTACTGGGAGTAGCGGCCTTTGCCATCTCTGTATACTGGACTTATACCAAACATCCCAATGCCGGTGATGCCAATACCAAACCCACTTTAAAAGTGATCTGGGAGCGCTTCCCGAAGTTTGTGATCGGCTTTATTGCTGCCTCGCTGGTGTTTTCGTTTTTCGTTTCACCGGCCACCATCGCCAGCGTAAAAGGACCCTTGAAAAGTTTGCAGGGTCTATGGTTTGCGCTTGCATTTACCAGCATAGGCCTGGAAACAAATTTCAAAGACCTGGTGGGTACAGAAAGCCGGAAACCCGTATATGCGTTCCTGGTAGCCCAGTCGTTTAATGTGCTGATAACGCTGGTGCTGGCTTACCTGCTGTTTTCTTAGCCGTGGCGCATTACTTTTTTTAGTATTTTGCCGGGATATGAAATACCATAATCCCGTTGCCGTCCTGGAAAGAATGAATGGCGCAGCCATTGACCCAACGGATACAGCCGCTGTTGCTCTTCTCCGGAAAAAAATGCTGGCAGAACTGGAGCTAACAGCCGATAAGGTATTACAAATAGCGGGAGAGTGGTGGAGTAAAAATGACCTGCTGGTTTTTTTTGACAGGCTGCAATCCCCTGCAGAATTACATTTTCACCAGGAAATTAATAGCGATCCTGTTTTATCACAGTTCCTGGAAACCGGAACGATGACAGGATTGTTTGAAGATAAGGCGCTATATAAAGACAATTCCTTCCTGTCTTTTATAGCGCCTTTTTATGAACCGTTGTTTACCGCAGCGGTATTAACAAGTTTACAACAACGACAGGTAACTACCCTACAATACCTGTTTGGCAACCCGTTGCTGATTCCCGGCGAACAAGTAAAACGCAGTTACGATAAAATATTCCGTTTCCTCGCTGAGCAATATACTGCCCTGGAAAATTTGCGGCTGGAGGCGGAAAGAGACCGGCGGATTTTGCTGTGGAAAGAAGAGGCGGGACCATATGTCAGCTATACACAGGTAAAGCTGCTGAATGCCCTGCCGGATGCGTTTATGGAATGGAGATGCAGTTATGGTATCCTCATGATCAACTTTGCGTTGGTACTGAGTTCCATCGGAGAACGGAAAATAGCGTTAGGCATCCTGGAGGATGTGCAGCGGTTAAAGAGTACCGCGCATGTACAGGAAAGCGCTACACACTTTATCGGGTATGTAAAAGAAGCGATGAAAACCGGCATCGAAATTTTTGGCGAACGCAATACACCATTTGATAGATTTCTGGCCAGGTGGAATTTGTCGAGGGACCGGCTGCTAAGAATAGCCATTACGGTTTTTATTATGCTGGTGATCGGAATAGGTTCGCGTTATGAAAGAAAACAAGATGATCAGCGGCTCTATGTAGCGGCTGACAGGAGTTTTTTTGGCGGCTCCCGTACTTTTTGGACGATGGAATATTTACTATCTCAGCTGGAATCGAATACGGTGGAGCGGGCGGTCAACATTAAAGGACATACGGGTACTGTTATTCCAAAAAGGGGTGATGACCTGTATGGGCCACAGCTAATGGCTGCATTGGGTGAGCAAGGGAATATAGGGGAGTTTTTTGTACAGCCATTGTATGATAAAGGCCGGCCCGTGCTAAAGGAAGACAGTACTTTTACAGATCCGCAACACCGGCAGAGTTTGTGCGTATTTAACCGTGTGGAAGCAGGATTGATAACGATTGTACAAACGCCCGATTCGTTTTATTCCCGTTACGTAGCAGCGCACGACAGCGAGTTTGTGCCGTTGCCGCTCGCTCTCAGCCGGGTGTATTTTTATATGGGGCTGTACTGGAACCCGGAATGGGCGGCAGAAGAGACTATGAAATACGTGCCGGACTACCGCGCAAAAGGTTTTTTCCTGTTACCTTATTTTAATTCTGTTTCTTTTTTACGGCAATCGCGGATGCAGTTTGTGTTAGACAGCAGCTACTGGAAAACATCCAACCGCTACATGCCGTTGGAAATTTCGCTCTCCAAAGCACAGCAGCTACAGCTGAAAAGATTATCGGATAATGTGAACGGAACAGACATCAAGATAGGAGAGTAGCCCGCCTGCTTTTACATCTTTTTGCTTATTTTGCCGGCAGATGAAGTACCAGAACCCCCTTACGCTACTAGATAAAATGAATGGCGGGCCCGTGGATGTGCGGGACAATACCGCGTTAACCCTTCTCCGGAAAAAAATGCTGGCAGAGCTTGACCTTACTGATGATAAGGCGTTGCGGGTAAACGGGCGGCTGTTCAACAAGCATGAACTGTTGCAGTTTTTTGACCAGTTACAATCAACGGATACCCTTCGTTTTCACCAACAGGTAGCGGCAGATGAGGTGTTGGTACATTTCCTGAAAAGCGGGGAGCTGAAAGGTCAGCTGGCAAATCAGTCCTGGTATGAAGATCCAGGGTTCCTGGTATTTATTGCACCCTATTACGAACCGCTGTTTACAGCGGCTGTACTTAACAGTTTTAAACAAGCCGATGTTGCTGCCATACAACATCTTTTTGCAGCACCGTTGCTGATGGACGGCGTACATACGACTGCCAGTTACCGGCAGGTGTTGCGTTATCTTAAAGGATTGGAAAATGAGCTAAAAACCGCACTGGCAGAATTAGATAATGGCGCTGCATTTACCTGGAAATACCTGGCACACCTGGCCAATACGAAACTGATACAGCAGTTAAACAGTTTGCCGGGAGAATTTCATCAGTGGAGAATTGATTATAGTATCCATCTTATTAACCTGTCGATCGCCATATATAAAAAAGATTTTAAACGCAGTATGGCGGTACTGGACCTGGTATCGCAGTTGAAAACCTCCGACTATGTGCAGGAGCGGGTGGTGATCCGCAGGGAAGAACTGCGGCGGCTGAGAAAGCAACAACGGCCCAAACGCCCGGCGGAAACCTGGTTGGGCCGCCTGGTAAAACCTTTCTGGCCGGCCTGGTTAACCGAGAAAAAAGCATACCTGATTTTTTTCTGTTTGTTGCTGGGCGTCGGTATTGTATTGGATTTCCAGGATCAATCCGGCAAAAAAAACAGGAAGCATGTGCCGTCACAAAACATCGACTTTTTTGGCGGGAGCCGTACCGCGGCGCAAATGAAATACCTGGTGGCGCAATTGCAACATATGGCGCCCGGTCAGTTGCAGGATGCGTCAGTAAAGGATTCCGGGCTGGTTACCCCACAAACGGGAACGGATGTATATGGTCCTGCTTTTATGAAGGTATTGAAACCCGGTAAATTGCAGGGCACAGCGAAGTCTAACGGTAACGGGCAAACGTACAGCGCAGCGGCAATAGACAGCGCTGCCTTCCTCGACCCCCTGCATAAGCAAAGTGTAAAGTTGTATAACCGCTTGCCGGTGGGACTGGTGGCGTTGGTACAAACACCGGATTCTTTGTATTCCCGGTTTGTAACCCCGCATGATAGTATCTTCCTGCCATTGCTGGCAGGTATTGCCAACCGGCTATATTTTTATGCAGGCGAAAACTGGACGATATCCAAACAGTCAGGGACGCCCTATGACAGTACTTATCGTGTCAATGGATTTTTTATGTCGCCCTACAAAAACTCCTCCGTTTTTCTCACGGAAACTGCGTTGGTATTTACGCTGGACCCGGCTTACTGGCGCCGGTCTAACAGGTATATTCCCTTAGAGATTGGCACAGAAGGGGACCACCTGTTTTTGAACATGCTGGATAACGATGCAACGGGGGTAGATCTTTACCTCGGTGAATAGCGTTTAGCCGATACCGGTACCTTTCAGCTGATCACCTTCTTTGGTATCGGGCAGCAGGTGATAGAGCTGGTTTACCACTACTTTCAGTTCATCATAGTTTTTCCGTTCCAGTGCTTTTTCACCGGCATCTTTGAAGCGGGCGGCCTTTTGGGGGTCGGTATAATCATCGGTGGTAACGCTGGCGTAGTAGTAATAGGCATTGATCCAGGTTTCCGGTTTGTTGCGCCTGATTTCCCATCCCAGGTCGTCCAGTTCATCTATTTTTGCTTTGATAGTATAATAGCTTTGTGAAGAAAGATAGTTGCTTTCGTCGGTGATTATTTTTTCAAAGCGGGCTATGCGGCTGTCGTCTTCCTGCTCGCGGATAGTTTGTAAACAGTATTCTTTCCTTTTAAAATACTGTTCTGTAATTTCCAGGATCTGCTGGTCTTTCCCGGTGCTGTCCAACTGCTGGGCCAGTTTACGTTTCTTTTCTTCGAGCTGGTATTTTTCGTCGGTCACATCATCGTCGCTGATCCTGTCGATACGGCTGCTTACCTGGTTCAGGTCTTCCTGTATTTGTTGCACGGCAGCTGCCAGTTCGTACTGCTGCCTGTTTTTAAACGATTTCATTTTGGCGGCTGCTTTCTGATACAGCTGCCGGATATCGTCTTTTAATTTGCCGATGTTGATTTGCCGTACCTGGGGATTAAACACTTCTGAAAATTCCTGTTCATTCATGAGCAGTATTGCTTTTACCGACAGGTCCCTGCTTTCGCTGATTTGCAGCGTGATTTCCACATCGGAGCCTTTTACGAGGTCGGTGAGCAGGTCGGTGCTTTTTATTTCGATCATGCCCAGGGGCACACAGCTGCCGGGAACGGCATAGCGGCTGCCTTCCACCACATTGATCAGCAGGCTGTCCTGTCCGGCGCGCAGGATGTTTTTCATCACTTCTTTTATGATGGTTTTGCGGAGCGGAAGGATCGCATTTTTTTCAAAGATGAGTTCCAGTTTAGTGGTATTGTTTTCCAGGTCATCTATTTCTATGCAGATATCGTTGGGCAGCGGTTGACCATGAATATTGAATTTTCCCTGTGTAATGGAAATAACCGGCGTATCGGCGTCTATTTCATGGTGGGCGGTATCAAACACCAGGATGTTGAACTGGTTATTGGTATTTTCTGCCAGCAGCAGCATTTCAGAAATCCGTTCCTGCAGGGGCTTTATACCACTGTCGTAACCACCATCCGCGCGTACAATGCGATAGCTGAGTCCTGCTACCGGTCCGGTAACAATGGCGGTGAAATATTCTTCTTTATCGGCGGTATTTTTCTGATAGGCTGTTTTGAAATGAATGTTTAGCGGGGCGCCGCTGTGTTGCCTTTTTTCAGGCGATTCGGGCGTGGAAACGGAGCGGGTGCCGGCATACCATGCAGCGCCTGTTGCAACCGCAGTAGTAGGGTCTACACTGCAGTTTACCGGGATGCCCAGTTGTGTGGTGACCAGTTGTTTTACCAGCGGTATATAGGTGCTGCCACCGATCATCACTACTTCGATAATATCGGCAGCGGTGAGATGATTCCTGTCGAGTATCTTTTTCACCAGGTCTACAGAATACTGGATGGTATTATAGATCACTGATTCAAATTGTTCGCGGGTAATGGTGAGATAGATGTCTTGCTCATCGATCTCGAATTCAATTTCGGCGGAGCTGCTGTTGCTGAGCTGTACTTTTACCTCTTCTGCTTTTTTCAGCAGGATGTGATAGAGGGTATTGTATTTGCCCCGGGCACTGCGCAGTTCCGTGAGCAGGTCGGGATAGCTGCCCTGCTGCTGCAAATGCGGCACCACCAGTTTTTCGATGATGGCGATGTCGAAGTCCACACCGCCCAGGTAGTTATCTCCTTCGTGATCGGTAACCCGCATTTCCCCGTCTACGATTTTTACGAGTGCTACGTCGAAGGTGCCGCCACCAAGATCGTATACGAGCCATTGACCCTGCAGGCTGGCGGCATTGACTTGTTTGTTTGCAAAAGCGAGACTGGCGGCAATGGGTTCCTGTAACAGCTGTACTTCCCGGAAACCGGCATCGTTACCGGCTTTTTTGGTAGCGTTGGATTGAATGGTATCGAAAGAGGCGGGGATGGTAATGACCACCGCATCGGGCTTTTCGCCGGTATAGATAAAGTTCCGGAGTTCCCGCAGCACCATGGCCGACAGCTCCACCGGTGTTTTAAAATCGCTGGTATTGGGTACAAAAAAGGATTCTGAGGTACCCATTTTTCTTTTGAAAGAAGAAAACACATTTTCCGGATCTTTTTCTATCAGCTCCCTGGCTTTATCACCCACAATGATCCTGTCTTTCCGGAACGCCACTACAGAGGGCAATGTTTCTTTCTGACCAAAAGGATTCTTGAATATTTCTACGGTACCGTTCTGGAACCTGGCGATCAGGGAGTTGGTAGTGCCCAGATCAATTCCGAAATTAATTTGCTGGCTCATAGGTTTATTTTGCGGCGGCGATAACGACCCCTTTTTGTAATATGGATTTTTGTCCGCCGGCAGTAAAGTATACTACCGGTTTTATCACATTTACGATTTCCATTTCGGACGACATTTCCCCTGTGATACTGGCTTCATAATCGACCCTTGTTTCGCGATAGGTTTCCCCCAGGGGGTTCAGGATGGTGTAACCGGCCTCCTCGAAATGTTGTTTGATGCGGTCGATATTGCGTTGCAGGGACAACAACTCCGGTTTGGCAGCTGTTTTCTTATCCAGTTCAAATACCTGGTTAATGATCCTGATATGCAGGGTTAATAGTGGGTCCATTCCGTCAATTGTGTTGTTCACAAATATAACAGATAATTCGCTGTGTTTTTGGCGTAGTTTAGGGTAGATTAAGCGCTATGAAAATGCGGTAAGCGATAAGGGCTGTTACGCTCTTCCCACAAATTTTGTTTTTCCGGAATTAGATATTATCTTAAGGCTATTCCGTTTTCCACATTAAATACCCGACGTTATGAAAACATGGTTGTTACTCATCTTTTCCCTATTTACATACCCGTTTTTGCAATCGAATGCACAGACGCCGTTACCCGCTATTGGTATTTGTACCTCTTTTTCGAACGACAGTCTCGCTGCGGCCAGCGGATTTACTTACGTGGAAGAAACCGTACGCAAAATTTTGTCGCCTTCCCTGAGTGAAGCACAGTTTCGTGAACAGCTGCATGCACTGCGCAGCAGTCGTTGTAAAGTGCAAAGCTGTAACGTATTTGTACCGGGATATATTAAATTAACCGGCAGCGGGGTAAACGAAGCAAGGGTATTGGGGTATGTGGATTCGGTGATGCAGCGGGCTAAAATTGCGGGTATAAAACTCATTGTATTAGGCAGCGGGGAAGCGCGTAAAATGCCGGAAGGTACCGACCGGGCGATGGCGGTGCAACAGTTTGTGCAGTTAGCCCGCAAAATGGCCGTCATCGCTGCTAAGTACGATGTGGTTATTGCCATGGAAAACCTCAATCAATCTGAAACCAATTTTGTAAATACGCTGACAGAGGGGATTGAAATAGCAACAGCGATACATCATCCTAACTTCCGCCTCACGGCCGACATCTATCACATGCTGCGGGAAAACGAATCTGCAGCCAGTATTGAAAAGGCGAAAGGTTTGCTGGTGCATTGTCATATTGCAGAAAAAGAAAAGCGGTCGGCCCCCGGTGTAACGAAGGAAGATTTCCGTCCTTATTTTGCCGCATTGCATAAAATAGATTTTACCGGCCATATCATGATGGAATGCCGGTGGGATGACCCGGCCACAGAGTATAAGCCGGCATTTGATTACCTGGAAGGGCAACTGAAGGAAGCCTGGGCTACTAAATGAAATAAATAACACGCTGTAAAAACTGAAAACTACTTTGTATGTCTGAGTCAACAAAAACAAGGCGGGAGTTCCTGCAACAATCGTTACTGGCAGGAGCCGGTATCACCCTCAGTGCTATGGGGATGCCCGCCAGCAGTTATGCCCGGATCATGGGCGCTAACGACCGTGTAAACGTAGGCCTGGTAGGCTTTTCTGATCGTGCACGGCAAGCGCTGTTACCCTCCTTTTTTAATAACAACAAGGAGTTGAATTTTGACCTGATTGCTGTTTCCGATATATGGAACAGGCGAAGAGAAGAAGGAAAAGCTTTCCTGGAAAATAAAACAGGGCATAGCGTACAAGCCTGTGTGAATAACGATGAACTATACAAAATCAAAGGATTGGATGCGGTGTTTATTGCATCGGCCGATTTTCAGCATGCCTATCATACTATAGAAGCGGTAAAGAACAAATGCGATGTATACAGTGAAAAGCCGTTCGCTGAAACGATGGAAGATGCCCGCAACGCGCTCAAAGCAGTGAAGGATTCCGGCCGCATTATGCAGGTAGGTACGCAACGCCGCAGTGGGGCCAGCTATCACGCTGCCGCCAATTTTATACAACAGGGTAAGTTTGGTCCCATTACTATGGTGGAAATGACCTGGAATGTAAATCAGCCCGGCCGCTGGCGCCGTCCGGATCTTGTAAAATCTATCCGCGAATCGGATACCGACTGGAAACGCTTCCTGGCAGGCAGGCCGCAGGATAGCTGGGATCCCCGCAAATACCTGGAGTTTCGCCTCTTCTGGCCCTATTCTTCCGGTATCTTCGGTCAGTGGATGACCCACCAGATTGATACGGTACATTGGTTCAGCGGTTTGAAACACCCCCGTACAGCAGTAGCCAACGGCGGCATTTATATGTGGAAAGATGGCCGTAAAAATGCGGATACCCTTACCGCCGTATTTGAGTACGGTCCGGAAAATGATCCTAACAGTGGTTTCCAGGTTGCATACAGCAGCCGTTTCCATAATTCAGCCGGCGGCACCAAGGAAATTTATTATTCCAATGGCGGCACCATCGATATGTCTACCAACAAAATCAGTTCTACAGGTGGTTTAACAGAAAAAGAAGCACAGGAAATGGGGATGCATGCCAACCTGCTCACCGCTCAAACGCTGGGCGATGCCGAAGCCGCTGCAACCAGCGCCAACACCGGCGGCGACCCGCTCACCAATGCGCATGTACGCAACTGGATGACATGCGTGCGTGAGCGTAAGCAACCCAATGCACCGATAGAAGCGGCTTATTCACACTCCATTGCGCTGATCATGGGTAATGCTGCCTACCGAACTGGTATGAAAGCGACCTTTGATGAGGCTACCCAGGAAGTGATGGTAGGTGGCAAGGTATTTACGCTGTGATTAAATTTCTAAGTGATCCAAAATACTTTGTATTTTGGATCACTTAGAACATCGCACAATGAACAGGAACAAATTTTTTAAGTGCCTGCCCCTGGCAGCAGGGGTGGCGCTTTTATCACTGCCGGTTAAAGCTCAGCAGAAGGCTGCCACCACACCCAACATCGTTTTTATTCTCGCAGATGATTTAGGTTATGGAGACCTGAGTGCTTATGGCCAGCGTAAATTCAGTACACCACACATCGATCAGCTGGCAAAGCAGGGGATGCGGTTTACACAGTTTTACGCCGGCACTTCCGTATGCGCGCCTTCAAGGGCATCGCTGATAACCGGTTTACATACCGGGCATACCTTTATCCGTGGTAATAAGGAAGTGAAACCGGAAGGACAACAGCCCATCGCCGACACCGTCGTTACGATAATGGAAGTATTGAAAAAAGCAGGCTATACTTCCGGTATCTTTGGTAAGTGGGGACTTGGTCCTGTAGGATCTTCAGGCGATCCGCTGAAACATGGTGCGGACCGTTTCTACGGTTACAACTGTCAGCGGGAATCACACCGCTACTTTCCTACACACCTGTGGGACAACGACACCAAAGTTGTGTTATCCGAAAACGGCCAGCTGGACCAAATGAAAACATACGCGCCCGCGCTGATACAGCAGCAGGCCTTGCGTTTCCTGGAAGACAATAAAAACAAACCTTTCTTTTTATATCTCACCTATACGCTGCCGCATGCAGAGCTGCAGGTGCCGGATGATAGTCTTTTCCGTCATTTTAAAGGCAAATTCGCAGAACAACCTTACAAAGGAAACGACTACGGACCAGAAGCCACCGTACCCGGCTATGCCTCACAGGCTTATCCGCACGCCACTTTCGCAACTATGGTTACCCGCCTGGATAACTACGTAGGCGAAATAATGGAGCGCTTAAAAGCATTGGGCCTGGATAAAAATACCCTGGTAATATTCACCAGCGACAACGGCCCGCATACCGAAGGAGGCGCCGATCCGGCTTTCTTCAACAGCGCCGGCGGTTTCCGCGGCGTAAAGCGCGACCTGTATGAAGGAGGTATCCGCGAGCCCTTTATTGCCCGCTGGCCCGGTAAAATCAAGGCCGGCAGCATCAACCATTTCCAGGGCGCCTTCTGGGATATTATGCCCACACTATCGCAACTGACCAACGCACCCTCCATGCCGTATACCGACGGCGTGTCCCTGCTGCCAACTTTAACCGCCGGCAAAGGACAACAACAACATCCGTATCTCTATTGGGAATTCCATGAAGATGGCGGCCGCCAGGCAGTAAGACAAGGCAAATGGAAAGCCGTGCGGCAACAGGCGCAGCAACACCCTGATGCACCGATCGAACTATATGATCTCACAAAAGATCCCGCAGAGGCGAAGAACGTAGCAGCCGCTCATCCCGATATAGCCCGTAAAATGGCGGGTTATATGAAAGAGGCACACGTGGAAACGGCGTTGTACCCATTCTTCGCGCGGTGATTGTCTTTACCAGGATTAAACTGATTATACTGATTTTGATGATTTTTTATTATTTGATTAAAATGATTTTGGGAGATAAAAGCGAATAAAAAATATTCGCTTTTATCTCCCAAAATCATTTTAAATCAAAAAAATCACAGTAAAAAAATCATCAAAATCAGTATAATCAGTTTAATCCTGGTAAAGACAATTTAGCTTCGGTCTACCAGCTTATTCATGCTCTCATTATACCGGTCGCCGGTGTTGGGGTATTTCGCCAACAGGGCTTCCAGGTTTTGGAGGTCGGCAGCGGTTAAGTGTACATCTACGGCGCCGGCGTTATCCAGCAGGTATTTTCTTCTTTTGGTGCCTGGGATGGGGATGATATTATCGCCTTGTGCCAACACCCAGGCCAGTGCCAGCTGGGCAGGGGTACAGTTTTTACCGGCAGCCAGTTCTGCAAAGGCGGTGGCCAGCAGGCGATTGTTTTCGGCATGTTCGCCCTGGTAACGGGGTAGTAATTTCCGGAAGTCGTTGTCGCCCAGTTTGGTGATGTCAAGGTCGTTGGTCACCAGGCCACGGGCCAGTGGACTGAATGGAACAAAGCTGATACCCAGTTCCCGGCATACTGGCAGAATTTCCTTTTCCACATCGCGGGTGAGCAGGGAATATTCGCTCTGCAGGGCGCTGATAGGATGTACGGCATGCGCTTTACGCAGGGAGTTAGCGGAAGCTTCCGATAAGCCCAGGTAGCGGACTTTACCTTCTTTTACCAGGTTGGCCATAGCGCCTACCATTTCTTCCACGGGGATGTTGGGATCGATACGGTGGGCATAGTACAAATCGATCACATCGGTTTGCAGGCGTTTTAAACTGGCTTCTACCGCCTTTTTCATGTAGGCCGGAGAACCATCAAAGTTGCCTGCCCGAACGTCTGTATGAAGAGAAAAACCAAATTTTGTGGCAATGAAAATTTTATCCCGGTTCGGCTTTAATACTTTGGCGATCAGTTCCTCGTTTTTGCCGGCAGCGTAGATGTCGGCCGTATCCCAGAAGTTAATCCCTATTTCAAGCGCTTTTTCCAGTGTGGCAATAGATTCCACATCATCGGGTACGCCGTAGGCGTGACTCATACCCATACAGCCCAAACCAATGGCGGACAGCTGTACATCTGTTGTTCCTAATGTTCTGTATTCCATAAGATACTCAGCTTTTGTAAATGATAATCTGATAGTGCAAAGATATACCGGCTATAGGGCCGGAAAATTGTAGCAACAAAAGAAATAATTGTGCTTTTCAAAGAAAGGGGACAGACAGGGCGTTTTTAAAGGTAGTTATTATTCGTAATTTTAAAGCGATATGACGAACCAGGATAAACAATTCCAGTTAACAACCGAACATAGTAAAACTACCGTTACAGACTGGCTCTGTGATGAGATCCGGCTTACGCATACTATTACCCGGTACGACAGGCCCGATAAGATGGTGACCGGTAATGATACCGATGTTGTGCGGCTGCATTTTGGTCTGAAAGGAGACTATGCTTTTTCTCATAAACAGCTCAACCGTTCCTTTGATCTGATAGGTGGTCATCACAATACCATGTACTCGAAAGGTTTTGAAATTGAAATACAGCCCAAAGCAGCGGAAATAGAAACGTTTGGTATACAGTTTCCCAAAAACCTGTTTGTGGAGTTTACCCAAAGCGGAAATGAACACCTGCAACGTTTTTGTGAAGATATGTTAGCCGGCAGAAGTACACTGCTATCCGAAAACTGGGGTCCTATCGATACTGCCACGCAACAGGTAATAGGACAAATCATGAACTGCCGCTTTTCAGGACAACTGAAAAAATTATTCCTCTTATCAAAAAGTATCGAGTTACTGGTATTATCTGCCGAAGCGTATAATTATGCGGCCGATAAAAAAGATATTTTTATAAAAAATAAAACGGATAAAGAGAAAATCATCGCGGTAAGGGACCTGATAAACGGGCGCTTAAGCAACCCGCCCGGACTCAGCGAAATAGCGCAACTGGTAGGACTGAATGAATATAAGCTGAAACGTGGATTTAAGGAAACGTTTAACACTACCGTGTTTGAATATTTAACGGGGCAGCGCCTGCAACTCGCCAATCAATACCTGCTGGATACCGGGAAAACTTCTGCTGAAATAGCCTATGAGTTGGGCTACTCCACCCCTCAGCATTTTAATAATGCCTTTAAGAAAAAATTTGGCGTCACACCCAATTCAGTTAGAATTAATCCGTAAAATGCAATCCGCTCCATCAGCGGTTGTCTAATATTGTAGTACAATAAAACACATTATTATGGACAAGCATCTAAAAATGACGGAATCTATCAACATCCATGCTCCCGTTTCAAAAGTATGGACCGCCCTCACCGATAAAGCGCAGATCAAATCATATTTTTTTGGAACAGAGGTGGACAGCGACTGGAAGAAAGGAAGTCCTATTACCTGGTCCGGCGAATGGGAAGGACAGCACTATGAAGAGAAAGGAACCGTATTGGATCTGGAAAACGGAAAGATGTTATCCTTCAGCTACCTGAGTAGCGGAAAAACAGATGTACCTGAAAACTATTCGACCATTGTGTATAACCTGGAAACAAATGGCAACGGTGAAACCAGGCTCGCTGTTTCCCAATCGAATTTCGAAAGCCAGGAAACCTGTGATCATTCCAAAGAAAACTGGAAGCAGGTACTGGCGGGGTTGAAAAAAGTGGTAGAGGGAGCGTGATTTTTTGTCTTACTCAGGATTAAACTGATTATACTGATTTTTTTGATTTAAAATGATTTTAAATCATCTTAAATCAAAAAAATCAGTAATAAAAAATCAGTAAAATCAGTAAAATCAGTTTAATCCTGAGTAAGACAAAACCCGCTGGCTGCCCGCTGCTTTTTTATGATTTGGCAATACCATGATAAATTGTCAACTTAGTAGTATGAACACTCCTGCATCCGCACTGCGTTTTTTACTGTTTGCCTTGCTGGTATTGTGCGGCAGCAATATACATGCACAACAGTATACACCAGTTGATGATGGCTCCAAAGTGCAATTCACCATCGTCAATCATCTCGTTTTTGCCACCACTGTTAACGGTTATTTTAAAGGCCTGAAAGGCAATATCCGTTTTGATCCGCATGACCTGAAATCGGCGGTGATAGAAGCAACGGTGGCCGTTAATACCATCAGCACCGGCATTGGGAAACGTGACCGGGATCTGCAGGGAGAAAAATATTTTAATGCGGCCAAGTACCCGGTAATGCGGATGTTATCGACCGCCGTTACTACTTCAGACAAAGCCAATACCTACCAGATGACGGCAGCGCTGACGATCAAAGGCGTTACCAAAACAATCAGGTTCCCCTTCACCGTCGTGGTATCCGGTAATGGTTGCCAGTTTAACGGGCAGTTTACCATTAACCGGAAAGATTTCAAGGTGGGACCGGACAATGCCATCGATGATAAGCTGACGGTGGTATTGAAGGTACTGGCTAAAAAACAGTAACGGCTATACGTATATCGGCCCGTTGATATCGTATAGCCCGTTCCGTTACTGGTATGTACTTACAAAGGCTGTGAGAAATGATGTGCAGAAATATGAAACCCCTGCCGGTGATATAGCCGGTGCGCCGGATGCAGCGCGTGACCGGAGTCCAGCTGCACGGAACGCAATCCTTCCTTTTTTGCCAACGCTTTAATATGATCCAGCAGCAGCGCTGCGTAGCCCCTTCCCTGGTAAGCAGGTAAACAAGCCAGGTCATCTATATAAATAGTTTTACCGGAAAATAATTTGTTCGTGTGCCGGAAGCCCGCAAAGGCCGCCGCTTTAGAAGGATCATCGTCTGCTGCGATATACACAATCCGGTAGTCTTCCTGCTGCATTTCCTTTATCTGCACGAGCAGGGTTTCTTTTTGTAACAGTGGACGAAGGAAAAGTATTACTTCGCTGCAGGCCTGCAGATCGGCGTCGCTGGTGGCATTGTGAATAGTCGGCATATAATGATAGTTGATTTATTAAACGGGTATCCTGTGACTGGAAATACCGATACGGTTCCATGCATTGATGATGTTAACCGCCATAATCACTTCAGCAGTACGTTTCAGTCCAAATTGCTGTAATGCTTTTTGGTAGGTGGCTTCTGTTAAGCCCTGCCGGCTGATATGGGTAACTTCTTCCGTGATCGCCAGTATCACCCTTTCTTCGTCTGTAAATTGTGGTGATTCGCGCCAGGCATTGAGCAGGTATAAACGTTGCTCTGTTTCTCCCTGCTTACGGGCGTCTTTGGTGTGTTTATCAATACAATAGGCGCAACCATTGATTTGGGAAACCCTTACCCTGATCATTTCATGGTGAAGCGGAGAGATGCCGGTAGATGACAGGTAAGCTTCCAGGCCAAGCATCGCTTTATAGGCGCCCGGCTCTACTTCTTTCATTACAAAACGCTCAGTCATATTCATTCTTTTTTGCGTAAAAATTATACTACAAAATTAGAGGGATCTGGAGTACCTTAGTAGTCCACTTTACAATTGACAGGTAGTCCAGATGCTTCCATTCAAAACACTTATACAAACAGATAAAACACTGAAACTGCCGGTATATCAGCAAATCGCTAATCGCCTGATAGGGTTGATCCAGGAAGGCGTGCTGAAGCCCGGTTTGTTTCTGCCAGGCAGCCGGGTACTGGCTTTGCAGCTGGAGCTGCATCGTAAAACCGTCATCGCCGCATACGATGAACTGATCAGCCAGGACTGGCTGGTGGCAGTGCCCCGCAAAGGTGTCATGGTAGCCACTAATTTGCCGGTGATCCGTCCCCGTACTTTCCGGGGCAATGCCTCCTCGTATACCGGTAAGGCGGCATTTCCCTTTCACGTGGTAAATACCATCGTAGTAGGCGGACCGCCCTCTGCCAGTGGCTTGCCGCTGGTCGTCAACGATGGATTTCCGGATGCGCGGCTGGCGCCCCTCAACGCCTGGGTGCGGGAGTGCCGCTCTATCATTGAAAGCCCGCGTTACCATAAACTGCTGATGTATGGGAATGCTGCCGGCAGCGAAGCTTTACGTAAGGAAATGCAGGCGTACCTTACCAATACAAGAGGACTTAATATCAGCCCGGAGCATGTGATGATTACCCGGGGCGCTCAAATGGCCATCTACCTGGCCGCCGCCATGATCATCAAAAAAGATGACTATGTAATTGTTGGCAGTCCGAATTATTTTTTTGCAGACCTCTGCTTTGAGCAGCTGGGCGCACGCCTGATCCACGTGCCTGTCGATGAAGATGGTATTGATGTAGACGCAATTGAACAGGCATGCAGCAGCAAAAAAATAAAGATGCTATATCTCATCACGCATCATCATCACCCTACCACCGTAACCCTTAGTGCTGCCCGCCGTATGAAGCTATTGGAAATTATACGGAAGTATAAACTGCCGGTAATAGAAGATGACTACGATTATGATTTTCATTACAGCTCAGCCCCCATTTTACCGCTGGCCAGCGCCGATCACGGCGGAAACGTTATCTATATCGGCTCTTTTACCAAATCATTGGGACTATCTATCCGTATCGGTTTTATGATTGCGCCCGCCGATTTTATTGCCGGGGCCGCCAATCTGCGCCAGCTGATGGACCTTCGCGGCGATAACCTGGCAGAACAGGCGTTGGCTAATCTCCTGGCCGATGGCACCATTGAACGGCACCTGAAACAATCCAATAAAATATACCGGGAACGGCGTGATCTGACCTGTCATCTGCTACAATCGCGTTTGGGTAATGCCGTGCAGTTCAACATTCCCTCCGGCGGTATGGCCATCTGGTTACGCTTCTCAAAAAAAATATCTTTGCGCCGCCTTTCTGAAAAAGCCAGCGCACTTGGACTACGGATTACTTCCGGAGAACAGTATCATTACGGAACAAAATCGCAGAATGGGATACGTTTTGGCTTTGCCTCTCTGAACAACAAGGAACTGGCAGAGGTGGTGGGGATATTGGAAGCTATCATCGCGTGATTTTTTTCTTGCCCAGGATTAAACTGATTTTGTTGATTAGACTGATTTTTTCCTTTGATGATTTTAAAAAGATTAGCGAAGACAGATGCGAGTATCCGCTTTTGTCTTCGCTAATCTTCTTAAATCAAAAATAAAATCTATAAAAATAAAATCCTGAAAATCATCATAATCACGGTTAATCCTGGGCAAAAAAAATTACAAATCATAGAACTGCTTCGTTCGGTTTATCCGCAAATCCCGCAGTAGCCCCGCCTTAGCGTTGATGGTAAAACTGAACTGCCGGAAGGTGCCAAACGGGATCAGGTTAATGGACAACGTGAAATCGTGCAGGTCGCGGGAGATATACATATTTGTATAGGCGATCTGCATATTGGTGAAATCGAAACCGCTGTTTAGCCCTATCTTCCATTTCGGGGTAAGACTAAAATCACCGTTAAAACTAACGTACTGGGTGATACGTTTTACTACGCCACCGGAGTCGGGTATAATGGTATTGGTATAAGATAAACTATAGGAGAGATCGATACGCCAGGGGATATCAAAATCCACATATTCACCAGGATTATTCCTTACCATAGCCAGTTGCCGCTGTTGCGCGGCAAAGGCAGCATCTCCGCTCTGGATATTGCTGATAGAATCTACCTGCTTTTCTTTGGCCTGGCTCTTTTTATCTTTCGATTGGAATGAGGTACTCATGGAGATGCTGGCGTTGGTTAAACGACCCAGGCTGATCTTGCCCTGCTGCCACACATATTTGTCGATACGACGGCCGCGGTTATCGGTTTGATAAGGATCAATATTACCACTGGCAGAGATATTGAGTTTATCGAAAAGATTGGTGCGGGCATAAAGACTAAAAGTAGATAACTTAAAGGAATCCGCTACCAGGTTATAACTACCGTTGATACCAAAACCATCCAGTAGTTTAATTTTCCGCTCATGATTGCCGCTGGTATCTTTCTTTGAATAAACTTTCATTTCCAGGTTATTATCTAAACCGAAGTTCAACCCACCAAATGAACCGGGAGAAGGTACGCCGATAATGGCGCCGTCGTATACGGATACCATGGATTTGTCGCCCTCCTTGTTATATTGTAATTCCTTATAGAGATTAGGATTCAGATCCGGCCGGTAGCTGGCGCTCAGCGTTGGACGCATCACATGACGGATGGCTTTTACTTTTGAATGTTTGTTGAAAGTATACATACCGTACATGGCGGTCGACAACGACAGGCTGGCGCTCACGTCACGGGCAGTGAAGAAGCCTGCCTGGTACGAAGTATCGATGGCGCCTTTGGTACCCAGTCCGGGATTGTCTTTATTGGGATCCCATTTGCGATTGAACTTTTTAGTATACCAGTATTCTGTATAGTTAATACCGGGAGAGAGTGTAAATGTTTTAAATACCGGGATGGAAAATGAGATGGGGATGTTATGTTGCATGCCTGTTTGCATCGCATCAAACATCGCTTGTTTACCGAACAGGGAATCTTTAAAATTTGCCTGGTTACGTAAAACGGTGTTATAGGAGATCCCGATTTTTTCATACCATTTTGGCGTACCTGTCATTTCCTTTGGCTGGAAAGGATAGATGGTATTTACTGTAAAGGTTCCGTCGGGGAAGGAAACAGATACGTCGCGGGTACTCAGGTTCTGTGAGTGGTTCAGCCCCAGGGTGAGGTTATATGGTTTGCCGATCCAGGTTTTGGAAAAGGTGATCGATGATCCGATGTTATTGTTTACACGCGTGTTATAGTCGTATACGTTATACCTGTTGTAAGAAGAGGTACCAAAGTTTACCGCTGCGCCGAAGTTTACACCTGGCCGGGCTTTGCTGTCCATGCTATGATTCCAGGTTACCCGGAAATCTTTCGAGGTGCTGAATTCTGATTTCACAGCCGGGTCACCGAAGCGGGTGTTGGCAAAGCTGAGGTTGAGTCCACCGTTATATTTATACCGTTTCCGGTAGGTAGGGCTGGCCGTGAGACTCCAGCTGCCATAGGAGTATATATCGCCCCGCATGGTAAGATCAAAGTGTTCGCCAAGGCCGAGGTAATAACCGCCGTTTTCCAGTCCTATTCCTTTTTGCTGATTGGTGACATATTGTGGTGGTAATATACCGGAGCGTTGTCCCTGTGTGATAGGGAAGATGGCAAAGGGTATAAACAGCGGTGTGGGAATACCTTCAATTTCCAGGTTGGCCGGACCGGAAATGACCAGTTTATCTGGTATCACCTTTATTTTGCGGGCACGGAACTGGAAATGCGGTGTATCCAGGTCACAGGTAGTAAAGGTATTTTTAAAACCGAAGATGGTGTTGTCCGCCATTCGTTTTGATTGCTGGCTGCCGATGTAACCTTCTCCGTATTGTGAGCGGGTATGAAATATTTTTGCTTTGTGTGTGTTGATATTTACCTGCATGGTATCCGATTGGAAGCTTTGATCATGATCGGTCATTTCCACGTGCCCATACGATTTCCCGGCAGTATCTACCCATTTGGTGGCTTCCATGACGCCGGTTTGCTGGTCTATTTTTATACGTTCCGCTTTAACGCTGGTCTCTTTATATTTGGTGTCGGCGCTGCCATACATAAAGATTTGTTTTTGCGGGATCTGCATGATAATAGAGTCCTTTGCCTTGTAATGGATGGGGGCATCCATGCTGTCTTTGGATACGGGAACGGCTATAGGAACGGTATCCGCCCGCGGCGTATCTGCAGGGAGACTATCCACCATGCCGGCAGGTTTAAAAAGGGCATTATGCGGCCTGTCTGCTGCGATTAAAATAAAAGCAATCAGAAACCCTGAAAGAAGCTGGCAAATAAATTTCATGTATTATCGGATCGGCGTCGAATCCGCGAAAATAATACCGGAATATGTATGTTTGTCTTGTGTAAACAGTTACAAAAAGGATACTGCTATGGATCATCTGGACGAAAAAGCTTGTAAATCCGCTGGTATGGCGGTACGAGATACATTGGATACAATCAACGGGAAATGGAAACTGCTGATACTTTTAACATTATTTAAAGGAGGTAAGCGTCGTTTCAGGGAGTTGTAGCAACACCGGTTGGAGATATTGGGGAAGATGTGATTATAAGGAAGTGTCCCGAAAAGCCAAAAGCGATGACAACAGATCGTGTTGTCATCGCTTTTGGCTTTATTTATCTCCCTTAATAAAATAAGGCGTTCAGGAAATTTTTGTCATCATCCGGCGCCGGTTTAGAGGCGAGGAAGGTACTCATTTGCGCGGGGGTAAGTACCGCGCCAAGGTTTGTTTTAAAAGTATTGAAGAGTGCAGGTTGCTGCTGGTCATAGGCAGCCGGATTTTTCCGGGTGGCCAGACTGAGGGTTCTTTTTGCATCCAGGTAGTCTGCAATTATTTTATTGACCTGCGGTTTCTGTGCGTCTGTAACGGGTATTTTTTTCAGGAATATCCTGGTGTAATCAGCATGCGCCATTGTGTTTTTCAGGCCCGCCTTCGCCTGTTCGGTTTTGCTGCTGGTATTTTGCTGCGCATAAACGCTATACGCTCCTAGTAAGGTAATAACGGCGACTAAGCATATCTTTTTCATCTGTTGCTAATTTTAAGTGATTAATTATGGGTGTGCCCATGTCATCCATCCCAGTGCATCGCCGGCAGTGACCATGTCATAGGAAACGCCATTTTCTTTACGCACAATATAAAAGCCCTGCGAGCTGCTGCCATAGGGGGGCGCTACTTTCCCGGTGTCAAAGATGGTGTTGGTGGCCAGCAGTCCCGGTGGATTTACTACTCCATCGCCGCCGTCAAGCATCACAAACACGAGACGTCCGCTCGCCACGCGGGTAAAGGCTACTCCGCCTGAGAACAAATAAGGATAGCCTGTGTCGGTGAGGCCGGTAAAGAAAGGTGATAAAACGTCAAAGAATCGTCCGCCACCACCGTTTACCAAACCCGGGTAAAAAACGAATGCGAGGTAATTACCTCCGGGGTAGGGGAGTTTGAGGATATTGTAAGCATCGTCTACGCCATTTACATGAAAACCAGGAAAAGCCAGCCAGGGGTTGTCGAAGCCTTCGTTGTAGAATGCCTGTGCAATACCTGGTTCCGGTGCTATAGGCGCCAGTGCGGGGGTTATGGTAGCTGCAGCAGTGCCATTGATTTTGGCGCTGATAGTTCCTCCGTTCCACACCAGGTCGTCAAGACTGCTGATCGATTGTCCGGCGATGGTAACCGGGGTTTCGAACCGTATACTACGTGCTGTAAACTGGCAGGCCACATTCACCAGTTGCCGGTTGCTGGGAGATTTGATATTCACGGAACGTCCGCCAATACCGGGCGTCATTTCAAACGTTTCCACACCACCGGTTACCCTTTTAAAATAGGTAAGTATTTTATTAAAGGTGTTATAGGCGCCGAAGCCGGTAGTGGTAAAAATGGTTTGTTCTTCCTGTGTGGCTTTTACGAGTATTGCCTTGGCATTATTCAGGTTGCCGCTCAGGTGAATGGTATCTCCCAGTTCAGCGGCGGCAATGTTATCCGCAAAGGCAAACTCGAAATCTGTTCCCCAGCCGAAACCGCCTCCCAGTGGGCTGTTGGACACCGATGGGTCCGGGTCGCACGGCAGGTGAACATAACTGTAGGTATCAAATACCAGCGTTGGACGTTGCGTGGCTTTGATAGAATAGGAAGACGTATTAAAAACGGTGGACGTTGGCGGGCTGAAGTCTGAGATCATCGATACCTTAAAGTTCTTGTCAAACTTCATATAGTAGGAGAATACCGCCCTGGGAGCTGTTACACTTACACCTCCGTTCATGGCCGAACCGGCGGTAGTTTCTGTCAATATCCAGCCATAGGGTGCATCCGCCAGTTTGTTCTGGTAGGTGGCCAGTGCTTCGGATAACCTTTGATCGGTGGATTTGCCATCTATATTCAGATCCGATTTCCGGTCACACCCTGAAAATACTGCAGAAATGCAAAGAAGATATATCAATATTTTTTTCATAAAAGCTAATTCAGGTGATACAATTATTGAAAATACCCGGTCAGTTCAAGACGGCATTTACGTTGCAATGCGTAGAAATCGATCTTCCATGCGTTGGCAAAATAATCGACTACAGCAGCCTCTTTCGCTCTTAGCAGGTTATAGGATTCAGAGCCAGGGCCGCCGGTTTGCTCTGCCATGATCTTTTCGTAATCGTCGTAACCAGACAGTCCGTTTCTTCCGCCTATCAGCATAGTGGCGATCATTTCCACGAAATCCTCGCTAGGGTCGGATTCTGCATAGGCGGAAATAAATCCTTCCATCCTGGCATCCTGGTCAGTTACATTGAACCAGTTGCCGGTGTAGGCCGGCGTAATGCTTCTGAAAGTAACCGGGTACATGATGTTCTGATGGAGGATATGACCAAATTCATGATGCATGGTATGTCCCATGTCTTTTAAGATAGCGGAGTCTTTTGCCTGTCTTGTGAATTTATTGATCTCATACAACAGCATGGCAGTACCTCCTTCGGCTTGCCCGAGAATAATGGTACCGTTGCTTTCATATTGTGCGGTTCCGGCGAGTTTGAGTGTTTTAGGGAGATATTTTCTCAGGAAAGCTGTGCTGCCGGTTTGGTCGTTGTACGGTTTAAAGGTCACCGCGATAAGCCCTTCCAGTGCAGGTTTTACCTGCGCCTCCAATGGCGGCACAATGTCATATGGAAAATCCAGCATCCCTGGCTGCCACTTATAATACACTGCAATATTATAAGGCACGGTGAGGTTGTCGTGGATAAAAACATCCGTGGGGGTGGTGCCGGTGGAATCGCCTCCCAGTCCTACCGGGGGCGTTGTTATATTTAACTTTTCATCTTTGCAGGCGCTCCATCCTCCGGCCAGCAGCAGGAGCAGGAAGGCTTTGGAAAATATAGTCAGTTTCATGGTTGCATGTTTAAAGGTGTACATCCGTTGTTTATCTTGGGTTCAGGGCCATTCCTTCGTTTACCGCTTCCGGCGGCAGTTGCAGCAATCTTCTTTTGTCGCCCGGCGCCAGAATGGTGTTGAAGTCGGGAGAACCGGTATGTCTAACGGGTATGTCTAAACGTAATATGTCAAGCCATCTTAATCCTTCCTGCATGTAGGTAATCCTCTTCAGGTCCAGTATGGCTTCAATCATCGCGTCGTCCTGCGGGAGCGGATCATAGAAGGCCATTATTTTGGGAATGGTTACATTATGCGCAGAGGGACTGTACCGGGTAATGTTTTTACTGATCCAGGTATTGAGATCGCTGAGTGTTGCGTTATAGTTTTTCAGGTGTACGTTGGCTTCGGCCCTGTTCATCAGCACTTCTTCCATACTCAGCAACGGCATCACTCTTTTGGAAAATTTCGGAAAATTGAAATATTGAGGGCCGCTACCATAAACGGTGATGGCATAGTTGCCATCGGTCACATTAGGATAGTTGAACAGTGCTGCGTTGATATTGGTGCCTATACCGTAGCGGAACCCGTAATAGTTATCTGGGTATTTGCTGCCGGGTATTTCCGTTAGCAGGATATTGGCCGGGGTAGATGAACTGGTATACAGCAGTTTCATATCTACCGGTTGCAGGGTGCTGTAAATTTTTACCTGGTCGCGGATCAGTGAAGCCGGGCTGGCACTACCAAAAACGGCGGTAGCATGGGTTACCACTTTTGCATAATCCCGTTTGAACAAATAAAACCTGGCGGCGAAGGCGTGTGCTGCCTGTTCCGTGAAATGGAATTTCGGCGCATCGCCATAGGCCTTGTCTTTTATCAGCGGAAGACCGGTGGTAAGATCATTTTCTATCTGTTGGTATACGCTGGCTACATTTCCCCTGTCGTATTTATTAAATACGGTGGTACTCACTTTGGTGATATAGGGGATGCCCGGATCATTCGCTGCGGTAGCCGGGTTGTATGCTTTGGAAAACAGGGTTACCAGCATGAAATGTGCATAGGCCCTGCAAAGCAGCGCTTCGCCTTTTTGGGCGGAAAATTTCGCCGCATCAGGACCGTTGCAATACAGGAGCGCCTGGTTGGCAGCAGCGATGGCGGCATAACAGGAATCCCAGTAAGCCACAGGTGAATCGGCCATAATATCCTGTACGTCCTGGTATTTGAACGATTGCGTGTTGATCTGGAAGAGTTGCGGATCTATACCCAGTCCTCCGTTGCCTTTGTCTTCCACATTATCGCTCAGCGCTTCGCAAAACAGCATGTAGCTGCCGTGCGGATAGGCGGTGGTGAGTAACTGGCTTACCTGTTCCGGTGTGGTAATCACGGTCCTGTTGTCGGGAAGGGTTTCCAGGAACTTCTTGCAGCCTGCCATAGACAGGATGCCGACTAACAAGCCTATATTTATCAGTAATTTTTTCATAAATAATACTTTTTGGATTAAAGGCTTACTCTCAGGGAAAAAGTGATTTGCTTATTTACAGGCAGTGCCACACCACCGGTGTTATAAAACTCCGGATCCTGACCGTGCAGGCGTTCGTCTGCGTAAATAAGCCATAAATTGTTTCCTGTTGCGGTCAGAGAGCCACCCTTTAACCCGATTCGGTTTAACAATGGTAGGGGCAATTGGTAGGTCAGCGTTACAGATTTCAATCTTACAAAACCACCATCTGCTACGCGGTCGTGCGAGAAATTGTAGTTGTTGTATGGATATGCAGTCTGGCTGTTCAGATCTACCTGTGTGTAAATATCAGCAACGGAAGGGATGTTTGTCTTTTTATCATCTCCTGGTAAACTCCATCTGCCTTTAAATTCATTTGGCAGCGCATTGAAGTCAGAGTAGTTGGTGGTATATACAGGTGTCAGTCTTATTTTGTTACCTGCCTGGTAGGTTACCAGTGCCGATAGTGAAAAGTCCTTGTAGCGGAAGGTATTGTTCCATCCACCGGTAATGGTAGGATCGGATGGACCTTCATACCTCAGGTACTGAACATTGTGGCTTTGCAGGTTTACGCCGGGGCTGATGGTGCCGGTGTCATTGATAAACTGTGCCACACCGTTGGTAGGATTCAGTCCTGCGTTTTGCAGGGAGAACAATCCTCTTACGGGGTAGCCTTGTTGTGCGCCGCCGCCTTCGCCTACCAGGTCCATAATTACGGGGTTGTTCTGGGCGTTGGTGATGAGGGTTTTATTAAAGCTGAAGATGAGAGCGCTGTTTAATCCTATGTTTTTATTGGCGATGATTTTGCCGCTTACCTGAACATCTATGCCATGCGATTTCATATCGGCATAGTTGGCAAACTGGTTTACTTGTCCGCTGGTACCGGAAGTTCTCACCAGGCCGATGAGGTCAAAGCTTCTTCTCCTGTAGTAGTCAAACGTCAGGCCCAGTCTTTCTTTGAAGAAGCCGATATCTGTGCCCAGGTTTAATTCATATTTTTTCTCCCAGGTTAACTGCGAGTTTTCAAGCGATGCCAGGAGTATTGCTGTTTGTTGATCGGTGAGGAAAGGCCGGCTGGTAATAAACGACCGCAATATGGCGGTGGTGTTGGTAGCAGAACCGGTGTTTGCATTAAGACCATAACTGGCTTTTAATAATAGGTGACTAACAGCGCCGGCATTTTGCATAAAGTTTTCCTGGTCTACGTTCCAGTTACCGGCTACTGTCCAGGTAGGCAGCCAACGGGCGGTGGGAGAGCTTCCCAGCCTGTTGGACCCATCTTCCCTGATGGTAGCGCTCAGGGTATATTTACTATTATAGGTATATGCTGCGTTGGCATAGAATGCCGCGAAGCGGTCGTATTCGTTGCCCATACCATAGTATGCCTTATTTTCTTCCGACATCTTTTTCAGGAAAAGGTAATCGACAAACGGTGTTCCACCTGTATTGTATTGATAACCTACACCGGTGTTATAGGAATTGGTTCTGTTGGCGAACTTTACTTCCTGCCCGATCAAAGCGGCGATCTGGTGTTTATCGTCGTTAAACGACTGGTTATAGTTGATCTGGTTACGGAAGGTGTAGTTTTTCAGTTCTACGTCTGAACGTTTATAGAAGCCGCCATAGGGCAGTACTACCACCGCCTGGTTGTTAGGGAAGGCGGGGTCTTTGTACAGGAATTTATTCCGGTCGTTTACAATGCTGTTGGGGTTGGCCCGGTAGGCATTGGCTTCGTTGGAGGTTTCGTACACTTTATGCTCAATAGTTGTTTTGGCATAGCGTATCGCACCTGTAAACTCGTAGCTGAAATGGTTTTTGAATTTATAACTCAGGTTACCCTGCAGTTTTAAATCGATCAGGCCAAGATCCGTATAGTTACTTTTTGTTTCCTGGAGGATATTAAAGGGTGCAAAATTGCGGGTAAAATATTCCGGGTTGCCTTGCTCGTCGTAAGCTGTTAAAGCCCTGCTGGTGCTGAGTGCGTAGGTAAAGGGATTGATGTCGAAGTCCCTGGAGTAGGTGCCTTGTACAGCATCTGTTATCCTGTCTTCCGTACCGGGCGCTTTTTGCTGGCGTACGTTTCCGTTTACCAGGAAACCATAGCTCAGTCTTTCGTTAGGCGTATAGTTAGCCCGCAGGTTGGCGGTGTACCTTTTTACGTTATCTGCAATAGTCCAGCCCTGGTCATTGAAGAAACTGGTTGACAAATAAAACTGTGATTTGTCGGTACCGGTAGAAATGCTCAATGAATGTTCCTGGGTGAGGGAGTTGCGGAACAACAGGTCAAACCAGTCGGTATTGGCGTTGGCATATTTCATGAGCCATTGCTGTCTTCCCTCCCGGGTATTGAGTACGCTGAATTTATTGGCATCGTCAGGATATTGCAGCAGTTGTCCCAGTTTGCCGTAGATACCGGAAGTGGGTTCGTTGATCAGTTCTGCATACTGCAGTAATTGTTTACGTTCCAGTTCTGCGTACACTGACATCTGGTCGGCGGAGTTCATGATATCATAGTTCCTGTAGGATGGTTTCAGCTGCACCCCAAAGTTACCGGTATAGGACACCATGGGTTTACCTATTTTACCTTTTTTGGTGGTGATAACGATCACGCCGTTCATGGCTCTTGCGCCGTATAATGCAGCTGCGGCGGCATCTTTGAGGATGTCGAAGGTTTCAATATCGTTCATGTTCAATCCGGCTACGGCCGATCCCAGGAGGGTGTTTACGTTACCGCTGGTGAGTTGTTCGTTTGATACGTTGACGATGTCTTCCAGCACAACGCCATCTACCACCCACAGCGGTTTGTTTTCACCCGAAATGGAGGTGGCGCCACGGATACGTATTTTGGGAGAAGAACCGAAGGTGCCGGAAACGTTTTGTACGCTCACGCCGGCAGCGCGTCCTTCCAGCATACGGCTTACATCTACCACCCCGTCTATTTTTACGTTATCTGCTTTAAGGGTAACGGCCGATCCGGCAAATTTTTTCCGGTCAATATTCTGGAAACCGGTTACTACCACGCCACCGAGTTCTGTTACGTCGTCGGTCAGGGAAATAACCAGGTTATCCTTTGCTTTTATTTCCATTGGTTTGTAGCCAATGGCAGTGATCACGAGGGTGGCTCCTTCGGGTACGTCGAGTTCGAAAGCACCGGCGGCGTTGGTGATGGCGCCTTTGGTATTTCCTTTTACTTTTACGGACGCCCCTGAAACGGGTTCACCTTTGGCATTACGTACCACGCCATGAATGGGAGCGGCGGCTATGGGGGCTACCGGTATCATATTGGAGCGGGTAATGGTGATCATTCTGCCATCTACCGCAAAATCCAGCGGTTGATTTTTCAGACATTCCTGTAGAAAGCTGTTCAGTGATGCTTCTTTTGCATCGATGGTTACCGGGTTTGCTTCCTGTTGCAGCAGCTTGTAGTCATACAGAAATACGTATTCCGTTTGCTTCGATACGTCTGATAATACCTTTATCAGCGACGCGTGTTTAGCTGTGTACGTAATCTTCTGAGAGTAGCTTCTGGCGCTTACCTGCAAACAAAAGGCAAGTAAGAAAACGGATAGTAGTTTCATAGCTATCAGCGATTTGGTTGACGGTAAAGACCGGAGTGTATCAGGGATTGTAAATACACGCCTGCGCTTACCTTTTTTGGTTGAATGCATAAGCTAGCACATTTGGGTTTAATTCTTATAATAAAACAGATTTTATTTGCTTTCGGTTGACCTGGGATCCAATATGGTTATTCTTCTTCCATCAGTCTCAAACCTGACACCATATTTTCCCAATGCGCTCAATATGCGTGACAGTGGTAAGTTTTTGTCTATACCACCGCCAAAAACGATATCGGGTATTTTTCCTTCATAAGCAATATCTACATCGTACCAGCGCGATATCTGCCGCATAATGGCGGGTAGCTGGCGTTGATCAAAACGGAAAAATCCTTTCTTCCAGGCCACGGCAATTTCCGTATCGGTGTTTTCCACCACGATGGCAGCGGCTGATTCCGGTAGAAAAATGGCCTGTTGTCCGGCCGTTAACTTTTTGCTGTTGCCTGATCTGGATACCAGCACGGCTCCTTCCAGCAGCGTAGTCTTTACTGCTGCTTCATCTTCATAAGCCATAATATTAAAACGGGTACCCAGTACCGTTACTTCGCCGTCGTTGCCGTGGGCATTAACGCCTACTTTAAAGGGAGCCTGCTCATTGCTGTTCACTTCAAAATAAGCTTCTCCGGTGAGGATCACTTTGCGGTCGTCTCCTTTCCGGAATGCCACCGGGTATTTAAGGGTAGATGCAGCGTTTAGCCATACCTGTGTGCCATCGGGTAATACCACCTGGTATTGGGCGCCCCGGGGAGTGGCAATAGTGTTCCAGGTAACTTCATTGGTGGCGGCATGTTCTGTTACATCGTAGGTGAGTGCGCCGTGGGCTGTTTTAACAATGCGGGTACCGCTTTGTTTTGCCACCGCACCTTGCCTGGCGCTATCCAAAACTATGGTGGAACCATCGCCCAGGGTCAGGATGGCGCCCGTTTTACCGGGAGCAATATCTTTTTGGGGAACGACGATAGCTATCTGTGGTGAAGTGGAGGCAGACTGCTTCCCATAAAAGAAAGCAGCGCCTGCAAGCAGCAGTAATGCAGTAATGAAAACGATTGTTTTTTTCCGTTTGTTGCGTGTTGCGGTTGTTTTTTCCAGCAGCCGGGAAGTGCTGGATTCGGAAAACAGGATCTTATCAAGTAGGGCTGTTTGCCGATCACCCGGCAAGGCTACGTCTCCTTCGCCTGTTTGCCAGTAAGCGCTGATCTGTTGTTTGAAGATTTCATCGAACTCCTCGCTTTTCACATACTGCATTAACTCCTGTTCTTCGGCAGGCGTTAAATTATGTTGTACGTGTTTATCGAGTAATTCGTTGATACGATGCATAGCACAGCGGGTAAATAGCAGGTCCCATATATAAGACGACAGGGAAAAAGAGAGGGAGTAGTGCGTCGCGAAATATTTTATCAGTTAAATGCAGCGAGCCTGTCGGTTGCTAATAGCTAAAAGCTAGCATCCAATATTGCTGCCCAGGTGTTGACGGATACTTTGCAGTGCCATGGCCATATGTTTTTTTACGGTGAGGCGTGAAATACCCATATGCCGGGCTATTTCTTCGTGGGAGAGGCCGGCTGTTTTGGCCAGGCGGTATACCTGTTTTTGCTGGGGAGGCAACTGGATGATAGCTTCCTGTAAGAGGAGTTCACACTGGCGGTTGCGCAATAAGTGATCGGTGGTGTCGGTAAAATCAGGAAAGGTGGCGGTAAATGCTTTCAGGTGACTGTTTTCGTACGCGGCCTTTTTGAGGCGGTCCAGTATAAGGTGGCGGGTCATAGACAGCAGGTAGGCTTCCAGGTTTTTTACTTCACCGAAGCTACTGCGTTTAAGCCATAGTTTCATAAACACATCCTGCACTATTTCTTCTGCCGCTGCGGCCGATTTCAGAAATCCCAGCGCCGTACCGTATACCTTCTGCTGATACCTGTTAAAGATCCTCGCAAAAGCGGCTTCATCGCCGTTTACGAGTAATTCCACCAGGTAGGGTTCATCGAAAGTATCAGACAGCTGCATAATAGATTATTTCATAGTGCTGCAACTAATTTAACAAAAAAAAATCAGAAGACTCTCTTCATTTTGCCGTACGCGTTTTTTGCCGTATTTTGCTTTGTATCAAAATGGACTAATCCCAATATTCCAAAATCATGCATGATAATGAATTATGGTACTCCTACAAGGAAGGGGATGTAAAAGCATTGGAAGGTTTGTACGAACAATATTGTACCCCGCTCACTAATTACGGATTTAAGTTTACACCTGATAATGTTTGTATAGAGGAAAGCATGCAGGATCTTTTCCTGAAACTCTGGCAAAACAGGGAGGAGATTGTGCGTCCTGCAGTGGTGAAGCAATACCTGTATCTTTCTTTTCGCCGTATCCTGCTCCGCAAGCTGGAATACAATCCTTCCCGGCACGCGGAGGAACTGGCGGGCGAACATATTCCTTTTAACCTGGAGCTCACGTATGAACATCCGCTGATCCGCCAGGAGCGAATGACCGAACTAACCGCCAAAGTAGAGGATCTGCCGTTTACCCTCACCAACCGGCAACGCGAGGCGGTGTTCCTGAAGTATTATGAGGACCTTTCCTACGAGCATGTCGCCGAAATCATGCACATGAATGCCGTAGGTACCGTCAGACTTATATACGGTGCACTGGAACGGCTACGTGAACAGTTTGGCGACTTCACTTTATTGTTATTGCTGTATATATTGAAAAACAGCCGTTAGCTGTTAGCTAATGCAGCGAGCCAGCTTTTAGCTTTTAACCATTAGCTTATAGCAAAATGCAGCGAAGAAAATTCTTCGCTGCATTTTTTTTATAGAGCTTAACAGCTAAAGGGCATCGTTAAGCCGGGGTCTTTCTCCGCTGCATTAGCTAAAAGTTAATGGCTAATAGCTAACAGCTGGTTATCGCTACGCCGTTTTACAGAACGCAATGTGATCGTGTATCAACGGTATTTTCTGATAACCGGTAGTCAGCCCTAACTGCAGATCCAGCCATAGAATGTAGGCGCATGGTTCCATGCCGCTGGTGCTGAATACCTTGGCATTGTCGTGGTATTCGGCTGCATACGGTGGAGGGCCCGCATGGAAGGAGGCAGGAAGGGTTGGGTTGCCTTCAAACCGGAGGGTAAGACCTTCGATATGTGGGTGACAGCAGGTGTACTGGGCAGTTACGGTGGTGGTGATGCCTCCGCAGCCATGGCCACTGCCGGTAGTTTCCGCAATTTCCAGCATGGCGGCTGCCATAATTGATTCATCACCGGTATAACCCCAGCCCGGATGCCTTCTCTGTTTGTAGCTCACATTGGAGATCACAATTTTTTCCAGGGTGTTAACGGCTGTGAGAGTAGTAGTACCGACTTTCCTGGCTTCAAAAATAATTTTGAAGGTGTGGATCGGTGCGCGTTGTGCTGCGGGCACTGCGGTGCCGGCAATGAGTACAGCAGGCGCTGTCAGATCAAATACGTTGCTTGCAAAGGCAGTACCGCCGGCGTTGAGGGCCAGGTTGGCGGAGTTGATGGCAGCCAGCACGCCGTTGGTAGGCGTGAAGATACCGGTTACCAGGTTGTTGCCCCGGGGCACCTGTATCCATAATTCGCCTGAACTGTTAAGTGCCGGGGTGATGATAACCGCTTCATGTGTCCAGGTCATGGGACCGGTTTGTTTCAGCAGTTCACCGATTTTAAACGGCAACATAGCGTTCAGTACCTGGGTGGCGGTCAGCTCGTAACTGGTATCGGCGTTGATGATGCGGAAGCGGTACTCCATTTCGTTGGAATTGGTGCCGCTGGGCAGGGTGCCGTTCAGGTCAAGATTGCCATAGAAAGCAAGTTTGGGCACATCGGTGGTATAGCCGTTGGCGTCGAACTGGGCGCCTACGGGACCAATGTCATATCCGCCAACTCTTTCAAACAGGGCGGGTACTTCGTTGTTGGGAGTGATATCCGTTGGTACGCACAGCTCCACGCAGAAGCAGGGACCTCTGTTAGTACGGTCGGCGCGGTGGCCAACGCTGCGGTCTTCATTCAGCAATACGGCGCCGGATACGGGTTCGGTAATGCGGAAGTAGATGTCTGGTCCTGCGGGCCATTCCACGTTGAGCCACGGGGATAACAGTGTTTGACTAAAATCGGCCATGGTGTAATCGATGCGGAAATGTCCGTTGGAGTCGGTTAAATCGCTGCCCAGCGGATCGTCCTGTAACCAGTCTACGTCAAATGCGGCTACCCGCAGGCCTTTTAACGGCTCCTGGGTTTTGCAGTTAACAACGCGGCCACAGATCACCCAGGCATCAAATTTTCCGCGGATCAGGCACCACCAGCGGTTGGGGATCACATACTCCCAGGCTGCCAGGAAATCATTTTCCACCTGTCGCCATTTTGGCTGGAGCGTGGTAATGTGGTACTGCAGCACCGGTAGTTTTTTGGGATAAGGCCTGGGACGTGGTACGTTACCACATTCAAAGTCAATATCGAAGGCTTCACCTCCGTATTTACTTTCGCGACCAAAATCGATGGTAAAGTTACCTTCGGCATCGGTGAGGGTTTCGGCCAGCAGGCTGCCTGCTTTACTTTTTAATTCTTCTTCATTTACCTCATGGAAGGTTTCCTTAACAGCTGCGGTGGCCTGCGCTACCACTTCGCGGGAAGCGGTGGCACGGTAAATCCTGATTTTAACGTTGGCAATCGCTTCTATGCAATATTTGTCGCATAGCAAGCCCTTTAAATTGCCTTTGAACTGATAGCTCATGACTTCATTTTTTGGGGTTGTTATAAATACGGCGGCAGCAGCGTTTTGGGGTACCGATAAATTGATAAACTTTTTTGGGGAACGTAAATGCTGATAATGGCTGCTGCCCCGGTAACAAATGTCCGCCTAAATTCAATAGTGATCAAGCGGATAAATGCGCAAAATCAGGGATGCGTAGTTATACCGGCCACCCGCCCCTGCTTTTCCCGGCAGCTGGTTTGGATCACTTGGATAAATACTGTTATCTTGCGGGTTACGTTTGGTAGTGCAATATGAAAGTAAACAGCAGCAATTATTCCCTGTATGAGGAGAACGATTTGGTGATAGCTTTCCAGGAGCATGCAGATATACGTGCGTTTGAAGAAATCTATAAACGTTTCTGGTTCAAACTGTACAGTGCTGCTTTTAAAAGGACCAACTCCCAGCAGGAGGCTGAAGAGCTGATCCAGACCATCTTTGAGCGCCTCTGGTCTAACCGGGAAAAGACGGTCATCCACAATATAGGCGCCTACCTGGCTGTTTCGTTGCGAAATATCCTGAACGACTACCAGCGCAGACAAGCCACGGCAGAAAAGTTCAGGCAATCGCTCGGCAATGAGCCACTGGTCAATACCACCGAAGAAGACGTAAACCGGGACCTGCTCCTGAAAGCCATTGAAAAAACGCTCCGGGAACTGCCCGACAAAACACAAACCGTTTTCCGCCTGAGCCGCTATGAAAATAAATCGGTCCGTGAAATTGCAGGCAAGCTGGATCTTACAGAAAAGGCGGTGGAATATCATATTACAAAAGCCATCAAACTCCTGCGGCAACGGCTCCGGGGCTACCTGCCCTTCCTGTTCTGAAAATATTTTTTTCCTTTTTTTAGGGATTCATTTCAGTAGTGCGTCAAGGTAATCAGACAAACTGATTCCATGAGCCAATATGAATTCGACGATCTGCTGGAAAAATACCTGTCGGGGCAATGCACGCCTGCCGAGGAAAAGCTCGTATTGGCCTGGTATAGATCATTTATCGATGAAAGCGAAATAGCGCTCTCTGCGGAGGAGAAGCAACGTATTGAAAGCAGGATCTGGTCGAATGTTACCACCAATGTGATGGTGGCCGCACCGGTGGTTCGCATGTGGCCACGCCGCATAGCACGTATTGCCATCGCCGCCTGCCTGTTAGTGGCCGCCGTTGGCGCCTGGTACCTGCTTTCCCGTCGGTCTTCCAATATTCCAAAGGACATCGTATTTACGCAGGAAGCCATTCCCGGAGGATATGCTGTCATGTACAACCAGGGCGAAACAGATCAGCAACTGACGCTCAGCGACGGGTCGCAGGTAAAGCTGGAACCGGGCAGTGTAGTGTATTATCCATCGGTTTTTAGTGGTCATACGAGAGATGTATACCTCTCCGGTAATGCTTTTTTCCAGATAGCGCACGATACCAGCAAACATTTTATAGTGCATACCAGCGAAGGTGTACTGGCAGAAGTACTGGGCACCAGCTTTTATGTAAATCATGATAAACAACACCATAAAGTAGAAGTGTCTGTGGTGACCGGCCGGGTATCTGTATACGAGCGGAAGAAGAAGAATGATACGTTGTTTGCTGCATCTGCCGCCAGCATTATTATTACACCCAACCAGAAAGTAACTTTTAAACCGGAAAATAACCAGTTTACCACGTCGCTGGTAGATGATCCGAAACCAGTAGTTACCACAGATAAACCCGATACGTTTGCATTCGAGGAAAGCTCGCTGAGCGATGTGTTAAAGGCGCTGGAAAATACCTATGCCATTACCATAACAACAGATAATCAACATTTCAATCACTGCCGGTTTACTGGTAACATAACCAAACAAAATCTTTATGAGAAGCTGGATATCATTTGCCAGTCCATCCAGGCTTCCTATGAGATAAGAGGCACCACGATTTATATTAAAGGGAAAGGATGTAACTAAAATCAGCATATGTAGCTATCAGCAGGTACACCAAATCACAAAAAAAACTGGTAATGTGGGGCATTACCAGTTTAATGAAATTAACCGTTTGCCGCGGTTAAAATGCCTTATGTCCGCCACTTAACATTAACGAAAACAAAGCCACACAAGTTATGAAAAAAAAGCGATTCGCTGCCGTAATCTACTACGTTATGAGATTAACTGCCGTTCAATTTATTCTTGCTTCCGTTTTTTCGCTTTCGCTGTATGCCAATACGGTGAAGTCACAGTCTGTGCTGGAAAAACCGATCAGCATTGCTGCAGAACAAATTTCTGTAAAGAAGCTGCTCAATCAGATCAAAAACCAGACAGGGGTGAACTTTACCTATAGCAGCAGCGTGGTAGATGTAAACAGGAAGGTATCCTGTAAGCTGGAATCCAAACAGCTGAAGGAATTTTTCGATGATATATTAAAGCCCATTGGCATCGGGTTTAAGGTGATAGATAACCAGCAGATCCTGCTGTACCTGACCCCTGAACCGGCCACGCAAAATATTACGGTAACAGGCCGTGTGGTGGGTGCAGACAATAACGGGATACCCGGTGCTACTGTGCGTGTGAAGGGTAGCAGTATAGGTACCACCGCCGATCCGGAAGGTAAGTTCAGCTTATCTGTTCCCAATAAACAGGCGGTGCTGGTGATCTCCTTTATCGGTTTTCAGGCACAGGAAATTGCGGTGGGTGAACAAACCTTTATACCGGTAAAGCTGGTGGCAGAAAACAGCAAGCTGAATGAAGTAGTGGTAGTGGGTTATGGCACCCAGAAAAGAAAAGATATTACCGGCGCAGTGGCAGTCGTAAAAGCCGATGAATTTGAAAACAGACCTATTGTGAGCGCAGCGGCAGGCTTACAGGGACAGGCAGCCGGCGTAAACGTAACGGCGGCTTCCGGCAAACCAGGTAAAGGGCTTACTGTCAGTATCCGTGGTAACACCTCGCTGACAACCAGCAATAACCCGCTTTTTGTAGTAGATGGCGTGATTGTTTCCGACATCGATTTTCTCAACCCCAATGATATTGAAAGCTTCTCCGTACTGAAAGACGCTTCCTCAGCCGCTATTTACGGCGCTGCCGGCGCCAATGGCGTGGTACTGGTTACCACGAAGAAAGGCACCAACAAATCCAAAGTATTTGTAAATGCCTACACCGGTATCTCCAATTTTGCAAAGAAAGTCGGCGTACTGGATGCCACACAATACAGGGAACTGATCACCGAAATGGGTTACTCCGATCCTAATACAAATAATACCGACTGGCAGAAGGAAACCTTCAAAACCGGCCGGGAACAGAATATACAGGCAGGCGTATCCGGTGGCAGCGATAAAGGACACTATTATATTGCAGGCGGCTACCAGAAACAAAAAGGCGTGGTAGCACCGTCTGACTATGACCGCTATTCGGTGAGGGCAAATGTGGATAACAAAGTGAAAGACTGGCTAACCTTAGGCGCTAACCTGTCGTTCAACCGGTCGGTTTATGTAGATGTCCCGGACAACCTGGGCGTGGCAAAAGGTGGTACTATCCTCTCTGCTTTAACTTCTCCGCCAACACTGGGCATCTTTAATCCCGATGGCAGTTATACCGCCAATATAAATCAGAAAAGCTGGCAGAATCCTATTGCCTATGCTTTTGCACCTGATCAGAAAGCAGTTAACAATCGTTTCCTGGGCAACGTAAATGCTGACTTTACCATTACACCGGATCTGCATTTCCGTTCCAACCTCGGCGCTGAATCGGAAGGTAACCGTTATGATTATTTCCTGGACCCTTACTCCACCGACTTTGGCCGGAACGAGAAGAAGGGTTATGGTAAATCTCAGTCTACCGAACGCTTTGTATGGTTATGGGAAAACACCCTTACCTATACCAAATTATTTGGTAAACATAACCTGAGCGCCATGGTAGGACATACCATGCAGGAATCATCCTATAACTTTACCGATGATATTGCCCGTGGTTACCTGAACGACGCCATTCCAACGCTGGAAAATTCTACGATCCGCGAAAAGCAATCTACCGAAATGGCGCAATGGTCCAAACGCTCCTACATTGGTCGTGTGAACTACGGCTATGCAGATAAATATTTGCTGACAGCCAACCTGCGCTACGACGGATCTTCCCGGTTTGCACCAGGATCCCGCTATGGTACTTTCCCTTCAGTAGGTGCTGCATGGCGTATTTCCAATGAAGATTTTTTCAGGCAGGGCTTTTTCACTGATCTGAAACTGCGCGCCGGCTGGGGAAAAACAGGTAATGATGGAATTGGTGATTACGACTGGCGACGCTTATTCAGTTCTAATGGAACCGGTGGTTTGAACTTTACCAATCTTCCGAAGAATGATTTATCCTGGGAAAAAACAACCCAGTCAAATATCGGTATTGATGCAACGATGCTGAACAACCGGATCATTTTCACCGCGGATGCCTATATCAAAACCACTAACGACCTGCTGGTGGATATTCAAACACCGCCATCTTCCGGTTACGGACAGCAGCGTTACAACGTAGGTAAAATAGAGAACAAGGGGCTGGAGTTTGGTGTGAATGCACTGATCGTAGACAAAGGACTGAGATGGAATGCCAACGGAAACATTTCCTTTAACCACAATAAAGTGATCAGCCTGGGCGCCACTACGCCGAGTCTCTCTTTTGGCGATGTATACGAAAGAGGTAATGCTATCCGTGTGGAACCGGGACATCCTTTGGGTGAATTTTATGGCTACGTGGCACAAGGGGTGGACCCTAAAACAGGTAACCTGATCTATGCAGATCTGGATGGAAGCAAAAGTCTTTCCGATGGCGACCGTACCTGGATCGGCAATGCACAGCCTTCCTTTACCTATGGCCTGACCAATAATTTCAGCTATAAAAATTTTGAATTGAACTTCTTCTTCCAGGGAGTGCAGGGCAACGATATCTTTAATGCTTCCCGCATAGACCTGGAAGGTTTATATGATTCCAAGAATCAAAGCACTGCCGTATTAAGACGCTGGAAAAAAGAAGGAGATATCACTGATATTCCGAAAGCAGAGAAGGGCAATACCAACAACAGCCTGGTATCGACGCGCTTCGTGGAAAACGGCTCCTACCTGCGTTTGAAAGCGGCTACATTAAGCTACAAATTTGCCAATGATGTATTAAAGCATGCCGGTATTGGTCGACTGAATGTGTATGTAACCGCACAAAACCTGTTTACTATCACAAAGTACAAGGGCATTGATCCGGAAGTAAGCAAAGATACGCCTAACGGTCCGGCTATGGGTATCGACTATGGTACTTATCCGCAGGCCCGCGCCTTTATCTTTGGTTTGAATGCTGAGTTTTGATTTTAAAAATTAATTATTCCAAATTATGAAACGATTCACTGTTTATATAGCATCCGGATTGATCAGCATGAGTATGCTGTCGTCCTGCACAAAGGATTATCTCGATAAAAAACCTGTTTCCAAATCAGAGAAAGCCACGATAGAATCACTGTTACAGGGCGCATATGATAACCTGTATGATGAATACTATACGTCCGATTTTTTGGTGAACGGAGATGTAGCGGCGGACAACTGTTATGCCGGTGGCGACAATGCCGCCAACTTTGGCATTGATAAGTTTAGTGTGAACTCCACCAACGGCAACATCAAAAGAGACTGGGGCTATTTGTATACAGATATCAAGAACTGCAACCTGATTATCAGTCTTGCGGCAGACGCACTCACCAACGACCGCGGGCTCACCGAAAAACGCCGCGACCAGATTGTGGCTGAAGCCTCCTTTTTGCGTGCCTGGCACTACTTTAACCTGATCCGATCCTGGAAAGAAGTACCGGTTATTACCGCTGTTCCTACCGATCTGGCCAGCATGTATGTGGGTAAGAAACCTGCCGGCGAAGTGTATGCATTCATCATTAAAGACCTCGAATATGCCCTCGCGCATATCGATGATGATAAACGCATCACTGATAAGAAATTTGCCACCAGGGGCGCCATCAATGCGCTGCTGGCAAAAGTATATGCGCAACAGCCTACGTCAGACTGGAACAAGGTAGTGAGCTACTGCGATGCTGTTACTGCCGGCGGCTACGACCTGGTGCCCGACTTTAATACACTGTTCCAGCTATCTGGTAAAAACAGTGTGGAAGCCATCTGGGAAACGCCCTTCGATGGGGTAGTACACCAGAACTGGGTAACGGGCATGAATACACCGTTTATGTGGGGCGACTGGAAGAAATTCAATATTCCTTCCCATAGCCTGGTGGCCGCCTGGGATGCAGAAGGCGACGCCGTAAGGAAAAATGCCAGCGTGAAATTTGTCAATGTTTCCTGGACAGACGACTACTGGGCGAAGAGCAAACCCGTGCCGGTAATTTTTAAATACAATGATCCCGACGGTAAAAGCGATACCTACCGGCTGCGTTATGCCGACATCCTGTTATTGAAGGCAGAAGCGCTCACAGAACTGAACAAGCTGGATAACAGCGTGGCGGGAGCACAGTACTATCTCAACAAAGTACGACATCGCGCTAAATTGGGCGATACTCCCGCTACCACACAGGCGGCGCTGCGCCTGGCTATTGAAAAAGAAAGACAAATGGAGCTGGCTTTTGAAGGTCATCGCTGGTATGACCTGGTGCGTACCAACCGCGCTATACCGGTAATGAACGCGCAGAAAGACGGCGACGGTAAACCGCTGAACTATAATGTTACGGCAGATAAATTGTACTTCCCGATTTCGCAGGATGAAATAGACAGCAATCCGAATATCAATAAATAGTGAACCAGCTTTTAGCCAAATGCAACGGTTTTTTCTTGGATTTTGTCTTACCCAGGATTAAACTGATTTTGATGATTATACTGATTTTTTCATTTTTCATTTTTTTGATTTAAACTGATTTTGGGAGATATGAGCGGATCGCTTATATCTCCCAAAATCAGTTTAAATCAAAAAATAAAAAATCAGTATAATCATCAAAATCAGTTTAATCCTGGGTAAGACAAAATCAGTTTAATCTTGGGTAAGACAAAATCAGTTTAATCCTGGGTAAGACAAAATCCGCTGTTATTCTTCTCCAGAATTCCTCCAGAAAGTTTACATATCCTATGTTCCCGGGAGCTTTTTCCATGCTCCGCTTTGTTATTCCCGCCTGTTGCCGTTTTCATACTTTCCACTACAGCATTCGTTTTGCGCTAAATTCGTGCGCTTGCCGGAATACGGCTTGTTAACTAATCATTACCTTATAATTACCTTTCTATTAAGATCATTGCTGCTCGTATTATCTCAAAAAAAATAAAATTTCCTTTGCACAAATTCTACAGGATGATAAGAACGATACTCATCTTCTTTTTCTTTTTTTGCTGTTTATCAACCGTCTTCAGTCAGCAGGCTGAAATTGTTTTCAAAGGAAAAATTCTTGATGCCCAAACCAGGGAACAACTGCCCGGCGCCACTGTTCGTATACAGGAAGGACATCGTGGTGGGAATGCCAGGCTGGATGGTACTTTCAGTGTAGATAAAATGATTGCCGGTACTTACCATTTACAGGTAACCTATATGGGTTATCATTCGCTGGATACTGTTGTTAGTATAGATGGTAAAAGTGCCATTATCCTGTTGCTGCATAGTAACAGGAAAGAGCTGCATGCCGTTAGTGTTAATGGAAAACAAAATGCAGAATCAGCAGCTTCGGCAAAAAAATCGGAGCAACTGGCAGGCAATGTGATGAACATCGTCTCTGCAAAAGCTATACAGTTATCGCCTGATATTACCATTGCCAACGTGCTACAGCGCGTATCCGGCGTATCGCTGGAAAGAAGCAGCAGCGGGGATGGACGCTATGCGATTATCCGCGGCATGGATAAACGTTATAACTATACGCTGATCAATGGTGTGAAGATACCCAGCCCGGATAATAAAAACAGGTATGTACCACTGGACCTGTTTCCTGCCGACCTGGTAGAAAGGGTGGAAGTGAATAAAACATTGACGCCAAATATGGAAGGCGACGCAATTGGCGGTACCGTTAATATGGTGATGAAAAATGCGCCCGACCGGTTGTATGTAAACGGGAGTCTATCTACCGGTTACAGCCAAACGCTGATAGACCGCCCCTTTGATTATTTCCCGGCAGGCGCCATTAACCGCAAATCCCCCTATGAAGCCCATGGGCGTGACTACCAGGCGCAGCCCGATGATTTTACAAGAGATAATTTAAACTATACAAAGAAAAGTTTTACACCAAACGCCATTGCCAACCTGTCAATAGGCAACCGTTTCTTTAATAATAAACTCGGCGTGATGTTGGGCGGTTCCTACCAGCATACCTATAAAGGATATCATAGCTTGTTTAACCCGGTAGATGAATACCAGGATATGGCTGATGCCTATGGCCAGATATATATCAAGCATACTTATGACCGCACTTATTCCACCGAAATGACAAGAACGGGTTTAAATGGAAAAGTGGATTACAGTATAAATGATAATAACAAAATCAGTTTGTATTCTTTCACTGCTATACTGGAAGAAGCGCAGGCAAGACTGGGCAGGGATACTTTGCAACCTCCTCCGCGTACTGCGCCGGGCCTGGGCCAGGTATGGTACCAGAACAGGTCCAAGTATCAGCGGCAATCTATCAGCAGCACCACCTTGCAGGGTGAACACGAGGTATTGCCGGGTCGTTTGAAACTGGACTGGTCTGCCGTTTACTCAAAAGCCAACAATAGTATTCCTGACCTGGCGGAGTATGAATATGACGGCGGATTTTATGCAGATGGTACAAGTAAAGATCCTTATCTGCATCCGAATAAAGTAACAAATTACAGCCGCGAGTGGTGGAAGAATAATGACCGTGATTATGCTGGTTATCTGAATGCCACTTATAGCGGAAAAATAGCGGAAATCCCTTTTAAGTTTGGCGCCGGTGGAATGTACAGGGCCAAGCACCGCGATAATTTTCATCAGAAATATGATCTCGATAAAGTCATTGAAGGTAACCAGGACTTCCAGCTCTGGACAGATATCTATCATTTTAAATGGACGGTTTCCAACCCTGCAGGTTCTCCTGATGATGGCAATAACTATCGCGCCGATGAAAATATTGCAGCCGGTTATGCCATGCTGAAGTTTACCGTGAAGAAGCTGGAAACCATTATTGGCGCCCGTTTGGAGCATACGGATCAAAGTTATGAAACAGATGCACCTCCCACGATGGAAGCTACACATGGTTCTATTACCTATAGTGATATTATGCCCAGTGTGCATTTCAAATATATGCTGAATGACCGTACTAACCTGCGTCTGTCGTATTTCAGTTCTATCAGCCGTCCTGCTTATTTTGAACTGATTCCGTTTGGCTACCAGGGAGATGATTATACAGAAAAGGGAAATGCTTTCCTGAAGCATACCACCGCCGATAATTTTGACCTGCGTTATGAACTTTTTCCAAAGCCGGATGAACAGATTTTGATCGGCGCATTTTATAAGAAGCTGAAGAACCCGATTGAGTATGGATTTGTTTTTACCGGTGTGGGGAATGATAAGGTATATCAGCCCGGTAATTTCGGAGATGCCACCAATTTTGGTTTTGAGGCGGTGTACGAAAAATATATCAGCAACTTCGGTGTACGTGTCAACTATACTTATACCAACTCGTCTATAGAAACCTCCAAGCTGAGAACTTTCAACCGGGTAACGGTATCGCCTGCACCGCTGGAGAAGCGTCCATTACAGGGGCAATCGGCCAATGTGGCCAATGCTGCGTTGCTGTACAAAAACCCGAAAATCGGACTCGATATGCAGCTGAACTGGCAGCTTACCGGTAAACGTATTGCGTTGGTATCGCCTTACTACGGGTACGACTACTGGCAGAAGGATATGAACCAGTTTGATGTATCTGCAGAAAAGAAGATCGGTCAGCACTTTGCCGTATTCGCGAAGGTGCAGAACCTGTTGAATACGCCTTATGAATTATACATAGCAGGCGCCCCCTCCAATACGATTCCGTTACCCAAAACAGGCAATAACGAAACGCTTATACAGAAAGATGTTTATGGTCAGAATTATCAGCTCGGCGTACGATTCGTGCGCTAATACTATTCAATAAAATCATCAAAATTTCCAATCAGAAAATTATGAAAAAGATCCTCTTTAAAAGTGGCCTGGTTGCCCTGGTGGCCATGTCTGTGATCTCCTGTAAAAAAGGTGATGAACATGTAGACATCTCCAAACCACTGGTAATTGTTGGACAAACGATCAGCGATACTATTCTCCCCAAAAAAGATGGCAGTGGTAACCCGATCCCTTTAAAGGGTACTATGCTGGCGGGTAAAACCTACCATATCATGTCTGATGTTACCATTAACGAGGGTGATACGCTTTACCTGCAGCCTGGTGTAAAAGTATTGATCCATGGCGATGGTAAGAGCCCTGTTACCAGTCCTGCTATTTATGTAAATGGTGCACTGGTGAGCGATGGTACGAAAGATGCACAGAACTGGTTTACCGTAGCTGAAACCGGCACGGTAAAAAAATCTGACGCCACCTACAAAGATGATGCAGCCAACGATCCTGCTTTCAAAGGCTACTGGGGCGGTTTCCAATGCGGCGGCAATGCGAAGCTGCTGTTGCTCCGCTGGTCACATATCGAATACACCGGTGGCGCCTGGGGTACTAATGCACCAGATTATGGCGCTGCTTCCGGTGATGCACGTTTTACTATTTACATGAGCAGCAAGTCGGCCACACTGGGTAGCCTGATCGTGGAAGACTCCTGGTTTTACGGTAGTAAAGATGATGGTATCCGTCCAAACAATGTATACATGAGTCTCATGCGTAACACCTTTACAAAAATGGGTGCCACCGGTGGCGAATCTGTTAACATCAAAGACGGTGTAATCGGCGATATGGCCTATAACCTGACCTATGGTATCGCTACCAACGGTTTGAAAACATCGGGATCTACCGGTAAAAACTGCCTGGTGAACATCTACAACAACACCGTGGTAAACTGTGGATTCAGGCAAACAAAAGCTACGCGTAATGGTTCTATCAATACAGAAACCAATGCAGGTGGTTACATCTTCAATAACATTATCGTGAACTGTAAAGCCGGCCTGAGAATTTCTTTCCACTCAGAAAAAGGCAGACCAAGCGATACGCTGAATACGTTGTATAATAACAACCTGACAGCTATTGGCAGAGGTAAGCCAATGGGCGGTGCAGAACAATACATGGTGTTTATTGAGCCTAACCAGTTTACCCTGAAACAGTCGTATGACCTGAACGGGTATATTAACGGCGACATCGCCGCAGACGGCACCAACAACGGTACCAACGTAGCCAACGACTCCCTGAAATATGATCCGATGTTTGTTAACTACGATATGGCAGCCATGAGCATAGACAGAAACTACCGGGTTTACCAGATTCCTGCCGGTGCAGACTTCCACCTGAAACCCGGTTCTCCCGCTATCGGCGCCGGCGTATATGTGGGCGGTACAGGCAAAAATGCTATTCCGGCAAAACCAACTGCTCCGCTGTTGAACCAATACGGTTTCCCTATGAAAGTGGTAACGGCTGGCGGTACTTTCGGCGCTAATATCACCGCGCCTAATAAAGACCTCGGCGCTTTCCCGACAGATAAATCAGGTAACCAGCATACCTATTAATTCCTATACCTGTTACAGGAGAAAGGACATCTTACAACGTCCTTTCTCCTTTTAATTTTTTAACCCATGAATAGTGTATACGGCTTTCTTTTGTTATCGGGCCTTATAGCAGTAAGCGCCTGCGATAAAAGTGATAAAGGGGATATCACCTCACCGGTAAAAGACACTACCGTAACGGCGGTGGATACCGTGAAAACAGCCACTTATGATCTTTCCCTGCTGGAACCCTGTACGCTGTTTTCCACAACCCCGGTGGTAACGCCAACCAAACGGCAGGACTACCAGGAATTATCCGGTGTGGCGCCCAGCCACGTATACCCGGGACTGTTATATGTACATGAAGATAGCGGTAACTCCAACGAAGTATATGTAACCGCTACCGATGGCCGGGATGCTGGTAAACTGGTATTACAGGGTATCCGTAACCGTGACTGGGAAGATATTGCCGTAGGTCCGGGACCGGAGAAAGACAAAAGTTATATCTATGTAGCAGAAATGGGCGATAACGATGCTTCGTATTCCAGTATCTTCATCTATCGTTTCCCGGAACCGGATCTTTCTACCGCTACAGCTGCAACTGTGGTTACCATTTCAGCGATCGATAAAATAGAACTGGCGTACCCGGAAGGGCCTGTTAACGCAGAATCGCTGCTGCTGGACCCACTGACTAAAGACCTTTACATTGCCACCAAACAAAGCGGCAGAAGTACGTTGTATGTTGCCCGTTATCCACAATCTGCCACAAAGGTATCCACACTGGTAGCGCTGGATAAATTGCCTTTCGACTTGCTCACCGCCGGCGATATTTCACCTGACGGCACAGAGATACTATTGCGGAATACCGGCCAGACCTGGTACTGGAAAAGGCAGACAGGAGAAACCATTGCAGCGGCCCTGTTGCGTAAGCCACAGGACGCTCCTTACGCGCGTAACGAGCAACAAGGAGAAGGCATCTGTTTTGCGCTGGATGGCAGCGGTTATTTTACTAATTCAGAAACAAAGAAATACGCCGGTGAAAAAGTGGCGTTATCATTCTATAAAAGAAAATAGCTGTTCATTTCCGGACACTTTTCCGTTCTTAATCGGACAAATTAAAATAAACAAAATCCGATAACCCCTGATCTTAAACCTCTTCCAGCTCTGGCATTTCCTTCGCGCGCGCATAGCGGCCTCGTGTGAAACAGGCCATCACTTCAACCGCTACCATGCTTAAGAACTATCTCAAGATTGCCTGGCGCAACTTATGGAGAAATAAAGTGTTTTCCCTTATCAATGTACTAGGGCTTACTATAGGGCTTACCGCCTGTTTTTTTATATTTCTTTATGTACAATTTGAATGCAGTTATGATAAATTTCACACAAAGGGTGACCGCATATACCAGGTAATCTGCGATGTACAAACACCCAGTGAAACGATCAGGGGAGGTATTACGCCATGGCCTTTTGCACCTAATATGCAGCGTGATTTTCCTGAAGTGGAAGCGTTTACCAGGTTTAGCAATGCTAACCTGCTCGTGAAAAAAGGAAACATCAGTTTCCAGGAAGATCATGCTCTGTTTGCAGATTCATCGATATTCCGGATGTTTGATTTTAAGTTGTTGAAAGGTAATCCGGCAACAGCGCTGAAGGACGTAAACAGTATTGTGTTTACTAAATCGGCGGTGAAGAAATATTTCGGAGACACAGATCCTATCGGTCAAACCGTATTGCTTACCGGTGAACTCATGCCGGCTATGGTGACTGGTGTTGTAGACGATATACCGGAGAATTCCCAGTTTAAGGCGGATATGCTGGTATCTATGAGTACCCTGGTGGCGCTCAATAAAGGGATAGACAAACAATGGGGTAATTTCGGTGCTATGACCTTCCTGTTGCTAAAACCCCATACAAATCCAGATGCGCTGGTGGCCAGGTTTCCCGATTTTATAGAACGGCATAATGGTACTGAACGCAGAGAGTCGAAGATGTTCTACACAGTAGGATTGGAGCCGCTGAAGAAAATTTACCTGTATTCCACCCGTTCTGCTTATGAAAAAGGCAGCATCACCAATGTGTATATTTTTTCCGTTATCGCCATATTTATTCTCTTTATCGCCTGTATTAACTTTATCAACCTCACAACGGCGCGTTCCGTGGAGCGGGCAAAAGAGATTGGTATCCGCAAGGTGGTAGGCGCCACCAAACAGGAGCTGGTCAGGCAGTTTATAGGCGAATGTGTGTTGTTGTGTTTAATGGCATTTGTGTTAACGGTAGTTTTGTTCAGGGCGTTACTACCAACGTTTAACCTGCTGGCCGGTAAAACGATCAGCACAGGGCTTTGGGTCAATGCCTGGTATTTGTTGGTGCTGTTGGGGTCGTCTGTTACTATTGGTTTGCTGGCAGGAATTTACCCGGCGCTGGTATTATCTTCTTTCAAACCGGTTACCGTATTAAAGGGACGTTTTGCCACAGGCGCCAAAGGCACGTTTCTTCGCAAGGGCTTGGTGGTAGCGCAGTTTGCCATTTCTATTGCTTTGATCATTGGTACTATCATTGTGTACCTGCAAATGAATTATATGCGCAATACCGACCTGGGATTCAGCAAGTCTCAGATGGTAGTGATCGACACCCACGGCGACCCGGCAAGGGAGGCATTGAAACAGGCTATCGCAGAATTACCTAAAGTACACAGTGTATCGCTTTCAGGTGGTATTCCCGGCGGCAATAACAGCGGCGCCTATTCTGAAATACAAAATAAGCAGGGCGAATTGCAGGTGGCCAACCTGGATCTTTATTCCATTGACTACGAGTTTTTAAAACAGTATCAAATCAAAATAGTAGCAGGGCGTGCTTTTTCAAGAGAATTTGGTTCCGATACCACCCATGCGATGATCATCAATGAAACAGCCGCCAAACTTTTTGGCTATGCCACCCCGGCAGAAGCCATCGGCAGAAACTACCGGCAATGGGGCAGGGAAGGCCAGATCATCGGTGTTATAAAAGATTTTCATTTCCGCTCACTACAGCAAGATATCAAACCACTCACCATGCGTCTGGAGCCGCAGGATTGCGATATGCTCACTGTTAATATTGCACCCGGCGATTTGCCCGGCACCATTAAGACAATGGAAAGTAAGTGGAGAACACTTATGCCTAACCGGCCTTTTAACTATTTTTTCCTGGATGAATTTTTTGATAAACAATATCGTACAGAACAACGGTTTGGAAAACTCTTCCTCAATTTTGCCGTGCTGGCCATTATTATTTCCTGTTTGGGTTTACTCGGACTGGCCTCCTACAGCGCGGTACAGCGCACCCGAGAAATTGGTATCCGTAAAGTAATGGGCGCTTCTGTAACTGATATTGTAAACCTGTTATCGAAAGATTTTCTCAAACTGGTGCTTATTTCTTTCATTATTGCTACACCGGCAGCCTGGTACTTTATGCATAAATGGCTGCAGGTATTTGCTTACCGTATCAGTATCGGTTGGTGGGTGTTTGCCGTATCGGGCATCATTGCCCTGGTGGTGGCTATTGCTACTATCAGCTACCAGGCATTAAAAGCGGCATTGGCCGACCCTGTGGAAAGTATGCGGGCGGAATAAAGCCGGTAATGTTCTAATCTTATCGTGACCCTCCATTAACGGAAAAATTAATGCCCGTGTTAAGGCGCCTGCCGATTATTTAGGGGTAAAATTGTCTTTTTCATTACCGATTAACCTTTTTTTAATCATTTATTATCCCCCTATGTGTTACTTGCATCAGCAAAAAAAACAATCCGTCGATTTATGAAACGTTTAGCTATTCCGGTTATTATGTTGCTGCTGATGATGAGCACCACCTATGCACAAACAAAGCCCGGTACGGGCGCAAAAAAGACCAGCTCCAAAACAGCTGTCAAACCTAAAGCGGCTGCCGCTCCCGCGATTAAAAAGGAAGATGTTGAGGAAGGAAAGGTGTTATTGACCAAATCAGACTGCCTGGCCTGTCATAAGGTAGATACGAAAGTAGTAGGACCTGCCTACGCTGATGTGGCAAAGAAATATCCTTATTCCACTGCCAACGTGGACCTGTTATCCACCAAAATTATCAACGGCGGTTCTGGTACCTGGGGAGCAGTGCCCATGGCGGCGCACCCGGCGCTGGCGGCTGCCGATGTGAAGAAAATGGTTACCTATATTCTCTCCCTAAATGCTAAATAAAGTTCCACGCAGATGAAAAGAAACAGATTACTGGTATTAGTACTGGCTGGATTCAGCCTGTTTATTTACCAATGTAAAGTATCCCGGTCTTCCGGTGTGAAGCGCGACGCAGCCGGCAATATTATCGTAAATCCACATCCTTCACCTGCTTTTCACCCGGCAAAGCAAAGCCTGAAATCCATACAGGTGCCGGAAGGCTATCACTTGCAACTGGTAGCCAGTGAGCCGATGATCAAGGAACCTGTGGCTATTGTATGGGATGGCAATGCCCGTATGTATGTGGCAGAAATGCGCACTTATATGCAGGATATTAACGGTACCGGCCAAAAAGAGCCTGTCTGCCGTATTTCCATGCTGGAAGATACCAACGGCGATGGCGCCATGGATAAAAGCTCCGTGTTTATCGACAGTCTCGTACTACCCCGCATGATGTTGTGCATCGGTCATAAGTTGCTGGTCAACGAAACATTTACCTACAATATCTGGAGTTATACCGATACCAATGGCGATGGCGTTGCCGATGCCAAGGACCTGGTATACAAAAACGACCGCCCCGATACCCGCAACCTGGAACACCAGAAGAGCGGGCTGGTATGGAATATGGACAACTGGATCTATGTTAGCTGCGATCCGGTGCGCTACCGCTACAAAGGTGGTAAGTTGGTGCCTGATAGTCTTACGAACTCTCCCGGGGGGCAATGGGGATTAGGGAACGATGACTACGGTCGCCTGTATTTTTCTTCTGCAGGCGCAGAGATCCCGGCACTGGGTTTCCAGATCAACCCGGCATATGGATTCCTGAATCCAAACGACCAATATAACAAAGACTTCCTCGCCGTATGGCCTATCATTGCTACACCGGATGTACAAGGTGGCATGAACCGCCTGCGCCCGGACACCACCCTTAACCATTTCACGGCCAGCTGCGGACAATCCGTTTTTCGAGGCGATGCACTCCCGGCCGATATGAAAGGAGATCTGCTGATCTGTGAGCCCGTAGGGCGTTTGATCAGGCGGGCAAAAGTATCCGAGACAGATGGTAAGGTTACGTTGAAAAATGCCTGCGAGGGTCAGAAAGAATTTATCACCTCTTATGATATGAACTTCCGCCCGGTAAACACCGCCACTGGTCCGGATGGTTGCCTGTATATCGTGGATATGTACCGTGGCATTATCCAGGAAGCCACGTGGACGGCCGAAGGCAGCTTCCTGCGTCCGCGCATCCTGCAAAAAGGCCTTGAGAAAAATATTGGCCGTGGCCGCATTTACCGCCTCGTACACGACGGTTACAAGCCCGATGCAAAGCCCCATCTGCTGGATGCTTCTGCCAGTACATTGCTGACTTATCTCGATCATCCCAATGGCTGGTGGAGAGACAATGCACAGAAAGAAATCATCGCCAACGGAGATTTGTCTGTGGTGCCGGCGCTGAAGGAAATCGCCATCGGTAAACATGTGAGCATTGGTAAAACAACCGGTGCACTGGCGCGCATTCATGCCCTATGGACACTCGAAGGACTCAGCGCCATCGACAAGGAAACATTATATACCGCTTTGGCAGATACCAATGCACAGGTGAGAAAAGCTGCCGTATGGATCAGTGAAAGCTACCTGAAAAACGGGGATGAGGAAATGATCGCGAAACTCGCCACCTTGAAAAATGATCCGGCCGCGGCGGTACAAGTGCAACTGATGCTGTCATTATCTGTCAGCAAATCAGCAAAGGCGAAAGCCATACAACTGGCGATGGTGGACAATTCGGCCTATACTAATATGTTACAACGCGTTGCCAACAGCGTGGAAGTAAACAACAATACCAAACTGTTCGGCAGTCGTTTAGCTAACATGTCCGCCACACACCGGAACCTGATCCTCAACGGCGCCACTATTTACAAACAGCTTTGCTCTACCTGTCATGGCCCGGATGGTAAAGGCATTTTTGTAGGAGGCAACACCGCCGCCGCACCGCCTTTTGTAGGATCTAAACGCGTAAACGGCGACAAGGAACTGCTGATGAAAATTTTGCTTAATGGCCTGTCCGGCCCCATCGATGGCAAAACCTATACAGACGTAATGGCACCTTTTGGTGCCTCCAACTCCGACGAATGGGTGGCTTCCATACTGAGTTATGTACGCTACAATTTTGGTAAAAACGAAAATCGTAAATCGCCGGTAGTAGAAGTGGAAAGTGTAAAGAAAATGAGAGCCGCAGTAGCCGGTCGTGATAAATTGTGGACACTGGAAGAGCTGGAACAACCAGAACAGCCGGCTAAATAATAATTGAACGCATACATCCAATTATAATTTTGGTATTTTGGAGAAGAATCAGCCAGAATAAATCAATTCCACGAATTATAATACTTATGCGAAAAGAAACAAGGAAAAGGATAGCTGTTTACCTGATCACATTGCTGGCGTCGGCGCCCGTGTTTTCACAACAGCGGGACCTGAAACTATGGTACGATCATCCGTCGGGCAAAGTATGGGAAGCCGCCTTGCCGGTAGGTAACGGCCGTTTGGCGGCTATGGTTTACGGTAACCCCGGTGATGAACTGATACGGCTAAACGAAAATACCGTTTGGAGCGGGAGCCCTAACCGTAATGAAAATTCACGTGCGCAGGCTGCGCTGCCGGAAATCAGGCAACTGATATTTGATGGTAAACTGAAGGAAGCCAGTGAGCTGGCTGAGAAAAATATACAGTCTGAGAAGATCAATGGCATGTGTTATCAGCCGGTGGGCGATCTGCAACTACATTTCCAAAGTCATGAACAATATAGTGGTTATTCCCGGGAACTGGACCTGAAAACAGCGGTGGCCGCCACTTCCTACAGCGTAAATGGGGTGAACTACCACCGGGAGGTATTTGCCTCCATTGCGGATCAGGCCATCATCATAAAACTCAGCGCCGATAAACCGGGGAGTCTCACTTTTACCGCAGGGATGAAGAGCCCGCAAAAGTCAACGGTAGTAGTAAATGGGAATAATGAGCTGTTACTGTCCGGCATCAGCGGCGATAAGGACGGCGTTCCTGGTAAAGTAAAGTTCCAGTCGCAGGTCCGCCTCAAAACAACAGGCGGTACTGTTGCCGGCAGTGGGGAAGAAATCCAGGTAAACAATGCCGATGCGGTAGTAATTTATATTTCCATTGCCACCAACTTTGTGAACTATGCAGACCTGAGCGGCGATGAAGTGAAGCGTGCCTCCAACTATATGAACAAGGTATGGTCAAAAAGCTATGCCAGCATGTTGAAAGATCATATTGCCTCCTATCAGCATTTTTTTAACCGCGTACAACTGGACCTGGGTGCTACTGATTCGGTAAGAAATCCTACCGATATCCGCGTAAGAGATTTTGCGCATGGCAACGACCCGCAGCTGGTAGCATTGTATTTCCAGTTTGGCCGGTACCTGCTCATTGCTGCATCGCAGCCAGGCGGTCAGCCTGCTAACCTGCAGGGGATCTGGAATCCGTTGATGAATCCGCCTTGGGGCAGCAAGTATACCATCAACATTAACACGGAAATGAACTACTGGCCCGCCGAAGAAACCAATCTTACGGAGATGCATGAACCGTTGGTGCAGATGGTAAAAGACCTGTCTGTTACCGGTCGCGAAACCGCGAAGGTAATGTACGGCGCCAATGGATGGGTAACACATCATAATACGGACCTGTGGCGGATCACAGGTCCCGTAGATCCTATCTATTACGGTATGTGGCCCATGGGAGGCGCCTGGTTAAGCCGCCATCTCTGGGAAAAATATATGTTCAGCGGCGATAAAAAATATCTGCAAACGATATATCCTGCACTGAAAGGCGCAGCGGAATTTTATCTCGATTTCCTGGTGGAAGAGCCGGTGCATAAATGGCTGGTCGTATGCCCTTCCATGTCGCCCGAAAACAATCCGAAGGCATATCCCGGCGTATCTATTACCGCCGGTGCTACCATGGATAATCAGCTGGTATTTGATCTCTTTTCCAATACTATCCATGCAGCGGCATCATTAAAAACGGATAAGGAATTCGTGAAAAAAATAAAGGCGGCCCGTAACAGGCTGCCGCCCATGCACGTTGGACAGTACGGGCAGTTACAGGAATGGTTGCAGGACCTCGATAACCCGAACGACAAACACCGTCACGTGTCGCATTTGTTCGGACTTTACCCTGCTAACCAGATCTCTCCTTACCGCACTCCGGAATTATTTGCGGCTGCGCGCACCACCCTGATACAGCGGGGAGATGTGTCTACCGGCTGGTCTATGGGCTGGAAAGTAAATCTCTGGGCCCGCCTGCTCGATGGCAATCATGCGTGGAAGCTGATCAAAGACCAGCTCACCCCGGCAGGTGTAAATAAAGGTGAAAACAGTGGTGGTGGCACTTATCCCAATTTGTTTGATGCGCATCCTCCGTTCCAGATCGACGGCAACTTTGGTTGCACAGCGGGTATCTGTGAAATGCTGCTGCAAAGCCAGGATGGCACCGTGCATCTGCTGCCCGCACTACCCGATGACTGGAAGAACGGGCGGGTGAACGGTTTACGTGCCCGCGGCGGGTTTGAAATCGCAGAAATGATATGGGAAAACGGGCAACTCAGTAAAATCAGTATCCGCTCTACATTAGGTGGCAATTGCCGCCTACGGGTACCTAATGCATTAAAGAATAACGGGCAACTGAAAGCAGTAACCGCTGATCAACCGAACGCGTTTTTCCTGCCGGATACCACCGCTGCTGCGATAATTAGCCCGGCGGTAAAACCGGTTGCTAACGATATAAAGGAAACGATCCTGTACGATCTGGCTACCAAAGCGGGAAAGACGTATACATTTACGCGCGACTAATGCGGATTTTGTTTTTGCCCAGGATTAGACTGATTTTGATGATTTACAGGATTTTTAATGATTTTAAAAAGATTAGCGAAGATAGAAGCAGATACTCACTTCTGTCTTCGCTAATCTTTTTAAAATCATTAAATAAAAAATCCTGTAAATCATCAAAATCAGTCTAATCCTGGGCAAAAACAAAATTACAACACCAGCTGCTGATGCAACCGCAGCAGCGTATTTTCCGCGTTGCTGCTGCAAAAGCCGGGATGTACTTTTGAAGTTTGTATGATGCTGCTACGCGTGGCGGTGAGCCAGCGGAAACGCCCTGCCAGGTCTAATTGTGCGATGGGCCCGCCTGCTTTGCTGCCTTTGCTGATTTCCACAAAAGCATCGAGGTAGGGCTTAATGGTGCTAGCCTCTATATGAGGTGAAAATGCACGGAGCCGTGCTTCATCCAGGGTGTATACCGCCTGTAGAAATTTTTGTTGTTTACAATAAAGGATAACACCAACATTCAAAAATTCTTCCCGCTCTACACTCGGTACTACGCGTATCACGGCATATTCATATAAGTGCTTGTCTTGCATGTTGTGCTTCTTTTACAAAAATTTCGGAGTGGCTGATCCTGGTCGTTAGAAAATCAAAATATACCTGCCGGCGCTCTTCCGGTGTTTCGCTGATGTCTTCGCTCACCAACCATTCGTCGGGTATAATACTTACAACTGCGCGTATACGTTCCGGTGTTAGCAGGAGCCGGAAAGCGACGTCTGTGCTTTCCAGTTCGCTGGCCTGTGGCAGCAGCACATGATCTTTTACCTGTACAAAAGGACGAAGCGCCTGCTCCCGCCAGTTGTGCCAGTTATGATGAAAATACAATGCAGCGCCTGCATCAATGAGCCATAGTTCATTGCGCCACATCAGCATGTTGGTATTACGTGGAGTACGGTCTACATTGGTCAGCAAACAATCGAGCCATACAATTTTAGATGCCAGTGCCGCCGGAATAGTATTGACGGTAGGATCATAGGTGGTAGCACCGGAAAGGTAGTGCAGGGCAAGATTCAGTCCCACACTTCTTTTCAGCAAATCCTGTATTTCTTCATCGGGCTCTGTACGGCCAAAGGCTTCGTCGAGGTTGGCAAATACCAGCTCCGGTACTTTAAGACCAAGTACCCGTGCAATTTCATCACCGATCAGTTCTGCAATGAGTGCTTTTACCCCTTGTCCTGCTCCGCGGAATTTGAGTGCATAAAGGAAACCGTCGTCTGCTTCAGCAATAGCGGGCAGCGAGCCGCCTTCACGCAATGGCGTTACGTAGCGGGTTACATTAACCGTCCTTAGCTGAAGTTGAATATCGTCTATCATCTAATTAGCGTTTCAAAGCACCAAATATCGCGAATTTTTGTCTTACCCAGGATTAAACTGATTTTGATGATTTTACTGATTTTTTATTTCTGATTTTTTTGATTTAAAATGATTTTGGGAGATATAAGCAAATCTTATCCGCTCATATCTCCCAAAATCATTTTAAATCAAAAAGTAAAAATCAGTAAAATCATCAAAATCAGTTTAATCCTGGGTAAGACAAAACCCACGTCAGGAAGCTTTTCCAAGAAACGCTGCGTAAGCCGCAGCAGCCCTGACAACCGCGGCATCGCTGGTTTTGTGGTCAGGCAGCAGTTGTGTTTCCACCACTATTTTATTTTTTAGTTCTCTCCTGCTCCACTGTCCGCATATCTTTCCATTGACAACTATAACGGGTTTAAAGATGCCGTAGCCGGCGGTTATATGATGCGATGTGTGAAGAATATCGCTGCGATCTTTATACGCCACTGCATATTCATCATAGGCAGGAAGCAGGAGTGTAGAGGATTTGGGCCTTGTGGCCGGTTGGGCATCTTTCGAAAACCAATAGGCCTGACCGTTAGCAACCGTATGGGTGAGGAGGTCGTTGTTGAGGAGTAGTCCTTTTTTTATCTCTGTCATATTTAAGCCGCTCCACCATTGGAAATCGTTGACGGTGGCGGGGCCACGGCTACAGAAATACAACCGGGTGAGCCTGGCCACTGCTTCTTCGCGGTCCGGGAAAGGCGTTGCCGGCGCCCGCTCGGATAAGAGGGCATAGGTAAATTGTTTTCCCTGCCGCGGCCCGCTGCAGATAAGCCCATCCAGTTCAGCATCCATGAGGTGGAAGCCCATACGGATATCGTCGGTATTGATCTTTGCCCTGGTGAGCAGCGGTACCAGGGTTGTGCGGGTCAGGTAGTTGTTATCGCGGAGTGCATTGGCGATAATAGTTTTGCTGCGCTTAAGGTCTTTATCGCTGATGCCCAGTTTGGCGTGCAGGTTTTTATTGAACGCTTTTATTTTGGGGCCGGTGAGCTGTAGCATCCAGCCAATGTCTTCCGGTGCAACAAAATGCCAGGTTGGCCTGAGCACATGGGTTCGCAGCAGGAGGCCGGCGTTGAAATCCCGTTCAATGCTGGCATCTGTGCTGTTTTTTACCCGGTTACCGATGGCCCATTTGGCCCCTGCATAATCCTGCGCCTGTATACATCCCATCCACCTCAGGAGGTCGGCGGGGCGGGCAGCGTGTGCAGGCAGCAATTGCTGCTGCTGCAACCGTAATTGTGTGATCTGCTGGCTGTTCATGATCCGAAATTAAAGACCGCACATGACAACAGTATGTCAGTTGTGGAAAGAGGTTCAGGAAACTTTTTCCAGCATCTCCTGCAGGCGGTCTTTTACCAGGGTTTTGAGCGACTCCGGCGCGATGATCGTGGCCTGGTCGGCAAAGGTGATATACCAGCGGGAAAAGGCCTGTATACAGGGCGCCTGGAACTTCATCCGGGTTACTTTGGTGGTCATGGTTTCCTGGTCAAATCCATAATTGAATTTTTGTTCTACCAGGTAGCGGGCCATCTCATTTTTTACTTCTATGGTTACCGGGAAGGAAGGACCGGTATGTCTTGGCCTCCCGGCAAGATATTCCCGCAGCGAAAGGTGTTGTTTGCGAAAGGCTTTACCGTTGGCTTTTACCGACAATATCCGTTCTGTGCGGAAAGGATGGTATTGTTTTGCAGTGCTGCACCAGGCGATGGCGTTCCAGGTACCGTGTTCATGATAGATGCCGATAGGCTCAATATCCCTTTCATTTACACCGGCTTCGGTAGCATACTGGATATGCAGTCCCTGTTTTTCTCCAACGGCTTTGATGAGCAGGGGCAGTACATCATTAATCAGGCTGTTGTGTTCTGATACCTTTTCCTTTACGGCGATATTTTCTTCCAGGTCTTCCAGCACCTTTTTCTGTGCGCTGCGCAGCACGGCTTTTATTTTGTACATGGCGCTTTTAAACCGGAGACTGTTGGTCAGGTCGGAGTGATTTTTCAGTACTTTTTCTGCCATCAGGAAGGCAACAACTTCTTCTTCGGTAAACATGACGGGGGGGAGGCGATAGCCTTCCATGATAGAGTAGCCAAGGCCTTTTTCGCCGAGAATGGGTACGCCGGCCTGCTCCAGGGAGCGGATATCCCGGTAGATGGTACGCAGGCTTACGTCGAAACGATCGGCAATTTCCTGGGCTAACACCAGTTTTTTAGATTGCAAGTGTACAAGAATAGCGGTTAATCTGTCAAAACGATTCATTGCAGGGAAAATTAATGGATGTTAGATAATGGTTAACCGAAGATATGATTTTTTACCGGCAGACCGTTATCTTTGCCTGCGCCGGTAAATCCCGGTTTTGATATACGCCATATGAGGAAATATTTGTTTGTTATAGGATGTCTGCAGCTGAGTGTACTCACGGCCGTTTTCGCGCAATCGCCGGCAGAGGCCCTGAAAAAGAAAAATGTCAGCGATACCATCTTACAAAACCGTACCCTGCTACTGCAAGGGACTTTTGACGCGCAACGCGCGCTGTTACAACTCTTTCCCGGCAAGCATTACCGGCTGACAGACGGTAAAAACGTGAATGAGATGATCAACTGGGAATGTAAAACCTGTGCTACCAAAAATTACCCGGATGTGAATGAAGATGCCCTGGGTGCCTTTCCCTATAAAGATGGTGTAGCCACAAGACTGATCAATGTGATGGACTTCAAGGATTCTACCGGGCAGCAATATAAAGTGATCAGCTTTAACCATTCAGGATTTGATGAAGATGGTACGCAAACATCCCGGTTTACCGGTGGTTTGCTGGGGCTGGCAAAATTTGTGTTGACAGACAACGGTTGGAACCTCCGTATGTTTCAACCGGCGATCAGCGCCTATGGCGCGTTTTCCCAGTGTCCAACGCCCAAACCCCTGCTGATCGGCAAGGACCAGTATGCATTTGTGGTCAAGCATAGCAACGGCGGCGGCGGTGGCCCGTTCGACGGTAACTACTATCTCGTTGCGGGCGTGAATGGCGGCTATCAGCAGGTAATGGCGGCCTATGGAATTGAAAGAACGGTGGGCGGCGATGAAGAACAATCTTCCTGGCAAAGCACTTATACCGTGCCGGCCAGTGATAAAAAGTATTTCCGCGACATCCTGGTTACCTTAAAAGGCACTGTTAATGCAAAGGACCTGGATGGCCTGCCCAACGAAGTAAAAAATCTTGTAAAAGGGAAAAAGCAGGCACATTTTACCGCAGAAGAAAGATATGTGTATAAAGGCGCTGCAAAAGGATACGAGTTACAGCTGCCTGTAAAAGCCGCCCTGGTACCTTAATGGCTCCAGGTAGACCCCGGATAGGGCGCACTGTGGAACAGTGCGCCCGGTAACCTTCTGGCGGTACATAATGCCCCAGGGGCATTTATTGAGCTGAGAGTTCCACGAAATCTTCGTCTGTTAATTCAATGCTACCTGCTTTGAGATTTTCATCGAGGTGTGCAATGCTTTTGGTGCCTGGAATGAGCAGCACGTTGCTGGCGCGTTTCAACAGCCAGGCCAGCGCTATTTGTGCGATGGTGGCATTATGACGGGCGGCAATTTTGCTGATCTTTTCTTCCAGTGTTTGCGGACCGGAAGCCAGCGGATACCAGGGAATAAAGGCAATACCTTTTTGCGTGGTGTAATCCAATACGTCTTCCCATTTCCTGTTACCCAAATTATACAGGTTTTGTACAGATACGATGGGCAATACTTTTGATGCCTGCTCAATCTGTTCTACCGATACTTCGGACAAGCCCACATGTTTTATTTTACCGGCCTTTACTGCCGCAGCAACAGCTGTCAGCGTTTCTTCCACCGGTACGTTAGGATCGATGCGGTGCAGCTGCCAGAGGTCGATATGATCAACCTTCAGATTTTTGAGACTGTCGTCTATGTTTTTGGTAATCCAGGAGGGACGGCCATCCGGTATCCATTGCTCTGCGTTCGGACGTTGAAAACCACCTTTGGTAGCGATGACGAGGTCTTTTTTATAGGGATGCAATGCATCGCCGATAAGCCGCTCGTTTAAATCAGGGCCATAGGCTGCCGCGGTATCAATGAAGTTAACGCCGGCAGCTACAGCATGCTGTAATACCCTGATGGAGTTGGAACGGTCTGCCGCCTCGCCAAAAGCGCGGGCGCCAGCCAACTGCATGGCCCCGTAACCTACTCGGTTTATATTAAATTCTCCACCCAGGAGAAAAGTAGTCGCAGGACTTATTTGTGTCGTTTCCATTTTTTTGAATTTTGTAGACCAAAGGTAAGTGCAGGAACTGTTCCGGAAATTGTGAAGATAACAGATGAACTTGTAGATATCAAAGATCAGTAGCTGTTGGGCTGGTCGGTAAGCGCCTGCATAAACGCAATAATATCCTGTATTTCTGTGGCGGAGAGGCCGAGTTTTGCAGGAGACAAGGTCTGGTAAGCATCTTTCAGGCCCAGCCCGTTGCCGCCGCCGGCATTATAAAATTCCATCACTTTTTCCAGGCTGGCAAAAGCGCCGTTGTGCATATAGGGAGCGGTCATCGCGGTATTGCGAACGGTAGGTGTTTTAAATGCGCGTTTGTAAAAATCTATGGGGAAAAAATCAAACCGGCCTGCATCGCTGTCTGCCTGTGGATGTTCCAGGTCGTCATTGGCGGGTACGCCCAGGTTTTCAAATTCGGTGAACTGGTAAAAAGGTGGTGTAAGTCCGTTGAACAGTGGAGCAAAATGACAGGTAGCGCATTGCGCCTTGCCCATAAATAAATTGAAGCCATGTATCTGTGCTGCCGTCATTGCCTGTTTGTTGCCCGCAAAGTAGTCGTCCATGGCGCTGTTCATCGGCGCTAAGGTGCTGAGGTATGCGGCAATAGCGGAAGACAGGTGAGGCATGGTAATGGGGCTGTGGCCCGTGGCAGGAAAAGTGGTGTTGAATGCCTGCCGGTACCGGGCGCTGTCCTGCAAACGACTAAGCACTATTGCATGTACGCCGTTCATCTCCTGTGGATTACTGATCACATCAGCGATTTGTTTGGACAGGTTACCGGCCCTGCCATCCCAGAACTGCGCGTATTGGTAGGCGGTGTAATACAGACCGGGCGCATTTCTGCGGACGTGACCTTTTTCGTCGATCGCAAGACTGGTACGTAGTCCGTCGCTGAAATATTTTTCCGGGCGGTGACAGGTGGCACAGCTGCGCTGATTATTTCCTGAGAGCGCCTTTTCAAAAAACAGTTGCTGCCCCAGTGTTTTTAATGCAGGCGTTGCATTTATGCTATCAGGAAATGCGGCAACATTCAGCGCATCTTTGCTGAACAGGTTTTTGGCGTTATAGTTTAATGCCCCCCTGGTGTGCAGATCCAGTTGCAGCGCACGGATCATATTACCCAGTTGTTCCTGTAAGGGCAACGCGTATTCCGTAAGAAATTCCAATCGGTTAAAGCTGTCGAAATCCGGGTGTTGCTGCAGGTATTGGATACTTTGGGTAAGGTATTTTTGTACAGGTATATTTTCGGGAGATGGTGTACGAAGCCATGGCTGCAGTACTGCCTGGATCGTTTGCATCGATTGTGCGGTTTCGGCGATACCGCTTTTAAGTTCGGGTGCATCATAACCGGTGATACCATTTGCGTATAGGCGTACCAGTTCTATACGTAAACTTTCCATAATGGCTTTATCGGTGGTGTTGAACTGGTAGAGAAGGGAGGGAAGATCTGTGGCGGAAGAGCTGATTACCGCTGCTTCTTCCATCAAAGCTTTTTTATGTGATACGGGGTCCTGATCAAACAATAATACAGCTATCTGTTGTAGCCCGGCAGGCGCCTGGTATTCCATGTAGGGTTCGTCAATTTCTGTTTTGGCGGGGCGGTTATATGCCTGGGAAGAGCTGAAGAAAAAGTAGTCGAGAAAAAATTCAATTCTTTTATACTGCACGCGGCATTGGCGAAGGGCCTCTTTTGCGTGATCAACGGTGGCAGGATTGCTGTTGTCGAGGGCATGCACTGCCTGTTCCATTTCCAGGGAGGCCGCCGCAAAGCCGGCGGCGCCTTCCCTGAATAGATTGATGGTATTGTTAACACCGTTATCACCGGCCGGCTGTTTAAATCCCAATGTGCTCAAAATAGCCGCCAGGGCGAACAAGGGCCAGATGATCCACCTGGTTTTATTTCGATACATGTACGGTGAAAGTATCTTTTATATTGTTGAACGGATCTGTAACAGTGTATTTGGTAACGCCTGCTTTGGGTGTTACGGTGATACTTTTGCCGGTTTCCTTACTGTTGTTCCATTTATAGGCGCCCACAAACGAAGCGGTGAGTACAGCGGGTGTTCCTTTTTTGATGGTAATATCGGTGTGCCTGTTTACATTTTTCATTATAGTAAACTGATCACGGATAGTGCCATCCGCACAAATCCATCTCAGATCGAGGCGGTTGTCCTGTATTTCCAGCAGGCTGGAACCGCCGTGGTCTGCATCTGCAAAGTACATGGCATTATGCGGATATACTTTTTGTTTGCCGCCCAGTTTCCCGGCGGAGCCGCTTACTACGTATACTGTGCCTGTGTTACGGATGCTGTCTTTGATATACGGCGCTGCGTTGCTGCCTCCGTCGTAACGGCCGGAAGAATTGCTGACGTTATGTTTGGCCGGATCAAAGGTGTTGGACATGCCGTAATGTCCTTTTATGAGCCGGGTTCTTTCGTAGTCGTGGCTGTGACCATTAAGCACCAGGTCTACACCATTCCGTTCCAGTACCTGTATAAAGTTTTCACGGATATGTATCAGTTCATCTTCCTCATCAGAATTATGTGAACCCATGGTATAGGGAGGATGATGCCAGTAGGCAATTACCCAGTCTTTGTTTTTATTGGCGGCAAGATCTTTTTTGATCCAGGTTACCTGTGGCCCGGTGGTATCGTAGATGCGGTAAACACTGTCTTCCTTGCCATAGCTATCGAGCGACAGGAAATGGATGTTCCCGATATCAAAAGAATAGAATGCCTGGGTATGCGAAGGCACGCCACCGGATTCTCCTTCTGTGGGCATGGAAAAATTCTGGTAGTAGGATGTTTGATGTGTTACCTGCGCCCACTTTGCAGAGATATCGGTATCATGGTAGTCATGATTGCCGGGTGCGGGGAAAAGCGGGTACTGCTTCAGCAGGTCATCTTTATATACATTAAAAAACTTGGTCTGAAATTCCGCATCTGTGCCATCGGGGTAGGCATTATCGCCCAGCAGTATCCATGCGTTCAGCGGGTTGCTGCCGAGGTATTTCAGTAACTGCTCTTTTACCTGGCGCTGGTTCACGGAGTTGTCGCCGCAGTCGCCGAGGGCAGCAATGCGATAAGTGCCTGTTTTACCGGCTTCGGGCAGCGTGGTAAAGGTGTTGGCTGCATCGCCCTGCAGTACGTCCCGGTAGCCGCCTATGCTATAGTAGTAGCGGGTGTTGGGTTGCAGACCGGTGAGCCGGACTTTATGTTCGGTAGTCAGACCGGCATCATCTGTTTGCTGGTCCAGCTTATCGGGCGAGGTACCGTATTTTACGCGGCTTCGGGCGGAAACATCTGTACGCCACCTGATCAAAATGCTTTGGGTACCTGCCGCCTGTAAATAGGGACCACGTAGCAGTTTTGGCGTGAGCGCTGATGCTTTAACCGGTGCGTCCTGTGCCTGTGTGGCGGTAATACCCGATACGAGCAGGAGGGAAGCGAGAACAAGAGATTTCATATGAAGGATACTATTTTTTTGTTGGCGCCAACTGTAATTGTTTGCCGGCAATGTCTTCCCACCTGTAATAATGGAAAGTCCTGTCATCACTCATCACTACAAACAAACCATGTTGGAAGGTTTCATTCAGCGGGATGTTCACGATATCGGAGCCGTCGCTGTGGCCGGCGCTTACTTTTACCACTTTCAGCAGTGTATGTGTGGTGCCTTCCCGGCTGAAGATATGAAATTTATTGGCTCCCTGGTCCGATACCAGTATGTAACCTTTCCTGTGTGTTGTTTTATAAATGGAGATGCCTTCATGGTCTTCCGTAAAACCGGTGGTGCCAAAGCAGGACAGTTCTTCATTTCCCTTGTCGGGGTCAGCATGGTATTGTCTTACACCGTATTGTTCGTCTGAATAATAGACGTATCCTGCTTCGTTATCTACCGCAATTGACTCTATTTCTTTTTTTCCGCTATAGTGACCAAATTTACGTACCAGGGTGGCCTTTACTTTTCCAGTGCCATTATCCGACAAACGGTATTGCCAGAGATAGGAGCCATCTTTAGGTCCTGTTTTACGGCCTACGATGACATATTGCTGTCCTTTTTTATCGGTATATACTGCAATGCCCATGAGGTCGCGATATTGTTTTTCTGTTTCGCCTTCAAATACCGGTATGCCGCCATTATCGATGGGCTGCATACCGGGCAGGGAAAAGAAGCGGAGTTTGTGGGTGATGCGCTCGGTGGTAACGGCATAGTCTGTACGTTTTCCGTTGAGCAGCAGGCCATAAGCGATGTCTACATTGTTGGGCCGTTGCAGGTGCGGCACTACCTGTTTTATTTTGCCTTGCAGGTCAAATACATAGAGGGCGCCGTCGGCATCCTTATCAGTACCGATTACCAGGCTTTGTGCCGGGTTGGCGGGGTTGATCCAGATGGCAGGATCGTCGGAGTCGAATTGTATGGGCGCGGTTACAATAGCTGGTTGAATAGCGATGGCTGTATCCGTGTAGGCGTTAGTGTTACTTACAGCTTTATTTGCTGGTCTTGCACAGGCAAGAAAACACAGCAGTCCGGAAACTGCTGTGAATAATAATATATTACGTTGAGTCATTTACGTTAGTTTTTTACGGGAAAGGCGCCGATGGTGGTAGAAGGTGCGGGAGAAGTATAGTTGTAGCCATTCATTTCCAGGCCTGCTGCGAAATTGCGTGTAAAGGCGGTGGTACCTGCGCCGATGGCGGGTGATCCGGCCTGCAGGCGGAAGTCCCAGCTGCTATTGAAATCGGCGTTGCTTACAGCGGTGTTAAGCGGGTAGTTAACGAATTTAGGATCGTTTTCACCTGCTTTGGTACCGATAATGTCTTTGGCGCCGCCTATTACATCCCTGGATGGCTGGAACTGATCTACCGTGGCCTGGTCAAAGCCATAGTAAAGGTTCTGGCTGATCACGGAGCGTGCGTCTTCCGGTTTTTTGGTATCTCTCTTAATCCCAAAACGTGTGTTGGCAAACAGGTTATTGTGTAACTCTGCAAACACGGTAGCTTCCAGCCAGATGGAACCGCCTTTTACAGTGGGTCTTCTCCAGCCGGTGTTCAGCATGGTATTGTTATAGGCAATCACATGCGCCTGCGGTGAGCGGTCGCCCGAGTTGGAGAGCTTCAGCGCGTTGGTATTGGTGGAGTAAAACAGGTTGTAGGCCACATCGGCAATACAGCCGGATTTGATATTGATACCTTCACCACCTGTGATACCGGTGGTATAGAACGAATTATTGGAGAAGATGATTTTACCACCTTCGATATAGGTGCAGTCTTCATTAAAATTCCTGAAAATACAATCGGTTACTACCAGTTTACCATTTACATTGCTGTACCATAATGCGGGAAGGTTTTCACCGCTGCTGGCTTTGTATAAACCGAGTTTTACCGACATGGAAGATTCAGTAGTGGTAGCGCCACCGTATTCGAGAATGGTGTGATCCAGCAACAGTTCTGCACAGGTAGGCGCTGCCAGGATACCGCCCCATTGTTTACCGAATTTGCGGCTTTCGGTACGCAGGTTTTCTTCGATGGTAAATTTTACGGGGTTTTCCGGTGTACCCATTGAGTAGAAGTTGCCCTTTACGATTATTTCGGGTTTAGTCAGCGTATCGAGAAGTACGATTACGCCTTCTTCTATCACCAGCGTTTTACCTTCAGGGATAATGATATCGCCTGTAACGCGCTGTGTGCTTCCTTTTGACCAGATGCCGAATACTTCGCCGTGAATGCCACCGGTGCCTTTGGTATCTTCCGTAAGATCCACATCAATATTGGCTTTTTTACAACTGCTGATAATAGCGGCCATCGCTGCGATATAGAAAAGAATATGTTTGTATTTCATGAGGATGAATATTTTGAAATGCGTTTATAATTTGTAACGTACGCCCAGCAGGTAAGTTTGTTTGTAATATTCTTTCCTGATCAACGTTTCATTAGCCCTGCCCTGTCCGGGGACGGCTGCATTTTTATCGTTGGCGCCTTTGATAAATATTTCTGTTGGCGTATTCAGCAGGTTGCCGGCTTTGGCAAAAATGCTGAAGTTGTTACGGAATCTTTTTTCCACAGAGATATCCATCTGTGTAAATCCTTTCTGCCAGAAATCATTATCCACAAACTGCGATACCACATTGATGCGTGGGCCGGTATAGCTTCCTGCCAGTTGTGCATCCCAGCCGTGTTGGGTATCTTTGTACAGCAGGGAAAGGTTACCGATGTGGGCCGACTGTCCATACAGCGGTCTTGTTTGTTGGGTAGCGCCGGTGTGGATATCGCCTTTATCGTCCCGGTAGCGATAACTCTTCGTGGTAGTGATGGACGAATTAGTGTAAGTATAATTTGCCTTAAAGCCTATGTTGTGGAAAAATTTGATGTAATCCAGCTCCAGTCCATAGTTACGGGCGGTACCAAAATTACCTGGCATATAAAACTGATCCTGGCCGCGGATACCGCCGGGAACAATGGTATTTTCAATAGGATCCTTGATGCTCTTATAAAATATGCCAACCAGTAATTGATCGGTATGATTTGGAAACAGCTCATAACGCAGGTCGAGATTATCGGCAATGGCGCGTTTAAGATCCGGGTTACCTACTTCAGTATATTCTTCCTGTACAATGGGACCGGGAACCAGTTCAAAGAAGCCGGGACGGTTAAGTGAACGGAAGTAGGAAGCATGCAGGTTCTGGTGTTTGGCGAGTTGATATTTCAGCGTGAGGCTGGGCAATACATCAGTGTATGCCTGGTTGCCGGCGGGGCGTGGCTCTCCTTTGGGGAACAGCATATGATATCCCTGGTTGGTATGTTCCACACGTACGCCACCGGTTACTTCGAGTGAGGATGCTTTGAATTTGAACATGCCATAGCCGGCAGCGGTTTTTTCGGAGGCATCGTAAGTCAGCGCGTTATCTACCGAACCGGTTGGGTTTTGTAATTCCCATTTGATGTCTGTGTAGCTGTTAAAGTCTTTGCCATATACATCGTTCACGTTAAGAGGTTTGAAGATATAGTTGTTGACAAAACTGCTTCTTTGTTTATCGCGGTACAAACCACCGGCGGAGAAATCGACCTTTGCACCGGCTATTTTTGCGGTGTAGGTAAGATCTGCATAACCGGCAATATCGTTATCTGTATTGCGTTCCCAGCGACGGGCGGCCTGGTCTATGGTATTCCGTGTTTCCTGGAAGTTTTTGCGTACGCCATCAATGGTGATGGTGGTGTTATCCGGTACTTCATTCTGGGCGGAGGAAGCTACTGCTGACCATTGCAGTTTTAATTTGCCCGGGATGAGCTTATGTTCGCCATGCAGCGTGGAGTTGAAGATCCGCTGATTTATTTTCCTGGAGCGGTCTTTAAAAGCGATCTGCGCATTCCCGGCAGCAGGATCAAACTGGGCATTGGAGATATTGGTGGTAATACCTGAGCGGGTCTGGTAGCTTTGCAGGTCCATGTAGGAACTGTAGAGCGATACCTTATTATTGTCGTTAAAGGCATAATCTACTTTGCCATGAAGGCCGCCACGTTTTTGTTGCTCGCTGTACTGGCGGTTTTCCATACCGGTGATCACCTGTATTTTATCTGTTTCCACGGCAGCGGCATTATAGAAAGTGCTGGTAGTACCGCGATAATTGTTCTGGAAGCTACCTGCGAGGATCAGGCCCAGCTTATTATCAAAGAAGCGCTGACCAACAGATAAACCTGCCACTACGTTAGGTGCAAAGTTTTTAGGCTGGTAGTTCAGGGTACCGGTGGCAAAATCGGCGGGAGTAGCTTTGTAATTTTTGCCACTGATTTCGTAGGGCGATTTGCTGTGGATACCGCTGGCGTCAAAGCCGGTGTAACCTTTATCGAGGATCATCTGGCTGTAACCGGTGGCTATGTTGGCATTGACAGACAGCTTATTGGGCGCATCTTTCATGACCATGTTTACCACGCCGCCAATGGCATCCCCTTCCATGTTAGGTGTTAATGTTTTGTATACTTCGAGGCGTTCCAGCAATTCGGATGGGAAAAGATCCAGCGGAACATAGCGATATTTATTATCCGGGCTCGGTATTTTCACCCCGTTGATGAGGGTGTAGTTATATCTTTTATCCATACCGCGGAGAATGGCATACTGTCCGTCGCCGTTGCTGCTGCGTTCTATAGATACGCCGGATACGCGCTGGATCACATTGGCCACCGTTAAATCGGGCGATATTTCTATGGCGGCGCCGGATACCACGTTCATGATCTGTACCGATTGTTGTTCCAGCTTCCTGGCTGTTTTTTCGGTAGATCCTTTGGTATTGGCAGCAACTACCACTTCACTGAGACTTTTGCTGTTGCGGTCGCTCAGGTAAATGGTGATATGCGGATTATCTTTCTCCGTTACCGTTACCTGTTTTGTTAATGTTTTGTAGGTAAGATGGGAAATAACGAGGGTGAACTGTCCTGGTGTTACCTTTTTGAATTCGAAGGAACCATCCAGGCCGGTGAGGGCTACCAGTTTGGTTTGTTCCAGTATAACGGTAACGCCTACCAGCGGTTCCCCTGTTTTCTGATCGTAGACATGTCCTTTCAGACCATCGGCTTTAGCGATGGCGGTGCTGAGCAGCAGACATAAAAACGTTTTTAAAAGTGTCTTCATTTTTAATGAATTTGATACCGTTCGAGTTAGTTGCAAATGGTATCGCAAATGTGATCTGCCGTGTAAAAAATTGCAAGAAAGTGCCGTAAGCAAAACGTATACAGCGTTAACAAGCGCGTAAACAAAGCGTAATCAGCGTATACAATTGAATTGTAAGTATTTGATAATTAATTGTTTGTTTGTAACAAGAATCGCCATTACCATTATGTTACCAGCATATTAAGGGAATGTTAAGCGTTATAGTCCCTGTACAAAAGTGTTGAGCGTATCGCCTTCAGGGATGTTTAATTTTTTCCGTAACCGGTACCTGGCTACGCGTAAGCTATCGGGTGAAATCCCGAGAATGGTAGCCATGTCTTTTGAGTCCATATTCATTTTATGGAGGGCCAGTAATTTGATATCATTGGTGGTAAGATCGTTGTAGAGCGCATTGAGTTTATCAAAAAATACCTGGTGCACCTGTTCGAAGATGCCCGTAAATTCTTTCCATTGTTTTTCGTGATTTACGTTCTGGTTTATTTTCAGCACCAGTTGCTGTAATTGTTTTTTCTGGTCCCGTTTTTCTTCCTGTACCATCAGGGAGAGGGTATTCCTCAGTTCATCCAGGAACTGGTTTCGCTGGATCACGTCGAGGGTATGGGTGGCCAGTTGTTTGCTTTTCAGCTCCAGCTGGTCTTTTTGCACACGATTGATCTCTGCATTCCTTTCTGACACGGCCTGGGCCTGGCTGATCTTCAGCTTTTGCCTGGAAATGGTAAGCAGGCAAAGGATCACCAGGAGTATTACCACAATCACTACCGCAGCATAGATGATACGGTTTATTTGATGACTGTTTTCCAGCCGTATAATTTCATCATTCTTTTTGTTGGTATCATAAATGATCTGCAGGAAGCTCATTTGCTGGTTGTTCTGGGCTGAATATATTTCTGCGAGACATTTCCGGCTCCATTCCATATAATAATAGGCGCTGTCGTTGCGCCCGAGCAGGTTGAATGTTTTGGCAATATCTTTACAGGCAGCGGCTTCCTGGTATTTGTTGTTAGTGTGTTGTGCAATGGCGAGGGCATCCTTTGAATAGGGCATACTTTGTTTGTAGTTGCCCGTTTTCCGCAGCACATCGCCTATATTATTAATGATTTCAATACCTGCCACCCGCTCATGATGCAGCTCATACAGCTGTAGGGCGTTGCGGAAGTAGTAAAGCGCGGTATCGTATTTTTCCAGGTCTTCGTGAATAGTGCCCAGGTGTTCATAGATCCCGGCCATACCGAAGGTATCGTGTACGCCCTGGTATTGTTTCAGCGCCAGCTGCTGGAAATAGAGGGCGCTGTCGTATTGATGTTGTTTTTCGTAATGATGCCCGATGTGACCGTACGTTTCCGCAATACCGGCGCGGTCGTTTATTTGCTGGTATAGGCGCAGGGCTTTATCGTGCTCATTTTTGGCGGCTTTCTTATTAATATTACGATAATACAGTAGTCCCATATCATTGAGGGTGGAGGCTTCTGCGGCTTTCTGCCGGTTGGCGGAAAAGAGGGTGGCAGCTTGCTGGTAGTATTCCAGCGATTTGGCATAGTGGCCGAGGGTAAAGCAGATCTGTCCCATTTGTTGCAGGCACTTACCTGCGCTTACCTGGTCGTTGTTACTCACCGCCTGGTCATGCATTTTACGAAGGGCCAGGAAGGCCGCATCGGGCGATTGCCGGCTCAGTTTCTCCGCTGCCCGCAAGCGCAGCTGGAGGGAGTCCTGTTCGGCAATACCGGCCATGGGAAAGATAAGCAGGCACAGAACGAGTAACCGGAAAAAACGTTTCATCTTTATGGTAACACGGTATAATTAAGCATAAATAATCAGCAAAGAATGTTTTTTAGTATTAACTGTATGTTACCAAACGGTTAACCGCCGGCATAAAAATGCTTGCGTTCCGATTGTATTTTATATATTATTGTGGTGGCGGTTATTTTTTGACCCGAGAATTAATCCAGTATAAAAAACGATTATGAAAAGAAAATTCTTATTTACGATGCTCTTAGCTGGTGGATTTTGTGCAGCAAATGCCCAGGAGAAAGCTAAACCTGAAGATACAGAGGTATATACGCCCGTGCCACCGGAAGTAACGCCCGCCAAAAAAGCCGGCGCCGCGCCTTCTGATGCCATCGTATTATTCGACGGCAGCAACCTGGACCAATGGGTAATGGCCGACGACCGCGACAAGCCCGCTGAATGGCTGGTGGGAAAAGGCATCCTTACTGTTAACAAAAAGGTAGGCAATATCGAAACCAAAAAGGCCTTTAACAACTACCAGCTGCATATTGAATGGCGTGTGCCTTCCAACATCACCGGTAGCGGACAGGCCCGCGGCAACAGTGGTGTTTTCCTCGCTTCCCTTGGTAAAGGCGACGCCGGTTACGAATTGCAGGTATTGGATTCCTATAAAAATAAAACATATACCAACGGACAGGCAGGCAGTATCTACAAACAGTTTGTACCACTGGCCAATCCAACATTGCCTCCCGGCGAATGGAACACTTACGATGTAGTGTGGAATGCACCGGTATTTGGCGCCGATGGCGCGTTGGTGAAACCCGCAAAAGTAACCGTGATCTTTAACGGTGTAGTAGTACAAAACGATGCAGAACTGAAAGGACCTACACAGTATATCGGACAGGCATCGTATCAACAAGCACATGGCGCCAGCCCGATTAAGCTGCAGGCACATGGCGATAAGAGCGAGCCGTTGAGTTTCAGGAATATCTGGGTGAGGGAGTTGTAGGAAAGGAATTATTACTTTGAAAGAGCTGCCCTGAATGGCGGCTCTTTTTTATTGATAGTAAGGTGGGAGGAGCGTGTATATGGTTATGGCCCCGGGAACGCTTCTAACTTCCGAAAGAAATCCTGAGCGTTTTCAATCTTTTTAGGAAATAAATTCCGTCCTTTTAGTTTAGAAGAAACTTGTAACAAAATTTTTTTGCTGTTACGTTTCTCTTTTAACAATTTAAACCTGGATATGAAAGTGGCTTTTTTCATAAAACAAATATACTGAATTATCTTTTGCAGATTAGAAGCGCATTGTAAATTTTGCCTGGCTCGAAGTCTTCGAATCTGGCCGATTTGTTCGCCGGATCCAACAAACCACCCCAAAAGGCGTAGTCCATATTTAGTATGTTAAAATTCTTGTTTATATAGCTTCTATATATTGAAATTCTTCTACCTTGATTTTTACAATCCTGTTCACATTTTTTCTTGCAAGATGCTTTACAGGTTTCGTAAAACTCAATGGAACTATCACTACCTTGTACAAAAATGTACCCATCGGGATCTGTATCAAAAAAAACAGGTACTGTACTTAACACGGTGTTATATACTTTATAAACGTCACCGTTATTTGTAACGCTGGTGTCGTTTACATAGTCATTTTGAGAATCGTAGTCTCCAAATCCGAAGTTGTATATTCTTTCATTACCCACACCTTCCAGCAACGTATATTCTACAACTTTAGTCACGCGGAGATGGCCTTCACTATTAAAAAGAAATTTTAATTTCCCCCTGTCTAATACCTTCGTAAATTCATAATTTTCGGAATTATTCATAGAGGGCAAAAGTACGAGCGGTCTATTTTACCGATTGTTAATTAGATTAGAAGCAAGATGGAATTAACCAATCAATAACTAATGCCCCAACCCCTCCAAATTATTTTCCCCCAACTTTAATCATTTTTGTTATTTTTATTCCAACTACGTTATGTAAATATCATTCCGCTTTATCCTGTTTCATGGAGTATACAACCACGGAGAAATCGCTGCTGCAGAAGGCCGCATCGGGACATGAGGAGTCCTTTACCCGGCTTTTCCTGCTGTACAGGCACAAGCTGTACAGCTTCCTGCTGCGCCTCACCAATTCCCCCGAAATGACCGAAGATGTGATCCAGGACGTTTTTCTTAAGTTATGGAAAGACCGGGAGAACCTGGTGAACATCGAGCAGTTTGGTGGTTATATTTACCGCATGGCCCAGCACCAGGCAATTAATGCTTTCCGGCGTATGGCCAGGGAAACGCTCATCCTGGCAGAGCTGAACAAAACAACGGCGGCGGTGAACACCAGTGCGGAAGATAATCTGAATGTCCGTGAGGTGAGGGAGCTGCTCAATACCGCCCTGGAAAAACTTCCTCCCAAACAGAAACTGGTATTTACCCTTAGCCGCGATCAGGGATTAAAGCACGACGAAATTGCCCGTCGCCTGAATATATCCCCTTCTACTGTTAACAATCATATGATTGCCGCCCTGCGCACCATCCGGGAGCAGCTTGGCATACACCTGCACTCGGCCACAGGGGCTTCCTGCCTGCTGCTGATCATTACTTCCTTCCAGCGATAAAAAAATTTTCTGCCGGACTAGGTATATGCTCCTTCCTGTTTGTCTATAGGAAGATGGATACCTTGAACAGGCACCTCATAACCGTAAAAGAGCAAGATGCTATCAGCAAGAATTAAATACCTGGTTGAACGATATTTTGATAATTCGGCTACTGCGGCCGAAAAGCTGGAGCTGGCCCAATGGATCGATGGCGAAGCCAGCCACGAAGCGTTGGAAGAGGCGCTGGGCGCTTCCTGGGAGGCGCATGTACCACAGATCCGGATGCCGGATGAAATGTCGGATCGTATTGTGGCGTCATTATTCGGAGCCGCACCTGTTTTACCAACACCACCGGTGAGTCGGGTGATACGATACCGCTGGTGGGCAGCCGCCGCTGTACTGTTGCTCGGAGGTGGCGCCTGGTGGGCGATGCAGCATCCCGCGCCGCAGCCTGTAATGGTGGCCGGAAGAGCAGAACGCTATAAGAATGAAGTAGCGCCCGGCGGCAACCGCGCCCTGCTCACGCTGGCCGATGGTAGCGTAATTGAGCTGGACAGCGCCGGTAACGGCGTGCTTACTCAACAGGGCAATGTAAAAATTGTGAAGCAAAGTAACGGAGAGCTCGCCTATGAAGGAAACGGTGATGGGGAGGCCATGTATAATAAAATGTCGACACCAAGAGGCGGACAATATCGCCTCAAACTCCCCGATGGTACTGTTGTTTGGCTCAACGCGGCATCGTCTGTGTTTTACCCGGCGGCTTTTGTGGGGAAAGAAAGAAAAGTTACCGTTACCGGCGAAGTGTATTTCGAAGTAGCTGCCAACGCTAATATGCCGTTTATGGTAAAAGCCGGCGATGTGGATATTACGGTGATGGGCACACGATTTAATGTAAACGCCTATGAGCAGGAAGTTGCCATAAAAACCACACTGGTAGACGGCGCCGTGAGTGTGGCCGGTAGCGGTTCTAAATATATACTGAAACCGGGTCAGCAGGCACAGGTAAAACCGAATGGTGCACTGGCCGTGATAAACAATATAGATACAGAAGAAATTATTGCGTGGAAAAATGGGTTCTTCCAGTTTAATGACGCAGATATGCCCACGGTAATGCGACAGCTGGAACAATGGTACGATGTAAAGGTGAGTTATGAAGGAGAGATCCCGAAAAGGAGCTTTGGTGGCGGCATACAGCGATCGCTGCCCCTGACGGAAGTATTAAGCATCCTGGAAGCGAACGATGTGAAATTTAAGATCAACGGAAAAAATATCACCGTATTGAAGTAAACCACGTTTTTTATTCATCACATGTAAATATGAATTCCACAACGTAAACAGCTAAGGTTTACGGTCAGCATTGTTATGCACAAAAAAGCCGGAAATACTGGTAATATCTCCGGCGGCATCTGGCTAACAATGAACAAAAAAAGTCGGCGAAGACTCCTTATTCATTCAACCAAACAATGCAAATGTATGCAAATTAATTGTAACGCTCTTTGCAGCCGGAAAGCCGTTGCTATGCCATGGGCCGCCGTTTTAAGGCTCCGCAAAACAACCTCCGGGCATCGCACGCTATGCTCAACCAAAATGCTGTTAGCTATGAAGTTAACGTTTCTGTTTCTCACCGTCGTTCTCCTGAATGTAAGCGCCACGGGCCTTTCACAGACCGTGAGCTTTTCGGGAAAGGAAGTGCCACTGAAAACGGTATTTGCCGCCATTAAAAAACAAACAGGATACGTCGTATTCTACGATAACTTCCTCCTAAAAAGCAGTCGCCCCGTTACCTTGTCGATGCAGCAGGTACCGCTCGAGGACTTGCTGGCAGCCACTTTGAAAGGGCAGGGGCTCAGCTTTTCCATCGTAGACAAAACCATTTCCATCAAAAAACAGGTATCGCTTGCCCTGCCGCCTATACTGAAATTACTGGAGCTGCAAATGACGGTCAGCGGAAGGGTTACCGATGAAACAGGCACGCCGCTGCCAGGGGTAACCGTCATACTGAAGGGCACCAACAAAGGCACCACCACCAACGTTATGGGTGAATACCAGTTTCCAGGTGTGGCGGAAGGAGCTACGCTCATCTTTACTTATATAGGTTACGATAAACAGGAAGTTACTATCAACGGACAATATAAGATTGACATTCGCCTCAGCAAAGCAGCCAACACCGCACTCGACGAACTCGTGGTAATTGGTTACGGCACGATGAAAAAGAGCGATCTCACCGGCGCCGTTTCTACAGTGAAAGGTGAGGCGGTGGCCAACCGTAAAACCACCCAGGTATCACAGGCGCTGCAAGGCGCTATGCCGGGCGTAATGGTAACCCGCAGCAATAATGCTCCCGGCAGCACCGCCCAGATCCGCGTGCGTGGTATCACCACCATCAAAGACGCCGGTGCTACGCCCCTGATCATTCTCGATGGTGTACCTATTGATGACATCAACTCCATCAACCCGAATGATATCGATAATATTTCTGTGCTGAAAGATGCGGCCTCTGCATCCATCTATGGCTCCCGCGCCGCCGCCGGTGTGATACTGGTCACCACCAAACGTGCAAAAAACGGCCAGCTGGATCTTAACTACGGTTATGAATACGGCATAGAAAAACCTACCAAACTCCCCCAATATGCAGACGCTATACGCTATATGCAGCTCACCAATGAATTGAGATGGAACGATAACGGTAATAACGCTAATGAATACCCTACCTATACAAAAGATATTGTAGACAATTATAATACTCTGCATCAGCAAAACCCGGATCTGTATCCCAATACCGATTGGAGAGGACTCATTATGCACAACAGCGCTCCCCGTGAAACGCATATGCTCAGCATCGCCGGCGCCGGTAAAGCACTGCGCTCAAGGGTATCGCTGGTATACGATAAAAACGGCGCATTGTACGATGATCGTTCCTATAATCGCATCACCGCACGTATCAATAATGATATTACTATCAACAAATACATTTCCGCCAGTGTAGATATTAACTATAAGCGCACCATGGTAAAACAGCCTACCGTTGATCCGATGTATAAACTGGGGATCATGCCGCCTATTTACGCGGCGATGTGGTCCGATGGCAGGATCGGCGCAGGTAAAGATGGAGCCAACATCTACGCCATGACGAAACATGGCGGCTTTAATAATGACTGGTTCAACCAATTGGGAGGCAAAATCGGGATTGATTTTACCCCCATCGAGGGACTCAAAATTTCCGGTATCGTAGCCCCTTTCCTGAATTTTGACAAAGGGAAGAAGTTCACTAAAAAAATACCTTACACGTCTTTCAATAACCCAAATTCTATTTCCGGTTATATCGAAGGCGCCTCTGAAACCAAGCTTGAGGAAAGCCGCAACGATAATTACCGCTATACCACGCAGTTTATTGTCAACTACAATAAACAGCTGAAAGCCCATAGTATCAACCTGATGGGCGGTTATGAGTATTATAAGGCATTTGATGAATTGCTGGGGGCGTCAAGAGGACAATACCTGCTGAATAACTATCCATACCTGAACCTTGGTCCGCTTGAATTCCGCGATAACAGCGGCAGCGCGTTTGAAAATGCCTACAGGTCCTGGTTTGGCAGGGTAATGTATAGTTACAAAGACAAATACCTGCTGCAGGGAAACATCCGTTACGATGCCTCTTCCCGCTTTGCACCCGGCTACCGCTGGGGCGCGTTCCCTTCCTTCTCCGCCGGCTGGGTATTGTCGGAAGAAGGTTTTATGAAAAGAACGGCGCCGTGGTTGTCGTTCGCGAAAGTACGCGCCTCCTGGGGCTCGCTGGGTAATGAGCGCATTGGAAATTACCCTTACCAGGCCTTGTTATCTTTCGAAAATAATTCCCTCTTTTATAAGGGCAGTACAGTGGTATCCGGACAATCGGCGGCACAATGGCAATATGCTATCCGCGATATTTCCTGGGAAAGCACCCACTCCTGGGATATAGGCGCCGACGTTAACTTCCTGGGTAACCGGCTACGCTTTAGCGGCGACTACTACCAGAAAACAACCAGCGATATTTTGCTGGAACTGGAAATACCGGATTACATTGGTTATGATAACCCGTTTCAGAATACCGGTAAAATGTATACCAAAGGCTGGGAAGCGCAGCTGGGATGGAGCGACAGGGTAGGTGATTTCTTCTACAGTGCGTCTGTAAATATCTCCGACTTTGTTACTAAAATGGGCGACCTGGGAGGCACGCAATTCCTGGGCGATCAGATCAAAAAGCAAGGCAGCGAATACAACGAATGGTATGGCTATGTATCGGATGGTATTTATCAAACACAGGATGAAGTGGATAAATCACCAAAACTCAATGCCAATGTAAAACCAGGCGATGTGCGGTATCGTGATATCAGTGGTCCGGAAGGGGAACCGGATGGGAAAATTTCTCCCGAATACGACCGGGTATTATTGGGTGGCTCGCTGCCCCGCTACCAGTATGGCGCTTCTCTTCAGGCAGGGTATAACAACTGGGATCTAGGCATAGTGCTGCAGGGAGTAGGTAAACAAAATTCCCGTCTATCTTCGGATATCGTAAGACCACTCGTTGAAAATTTTGGAAATTTCCCTTCTATCCTGGATGGTAACACCTGGAGCAAATACAATACGCCGGAGCAAAATCTTGCTGCCCGGTATCCACGGTATACCAATACCTCAGCTGGTAACAACTATGCCATGTCCGATTTTTGGCTGATCAACGGCGCGTATTTCCGGGTGAAAAATATCAGTATCGGTTATTCCATGCCCAATGCCTGGATGAAGAGAATTCATCTCCAGGGGCTTCGTTTATACGGCAGCGTTAGCGACCTGGTATCCATTCATCATTTTCCAAAAGGATGGGACCCTGAACAGGGAGGACTGGTATATCCCATTACCACCAGTTTTGTATTTGGTGCATCCGTTAAATTCTAAATCTCCACGATCATGAAGCAACTTATTTTTATACTCATAGCAGGTTTGTTGATCAGCTCTTGTGGCTCACTGGACCTGCATCCCCTGTCGGATGGATCGAGCGAAACCTGGAATTCCACCCCGGAAGAAATTGAAATGTCGCTCAACGGATTGTATAAGGCCGATTTCTGGCTGAAGGACAGCGACGAGTGGACCGACGACTGGATATACCGTGATGTGACCACCGAAGTAACCGGCGCTACTATCAATGGCGAAACCGGTTTTGTAAAAGACTGGTGGACCAAAACCTATAAGGCCATTGCAAGAGCTAATAACATTTTGCAAAGTATTTCCAGGGCGGCGAAGGTATTGTCGCCCGAACAGATCAATGCCTACAACGCAGAGGCCCGCTTTGTAAGGGCCAGTCAGTACGCCCGGCTTTTAACGCACTATGGCAACATTGTATATACCGATTCCACACTCGACATAGCACAGGCATTGAACATGAAGCAAATGGATAAAGCCGAAGTGCTGAAAAAAATATATGCTGATTTTGATGCCGCTGCTGCCGTATTAAAAACTACTTATGGCAGCGCAGAGCTGAAACGTGCCACTAAAGGTGCAGCTTTGGCGATGAAAGCACGCACTGCGCTCTATATGGGCGATTGGACCACTGCCCGCGATGCCGCAAAAGCCTGTATGGACCTGGATGTGTATAAACTCCACGATAATTTCAGCAACCTGTTTTTGTCTAAAACAAAAAACTCCACCGAAACCGTATTTGGTTTACCAAGGTCGGTTACGCTGAAAGTAACCCTGGGCGATTGCCAGAACTTTGTAAGCCGTAACTCCGGCGGCTGGGCCGCCAAAGATCCCTCCTGGGACCTGCTCTGCGCATTTCTCTGTAAAGATGGTTTGCCCATAGATGAATCACCGTTATATAACCCACGTCGCCCGTTCGATAACCGCGATCCCCGTTGCGCCGCTACTATCGTGGAGTTTCAGACGCCGCACCTGGGATACGTTTTCCAGCCGCATCCTGATTCAGTAACAGTGCTGAAAATATCGGATAACAAATATGTAGAGAATAAAGACACCCGCTCTGTTGCGCAGTATGCATCCTTCAACGGTTTGCTGTGGAAGAAAGGTATCGATGGCGACTGGCTGCTGAACTCCTGGACGGTGGAGCCGGATAACATCATTATCCGTTTCGCGGATGTGTTGCTGATATATGCAGAAGCAAAAACAATGCTGGGCGAAACAGATCAGTCCGTGGCCGATGCTATCAACAAAGTGAGAGCCCGTGCTTACGGTACCGTATATACGAATACTACCGGTTATCCACCGGTGACAACGACCGATAAGAATGCGCTCATCAAAATTATCCGCACTGAAAGAAGAATGGAATTTGCGCAGGAAGGCATACGTTACATGGACATTATCCGCTGGCGCCTCGCAGAAAAAGTGCTGAATAAACCCAATTATGGCTTGCTGGAACCGGCAGAGTTGCGTACTAAAATAGTAAAACCAGGTTTATGGTTTTTCCCGCAAACACCGGCTATTGATGAGGATGGCGTAGCGGATTTTACACCGATGTACAGCGCCGGACAGATCAAGCAAATCACTGTCAGGAAGTTTGATGCTACGCGTCAATACCTCTGGCCTATTCCATCTACCGAAGTACTCACCAGTCACCTCACGCAGAATCCAAATTATTAAGATATATGAAGACAGGAAAGAGCAGGGCTATACTGGGCGTCGCCATCGGGTTATTAGGGATGGGTTGTAACAGTAATGCACAAACGAATAAACCAGGATCGTACAGCGGTATTTACCCGCAGCTGGCGATGTACAATAAGGAAGGCGAATGTGGCACCGGGGCAGTAGTACCCTGGGCGGGCAAATTATGGGTGATCACCTATGGACCGCATCTACCCTTTGGTTCGTCTGATAAGCTGTATGAAATCACACCCGATCTGAAACAGGTGGTGCGTGAAGAAAGCATCGGCGGCACTCCGGCCAACCGCATGATACACCCGGAAAGCAACCAGTTGTTTATTGGGCCCTATGCGATTAATGATAAAGGCACTGTGCGGGTAATTCCTTACACTGCCATGCCGGGGCGGCATACCGGCAACGCACGGCACCTGACCGATCCCGCGGGGAAAATATATTACGGCACTATGGAAGAAGGCTTTTACGAAGTAGATGTGCACAGCCTGCAACCAACACTGCTGTATGAAGATGGCAATGTGAAAAACAGGAAAGGCGCCGATACAGTAGCTAACGCAGCATCAGCGCTGTTGCCCGGAGCACATGGCAAGGGATTATATTCCGGTCAGGGCGTGTTGTTATATTCCAACAACGGCGAACCCGGCCCTAAAGCACTCACCGATTTTGATATACCCGCCGGCTCGTTGTCGGAATGGAACGGGAAAGACTGGAAAGTGATACGCCGCAACCAGTTTGTGGAAATCACCGGCCCCGGCGGCATACAAGGAAATAAAAATCCCGCGACGGATCCTATATGGACCACCGGCTGGGATCATAAATCATTATTATTGGGATTGAGAGATCGGGGGAAATGGCAGTTTTTCCGGTTGCCTAAAGCAAGTCATAGCTACGACGGCGCCCATGGCTGGAATACGGAATGGCCGCGTATCCGCGACATAGGTACAACAGGCAAACCAGATTATCTCATGACCATGCATGGCATGTTCTGGCATTTCCCGGCCAACTTTGCTACCGGGCATATTGCGGGTATCCGTCCCCGTAGTGCCTACCTGAAAGTGATAGGCGACTATGCCCGCTGGCAGGATCAGCTGGTATTTGGTTGTGATGATGCCGCACATAACGAGTTTCTCAACAAACGCGCGGCAAAAGGGGGGATAGAAGGACCTGGTCAATCTAATTCCAATCTTTGGTTTACCAGTTTGCAGCAACCCGATGAACTGGGGCCCAATACCGCTGAAGGTGCGGTGTGGCTCAATGAACCGGTAAAAGCGGGCGAGGCCTCAGAACCGTTTTTATTTGCCGGCTGGCCTTCCCGCAGCGCACGCATTCAGCATAATGGAACACAACGGGTGGTGTTTACTTTTGAAACAGATAACAAGGGTAATGGCGTTTGGACTACGGCACAAACGATCACTGTAACGCCTGGTCAGGCTACTGAAATTATTTTCCCCGAAAATATGCCGGGAGAATGGATCCGCGTGAGTGCTGCTAAAAATGTAAATGCTACCGTTCACTTTTTCCTGACGGCCAATGACCGCCGTAACACCGTGGCTTCGCCGGTTTTCCACGGACTCAGTAAAGTAACCACCGCTGATGTAAATGGCGGCCTGTTATATGGTTTGGGCAACGATCGCCGTGCATTAGGGGTGGCCGCCCGTAGCTATCAGCAGGGCAACGCCACTGATATTGGCTATTATGAATTGACGGCCGATATGAAACTGATAAAAAAAGAAGATCCTGCCACGTGGCAGTTTATTCAGCAAAAATTTGCCATTCCCCAACAGCCGGTTATTGTTGATGCCTCTTCAGTGCTCATAGTAGACGACAAGGGACGGCGCTGGCGCCTGCCGCTGGGCGATGCGGCTTATTCGGACCTTATTGGTAAAGCCGCGTTACGCATTTGCAGGGAAGTATCCACCGAAAGGGATCTCTTTAATTGTCATGGTACCTTCTACGAACTGCCTGCGGAGAACGCAGACGGTTATGCGAAAATAAGACCGGTATCCTCGCATCATTTCCGGATCAACGACTACGCTGCTTACCGTGGAATGCTGATCATGACAGGAATAGACCCGGACGCAAAAGCGGGAGATCACATTATTGTATCGGAAGATCATAAAGCAGCGGTATGGGCCGGCGCTATCGACGATCTCTGGCAGATGGGCCGCCCCACGGGGCATGGCGGACCATGGCAGCATACTGCCGTTACCGCCGGACAACCATCTGATCCCTACCTGATCGGGTTTTATGAAAATCGTAGTCTGCAGCTATTACATGACGGCAACACAAAAGTTACATTTACTATTACTGTTGACCCGGTTGGCAATGGCACCTGGATGCCTTATAAAACAGTTACGGTAGCGCCCGGAGAAACATTCACATGGCAGTTTCCCAAAGGGTTCCAGGCCAGGTGGATACGTTTTTCCAGTGATAAAGATTGTAAAGCCACCGCATTTTTAGCATATAAATAAATATAATGAAATGTTTGTTTGCCGGTTTGCTGATGTTGTATAGTTATGCGGTGCATGGCGGGCCTCCCCGTGCTGATACCACCTATGATGTATTGCGTAATCAATCGTTGCTGCCGGAAGCGGACCGTCGTCAAACATTTGCCATCCACGAAAACGACAGTACCAACTATTCGTTGCAACTGGCACTGGATAAGGAGGGGCGGCCATTGTATTACTACAGGAATATTTTTACACCGGTTTGCTATACGGGGGAATGCAAACCGGTTTTTATCAATCTTTATTGGGATCTGCTGGGGAATTATATCCGCTACGATCTGCCGGTAGGCGAAGCGCTGACAAAACTGGATCATAAAACATTCAAACCTGCTGACTATGAAAAGTTGCAGGAGATCCTGTCGAAATCAGATTGCCTGCTGGCGGAGTTGAAGATCACCGACCTGATTGTACCGGGTACTGAAAAGCTGGCCGACTCCGTAGATGCCAGAACGGGCGCCACGCTGAAAACCATCAAAAATGAAGTGATCCCTGGGGCTGTGTATACCTGTTATACTTTGTGGCATATGGCTCATGGAAACGTGGTAGATGAAATGAACCGTATTACGGAAACGTATAACAGCAAGCAGCTGTTGCATCGGTTTTTATCTTCCGGAAATCCTGACTATCAATATTGGGCGTTGGCGAAAGTGATGGATAAAAAAGGGATGATTACACCGGGCTTTGAAACAGATATCCGGGATATCATCAACAGTAAAAATATTTTTATTGCCCGGTATATCCTGCAACAGGTAGATGCTGGTTTTTATACCGGGAAAAAGGCACAACGGTGGTTATGGGATACGTTTACCCGCGCATCGTATCCTGCGCAGCTCATCATACTCCGCCGGCTGAAATATGTTCCGCTGCAAGGGGAGCTGGCCCGGCATCTGGCCGATACGCTGGCCAACGCTAACGGAGAGCAGGCGGGTTTACTCCTGGCTTTGCTGAAAGCGGCGCCGGGAAATAATTACGTTAAAAAGAAATTACATGATTATGAAATACAACAGCATCAATAATTTACTGCGCATCATGCTATTGTGTTGCGCTACATTAACGCTGCATGCGCAGCAACAGGTGTTTGTGGAAACCGAATCTTTCGCCCGTAAGGGCGGATGGGTGATAGATCAGCAGTCGTTTACCGTAATGGGATCTTCTTACCTGATGGCGCATGGTATGGGTCGCCCGGTAGGCGATGCGGTGACCACCGTTGAATTTCCTGCAAAAGGAAAGTACCAGGTATGGGTGCGTACCAAAGACTGGGCCCCGTTTCCCAAAGGGCCGGGAAAATTTACGGTAACGGTAAATGAAAAACAGCTTACACCGGTATTTGGCGAAAGTGGTAATGACCAATGGAAATGGTATGATGGGGGAGAAGTGAATATCACGGACCAGCAGGTAAAATTATCGTTACATGACCTGACAGGTTTTAACGGGAGATGTGATGCGCTGTATTTTACCACTGCTGCGAAATTTACCCCGCCCAATGATTTGCCCACCCTCAGCGCCTTCCGCAGGAAGCTGTTGCATACTACTGAGCAACCGAATGATGGCGGACAGTATGACCTGGTAGTAGTAGGTGGTGGGATTGCCGGTACCTGTGCTGCCATTTCCGGTGCACGTATGGGTCTGAAAGTAGCGCTGATACAGGACCGCCCGGTATTGGGAGGTAACAACAGCTCCGAAATACGGGTGCACCTGAAAGGAGATATCGACAAAAATTATTATCCTAAATTAGGAAGGATCGTAAGGGAGATGGATAACGGCGACCCGGGCAATGGTAACCCCGATGCTGGTGAATATGGGGATGCGCGGAAGATCGAAATTGTAAAAGCAGAAAAGAACCTGCATCTTTTTTTGAACACGTATGTATATAAAGTAGAGAAAGACAATGACCGCATCATCGCTGTAACAGGCCGTGACATTGCCACCAACCAGGACACCAGGTTTACCGGCGCCTATTTTTCAGACTGTACCGGCGACGGCACCATCGGTTACCTGGCGGGCGCTGAATTTCGTATGGGCCGTGAAAGCAAATCAGAAACAGGTGAATCGCTTGCGGCGGAGAAACCGGATAGTTTTACGCTGGGCACTTCCAATTTATGGGCTTCTGTGCTGGTGGACAGTGTTACCACTTTCCCTGCCACGCCCTGGGCCATGCAGTTTTCAGACGAGTATCATATCGACGCCCTCAAGGCCGATTGGGAATGGGAAACAGGCTTTGGTAATTTCAATACCATTACAGACGCTGAGAAAATACGGGACCATAATCTCCGCGCTATATACGGTAACTGGTCCTATCTCAAAAACAGCAAACCGGAAAAATACGCCAGACAGCAACTGGCATGGGTAGCTTATATTGGTGGCAAACGTGAATCGCGCCGTATCATCGGCGACCTGGTGCTGAACCAGATGGATATACAGGAGGGCAAAATGTATCCTGATGGCGCGGTAACCGCCACCTGGACCATCGATCTGCATTTCCCCGATCCAAAAAACAGCCGCTACTTTGAGGGGCAGGAATTTTTTGCCGGCACCAAACATATACGGGTAGCGCCTTACACCATTCCTTATCGATGTTTGTATTCACATAATATTTCCAACCTGTTTATGGCAGGCAGGAATATCAGCACTACCCATGTGGCTTTTGGCAGTACCCGTGTAATGCGTACCTGTGGTATGATGGGAGAAGTAGTAGGCTTCGCTGCCGCTGTAGCGAAGAAATATCACAGCAGTCCGCGTGGTGTGTACCAGGATCATTTGCCTGAGTTGATGAATCTGCTGAAAGAATAATGATGAACAGCATATACCTCTTTTTTTTGTGGTTCCACCTGCCGGTGGTGACCCTGCAGGGCAGCGCGCAGGGCACCACCTGGCAGGTGATGTATGTTGATGCGCAACAGCGTAATTTCCAGGGTGCTATTGATACTACGCTGCTGGAATTTGACCATTGTTTATCTATTTACCGCCGCGATTCTGAGCTATCGCTGTTTAACCGGTCTGCCGCTTCCTGGGAATTTCAGTCGCCCTTTTTTTATCCTGTACTGAAAAAATCGGCTGAAGTATATGCCGCCACCAACGGCGCTTTTGATCCTACTATAATGCCTCTCACCGAAGCATATCGTGCCGGTAAAAAAACTGGTAGCCCCTGGTGGGAGAAAGCTGATTCACTGTTGCAGTACGTAGGTTTTTCACAGATCAGTTTTGATGAAACCGGCGTGCATAAATCAAGGGAGCAGGTACGCCTCGATTTCGATGGTATTGCGCAGGGCTATAGTGTAGATGTTTTGGCAGCGCTGCTGGAACGTAACGGTATCCACGATTACATGGTGGAGATAGGAGGAGAAGTGCGTTGTAAAGGGCTGAAAAACGGCAAGCCATGGACCATAGCTATCGACCATCCCTTACATCCCGGGCAAAAAGAAGCTACCGTACAGCTGATAAATAAAGCCGCTACTACAGCGGGCAACTACCGCGATCATTATGAGCAAGCAGGAAAAATACTGACACATATTATTAACCCTTTCACCGGCTTTTCTGCTCCATCTGCTTTAAAGAGTGTGACCGTATTTGCCGCAGATGCCATTACTGCAGATGGGTATGATACCGCATTTATGGTAATGGGGGTGGAGGCCACCAAGAGGTTCCTGGCGCAGCATAAAGAATTGGATGCGCTGCTGATCTATACTTCGGAAAACGGTGAGCTGCGGGTATTTATGACCGGGGGGATTAAGCCGTTTGTAACAGGTATGGGCGGACCGGTTGATTGATCCGCTATTCATCGCTGGCATTTTACCGGATGAAAAACCACCTGCTATCCGGTGGTAATGATAGCAGGTGGCATAAAAGGTCAATACCCGGGATTCTGCACAATTTTCGGGTTCCGGTCTATAACATCCTGTGGTATCGGGTTCAGGTACATTTTCTGCGTAAACACATGCGGATGATTCAGTGGTATTATTTCATATTTCCATACGCCCGAATTATCAGCAGGTACGGTATTGCTTATCTTCATAGCATGTTTATCCACGTTCATTACGGTATTGGCTGTTTTCAGCCGGATGATATCATAAAAGCGTTTATTTTCGAAACATAATTCCACTCTTCTTTCATGATAAATGGCGGCCTGCATATCCTGTTTGGATAAACCGGTTGCCAGGTCCGGCAGTCCTGCTCTTTTTCTGACCTGGTTAATGGCATTATATACTGTTGCATCCGGGCCAACTGATTCATTTTGTGCTTCTGCATAACCCAGCAATACTTCGGCATAGCGGTAATAAACGAAATTTGCGCCGCTGACAGCGCCACCGCCGGGCCTTACGAGGGGATTGAGACGTTTTTTAAAATAGTAGCCGGTGTTGCCAACATCATCTGTTCCGAAATCAATCTGGTTTTTAGAAGGCTTTACTTTGTCGATACGGGTATAGATCGTATCGCTTTTAGTCATCCAGGCCATTTTATAGGGAGCGCCGTCGTATACAATCCAGTCGTAGAATCTTTTTTCGCGCCCAACATACGGATGTTGAGGGTCATAGCCGGAAGTGGGATCGGTGATTGGTTTACCATTAGCCATATTGAACTGATCTACCAGTTCCTGGGTGGGGCAGTAGTTGCCCCAGGTATAATAGGCGCCGTTGATCCATACGGGGCCTCCGTATTGCTCGAAGGAGGATCCCATAGTGTTGGCTACCACCTGTCTGTCCCACACAACTTCTGAATTATATTCATTGGCTTCGTACCAGAGCGCGGATGGGTCGGGGAATAGTTCATAGGCCTTGCCGTTGCCGTACAGGTCAATAAATTGCTTGAAGGTGGCGGCAGCGCGGGCCCATCGCTGTGCATCATAATTATTGTAACCGGCTATTTTATTGGCATCAGCGCCGGCGGCAGGCTGTGCGGCATTGAAAGCCGGACTGGCAGCATATAATTCCACCCATCCTTTTAGTGCGAGTGCAGCGCCAAGTGTGGCGCGTCCTGCGTCTGCATCACTACGATTGTATTTGGGGGGCAGAAAGCCACCTTTGGCGACAGCATCCAGTTCTGAGGTTATAAAGGTGACGGTTTCTTCAAACGTATTACGGGGGCTGTATATCATGGAGCTATCCATGGTCCTTCTGTCTGCTGCTGTAGTGATAATAGGCAAGCCGCCTACATGCATCCATAATTCGCTGTAGAAGAACGCGCGTATAAACCGGGCTTCATCTATTCTCTTATTGACCCATTCCGGTGAAAAGTGGCTGGCATATTTCCGTACTTCCGTTATAAAGGTGTTACACTTGCGGATGCTGGTAAAGGTGCTGGTCCAGTTGGTGATATCCCCGGAACCGGTGATACCACCCCAGATGGTATAGTCGTTGGATGCCGGGGATATGATGCCCTGCTTCCAGTTATAGGAACTGTAATAGAAGCCTGCGTCATTATCGTCCGTGAAATTATCCAGATTTTCTGCCTGGTTCCAGTAGTTGGGCAGGGCACTGTAGATATCGTTGAGGAAAAGATCCGCATTGCCTTCCGAGCTCCATTGTAATTCATCTGTTAGTTTTGCTTTGTCTGTGTTATCAAGGAATTTCTTGTTACATGACAGGCAGATGGTGATGAGCGTACTTATTAGCAATAGCCGGGTAAAGGATGTGATATAGATCATAATATTTTATTTACAGAGATGAAAACTAAAAGGTCACATTCAGGCCAAAAACGATGGTCTTCTGATTGGGATAGGCTGTTTCCACATCGGTATAGCCTACTTCGGGATCCATGAATTTCATTTTGCTGAAGGTGAGCAGGTTTTGTCCGGACACATAGCAGCGGACGCTTTGCATCTTCGCCTGTTTGGAAATGCTGGCGGGTAATGTATATCCCAGTACAGCTGTCTTTAACCGGAGGTAACCTGTTTTCATCATCCAGAAATCGGAGTTCTGGGTATTGTTCGCATAGGGCGATTGGTTTGCCCGTGGATAAAGCGCATTGGGTGTAGCCGGTGTCCAGTGGTTGTTAAAATATTCATAGGAAGAATTGCTATTGTTATTGTTGAAGGGCACTGTTTGGAAACCACGGATATTTAAACTGGCCAGGGCGGAGCCCTGGAAAAACAGGCTCAAATCGAATCCTTTCCAGGAGGCGCCGGGAGTAAATCCATAGGTGATAAACGGATATACCGGGTTCCCAGTTACCACCTCATCGTTAGCGTCTATTTTATCGTCAGGTTTTCCATTGGGGCCGCCGATATCGGCGTAGCGGATATCGCCGGGATGGAGTACGCCGAATTGGGTGACATTATAACCATCATCGCTGTTAATGATACCATCATTATTTTTATCATCTTCCAAAGAAAATAATCCGAGTGCGTGATAGCCGAATTGTGTGCCGGTAGGCCGGCCTGTTCTGCTGCGGTTAGGGTTATTACGGGTAGCCGGTGTTTCAAATACCTGGACCATTTTATTTTTGGCGTAGCTGAAGTTGCCGTTCAGGTTCACCTGCCATCCGTTGTTGAACCGGTGAGCGGTACCGGCTGATATTTCTATACCCCGGTTTTCCATAATGCCCTGGTTTTCATCAGAGAGATTTAAACCGTATTCCACTGGTACTGTTACGGCAGGAGGCAGTAGCATACCGGTCCTTCTTTCATGAAAATAATCTACTTCCAAGGTCAGCAAACCTTTCCAGAGGGTGGCGTCTATACCTACGTCTGTTTTGGTAGATATTTCCCAGGTAATATTCGGATTGGCTTCCCTGGTGATATTAGACCCTTGTACCATTGCGCCATTGCCAAAGGCATAGGCGTTGCCGTATAAATTATAGCCATTCAGGTACTGGAAGGCGGCGCCGGCCAGGTTGCCGGACTTCCCCCAGGAACCTCTCAGTTTCAGGTAGCTTAGCACCCTGCTGTGATCACGGAGGAAGTTTTCTTCAGAGATAATCCATCCTGCAGAGAAGGCCGGGAAATAACCCCATCTTTTGTCCGGGGCGAAAAAGTAATGACCATCGTATCTACCGGCCGCTTCGAAAAGATATTTATGATCATAGCTGTATCCTACGCGGTAAACAAAGCCCAGTTGACTACCGGTAGCCGTAGAGCCGTTGTTGTCGAAATCGTTTTTATTCGAGCTGCCCATACCTAACTCGTCGATGTTGACCGCAAAATTATTGCGTCGTGCAGAAAAGCCAGTGGAGTCATTTTTACGGGCTTCTGCTACCAACAAACCGGTAAAGTCGTGTTTACCAAAGTTGTTGTGATAGTTAAGATATCCCTGAAAGGTGAAGTACTGATTTTTAGCGTACTCCTGGTTTAGCCACGTATAAGGCGCCGCGCTTCCCTCGGATGTAGACACTTGCCTGGTATAAGTGTAGGGAGTAGTTGCTGTGTTTTGTGAGTAGAAGTAGAAAGGCGTGTGCCATCCTTTTATCGTATAGTCGTTCGGGTCATAGCTAAATGTTCCTTTTATGCTCAACCCCTTGATAAAAGGCAGCTGTTGTTCTACCGCCAGCGTGGTAAGCAGGGAGGTGGCATTGCGGTGGGAATAGCCGGCGTTGAGGATCCCAACCGGCGAATTACCTGCGAACTCCCCCCAGAGACCATTGCTGTAGTACATGTTGGTGATGGGGATAAGTTTATAAGCGCTGCGGAAAAGTTGCCCGGGCGTAGTGGCGGCATCTACGCTGTTGGTTTTTTCCACAGCGCCAATGAGCGATAACGTTACATTGGTAGTAGGCGTAGCGTTGATTTCCATATTCATGTTATAGTCGTAACGCTTGTAGTTTATGGGCGCAAACATACCATCCTGTTGCAGGTACCCGAGGCCGGCATAGTATTTCATTACTTTGGTACCACCGCTCAGTTGCAGGTTATAACTCTGAACAGGTGCGTGCATGCGTACCAGGTCTTTTGTATTGCTGGCGGGATATTTGTCGGGATCCTTTGCATGCAGGTTTGTATAATCAGCTATCAAATCGTTCGCAAATGGTTGTTGGGTACCGGTTGGGTTTTCATTTTTATAGGCTTCGTTACGCAGCCGCATATAATCCTGTGCATTCAGCATTTTGGGATAGTAGGTAGGCGTTTGCGTGCCATAGTAGGCATTTAACGAAAGGGCTGGTACGCCGGTTTGTCCTCTTTTAGTAGTGATGAGTATTACTCCATTGGCGCCGCCAAGTCCGTAGGGGGCTACGGCTGCAGCATCTTTCAATACCGTTACAGATGCAATAGCATTTGGTGAAATTTCGTTGATATTATTACGGATGATGCCATCCACTACTATCAGCGGGGAGTTATTTCCGGTGGTAGCAATACCCCTGATGTGAATATCGGGATTGTCTTTACCCGGTTGCCCACCATTTGGGCGCATACTTACGCCGCTGATATTACCGGCCAGTGAGTTGGAGATATTGGCCACCGGTGATTTGGCCAGTTCTTTTCCCTGCACAGCTGCCACTGCGGCGGTAGAAGATGTTTTTTTCTGCGTGCCGTAACCCACCACCACTACCTCATTGAGACCGCTGGCGCTTTCTTTCAGGATAATATGGAGCGGTTGCTCACCGGCAGTAACCTCCTGTTGCTCATAGCCAACATAACTGAATATGAGTATGGCGCCTGCTGCTGCGGGTAGTTCAAAGTGGCCACTTTCATTGGTGACAGTGCCTACATTGCTACTTTTTATTTTAACGGATACACCGATGAGCGGATCGCCTTTTTCGTTTTTTACTGTACCACTTAGTTTCACTAGGCGGATATTTTCCGGTGTAATGACAATCACTTTATGATCCAGTACGGTATAGGTAAAATGAGTGCCGGCCAGGGCGGCAGCCAGTATTTCGGGTACAGTGGAATTGCTGTGGCGTATGGATATGGTGGCGTCTTCCGGGAGCATATCATCGTTATAAATGAGGCGGTAATCGCTTTGTTGCTGTATGCTTTTTAACGCGGTTTTGAGGCTGACTTTTTCAAGGAAAATACTGACTTTTTCCTGGGACCAGGCAATGGCATAAGCTTGCGTACAAATCGGCGCCAGGAGAAACGCCGCTAGTTTTATCACCAATAGGTAGTGCCTGAGACGTTTATAAAACGCCTGTTTGAATAATATTGATTTCATAACATGGAATTGGGTGAGGGTGAAGGAAAGTAAATGAATCGGGTGGTAGCTTTTTTATGTCATTGTTATTGATTTAAGGGTGAACAATGGGATCTGGTCATTGGCTGATCCATACCTGGTTGTTAGTTATATGATAGGTGAAATGCCGGGAAAGTTGCAGCGCTTTCAAGGCTTCAGTTATGGGTTCGTTGTCAATTACGCCGGAAAAGTGTAGTTGCTTCAGACCGGCAGTTTCAAAGTGGAACGTAACTCCATACCAGTGTTCCATTTTTTTGGATAATACTTCGAAAGAATCGTTGTCAAACACCAGTTTGTTATTTAACCAGGAAAGCTCCGTCGCCTGACCGGTGCTATCTTTCAGGATATTTTCCTTTATCACGGCTGTAGCAGCTGTTGGGATGGTGATTTTTTCATCCGGCTTTAATTCGACGTGAAGCTGTTGAAAATTTATGGCTACTTTTCCGCTGATGAGGGTGGTAGCAACGCAGTGGTCTGCCGTATATGCCTTTACGTTAAGGGCAGTACCCAGTACCGTGATATCTACCTTACCCGCATGAATGATAAACGGTAGTCCTGCGTGGTGCGATACATCAAAAAAAGCTTCCCCGGTAAGGGTTACTTCCCTGTTTTGCCTGCCAAAGCGGTGTTGATGAAATACCAGTTGACTGTTATGATTGAGCCATACCTGGGTGCCATCCGGTAACGTTATTTTTGATTTGCCGGCTGCCGAAGAGCTGACTTGTTGCAGGCCATTGTTGATCTCCGGGCGTAACCACCACCACCCGCACCACCCCAGCAGGAGAACGGCTGCGGCCGCAGCGGCTATGAGCCGGAGTCGCAAACGGCGTGGCTGAGATGGTATGCGTTCTATAACGTGGTCCCATATACGCATATGGCTATCTGAAGTTTGTTCCAACGGCTGTATTGGAATACCCCATATTTTTGTAATAAGCGCACGCGTGGTTACTGCATCCGGATCCTGGTGCAGCAAATTTTGCAGCTCGTCCAGTTCCGCTGGTGTGATATCACCACTGGCTTGTTTACCTAGTAATACCCATATTCTGTCGTTGTTCATTTTCAAAAAAAGATTATACGGCTGATAAAGAATTGTAGAACAGTAATGGGCAGCTGTGCCGTAGTATAAGACAATGCGGAGGAACAAATACCCCCAAAAGGGGCGGTGATTTATTTTAATTAATGTGAGCTGGGAAGATAGGAGAGGAGGTGATGCAGCTTCTTTAACGCAATACCAACCTGATTTTCAACCGTTTTTACCGAAACGTTCAGCAGGGCAGCTACTTCGCGGTATTTCAGGCTGTCTTCCTTTACGAGTTTAAAAATAAGGCGGCATTGAGGTGGCAACTGGCTGATCGCGATGTTGATGCGACGGATCATGTCGTTGCTGATAAGCTGGTCTTCCGGCGTATGGCTTACCTGGTATTCAGGCACATATAGATCCTCGAGTCTGAATGTTTTTTTTCCGGCGTACTTCCTGAGATAGTTTAGCGCGATGTTGCGTGTGGTGGTATAGAGATACCCTTTCAGGTTACTTACCTGGTTAAGGTGGCCCTTTTTTGTCCACACCTGTATGAACACATCTTCCACAATTTCTTCCGCCATTTCTTTTGTATGGACCATTGCAATGGCAAGCTGTAGCAATTGGGGGCCGAAGCAATCATACAATTTTTTAAATGCCTGTGTATCACCGGTATGAATTCTATGCTGCAATTCGGAGATATCGTTGTGCATGACGGTAAAAATACCTAAATTATGCAAATATGCAAATGGCAATATATTAAGTGTCAATGAGACAAAATTGTGACTATTAAAGGTTTTTAAAATGGTATTTGATAATTTTTTACCTATAATGTGCGGGGGTTCCACAGCGAACCGGGTTCTTGTATAAGAAAGGCTTTTCTGCCGGCTCTTGTTGGAGATCTTGATGGTTAGGCAGTGATAAACTGCTGAGAAGTATCAGGAGAAAAATTCCCGGAATATTTTCCCGTCTGACGATCCGGGTTCAAAAATATATGGGTCAGTTACCGGGAATTTTGTAAATTATTGTAGTGAAAACACTCATTTGCACTACACCCGGAAATTTCGAATATGGTTTGGGCGCTATGCCCCAGCTACGGCAGGGTTACGCCATTATTAAAATAAAAAAGGTCGGTATCTGCGGTACTGATCTGCACGCCTTTGAGGGCACTCAGCCTTATTTCAATTACCCGAGGATCCTGGGGCATGAGCTGGCAGGAGAAGTGGTGGCAGTGGAAGAGGTACCAGGATTTCAGCGGGAGGATATAGTGACGGTGATTCCGTATGAAAACTGTGGAACCTGCATTGCCTGTCGTTCCGGGAAGCCGAACTGCTGCGAGCAGATCGCAGTATTAGGGGTACATAAAGACGGTGGCATGGCGGAGTATCTGTTGGTACCTGGCCGTTTGCTGGTACATGGGGAAGGATTAACAACAGAACAGCTGGCCCTGTCAGAGCCGTTTTCGATCGGCGCGCATGGTATCCGTAGAGCTGCTGTGCAACCGGGCGAATTTGTGCTGGTAATGGGTGCTGGTCCTATAGGGCTGGCCGCAATGGAGTTTGCGCGTATTGCCGGTGCGCAGGTGATTGCCACGGATCTTCATGAAAAACGTTTACAGTTTGCCAAAACAGTATTACAGATTCCGCATGTGTTAATGGCCGACGCCGATATGCAGGCGGCGGTAAAGGAGATTACCGGTGGAGATATGCCGACCGTGGTCATAGATGCCACAGGTAGTCAGAAAGCCATTAACCATGGTATTTACTACCTGGCGCATGGAGGCCGGTATGTGCTCATCGGGTTGCAGAAGGAGCTGTTACAGTTTTCGCATCCGGAATTCCATAAAAGAGAAACTACGCTGATGAGCAGCCGCAACGCCACCCGGGAAGATTTTGAACAGGTGCTCTGCTCTATAAAAGCAGGACAGGTGCGGCCGGAAGCCTACATCACGCACCGTATAAAATTCGGAGAAGTGAAAACGGTGTTTCCTTCTTTGTTGGATCCCCATAGTGCGGTGATTAAGGCGATGGTGGACATGTAACTCCATTTACTGTTATCAAAACCAATACAGGATGATGAAATCCCGGCTATTATTGTTGTTGTTATTGTTGTTTATCTCTTCCACCACCATTGCGCAGGTAACCTTGCAAAACCTGTTATGTGAAAATGCCAGCCGGGGCGCCGGCATAGATGCGCAGCGGCCTGTGTTTGCCTGGCAGCTGATGGGCCACACTGCCAATATCCGGCAAAGCGCTTACCGCATCCTGGTGGCGGACAATCCTGCAACGCTCGCAAGGAATAAAGGCAATATCTGGGATTCTAAAAAGGTGATGTCTGATGAGTCGGTGCAGCAGGTGTATGCGGGCAAGCCGCTACGATCTGCCACTACTTATTACTGGAAGATAATGATATGGGATCAGCAGGACAGGGCTTCGGATTGGTCTGCACCGGAGCAATGGCAAACCGGGTTGTACAGGCCGGAAGACTGGCAATCCGCGCAATGGATTGGATATGAAAAAATGCCGGATGTGGAGCGCATTGTCCCGGCGATTACAGACGACAGTGATGAAAAATACCGGCACCGGACAGATGTGTTACCGTTGTTAAGAAAAGAATTTACCCTGCATAAACCGGTCACCAAAGCTACCGTTTTTATTTGCGGTCTTGGTCAGTTCGATCTGCATCTGAACGGGAAAAAGGTGGGTGCTCATTTCCTGGATCCGGGTTGGACAAAATATGATGAGCATGCGTTGTATGTTACGTTTGATGTGACCAAAGCGCTGCAAAGCGGGTCTAATGCTTTAGGTGTGATGCTTGGCAACGGTTTCTTTTACGTACCTGGTGAAAGGTATCGTAAGCTGACCGGCGCTTACGGGTATCCGCAGTTGATTTGCCGGCTGTACCTGCAATATGGAGATGGTACGGTGGAGAATATTGTCAGCGATACTACCTGGAAGGCTGCTCCGGGCCCGGTTACTTTTTCAAGTATTTATGGGGGAGAAGATTATAATGCTACTCTTGCGCAAGATGGCTGGGATGCAGCGGGCTTTCCTGATCAGCAGTGGCGACAGGCCGTGGTGGTGGATGGGCCATGCCGGCTCGATGCGCAAAGTGCGGATCCGTTGCTGACCTGGGATCATTTTGTACCGGTAAAAGTTACGCAGCCTAAGCCGGGTGTATGGCTATATGATATGGGACAAAATGCGTCGGCTATTCCTTATCTCGCAGTAACGGGACCTACAAACTCGGTGGTGAAAATTACACCGGCGGAGTTGTTGACCGGCGAGGGCCTGGCAGACCAGTCGGCCGTAGGAAGCCCTGTGTATTTCAATTATACGCTGAAGGGCGACAGTATAGAAAGGTGGCAGCCGCAGTTTATGTATTATGGGTTCCGTTATATACAGGTAGAAGGGGCGGTGCCCGAAGGTGCAGCCAACCCGGACAGGTTACCGGTGATCCGTGATCTGCAGAGTATACATACCCGTAATGGCGCCGCAAAGATTGGTACATTCGATTGTTCCAATACTTTATTCAATAAAACGTTTACGCTGATCGACTGGGCTATCCGCAGCAATATGGCCAGTGTGTTTACGGATTGTCCGCACCGGGAGAAACTGGGGTGGTTGGAAGAAGCGCACCTGGTGGGTAGTTCCATCCGTTACAATTATGATATTGCACGGCTTTGCCGTAAGGTGGTTAAAGATATGATGTATGCACAAACGGAGGAGGGGTTGATTCCTGATATAGCGCCGGAGTATGTGCATTTTGATGCCGGTTTCCGTGATTCGCCGGAGTGGGGGAGTAATGGGGTGATATTGCCTTACTATATGTATCAGTGGTATGGTGATAAGGGCGTGCTGGAGCAGAGTTACCCGATGATGACCCGTTATGTGGGTTACCTCGGGAAAAAAGCGGATCATCATATTCTTCGTCATGGTTTAGGCGACTGGTACGATATAGGTCCTAAGTTTCCTGGTGAGTCGCAGCTTACGCCGAAGGGTATAACGGCTACGGCTATGTACTATTATGATCTTAGTATTCTTGCCAGGGTGGCGGGGATACTAGGAAAAACCGCAGATGAACAAGCATACCGGTTGCAGGCCGATGCGGTGAAAGCGGCTTACAACAAAGCTTTCTTTCATGAAGACACCCGGCAATATGCCAGTGGAAGCCAGACCGCAAATGCCATGTCGGTATATATGGGGCTGGTAGATAGTATTTATAAAGCAGACGTGGTAGAAAATATAGTGGCTGATATCCGGCAGCATGATAATGGTATTACGGCGGGTGATATTGGTTACCGGTATTTATTGCGGGTATTGGATGATGAGGGGCGCTCTGATGTGATCTATGATATGAACAGCCGCTCCGATGTGCCGGGTTACGGGTTGCAGCTGGCGCAGGGCGCTACTGCGCTTACGGAATCCTGGCAGGGGTATCATAACGCGTCTAACAATCATTTTATGCTGGGGCATTTGATGGAATGGTTTTACACGGGTTTGGCGGGGATACGTCCGGCTGCGGGCAGTGTGGCTTTCCGGGATATTGTGATCCGGCCGGAGCCGGTGGGGGATGTAACGTTTGTGAATGCCCGTTATCAATCGCCCTATGGTGAAATTATGAGTAGCTGGAAAAAAGAGGACAATGATTTTTTCCTGAAGATTACGATACCGCCCAATAGCCGGGCTACTGTTTATTTACCTGCATCTTCTACTTCTGATGTGACGATGGATGGAAAGCCATTAACCAATGGTTATAAAGATGGCCGCTTTGTGGTCAGCACCGGTTCGGGGAATTATTCTTTCCGGGTTACTGATACGCCGCCTGTCAGTTCTTCTTCCGGCAGCTATGCTGTGCTTATTACGCGGTAAAAGGCAATGGTTATGAAAAGTGCTACCCGGTCAAAACTGCATCGGGGGCTATTTCTATGCTTAGAATGCCCGGTGTTTTAAAATCTGTTCCTGATAATATAGTTAGGTATCCATATTGTACACATGAGCTATAGCCGCTGTGCCGGAAGGGGATGGGTGGCAGATAAAGCGCCTGGCGTATTTTCCGGAGCAGGAGGTGAGAATTTGTCCCCTAATCTATATACGAAATTTTCCTTTTAAAAAGTCCGTCATTTTGTTTTGAATAAAATGAATAAGCCTGAACAAAAAAAAATCACACTGAACGAAACTGAACAATTATTTTATCTAGTAGGTGTCGTATATTTGACTGGGTTAACAAACAATGGATGAACGGCCCCCCTTTTTAGGGGGGCTTTTTGTGCGCCATGCATGTGTTTCAGCTCTAGGGGGCAAGTCCCGAATACGCTTTACAGTAGGGAGTATTAGCTAATGGCAAGGGTGTCCGTTGCGAGGCGGAATCTGAAGGAAGCCGGCAGCAAACGTTCGAGCCTACGAACAGGAACTGCATACAAGGCGAAGCCGTATGGGTAATATTGCAAATGAAACAAAAACCCGATACTGTATGGAATACGGTTTGGTAAATGCAGGGGCTACATGAACGGAAAGCGGAAACACTTACTATGGGAGATCTGGGAACATGCTGGCAACGGAGGAAGCGCGATCCGAAGCGGCAACGGGGAGCGGGAAAAAAAATACTGTTTTACCGATGTTGCCAGAAGTCAGCAGAGGCCATAGTAGGCAAGGAGCAACGAGCCATTGGAAAGAATGGAGGACTCACTCCATGATGAAGGGCTGAATGTTAGAATGGCAAAATGAATTAGACAGTCTATAGAACAGCGATAACCACCGAAACACGTTAGAGAACTTCTGAATTGAGCCAAGATGCCGGAAGCTGAGGTCATGCAGAAGGAGTTGAGTTCGTACTATACGACCAATAAGGAGAGTTGCCGGTGTAATTTTTTTGAGCAGCTACGGCTTCAGAGAAGGGCGTAATGCTCATCAGGCAGTGTTAAAAGCCAGACAGTATCTAAACGAAGGCAAACATTGGGTAGTTGAACTGGATCTTGAAAAGTTCTTCGACCGGGTGAATCACGACAAGCTAATGGGGCTGCTTGGTAAACGGATAAAAGACAAACGAACGTTAAAGTTGATAGGAAGTTATCTGACCAGCGGTGTAATGTATGGGTGATAAGTCCACGGACAGAAGGTACACCACAAGGCTCCCCTCTTAGCCCAATCTTATCGAACATTATACTGGACGAACTGGATAAATTACTTTCGGATATGCCAGGATAAATACACCATGAAAGCACTGGACAGCCTGGTGGGGGTGCGTTTGCGAACGGGACTCTGGAAGCAGTGGAAGACTCCTGCAAATCGATTTAGAAATCTGCTGAAACTGAGTGTAAATATGGTCAACCTAAGAAAGCACTTTATACGGAGCTGGGCGTATAGCAGTCATGGATATTATCGCATAGTCCGTACCCCAATACTACAATCCACCCTTAGCTCGGAATATTTTCAGAAACTGGGATATGTAGGCTTCGCCCAATACCACTACTGGAAAACAAACCACCAGACCAAACTATTCTAACAAACCGCCGTATACCGAACGGTACGTACGGTGGTGTGAGAGGTCGGCGTAGGAACTAATCCTGCGCCACCTACTCGATTTTGGGGTTATATGTATGTCGGGATAGCATAAAGATATTGTCAGCTTTGCTGACGAGTAGTTAGCATCGCTTTCCGGACGCATCGACAGCGCACAAAGTGCTGACAGCAAATAATAAGTATGGCCGCTCTTTTCAGGGCGGCCATACTTATTATCTGTTTATGTGGATTTGTTACAGGAAAAGGTCTTTCTGCAGTTTACCGCCGGGTACCACGGCGTATTTATCGAAGTTGCTGATACCGGCCGCCTGCAATACAGCTTCATCAATGAAGGTATTCCCCGAATAAGTGGCGGGCTGTTGCAAAATATATTCCACCGCATCTGCGAGGATATCGGGGGTACGGCTTCTGTTGATCAGCGCTTCACCGCCGAGGAGATTTTTTACAGCAGCAGTGGCAATGGTGGTAGCAGGCCATAGGGCATTGGAGGCAATGTTATATTGGGCCAGTTCCGCGGCCCAGCCCAATGCCAGCATACTCATATTATACTTACTGATAGTATAGGCCACATGCGGCCCAAACCATCTTGGGTCCAGGTTAATGGGAGGCGACAAAGTAAGGATATGCGGATTGGTCCCTTTTTTCAGGTGTGGAATACAATGTTGGGTGACCAGGAAGGTACCTCTTACATTGATATCGTACATCAGGTCGAACCGCTTGGCGGGTGTTTGTTCTGTATTGGTGAGTTGGATGGCGGAGGCGTTGTTGATCACCACATCGATGCCGCCGAATTTCTCTACTGCTTGTTGCACCGCCTGTGCTATCTGGGTTTCTTCCCGGATATCAACCTGTACGGCGAGGGCTTTACCACCGGCTTCTTCCACTTCTTTGGCGGCAGAATAAATAGTACCTCCCAGTCGCGGGTCTTCTTCCACGCTTTTAGCGGCGATCACTATGTTAGCGCCTTTGCTGGCCAGGCGTAACGCGATGGCCTTGCCTATGCCGCGGCTTGCGCCGGTAATAAAGATGGTACGTTGCTGAAAAGACATAACCCTTGCTTTTAACAGTGAGAAAAAGAAAAGGAATTTAAGGATTCTTTCTCTGACTGCAAAAAGCAAGGGTTATTTTGAGGGGCAAAAAGAAAAAATAGCGGACCTAAGACTAGGCCCGCGAGTCACCAACCTAAAAAATCAAAAGGGGTGATTAAGACAACTTCATTGGGCATTGCGAATAGCTATGAATGAGCTGTTAAAATAAGATTCGAACAGGTTAATGAATTCTTCGCTGCCGTTCATACAGATGGCGCGGGCAATTTCGTCTGGCTCCATGTTGGTAGCTACCGTCATCTGGAAGGCATGTATCATTTTACGTTGGGTATGAAAATCTTTCATCGTAATGTGGTGCATGTTTTCGAATGCGCGGCTCAGCTCTTCGGCATTGACATCGAGCATATAGGCGATTTTTGCCAGGTTGAATTCTTCTTCCGGATTATCCATGATATAGGTAACCGCTTCCTTTAGCGTATACCTCATTTCTGCTGTACAATGAATTTTTGGAAGGTGGGCTACCTTGTCCTGGTTAGCGAAGTTGATAAACAGGTCCAGACAACTTCTGTATAGGTATTTATCTGCCAGCAGTCCGATATACCTGCAGTTACAGATATCGTTAATCAGGTTATAGCATACCAGGTTAATTTTATATGGTTCATCGTGTAAGGGGCCGCTGCCTTCCATGAGCTTCTTGTTCGCCAGCTGCTCCAGTTCAGGATATCTCAAGGCCATTTTAGCCAATACACCAGGCACCACGTTGATATGAAAACTGAACATGGCATCTCCTCTTTTCATAGGCGCTTCGTGAAATATGGTATTTAGTTTAAAGAGGTTTACTTCTTTGCCATTTAGCTGGTAAGGCCCTCTGCCGGCAATGTTTGCATTGGTACCGCCGCCGGCCATAAAATGCAGGGCAATAATTTCTTTACAGGTTACGGGTAATAAGGTGATATCTTCCATTGCGAATATTTCGTGCATCCACAAGGAGAATTCTTCGAGTCTTACGCACTGACAAACCATATCAAAATCATAATCGTGCTGGTAGAAATACTTTGCTGCAGGTATCAGCAGACCGTGGTACTCCTCAGGGATTTTCTCGAATGGTGTGTAATTGGTGTCCTCAGTTTCTATTTTCAGGATCTTTTCGGGGAGCTTGGATTTTTTTGGCGCTGCCATAAAACAATGAATTTTTTTGTTTTAAAAGTATTTTGTTGCCGGGTGCCTGCTGATGGATCTGATAGTTCTTCTTGTTTTTCTACTCTTTTTTTAAAGTTTTAATAGGATAGCAACGCTTTTATTTCAATCAGGCTGTCTACCTTGTTGCTAGGTAAATGTCTTTTAATGGTTATCTTAAGGTACATTACTACTACACGGGCAAAATGCGGATCGTACCATGCGAAGTATATTTTTTTATATTTTTTCTCATATTGATTTAATTGTTATTGGTTTTGTGGTTTTCGGATTTGAGAAAAAATAGGTCACCAACAAGAATATTAGTGACGTTTGCATGAGTGCACAAGGGGTGTAAACCATCCACCCACTTGTACCGCGTAAGCGTTTAGTTATTTGTAGGCCAGGTTGGCTGGCCGGATTTCATTTTTTGGAGGGTTTCGGATAGGATTTTTTCTTCCGGAGCTCCCTTTTTCAATTGAAGAGCCTTTTCTTCCCATTCGATTGCTTCCTGAGACTTATTTGTTCTGTGTAGCAAATTGGCGTAAGTGTCATATGCTTCGGCAGATTTATCCCACTTCTCAATTGCATATTTCATTACTCCGACTGCAAATTCTAGCACGTTTTGGTCTTCTACATGCAGATATAATTCCCATGTTACATTGTTAATATAATAGTCGGGATTTTTTACCGCCTTTTCAAAGTAAAGCACATAGTATTTTCCGAAATTCACCCAATCTTTTGATTGGAATCCATAGTATACCATACGCTTTCCCAATACCAATTCTTCTCCAATGCTGCCATACATATTGATAATTTTTTGTTGAATAGCTGTCCAGTCTGGAATTTCGCCTTTAGTTGATGTGTATGGTGATATTTCTTCTGTGTCAATTATTTTTTTTACCTTTCTCAGCGCGATCTTTTCTCCAAGTATCGAATCTATCTTGTCAGGTTGTTGGAAGAATAATTGAAAACCCCTATCTTTACTGGTTCTTGTAATGCTACGGATAAATATTAGATTTTCACCCGAATAAGGATCTTTCATAATCCCAATATAGTCATTGCCGATTTTTGTTGCATTTTTTTGATCCTTTTTTCGAATAGCCATTAGTGTTAATCTTCTCAAGAAAATAGAATCTCTTAATCCACTTCCATACTGTATTAGAAGCTCGTCGTATCTATTATCATTGTCGTCAGTATTTATATTTTTTGCAATATTAAACTCGGCATCGAGTTTAAATGCATCTGTTTGTTTGACAAATGACTCATTTATGGAACGTATTTCATTGACTGGAATTTTAATAACTTCTCTATCATATGTAAGCAGACCATTTTCTTCACCTTCAACATCGAAAGGTTGTGTATATATAGAGCCACTTAGACCGAGAGCCTCCAATCGTTTTAAGTTTTCCATCATTTGCTTATACCTACCCCTTAATTCAGAGGGCGTTACTTGAATATAGCCCCAACCCTGAATATCATCCCACTCATGCCCGAAAACAGATACTCCTACTCCTCCAAATTCTCCAACAACTCCAGCTTTATTGGAGGAGGCTGGTGGAATTCTGGGATTTGGATAGGAGTGTACATCTGCCAGATCACTGTTGAGCCAGGGGGAAATTGCGGGGGCTCGTAATTGGTCATCCACATATAGTAGTTCTCCCGAATGTCCATTTACAATTCTAGTAGAGTCATACGTTTTTATCCATTTTGTCAGCCTTGGTTGGTCGTATGCGCCCCAGCCTTCGTTAAAGAGAACCCAAGTGACAATACTTGGATGGTTGTATAGTTGATCTATTGTTTTCTGGACTTCTCTCTCGAATATCAGTTTGGACCCTTCTGGGAGATCCTGTGGAGGATTCACAAAATCTTGCCAGACCAGTATTCCGATTTTGTCGGCATGATAGTACCATCTATCTGGTTCGACTTTTATATGTTTTCGAATGGTGTTGAAACCTAATGATTTTATCGTTTTTATATCAAATGATAGAGCTTCATCTGTGGGTGCTGTATATAGCCCTTCCGGCCAGAAACCTTGATCCAAGGTTCCGAGGTTGTATGTATAATTGTTATTTAGGAAGATTCGATCTGCGCCTTTTTCATCTTTTTGTATGCTTATCTTCCGCATTCCAAAATAACTTTTTATTTCGTCTATTGTCTTTCCTCCTTTAAGAAGTTTCACAGAGAGGTCATACAAGAATGGATTATCAGGTGACCATAGTATTTCATTGGGTATATTTAATGAAATATTAGTTAACCTCGAATTTTCGTCGCCGGTATAAACGGCGATCTGTTTTTTTCTGGTACTAATTATTTTGCCACCTGTTGATGCGCAAACCTCCAATAGCATATTTTCTGTTTGGCTTGTACTGGTGTTTATAGTAATATTCAGCCTACTGTTATCTATATTGGGAGTACTTTTAATTTGTACAATATGATTTTTAGGGACTTTTTCAAGCCATACAGTTTGCCAAATTCCGCTGGAGGGAGTGTAATAGATGTTTCCTGGATCAAGTACTTGTTTGCCGTGTGGATTTGGCCCTTGATCACTTGGATCATATACCTTGATTAATATTTCGTTGGTGTCTGAAGTTAAAAAATCAGTGATGTCGTAAGAAAAATTTTGATAACCTCCAGTATGCTGGCCTACCTCAATATTGTTGATGAAAACTGTAGACTGCCAATCGATCGCCCCAAAATGAATTATTATGCGTTCATTACGGGAGGAGGATGGACACTGAATTTTCTTTCTGTACCATAGCCTTTTCTCTGGTAAAAGACTTCTTTTTACGCCCGAAAGGGCTGACTCAATAGGATAGGGAACTAGTATATGCCCCTCAAAGTAAGCGGGTCTTGTTGTAGATGAATCAGTGATAGCATAGTCCCAGATACCATTTAAATTTAACCAGTTATCTCTTTGAAGTTGGGGGCGAGGATACTCTTTTAGTGCATTAAGTGGACTGACTTCTTTGGCCCAACGAGTTTGCATGTGTATCGGCTTCATTTTATATTCGTTTGGAATCGAGTCTTTTAATGGAGCCCCTAGGATGCCTTGAGTATAACAGCAGGCTGTTATTAGAACAAATAATATGTTTTTTTTCAATTTTATTTTCATCGATAATGCTTTATCTTATATGGATTTGATGGTTAATTTTTCTAAGGAGACTGCGTAAGAGGTAAACATATTGAATTTAGTACCCCGGATTTTGGATAATGTTTTTATTTGCTAGTATATCAGAGGGCGGAATGGGATATAATTGCCAATTGGGAGACCAAGTACCTCCTTTTTGGGGGGTAACGATGCCCATTACAGAATTTACGGTTTTACTTCTTTTGAGATCGAGCCATCGATGTCCCCACTCATTGAATAATTCCACTCTTCGTTCCTGATATATAATTTTTGACAAATCCAGAGATGTACCTATTTCATACTTTTTAAGCCAGGCTCTTTTACGAATTGTATTTAGATCGTCTAAAGATCCTTGGATATTCTTTTGTTCTGCTTTTGCCTCAGAACGAATGAGGAATTGTTCCGCTAGACGCAATACTGTATTGTACTCTGTCAATGGGGCATTAAGGCTATCTGATTTATATTTGCTCGGGAAAGCATAAGAGTTACCCGAAATGGTAATTGTATTGGTCCAGCTGATTTTTCTTTGATCATTTATCTCGAAGCTATTGACTAGATTTTCTGAAAGATACACTGGCTTTGATAAGGAAAAACCATCTGAGTGTATAATGTAGGTTTTTGCATCTTCGGTATTAGATCCATAATTTACCGGCTGCAATTGCCAAATAGCTTCAGGGTTGTTTTTCTGGAATACATTATTCAGGGAGTCGAGATGGAACAGTGCAGTATGATTAATGACTTCGGTTGCTTGTGCTTCTGCATTGATCCAGTCCTGAGTATATAGATAGGATCTTGCTAGCAGAGCGGTGGCCGCCCACTTGTTCGGTCTCACTCTCTCTGGGCTAATACCAAGTAGGGTTGCGTCAAGATAATCAGTTGTTAGGAGCTCTTTTGCGTCTTTTAAATCGGCAATGATCTGTGACCAAACTTCGGCCTTAGGCGTACGAGGGCGTACACTATTTACGGTGTAGTCAGTACTTAATACCAATGGAATATCGCCGTATAGATTTACCAGATAGAAATAGAAAAATGCCCGCATAAACTTAGCTTCTCCAAGAAGTTGTCTTTTAACCCCTGCTGTTAAGGATGTTGCATTGGGTAGTTTTTCAATGGCGGAGTTTACAACAAATATCTTAGGATAGATGTTGTACCAAAGGTTGTTGCCTGTATTAGAAGTTAATTTATTTATGTAAAAATCATTCAAAGGTTGGCCTTTTGAGCCAATGTCTAATGTTAATTCATCACCTGATAACCCAGTTAAAAGCCCAACAGAGATGAAATCTCCATACAAAAGAGAGCCGCTGCTAATTTGCGTATAGATTCCTGTAAGCAGTGAAATTGCTGTGCCGTCATTAGTAAACACATTTTCTCCACTAATGCTAGTAGTAGGAGTGTTTACCTCTATTAGTTTTTTGCAACTGGTCAGAAGTACACTTAATACGCAAATTGGAAGCAGAATTTTGGTTCCAATTTGTCTTTTTATTCGATAATTGATCTTTTGTACCATTTTTGCTTTTTTTACTCCCGAGAAAGTTATATTTATAATGTTATATGAACACCAAAAGTGATTACCCTCAATGGCGGGAGAGCCAATCCTGGTGTCTCAGGATCGAAACTTTTATAGTTTGTTATCGTAATTAAATTTTGGGCATGCATAAACAATCGTAGGTTTTGCAAATGCGCGATTTTCTTCCATCGATCTGGCAGCTGCCAGGATATGGATACGTTTTTAAGTTTGATATATGACGCATCCGACCATATGGCATCACTACTACCGACTAGAGATAGGGTTTTACCGGAAGTGCTAAATGGTTGTAATCTTGCGTTATCCCCCTCTTTTTGCCACCTATCTAGTATAGACTTAGGCTGATTGCTTTTTCCATAATTAAAGGTTCCAGGATATATCGCATTAAGCATACCATAGCTCAGATTGTCTTGAGCATTTTGTTTGCAAAATGTAAAGAGAAAATCTAGCGAAAATCCCTTGTAGGAAAAAGAGTTTTGAATTCCGCCATAGAATTTGGGATCTGGTGTAACAATCGATATTTTGTCAGAGGGGTCTGATGGATTTGAAGTGATATTTCCCTTAGCATCTTTAAACTCATAGATCCCAGTTGTGTCATTAACACCATTGTATTGGAAAAGTCTTTGCATTGTAATGGACTTTCCTACAGATATGGTATTGTAGCTGTTTTCTCCGCTGAAAGAGAGCAACTTGTTCTTGGGAATAGTAAGATTAATATTAGTTGTCCAGCTGAGATCCTTTGTTTTGATATTTATCGTATTGAGTGTAAATTCCCATCCGGTATTTTGGATAACTGCGGGGAAATTTTTTATTATGCTTGTGAAACCAGTCGTAATTGGTAATGAAAAAGGTAAAAGTTGATTTGATGACCTATTTTGATTGAAGTTTAATGTGAATAGTATTTTGTCTTGAATGAACCCAAGCTCAAGCCCTAACTGTAATTTCTTAGTTTCTTCCCATTGTAAGTAAGGATTGGTAAGTGTACTAGCCGCAAGGCCAAGTGCGTTTTGATATAGATTCCCGATGACAAGTATTGGTTGATACAAATTTAGGAATTGATAGTCTCCGATTTGATCATTTCCTGTGGTTCCATAGCTTCCTCTGATTTTTCCAAAGCTAAGAGTAGGGAATATATTCTCAAAAAAAACCTCTTGAGAGAAAATCCAAGCAATGCCAATAGAGCCGAAATTATGGAATTGGTTTTTGGGCCCAAATCGAGAACTTCCATCTCTTCTTGCATTGAGATTGACAATATATTTGTCCATCCAATTATATGTCATTCTTCCGTATAAAGCATTATACTTATAGATTGAATTGATGTTACTACCGCTTAAATTGATGGCTGATGCCAAGTCTTCCATTACAAGGTCATTGCTAAATCCTGTGGCAGTTGTCACGGATTGGTCATTGTTATTTTGAGATATTGTACTACCAACCAGTACATTGAACTTACCTTTGTTTAAGTTTCTTTTAAATTCTATTTGGGGTTCCACCAGACAGGAGTTAAGACGATTATTAAAGAAAATGCTTGAACGATAGTAATACATTCTATATTCAGGATACACGCTGGTTAAATATTGTTTTGTTATCTCGTTGCCAACCATATTGTTGTATCCGAAGCTACTTCTGACTTCCAATCCTGGTATAAGCTCATAACCCACTACAAGATTACTAGTCAGATTTGTTGTTTTATTAGTATTTACATTAACCAAGTAAGCAAGAGGATTTAGATAGTACGTAGTGGATCCTGCGGCTGTGGGAGCCCAATTGATGCTGCCATCTGAATTGTATGGGTCAGGAGCAACGGGGGATAAAGTGATGGCATTGTTGGTTATATCGCCTAAAGGTGGTTTATTATTGTCATACATGTATGAAGCAGAGAGCCTTACTTTGAATTTTTGATTGGAAGAAGTGTTATTTATACTGATGTGTAAAGATCCTTTAGTGTCTGAGAATTTTCCAGGAAAAACGCTTGTCTGTTTGTTATATCCAGCACCTATTAAAAATTGTGTTAGGGAAGTTCCTCCCGAAAGGCTAACTTGGGCATCCGTGTAATTGGCCGTGTTGCCAATTAGCTCTTTTTGCCAATTTATGTCTCTTGTAGTATCCCATGTTCCATTTAGATCGTAGTCAGATTGCGAGGGAGTTGTGATATCATCGTTTGCAAGTGCCTCATGTCTCATATTTAAATATTCTTTTGTATTTAGGAGGCGAAGCATATGACCAACTTTTCCCCATCCTGTTTGAAGTGTAATGTCTGTTTTAGTTTCGCCTGATTTTCCCTTTTTAGTGGTAATAAGCACCGCCCCATTTGCAGCTCTCGAGCCATATATTGCGGTTGCATCCGCATCTTTTAACACTTCTATGCTTTCAATATCTGAAGAATTTAAAAAATTTAATGGGTTACCTGCAATTCCTGAGCTTCCGGAGGCGCCAGCACTCGCGTTGCCTATTGGAAGTAACTGAGATATATAGGGGACACCATCTATTACAAAAAAGGGGTCATTACCGCTTTGTATGCTATTTAGACCTTGAATGTGGATTGTGACACCCGAATTAAATAAACCAGATGCTTGTTGGATGACAACACCAGGTACACGTCCCTGGAGAGACAGTAATGGGTTACTTGGAGGTTGTTTTTCGATATCAATTGCCTTTAGACTGCTGATATTTCCTGTATTCAGCCGCTTGGTTGTACTACCATACGCCATAACCACCTTTTCATCTAAATTGTTTGTTCTACTAGCAAGCTCGATTGTAGTATTTTTGATATCCACGACAATTTCTTTTGACTCAAAACCTATAGAGCTTATTACTATTAATGTTCCTTTGTTTACATCAGATAAACGGAAGCTGCCATCGGAGTTGCTAATCGTTCCATGTTTACTATCTTTTATTTTTATGGTTGCTCCTGGAATTGGGTTACCAGAGGCATCAACGATTTTCCCCGAAAATGGGAAAATTACAGTCGCAGTGTCCTTTTGATTTGCTATAAAATGTCCTTTGGGGATTAATGGGAATGTTTTAATAATAACGATATTTTTGTCGTTTTGAATAAAATTGAGATCCTTATAATCAATGAGCAAGAACGACATGACCTCCGTAATATCCGTTTTTACGAAGTTTACAGTTACCTTTTTTCTATTGCTTAGTTCCGTTTCATCTGTTTTGTTGGTAATAGAAATACCTGTTTGCTGATGGATTTTTTTGAAGACTTCTCCGAGTGGTATATTGATCGCCGTAATCGTTATTTTTTGAAATTGTCGATTGGGAGTACCAAACGCGTATAATGAATAGACAAGGCTCAACAGCGTGAATAATAATGAGGGTCTTGATACCCTTGACTGCATTTTTTGCCTTGTCATATCGTAAATTGTCATATGATTATGAATGTTTTTGAACGGTTGATACTATTAATACACCGGTGGTAATGTAATGGTACTACTGAATTCCTTGATTGGGACACCATAAGCGAAAGTGAATGTAATAGTACTTGGTCTGGTTCCGAGGTGTATTTATATTGCACTAATCGTTAATAGAAGTAATAAACTCATTATAACTGTTGTTCATTAGCAGTTGTAGTTCTTATTTTCACCTATTCCATACTGGAGACTTTGTCAGACACTTTGATAAAAAGGATTAATATTTTAATATATGAAATTGATAAGTTTACTTCTTTGCCTTGATTTGTTTTCCTATTGTGCTACTAGTCAAGATATCTATTCTTTAAAAAATACCAAATCAGTTATAGATTCTGCAGCTTACAAAAAATGGGTATCAATAGACGGAGGGACTATTACTAACGATGGTAGATTTGTTTCGTATATCATTAATAATTTACCAACAGGTAGTTGCACGATGGTAATGCGAGGAAGTGAAAGTAATTGGGAAATACGTATCAAAGGTGTTAGAGAAGTTAGGTTTGCCGCGGACAGCAGGAATGCTTTTGTTAGAAGCAATGATACATTGTTCTGTATGAAGCTGGGAAGCTCTGAATATAAGGCGATTCCGGCGGTGGAGGCCTTTGATATACCTATAACAGGATGCGCCCAATGGTTTGTTTACAGAAATGTTAATTCGAAGGGGATTGTATTAGATGATATTTATACTGGAAAGAAGAACGTCTATCCGTCAGTTGTAAACTTCTTCTTTAGTGGAAACGGAAATTTTTTGATAATGGAAGTTTCTGAAAAAATTGAAGGGGAAGAAATACGTTCCATAGAGTTGGTTGATTTGAAAAGCCTGAAACAAAGACATATATGGAAAGGAAAAGGATTGATAAAAATGGTTTTGAATGATAATGTGACACAACTTGCTTTTTTGACTTCAGAAAACGACAGGAAGGCGTTGTGGATTTATAATGAAGAAACTAAGGACCTGCGTCTATTGGTTAATGATATGTCTAGTGAGATTCGAGCTGGGCTTCGGCTTTGTGATTTGACATCAATTAGCGAGGATGGTGAACACATTTTTGTTACAATGGGAAAAGTGGCGAAAGCTCAAAAGAAGAAGAATTCTCAGTCAACGGTCAACATTTGGAGCTATCTTGATTTAAAACTTCAGCCAGGGCAATCTGAGAATAACTTTGGAGGCTCTTATTACTCGGCAGTAGTTGGTACCCGTAGTCGTAAAGTTACATATTTAACAGGAGATAATGAGTATATAGCGTCCAGTAGTAAGAATAACGATGTCTTTCTAATTGAACATATGGGAGGTGGTGAAATGGCTGAAGTCAATTGGAATGATTCCTCAAAAAGATCATATTATGTTGTTGATCTTAATAGCAATAGCAGGAGGCTGCTTAAAATAGACGGAATGCATTTGCTTTGGTTATCCCCAAATGGAAAATATATTATTTATTATGATAATGCTAGTTCCGGTTATCTTTGCTACGAAGTAGCATCGGGTATTTGGCGTAATATTACAAAAGGTTTGAGTACTTCTTTTATTTCCATTTATTTTGAAGATAGGGAGCCTAGACCCAGAGGGGTTGCTGGGTGGTTGAATGATGATGTACTAGTATACGATAGATTTGATATTTGGAAAATTGACCCTCAAGGTAAGAGGAAAGCGCTGAATCTAACAAACGGCTACGGGCGCCGGCATAACATTTTTTTTTATTTAGCTCTTTCCGAGTATACTGGAGAGACTATACCTGGTGACTCTGGTTTGTTATTGAACGCTTTCAATATGGATAATAAACAGAACGGATTTTTTCAAGCAAAATTGGATAAACCCAATGATCCTGAACTACTGACTATGGGAGATTATATATATCAACTTATTGATAATCCCTATATCCCCAGTAATTGTGGTTCTTATCCTGTAAAAGCAAAAAATGCGAGGAAATTTGTTGTGAAAAGAATGAGTGCCACTGAATCGCCTAATTATTTTTTGACTTCCAATTTCAGTAAGTTTAAGCAAATAAGTGAAGTCTTTCCGGAAAGGGATTTTAATTGGTATTCGACGGAGTTGCATGTTTGGCAAGAAGAAACGGGAAAGGTGTTACACGGAATATTATATAAGCCCGAAAATTTTGATTCGACGAAGATGTATCCGGTTATAATACATTATTATGAAAAGAAGTCTTTCGAGTTAAACGAGTATTTTCAGCCTGAGGATGTATCAAGTGGTTGTAATATTAATATTCCCACATTTGTCAGCAATGGATATTTGGTATTTACACCTGATATTGATTTTATAGCTGGGGATCCTATGCAAGGAACCTATAATTCGGTCGTATCTGCAGCTAAGCATTTGTTAGAATTTAAATTCGTTGACGCTAAAAGGTTGGGCATTGGGGGCTGTAGTTTTGGTGGTGTTCAAACGAATTATCTTATTACTCATACTGATATCTTTGCCGCGGCATATTCGGCTAGTTCGATGGTAGATTTTATTAGTGGGTATGGTGGCTTATTCAATGGGAGGATCGCCTCTCAGTCTTACTTTGAAAGAGGAGGGCAGGGCCGAATGGGCGGGACTATCTGGCAAAACCCAGGTTCATATGTCAAGAGCTCCTCAATCTTTAACGCGGATAAAGTTAAAACACCTTTATTGCTTATGCACACCACTGAAGATCCTGTTTGCCCATTTTCCCAGGCTGTTGAGTTTTATACAGCCCTGCGTAGGTTAGGGAAAAGAGTCTGGATGCTTGAGTATACCGATGGCCATCATTCAATTAATGGGAACTCAGCCAAGGATTTTGGAATTAGGATGATGCAATTTTTTAATCATTATCTAAAAGGTACTCCGGCGCCTGTCTGGATGACTCGGGGAGTTAGCCAGTCTATGAAAGGTATTGATGATGGGTTTGATCTAGATTCTATTATTAAGACTCCCGGTAAAGGACTAATAGAATACTGAATCCCTGTTAGTCCTATATCAGCTGGAGGAAATTATAATTGAATAAAGATAGCAGTACAACCACACCGAACATAATATCATTATATAAAAATCGCTACTGGAACTGACCTTAGGGGAAGTGTCAAAAAATGGACCATGCCCATTAGAAACTGGGGCATGATCCTAAATCAGTTTTTTACTATTTTTGGATAAAAGAGTGAGAATCTAGATTTTAATTTGATTCCCCCGATTTTTAACTTATACACTTATTGAGACAGTCCCTAAAATTTCTATTGCTGTCAGATTTAATTAGAGCTATTTCCAATAATAGGTGCCGCAAGTGAATTGGTTAGCTAATTTGTACTTTTTCAAAGTAGAAATGTCTTCCTAAACTTAATGAATCGATATTTTTCTTTTGAAAATTGTATGTTGAATTATCCAATTTGAACTATTTTTTTTCGAAAAAGTAGGAAAGTTTCAATAGAATAAATTGCTGCAGCACATTGTTTCTGGAGTCCTCTATATAGTTGGGGCCGATGTTCCTGGTCATTCCCTTGTTTTGATTAAGAAGGTCAAAGGCTTGCATTTTAATGATGCATTTTTTTTCAAAAAGGGACTTTGAAATAGAGGTATTTAATATCGTGTTTTTAGTATTTAAACCAGACAGGTCTCCTTTAATCCATTCATGCGTAATACTAGCACCTATGATTATTTCAAACGGGAGACTTATATTTCCTTCGAGGCCAATATTATATCTGTAATAGCTGTAATTGTTATTGCTGTTGACGAGTTCGGATGAATATTTGACATTGTTATAACTGATGTTTAAATAGGTTGAAGCGTCAAATTTCTGGTTCTGTAAATAGTTGTATTTAACAAGCTGATTTAATGATGTGTTTTTATAGCTTCCGGTTATCATATTGGTATAGCTTATATCTTTATTTATAGCTGCTACAGTATTGAATTCAATAGTTCCGTTTGTTTTTGTTATAGGGATGTTACTATTTATATTGATCGAAAAATTATAAGCTCCGCTCATATTGATGGGTTGAGTTGTCTGCCGTCCAATTGAATCTATTCTGACTTCATTAATGATATTGTTATTTATGAATCTACCATTAAGAATAATGGATATGAATTGCATCGTAGTTGGATTTATTGAATTGTAGGAGAAGCTGAGTGTTTCTAGGTTGGCTGGTTTAAGATGGGCATTACCAATCTTAATAAAGAGTGGGTCGCTGTTATCTATTATTGGTTGAAGATCTTTTATTTCTGGAAATTGAACATTTCTAACATATCCTAATTTTATATTTTTATAATTGGATAGCGAATATGTCAGAGTCATGTTAGGTAAGAAATCGGAGGCTCTAAGTGTGACGTCGTCATTTTTTGTCGCTTTGAAATTACTCATCTTGGAAAAGTATAACCCTACAGAAATGGTGTATTCTAGTTTCCCAATTTGATTGTTCCAACTAGTCTTTCCGAACCGTTTTGTGTTAGTATATTTTAAACTACTGCTTAAGCTATCGTTTAGAAGGTCGTATATTTTAGTATCATTGTCGTAATTAAATACATGTCTTGTAAATGGTTGGCTTATTTGTTCCTCGGAATACGTAAATGTTAAAGACCCTTTTTTTGAGATTGGTTCCGTATAACTAACTGTAAAATATACTTGATTTGATTCGTTTTCTATCAGTTTATGCTGATTGATAGTGTCTAAAATGTGTTCACCGCTGGTCTGTTGGAAGTTGCTGTAAGATGAATTGAATGCAGTTTCGCTGGAGATACTTCTCCCATATCCTATGGCAGAGCTCAATGACCTGCCCTGTTTTGCGAACTTTTTGTCAAATTGAAGAACAGTTGATATTGTATTCGTATTATTTTTGTTTGTATTTTTCATTCTGCCGCTGTTTAGCGTCTGTTGGTGAAGCCCTATTGACTCATACATATTTTCCTGCTGTATATTGCTTTGGGAGAACCCGCATTGAGTGATTAAATTAATTTTTTGAAGTGAATCGATCTTATATTCAAGTGATGCGTATATTCTATGTTCTCCGTTTCTTGTATTATTTTCTAATTGTTGATTATAATGGTAATTGGAGTCAATATTGAATGTTTCCCTAGTGGAGTTTTGTACCTCTAATTGGTTGGTGTAATCCATCATGTAGCTTGCATTTAAAGTAAGTGCTTTATTGATGTCCTTATTGTAGCTAAGCCCGGAATTCCATTTTTTCGCTGCCGGGGTATTTGAAAGTGTATTCCCATCAAGTAGACCGTTAATATTGTCTCCATTGCCAAGAAAGATAATTTGATTTTTTGGGTTGAACTGACTAAGATTTGCCTTTGTTCCGCCTCTTTTTGCAGTTCCGTAAGCGAGACTTAATTGCCCATTTACTATGCTTTGTTTGTCTTTTTTTATTGTGAGATTGATTATCTTTGTATTAGTATTATTAGAAATCCCAGATCGAATAGTATTATTTTTTTGATCAATTACTTGAATTTTTTCGATCAGATCTGCCTGCATGTTTTTGCTCAAGGTTTTTAAGTCCTCTCCACCGAAAACGGGATGCCCATTTATCATTATTGATTTTATTATCTCACCATTAATACGAATTACTCCATTTTTATCTATTTGTATACCAGGTATTTTTTTAAAGAGATCTTCGACTAAATCAGTTTGCTTCGGATTAAAGGCGGAAGCAGAAAATTCTAAGGTATCTTTCCTTACCACCAATGGATTTTTCTTATGAATAATGTCAACCTGATTTAGTGTCAAACCTGTTTTGGGTAGTGATATGTTCCCCAGATCGATTTTTTTTTCATCAATCGATATTTTGATATATTGGGCTGTTGATTGATATCCAACAAATGTTATATGTAGTATGTAATTGCCGTTGGGAATGCTATCGAATATGAACGTGCCCGATTGATCACTGAATTGCAGGGGGATTTTGATCGAATCCGGTTGATGTGTACAAGCTATTGTAGCGCCGATTAGCGGGCTGTGAGTTTCTTTATCAAGTATGCGTCCTTTAATTTGCACCCTTTGGGTCGATTGGGCCCAGGCATGCAAGGTAAACAAAATTAAAGCTAGTAATATTGATAGTCGTTTCATAAAAATAGCTTGCCGGTACCTGTAAATTCAATTATTTGCTTGCAATTGGATCGCAGTCCTGTTATTGATTTCTTGAAAGAATTTTTTTGAGAAATATTTCTGCTGTATGTAGGTTGCAGTGAATGGAATTACTTTTGGACTAGTAACGAAAAATACTCCGTAACCAGGTTATAGACATAAACGAATCGCCGTTTTTATTTCAGTATTTTAAAATCATAGATGAACCCTCAAATACCCAAAACCATGTCAACAACAATTCCATGTATAAGGAACTAAAGAAAGAGAGTGATAGTTATTAAGTGAGTATAGACATTTGATGTATATATTCTATTGTTCACTTAGAGCTATTATTCGCTATTGGCGATTTGGATATCGCGTCATCGATTGCGCCAACGTCATGCGCTAACAATTGAAGTAATGAGTAACTCTTAAAATTCTCTGCCAACTGAAGATGTTGGTTTCTATAGTATAATCCAAATCGAAATAGTGGTAGCAACATTGATAGAAAAGTTGCTGTAATTATCGGAATTGGTAAAGTAGCATATATAGCTGCTGATGAGCTGTTGAATAAGGGGAAAGATATCGGTGACTATGGATAAACATGGGAGTATTGGAGTTCAAACTGAGTTTGTTAACTAGAACTTCACAGATGTTGGAACACATCATTTTTTTAGAAGAGGGTAATAAGCAGGTGGAGGGTGCCAGTGCACATGAGGGGATGAGAACAATGATATGGATTTAGTGCCTTTTAAACCTCGGTCACATATTTATTGTTTGCATAGATTCTTTGGTTATCCGCTGAAGATTTCAATTGGTCATTCTATCAGCTTGCAATATATATAAAGCGTCAACTATTCTCTGTTCTTACATTGGCGGACGACTTTTTCATCTATCCCCCGTTGTTAAAAGGGAATGAAGGTTGTTGATGACATTCACAGAAGAAAGAAAAATGGCTTTTGCTTGACTATAATATTAAAAGCCGATATCTAATTAATTATATAAGATCAGGTAAGCAAAGAATACTTAATAGTTATGAGTTTATTGAAATTTATTTTCAGAGATCCGGAATATACTTGGTTTGCTCGTATTGCGATTCCATCTATTATTATTCAATTCTGTGTTTTTAAATTTTGTTATCCATATGCAGGATTTATAAATGGAGATTCATATGTATATATTGAAACGGCGTATCATAATCTACCGTTAAATACCTATCCGATTGGGTATTCGAAGTTTCTTAGACTGTTTAGTGTTTTTACGAGATCTGATACAGCTGTCGTGGCTTTTCAATATTTTTTTCTGCAAGCTAGCTCATTGTCGCTTGTATTCACCTTGTTTCATTTTTATAAACCAGCTAGGTTAACCCGGATTCTACTGTTTTTTTGTATGCTGTTTAATCCAGCGTTTTTGTATTTAGCAAACTATATTTCTAGTGACGCCATTTTTCTGGCTGTTAGCTTGACCTGGTTCACATTGCTGATTTGGATTATGAATAAGCCTACGGGATTATTAGTCGTAGTAAATGCTCTAGTTCTTTTTGCCGCCTTTACTGTGAGATATAATGCGCTTTTTTATCCAGTGATTAGTATAGTCGCATTATTCTTGACTAGAAAAAGAGTATGGATGAATATTGGTGGTTTTGCTATAAGTATTCTATTAATAGTTGCTTTTGTCCAAGCGACGAGTCTGAAGTATAAGGAGATAAGCGGATATCGACAGTTTTCTCCATTTACAGGATGGCAGATGGCGAATAATGCACTATATGCTTATCGGTATGTTGATAGTGCACGCCGCACAGAAGTCCCAAATCGATTTAAAGTAATAGATAACTTGGTTCGAAATTATTTTGATTCCACACGGGATTTAAATAAACATCCGGAGGAAGGAGTACTGGCAGGGACCGCATATATGTGGGAGGCTAATTCCCCATTGTCTATATATATGGAGTCCAAATTTAAAAAGGATTCTACAGCCTCTGCATTGAAAAAGTGGGCGGTTGCAGCTCCTATGATGCAAGACTATGGCTCATTCCTCGTTCGAACATATCCAGTTGAGTTTGCTAAGTATTATTTGATTCCTAATGCAATGAAGTACTATGTTCCTCCAGTAGAGTTTTTGGATCACTATAGTACCGGAATAGATAGCGTCGCCCAAATTGCCCAGGTTTGGTTTGACTATAAGAGTAAGAAAATAAGGACAAATTTGAAAGATTTTAAAGTAAACGTTCTTAATTTTTATCCCGTTTTTACAGGGACTATGCATGTGGTATTGATACTTAGCATGCTTAGCTTTTTTTTGCTGAACGGATATCGGCATTACCCGCAACTTAAGCGAGGGATTCTTCTTGTTATTACTCTTTGGGCGGTCAATTTTGGATTTAGCGTTTTTGCATCTCCAATTGCTCTTAGATTTCAATTATTCCCAATTCTTGTATCTTTTTCTTTTACCTTTTTACTTGTTGAATTCCTGATTCATGCCACTCAAGGAGTTTCGAAAGAGGATGATGCCGCCAAGTTCAACGGCTTGGTAGCGGATCAGAGTGAGACCGCTATATAATGTAAAATGAATTATCATCTTATTATGAAAGCAAAAGATCTAATAATACTCTTTGTTATCATTTTGTCCGGATTTGCCATTTATACGATATCGTGTTTGGCAATGGGCATACCGGTTTTTAGTAATAGTAAAGCGCTGGTTTATGTTCAACCAATCAGGACAGGACATGAAGGAGAGAAGATTCCCTCGATTGATATGCTTCTTGCGGATAGCATCACCTACTTGAATGTTAGGGAGTCGACCCAGGGTGGGCCTGTTGTTTTACTTTATTTTGGTCCTGATTGCCCTTTTTGTCAGGCAGAGGTGAAAGATATAATTGATGATATTGATAATCTAAAGGAAATTCAATTCTATCTGCTTACACCGTATTCTTACGCTGATATGAAACGATTTATCGATCGCTACAATTTGGAGAAGTACTCTAACATAAAGGTAGGGATTGACTATAAATTTGAGTTTGGAAAATATTTTTCGGCAAAGAATGTGCCGTACATTGCTATATATGGTGAGGATGGAGTATTATCAGCTGCTTTTATTGGGAACATAAAAAATACTCAATTAATGGCGGTCGCAAAAGGATAGTATCAATACAATTATCTAAGCTCGAGTTTTAATATAAAAACAAATTGGATTTTGACATTGTAAAAGCTGTTTGATTGGAAGCGAGGCGAGGATATCCTCTAAAGTATGTTATTGCGCAATATGGGTCGATAGATAACTTGCAAGAAATATCGGCCACGAAATGGGGAAGCTGAAAACCATTATAATAGAGTAGGCGATCTTATAAAACAAAGTTTAGCTTTTTGATTAAAAAAGCATCTATCATTATGAAAAAAGCAAAATTAGTATTAACAGCTATTGCTGTTCTGACAGTTGTTGGTGGTGCATTGGCATTCAAGGCAAACCTTAACACACATACATTCTACTATGTATCTCAAGGTCAGCCTAACTGTACTGCTACCCTTACAGCTGCGTTAATTCAAGATAATGCTGGATCAATCGTTACCAATCTGTCAACTACATCTAAAGTTGGTACCTGCTCAACTAAGGTTAGAATTGATCTGTAAGGAGTTCACAAAATAGTGATTTCTCTAATGAAGATTTAAATTGAAATGCGCCGTCTCCTTTGTTTCATGAAAGCGGGGGACGGCTTTTTCAATTTGGAGAATGTTAATGTAAGCATTTGGAGTAGGATGACCGTCATCTAATATTTTGGTGATTGTACTGGCATATCGAGAACATTCAACTATCATTTGGTATTAATCACCTTTTCTCAGAGTTTCTTATTTTTTGTAAATATCTGTTGAAACATGAAATATATTGCCGTTTGTATCTTTTTGTTATTATCCCTTTGTTTAAATGCCCAATCGTTACAGCAGTGCGAAACTTCTTCAACTAGAGATAACAAGCCTTGTATTGATGCTAGCTTATTCGGTAAATGGCCATCAGTAACGATGCCAGGTATTAGTGGTGATGGTAAGTACTATTGTTACGCAATTGAACACGGGGGGGGGAAATATCATACTCTGATATTGAGCGATACCGCGAGGAAATGGCAGATTCGGTCGTCTCTTTCTGGATGGTATCAGATTGCAAAAGATGCTCAAAGGATTGTATGGATTAATGCCAATGATAGTTTATGCATTGCGAAGTTTGGATCTAATGTTCTACGTTATATACCTGGTGTATCATCATTTATGTTAAATGGAGATTTTGTTATATGTGAACTGAAAGGAGCAGTACAAAAACTTATAATCCGCAATTTAAATGTGAATATGAGTAGTAATAGTTTTCGAAAGCCACGATATACTATTGGCGGCGGACGCGGAGTGATTTTTCTATTGGATCAAAAAGCGAATTTAGGGCATATAGTGTATGAATTTGACAAGGGGACAGAGAAGTTGAGAGTCCTTTGGAATGGAAAGGGGGGCAGTAATCTTATCAGAGATGAGAAAAATTGGAAGGTTGCATTTCTGAGTGATTCGTCAGATAATACGTTATGGTATTATGAGCATAGGATGCCGCATGCGGTACCGCTTAAAGTACCGTTGGATTCTAATTACAAATTGTCTGGATCTGGATACTTTAGCAGAGATGGAAAACGAGTTTTTTTAGATGTTCTACGAAAGGCGGATAGTACCCAGTGTGAAAGGATATCGGATGTTAAAATTTGGAGCTACCTTGATAGCGAGTTGCTGTCAAGGAAATTGACAACATATGGCCGCGGTAACTTTACGATTTCTTATTGTTTTATAAACGGTCGAACTTTGAGGGTAACCTGTCCTAACGATTGGATATTCATGCCTAAGTTTCAGGATTCAGTTGCATTAGTAAGGCATCAGATGAATATTTCTACGGGAGGCGAGGTTAATTGGAATATTAAAGCGAGGTATGAATGGAATTTAGTCTTTTTGGAAAGCGGCCGACGTGTAAAACTGGATCGAATTCATCAAAATGAAGTAATTGGACTTTCAGGATCCGGTAAATATGTTATTTATTATGATAAGAAGGAGTTGAACTATTTTGTCTATGTGGTGGCTACGGGTGAGTATAGAAACATCACGAAAGGTATTCATGAAGATTGGATAAAGAGTATTGACAAAGGGAGTTACGGTAGGAGTATAGCGGGGTGGGAAGTTAACGATTCGTTTGTGTTTGTTTACGGGAGAAGGGATATTTGGAAAATTGATCCTTCTGGATTACTTGCACCAACGAATGTGACAAATGGCTATGGGGACAAACGTAACATTTCTTTTTTTTTATCGTTAGAAGAATATGCACAACGTTATATCCTAAAGGGCGAAACTCTTATCTTATCGGCGTTTGATCATTCTACTAAAGATAATGGATTTTATCGGAAAAAGTTGGATGTGCCTGGTGATCCCGCCTTATTGACGATGGGGCCTTTTATATATGATATTACGGATAATCCAAGCATACCACAAGGGGCTAATTTTTCGCCTATTAGAGCGGCGCATTCGGGTGTATATATTGTAAGACGTATGAATTCGGCTCATGCCCCCAACTTTTTTGTGACTACTGATTTCATAAAACTTAAGCCGTTAAGCAGTATTTCTCCTGAAAGTAAATACAATTGGTATATTAGTGAGTTGCATACCTGGTGCTCGATGGGCGGAAGAGAGTTACAGGGGATTCTATATAAGCCAGAGAATTTTGATTCCACAAAAAGATATCCTATTATTCTTTACTACTATGAAAGATTGTCAGATGGGCTGAATATGTATATGGAACCGAAAGCTCTTGACAATGGTTGTGCAATAAATATCCCCTATTATGTTAGTAATGGGTATTTGGTTTTTTGTCCAGACGTATTTTATACTTTAGGTGATCCAATGGAAGGGACTTACGATGCTGTAATTTCTGCAACTAATCATTTAATCCAACTTCCTTACGTCAATCGAGGTAAAATAGGTATCCAGGGATGCAGTTGGGGAGGAATACAGACGAATTTTTTGGTTACACATAGTAGGCTGTTTGCTGCCGCATGTTCGGCATCAGGAATCGCTGATTGGGTAAGTAGTTACAATAGCATCAATGGATCAGGAGAAAGTATGCAGGGGATGTATGAGGCAGGTCAGTTGCGTATGGCTTCTACGCTTTGGGAACGAAGAGATATTTATATTAAGAATTCTGCTGTCTATTCTGCGGACAAGGTTGCCTCTCCTTTGCTGCTTATGCATACTGTTGATGATGAAGTTTGTGCATTTGCTAATATTTTAGAATTTTTTACAGCACTTCGACGTCTGGGTAAGAGATCTTGGTTATTGGCTTATCCTGGGAATCATACTTTGAGCGGGCAAGATGCTGAGGATTTCAGCGTTCGCATGATGCAGTTTTTCGATCATTATTTAAGAGATAAATTGACGCCTAGATGGATGACTCGTCCTTTAGTGCAAGAAATGGATGAAGGTGATACTTCCCTTGAATTTGATGATGGGATTAGAACGCCAGGCACGGGGTTGGTTAACGATCCGAATGTTGAAGGCAGTCTATAGAACTATGGGTTACTACATAATATTTGTCAGACAGAAGCCGTGGGTTTATCAATATATATTAGCTATCGAGTTCACATTGATAAGTATTGCTTAAGCAGGGACCCGTTGCAAACTTTTGAAGAAACGTTACATTTGGGCAAAGAAAGCAGCTGGATGATCTCCAGCTGCCTAAGACTTTATCCTACTGTCGGATCAAATCGGAGCGTTTATAATTAATATAATAGGCCTTGGCTATCTTTTGGGTTCTATTGAAATGACTATTTGATATCTATCTGACTTTAATGTAGTTAAATAGAGACTTTTTTAATTCATTCAGATATGAACATTGTTTTTTTTATTTTTCTAACCTGAATTATTATCTATTGGCAGTTCTGGCGTAGAAGATACATTCATAGTAGCAAAGCCCATAGTCTAGTATTACTTGCGATCAGAAATACGGTCTAACGGTTAGTCTGCCGCATCCCAGTGGGGAGCTAGAAGTAGAAGCGTTTGTTGTACTGGTGCCGGCGAGATCAGCAATGTAGTTTAATACTGTAGACGAAACACATTTGTTGCTAATATTGTTTACATAGAAAATTGTGCCCAGCCGACTTGCTTTATACGCCAAAGCGCTTGCAGTGATTGCTGATACAACAATAAATGTTAGTGCAAAAATTGCTTTTTTCATTTGTAGTGGATTTTAAGGTTAATTTTTTTGGATATTTCTTTTGTCGTAAGCCTTTATTGGTCTGTTTTACTGCATTATCTTATTTAAAGTAAGCATAGGATCTTTGTTTAGATTAGAGGTATCGGTAGTTGGTGGAATTACTGGAACTGATTTGGGTTTCTCGTATGTCGTTTCTGGCAAGGTTTCGGAAGGTATTGAATAGTCTGCGATGCGGTTTGCCCAGTCATATAGAAAGACTAGCAAACCGCAGCTGAGCACAGCCCCCAACGCAATTCTTGCTCTTTTCATAAAAAAACATTTTTACTCCCAATAATAATATAAGTCTCGCACTTCCCTGGCTCCTTTGCCATCAGCACCTCTCTTCCCTGCACCTGCCTATCCTTCGTTACACTATAATACGGCGTAAACGCAACGGTACATTCCCCGCCCACATACGCGGGCTTATAATACACCGTCGGCATAAAATATGCGAGCGTGCCGCCGGAGAAACCAGCCAACGCCACTATTGCCAATATAATCCTTGCTTGTTTCATATATTGAAGTTAAAAAAATACCCTGCATTAAGAACGCGGGGGATATTCCACACCTGCTTCCCTGATTTTCTCCAATCCATATTTCATGATCACCTCTATCACCGGTATCGCCCGCAATCCAATAGTGGTAATGCGGTATTCAACTTTAGGCGGCGCTACCGGGTAAACGATCCGCTCCACCATGCCCAGCTCTTCCAGTTCCCGTAACTGCGAGGTGAGCATTTTATGTGTGATATGCGGGATGTCGGCTTTGAGCTCTCCGTACCGCATTACACGGAGGTGCAGGCGCCAGAGGATAGGCATCTTCCAGGTGCCGCCGATGTGTTTAAGGGCAAATTCAATAGGCGTATAATACAATTTGCTATCATGAAAAAATTCCGGCATAACCCACGTTGATTAAGATACTTTCAAAAAGGTAAGTATCACACTAAAAAGTAAACTACTTCTAAGCATGAAAGTGCTCCTGCAAATTTGCATAAAAATAAGCAGGATGAAACGAACATTGTATTTATTGGCGTTAGGGGTATTTGGGATTGCAACAACAGAATTCGGGGTAATAGGCATTTTGCCGCAGATAGCGTCGCATTTTGAGGTGACAATCCAAAAGGCGGGGTGGTTGTTAAGTGCGTTTGCGCTGGTGATAGCCGTATTTGGACCGGTGGTAACTTTGCTGTTTGCGAACGCGGACAAGAAGAAGGTGATGCTGTTTGTATTGGCTGTTTTTGCGCTCTCCAACATTATTTCCTATGAGGCGGGCAGTTTCAATGTATTACTGGTAGCGAGGGTGTTGCCGGCATTTCTGCATCCGGTGTTTTGGTCTATTGCATTGTCTACGGCGGCGGCGAGCGTAAAGAAGGAGGATGCGCCAAAGGCGGTGGGTATTGTGTTTGGCGGTTTTACGGTGGCGAGTGTGCTGGGGGTGCCATTGTCAACGTTGATGGCGGATCTGTTTACCTGGAAGGCGGCGTTTGCCTTATGCGTAGCGGTGAATGTGACTTCGATGATGGGGATGGCGTTATGGTTGCCGGGGATGCCGGTGAAGGAAAGCAAGAAATTAAGTGCGCAGGTAGATATTTTAAAGAAGAAAACGCTGTGGATACAGTTGTTGTTAGCGTGTTTGATGGTGTCGGCGATGTATGCGAGCTATGGTTATCTGGGGGCTTATTTAGGCAGTGTTACGCGGATGGACGGTAGCGAAATCAGTGCAATGCTGCTGATCTTTGGCGTTACTGGTGTGGGTGGTAACTGGTTGGCGGGGAAGTTGCTGAGCAGAAGTATAAAGTATACTACGATCGCATTTATTGCGACATTGGCGGCAGCACATGTCATCCTGTATACGGCGGGGGCATACAAGGAATTAATGGTCGGCGTCATCATTATCTGGGGATTTATCCATACCGGCGGCTTCCTGATCAGCAATATTAATGTGACGGCAGCAGCACCGGAGGCACCGGAATTTGTAAACAGCATTTTTACGTCTTGTGGCAATCTGGCGGTAACGATTGGCGCTACGGCGGGAGGGATGACTATTGCCAGGTACCAGGTGAGTGATATTGCATGGACGAGCATCGTACTGTTGGTATTAGCTGCCCTGGTGTGGATTATCTCGCAAAAGAAAGTAGCCATAACGTAAAATCCCGGCTACATCTGCAGCCGGGATTCTTTTTTATAGAAAACAACACGCAGTTAGTAACCTTCGTTTTGTTTCATGTTTGGATTACGTTCCACTTCTGCGAAAGGCAGCGGGAAAATCGTATAGTTACCATTCCATTTTTGTAGCACCACATTACCATGAGCGGGAATGTCCCGTTTTGTTCTCTGGAAATCCATTACGCCATGTCCTTCGAAAGCCAGTTCAATACGGCGTTCTGTGAGGATGTTGGTGATCAGTTCAGCTTGTGTAGCCGGCGCTAAAACACTGGCTTTTGCCCTGGTCCTGATATCATTCAACAGTTTAACAGCTGCTGCATCGGGAGCACCGGTATTCAGTCTTGCCAGCGCTTCTGCTTTGATCAGCATTACTTCTGCCAAACGGATTACAGGAACCCAGGCATCGAAGGTACTGGTACCAAAGAACTTTTTAGTATAGAAGGCAATGGTGTCGCCGGTGGCTTTGTTGATGTTGTAGCTGAACAGTGGTTTACCTCTCAGATCGGTCTGGTAATCAAAGTTCGGCAGGGTGCGGTATAACTTGCTGATTGAAATATCGGCGCGACCATTAGAACCATAGTGTTGACCCAGGGCGAAGTTGGTGTTTGGGTTATCACCGGAGTTCATGGCCACGGAGAAAATCCGCTCTTTGGAAGTTTGGTAGTTACCTGCGGCGAAAGCGGCGGCAGGGGTAGCATCCAGCTCATATTTGTAAGTAGATAATAACACGCTGTCGGCGAAGTCCCTGGCTTTAGCCCAGTTACCCTGGTAAAGGTAAATACGGGCCAACAGTGCATGTGCAGCACCTTTGGTAGCCCTGGCGTGGTCAGCAAAGGCATTATCGGTTTTAACCGGTAGTACTGCAGCTGCTTCTGTGAGATCCTTGATCATCTGGTCATAGATCTCCTGTACTGTGTTGCGCTTTACTTTGTTTTTAGGATCTGTTGCTTCCGCACCATCTCTGGGAGCGGTGAGGATCAATGGCACACCCAGTTCAGGAGCCGTAGGCTGGTTGGCATACGTTTGTGCAAAGGTGTTTACCAGGTAGAAGTAAGACAGCGCCCGTATAAATTTGGCTTCTCCATAATAGCCTGCTGCTACTGTTGGTCCTACTACCGCTTCATTTTCCTTCAGGTTCATAGTGAAGAAATTGGTTTCGTTGATGGTTCTGTAACCACCGGACCAGCAGGCAAACACAAATGTGTTGTTAGACAGCATGTCAAAAGTACCCATATTGGTGAAATAACCGGCACTGTTGGCATCCAGGCCTCGTTGGTCAGCATACAGCAGCACACGGCCACCCAGGAATTCCGGATTTTGCAGCGCATCATACATACCAACGGCTGCCTTTCCGATTCTCTCAGGGTTACTGAACGCATCCTTTGGATCCAGCTTGGCATATGGTTGCTGATCATTTACTTTTGAACAGGAAAACATCACCGCAGACGCCAGCGCCACTGCGCCAATAGCCAACCGGCTATTCAGTTTTGTTGTGAAGTTTGATTTATTTTTAAAGTTCATAATTCTCTTTTTTTAATCGCTAACAATTAGAATCCAACATTTAAACCAAGCATAAATACTCTTGGAATAGGAACACCCCTGTTATCTACACCGTAGTTGATATTGCTTTCACGGTTGGTGTTAATTTCCGGATCTGCGCCTTTATATTTTGTAATCATGAAGGCATTCTGCACCAGGCCATATACGCGTAAGCTGTTTAAACCCAGGTATTGTTTGATACGGGGGAAGGTATAGCCAAGGCTGATTTCACGTGCTCTCAGGAAATCGCCTTTTTCCAGCCACCTTGTGGATGCCTGGGTAATAGTAGCATCAGCAAGGAATAGTTTTGGCACATCGGTATTTTTATTTTCCGGTGTCCACCTGTTTTTAATTTCTTCCAGGTTATTGGCAAAGAAAGAAGTCATTAACGCAGCCCTGGTAGCGTTGTACACATAGTTACCACCGCTGTATTGCAGGAAGATGCTCAGGTCAATACCTTTATAACTAAAGGTGTTGTTGAAACCACCAAAGAAGGTAGGGTAACCTGATTTCTCCTGGTATTGTGCATCGCTGGATGAAATCGGCGTCATTTTGGTTTTACCGTCAGGTGAAGTCCATTTGTCCGTAGCACCAGGCGTTGGGTTATACATTACCAGCTCGTGGTTCTTATTGTAGTACATCGGGAAGCCTGTTTCAGGATTCACGCCACCCCATTCGATCAGGCGAAATACACCTAGTGTTCTGCCTATGCTGGCGCGGTTGTTATCTTTTATCAGGTCAGATCCGTCAGCAGTAGCGGTTACCCTGTTTTTAATAAAGGTAACGTTCAGGCTGGAAGTCCAGCTGAAGTCTTTGGTTTCGATGTTGCGGGTGTTGACGGTCAATTCCACACCCCTGTTCCACATGGCGCCAATGTTGGTGGTCAGTATGGAACCGGGGATACCGGTAGGATCCCATGGAATACCTGCAGTAGCCAGTACCGGCGCATCCAGGATCAGGTTATTGATATTACTGTTGAAATAATCGGCGGTAACAGTGATCCTGTTTTTCAGCAAGGCCACGTCGATGCCGATATCCAGTTTTTTGGAAGTTTCCCATTTCAGGTTGGGATCACCGATCTGGAATTGGGAGAAACCGTTGATATCTGCATAGCTACCACCACCATACAGGGTTCTGTAGGCATAGGCTTTGATGTTGGAGTTACCTACTACACCATAGCTGGCACGAATTTTCATGTCGTTGATAACAGAGATACGGTCTTTAAAGAAATTTTCTTCAGAGATTCTCCATCCAACGGAAGCGCCCGGGAAATAACCGCGACGGTTGTTCGGACCAAAATCTGAGTAAGCATCTGCTCTCAGCGTTGCATCAAAATAGTATTTGGAACCGTAGTTGTAACCAATTTTACCAAAATAAGAATCAAATGCATTGGCAATATTGTTACCACCGGTATAACTGTTTTCTACACCGGCGTATAAACCATCATAGATTTCTTTGAAGTAAGAATCTGCCAGGTTACCTTGTCCTGTATACAGTTTTTTCTCCTGTGCAAACTGGGATTCTATACCCACCATGGCATTGATGAAATGCACGTTATTGAAGCTTTTCGTATAGGTGGCGTAGTTAGACCAGTTCCATTGGTTTTTCCTGAGCAGGTTTTCCTGCACAAGACCATTCAAACCGATACCGTTACCAGCCTGTTTAGGGCCACTGTACTGATCTTCGTAGTTCTGGATGAAGTCCACGCTAAAACGGGAAGTCACTTTTAAACCGGGAAACGGTTCTACTTCTACATAGGCAGAAGATAAAACGCGGGTGGAAGTGTTATCATTCCTACCCAGGTATACACTGGAGAGCGGGTTAAAGAAACGGTTAAAGCGGTTGCTGGTGGTGATAATATTGTTACCATCACCGAGGTCACCGTTGTTGGCTTTAATATACAGCTCGCCGTTCTTATCATATGCCGGAACGTTTGGCATAGCAGAATAAGAAGAAGAAGTAGCGCCTGCCAGGTAGCGATCGGATAACACACCGTTGTTCATGGCTTTGGATGCGTAAAGGGAGAGACCTGATTTCAACCATTTTTTAGGCGTTACATCCAGGTTCATACGCATACCACCTCTGCGCAAACGGTTGGTGAGTACCACACCTTTCTGATCGGAATATTCACCGGAAGCATAGAACTTTGCTTTATCGGTTCCGCCGGAAAGCGATAATACGTGGCTTTGAATGATACCTGTCTGGAATGTTTCTTTCAGCCAGTCTGTTCTGTCCGGTTTGCCATCTCCGTTTACATCAATGTCTTTAGCAATGATGACAGGTGTTTGTCCTGCTGGTGTGGAGTTGGCTGATTTTTCATTCTGGATAGTATTGAAATCATCACCATTCAACAGTTTAGGCAAACGGGCAGCTTTGCTCCAGCCAACATAACCGTTATAGTTAACAGTGATGGCGCCGGCTTTACCTCTTTTGGTAGTGATAACAATTACACCTGCAGAAGCCCTGGAACCATATAAAGCAGTAGCAGCCGCATCTTTCAGTACATCCACACTTTCAATATCATTCGGGTTGATATCTGCCAGCGGGTTGTAACGGGTACCATTACCACTATTGAATACGTTGAGGTTAACGTTGGTGTTCATTGGAATACCATCCAGGATAATCAGTGGCTGGTTACTGTTGCTGATTGAGTTTACACCCCTGATACGGATGTTTACACCATCGCCCAGTACGCCGGAGTTAGTGCTGATATTCACCCCTGCCGCCCTGCCGGTTAATGCCTGGTCGAAACTGGTAGCCGGGCGGTTGTTGATGACTGCGCCGGATACTGCGGTTACAGAAGAGGTAACATCTTTTCTTTTTAATTCACCGTAACCGGTAACCAATACTTCATTCAATACCTTATTACTGGTGACCAGTGAAACATTGATAAATTGACGGGTACCAATTTTTTCTTCCCTGGTTTCATAACCTACAAAAGAAAAAATCAGCGAGGCCGCGTTATCTGCCTGGATGGAAAATGTTCCGTCAGCGCCGGATACAGCTCCTACTTTGGAACCTTTAACGCTTACAGATACGCCGGGAATCGCGGTGCCATCCTGGGTGTCTGTAACTTTACCCTTAATCGTTCGGGTTTGGGCAAAAGCATGCACCATACCGATGGCTAGCAATAGCCATAGCAGTAAACCTTTTTTCATACGGTTTAAATTGTGTTTAGATATAAAGAAAAAAATAATGATACAACGTATACGCCTACACGATTTTAACTATAGCCGGGTATAAATGATCTGGTCCAGGCAGACATACACGCGGGTTTATGTCATATTTTTAGTTTGGTTTAGCATGAAAATATCGGCTGGTCATTTTATGACCAATATGCGAATGGTATTTATGGCATGAAAAACTTCATCCGCAAAAGCAGACGGCATGAATGGCAGTGATTTTGTTGAAAGCTGGCTACATTACAAGCATAGTATTTCCGTGCCGGAAAATAAACCGGTTATTTTTGTTGTTCCCTTTTATGGAAAATCTGATTATAAACCGCGCATGGTAGCGGATCTATAACAATAGTCCTTCTGGTTTACATGTTATTGAATTCTGTGGATTAAGTAAATTCTCTAAGCAAAAAAAAGTGAAAACAAAATATTTTCAAAAGCAAAAAACTACATTTCAAAAGCAAAAACTACAGTAAAATTTCTCTGTTGCAGGACTCATGTTTATTACTGGTTGTAATCAGTTAACAAATCATGAAATTTTCATCAACGCTATAAAAATATGGCGTTTTTTGCAGAAAAACAATATTAAACTTTCTCTTTTATTTAACAACATAGTTACTCACCTCTAACAAATTTCCATCAGGGTCGCGAAAATATACAGAGCGTATTTTTCCTGCAGCGCCCGTCCGTTCTACGATTCCGCCTTCAAGTATTGTTATATGTTTATCTAGCAGTTCCGTCAGCACTTCTTCCACCGGTGTGTTTGCAATAAAGCAAAGATCAGCCGCGCCCATCGTAGGTGCGTTAGCTCTAGGATCTATTTCATGCCCCTTTTCATGCAGATTTATTTTCTGATCTCCGAATCGCAGCGCTTTACGCTGATCGCCAAAAGTGATCACTTCCATGCCTAACACCGTTTCATAAAACTGACAGGTGACAGCGATATTTTTTACAGTTAGCACCAGGTGATCAAGATGGTTAATTATCATGTGAAGAAGATTTTATTTTGACCGGGAGATATTTACCGCTGTGGAAAATAAGTATTCTCTTATAAAAAGTGAGCAAATGTTCCCCGGAATAAGTATAAACTTGCACCCGTCGCTTTCCGAAAAAGTATTATTTTAGCCCTGTCGTGGGAATAATATCAGCCATAAAACAGGGAGACGAGCTCGCATACGAGCAGGCATTTATCAGCTGCCGTGATAAAGTGTTTTATTATTTTCGAAAGAAAACGGGTTCGGAAGAAGATGCCCGTGACCTGTTGCAAACCACTTTTCTGCGCCTTTGGCAATACCGCAGCTCCCTGAACGAAGACTACTCCCTCGACCAGCACCTTTTTAATATTGCCTATACTGTATATGTAGATGCGTTCCGGAAACAACAAAAGGCCCGGCGTATCGACCTGGCCCTCAACAATGAGCCGCCGCTGGAAGCCACCACTACAGATCCCATCGCCGTAAAGGAAATGGATCACCGCCTGCGCCTGCTGCTGGACCAACTGCCGGCACAAAGAAAACAAGTATTTATCCTGCACCGCCTGGAAGGCTACTCCTATAAAGAAATTGCTGAAAGGTTATCCATCTCTGTAAAAACAGTGGATAACCACGTGGCCAGGGCCATAAAATACCTGAAGAAATATTTTATACTATTCTTTTTGATAATATTTTTTTAACTAGTTCTCCACCGCTTGAAATAAAATTTTTAAAAAAATATCTCCGGGTGAGGATTTTTTCTACCGGTTGCGTATTACTTACTAACAGCTGCCAATTTACGAGATGAAGAATTCCAGGAAACAAGTCACCAAATATTTAAACCCGCTCCCCGATAAAGAGCGGGAGAAAGAGCAATGGGATAGTTTTGACGGCAATCCTCAAAAGGAAGAGGTGTTCTGGAACGATACGTGGAAGGTGATTCAACAGCGGAAGAGACGCGGAACCGTTATACGCCGCCTGAAACAGGTAGCTGTAGCGGCAGCAATGACAGGAGCACTACTGGGAAGCTATTATTGGTTCAACACCGGCAGGGTCCAGCAATCGCCCGCACCAATAGCTTCGATGAAAATGAAGGTAATTACCAACACAGGCTCCGAAGCCATGGACCTGGTACTGGAAGATCATACCGCCGTTACACTGTTTGCGGCATCCACCCTCCGTTACGAGGCCGGTTTGACACAACGGGAGCGGAACATTTATCTCGAAGGTACGGCCCTGTTTAACGTACAAACAGATGCCGCCAGGCCATTTACGGTTTTTAGCAGCAACATTGCCACCAAAGTATTGGGCACCACGTTTAAAGTGGCCGCGGTCAACGGAGAATCTACCACAAAAGTATATCTCTATAAAGGGAAGGTAATGGTCAACGCAACAGACAGCAGCTACTACCTGGCTCCCGGCGACGTTTTTACCTATGACCGTAACAAGCGCGTCGCGATGCTGGCAAAAAGCCGGCTGCCTGTTACTAAGGAAACGGCCAGGCAAAACGATGGTGCTACTGTAACAAACTGGTACCAGTTCGATAACCAGGGGCTGCCGGAAGTACTGGATCAACTGTCAGCCATCTACAACGTATCCATCCATTATAACCCGGCAGACCTGAGAGGAATAAATTTTATAGGTAAAATAGATCGTACAGATTCTTTGGTGAATGTTTTAAAAGATATCGCGTTATTGAATGATCTGAAAGTGGTGAACAACGGGAAAAACTACAGCATTAAGAAACAGTAAGTCAACAGAAAAATACCACCAGCAATGATTGCTGCCTCCCACCGGCAGTATCCATTGATATGCAACAATCGTAGCATTCCGGACATGCTATGCCAGTACTTTTATGTCTAATTTTAAATCACTAAACAGTGCCAAACAGACTTCGTTTATCAACCAGGGTCGGGTATTTTTTGTGTGCCCTTTTGCTATCCTCAGGCGTTACGCTTTATGCACAGGAGAAAACAGGCAGCGTAAAAGGAATTGTCCGTAATGCAGAAGGACAAAAGCTCCCCTACGTAAATGTTATTGCGCGTAATTCGCTCACCAACCTGAGCGCTGGTGCACAAACAGATTCCACAGGCGTATTCACTTTTTCCAGGTTACCGGTAAATGGTACCTATTCTTTTGTGATCAGCAGCATCGGCTATGAAACGCAAACACTGCAGGGCTATGCGTTAAAGCCGGGCGAATCCACCTCCATCCTGGTAAAACTTCGCAACAGTACCGCTGCCCTCAATGAAGTAATTGTGGTGGGATATGGTACCCAGCGCAAAACGGATCTAACGGGATCTATTGCTACCATTGGTCAGAAGGATCTTGCACAGGGCGTTAACAACAACGCTATACAAGCCATCAATGGTAAAGCGTCGGGCGTGTATGTAAACCAGTCCAGCGCTGCACCGGGTGGAGGCGTAAACATCCGCATCAGAGGTGCCGGTTCTATCAACAGCGGCAACGATGTGCTGGTGGTGGTAGACGGACTACCCGGCGTTAATCCTTCTGCCATCAGCCAGGATGATATTGAATCCATACAAGTGCTGAAAGATGCCAGCGCCGCTGCTATATACGGTTCAAGAGCCGCCAATGGGGTAGTGCTCATCACTACAAAAAAAGGTATCGTTGGTAAAACAAATATTACCTACGATGGCTATGTTGGCGTACAACAGGTGGCTAAAAAAATGGATGTCCTTACCGCTCCCGAATATATACGTGTGCTCAACGAATTGTCTGTAGCGCAAAATCAACCGGAGGTATTTACCAAAGCACAAATGGATGCTATCGGCAGCGGCACCGACTGGCAACACGAGATCTTTAAAACAGCGCTGGCGCATAATCATCAGCTGTCTATGTCGGGCGGTGCAAAAAGTAACAAGTACTATGTAGGTCTGAACTATTTTAACCAGGACGGTATTTTGCGCAATACCAACTATGAAAAGTACAATGCGCGTGTCAACTACGAAATAAACCCCTCCGATAAATTTAATATGCTGCTGTCGGTGAATTTCAGCAGGGTAAAAAATAATCAGCCTTACAGTCAGACAGGCGCCAATGAAACAGCCGGCGCTATTAACACTGCACTGAACTTTGACCCTACTATTTCTACCGACAAAGACGCCGATGGCCGTTATAGGTTTAATCCGCTTATTGCACTGGAAAACCCCTTAGCCATCGTTAACGGTATCACACAATCGCAGGTGTTCAATAATAGCTATGGAACCGTGATGGCCAATTATACCCCCCTCAAAGATCTTACCTTCACTGCCCGGTTGGGAGCAGATCTCAGCAACTCAAGGGCAGATTACTACAATAGCCGCGTTACCCAGTTCGGGCTTTCCGCCGGTGGTATTGCCACCATTACCAACGAAGAAAACTCGCACTGGATCATGGAATACCTGGTCAAATACGACAGGAAAATCGGTGATCATGCCTTGTCGCTGTTGTTGGGAACCACCACTGAACGATACGATTACCGGAACGCTTATGCTGCTTCCCGTAATTTTTTGTCTGATATCACCAATACCAACCTGTTGGGAAGCGGCGATGGTATCAGCGGGGATAACGTGAACAGCAGCCGCACCTCTAATAAACTAAACTCTTACCTGGGCAGACTGAATTATAATTATAAAGAGAAATACCTGCTTACTGCATCTTTCAGGGCGGATGGTACCTCCCGTTTTTCTGACCAGCACAAATATGCTGTTTTCCCTTCCCTCGCAGCAGGATGGAATATTTACAAAGAGTCATTTATGACGCAGGCCACCGCTATCTCCAACCTGAAACTGCGCTTCGGCTACGGCCAGATCGGTAACCAGGCCATCGCCAACTTCGCCACGCTGCAAACATATACTGCGGGCGGAAAGGCAGTGTTTGGCGATAACCTGTACCAGGGCGCCGAGCCGGCCCGCCTGCCCAATGCAGATCTTAAATGGGAAACAACAGAAGAATATAACCTGGGCCTTGACTTCGGATTTTTTGATAATCGTATTTCCGGATCAGTGGAATACTATATTAAAAACTCCGGCGATCAGCTGTTTAGTAAACCAGTGGCGGCATTTACCGGCTTCTCCTCAAAAGTAGTCAACTTTGGCAGCGTTCAAAATTCAGGGATAGACGTCCTCGTGAATACACGCAATATTGTGAAGAAAGATTTTAGCTGGGAAAGTAGTGTCACCGCCTCAGTATTGCGTAATAAAGTAACCCGCCTACCGGATTTTATACCGCAGGTACTTACCGGCGCTTTTACGTTCGTGCCTAATTTCGCGCTGGTACAAACCGGTCTGCCCATTTATTCCTACTATGGTTATGAAATAACAGGCATTTTTAAAGATAACGATCAGGCCGCTGCTTCCGGACAGGCCGGCGCTAAAGCAGGTGATCCCATTTTTAAAGACCAGGATGGTAATAAAGTGATAGATGCTAAAGACCGCACGGTACTGGGTAGCCCTCTGCCGAAATTTACCTGGGGATTTACCAATACGGTAACGTATAAACGCTTTTCGCTGAATGTATTGTTGCTGGGCGTGCATGGTATTTCCACACTCGATGCCAACGTGATTGAGTCGTTGTACCCGATAAATTTCCAACGGAACCATATGGCCAAATATTACCTGGAAAGATGGACTCCTCAAAACACCGACGCAAAATATCCCTCCGGGATCAATCCTTCGCGTTATGGCGGACAATATTCGGTTAACTCCCTCACCGTGCAGGATGTGAGTTTTGTGCGGTTGAAAACATTGACGCTGAACTATAACCTCCCGGTACAAAACAATACCATCAAAGCATTGTCAATATATGGTGCAGCAGATAATTTATTTACGATCAGCAGCTATGATGGATATGATCCCGATGCGAACGCACTGGGGACCAGCGTTACCAAGGTAAGCCAGAACAGTTATCCTTTATCAAAGGTATACCGGCTCGGTATAAAAGTTAATTTTTAATACAACGTAACCTAAAATATAAACCGATGAAAAAGGGGATGTTAATTGCTTATTTATCCATCGCTATGGGTATACTTTTATTGAGCAGTTGTAAGAAATTTTTAAAGGAAGATATTTATACGGAGTATGACCCGTCTTCATTTACGGGTACGGCAGACGGTTTCGAGAAAGTATTGAATGGCGCTTACAGCCGGTTGCAGGTGACCAGTTACGCCAACAGGAATGATGTATATTGTTTCAATGAATTTTGCACCGACGAAATGTGGGAAACCGGTGGCGGCTTTGAAGCACAGGCAAAAGATTTTATCAACTTTACCTGGGATGCCACCAACAGTTTTTTTTCTGCTTCCTGGTCCAAATCCTACCTGGCCATAAGAGATGCGAATTTGATTCTCGATAATAAAGACAACGCCATCGCTGTACCCGCCGATAAGCTGAAGACCTACGTGGCGGAAGCGCGCTTTATACGCGCCGCCGCATATAGTTATCTCTATGGATTTTTTGGACCGGTGCCGTTGATTACAACGGCAAAAAATGTAGATCCGTTACAATCCAAAGCAACGGATGCGGAGATGCAGCAGTTTATTACCAGCGAGCTGACCGCCGCTGCGCAGGATCTGCCCGTAACACAGGCGTTAAGAGGCAAGGCAGCGAAAGGTACTGCATTGGCAGTGTTGTGCAAATTTTATCTCAACAAACGGATGTGGCAGGAAAGCGCTACTGTTGCGCAACAGATCATTGATCTGAACACGTATCGTTTATTTGGTGATATCAGCCGCCTGTTCGCCGTAGAAAATGAAAACAACGCGGAATACCTGTATGTATTTCCCTGTATTAACCAGGCGGGCTTCGGCAACATTGTAATGGCACATACGTTCCCGCCTTCCTATCCCATACAAACAAACTGGATTATTTTCGGCGCGCAGTTTAAACTGTATACAAAATTTGTGGATAGTTTTGATCCAGCCGACAAAAGACTAAAAATGATACTGACACAGTATACTGATACCAAAGGTAATTATCATGAGATGTCGAAAGATGGTACAGGAAAAGCATTGAACAATGCGCGTTCCTTCAAATTTGTACCGGACCCCAATGGATTATCGTCCGATATGGGAAACGATATCCCGGTGATCCGCTATGCAGATATCCTGTTGTCGAGAGCAGAGGCGCTCAATGAATTGAATGGCCCTGCTGCAGAAAACATCGGTTTGATCAACCAGGTACGCGACCGCGCCGGCGTGGCAAAGATCTTGCTGTCGGATTATCCCTCCAAAGATGCGCTACGCACGCTTATATTGGCAGAAAGAGGCCGGGAGTTTTTTAGCGAAGGCAAAAGGAGGGAAGATCTAATCAGGATGAACCTGTTTATTTCCGGCGCCCAGGCAAGGGGAGTAGCCGCAAAACCCTATCATGTATTGTATCCGATCCCGCAAACAGAAATTGATGCAGATAAAAACCTGGAACAAAATGAAGGGTATAAATAATTTGCTGTTGTGTATATTGCTGGTACCCTGCTGAAAATGTATTATCATTCCGTTGGAAGAAATGCTACCTTGTTACTGGGCCTTACACCCGATACCAGCGGTCTGATACCCGCGGCCGATGCAGCCCGTTTGCAGGAGTTGGGAAATGCGGTAAGGGAGCGTTTTGATGCACCTATTCAAACAAGTCGTTCTTTACAGTTATCTTTTACGGAAGATAGGAAAGTAAACCAGGTAACCATTGCGGAAGATATTTCACAGGGAGAGCGTATCCGCAGCTTTGTGCTGGAAGCAAAGATAAGAGGCAGATGGAAAAGCCTTTACAGCGGCAGCGCTGTGGGCGCCCTCCGGATAATCACTTTCCCGGAAGTGCAGGCAACCGCCCTGAGGCTACAGGTCCGCGAAAGCAGTGATACGCCGCTGATCCGGTCGTTTAGCGCTTATAAGATAAACGGTGAACCAATTGAAAACTAAAAAGAGATCATGAAGAAACTATTTCTTTTAACAGCGATGCTTACAGGTATGGTAACGGCCGTACAATGCCAGTCAAAAAAATCCCCCAATATTATTTTTTTCCTGGTAGATGATATGGGCTGGCAGGATACATCAGTACCGTTTTGGGACAGTATTACGCCTGCCAACCGGAAATTCCGTACACCCAATATGGAACGCCTGTGTAAATCCGGCACCAAATTTACCAACGCATACGCCAACTCCGTTTGCACGCCCTCCAGGGTTAGCTTTCTCACGGGCATGAATGTGGCGCGGCATCGGGTGAGCAACTGGACCTCCATGAAAAATCAGGCAGTAGATGGAAATGATAGCCTGCTCACCATTCCTGACTGGAATGTAAATGGTATTTCACCTATCCCCGGGCAAGAGAAAAGCGTGTATGCCACCCCGTTACCTCAGCTATTAAAAGAGAACGGATATTATACCATTCAATGTGGAAAAGCACATTTTGGCGCATATCAAACCATTGGAGCCGATCCGCTGGCACTGGGCTTTGTAAAAAATGTTGCCGGCAGCGCTGCCGGTCATCCGGCATCCTACCTGGGCGAGGAAGACTTTGGACGTGTACCGGGTAAGTTTATCCTGCAGGCAGAAATGCCCGGACTTGAAAAATACCGGGGGCATCACAATTTCCTGACCGACGATCTCACAAAAGAAGCCATGCTGGCTATGGATACGGCTCAATTAAAGCATCAGCCTTTCTTCCTGTATATGGCGCATTATGCGGTACACCTGCCCTATAAAGCCGACGACCGCTTTGTACAACGCTACCTCGATATGGGACTGCCCGCACCCGAAGCGGCGTATGCCGCCCTGGTAGAAGGTATGGATAAGAGCCTGGGGGAACTGATGGATTACCTTGATCAACATCATCTCACCGATAATACTATTATTGTATTTATGTCTGATAACGGGGGCTTTTCCCATGCACCCCGGCAAGGCGCTGATAATTCGCAGAACTATCCGCTGCGTGGTGGTAAAGGCTCACTGTATGAGGGCGGTGTAAGAGAACCGATGATGGTGCGCTGGAATGGTGTTACAAAGCCAGGAACGATTAATTCGCAGTACATGATCATCGAAGATTTCTATCCTACCATCCTGGAATGGGCCGGTATAAAAAAATACAAGACCGTGCAAACCCTCGATGGGCGAAGCATTGTTCCTTACCTGAAACAGCCGGAGCTGCGGGATAACCAACGCGCGCTGATCTGGAATTTTCCCAACGACTGGACCGGCGGTAAACTCGGCATTGATAACTCCTGGCTTACCAGCATCCGCCAGGGTAAATGGAAACTGATCTATTTTGAAAAACAACAGCGCCTGGAACTCTACGACCTGGAAGCAGATATTCATGAAGCCAATGATGTATCGGCCCGTTACCCCGATAAAACAAAGGAGCTGGCCAAACTGCTCACACAGCAACTAAAACAAAAAGGCGGACAGCTACCGCGTTACAAGGCTACGGGGAAGGCGGTGGTTTACCCGGAGCAACTTTTGTCTTTAACAGGATTAAACTGATTTTGTCTTACCCAGGATTAAACTGATTTTGATGATTTTACTGATTTTTTATTTTTTGATTTAAAATGATTTTGGGAGATATGAGCGGATAAGATTCGCTTATATCTCCCAAAATCATTTTAAATCAAAAAAATCAGAAATAAAAAATCAGTAAAATCATCAAAATCAGTTTAATCCTGGTAAAGACAACCTCCGCTGCATCTACCGAGGTGAATAAGTAAACTGTATCTTTGTACGTCCTCCTTTTGTTATATGGGTTGAAATCGATTAATAACAGGGATAGAAGATTTTACCCCTATGAAAGGAGCAACCAGGCTTTCATGGCCGGTATTTTTACTTTATATTGGCGCCCTAATATACCTTTTGTTCTCATGATGAAACATTACCTGCGGCCGCTGTTCGTGTTTGCCGGCACGCTGTTGTCGCTCACGGTGGCAGCGCAGCAACGCATCCGGGTTAGCATAGCGCCCAATACCTTTGCTGATGCAACCACCAGCGTGCAACAGGCCATTGCGGCCTGTAAAAATCAGCCAGGCGCCATACTGGAATTTCAACCGGGCCGTTACGACTTTTACCCCGACAGCGCCGTTAAGAAGGAATATTTTATTTCCAATACTTCCAACGAAAAAGAAGCTCCCAGCAAAATAAAGACGATCGGGTTGTTTTTTGATCACTTCAAAGGGCTTACCATTGAAGGGAATGGGGCGGAATTTGTATTTCATGGTAAGATGATCACCTGGCTATTTGACTATTGTGAAGATATTACCCTGCGCAATATCAGCGTTGATTTTGAACGACCTTCCATGTCCGAAATGACTTTGAAAACAGTGAGCCCTGGTGGCATCGTGGCAGCCATTTATCCGGATTCCCGGTTTGCCATTATTAACCAGCGATTGGAGTGGTATGGGGAAAAATGGAAGATGAAACAGTTCCATGCGGTGCTGGCAGATACCACCAACGGAATATACACCTATTCTTCATGGGATCCTTTTTTTAAAAGTAAAGCCACGCTCATTGGGCCGGGACTGGTGCAGTTCATCGGCGACTTTTCCGGGTTTAAAGGAGCGCCCGGTAACGTGCTCACGGTAAGAGATGGTATCCGCGACCAGGTAGGTGCTTTTATACAGCATTGTAAAAATGTACATCTCGAAAATATTAACATGCGCTATATGCATGGCCTGGGTATTGTATCTCAATTCTCCGAAAACCTCTACTACCAGCATGTCGATGTAACACCAACGGAAAATGGTGGTCGCGTAATGGCCTCTTTTGCAGACGGGATGCACTTCTCCAGCTGCAAGGGAGCTATTGAAATTACCGATGCCCATTTCAAAGGATTGCACGATGACCCGATCAACGTACATGGAACGCATTTACAGATCACGGACAAAATTTCACCCCGGGTATTAAAGCTGCGTTTTATGCATCATCAAACCTATGGTTTTGCCGCATTCTTTGCAGGCGATAGCGTAGGTTTTATACATAGCGCAGCATTACAAGGCTATGGAGATGGCGTGGTTACAGCTGCCAGGATGATATCCGAACGGGAAATGGAGGTAACACTCGGCAAAGATATGCCTGCATCAGTGCGTATCGGCGACTGCCTGGAAAACCTCACCTGGGTGCCATCGCTGACAATACGGAATTGCCGTTTTGAAGCAGTCAATACAAGAGGATTGCTGGTAACTACCCGGAAAAAAGTGGTGATAGAAAATAGTACATTCTACAGAACCGGAATGCACGCTATCCTTATAGCAGATGATGCCGGCAGCTGGTACGAATCCGGCCCGGTACAGGATGTATATATTACCGGCAACACCTTTGAGGGCTGCGGCTATAATCTTACCCCCGGTAATTTTGTGATTGCTATTGCCCCTGAAAATCATGAGCTCGTAAAAGGCTACATGGTACACCGCAATATCAGGATAGAGAACAATGATTTTAAGATCTACGATTACCCGGTACTTACGGCCCGCAGCACAGGAAATCTTGTATTCAGCAATAACCGTATCAACTGGATGACGGGTTATCTCAAGCCACAGGCGGCAGTGAGCCCGGCTTTTGTGTTAACTGCATGTGAGGGTGTAAAGATTAACCGTAACGAGTTTAAGGTGCCTTTTACACCGGTGGTGTTGTTGAGAAAGATGTCTTCAAAAGATATTAAAACAGATCTTTCCACGAAAGTAGAATAACATTTACATCACCAACATTTGGTTACATGGCCTCTTTCACTACCCGGAAACCTGGTTGCTGAAAGAGGCACGTTTATTTACACGACCGATATCGGCAGAATTAAAAAAAGAGCAGGAAGCATTGCTGCACCACCAGGAGCCACCCCGCGCATGCGCCAGTGTTGGGCTTTCATTGGCTAAAACTTTGCCCGAACAAAATTCAAACACGTTGCCGTATACGTCGTATAACCCCCAGGCGTTAGGCAGAAAACTACCTACCGGCGCTGTATACATATACCCGTCGGAACTGTCGGCCTGCAAATGATCGGCGCCATGCCAGATGTTGCCATAGCGGCTTATTTGCGTATTTTTTGGGCCGAAGAAATAGTCGGTAGTGCTGCCGGCGCGGGAAGCAATTTCCCATTCATCCAGCGTGGGCAACCGAACACCGGCCCATTTACAATAAGCCAGTGCATCGCTATAACTGATACAGGTAACCGGGTGATCCATTTTCTGTTCAATACCACCCCTGTCAACACCGTTGGGGAAGCGCCAGTAAGCGCTGCTGTCGTTATCCCATTCAAATTCACGCAGCCCCGGTTCAAACACCAGCGCATCGTGTTTTTTTTCTGCATCGGTTACATAACCGGTGGCGGCTACAAACGCTGCAAACTGCCGGTTGGTGGTTTCACAGGCGGCGATGTAAAAAGAGTCGACGGTTACCTTTCGCAACGGGTTGAGCGTGTGTTGCTTTTTGCCCACGGGGTATTGTCCTTTGGGCACCAGCACATAACTGCACTTGTTTTGTGCAGAACAGGTATGCGCGCATACCAGCAGGAATAATATGCTAACCTTTTTTAGGAAGCCCATTATAAAAAGTGGTAGCCCGTTGAATGATCAGTTCTTCATTGGCCGTATTAAAATTCAGGAATGCGCGGTAGCTGGTTTCTGCGTCAGCAAATAATTTTTTATAGGAAGCAGAAGTAAGGAAAGGCGTGTATTCATTATTTTTCATCAGGATCATCAGCAGGGTCAGGATGTCTTTGTCTTTATGATCCCGGTTGTAAGTGCTGATCAGCAAAGGGATCATCTCTTTGCCATTTATTTCAACAATTGCTTTTTTATAGTTAACCCCTACACGGTTGCTTCTGCCGATAGATTCAGTCATCAGTGCTACCATGGTATCGCGATTGGCTTTGAAGTAATTCATTTGCCGCTCGCTCCAGCTGTATTCACCAAACGGATCGGGCAATTGTGCAAAGATCTTCTTTTCCGACTCCGGTACTGGTGGCATGGCATCACAGTTCTGGCTATACGATTCTGCGTGGATCATATGATAAGTGAACTTTTCCCTGAGTGATAGCGAGAGATAATCTTTCTGCGGCAACGTGGCGCTTTCATCATCGTCCTTTATTTTTTTGATCAGCAGGGATACTTTTTCCAATCCATAGGGCGGTTTGGTTATTTTTTCACGGTACTCCTGGTAAGCGACGGTGGCCTTGCCGGGCTCCTGCCATTTTTCATCTTCCTGGGCCCAACAAACATTACAGGTGGCTACCAACATAAGAGCAGCTGCTATTCTTTTCATGAAAATTGAAATTTCCGGGAAGATAAAGCAGGTGAAAGGAATTGCCAAACATTTCCGGCGTGGCCCAGATAATGCCGGGTTCGGCATCTTTACTTTTAACTTTTTCTTCAGAACAGGCCACCCAGGGTACGAATGGAGCATTTGTAGAGAAAATAAAAAGGAATGTCTACATTTAACTACCACAAACTATTTTTATGAAACTCACGATGCTTTCTTTCCTCTTTGTGCTGGCCGCCGGTATGGTGTCTGCCCAGCGGGTGACACCGGATCTTATTCCTACCGCCAAAGGACAGCTGACAGTACAGCCCATTGAACATGCCAGCCTGGTATTGCAGTCGGGAAAAATCACCATTTATGCTGACCCTGCCGGTGGCGCTGAAAAATATAAAGGCTTGCCCGGTCCGGATATTATCCTGGTTACTGATATTCATGGCGATCACTTTGATGCGGCTACTATCAACAGCATTAAAACCGCAAAAACCATCATTATTGTACCTCCTGCTGTAGCAGATAAAATACCAACTGCTGATAGAGAAGGCGTCACCGTGATGAAGAACGGCGATAAACAAACCTTTCAGGGCATAGGCGTATGGGCCATTCCGATGTATAATCTGCCGGAGAGCGCTACCGCTATGCATACAAAGGGTAGGGGAAACGGTTACGTGTTAACAATCGGCAGGAAAGAGATCTATATCTCCGGCGACACCCAGGGTATTCCTGAAATGCGCGCCCTCAAAAATATTGATGTCGCTTTTGTTTGTATGAACCTGCCTTACACGATGGATGTAAAAGAAGCGGCAGATGCTGTGCTGGCATTTGCGCCAAAAATAGTATACCCGTATCACTATCGTGGCAAGGATGGTTTGAGCGATGTACAACAGTTTAAAAGCCTGGTGGATGCCGGCAATAAGGGGATTGACGTGCGGCTGCGCGATTGGTATAAGAAATGAACTGAAGGCGGAAAGGGAAAAGCAAAAAGCTATTGAAGCGAATAAGTTTCGATAGCTTTTTGCTTTTTTGCTCGGCTTAAATCATTAAATTTAAGTATTACACCAGCACTAAATCAGCAGCGTTATGACAGCAAACAAAATCATTTGCCCGGCCTGTAATCTGCATCTTACGGATCAGCAACTGGCCCCTTCCGACAGGTATAACGCATCCGGTGAATGCCTGGATTTGTTCAGTCAGCTTGCTGACCGCACTTTTGCCCTGGAAGATCCTGACTTCCACTACCAGCTGGCCGTAGATGCGTATAGCGCCCAACATGCCGGCGGCGTAGCCAGAGGCATCACTACGGCTTACGCGCTGATCGGGTTGTACCTGGCGCTGGAACAACAGTTTTCCGGCCGTAAGGTGCAACATGTACACAGCATTATCGCCAAACAACAATGGGTGCCGCTGTCCCCGCCCGCACAACCCGCGGCCATTACGGTACAGGAAGTGCTGAAAACGCATACCAATGAAGAGCTCTACGCCGGCATCCGGAAATGGGCAACATCGGTGTGGAATAGCTGGGCCCTGCAACATGAATGGGTAAAAGAAAAAGCCGCTCCCTATATTTAAAAGCCGGAATGAGATATTTGTATAGTTTTGCGCTTCATTATGCAACTATCCTTTTCTCCGCAACTGATCATAACGGTGATAGTGGTGATCGCTATCGCTGTACTATGTGTAAAGACCGGTAAATTAACAGTACCGGCGGCCATACTGGCCGCCTTTATCGCTATGCAGGTAGCGCTTGGCGCCGGTGTGGGCGGACTAGTGCTCCTCGGTGTCTTCTTTGTCCTCGGCGTTAAAGCCACATCGCACAAAAAACAATTAAAAACGATCAACGGAGCATTGCCCCCTCAGCGGCGAACCGCCGGCCAGGTATTTGCCAATGGCGGAGTAGCCGCTATCATGGGGTTGCTGGCATTTCTTTATCCTGCCCGTGAAACGCTGTACCACCTGATGCTGGCTGCCAGCCTGGCTTCGGCCACTGCAGATACTTTGTCGTCGGAACTGGGCATGGTATATGGCCGCCGCTTTTATAACATCCTTACTTTTAAAAAAGAACCCAAAGGACTCGATGGCGTCATTAGCCTGGAAGGTACATTGCTGGGCGCCGCAGGCGCATTGTTGCTGGCGGTGGTGTACGGATTTTTCTTTGGCCTGGGAAGGCAGATGTGCTTTGTATTGCTGGCCGGAATAGTGGGCAACCTGGTGGATTCGTTGCTGGGTGCTACCTTGGAACGGAAACGGTTTATCGGGAATGATACGGTTAATTTTCTGAATACGTTATTGGCTGCGTTAGTAGGAGCGGGGCTGTACCAGTTATACGTTTATTGCAGGTAGGATGCCAATGTATTAAATTTCTCCATCGCATCCCTTCCTGTTATGGAGGATGTTTTTACTTTTGAATACAGGCCATAACCATTCCTGATCAGGTTCTTTTTTGTGGCTAACCGCTTATCTTTACTCCCACATGATCCAGCTACTCACCAACAGCATCCTTCAACACGTAGTCCTCACGGAGGAAGAAATAGCCCGGATTCCGGCTTATTTTGAATCCGTGAAAACCCACCGCGGGCAGTTCCTGTTGCGGGAAGGAGAAATATGCAGGTACGAATTTTTTGTGCTGAAAGGTTGCTGCCGCCAATATGAAACTGATGATGCCGGTAAGGAAAATGTATTCCAGTTCAGCGTGGAGGGATGGTGGATGACAGACCTCGACAGCATGCTCCACGAAAGACCATCTGTTTTTAATATTGATGTGCTGGAAGCCGGAGAAATATTGCAGATCACTAAAGCGCAGTTGCACCTTTTGTTCCGGGATATACCGGCGGTGGAGCGCTATTACCATATTATCACGCAGCGCTCCGGCGCCGCGTTGCAGCGGAGGATCTTATTTTTGCAAAAGCCGGCTATTGAAAGATACCGGGAGTTTGTAGCCCGTTATCCTTTTCTTGAAGCCAGGCTGCCCCAGCACCAGGTGGCTGCCTATTTGGGCATTACGAAGGAATCGCTGAGCCGTTTGCGGCATAAAATAGCCAGGTCGTAACTCATCTCCCCGATTTATTACCAAATGTCATTTTTTGGGCGCCACTAATGCCCCAATTTTGTTGTCAAATATTGAGATATGACAACACATCCGGTTTTTGAAACATTTACATTGGCACAACGGCAGATAAAGAACAGAGCAGTGGTAGCGCCTATGAGCCGTGCCAGCGCTACATTGGCAGGCATCCCCACCGATGCGATGAATACCTATTACGAAAAGTTTGCACAGGGTGGTTTTGGTATTGTTATCACAGAAGGATTATATACAGATAAGATAGCCAGCCAGGCATATCCACATCAGCCGGGCATTGTAACGCCGGGGCAGGTAGCCGGGTGGCGGGAGCTGGTTAATAAAGTAACAACCCATGATACAGTGGTGATAGCACAACTGATGCACGCGGGCGCCTTATCCCAGCATTTAACTCATACGCAGGCGCCTTCGGTAATAACGCCATTGGGCAAAAAACTGGCTTCCTATGGAGGGGGAGACGGGCCTTTTCCCGTTCCGGAGGCTATGACGGTGGCGGATATACGTAATGTGGTAAAGGGATATGCGGAGGCGGCAAAAAATGCGGTGGCAGCTGGTTTTCATGGCATAGAGCTGCACGCCGCCAACGGCTATTTGCCGGATCAGTTCCTGACGGCATATACTAATCTCCGGGATGATGAATATGGCGGAAGTATTCCAAATCGTTTCCGCATCATTGCAGAAAGCCTGGCGGCGATCCGGCAGGTAGTGCCGGCTGACTTTATCGTGGGACTGCGGCTCTCGGAAGGTAAGGTCAATGATTTTCATTACCGCTGGCCCGGTGGTGCGGTTACTGCTGCGGCCATCCTGGAAGAAGTAGCAAAGGCGGCGCCCGACTATGTACACATTTCCGGGGAGGGAAGCACCTGGGAAAAACTGGGTGTTTATGACAACAATGAATCGCTAACTGGAATGGCTAAACGAATAACTGGATTGCCGGTTATCGCAAATGGTGGCATGGATGATTTACGGGTGGCCGATAAAGCATTGCGGGAAGGCCATACAGATTTTATTTCGCTGGGGAAAGCGGCACTGGCAAACCCCGACTGGCCGGCACGCATTGCGGCAGGATTGCAGCCGGTTGCTTTTGAGCGCGCCATGGCAGCGCCATTTCCACCGGTACTGGTATAGACCAATCAAAGGAGTTGGAAGATTTTCAAAGATCCGGGGGCCCATCCTCCGGATTTTTTATAAAAAAAAAACGAGGGGTAATGATTACTCCCCGTTGTGCAACATTTCCATTTCGAGCAGCTTACTGCCTCCGGCGAAATCGGCTGCTGCGTCCGGACATAGAACGGAACCTAGGGAGTTCATCATTCGCTGGGCAACAAGATCAATGTCTTCCGTGGTGGTTGCTAAGAAAGGGGCCTGACTTTTTAGCCGCTGTATCAAACTGTTCTTTTGCTGAACAGAAATATCCACGATCTTATTAATTCTTTCTACAGCCGCTTTGTACAATTCGTCATAATAAAAAAGCATATTCATAATATATCCACGTTTTATACGATTCAAATGTAGGCCTATGTGTATAATCTTGGCTATATGAAAATATTATGACCTATAATTAATAATTATAAATGGTTTTGGCCATTTTGATGAAACGCTTGTTCAGGTCGCTGGTTTCACCCTTACGCTGGATAAAGTAAAAACTGCGTTCTATCCGTAATCCTTCAAAGTTAAGAATGGTGAGTTCGCCGTGTTGTAACTCCTTGGCAATGGAACGGGTAGACAAAAATCCCACACAACCGGACTCCAGCAGGAAGTTCTTTAACGCCTCAGTGCCGCCGAGCCGCACCTTGATTTTCAGGTCATTCAGCCGGATCTTACTTTTCTGCAACCCGGTTTTGATCGCTTCCAGCGTACCGCTGCCACGCTCACGGATGGCAACCGGCATTTGCAGGATATCTTTTACAGGGTAGTTCTTTTTCTTTGCCAAAGGGTTATTACGGCTGCATACTGCCACAATCTGGTCTTTCAGAAAAGGCTGGTAGGTAATGTTACTCAGCTGCCCCTTTTCTTCCGTAACGCCGATATTGATTTCCTGGTCCAGCAGCGCCTGTAATACAATTTCACTGTTGCGGTTCAGCAGCGAAATGTCCACCAACGGGTATTCCCGGTGAAAAGCCGACATTACTTTCGGGAGAATATATAATGCTGCAGTAGTGCTGGCGCCAAGGTTCAGCATACCGGTGGCCTGCTGCTGGTCGTGGATCACAGAAATGTCAAATTCTGTTTCCTGTTGTATATGCTTCACGGTCAACAGGCGGCTATATAATAATTGCCCGGCTTCGGTGAGCTCTATCTGCAGGCCTTTTCTTTCAAATAATTTAGTTTTATACTGCTCCTCCAGCCCTTTGATATGTGTACTCACCGCCGGCTGCGAGATAAACAACGCTTCGCTGGCCCTTGAAAAGCTTTTGTGGTGAGCCACTTCCATAAAAACCAGGTGACGGTTAGATAGCATACGATAGTATTGATTACTGAATATATTCAATTTCCCGCTTCCGGATAAAACGAATACTGTCTTCGTACCCGGTGATATGATTATTCATGATCTCCACTTTTTCTACCCAGTTATTTTGCGTATCATATTGGAATGCATAACGGAAGATGGTGCGCCGGATCTCTCCCGATCCGTTCAACTCCTCATTTGTCTGGGTTACCAGGTGCCGGTGTATATTATATTCGCTGGTGGTCACAGACCTGGGCGTATTTGCTATCAGTTCATTCTCCCCGGCAAAGGTAGCTTCCATGATCACCTGCCGGTGTTCATCATATTTCCGCTTGGTGATTTCAAATAAGCTCCCGAAGGAATAATAATACTCCAGTTCCACCGGGCTGCCATCTTCATCTGTACCCAATTTTTTCTCCCACTGCTCATTATAGGGGTCTTCTTCCATATCAATGTCAGTGCCATCCCCGCTGGAATGTTTTACATTCCCGGCTTCATCATACAAGGTTTTGTGGAGCTCCTCGTTGTAATATTCCCTTGTTTCCCTGATATGTCCGTTAGGATAATAGTAATGGCTATACATAATAGTACCGTCGCTCCAGCTGAGGGTTTCCTGTTGCAGTATCCCGTTATCATCAAACAGGTACACCAGGTTTTTCGCAGGTTCGCCGTATTCGTCAAACGATTCCCATCTTGTCAGATGTCCGCGTTCATCATAATGAGAAATTTCAAAGCCGTAATTGGTATCATCCTGGTCGGTGGTCAGGTATTTCATTTGCCGGATACGGCCGGTTAATTCATCGTTAAGGATAGTTTTGAGCATGACAACAATAGATATTTCTATCAAGTTAATTAAAGCTGGGGTAATGGCATGAAAATTTTCCCATATCCGAAAACATCTGCCATCAGAGTGCACGGTCTTTGTACCCGTAATCCGGAAGCCAGTGATGTAACTTCTATTATACTGGTTTGTTTTGGGGAGATGAAATAAAACGGGAAGACTGCTTTGCTCAGGGCAGTCTTCCTGTTTTTCTTATTTCTCAATTGTTATATCTTTCAATTTATCCAGCTGCGCAATAATTCCCCAGCCGTAAAAATCGTTGGCTATGCCAATCAACAATTCATTGTCCCCTTTTTTGAGGGGCAGACTAAAAGAGCTGTTCTCCAGCGCGCAACGTCCGTCAGGGGCTTTCATAATAGGAGAGCCGTAAGTATTCTTATCGATATACACATATTTCCCGTTTAACAATACCCATACGTCATCGCTGAAGCCGAGATTCATTTTCCGTACCTGGTCTGTGGCAGCATGGATATTTGTTTTCAACCATGCCAGTCTTCGTGTACGCGTGGCCGTACCTCCGTATTTGCGGGTAATATTAATGAGCCCCCGTCTTTCTGCCCAAATGGTTTCCCAGGGCGTGTCTTTGCCAGGTAAAAATGCAGCGCTGAAGTCAATTTTTTCAGGCATATTGATCAGCGGACTTATCTGCCATTTACGGAGATAGCGGGGATCGTTGCTGGTGATGTCGATACCTTCCTGTGCTGATAAGCCATCGGCCTGATCCGGTTTTACCACAAGATTTGAAATGATCACTTTTCCCTCGAATGCAATGGCGCCATGCCGGCTGTTGCTTTCCAGGCGGGGTACTTCCAGCACCGGGTGCAGGGTATCGTTTACGTATACACGTAATTGATGACCGGATACCACTAGCTTTACATGATTCCATTTGTCTTTTTCAAACCAGGCGGCGTTCTGATACTGAGGCAGCATATCCCAAAGGTTTACACCGGCTATAAACGGTGCATATTGTACGGCGTCTTCCTGCCCGGCGGCAGCGGTCCGGAAATAGAAACATTCATTTTCTTCCCGGCTGCCACGGCGGAAGTACACCGAGGTAAAATAGGGGTCCAGCGGTTCCATGTCGTATTCAATGGTGCCATCTTTGAAGTCCAGGTTTTTTAAAACGAGGGAATCCTTCGAACCGGCGATCTTCATGGCCGGTACCGATCTATAGGTGAAAAATTCTACGGTGTTGGGCGCAAAATCCCAGCTGGCTGCCTGTAGCGGCACCGTAATCGCGGCTTTCTTTTTTTGCGCTATACCAGATAGCGGGAGCATACATAATAATAAACCGATGGCTGTTTTTGTCATGACCTGATTTTTATTTTAAGTGGATAGGTCAGCAAAGATGAATTATCACTAATTTAACAGCAATTCAAGGCGATAGCAAGTCCGTGCAAAGTCGTGCAAGTAGTCAAGAGATTAATAAAAAATGAATAATAGTTTCGAAATAAATTATATACGAAGGTGTCTGGCACTGGTGGAAACCCGGTTAAACTGGGGCGACAGCAGTGAATGGGCGAGTTATGATTTTGAAAAACTGAGCATTGCTATTGAAGAGGTCACCGGTGTAACCCTGAGCGTTACCACCCTGAAAAGACTTTGGGGCAAATTGAAGTATACCAATATTCCCACCACTACCACGTTGAACACCCTGGCTAAGTTCGCCGGGTATGCGGATTGGCGGGAGTTTAAAAGACAGGTTTCGCTGGATGCAGGCATTGCGGAAAGTACCGGGTTGCTTATAACGCCTGATGCCTTTGAACAAAATAGCAGGCCCGATGCTGTAAGCAGCGGGCTGCCCGGGGATACATCGCTTCCGCCGGCAAATTTGCCCCCGGCGGTAATGGCAACTTCCCGCCGTAAATGGCCTTACTGGCTGCTGGCATTACTACCAGTCGGGATCATTATCTACCTGTTACTGATATCAAACGACCGCCCCGGATCACCCGTTAATCCGGCTAACTTTTCTTTCAGCAGTAATAAGATCATGGGCACCGGCGTACCCAACTCAGTGATCTTTAGTTACAATACGTCTGCCGCCGGCAAGGACTCCGTTTTTATTGCACAGTCCTGGGATATCAGGCGAAAAGTACAGGTACCAGCGCAGGAGCGCACCTATTCCGCTATTTATTATGAACCCGGTTACTACCGGGCAAAGCTGATGTTGGGAAAACAGATTGTAAAGGAGCACGACCTGATGATTGCCTCCGACGGCTGGCTGGCTTTAATAGAAAATGAGAACGGGGTGCCAGTGTATTTCAAGAAGGGCGAAATCGCAAAAAACGGGGAACTCACCGTAGATGAATCGCTGCTATCGCGTTATCATATTCCCCTGCAGCCCGTGCCACCGGCATTGCGTTTTTTTAATGTGCGAGAACTCGGTGGTATAAAGACCGATCATTTCATTTTTGAAACCACCGTAAAAAGCAATTACCACGAAGGTACCGCCGCCTGCCAGCGATTGGAAATATTGATCCTCTGCAAAAATGATGTGATCACTATTCCACTATGCGCCAAAGGTTGTGTAGGCGATCTGGCACTGTATGCAGCCGGCGCCGGCGCACGCAGCCGCGATGCGGACCTTTCCGGATTTGGTTGTAACCTGGATGAGTGGACAACGCTGAGAGTGGAAACAAAAGACCGGCACATACGCTTCCTTGTCAACGGGAAAGAGGCGTATGCACTGACCTTCCCCAATGCCCCTGCGGATATCGTAGGGCTGCAATACCGCTTCCAGGGTACCGGAGCCGTAAAGGATACACGGTTTATAAAAGAGGACAAAGTACTTGTGCTATAGCAGCTGTTTATAGGAAATAATAAATTCATCGGCAGTAAAGAAGTGGTTACCAGGAACGCCTATACGTTGTTGATGAAAATGAAGAACGGAGGGAAAGAAGGTTAACAAAATAATAAACCTGGTATACCGGTTGGGTATATCAGGTGATTGCGCATACATTCGTTTTTTAATCAGCATTATGACCAACATGGCAGTGTCACCGGAAGCCAAAGTAGAAAGCAAAAGTAAGATTACCACTATTTCGATCATCGCCAGCGGTGGATTGGCGGCATTGAAATTTGTGGCGGGTATATTCACCGGCAGCCTGGGGTTGATCGCAGAAGGTATGCACTCCCTGCTGGATCTGTTATCCACGCTCGTTACTTTTGTAGCGGTGCGCGTAGCTGCCGAACCCCCGGACGCCAACCATCCCTATGGCCACGAAAGAGCGGAATCGCTGGGCGCACTGGCGGGGATGACCTTGCTCGGCGCTACGGCTATCATTATCGGTTATCATGCAGTAGTAAAAATTGTGTGGGAGCCCGGTGCTCCCCGGGTAACCATTTTGTCTTTCACTATTATCATTATCAGTATCATCGTAGACCTGCTGAGGGTTAGAACACTGAAGAAAGCAGCCCGGCATTATCAAAGCCAGGCGCTGGCTTCCGATGCAGAGCATTTCAGCAACGATATGCTGGGGTCTTTATCCGTATTAATCGGACTCCTGTTTATTTACCTGGCTAAGTACTTACCGCTGCCCCTTTGGCTGGTGGAACGTGCCGATGCCATTTCTGCACTCGGCGTAGTAGCCATCGCTTTTAAATCGGTATGGAGCATTGGTTCAGAAGCTATCCGCTCGCTGATGGACGACGTGCCGGAAGACCTGGTGCCACGACTCCGGGAACGGGTGGAGCAGATACCCGGTGTAGTACCCGGCGCTGTTAGTATTAAAACACGTTTTGTAGGTAACAAACCATACGTAGAAGCAACCGTAGGCACGCTGAGAAGTCTGACCTTCGAAAAAGCCCACGAACTCACGGAAATAATTGAACAAGCCATCAGGGAAGAACTGGATGGCAGCGCCGAAGTGATTGTACATGCGGAACCAGTGCATACCACCGACGAACCTTATAGTATCACCGTAAGGTCTGTAGCGGCCCGCCTTGACCTCCGTATCCATAACCTGAACCTTTATCGCGTAAACGATGAAATGAGGATAGAGCTGGACCTGGAAGTATCCGACGGTTTAACATTGGGAGAAGCGCATGCCCGGTCAGAACTGTTGGAAAAGGCACTGGGCAGTGAATTTCCGCTGCCCGTAAAAGTAGCGGTGCATATAGAGCCGCGTAATGAAACGCCCCGGGAGGCTAGCCGCCAGGCAGATGCTTTTGAAAAAGTAGCATGTGCGCTGGCAAACCTGACCGCTTTTCCCAATGTAAAAACAGACGAAGTATTGATGACCCCGGAAGGGTTGGTGGTTACGCTGATCATGTATTTGCCGGGTACAACCTCGCTGGCCCATACACATACCGTGATGTACGACCTTGAACGGGCATTAAAACATGAAATAGCAGATGTGATCAGGGTGCATATTGATCCGGAACCTTTAATATAAAGGCCGGTTTACGCCTTGTTGCGCGCAGCCAGGATGTTGTCAGGAAACCGGTAAACGTTGGGGTTGTACGCGTTTGGAACTTAACCAGATCCCCGCCAGTACCAGCACTCCGCCTGCTATCTGCCAGCCGGTAAAAGTATCTTTCAGGAATATCATGGCTATCGCCGCGCCAATCACCGGGTTTAAGTTCAGGAAGTTACCCACCTGCGCGGCAGGCAAACTCTCCAGCGCACGATTATAAAGGAAATAGGCCAGCGCCGAGGCAAATGCACCCAGGTAGGCAATCCCCGCCCAGGCCGGACCGGAAACAACCGGCATACCATGCAGGTATATATCAACAGCAGCGATAGGCAGTAAAAAGGCCGTGCCGATAAAAGTGCTGACAGCAGTGGCCAGCAAGGTATCTGTCTCCTTTAAACTCCGGGATAACAAGGTATAACCACTCCAGCAACAAACGGCCAGCAACATCAGCATACTCCCGGCCAGTTGATGACCGCCGCTTTTAACGCTTCCTACAAAGCCCACCAGGATCACCCCGGTTACGCAAAGCAGTATGCCCGCAATACTTTTGGTATTGAGCGGTTCCTTCAAAAAAATGGCTGCCGGTATAGCAATGGCTACCGGTATCAAACCTTCTATCAGCGCACCGGTGGAGGCAGAGATATAAGTCATGGCGAAATTGAAGAAACCATAATACACCGTAATTCCCAATAGCCCCATCAACGTAAGTTTACCATAAGGCAGCTGTTGTTTTACGGTCCTGCGCCGGTAAAGATAAAAGGGTAACAGGATGGTGGAAGCAATGATATGACGTAAGGTGGCAAATATATACGGCGGTACTTCATGGACCACCGTTTTGGTGACGCTGAAGGAACTACCCCAGATAAGCATCACGAAAATAATACTGATGAATCCTTTGCTACGAGCTGTCAGAATAATTCTTTGCATAAATTTCCCAGGGTCTTACCTCAGTAAATTTATTCAAATATTCCAGTATTTGCAGGAAATCGCGTTATGAGAAGAGGTGTTTCGCCCTATTTCATTTTTTTACCAGCTTCCATAAAATAATACCGTGAGAAGGAATGCCGGCGCTTACCTTGTTTTCAAACAAGCCCAGGTCTTTCTTTTGCCACAGGTCCCTTACATGATAGGCGCCGGCACCGGCCACCGCTGAAAAGGAAAGCTCAGCCGCCTGTTCCTGGTCTGTGGGGTTCAGCAACCCTACTGCGATGCCGCCATCTTCCAGTGGTTTAGTCCATACTTCCACTTTATTGGGCAACACTGTTTTTAAGCCTGCCGCTTTTCCTAAAGCATCCTGGTTAACGGCAATAACTTCTTCATTGGTGATCAGTTGCAGGGTGAAATCATCCAGCAGTTCCATATTGGCGCCAATCAGCAAAGGAGCAGCCAGCATACACCACATGCTGAAATGAGTTCTTTGTTCATCGGGGGTAAGGTGATTGCGTTTTGCTTCGCCCTCGCTTTGCGCGCCTACTACGCCGATCTGGAGAATATCAGGATCATTCCAGTTGCCGGGTTTTACATAGGCCGCTTTATCGGCAAGCTTTTTTATAGCGCTGTATACGGCTTTCCAGTTGTCGGTAATATCACCTTCGGTACGCCACAGCTGTCCGCCGGATTCATTGCCCCATTCCCATACATTGCCCATACCATATTGGCAGAGTGCATGAATAATGTCCCGTTTCTGCGCCCGCAGCGCGTCAGACATGAGCCGGTAAGGTTTGATCAGCTCCGCTTTTGATTCATCTTTAGCCAGCGAGCCATAGCTGCACCAGTCGTATTTCAGATAGTCGAAACCGTTATCCGCGAAAAACTTTGCGTCGGTCAGCTCATGTCCATAGCTACCAGCAACACCGCCGCAGGTGAGAGGGCCGGGAGAACTGTAAATGCCGGCTTTAAAGCCCATCTTGTGCATCAGCGCCGGGAATTTTTTTATCTCCTTAAAATACTGGTTAGGTATCAGCTCCCCGTTGGCATCACGGGTAGCGCCTACACGACCGGGCAGGTTATCTGGTCCTTCATAATAACCGTAGGCAGTGCCTGCCTTCTGTTTCAGTGTCATCCAAAGGGAATCGTCTTTTGGTGGCTGATTAGTCCATGGATCATCAATTTCTATCACGCTCCAGCCATATTGCTGTAATCCTTTTTCGCGGATGATTTCCGCGGAACGAATTACTTTATCCAGTGTTACGCCACGCCCAAAGCTGTACCAGCTGCTCCATCCCATAGGTGGCGTCAGGGCAAGTTTGTCGCCTATCACCAACGTAAATGCTTTGGTGGATTTACCGTGTTTGTTTACCGCTACCAGCTCTACTTTATACGTTCCGGCTTTTTTGATGCTGCCGCTGATCACGCCACTGCCGGCATCTACGCTAACGCCTTTTGGCAGCCGCTTCACCTGGAACGTCATGGGCCTTTCTCCACTGGCAGGGATGGTGTATATAAATTCCTTGCCCGGCCCCGCACCATATAATCTTGGTCCGTTGATATGCGGGAGGGCTTGTTGTGCCGCCGCTGCAAACGACATCATTGATACGAGGATAGAGGCAAAAAGAATACGCATGTTCACTGTTTTTGATGGTATAGAATACGGAACAAGATAAAATATTATTTCTTTCCAAGCGATCTTTACGGTGTTCGGTTGATGATCCACCCGGTATAGTGCCGGTAATCACCCCCTAAACTGGGTGTTCGATTTCGAACACGTTTCCTTCATAAACGGACAATTTTCAAGATAAGATGGGTGTAAACCTAACGCTGGCAAGGAGCCTGTTATTGGCATATTTTTTCCGTCAGCATAAGTTAATTACTTACCGTTATGATCAGAAACTATATCAAAATCGCGTGGAGAAATCTGCTCCGCAACAGGGTATATGCTGCTATCAACATCATAGGGCTGGCACTGGGTATCAGCGCCTGTCTTGTGATTTTCCTCAGCGTCCGTTTTGAGTTAGGCTATGATAAATTTCATCCGGGGAAAGAAAATATTTACCGGGTGGTATCTGAACTGGGAACGGCGGAACGTGGCTTCCATAAACTGGCCAGTGTACCCGATCCGGCCCCCTGGGCATTGGCAGGGAAGTTTAGCGGCGTTGAAACAACAACCGGTTTACATCCTCTCTATGCCAAAGTATCCATTACAGGAAGCAATGGAGTGGTGAGAAAATTTGATGCATCCAAACGAAGGGAATCAAAACCGGATATGGTGATTACGGACCCGGCATATTTCCGGGTATTTCAATACACCTGGCTGGCAGGGGATGCAGGTACTGCTTTGCGGGAGCCATCAACAGTGGTGTTAACCGCCGCCAAAGCGGCGAAGTATTTTGGCCCGCAACCGGCAGATAATTATATCGGGAAAATTGTGAACTACAACGATTCGGTGCCTATGCGGGTAACCGGCATCGTGGAGGCGCTACCGGCCAACAGCGACCTGATTTTCTCCGACTTTATTTCTTTCGCCAGCGCAAAAAATACCCCCATAAAAAATGAGTTTGGCTTTGATCAGTGGGGCATGTTTGGAGGCACGGAAGCTTTTGTAAAGCTGCAGGCAGGCACAGATACGGCGCAGCTAAACAAACAGTTGCTGGCCTTCGCAGACGAACATATCCGGACTGGTCCCGGCGGAACTAAAACCCTTCGCTTACAACCTTTGTCAGATATTCATTTTAACAGCGATTATACCGATGATTTTACCCGGCAGGTACATCTGCCTACTTTATACGGATTGATGGGCATTGCGGTGTTTATATTGCTGATTGCCGCTATTAATTTCATTAACCTGTCTACCGCGCAGGCAGTGGTACGATCAAAGGAAGTGGGCATCCGCAAAGTGCTTGGCAGCAATAAACGCAGCCTGGTGGTTTATTTTCTGACGGAAACATTATTGCTCACTGTTATAGCAGTGGTACTTTCCCTGTTCGCAGTAAAACCCCTGTTAAGCATGTTTTCCGCATTCATGCCCAACGGCATTTCCCTGCATTTATTCAGCTGGCCTACTTTATTATTCCTGCTGGCCATGACGGTATTTACCACACTGCTGGCTGGGTTGTACCCGGCTAAAGTGTTGTCGTCCTTCCAGCCGGTGCTCAGTCTGAAGGGCGCCACAGCGCAAAAAGGAAACCAGCGTGGCTACCTGCGTATCGGCCTGGTGGTGTTCCAGTTTACCATCTCCCTGGTATTTATTATCGGGTCGTTGGTAATGAACAACCAGATTCGTTACATGTTGCATAAAGATCTTGGATTTAAGAAAGACGCGATTGTTACCATCAACACCAACGGGAACTACCCGAAGACATTGCAGGATGTACTGGCCGGGAAAGTAAAGGCCCTGCCGCAGGTGGAAATGGTGAGTTTAAGCGAAGGTACGCCCGCAGCCAAAGGCCACTGGGGCACCTTCCTCAAATACAGGGGTAAAGATGAAGTAGAAGTAGATTGTCAGCTGGAATGGGGAGATGTGAATTTTATACCACTGTACCAGCTAAAATTGTTGGCAGGAAGAAACCTGTATCCATCTGATACACTCAAAGAAGTCATCATCAATGAAACCTGCTCCAAAGCACTTGGTTTTAAAACGCCGGAAGAGGCGATCGGTAAATTTGTAGCATCAGGAATGAGTGATGGCCCCACAAGAAAGAATGTACCTATCGTAGGCGTATTGGCCGATTTTCATGTGCTTTCCCTGCATGATCCAATCAAACCCACCTTCCTGACCAGCTCTAAAAGCGTTTACCGCTCCCTGAACGTGAGGTTGTCGATGGCCGGTACGAACGGCGACGAGTTAAAGAAAACGCTGGCCGGCATGGGACAGGCATTTGCTGCTGTATATCCCGATGAAAAATTTGAGTATCATTTTTATGATGATACCATCGCCAAATGGTATGAACGCGAAAAACAGATGGAACAGCTGATGAATACCGGCATGACTATCGCCATTGTTATTTCCTGTCTTGGCTTATTCGGATTGGCCTCCTTTACTGCCCGCCAGCGCACCAAAGAAATCGGTATCCGCAAAGTATTGGGTGCCAGCGTGAGCAATATTGCGGCACTGCTCAGCAGGGATTTTATCCGTTATGTGTTCATCGCCGCTGTAGTGGCTTCTCCCATTGCCTGGTATTGCATGCATAAATGGCTGCAGGGTTTTGCCTACAGCGCACCTGTTTCATGGTGGATATTTGTGCTCGCCGCATTGATAGCCATGTTCATCGCACTGTTTACTGTAAGTTTTCAATCAATCAGGGCAGCATTGGCCAACCCGGTCGACAGCCTGAAAGGAGAATAACCGTATCCGCTGATGACTCTTCCGTGTCATCAGCGGCTGCTTTAATTTTCCCAGTCGATCCGGTATTTATATACCCAATCGACTCCCTTGATACCAAACAGTTTCAGGAAAAAGGCCATCATCATATTGCGTATTTTAGCCTGCAACGGGCCAATCGGTTTCTTGCCCACACCACGTCTTCTCCCTTCCGCCACAATTTTTTCCACGCGGGGCTTGCGATCCTTTTCAAATTGCAGGAACACTTTTTCATAATCACGGCCGGCATCCCGCAGCAGCTTAGCCAGGTACATGGCGTCTTCCAGCGCCATGGAAGCGCCCTGGCCGGAATTAGGACTTACCGCATGGGCAGCATCGCCAATCAGTAATACACGGCCTTTGTGCCAGGTGGGGAGCGACTGTATATCGCTGATGTTTTGACGCAATGGTCGTTCTGTATTAGCAATGAGCTCCGCCACCGGCCGGTGGAAGTCGCCGTAAATAGACAACATCTCTTTTTTTATTTCATCCAGCGAAGGATTTTTTAATGCCTGCTCGCTAAGCGGCTGCTCTGCATACAGGTTAGACCACCACATAGCGTATCCTTTGTCGGCCCCGCAGTAACCAAAGAAACCTTTTGCACCGAAAGTAAAATTGAGGCTGCTGATATCAGCGGCGGTAAACGCCGGTATATCTTCAAGTTTCACAAAACCGCCCACACCTACTACGCCAACAAAAGCCGGCTGCGCGCCCTGCGGTAAAACGTAGTTACGTGTTACAGACCGTATGCCGTCTGCCCCCACCAGGATATCACCACTATCGCTGCTCCCATCTTCAAAACAGGCTTTTACCCCTGTTGTAAATTGATCAATACGAAGCAGCCGTTTATTGTATTTTATTTCAATACCGGATTCCTTGATCTTACTAGTCAGCACTTCATACAAAGTAGCGCGGGACATGCTTACACCAGGGTAACCATATTTTTTTATATCTCCGTAAGGTAAACGTGCCAGCATCTTTCCATCCTCGCTCCTGAAACAATGGGTGGTGCTTACGCTGCCACGTGCAATGATTTTTTCCGCCAGCCCCAGGGCGGCAATAACATTCATGCCGTTGGGCGCCAGATTCAGTCCGCTGCCGGCTTCCCCTTTGTAAGGATATGCCTCGTAAATAGTGCAGCCAATATTGGCCTTTTTCAGGAACAGCGCCAGCGCAAGACCGCCAATGCCGCCGCCAATAATAAGTACATGAAAAGGAGTAGACTGTTTATGCATGATATAGCGTTTATAATGCAAAACTATTGTCAGCCTGCCCCCGGGGCAAGCAAGGATAGGTAAGGCGAAAAAAATAACCGGTGAATAAAGTGTTTTGAACGGTGAAACAGGAAGGCTATAAACAAAAACGCCACCGCGAAAACGGTGGCGTGTCAATATCTGGCGATAAAAATTTATACTTGCTGACGTTTTCTTTTTACCAGCAAATAACAGATGTACAGGAACACGATCCAGCCAGGGATCAATGCTACCGGCAGTTTCATCCCTGTTAGCCACATCAGTGTTAAAATACCGACCAGGAATACCAGGCAGATATAGTTAGACAGGGGATAGATAAAGGAAGGGAACTTTGTCTTCACCTGCTGTTCTTTTTTACTCTTCCTGAATTTCAGATGCACCACGCTAATCATCAGCCAGTTGATCATGAGCGACGATACCACCAGCGACATCAGCGCCTCCAGCGCTTTTTCCGGCATCAGCTTATTCACCACAATACAAACGGCCGCAAACAGCCCGGAAACAATGATCGCCTTTACAGGCACATGATTCTTATTCAGTTTCGAAAGGAAGGCCGGTGCATTTCCCTGCTCCGCCAAACCGAATAACATACGGCTGTTGCTGTATACGCAACTGTTGTATACCGACAGCGCCGCGGTTAAAACGATCAGGTTTAATACGTTTGCAATCAGGCTGGTGAAATAAATAGTTTTACCAAAGATGTTAAACTGAAAGCTCTTTAAACTCTCAAATACAGTTACAAAAGGACTGCTGTCGGTGGTAATGCTTTTCCATGGCGACAACGCAAACAGGATCACCAGGGCGCCCACGTAAAATATCAGGATACGGTAAATCACCTGGTTGGTGGCTTTGGGAATGGTTTTTTCCGGCCGGTCCGCTTCTGCAGCGGTAATCCCGATCAGTTCGAGGCCGCCGAACGAAAACATGATCAGCGAAATGGCGGCAAACAAACCCTGGAAACCACCTTTACCATCTGTATGCAATAATCCTTTTGGGAAAAAACCACCATCGTTCCACAGGTTTTGTATACTGGCCTGTGGCCCACCGGAGCCGCTGATCAGCAAATAAGTACCAAAACCAATCATGGCAATGATAGCCACTACTTTGATAATGGAAAACCAAAACTCTGCTTCGCCGTATACTTTTACGGAACTCAGGTTTAAAGCGTTGATCGCAATAAAAAAGAAAAGACTGGAAGACCACAGCGGGATTTCAGGCCACCAGAAGTGAACATAGATGCCGATAGCAGTTAACTCCGACATGCTTACCAGGATGTACAGTACCCAATAATTCCAGCCGGCGGCAAAACCGGCAAAGCTACCCCAATACCGGTACGCAAAATGACTGAAACTTCCGGAAACAGGCTCCTCTACCACCATTTCGCCCAGCTGGCGCATGATGAAAAATGCGATAAGCCCTGCCAACGCATATCCTAAAATAACGGAAGGTCCCGCCAGCACCGCTGCCGGACCAATACCCAGGAATAAACCTGTTCCTATAGCCCCACCCAGCGCTATCAGCTGGATATGCCTGTTTTGTAGCCCCCTTTCAAGCTTTTCTGCTCCGGGTTTTTCGTTTGTCGATTTCAATGTGTTCGCCGTAGTTAGGGCTGCAATATGGGATAATTTCAAATAAGATGATGCTTTGGGTTGAATTATGCGCCATACAGGGACACTGACAGGGCATTTCAGGACGAATTATACCCTACAGCGACAGCTGCGGATGTCGTAATCAGCCATGTAAAATGTCAGTAGTCCCCCCTGTCAATGTAGTGGCGGCAGACTAATTTTATGTCAGCAAACAAAAACAATATCAGATGAAAATAACTATCTACATGGCCACATCGGCTAACAGTCTTACTTCGAACGAACGGAACGATCCTTTCTGGTTATCACCTGAATATGGACAGGGATTCATGCAGATCGCCCAACAAACCAAAGCCGTGATTATGGGCAAGAAAACCTATAACATCCTGGCCCCCGATTATCTGCCACTGAAAGAGGAAGGTACATTGGCCGTGCTTACGCACGATACCAACGCTGCACCGGCCAACGATGCCGTGGTGTTCACCGACAAAACACCAGGGGAAATAGTTGCTATGCTGGAAGAAAGAGGTCACCAGGAAGCCGTTATCATCGGTGGTACCGCTACCACCACAGCATTTATACAGGCCGGACTGGTAGATGATATCATCCTGGTGATAGAACCCATATTGTTTGGTGGAGGGCTTCCCTTATTTAACCGCGCTGATTTTGAGTATCCATTGCATCTACGCGAGGTGACGAAATTGAACAACAATACCATCAGGGTGCATTACAGTATCGTGAAGTAATGTGATAGTGGTGACAGGTACCAACCACATCAATCCTGTGCAAACCGCCACATGTTGACTTTTAGAAAAAAAAAGTAGCGCTTTAAACCCCGTGCTTGCTATTATTATACTATTTTGCCGGCAGGAAAACATTGTGCCCCGTCATGTCAGGTAAGGCATAGAACTGAATATGACATTTAAATAACGATCATGATTATTACCCTGCTACTGTTATACCTGGCGTTTTTTATAGGGTTGTGGTACTTTTTAAAGTATACTTTAAAAGGGCTTTTGAAAGATAAATACAAACCGTCTTATCTGATCACCGCCTTTTTAGTCCTGTTACCTTTTGCTATTATTGCCTTAGGATTCCTGGCGATGTTATTACTCCCCATGGAAACACCGGATTGATTTTACCCAAACCATATTAGTTATGAGCTACGATGTACAGCTGTACCGGACGGAAACCATGATCCGCGAACAGCAAACGAAGGACGAAAACTTTTTTGACCACGAGACCAACCTGGAGCCATTTACGGATCTTCAAAAAGAGGAGTTACATGATAGGTTGTTGGCCTATAACTATAAGATGGTAAAGCAGGAGCAGGGGAATTCCTGGTATCGGCACGACGACGGGTTGGCTATTTCAGTCATGCTAACAGGCAGAGGACTGTATTTTCAAACGGCCTCAGGTGGCGATAGCATCTTCGAAATAGGAATGACCGCCTCTGAATTTACAGACACCGGCGAATTTGCCAAGTATGATCCGCAGAGCGGTGGTTGGGAAGAAATTGAGTAAGTCGCATTAGTTTAATTTTTTCAAAAGTGCCGGTTGCCTTCCTTATTAAGCGGGTTGATCAACGACTTATTACAGTAGGTAGCCGGATCAAAATCTTCCACATTCATAGAGAGAAAGGAAATGTCCGGGAACAACGGCGCTAATTGCTGAATGATCGTTTTTGACAGCGCTGCTTTTTGCGCCGTGGTTCGCCCACCCATAATGCTCGCGAAAATGTGCATAAAACTGTCTTTCCCCTCCCCAAGCCTGTATTGATCGTAGCTGTTAATCCTGACTTTAATATCATTGTCAGCAAATAACCCCGTGGCTGCGGCAGCATCATAAACGATATGCATGATAACATCAGCGGGTTGCTGCGCTAAAATATTTTTTGAACATTCTATTACAAAGTGAGGCATATAACAAAATTTATCGGTGGGTAACTTTTGTATAGAAGACAATGATAACAAAAAGAAGTATTTCTTCTGAAAATTATGCAACATTTCTGCTGCATACACATTGGTTTGATTCGCATAACTTTTGAAAAGAACAACGGGATAATTTTGTGCTGTTAATAAATATCATTCATATGAAAACAGTACAGGCGCCCATTCATTCCCGGTTTAACGCAAACAGCACGGCAGCGGAAATAGCTGCCAACTGCGACCTCACGGGAAAAGTGGTGATGGTTACCGGTGGTAATTCCGGTATCGGTTATGAGATCGTTAAAACGATGGCAGACGTTGGCGCGGAGGTGATCGTAGGCGCCAGGGATATAAGTAAAGCGAATAACCGGCTTACGGGGTTGAAGAATGTATGGTTTGTGCCGCTTGATCTGGCTGATCCGGCTGCTGTAGACGCTTTCGCCGCCCGCTTCCTAGCAGAACACAACAGTTTACATTTACTGTTTAACAACGCAGGGCTGTGGCGTCCGCCTCAGTTACTGAAAGACAAACGGGGATACGAGCTTCAGTTTGGCGTAAATCACCTGGGGCATTTTCAGCTCACCGGCTGCTTATGGCCCGCGCTCAAAAATGCCGGCGGGGCAAGGGTGGTAACGTTATCGTCTATAGGTCACCGTTATATGGGCGTGCGCCTGGATGATCCCAACTTCGAAAAACATCCGTTTGATACCCTGAAGGCTTATGGGCAATCTAAAACAGCCAACTCGCTTTTTGCAGTAGAACTGGACCGGCTGGGCCAGGAGCACGGCATACGGGCGTTTGCATTACATCCCGGCGCTATACTTACAGATATTAGTCGTTATATGACCGATAAAGAATTGCAGACCTGGGTGCAGCGGGTACAACAGCAGCCCGGCCGGCAAAACGATGCCTTTAAAACGCTGCAGCAAGGCGCCGCTACCCCAACCTGGTGCGCGCTCAGCCATCAGCTCAATGACATGGGAGGCGTTTATTGTGAGGATAACAATATCGCCGGAATTGTTCCCGACGATTCCATGGCCGGTTATGGCGTTCGCTCCTATGCCATTGATCCGGAGAAAGCTGTGGCGCTATGGCGGTTCAGCGAAGCCGCCACCCATGTCAGCTATCCATGATATCGCTTAAATCTTATAACTTAGGGAGATGAAATCCCATGAAAGCATCAACGGTTTTTTTGAGAGACGGGGCAAAGCATACGATGCCTTTGACAGTTTCTATATTTACCGGATGCAGGAGGTGTCGGCGCTGAGTAACCGTTCTCCGTTTGAGCGCCGCGACTACTACAAAATTTCATTGCTGCTGGAGGGGGAATCCATACTCACCTATGCCGACCGGACCATCCCGGTCAGCAACGCCGCCATTGTTTTCAGTAATCCCATGATCCCTTATGCCTGGCAACGCATTTCTGAAAAGCAAACCGGCTACTTCTGTTTGTTTACTGAACAGTTTGTGAGTCACCGGTTGAAGCAGGAAAGCCCCGCGGCGTCTTCACTCTTTAAAGTACAGGGTGATCACGTGTTTTTTCCTGGTAAAGCAGCCACGGAAAGAATAACAGGCATTTTTGAGATGATGATGAAAGAGGCAGAAGGGGACTACAAACACAAACAGGAGGTGCTGAAAAACTACGTGGTACTGCTGATGCATGAAGCGCTCAAACTTGCGCCCCCGGAGAATACCTATACACGCACTACCTCAGCAGACAGGATCACCGAACTATTCCTGGAATTGCTGGCACGGCAGTTTCCCATCACGGCGGTGCACGACCGGATCAGGATCAGATCAGTGGCAGCATTTGCCGCGCAGCTCTCAGTACATGTGAACTACCTGAACAAATCAGTGAAAACCGTTACCGGTAAAACTACCAGCACGCTGATTACAGAACACCTGGTAAAAGAAGCGCAGTCGCTGCTCCTGCACACTAACTGGAATACCGCAGAAATCGGCTACTGTATTGGTTTTGCACATGCCTCTAATTTTAATATTTTCTTCCGGAAGATGACGGGCCAAACACCGGGTCATTTCCGGGAAAAGAATAACCGTTAGGAATGCTACAATACCGGTGATGTTCATAGTGCCAGTCCACAGGCGTTCCGGATCATCCCAAAGCAATCTTGTGCAAAATTTGTTGATAAAGGGTGATAAAAAATTGATATATTCATCATCAACCAAAATCAACTGCTGCTATGAGAAATCCTGTTCTTACCGGATGCCTTACCCTATTATGTCTGTTCACCAGCATACTAACCCATGCACAGGTTACCACGGCTACGCTGAGTGGTACTGTCAGAAGTAAGGAAGGCAAACCTCTCGCCGGCGCCACCGTAAAAATCGAATTTCGGGAGGCAGGCATCAACAAATTTATTATCACACAAAATAACGGTTCCTTCCAGGTACCTAATCTCAGGGTTGGCGGTCCTTACAAAGTGGCGGCTTCTTTTGTGGGTTACTCAGATAAAACAGAAGAAAACATTTTCCTGGAACTGGGACAGAATACCGCGATGGACCTGCGGTTGGAAGTCAGCACAGGAAACCTGTCGGGGATCACGGTTACCGGGCGCTCGAAAATTTTCGATAACCAGCGCACGGGTGCTTCGTCCAATATCAGTTCCCGTCAGCTGCGCCAGTTACCCACCATTTCCCGCTCTGCCGACGATTTTACGAGGTTAACGCCTTCGGCATCGTCTACCATCAACGGAACATCGTTTGCAGGACGTAACGGGCAATATAACAACTATTCGCTCGATGGCGCGGTATTCAATAACCCCTTTGGCCTGGATGCACCTACACCTGGCGGACAAACAGGCGCCCAGCCCATTTCCCTGGATGCCATCGACCAGATACAGGTAAACCTGGCGCCCTACGATGTAACCCAGGCAGGCTTTACCGGCGCCGGTGTGAATACAGTTACTAAATCCGGTACCAATACTTTTGGCGGTACTGTTTACGGCTTTTATCGTAACCAGGGCATGACGGGGAAAAAGGTAGACGGCGACAAAATTGTTGTGCCCGACCTCACACAGCTCCAGGCAGGTTTTGCAGTGGGTGGCGCTATCGTTAAAAACAAACTGTTCTATTTTGCCAACTTTGAAACGGAGCAAAGGGAAGATGCAGCCAGCAGTTATGTTGCCCGCACTGCCGGCAATGGTAGCAACAACAATACTTCCCGCGTACTGGAATCAGACCTGACAGCGGTAAGCGATATCCTGCGCAGCAAATTCGGTTATGAAACAGGTCCCTGGCAGGGCTTTAATCTCAAGCAAAAAAATTATAAATGGCTGGCAAAACTGGATTGGGTGATCAATGAAAACCATAGCCTGTCGTTTACCTACAACGGCTTACAAGCCACTAAAGAAAAGCCAGCTCACCCCAACGCCATCCGTGATCGCGGCCCCGATTACCAAACTTTGCAATTCAGAAACTCAGGTTATGAGATCGAAAATAAATTGCAGTCTTTCGGTGCTGAGCTGAAATCCAGCTTCGGCAACCACTACGCCAATAAGCTGAGAGCTGTATACACTACCTTCAAAGATAAAAGAACTCCTTTCTCAGAACCTTTTCCTGTACTGAATATCACGAAGTATGGCACCATGTACATCGTAGCAGGACATGAACCATTTTCCATCAATAACCGGTTGAACCAGGATGCTTTCCAGGTAACAGATAATTTCAACATCATTCTTCCAAAACATACTATAACCGTGGGAGGATCTTATGAGTCTTTCAAGTTCGGCAACTCATTTAATCTCACTGGCTATGGCGCTACCTTATTCAGTGATGCAGATATCCAGGTTTTCAAAGACAGTGTGCCGGTGAGCGGTAAATATGTTTTCGGCGCCTACCCGCTCGATGTGGATGTAGCCGGAGCAAGGGCTGCAGGAGCTGCCAATAAGTGGAACTGGTATTATATCACCGTGGCGCAGGTATCCACTTACCTGCAGGATGAATGGAAAGCCACCGATAACCTCCGGGTAACTTTCGGACTCCGGATGGACATCCCGCTCTATATGAATTCTTCCTTTCAATCGCCCGATGGCAAAAAAACTTCTCCCACCATTCCCAACAACGATGACCTGACCCTGTTCGATGAACATGGTGAACCGGTGAAGAATGGCCAGGGTAAACAGCTGGACAATACCCGGCTGCCTTCGTCCAAACCATTGCTTTCCCCGAGAATTGGTTTTAACTGGGATGTAAAGTCCGACAAAAGCTTACAGCTGAGAGGTGGTTCCGGTCTCTTTACCGGTCGTTTCCCATTTGTATGGATCGGTAACCAGATCGGTAATCCCACCTCAGGATTTTATTGCGCTACCGACCGCGATTTTAAATGGCCCCAGATCTGGCGTACCAATATCGGCGCCGATATCAGGGCCGGGCTGGGAACTATTTTCAGCGTAGATGTTGCCTATTCGAAAGATGTGAATGCCATGATGGTAAGGAACTATAAGCTGGGCACGCCTACCGGCTCGCTTAGCAGTGGTATCGGGGATACCCGGAGCGTTTATAAGGATGCCGACAAAGGTACCGTTAACGCCTATATTTTTACCAATACCAAAACGGGTGACCAGTTTAACACCAGTTTCACTGTTCAGAAAACTTTCTCCAATAACCTGTTTTTATACGGCGCCTATAACTACCTGGTATCCCGCGATGCCAGCTCTATTTCAGCAGAAATCAGTGGTGACGCATTTGACCGCAACCCGATTTTAAATAATGCCAACGAAGCCCGGAATACACCGTCTCTTTATGGAAATACCCATCGCTTTGTAGTAGCAGCCAGCAAAAAGTTCAACTACGGAAAAGGTAAATATGGCACTACCGTTTCCCTGTTTGGTAACTGGAGTAGCGGTAACCGCTTCGCCTATGTATATGGAGGAGATATCAATAACGATGGTACGGGTAGTAATGATCTGCTCTATGTACCCAAAAACAGCGAGATCGACAAAATGCAGTTTGCACCGCTTACTGATGTAAATGGAGTAGTGCAGGACGCCGCCGCACAGAAGGCAGCGTATAAAGCTTTCATTGAACAGGATCATTACCTGAGAAGTCGCAGAGGCATGTATACAGAAAAGTATGCGGGTGTAAGCCCCTGGTTCAGCCAGGTAGATATGCGCATATTACAGGACTTTTATTTTAAGAGCGGGGAAAAAATCCGGACGGTGCAGATCAGCCTGGATGTGGTGAACCTCGGTAACCTGATCAGCAGCAAATGGGGAGTACGGAAGTATGCCAGCAATTCAGGGTATTTCCAGCCTATTTCTGTGAAAGGCGTAACCAATGGGGTGCCTACTTATCAGTTTGATCCTTCCCTGAAAGAAACCTTTATTGCCAGTCCTGATTTGTTAAGCCGCTGGCAAACGCAACTGGGGTTAAGATTTATTTTCTGACGTAGCCGGCGTAAAGCGAAGAGTTTGGGGGCGGAGCAGGATATTAACAGTTGATAAATCAGTATAACAAAAGGGCATCGATTTTACATCGATGCCCTTTTGTTTTAAGGTCGTTTGTCTGCATACGCTTGTTTTAAGAACACCTTGATTCTTTCCGCTATCTCTGCTCCATATTCTTCCAATGCAAAATGTCCTGTAGGATAGAAATGCATTTCGGCCGAAGGAATATCTTTCTTGAAAGCGAGGGCGCCGGGTTTCAGGAATACAGGGTCGTTTTCTCCCCAAACAACCAGCACCCGGGGAGCAAGCGTACGAAGCGTTTCCTGCCACCGGGGATATTCTGCTATATTAAAACGATAGTCATATTTCAGTTGGTACTGTATTTCTTTATTACCGGGCCTGTCCATCAGCAGCTGATCCAGCTGGTAACTTTCGGGTGCTATTTTGGTGGGATCACTCACGCCATGCAGGTATTCAAACATGGTGTATTCCAGTTCAAACGCTTTATAAACCAGGGCGCGGGATGCTGCTGTGTTTTCGTCGATATTTTTCTTGTATCCTTTCAGTATATCACTGAGGCCTTCTGCATAAATATTACCGTTCTGCACTACCAGGTGCTCCAGGATGCCGGGATTACGCTGGATGATTCTCATACCTACGGGGGCGCCATAGTCGAACAAATACATACTGCATTTCTCCACACCTTTCAGTGAAAGAAATTTTTCGATGTAGCGGGAGTAGTTGTCAAAGGTGTAGTCGAAATCAGACATCTGCGGCATGTCGCTAAATCCGAAGCCCGGATAATCGGGGGCCAGTATATGGAAATCATCTTTCAGTAAGGGAATGAGTGTTCTGAAGTTGTGCGAAGAGGAAGGAAATCCATGCAGTAAAAGGAGCGTGGGTTTGGAGCTGTCGCCTGCTTCCCGGTAAAAGATGGTAACACCGTCGATTTTTATGGTTCTGTGGTAAACGGGGTTTTCATGTTGCATGGCGTTGGCGGTGCCGGTTAAAGTATTGGTCATTAGTAAACAGATTAAAATAATTTGAGAATGAAGATAATGCTTCATATGGTAATGATTTTATCGTAGTAGTATTTTAGGAAGAATAGTATTCAAAGCCCGGGAGCGGCTACAAAGCGCGCTCCCGGAATGTGTGTTATCGGGCAGTAGCCAGTTGTTCAGGTGTATTTTGTTTGCTGAGAAACTCCCTGATGGTGGCTGCAATTTCCTCTCCATGTGTTTCGAGCGCAAAATGGCCGGTATCGTATAAATGGTATTGCAGGTGTTTCACATCTTTTTTATATGCTTCTGCGCCGGCTACCGGGAAAATATAATCGTTCTTCCCGTATACGATCAGCATTTCGGGGTTGTGGGTGCGGAAGTATTCCTGCCATAGGGGATATAGGCTTACGTTGTGCTGGTAGTCGTAGAACAGCTGCAGTTGTATCCGGTCGTTGCCCGGGCGTTGCAGGTGGCGCAGGTCATTTTCCCAGTTGTCAGGACTCACTAAGGTGCTGTCAGAAACCCCATGCGTGTATTGCCATTGCAGTCCTTCCAGGCTGTGAAATCCTTCCAGGGTGCGTTCTGCCACTTTGTTGTTCCGGTCTTTCCAGTATGCCTTGATAGGATCCCAGAATTGTTCGAGTCCTTCATCGTAGGCGCAACCATTCTGAACAATCAGCGATGTTATTTTTTCCGGGTGGGCGGTGGCTATCCGGAACCCTATGGGTGCGCCATAGTCCATCAGGTAAAGGCTGTACTTGTCCAGGCCCAGTTGCTCCAACAGCCCCTGTACAATGTTGGCGAAGTTATCGAAGGTATAGTCGAAGTCGGCCATGTGCGGTTGCGCACTTCTGCCGAAGCCGGGATAGTCGGGGGCAACCAGGTAATAATCATCAGCCAGCCGCTGCATGAGGTTGCGGTACATATGTGATGAACTGGGATAGCCATGTAATAATACCAGGGCTGGTTTACCTTTCTGACCTGCTTCCCTGTAGAAGATGTCGATTCCATTTATGGATGCGGTGTGGTGTTTTACGATGCTCATTTTAAAGAGATTAAATAATTAATTACCGAACGTTCGGTAAAGTTTTGATGAAAAAAATTTTACTCGTTGACAAAAAGCGATTTTACATCGCCAATCGCTTTATGGAAATAAGAAGGATCACCCAAGCCTTTGGAAAGCACCAGGCTTCCCTGTACCTGGATCAGTGACTGTTTGGCCTTGGTCCTGGCTTGTGCCAAAGTAAAACCCTGTTCCACGCCAAGCGCTGTAAACGCATCGATCCATAGTTGCATGGCTTTGCTGATTTCATTGCCTAATACTACCAGGCCCGAATCAAGAGATAGCGCATTCAGGATACAGCTCTTTTCCCCATTCTGGTACAGTTGCCGGATGTGCTGTATGGCCCGCTGCAGTTTAGTGGTAGGAGCCACGCCGGTTTCTGTCAGCACCAGGTAGATATGATCCTTTATCCATTCATTCACGAATCCCAGCACCATGATGGCGATTTCATTTTTCCCGCCCGGGAACCGGTGGTAAAGACTAGCTTTCTGCAAACCGGTAGCCTTGGCCAGATCGTTGAGGCTGGCGCCTTCAAAACCTTTGGATTGCAATACCGACATTAATCCTTCAATCAGTCGGGCGTCGTCTATTTTTTGCGGTCTCATGAAACAAAGGTAGGCGAAATTTTTATTTTACCAAACGTTCGGTAAAATATTTTTGAATCGTATGAATTTAAGAAAGGGAACCACCGTAATGTAAACAATGTGATCATAAGCCATCACTTCAACAGGAGGATTGACAGAACAATTTTAATCAACCTGCCTGACGGTGTAATTACCCCCCTGGAAAGTAAAAATAACCGGAAATATGTATCTTGCGAATAGCAAAATGCCTTAATTGGAAAATTTACCACGTTGTGAACATGAATTATTGTTATTGCTGGCAGGTGGAGACAAGCTGGCATTCCAACAACTGTTTGATCAATATTGGGCACTCATTTATAGTCTGGGTCTGCGCATTACCAAATCGCCGGAATCTGCAAGAGATCTGGCGCAGGAGGTGTTCCTAAAAATATGGGATCACCGGGAAAAATTACCGGAGATTAAAAATTTCAGGGCATACCTTAATACCATAGCGAGAAATCTAGCCCTCAATCACCTGGAATCTGCCACCATAAGGGAATCTAATAAAAATTTCCTGCTAGCTTATTTTGCATCAACTCCTTTATCCCCGCATGAAACGTTGGAAAGAAAGTATCTTCGGGACGATGTACAACATGCCGTGAGATCTTTGCCGACCCAGCTCCGCCAGGTATTTGTTCTTCACAGAATGGAAGGATTAAGTCATGAAGAAATAGCTACCCGTTTGGACATCACCCCACTTTCCTCCAAAACTTACATGGTTCGCGCTTTGCAGCTACTCCGGAAAAAATTGGCTAAAGATTTCCCTAAACTGCTGATTATTATATACTTAATTCTTTCTCGCTTTTTTTAATTTTTTTTTTGAGAATGATGTTTTCTTTTTCTGCACTTGTCTGTCTTTATAGATAGTAAGACCTGTTTATTTATGTCAAAGGAAATAAAAATGCTTTTTCGGCAGTATCTGAGTGATGAGATCAGTGAGGGAGATTTTTTGCTGTTTTACGACATGCTGGCTGAAAAGAAGTATGATCAAAAGGAACTGGATGAAGTGATGGAGGAAATGATGAATGACGAGGCCTTCGTCATGAAAGGAGGGGATAATGATAAAAAAGAGGTCCTGGCCTCACTTCTGGCAAGTATTGACAATGAGGAAACAGTGCTTCCCAACAGGGAATCCGGTCGCATATTGCGCTTCCCTTTGCGCCGTTGGATAGCTGTTGCGGCAGCTGTAAGCGGTATTGTATTAGGCGCCTACCTGCTGTTGCATAAACAGCATCCGGTATCCTATGCAGCAATTAAAAAAGCCGATATACAGCCCGGAAGAAATGGTGCTGTACTTACCCTGGCTAGTGGAAGACAAATAGAATTGGATAGTACCGGAAATGGAATACTTGACCAGGAAGGCGATGCGAAAATTCTCAAACAGAACGGGGGGCTGAGTTATGCCCGAAACGCCGAATCCGGTCAGCATCCATTGTATAATTCCCTGTCAACACCGAGAGGACACCAGTTTCAGGTGAAATTGGCCGATGGCACAAAGGTGTGGTTAAACGCTGAAAGTACTATTAAGTACCCCACTTTTTTTGAGGGAAATGAACGGAATGTAGAAGTAACAGGGGAAGCTTATTTTGAAGTAGCAGCCAATGCAAAAATGCCTTTCAAAGTCAAACTGGGACAAATGCAGGTGGAAGTGCTGGGTACACATTTTAATGTGAATGGATACAAAGATGAAAATGGCGTAAAAACCACGCTGTTTGAAGGAAGGGTAAAGGTTAGCAAACCCGGTGCATCAGTACTTTTGAAACCCGGTCAGCAGGCGGAGACGAAAAGTTCAGAGAATATCGGTGTGGTGGACGATGTTGACCTGGAGCAGGTGGCAGCCTGGAGGGAAGGCAATTTTCATTTTGATAATAGCGATCTGCCTGCTATCATGAGACAACTAACCCGGTGGTATGATATAGATGTACAATATGAGGCCAACGTGTCCACGCATTTTGGTGGTAATATTTCACGTAACGTCACCTTATCAAAGGTGCTGGAAATGTTACAGAAAACCGGAACCGTCAACTTTGAAATTAAAGGCAGGACAGTGATTGTCCGGCGTTAATTTCCTTCCGGGTCACATGACTCCGGTTAATAAGCAGATTAAAACAATGAAAAACATTGAATAGCGCATCCTGCATTGTCTGCGATTATTCAATTTCCGAATTCCACTTTAGTATTTAATTAAAAACCGGTACCGTATGGATTAACAATGTTCACATGATGGCTCAAAAAAACCGGAAGTGCTGGAAACACTCCCGGCCATGATTTGGGCAATTGCAATTACAATCGGCTTAAGACTGCTTATTTACTTCACCCAAACAACCAAAGTTATGGAATTAGATCCGCTTTGTATTCACGCCAGGCGAAAATTCGTACGCACTGGTGTATGTAGAACCAGAGGGACAAACAAGGGTTTTTGTCTCGCAACCAAAACGCTGTTGATCATGAAACTAACGGCTTTCCTTTTATTAGTCGCATGCCTGCATGTAAATGCAGGTGCCTTTTCACAGAATGTTACCCTTTCTGTGCATAATGCACCGCTGAAAAAGGTATTCGATGAAATCCGCAAACAAACAAAGTACAATTTCCTCTATCCTAATGAATTACTGGAGCGTGTGGAGGGCATTACCGTTGATCTTAAATCGGCTCCACTGGAAAAAGCGCTGGAGGCTTGCCTGAACAATACGCCACTGGAATATTCTATCCTGGAAAAAACGGTTATCATTAAGCAAAAGGAAGAAAAGAAGATGCCGGTTCTTCCGCAACCGCTATTGGTGGTCGTGGATAACAGGATAAACGGAAAAGTGACCGGTGAAAACGGAAGCCCTTTGGAAGGCGTTTCTGTTAAACTAAAAGGATCAGACAAGGGTACCAGTACAAACGCTAATGGGGAATTTTCTATGGTGGTACCGGAAGGGACTTCTAAAATACTGGTATTTTCTTTTGTGGGCATGGAACAAAAGGAAGTCAGTATCGGTAGCAAAACAGAGATTAATGTGGTGCTTAAACCGGAGATCCAGCAACAACAGGAGATAGTAGTAGTGGGTTATGGTACCCAGAAGAAAGTTAATTTAACCGGTTCGGTGGCCACCGTCAAAGGAGCCGATTTAGCAAAGAGACAGGTGATTAACCCGGTTGCGGCATTGGAAGGACTATTGCCAGGGGTGCAGATCACACAGAATTCCGGGCAGCCAGGTGCTGAAAACCTGAATGTACTCATTAGGGGCCAGGGTACTTACAGCCCCGCCGGTTCGGCGCCACTGGTACTGATCAATGGCGTGCCGGGAAATTTGTCGGACTACAGCCCAGCCATGATAGAATCCATTTCTGTACTGAAAGATGCTGCCTCTGCTTCTATATATGGCGCACGTGCGGCAAATGGTGTTATCCTGGTGACATTGAAAAACGGAAGTAACAGAACTGGTAAAGTAACCGTTTCTTATGATTTCGCAGGACAGATGGTTAAGGCAACGCGATTACCTCGCCTGATCACCAATTCGGCACAATACATGGAGCTTTTTAACCAGGCTAATATCAACGGTGGTGTCAGCAATCCTGATCTCCTTTACCCGCAATCGGTGATCGATCAGTATAAAAATGCTACCGATCATACAAAATACCCCAATGCTGATTGGCAGGCATTGATGTTTCGTACAGCACCTACCTATCTTCACAATATCTCCATCAGCGGAGGTAGCAAAACCACTTACGATGCTTCGATCAGTTTTAATGATCAGCAAGGAATCATGCGTGGGTTTTCCTACAAAAAGTATAATGCATTATTTAACATGACCTCTGAGGTAAGCCAGCGCCTGCGCGCAGGGCTGACCGTAGGATTAAAATCCGGGGACCAGGTGCAGCCGCCGAATGGCGCCGATGATGCATATTGGCAAACTGTTGCACATCCGCCTACAGCCTTACCCTGGCTGCAAGATGGTACGGGAAGATATACTTACCGCGCCTATCCATGGGAATATGTCAGACCTAATCAGTTTGCTGCCAATGAGCAGGTGGCAAAAAATGTTGATTATGCCGCCAACGCTCAGCTCTGGCTGGATCTCAAGCTGTTTAAAGGCCTGAACTGGTACACGAAGGGAGCCGTGAATGGCTATTTCAACAGGAACAAAGCATTCGGGGCTACGGTGCCAACATACAATTTCTTATACCCCGATAGCATGGCATTATCCAATAATATTCCGGCCATAGGGCTGAGTGAAGTTATGGACCAAACAATTTACAAGAGCATTTATACCTACTTAAATTACGATAATTCATTTGGCGCTCATCATCTGGGTGTTCAGGCAGGTTATAGCCAGGAAGAACAGAATTATTACATGATTTCCGGATCAAGACCCAATTTTTCCACCGGATCAACACTGCAGGAATTGAATGCAGGAGATGCTACGCCGCAGTTCAATCAAGGAACCAGCAATACCTGGGCACTTCGCTCTGTATTTGGCAGAGCCAAATATGATTACCAGGGAAAGTATCTTTTTGAATTTAATGTGCGTTATGATGGCAGCTCCAGGCTGGCGCCGGATAAACGCTTTGGTATATTCCCTTCTGCATCGGCTGGTTGGCGCATCAGCGAAGAACGATTTATGGATGCCTTGAAAGGCCGGGATATAGTGAATGATATGAAACTTCGCGCCTCCTGGGGAAAACTGGGAAATCAGAACATAGGTAATTATCCTTATCAGTCATTGGTAAACCTGGGTAATCCTTATCCATTCGGAAGCGCGCTTCAAACCGGCGCCTATGTTTCCGATCTGAACAACGAACATATCACCTGGGAAGAAACGACGATGTCTGATCTAGGCCTGGATCTCACCATGTTCAATCATTTTAACCTGGTATTTGATATCTATCGCAAACAAACTGATAATATTTTGAGAACCGCACAGGTAGCATATGTGGTAGGGCTGAGGGCTCCTACCATCAACAGCGGGGCTATGCGAAATACAGGAATGGAACTGGCCATCAGCTATAATAACAGCATAAAGTCGGGAGCCATGAAAGACTTTACCTACAATATCGGATTCAATATTAGCGGGTTTAAAAATACGACCACTAAATTCGGTGCACCACAGGATAATGGTAACACGATTATCAAGGAAGGTACCCCCTGGAACTCCTGGTATTTGTTGCAGATGGATGGTATTTTCCAAACAAAGGATGAAGTGAGTAAATCTCCGAAACAATTTGGAGACGCTACGCAGGCAGGAGATATTAAATATAAAGATGTTAATGGGGATGGCGTGATAGATAACGACGACCGCGTTATTATGACAAAAGGAGTATTTCCTTCCTTCGTTTATGGCGCTACAGTGAACTTAGCCTGGAAAGGATTTGACCTGTATGCCTTTTTGCAGGGTGTTAAAGGACAATATGGATTCTACAGCTTTGGAGCAGGACTCACGCCTTTCTATGCAGGAGCCCCGTCGATGGCAAATATGGTAGACAAATACTGGACGCCTGAGAATCATTCCAACACGCAGCCCATGATGTATTTTTATACTACTGCCGGTGCACAGCGGGTTTGGAGCCATCCCTCCACCTACCAGCTGTTCGACAAATCCTATATGCGTATTAAGCAATTGCAACTCGGGTACACCATACCTGCCGTAATACTTAGCAAAACGCATGTGGGTCTTACTTACCTCCGGATCTTTGTTGCTGCAGATAATTTCCTGACGTTCACAAAATTCCCTGGCACCGACCCTGAAAAGCCACAGGATGCCGGCTTCCTGTCTTACCCACAGAACAAGGCATTCTCTTTCGGCATCTCTGCTAAATTTTAAATACAGTAATTATGAAAGCAGTTAAGTATTTATATATTTCCATACTCCTGTTAACGGGAGCCATAGCGCCATTTTCCTCGTGCAAAAAGGTACTGGATCAAAATCCGACGGATCAACTGAGCTCAGGAACATTCTGGAAATCAGCAGGTGATTTCAAATTGGGATTGGCAGCCTGCTATAATACCATACAGGATTATTACCTCTGCAGCGGCATCCAGGATCTCGATGGAATCTCCGATAATGGGGTGAGCGTATTCAGCTACAATAATGAACAGCTGATCAACCAGGGAATTACCGTGTCTTCACATTCTACGGACAATTGGTATATATGGGGGTATCAGCGCCTCGGCACCTATAATATTTTCCTCGCCAACCTGGAAAAATATACAGGCAAAGACATGAGCAGCCAGGATAAGACAGGTTTGGAAGCGCAGGTAAGATTATTGAGAGCAATGGAATATTATCGTCTCTGGGTTTTTTATGGATCTGTGCCGCTGGTGACAACTCCGCTTACCCTGGAAACGCAGATGGTGCCGAAGTCGGATGCAGAAACAATCTTCAAGCAGGTAATCAGTGATTGTGATTTTGCGATTGCGAATTTGCCTGATCTGAATTTCTGGGCTTCCCAGGGTCATGTTACCAAATCCGCCGCCTTAATGGTGAAAGCGAGGGCTTATCTTTATCATGGTTATGACGCTTCCGGGAAAGCAATAGCCGGCGATATGAACACGGTAGCTACACTGACTTCCCAGGTTATCGGTTCCGGTAAATATTCACTGGGCAAATATTACAGAGGTCTGTTCTCGCATGCAATAGGGCAGCAGGAGAATAATCCCGAATATGTTTTTGCAGCTTATTATCTGGCCCCCAATAACAGTAAATACGGGCTCTGGGGCTTTTTGATTTCGACCATGCAACTTTATTGGCAGTCCGTTCACCCGCTTCCATCACTATTGAATGCCTATGAGTTCAGTAATGGCGATCCTTTCAATGCGCAGGATCCGCGGGCTGATAAAAATTACGAGTACAGGAATCGCGATCCGCGTATGGCGCAAACGGTTTGTAAAGATACGGTGCATTGGGAAGATGGATCTTTCGATAAGGTCGGTATTTCTAAAACCGCTTACATACCCTATCTGTATTGGAAGTCATGTGATAAAGAAGAAGTGGTGGCAAATGGTGGCGTAAACACACAGAAAACAGACGTGCCCAATACTGCTTATGTGCCATTGATGCGATACGCCGAAGTGTTGTTATCGCATGCAGAAGCCGTAAACGAAGTAAGCGGACCAACTGGCGAGGTATACCAGGATTTGAACACCATAAGGGCAAGGGCAAATATGCCTCCTTTACCAACTGGCCTTTCACAAGACCAGATGCGCCAGCGCATTCGCAACGAACGACGTGTGGAGTTGGCATTTGAAGGGTTCCGGTATTTTGATATTAAAAGATGGAGAATTGCTGGTCAGCAGTTAAATGGTCAGTACGACGGGTTGGTAAACAGGGTATTTACATCTCCTAAAAATTATCTGTTCCCTCTTCCCGAACAGGAAACCCGCGTGAATACCGCATTAAAGCAGAACCCGGATTATCAATAAAGACTATGAATAGAATACTAACTGTTTTATTGTTGCTAAGCACAATGGCTTATGGGCAAACTCGGAGTAAAGGAAAAGCGCAGTCACTTTCAAAGGTGCCTGCGCTCGACGAACTGGCATCTGATTGGATGAATGTTGCTACACTCAGGAACTTTCCATCCGTAATGAATTTTATCGGAGGATTACAGACAACGGAGAACCTTACCGGCTTTCAGAACCTTACCTTTCCTCCATACGCCCAGGGAGGATCGCAGCAGTATTCGTGGGATTTTGGCCTGAATTCCCCCTCGTTGCCAGATGATAAAAAGGAACCGGGGGAATGCGCATTGCTGCTGGATGGAAAGCCCGTCATTGCATCATACAGCCGCTGGCTCCCGTATGAAGTACAGCGAAAAACCGTTATCAATAATGTTGAGCTGAGTTCATTTATCCGCTTGCCGTTTGAACAAAAAGGGGTGTTGGAAGAATTGGTGCTGCGCAACAAGTCTTCGAAAAATCAGCGCCTGACACTTAGTTTAAAATGCCATGGACGTGTGCGTTCTTATCCATCCGAATCCTGGCGAACCTGGGGGAACGAACGTCCAATAGATACCGGTTTTATCCTGCCGTCAGCAGCTGATTTTCAGGCTGGTGAAAGAAAAGGCTTCGTAGTACAGGACAGGACTTCCCAGGCAGTAACCGGTTTTTCATTTGGAACCTTACCAGATACATTTCTCGCCTCCGGTAATAAAAACGAACTACAATGGAACATTGTACTTGCGCCGGGAGAAACGAAGCGTGTAGAATGGGCATGTGTGATAGGGGATAATGCTAAAGCTGTAACATCGTTGGCCGATAGCTGGACAGCGAATTTCAAAGAGGAATTTGATGCAGCAAAAATAAAATGGGAGGAGCGGTGGCAGGCATCCTTTGTACCTGGCAACAAACATTTTTCAGGACATTTCCCCACACTGATAACCAGTGATCCTAAAATCCGCCGGGTATATTATATGGGCGTATTGACGCCGCTGTTGCTTTGCCGGACTAACCTGCCCTTAAACCCGCGTTGCTTTGTAACGGCAGGCCCTCAATGGGCTAATACGCTAACTTATTTCTGGGATGCTGAAATGTGGGCCAATACCTGGGCAATGCTGGAGCCAACAGGCATACGGGAACAACTCGTGAAATGGTTGTCAATGGATATTCATCGTTGTTATGCGGTAGATGACTTGTCTGGCGGAAGCGCAGGCCCCTGGTATGCGGCTAATGACTGGTCCGTCTTTCGTTGTGTAGAAGCTTATCTTGCCGTAACCGGCGACAGCTCCTTCCTCCAACGGCGTGTCGATGATAAGTCTGTACTGGAGCACCTCCAGGCATTGGCTACTTTTTATGAAACCCGCCCGCTAACAAAGGAGCTGCCCCTGGGCAATTATGGTGGTGCTGAGAATCTGCTGGAATGTTCCCCCAGTTATATTGAAGGAGTTCCGTCATTAAATGCGGCTAACGTTTATATGCTCAGGAAAACGGCGGCGTATTTTCAGCAATTGGGCAACAATGAGCGTGCCACTGAATTACGGGCTAAGGCAACAAAGCTGCTTCCTTTTGTGATGTCACTCTATGCGCCGGGAGAAGGGGTTTGGAATGCACTTGATACGGCAGGCAACAAAGTACCAATCCGCCATTGTTTCGATTACATTGTTACCGGGCAGGCGCTGGAAAATGATTTGTCGAAGAAGACAAAGCTGGAGATGAACCATTTTGTACAATCCGAATTGCTCACGAAAACATGGATGCGTGCCATGTCTCTTAAAGACCCTGCAGCGGCGAAATCGGATCGTCCGGACCATGGCCCGATGGGTAGCTATGATGCATGGCCTCCAATGACAATGGATGTAATGTGTCGTTTTGGAGATTTTAGCCGGGCATTGACTTTTTTACGCGCAACGGAGGAGATCACACATCAGGGCCCCTGGACACAGTCGCATGAGTTTATTGGGCCGGACAGCCGTGGCTACAATCCCATTGTTCGCATTGCCAGCCGCGGCGGACAAGACGCCAATGAAGGCTGTGGTACAGCATTCGCAGAAGTTATCATCCGTTCATTTTTTGGCTTCCGGCCGGATCTTTCCGGTGATACGCCAGTGTTGTTATTACCTAAAATGGCGCGCGGTATGGAGGGAACATTAAAGCATGTTTCATGGAAAAACAGATTGTATACAGTTGTTAGTAATGCGAAAGGAGTGCATATGATGGCGGAGTAGTTTTCAACTATGTTGTGAATAGTGATGATAATTGTGGAGGTAAAAGAGTGATAGATAGCGGTGTGGTAACACGCCGCTATCGCTTTTTTAGAACATATATAAACTAATGTCTGATTTTTAACTATTGTCCTGAATTGAATGAAAATTGTCATTTAAGACAAAATGGATAAGAAGTACCTTTGTCATACAGTCTAAAATCAGATAGTATGATAAAAGTTGCAATAAACGGATTCGGAAGAATCGGCAGAATGACATTCAGGAAGCTGTTTGGTAACAATGAAGTGGAAATCGTTGCATTGAATGATCTGAGCACCCCTGAAATGCTCGCCTATTTACTGAAATATGATTCCGTACATGGCGTATTTCCTAACAGGGTGAGCAGTACGGAGAAATCACTGACCGTCGACGGTAAGGAAGTAGCGGTATATGCAGAAAGAAACCCTGAGAACCTGCCCTGGAAAGAACTGGATATAGATGTGGTACTGGAATGCACCGGGATCTTTGAATCGAAAGACAAAGCGGCTTTACATTTAAAAGCAGGCGCTAAAAAAGTGATCATATCCGCACCTTCTGACAAGGATGTAAAGACAATTGTATACAATGTTAACCACCAACTGCTGAATAAGGAAGATGTGTTGATCAGTGCAGCATCGTGCACGACCAACTGCCTGGCACCTATGGCGCAGGTATTAAATGACCGGTTCGGCATTATTACCGGCCAGATGAATACCATTCACGCCTATACGAATTCACAACCCCTGATGGATACGCCTGATCCTAAAAACGGCTTCCGTAAATCGAGGGCAGCAGCCGACAGCATTATTCCTTATACCACGGGTGCGGCCAAAGCCATCGGCCTGGTCATCCCTGAGCTGAACGGAAAACTGGATGGCGCTTCCCAGCGCGTTCCTGTTCATTCAGGTTCAGTGGTGGAGTTATACACCTTATTGAATAAAACAACCAGTGAGCAGGAAATAAACGAAGTAATGAAGGCCGCTGCGAATGAGTCGTACGGTTATAACGAAGATCCCATTGTTTCGCAGGATATAATCGGGATGAGTTATGGTTCGCTGTTTGACGCTACCCAAACGAAGATCACCGGGATAGGGGATAAGCAATTGTTGAAAACGGTGTCCTGGTACGATAATGAAATGTCGTTCGTATCCCAGTTAACAAGGCTATTGATCTGTTTCGGCAATATATAAATCAGGCAAAGCTTTTCCGGTAGGCGGCCGGCGTGGTATTAAGGTGGCGGATAAAAAGCCGCCTTAAACCGTTGGCGTCGCCGGTTCCGCATTCTGCGGCTATTTCATCCAGACTTAAACGGGTTTCTTCCAGGCGGCGGCGGGCTGCTTCCACCCTTGCTTTTTCAACAAATTTGGCGGGGGTTACGCCGGCTTCTCTATAAAACACCCTGGAAAAATTACGGGCGCTCATGGAAGCTTTGGCTGCCAGTTGTTCAACGGACAGATCTTTATCCAGGTGTTCCTGGATCCACTGCAGACTATCCTTTACCGGTCTGTAATCCGTTTTTTGCGTCATCAGGATATTGCTGAACTGCGACTGGTTTCCAGGTCGTTTCAGGTATAATACCAGGATCCTGGATATCTCGATGGCCACTTCCCGTCCCAGGTCTTCTTCAACCAGCGCCAGTGTAAGATCAATGCCGGTAGATATCCCCGCAGAGGTGTAAAGATTTCCCTGTTTGATATAGATAGGGTCTTTCTCTACTGTGATTGCCGGGAACTTTTCGGCCAGTTTATCGTGAAGCTGCCAGTGGGTAGTAGCGCGGCGGCCGTCCAGCAGGCCGGTTTCCGCCAGGATAAAAGCTCCGGCGCAAATGGAAGCAATACGGGGTTTCGATTTGCTCTTGTTGATCTTTTGTATCCATTTCAGTATATGAGCCGGCGCTCCCTTCCGGTATTCACCCCTGCCTGCAATGATGATGGTATCTATCGGGTATCGAATTGCAGAAATGCCTCCTTCGCATATAACAGGCATACCGGAAGAAGTAGGAACAGCCATGGTATCATCCATGGATACCAGGTGCGTAGTATAGTATTTATCTTTTGCCTTTCTATGCCTCGTCATATAGTCAGAGGTTTTGGAAAAAACTTCCAACGGACCAGCTACGTCCAGCAATGAGGTTTGCGGAGGGACTAGGATGACGATATGCCTGGGTTTGTTCATACTGGCGGAAAATGTGTATTTGTGTAAAAATAGGACATTTTCAGGAATGCGTTATTTTTGATCTGATATTTGGAATTGCCAGGAGGATATGATGGAGTATTTAACTTCATCAAACCCGAATTATGGTAATACTTGCTTTTGAAGATCAACACGTCTTCCGATTAAAGTCTTCAGCCCTGATCTGGTTACCATAAGGCCAGTTATTGTTCCGTTTCGATCCTTCATAAAATCAAAATTTGCTGTTTCTGTTTCCTTTTCCCTGCCAATAAATTTGTCTTTTGTAACCTGATAAAGCTCCAATTTAGTGACGCCTTTTATTTTCATCATCAAATGCTTGTCAACCGTCAAAATTATTTCCATAATGTTTTTTTGTTCCGGATCAAAAGCATAGTTTCCGACATAGCTTATCAAATCATTATTTTCCAGATGCTTTGGCTGTAAAGGCAGTTCATAGGATTTATTTTGGAGTATGGCTAAAATTTTATCTGTTATCTCATTTAAAAACGGATCATCTTCATGGTTATTTAGCAGAATAATACAGATATCGCTGGCAGGAATCCGGGTAATCTTACTTCTAAATCCGAACACACTTCCAGTATGGCTTACCATAATTGGATGAGCCAGGGTATCTATCTCCCATCCAAAACCGTAGCTGCCTTTATATGGAGTATATGATTTTGCAGTTATCTCCCTGCTAAGTAATTTGTTTTTCTGTAATGCCTGATGCCATTTGAATAGATCACCTACAGTCGAATAGATTGCCCCCGCCGAGAGAATAACAGAAGAATCAATCGGCTGAACGACCTTTTTATCATTGGCCAGAAAAGTGGAATAACCAACAGCTTTATCCGGACTGATCAGATGGGTAAAATCAAAACCGCTGCTATGCATCTTTAACGGAATGAAGATATACTTCCTCATTGCGTTTTCATAGCTCATGCCAGTTACTTTTTGGATGATATAACCCAAAAGCAGATATCCTGAATTGGAATAGGAATTTTTGAGTCCTGGCCTGAAATTAAGCGGCTTGTCTTCGAATAAAGCCAGCATTTGTTCTTCGGTGGCTTCCTGCGAAGATTCGTTTCTCATAAATCCAATATTTTGCGTATAATCCTGGATACCAGAAGTATGGGTTATTAGATGCTCCATCGTTATACTATCTCCAGATGGATAGTCTGGATAAAACTTGCCCAGCTTATCCGATAAGGACATTTTCTTCATTTCGCACAACATAAGCACAAGGGTTGCTGTAAATGTTTTGGTAATTGAGCCGATCTGAAAGATCGTATGGGAATCGTTGTACGTATTGGTCTGTACATTCTTAAGGCCATATCCTTTCTCAAGAATTATTTTATCCTTCAGGGCAAAACTTAAGAGCGTCCGCTCTAAAAGTACCCCAGATGGGAGTTATTTGGAAAATGTCATCTCTTTTTTATCTGAAATATGTGGTATTGTGATTGCCATTGCGGATATTTAATATTTCCATTCTTCTTGCCACTTCTTAAATTCGGAAGGGCGAACAAGATATCTGGCGAAATTACCTTCATGGAGCGATAGTAACTCTGATTCTACCACTTCGATTAACTTATTTCTCTCCACCTCTGGTAATTCCTGGGCCTGATCTTGTATGTATGGCTCTACCTGGGGTTTGGCCATTGCCTCGGATATTATTTTATGGATGATGGATCTGATTTGATCGCGGTATTTAAGCCGGAATGGATCTGGTTCACCCAATGATTGTCTGAGTACAGCGTATTGGGCGGCTGAACGTTCATAAGCCCAGAGAAAGACATCCTCCAGCAGTTCAACTCTATTTAGCTCGTAAACTCCGATCAGGCCCTTTGTGTATAATTCATTCGGCACATCAATGAAGGATAGGGGAGCCAGGTTGTGTTTATTCAATGAAATGTTAGATGCTAATCTGGATACTCTTTTATTTACATCATCGAAAGGCTGCAAATAAGGTATATGTACCATGATGAAAAATGCCTGTTCAAAGGGATTCTCGATTTGAGAGGCTTTGGCAAGCATCAGGTCAAACATTTCCTCAATGAGCTGGGGAACAGCTGGTGGAGTATAAACGCTATTTTGAATGCCTACAGGAATATGTCTCAATCTGCCTGATGCGGCAGGATTAGGTAAAAGATTGTTGGACAGCAAGGAGTGAAGGTTTAACAGTGTATACCTGTTAAATCCAATTTCATCTGCTAGTTGTACAATGAATTCAATAGCATCCTTGTGGTTCAGGATCATTTGAGCTTCTTTCGCAGACTTGTTGTCTGCTAAGTGTCCGGAAGAAATTAATCTTTCAGTGTCCAGGAGAGAATAGGTATTACCTTCCAGACGGCTGGAGTTCCAGGATAAGTCTATTAGTAATCTGTTGAGGATTTCTTTGGCGTAAGTGCCGGCTGGTTCATTTAATCGGGCTGTACCACCTAGTTCAGCCAACTTTTTCAGTTCTGCCGGAGATAAATAGTTGCTGATATTAGGCTGGTATTTTTCGAGAAAACTACGGATGTAGCCTACCGGCTGGCGCTGTTGAACCGGGCTTTGAACAATTGAAAGAATCTTTTTGGAAGCATCGGATAGTTCAATATCCGGGAACTCATCACTATTTTCTAATTTGTTTTTATTGGTTAAATGGTAACGAAGGCCGCGGGTTTTGCCTGTTGTGGTTATAAGGCCGGAAATGCGCAAGTCATTCAGTCTTCTTTGTAATGTACGTGTATTGAGTTTTAGCCTACTTCGCGCAATGATTTCTTCAATCGATGCACCATTTGGAAACTCTTCCAGTGCATTTAACAATAGCTCATTTATTGTATGGTTCTTTGGTGTCATGCTTTTATTCCGACATTAGGATGTAAATTACGACATTTTTTGTCGTAATATTGCCTATTCCGACAGATGAGGTTATTAAACTAGGAAATGATTAATTAGTTTATTTTAATTTATAAATCATTATATATTGATTATAAACAATTATAGTGTCCGTGAGATAAAGAACCCGAAAAGAATTTATATTTACCTGATTAGATTGTTAAAATACATATGGCAGAAAAATTAGACCTCTCCACCCTCGAATCCTGGTTATGGGATTCTGCAAATATTCTGCGTGGAAGCATTGATAGTTCAGATTTCAAAAATTATATTTTCGGACTGCTCTTTCTTAAACGTGTAAATGACGTCTATGAGGAAGAAGTAGAGTCAATAATGAAAACAGAAAACGTATCTCGCGCACAAGCCGAAGGGGATACTTTTTTCAAATTACCTGATGTTGCCCGATGGGAGTATTTAAAATCTATCACTGAAAATGTGGGCATAACCCTGGATAAAGCGTTTGCGGCAATAGAAGAAAGTAATGCAAAGTTGCGTATAGATGGCGTACTTACTGCTACCAAATTTGGCGATAAAGAAAAGCTCAGCGACCCCACTGTGATGCGATTATTACGTCATTTTAATGAACACTCTCTTCGTAATGAAGACCTCTATACGCCTGATCTGTTAGGTGATGCGTACGAATATCTGATCAAGCAATTTGCAGATGATGCTGGTAAGAAGGGAGGCGAATTCTATACACCTCGTGGAGTGGTGAAGTTATTAGTTCAGTTAGTTAAACCTCAGCCAGGGAATAAAGTGTATGATCCTACTTGTGGATCCGGAGGTATGCTGATTGAAGCTGCGAGATATATTGCTGAACAACCAGGTGGCTTAGTAGGGAAAAACATCAATGTCTCTTTATTTGGTCAGGAAAAGAATTTAGGCACTTGGGCTATTGCTAAACTGAATATGCTACTGCATAACTATGTTGAAGCAAACCTCGAAAAGGGGGATACACTAATAGAGCCTAAACATCTGGAGAATGGAGAATTGAAGCTGTTTGATAGAGTAATTGCCAATCCTCCGTTTTCTCAGGATAAATGGTGGACCATTGCAGAAGCGAATATCCCGAAGAAGATAGGAAAAGATGGTAAGGAGAAGGAAGTAGCTTTGAACTACAATAAAGTGGTGGTAGATAAGTATGGACGTTTTCAATATGGGATTCCGCCTAGAGGATATGCGGATTTGGCATTTCTGCAACATATGCTGTCAGTGCTGAAACAGGATGGTAGGATGGCGGTAGTGTTACCGCATGGGACGTTGTTTAGAGGAGGAGCTGAAGGGGAAATACGTCGCAAATTAATTGAAGGAGATTTGATAGAGGGCATAATAGGCCTACCAAGCGCTTTGTTTTACAATACCGGAATACCTGCTTCTATATGGATATTGTCAAAAAATAAGCCACATGAGTTGATTAATAAAGTAATTGTAATTGACGCCAGCAGTGATTTTGAAGAAGGGAAAAATCAAAATGAGCTTGGAAATAAACAAATTGAACGAATTGTAGATTCTTATAGTGATTCACGTGACATTGATAAATACATGAGGATAATTCCGATAGCGGAGTTATCTGAGAATAACTATAATGTTAATATATCCCGTTATTTTGATAGTAATGAAAAAGTAGAAGAAATTGACGTATTTCAAATTCAGATGGAACTGAATGCGATAGCAAAAAAGGAGGTGGAAGTGGATTCAAAGCTAGGTTCCCTTTTGGAAAAATTAGGCATACAGTTGTCTTCAGAGAGTTGATAAGTGAGAAATATAATATAAACGTTGAATGAAAATAATTGAAGATAAAATCCAATCCGCCTTGCGCCCCACAAGTTCATGGCCAAAAGTGAGGCAGGGAGATATTGCAAGATTTTACAATGGACGTGCCTATAAATTGTCAGAATGGGAGAATTCAGGGATACCCGTTGTCAGATTGCAAAATCTTACGGGTACTGGCAATAAATATTATTATTCAAATTTAAAACTGCCAGAACATCAGTATTGTTATCCAGGAGATTTACTGTATATGTGGTCCGCAACATTAGGACCTTTCTTATGGAATGAGGGGAAAGCCATTTACCATTATCATATATGGAAAGTAGTGGTGGATTCTTCACGGGTGGATAAAATGTTTTTTTTCTATTTGCTAGATGAGAATACTAATAAACTAATGAGGCAATCACATGGATCAACTATGCTCCATGTGACAAAAAGTGAAATGGAGAATCAGTTGATTAGCCTGCCCTGTTTATTGGAGCAACAGAAAATCGCCGAAACGTTGAATTGTGTTGATGAAAAAATTGAATTAATAAAATCCCAAATAGCCCAAACTAATCTACTCAAAAAGGGCTTAATGCAACAGCTCCTTACTAAAGGAATCGGGCATACGAAGTTCAAATCATCGCCTTTAGGAGAAATTCCTGAAAGCTGGGCTGCGATGCGATTGGGGGCTTTGTTAGATAAGGTTGGTAGTGGTATTACACCTAAAGGGGGGCGCGATGTATATCAGAAGGAAGGTGTAATATTTATTAGGAGCCAAAATGTCTTATCAGGGAAATTGGACCTGAGTGATGTTGCATATATAAGTGTCGAGCAAAATGAAAAAATGAAAAACTCGCAGCTACAGACGAACGATGTCTTACTGAATATTACAGGTGCTTCAATAGGTCGGTCTTGTTTGTTTTCGCTTACATCTGAGGCAGCAAATGTTAATCAGCACGTCTGCATACTACGCTGTAATGAGAAATTGGCTCCCAAGTTTTTAGCACAATTTTTAAACTCGACGATTGGTCAAGGCCAAGTTGAAAAATTCCAGGCTGGAGGAAACAGAGAGGGATTAAATTACCAACAGATTAAATCTTTTTACATTGGGCTTCCACCTCTAAAGGAGCAGGAACGAATTGCAGAAATACTTGAATCGGTTGATAGAAAGATTGAGGTATTAAATGAGAAAAAGAGTGTGACCTCTACTCTGAAGAAGGGCCTCATGCAACAACTCCTCTCCGGCAAAATCCGTGTCAAAATAGATGAAGAAGTCCCAATAAGTTAACAAATCAACTACCGTCCATCTAAACCCGATTCCATGAGTAACTCCCCAGAATTCCACTATAGCGAACTACCCGCCATTGAACTGCTGCAGACATTAGGCTATCACCGGATGTCTGCAGCGGCAATAAAAGAGGAAATGAATTCCACTAATTTTCTCTTAGTAAACAGACTGAAAGCTGCACTGCAAAGAATTAATCCTGACCTTGACGAGCTTAATATTTCCAAAGCTGTAGATGCAATCAGCAGCATTACTGGCAATTCGCTCATGGAAGCCAATCAGCAAAGTTGGGAATTAATCAGCCGCGCTGAGCTGACCCTTCCTCAAATGATCAATGGAAAGGAAGAGTATATAGAAGTCAGGTATATTGATTATACGCCGAAGAATATAGGGCTGAATGAATTTATCGTAGTGAATCAGATGAAGTTCACTGGTAAAGCCCGTAATTCGGTACCAGACCTTGTATTATATGTAAATGGTATTCCATTGGCAGTGATTGAATGTAAATCTCCTACATCTAAAGATGCATGGGATATCGGCTATAATGACCTTACTTTTTACCAGAAAAACACGGAGAAATTATTTTATTATAATCAGATTTGTGCCGCTATCTGGAAGGTGGGTGGAAAGTATGGAGCTATTAATTCTGCCCAGGCATTCTATTCCAATTATAAGTCGAAAGATACGACAGCGTTGGATGCGTTGGTAGGGCGGGAAGCTACTGCACAGGATATTCTATTGTATAACCTTTTCGAACCAGGTTCTTTCCTGGATATTATTCGGCATTTTGTGTTATTTGAGTTGGAGGAAGGCAGAGTGGTAAAAAAGCTTCCGCGATATCAACAAATCAGGGCAGTAAATAAAACGATAGAGAAATTAAGAAGGGAAGATAAAGGAGGAGTGATATGGCACACGCAAGGTAGCGGGAAGAGTATAACAATGGTCTATCTAACCCATAAACTCCAGGCGCCGGAGTATGGATTTAATAATCCTACAGTATTGATCATGACGGATCGAAATGATCTCGATACCCAGATTACCGGAACATTCCGGGCGGTAGGATACAAAAATGTGATGCAGGCAACCTCTGTGAAGAATCTGGACAGATTACTCAGAAATGACTATGGAGGCATCATTACAACCACTATCCAGAAGTTTCAGGAAAATGAAGAGCGAGGCACAGAAGAGGCGAAAGCATCAGAACAGGAAGATAGCATCAGATCTAAGACGGAACGTCATATAAAAGATGGCGTTTTGACGAAGGTGACAAAAAGTAATATCGATGGAAAATGGATAGAAGTTGGCAGAGAAGAAGTCGTTTTACAGGAATTAAGTGAGAAGGAGAATTTATATGTAATGGTAGATGAAGCGCATAGAAGCCAATATGGATTTCTGGCGGCTTTTATGCGGACAGTAATGCCCCGGGCCAAATTTATAGCCTTCACCGGTACACCAATTTCCAAAGAAGAAAAATCCACGCTGGCAGAGTTTTATGGCCATGATTACCTGGACGTATATACGCTGATGGAAAGCAAGGAAGACGGTGCCACAGTTGACCTGTTATATGATCAGGGTATTGCGCTGTTGGAGGTGAAGAAAAAAGAACTTGATGAGGAATTTGACAAACAATTTGGTCACCTGGATGAAGATAAAAGAGAAAAACTGAAAAGAGAGGCATTAAATAAATACGAATTATCTACAGAAAGAATTACAGCGATTTGCAGGCACCTGATAGATCATTATCGGGGAAAAATATATCCTGACGGCCATAAAGCAATGATCGTATGTGATGGAAGAGAGGCCGCGGTGAAGTATCAAAGAATCACGTTACAGCTAAGAAATGAAGGATATCACGACTTTGAATCGAAGCTGATCATCAGCCTGGGCAATGCCAAAAGTGATGAAATTGCATCGGATTATTACGAAATAGTAGACTGGAATAGAAAAAATCCTTTAGATCTCAAAGAAAATATATACACAGATCCGGATGCTGTAAAACAGGTTACCGATAATTATAAACTTCCATTTGGAAATGAAAATATTACAGAGAAAAGTGGTAAGAAAAAGTATGATAACACCGCTTTTCTGATTGTATCAGATATGCTATTGACAGGATTTGATGCCCCAATAGCGTCATGCATGTATTTAGATAAGCCACTAAAGGAGCATACCCTGCTTCAGGCAATTGCGAGGGTTAACCGCGCCCGAAATGGTAAATTGGCTGGATATATCATAGATTATTACGGAATTACGGATTATTTGGTGCAAGCTATTGAAATTTATGGAGGCGACGTCAAACCAGATGAGATACTGAAAGATTTGAGTGTGGAAATTCCCTGGCTGGAAATGCATCATACAAAATTGGTAGAATTCTTTAAGCCGATGGGCATTGATCGTTTCTACGAACGGGATGCTTATATTGATAAAGCCATTCAGTTTATTGAGCCATTAGATCGTCGGGATACATTTAAGGAATTGCTTAAGAAATTTAATAAAAGTATTGCCATTTTATTACCACGGGTTGCGGCAATGAAATTCAAGAAAGATTTCGATCTATTTAATGAAATTCGTTTACAGGCAAGAAATACCTATAGAGACGATGATGGATTTGGGATTAGCAAGGATGAAAGTAAAATGCTGCAGGATTTAATAGATGCTCATTTAGTTGCTTCGGGAGTAAATCATTTACTGGAGGAGCCCGTATCAATCCTTGACAAGGATAAATTTCAGCTGGAATTGAAGAACGCTTCTACAGGCACCAGGGAATTAAAGATCAGGAATAATCTGAAATATGAAATTAAGATGGGGATGGACCGAAATCCTGCTTTCTTTAAGCCATTGGCGGATAGGTTGGAAGAGTTGCTAAAACAACGGGAAGCTCAACGTATCACACAGTTGGATTTGCTGAAGGCTTATGAAGATATTCAAGATAGCATTGACAATGAAAAGAAGGACAGCAGAGATCATGGTTTCTTTTCTTCCATGGAGGTGGCGGTTTATAGTTTGATAAAACTTCATTATGATGGCCAATCTGCATCTATAACCCGAAGGATTTTTGACGTTGTTGCTGGAGAGCTTAAAATAGTTGAATGGGAAATTAAATCAACCGTTCAGGATGATATGGAAAAAAAGATTGCACTAATTTTGCGTGAGAAATTTGATCGGAGCGAAGCCAAAGATAAAGCTGCTGTGATTGTGAATCTACTCATAAAAAACAAAGATGCCTAAAGCACAATACGGGAATACCACCATTTATTATTCAATAGAGGAAGCGCCAGGCATGGAAAGGCACTATCTTTCTGTTGACAATAAGAAAGGCGTCGTTCTTAAAGGAAAAAATATCGGTGAGATTGAATCTTCAAAATTAATTGTTCAGAAAGGGAGATGGATTACCGAAAAGCTGGAAGTAGTAAGTATAAACAAACAGGATGTTATAGTAACGGGCTCTCGAATGCCCTATCTGGGGAAGACATTTTACGTTGAGGTAATTTATAATAAATCGGTGGTAGCACCCATTTTAACCTTCACTTATGCTAAGTTTCTCATTTATGTACATCCGGAAGGGGATGTACAAGCTGATATTTTAAAAGCGTTCGATGAATTTTACAAGATTAAAGCAAGAGAAAAAGTACTTCCCCGTTTATCTGCGCTTTGCCGCAGGACATTGTTGATTTATGAAACAATACAGTTTAGAAAAATGACATCAAGATGGGGGAGCTGTTCTCAAAAAAATAATCTGACTATCAACTTTGATATTGTGAAGTTGCCATTTGCATTAATTGATTACATATTGATTCATGAGCTTTGTCATACTAAGGTGAAAAATCATTCTAATGTATTTTGGAGAGAAGTGAGAAAATATCAGCCAGACTATAAAGCATTAGATCACAAACTATCCAATTGGAAATTTTTATAATTGTTTAATTAGAATCACTGTTGGAATGACTTTAAATGACGCTATAATAACCTCTCTTGAAGAAATCAAGACTCCCGCTAACTATATGCAGGTGTACAAGAGAATTAAGGATAAGGATTATTATGATTTTAAAAAAGGCAAAACACCTTGGTCAACGGTGTCTGCTTCGCTTGGTAATTTTATCCGAAACCGCGACTCAAGGGTGAAGAGAATTCCGTTGAAAGGTGGTAATTATATTTATTACCTGACCAAGTATGAGAGTGAGATCAGCATTGAAGCATTGGAATCTATAGGTAATGTAGAAAATACGGTTGGAGTCTCGTTACCTGAATCTTCGGGAAGCCGCAGTTTCGACGAAAGAAGCTTACATAAGTTGCTGAGTAGTTTTCTTAATTCGACGGGCGTTTATTCGAAGACTATTTTTCATGAGCAATCCAATTCAAAGGATAGCCATCAGAAATGGGTTCACCCGGATATGATTGGTATAAGGTTTCTCAATTTGCATACGCAAACGAGCCTGGCATTTCTCAAAGCTATTAATAGACTTGGCACATTTGAGTTAATGGCCTACGAGATAAAAAAGGAGATTAAGACTGATTACGAACTGAAGAAATGTTTTTTTCAGGCAGTTTCCAATTCTAGCTGGGCTAACTATGGTTACCTGGTTACATTTGAACTCAGCGATGTGTTGATGGATGAGGTTAAGCGCTTGAATCAAGCATTTGGGATAGGGGTTATCCGCTTAAGTAGTAATCCATTTGAGAGCGAAATAATTTTGCAGGCGAGGTATAAAGAGCTGGATTTTGTTACTATTGACAAGCTCTGTAAAATTAATCCTGAATTTGAACGTTTTGTGGAGCAGGTAGAAAAATATATAACGGCGGATGCCAAATATATATCTGCTTTGAATAAAGAACTAGTTAATTTTTGTGATCCCTTCTTTGTTTCCGAAACCGAATCCGAAGCGTATTGCAAGGAGAAGAATATTCCATTGGATAATCCTGTTGAAGAAAATCTATTGGGCAATTTTGACGGCTCTAAATAATATTAATAAAGGAATATCCTCACCCCAAGTAAGTGGATGTTGGCAGTCATCAAGGTTGGCCTCTAAGCCTTTCTTGCTATACGGAGGGTAACATGGCTTTCAATCAGTTCCTGCACAAATAAAAAAGGCACCGCTTCCGCGATGCCTTCAAAACTTAAGAGCGTCCGCTCTAAAAGTACCCCAGATGGGAGTTGAACCCACACTCGCATTGCTGCGAACGGGATTTTAAGTCCCGCGTGTCTACCAATTCCACCACCAGGGTTTGTAGGGAATAATCAGAGCGAAAGACCGGGCTCGAACCGGCCACCCCGACCTTGGCAAGGTCGTGCTCTACCAAATGAGCTACTTTCGCATTATTTTAAGAACTTTTCCCCCCGGCTTTTTTCGTTGGGATTGCAAAGATAGCAATCTTTTCGAAGTTGCAAAATTTTTCTCACCTTGAATTAAAATATTTTACGAATCTCGTTTTTTCTAAACTGTAACTACGGATTCAGATCGTAACTGTATCTCACCATCCCCATCAGCTCTTTGCCCTTGCCATAACAGGTTTCTTTCAAAGGAAGTCCGTTCGGCTGATACTCATATTGCCAGATCGTGTACGACGACGTTTGTGCGTTCACGGTAGTCATCTTCACCAGTTTTCCCTGTGTGTTATACTCAAAGATATAGTCGGGCAACATACGTTTTTTCGCAGGCTGATAACGGTATACATCTGTCAGATGACCCTCTTTATCATAATTGTAAAACGTGCGCTTTCCGCTCCGCTGCTCCAGTTCCTCCGTTACATGCCCGCTGGTATCCGTTTTAAACGTAACCACTGCCGAGTCGTTCGCGCTACCTTTCTTTTGTATCATCCGTTGCAAGTGCCCGGCCGCATCGTACACATAGCTCCTGGTTTCTTCAAAACGCATCTTACTTTCCCGGGCTACAGAACTGCTGCTGATATACTGCAACTGCCCGTCGCCGGTATAGCGATACAAGGTGATGGTAACGCTCGCAGAAGAGCTGTCTACTGTTTTAGTCAGCTGCCCCTTGCTGGAAAAGGAAGAAGTCATCGCGGAATAACCGGTGGAGCTGGACTGCGTTTGTGCCCGCATCTGGTGGTACGTAGGACTTAAATTGCGCTCACAGCGGAAGTCACGGTCTATTTCCATATTGGCATCCAGGGTTTGCACCATCTGGGTCTTTACCTTATTCTCTTTCAACAGCGCCAGGGTGGCTACTGTTTGCTGCGTATTATAAATATCCTGGAAGTAGTATTGACAAAACCCCTTGCACGCAAATGCCAGCATACCCAGTGACAGTAGAATCGTTTTTTTCATGAACGTAAAAATCGCTGATTTTTAATTGTTACAAAACTAAAACGCAAAAATCATATTAAAATTTTTTAGGGGGATGATATAAGCCCTGATTTCTTTTTATCTTGTCGCAACAACAATTATCTAAATCGCTTGAAAACGCAACCTTTACGTCAGGACAAACACTGTCTTAACTGCGGTACAGAAGTGCCTGAGCGCTATTGCACCCACTGTGGACAGGAAAATGCCGTACAACACGAAACCTTTGGTCACCTCTTCAAACACTTTGTGGCCGATATCTTCCACTACGACTCCCAGTTTTTTACTACCCTCAAGAACCTGCTGTTCAGGCCAGGATTTCTTTCCCGCGAGTATATGGCCGGAAGAAGGGTACGTTATGTAAACCCGATAAAACTCTATGTTTTTGTTTCCTTTGTCTTCTTTTTTGGCGTCTTCGCTATGCATTCCGGCCATAAAGGAGAGGAAGGAGAGGAGCCGCCAGCAACAGGGCAGGTAGTACAGGCAACTTTCCGGGGAGATACTATAAACGTAGTAGCAGGTACAGAAGCTCTGGAGGCAACCTCGCAGTTCGGAGGTTACACCTCCGTCAAATCATTTGATTCCGCCCAGGCCGCCCTGCCGGATAGTGAGCGCCTGCATGGCTCATCCAGACTATTTTTCCGGCGAATGGCGGAAATTCGCCATAAATACGGGAACAACTACCAGGCGGCGTTGGTGGAAATGTTTAAACACAATCTCCCTAAGCTCATGTTTTTGTTGCTGCCATTGTTCGCCCTGCTCATGAAATGGATCTACGATAAGAAGCAATGGCTTTATGCAGATCATGCCATCTTCGCTATCCACCTGCATTCCTTCGCATTTATTGTATTGCTGCTAGCATTTTCACTGGAAGCGATCTTCCATACCGATGTTTTTCAGACCATCGTCTATTGGATGATCTTTATTTACCTGGTACTGGCACTTAGAAATAACTATAAACAAAGCTTCAGAAAGTCGCTGGCAAAAGGCATCTTCCTGCTTGTTGCCTACGCTGTCTCAGCGGGATTAGTGTTTCTTGCCTCCCTGGTACTTATTTTTAGCATATTTCTTTAACTTTAAATATGCCTGAATATATCATCATACACCAACAGGTGGCGCCTTATGTGGCCCACATACAGTTAAATCGCCCCAAAGAACTGAATGCCCTTAACCTGCAGCTCATGGGAGAGCTCAGAGATGCCCTGAAACTGCTGGATGCAGATGAACAGGTACGGGTCATTGTATTAAGCGGTAACGACAAAGCCTTTGCCGCCGGCGCCGATATCAAACAAATGGCCGATAAAACAGCCATAGATATGTATAATATCGACCAGTTCAGTACCTGGGATGCCATCAAAAAAACAAAGAAACCCATCATTGCCGCCGTTAGCGGCTTCGCCCTCGGCGGCGGCTGCGAATTGATGATGCTCTGTGATATGATCGTTGCCAGCGAAACAGCCCGCTTTGGGCAACCGGAAATAAAACTGGGCGTAATGCCCGGCGCCGGTGGTACCCAGCGACTTACACGCGCCGTAGGTAAAGCCCTCGCCATGGAAATGGTGCTCACAGGCCGCTTCATTACTGCACAGGAAGCCCTGCAGGCAGGTCTGATAAACCGTATCGTGCCCGTAGACCTTTTTTTGAAAGAAGCCATTAAACTGGCCCAGGAAACAGCTGCAATGAGCCCTATGGCCCTCAAAATGGCCAAAGAAGCTGTCCTGAAAGCATTTGATACCAGCCTGGAAGAAGGATTACATTTTGAACGTAAAAATTTTTATCTTCTCTTTGCATCTGAAGATCAGAAGGAAGGCATGCAGGCTTTTATGGAAAAGAGATCACCTGTATTTAAAGGAAAGTAGTCTTATTGAAAAACCATTAAACTTTTTTATTATCTGACTTGTTGACCTTCGGCTGATAAATCATTGCTGTCGCTGCGGGAAAGTGGTGCCTGTCGGCGCTTTGTAAACCCCGTTACTATCAAAAAATTTTAACCATGAGTGTAAGACGGATTCCTGTTGCATCATTTATTTCATTCACTTTCTGTGTCATCGCCTGTAATGGGCCCACACAGCAGGTCCGGGCAGTTGTACTGGCGGATCAGATAAGCCTCCCCGCCACCGACACCATGATCGCCGGCGGCGATACTATTCAAACCGACCTGGTGGCATCCTGGAACAGCTTCCTTTCCTACGAAGGTAAATATGCCATGGAAAGCGGTCTCTTTGAAAAGGAACCACTGAAAAGCCGCTTCGTAGCGCTGGTGAGCAAAGCCAGGAAAACTTTTTTCGAAAGATTAAAAGTATCTCCCCCCATCGAAGTAGAAAATAAAATCCTCTTTAATGAAGGATATACACCCGGTAAATCCGGCTACGACGAAGCAGCCATCGCCATAGACCTGGACCGCGATATCATCTATATCGGCTTCACCGTAAACCGAAGCCTCATGCTTTTCAGCGAAAAAGGGGATACCGACTATCCCGAAAAGTTCCTGCAATGGATGCAGAAATTTGATCGCTGATTTCTTACCTGGGAATTTTTCTTACTCAGGATTAGACTGATTTTGATGATTTTCAGGATTTTTTTGTAATGATTTTAAAAAGATTAGAGGAGATGTAAGCGGTTCACTTATATCTCCTCTAGTCGTTTTTCATCTTAATAAAATCACAAGAAAAAATCCTGAAAATCATCAAAATCAGTCTAATCCTGGGTAAGAAAAATTCCTGGGTAAGAAAAATTCCCAGGTAAAAAAATCCTAACCCAAAATCAGTAGCTAGTTGAATTTATTCTTCAACGCCGCCAGCTTAGCCTGGAAATCATTCAGTGGCGCCTCTTTCGCCGCAGGTTTATCCTTGCGCACATCCTTATGCGGCTCCGATTTACGTGCTCCCTGCTGCTGATGTCCGCCGCCACCGCCTTTCTCATTATCTTTCATAGATAAAGAAATACGTTTACGCGCCACATCTATTTCCAGCACCGTTACCTGTACCTTCTGGTTCAGCTTCACGGCTTCATTAGGATTACTGATAAATTTATTGGAGAGATGGGAAATATGCACCAGCCCATCCTGTTTAACACCGATGTCCACGAACGCACCAAATGCAGTAATGTTTGTAACTACGCCTGGCAACACCATTCCTGGTTTTACATCCTCCATCTTGTGGATGCCTTCGGCATACTCAAAAATAGAAATCTCATCGCGCGGATCACGGCTTGGTTTGGCCAGCTCCTTCAGGATATCTTCCAGTGTCAGCAAACCTACTTCTGCACTCACATAATCCTTGGCGTTGATCTGCTTCCGCAGCTCTTCCTTGCCAATCAGATCAGGTACTGTACAGTGTTGCTTCTCCGCCATGTCCTTTATCAGGTCATAACGCTCCGGATGCACGGCAGAATTATCCAGCGGATTATCACCATTTTCAATACGAAGGAAGCCCGCACATTGCTCAAATGCTTTATCACCCAAACGATGCACTTTCTTTAACTGCATACGGTTACTGAAAGCGCCATTCTCCTTACGGTATTTTACAATGTTCTCCGCCAGGGAAGGCCCCAGACCGGAAATATAAGCCAGCAAATGCTTGGAGGCTGTATTCAGGTTCACACCCACGTTGTTTACGCAGCTCACGACTACGCGGTCCAGGCTCTGCTTCAGGGAAGACTGGCTCACATCATGTTGGTACTGCCCAACACCGATCGCCTTAGGATCTATCTTCACCAGCTCAGCCAACGGATCTATCAAACGACGTCCAATAGAAACCGCACCACGAACCGTTACATCATGATCAGGAAACTCCTCCCGCGCCACCTCCGATGCAGAATAAACAGAAGCGCCGCTTTCATTTACCATGAATACATTGACCTTTTTACCAAAGTCAATCTTCTTCACAAACTCCTCTGTTTCACGGCCCGCTGTACCATTACCCACAGCAATAGCCTCGGTGTCATATTTATCCGCCCACTTCTTCAGTAAGGCCTCCGCATCGTCTCTCTTGTAATTCTTCTCCAACGGATATATTACATCGTTGGCCAGCATATTACCCTGGTTATCCAATGCCACCACCTTACAACCTGTCCGGTAACCCGGGTCAATCGCAATAACGCCTTTAGGGCCTAATGGCGCCGCCAGCAATAACTGCCGCAGGTTTTCAGCAAACACCTCGATGGCCTCTGCATCCGCCTTTTCCTTGGCTACCGCCCTGAATTCATTTTCCAGGGAAGGACGCAGCAAACGCTTGTATGCATCCGCAGCCGCTTTGGTGACCTGCTCCGCTGCTTTACCCTTGCCGGTTACAAACTGTTTGTTGATCAGTTCATTGGCATCTTCTTCCACAGGAGCGATAGAGCTGAACAAAATACCCTCGTGCTCTGCACGCAGTATCGCCAGCACCCGGTGAGATGGCATCTCCCGCAAGTCTTCTGAAAACTCAAAGTAATCTTTATATTTATCGCCATCCGCTTCTTTACCTTCCACTACCCTGGAAGTAAGCTTGCCGGTATTGGCAAATAATTTACGCAGTTTATCACGGCATTCCGCATTTTCATTGATCCATTCCGCAATGATATCCCGTGCACCCTTCAATGCTTCTTCTGAAGTAGCCACCTGCTCGTTGATAAATGTTTCCGCAGCAGCAATGTCAGCATCCTGCTCTTCAAATAACAGCTTGGCCAACGGCTCCAATCCCTTCTCAATTGCCACGGTAGCACGCGTTTTACGCTTAGGCTTATAAGGAAGATAAATGTCTTCCAGCTCCGCCAGTACCCAGGTTTGCTCTATTTTTTCCAGCAACTCCGGCGTCATTTTCTCCTGCTCCGTAATCGTTTTGATAATAAACTCACGACGATCATCCACCTCCTTGTAACGCTTCTGCAAGTCTTCAATACGGCCTATCTGCACCTCATCCAAACTACCCGTTACCTCTTTACGGTAACGACTGATAAAGGGTACCGTAGATCCCTCAGATAACAGGGTCATGGTATTTTCTGCCTGCTTGCCGGAAATACCTAATTCCGATGAAATAAGCGCAATGTGTTTCGGATTCATAAATCAATACATTTTGGGATTTTTTTGATTGCCAGATCCCCGGATTTTATTGTCACAATACTACACTGCCACAACAAAATTTCGCTATCTCCAAATCATGAAATCACTACAATTTTATAGCTCGCAAATGTAACTAAAATGGGCTTTTTACCAAGAAAAAGAATTCCCCATTTTTACATGTTAACATTTACTGCGAGAGATCCCTGTTGCCGCGCCTAAAGCCGGGAACAGGACCCGGAACCCTCTCTCCGGAGGATGAAATATCGAAATCCCCGAAATGATCCCTATTTTTACAAAATATGGAAAAGACAGCTACATTTGATCGCCTACTGCAGATCATGGACGATTTAAGGGAAAAATGCCCCTGGGACCGCAAGCAAACCATCCAAACGCTTCGGCAGCTCACCATCGAAGAAACCTACGAGCTGGCAGATGCTATTACTGACGAAGACTGGAAGTCCATTAAGGAAGAACTGGGCGATATCCTCCTGCATATCGTATTTTATGCCAAAATAGGCGCTGAACAACAAAAATTTGATATCAACGATGTCATCAACGGGGTATGTGATAAACTCATCCACCGTCACCCGCATATTTATGGAGATGTAAAAGCCGACACGGAAGAACAGGTAAAACAAAACTGGGAGAAACTCAAGCTGAAAGAAGGCAAAACCTCCGTACTCAGTGGCGTACCCCTCTCTTTGCCTGCACTGGTAAAAGCAATGCGCCTCCAGGAAAAAGCCAAACAAACCGGCTTCGAATGGGATAATACCAGCCAGGTATGGGAGAAGGTGAAGGAAGAAGTGAATGAGCTGGAAGAAGCGGTTAACAGTGGTAATAAAGATGCTATGGAAGATGAATTTGGCGACGTGATGTTCTCCCTGGTAAACTACTCGCGGTTCCTGGACATAGATGCAGAAAATGCCCTCGAACGCACCAATAAAAAATTCCAACGCCGCTTTCAGGCCATGGAAGCCCTGGCGCTGCAACAGGGCCGTACCCTCAATGACATGAACTTAACGGAAATGGATACACTCTGGAACCAGGTGAAAACCACAGAGCAATTGTAAATTTTTTATAACAGCATCTCATTGATCGATACAAAAGAAATACGGCTTTTTTTCCTGCGGCACGGCTATTTGCTGATCATCGCAGCCTGGCTGTTCACCTTCGCCTTCCTGTTCAGTAACTACTGGTCATACTACTCCTCCCCGCAAGGCGTAAAACGCAGCATGGAAAAAAGTATCCAGCAAAGAGAAAAAGAGTTTCTGAAACTGTCTAAAGATACCAGTCTCTCTAATTCCCTCTTTACACGGACCTATAACCAGGCTGCCATCGATAAGCTCACCCAGCTGGAGTACTACGTTTTTGCCTACGATTCTGCCCACTCCGGTATCTGGCTTACCTTCTGGAACACCAGCCAGGTACAGCCGGAAGAACTGCAAACCTCCCTGGAAAACGGCTCCCGCTTCATGAAACTGAAAAATGGTTATTATGAAGTGATCACCCGCAAAGTAAAGTCTGCCACCGGCCACAGACAATTCCTCGTTGGCGTGATCCCGGTACGACTGGAATATGCCATCAAAAACAACTATCTCGTAAACCACTTCTATCACAAGGAAGAACTGGGAGAGGAATACAATATCTTAACCGAAGCGCCCCAGTTAACACAGCCGGAGCATACACTTTTACCCGTCAATAACGGCGACGGAGAAACGTTGTTTTACCTGGATTATAACAGCGGCATGCACATACATCCTCCCAATAACCTGAGCGTATTACTCCGGGTACTGGGCTGTATCTGCGTGCTCATTTTCCTGAACCTGTTTGCCACACTGCTGGCCAAAACCACCAACCCGCTGTATGGCTTCCTGTTCCTGTTCCTCATCGTATTCGGGCTCCGGGTGCTCAGCTACGTATACCCGTTCCCGTTTAACCTGAAAGAACTCAATATTTTTGATCCCAGGATCTATGCAAAAGATGAGATCTTTTACTCCCTCGGCGACCTGCTGATCAACGTACTGCTTACCTTCTGGATGATCCTCTTTTTCAGGGAACACGTTAAAACCATTAACCCGCCCGTCCTTAAAAAAAGATGGGCACAGAGCCTGGTGATCATCATCGCCAGCCTCATACTCTACATCGTGGAACAATTCCTGGCGGACCTGATCCAGAGCCTTGTTATCGACTCCAAGATATCCTTCGATGTCATCAATTCATTCAGCATCACAGAATATAGTGTCATCGGGTTTGTTGTACTGGGATTCATTTCATTCAGCTTTTTATTTTTCTCCCAGATCATCAACTACCTCCTCAATGAACTCACTAACTTCCAGTACCGCACAAAATATATCTGGCTCGGCGCAGTAGGTGTTATCTGGCTGCTGTTCCGTGTACACAACCCGGAACTGCCTTTCTCCATTTCTATGGTAGTATGGCTGCTGGTGTATATTGTGCTGCTCGACTTTATCGCCGATCGCTTCGAAAGCAGCATGGCTACCGTACCCTTCCTCTTCTGGCTTTTCCTGCTCACCATCACCACCTCCGGTGCACTGGTGCATTATAATAATCACAAAGAGTTATACGCAAGACAACGACTCGCGGAAGACCTCTCCAGGCAAAAAGATCCTTACCTGGAAATGCTGCTGAACGATATCGGTAAGAAGATTGAACACGACGAAGCCATACAGTATTTTTTCCAGGACAGCAATGGGAGAGAGCGCCGCAAAGCTACCTTCGACAGCCTCTTGCTGCAGAAATATTTTCAAGGTTACCTGAGCCGTTTTAAAGTAAACATCTATGCATATGATGAAAACGGCGCCTCCCTGTTTCAGTCAGATACTATAAGTCTGCTGACTTTCAACCGTCTTATGTTCGTGGAGTCGGAAGCCTCGCCGGCACTCGTTCCCGGCAACGACCTGTTTTACTACGAAAGAAGCTTTAACGATTACAGTTATATCGCAAAAAAAGAATTTCATAAGGCGAGTAATGAAGTATCGGGATGGCTGGTGTATATGCTTACACCCAAACCCGTGAGCAGCGAAAGGTTATACCCCGAACTGCTCGTGGAAGGTGATGTCAGCGACCCCGGTCGCGAATATGGCGGCACCTATTCTTTTGCGGTATATGATAAAGGAATCCTGGTCAGCAATAACAACGATTTTCCTTTTCCTATCCGCCTGTATCCGCACGATATTCCGCTTACAGATATTGCGGTGAAATCCGTTAACGGCTATTCGGAACTGCTGTACCGGGCCAGCGCAGATAAGGTAGTGGTGGTGGTAAAAGAGCACCGGATGTTTGTAGAATTCATCACCCTCTTTGCCTACATGTTCTGCCTGTTCCTGCTGATCATCGCTATATACAAGGCTTTTGACCTGCTCATCAAAGCAAGGATGCGGATCAGTAATTTACGTACGCTCATTAACGTGAGTATCCGTAAGAAAGTGCATGGTACCATTATTTTTGTGGTCATCTTCTCCTTCCTGATCCTGGCAATTACTACCATCAAATTCTTTATCTACCGCTCCGAATCGCAGAACCGCGAACGGTTAAGTAAAACCATGAGAGAAGTAGCAAAAGATGTGGAGAAAGTATTTGAAAATCAACGGGACCTTGACCAGGTAGGGGATATCTATGATTCTGAACTGATGAAGCGTTTATCAGCTTCCCTTGATAATATTGCAGATGAACGTGCATTGGATATTAACATATACGACCGGGATGGCAACCTGCAGCTCACCACTCAGCCCCTGATGACGGATAAAGGGTTGATTTCTGCCAAAATGGACCCGCAGGCCTATTACCGTCTTTTCCGGTTGGAACAGATCCAGTTTATACATACGGAATATATTGGCGTAATGCCTTTCCTTTCCGGCTATATGCCGCTACGTAATCATGATACCCACGAGGTGATTGCTTACCTGAACGTGCCTTATTTTGCTACACAAACGGAGCTGAATGAGCAGATCTCGAACTTCCTCGTGGCGCTCATTAATTTCAACGCTTTCATCTTCCTCATTGCTGGGATGGTGGCGCTGTTGATCACCAACTCCATTACCCGCTCGTTTTCATTGGTAACAGAAAAATTGCGCCATGTAAACCTCGGCCAGCGCAATGATGAAATAGAATGGGATAAAGACGATGAGATCGGCGCACTCGTAAAGGAATATAATAAGATGGTGCGCAAACTGGAAGTCAGCGCGGTAAGACTCGCAAAAAGCGAACGTGAAGGCGCATGGCGCGAAATGGCCCGGCAGGTAGCGCATGAAATCAAGAACCCGCTTACTCCCATGAAGCTGAGTATTCAATACCTGCAACGCGCCATCGCCAGCGATTCCCCGAATGTGAAAGAGTTGTCGCGTAATGTAGCCGGTACACTGGTGGAACAAATAGAACACCTCTCCAATATCGCATCAGACTTCTCTGCATTCGCGCGTATAGGTGAGCCTAATAACGAAGTAGTGCTGATTAATGAAGTGCTGCATTCCCTGACATCATTATACCAGGGGCATGAAGACTGTGAGGTAACCTATGTGGAACCAACGCAGGACTTTTATGTGTTTGCAGATAAAACCCAGATGAACCGGCTGTTTACCAACCTGCTGCTGAATGCGATCCAGGCTATTCCGGACGACAGGAAAGGACAGATAGGGGTAAGGCTGCAACTTACATCAGACAACTTTGTTATTGTGAGCGTGTCAGATAATGGAGAAGGTATTTCCTCGGAAGTACAGTCCCGCATATTTGTACCTAACTTTACCACGAAATCGTCTGGTACCGGTCTCGGACTGGCCATGTGTAAAAATATTGCAGAACAGGCCCGCGGGGAAATATGGTTTGAAACAAAGCTGAACGAAGGAACTACATTTTATGTAAAGCTACCCCTGGATGGGAAGTGATAACACATTAAAAATTGTATGACATGAAACAGCTGATAGCTAAGAAAGATTACGAAGGTATCAGGAAAGCGCTTGCTGAGAATCCCTCGCTGGCCAATGAAGGTATCCCGTTTGACGAAGAAAATACGACCAAAGCTCATCCTTTGCACCGGATTTGTGATGGCGTATTTGCCCACACCTTTACAGACGGGGAGGCCGTTGAAATGGCCCGGATATTTTTGGAGTTTGGAGCGCATGTAGACGGCAATGAACTGGTGGCGGGGCATGATAGTCCGTTGGTGGCAGCGGCCAGTTTATATGCCGAGGAAACGGGCATTTTGTATATTGAAAACGGCGCCTCCATTCATCATGGCGGCTGTTATGGTGGAACAGCGTTACATTGGGCTGCCTGGGTGGGAAGAGATAAGCTGGCAGCGCGGTTGATCCGGGAAAAAGCGGAGATCAATAAACGATGTACTGAATTTCACGGTACGCCGCTTTTGTGGGCTGTTCACGGGTTCAAGTTCGGAGGAGCAGAAAACCGGCGTCACCAGGTGGCATGCGTGCGGTTGTTGTTAGCGGCCGGCGCTGATAAAACGATTCCAAATATAGAAGGAACCACGCCATTCGAATTTCTCAATGAAGAAGATACTGAACTGATGAACCTGCTGAAATAATGCAGGCAGCCATTAACGGCAATAAAAAACCGTTCCGGTTACCGGAACGGTTTTTTTAATAATTTTTCAGCAGGTGCTACTGTGCATCTTTTGCTACAAAACTTTCTTTGATCTTCTCCAGCAGTTTGCTATCGATCATTTGTTGTGCCAGCTGTATCATGTTTTTAAACGCTGTTCCTTTGGAAATACCATGACCAATAATAACTGGTTTGGAAACGCCTAAAACAGGTGTGCCGCCGTATGATTCTGAATCAAATTTCTTCATGTAATCATCCTGAATATCACGTCTTAACGCTATTTCATGGAATGATTCGGCCATCTTAAGAACGATGTTACCGGTAAAGCCTTCGCAAACGATTACATCGGCTTTTTCGCTGAGAATGTCCCGGCCTTCGATGTTACCAACGAAATTGATTTGTTTGCTTTCCTTTAACAGGGGATAAGTGGCTTGCGCGAGCAGGTTGCCTTTGCCTTCTTCTTCACCGATATTCAGCAGACCTACCTTGGGATTGTTTACCTGCAGGATGTGCCTGGAATAAAGAGAACCCAGAATTGCAAATTGCGCGAGGTTTTCAGGTTTGCAGTCGGCGTTGATACCTACGTCAAGCAAGAGGCCATACGATCCGTTTTCACGGGGTACGAGAGTAGATATAGTAGGACGTTGCACTCCCTCTATGGCTTTAATGGAATAATAGGTGCCCACCATCATGGCGCCGGTATTACCTGCGCTGATGAAAGCATCTATTTTCTCATTTTTCAGTAAATGAAAACCGATAGAGATGGATGATTGTGGCTTCTCTTTCAGTGCCTTAGTAGGGTGTTCATCCATCCCGATTATCTGGGATGAATGAACAACTGAATATTTTGATTGGTCCAGCTGTACTTCTGCTAATAAAGGAGCCAACTGTTGCTCGTCCCCTATCAATACCAGATGCACATCAGATGCAACAGTGTCTAAATATAATTTTACTCCTTTTACTGCTTCTGTGGGGGCGAAATCGCCACCCATCATATCAAGCCCGATTCTCATGTAACTCAAGTTTGTTCTTGTTAGCTCGGGTAAAAATAGTAAAATAATTATTTAGCTGCACTCTGTTTTTCCAACACTACTTTTCCTCTGTAGTACAGTTTGTTTTCCACCCAATGAGCGCGGTGTCTCAGGTGCACTTCACCGGTTGCGCTGTCTGTGCTTAAAGTATCCGCTACCGCCTTATAATGCGTTCTTCTCTTTGCTGATCTTTGCTGAGAATGTCTGCGTTTAGGATTTGGCATTTTATTTAATTTTTAATTGTCCTTAAATTTATCCAACCCTTTCCAGATTGGGTTATCGTTTTCTTTTGCCTGCTGGTTCATTTGTTCCAGCATTTCAATCACCTTCGGATTACACCCGCTTTTGCCATCAGCATTGTCAGGATGTATACGTTGCATTGGAATGCTAAGATGGATGAATTCGTATATGTAGTCCGCCACGTTTAAATGACTTTCTGTCTTCAATATATACGATACATCCGGATCTTCTTCGCTACTCGCCAGCTCTTCCGGATTCTCCACCAGCTTAACTATCTGGTTGAAATCATCCCATAACTGCATTTCGAAGAGTTCTCCACAACGGTCACATGTTACTGTCACCTTCCCACCGATCTCGAATTTCAATAAGAAAAAGTTACTTTTCTTATCCAGGGTAAGATTTACACTTACCGAACAGTTATTGAAATCCTTCGGTTCCTCAAAATTATCAAAGAAACTATCTCCGATTGCATACTGAAATGAATGCACCCCTGGATTTAGTCCTACAAAGGCAATATCAAATTCGCGGAGTGGTTTCATATCAAAGTCCTCACTTTTAGAGGGATGCAAAGGTAATTAAATATTTGCAATTGCAAAAATTTCATAAATTTGTTCACCAACGATATCTTATTTATATATATATTTATATCATAAAATATCAGCCATATTGATCTGTGACCAATTAAGCGTGAGGCGCAAAGGTACACAATTCGCGCTTATCTTATGCCAGTTTTTCACAATTCATCGATTTAATTGAAAATCCGTACCCCATCCTTTCAGAAAATGAAGGCCATAGGAAGAAACAGTAAGAAAATGACTGCTGCTGAAAGCACCGGCATGCCACAAAATGGCGCCCCGGACATCTTTTCCTTGCCCATAACGGCCTGGCTCAACAGCACCATCGCAGGCATATTGGTGACGGACGAAAAACACCGCTGCATCTGGGTAAATGACATATTTGCCCAATATATGAATGGCGCCAGCCCCGTCAACCTGTCATACACCGAACTAATCCGCTTTTTTAAACCAATGGTCACCGAAAAGACCGCCCTGGAAGAAAAAATGAAATCCCTCCGCCGGGAAAAAAAGCCCTGGTTTGGATGGGAGGTGCCATTTGAAAACGGACAGATATGGGAAATCACCTATCTCCCCGTATTTAACGGGGAAGGCTTCAGCGGCAGTATCTGGCAGGCCATCAACATCACCCGCCGCCACAACGTACAGGAAGAAATAAAGCGTAATGAGGAGAAATTCAGGGTAATACTCAATAACCTCAACGCCGCCATGTGCGAAACAGACGTAAAAGGTAATATTACCCGCGTATACGAAAGCTTCTGCCGCCTTTCAGGCTACCGGGAGGATGAACTCATCGGCAGAAACATCACCGATGTATTTGTGCCGGAAGAAAACCGCGCCTTCGCCCGCGCCCTCCGAAGGAAACGCCTGGAAGAAAACGTTTCCCTCGTATACGATATGGAAATAAAGCTGAAAGATGGCTCCTCCCGCTGGGTATTGGCCAGTTCCGCCAATATCTACGATCGCGAAGGCCGCATCACCGGCGGCGCTGGGATCCATATGGATATTACCCACCAGAAGAAGCTGCAGGCAGAACTGGAAGAAGCACGCCGGCAGGCCGAAGAAGCCCGTCACGCGCAGAAAGACTTCCTCGCCAGCATGAGCCACGAAATCAGGACCCCGCTGAACGCTATTATCGGCATGGCACACCTGCTGGAAGAAACACACCTGGATCCCCAGCAAACAGAATACGTCAATATCCTCAAACACTCCTCCGGCATACTGCTGGGCATTGTCAGCGATATTCTCGATATTTCCCGGATAGAAGCAGGGGAAATACAAACAAACCAACGCGAATTCAACCTTCGCGAATTGATACAGTCTCTCCGCCAGACCTTTGAACTGAAACTGGGCCGCCGCCCCGTGAAAATAACCGCTGAACTCGATGCAAACCTTAATACCTGGTTACTTGGCGACGATGTGCTATTGAACCAAATACTAATCAATTTGTTAGGTAATGCAGAGAAGTTCACCAACGAAGGCGAAATTGCGATCAAAGCTACGCAGGAAAGCTGGCTGGATAACAAACTCTGGATCCGCTTCCGCGTATGCGATACGGGTATCGGTATCAGGAAAGATAAACTGGAACTCATTTTCCGGAATTATAAACAGGCAGAAGGCGATATCCGTGAAAAATATGGCGGCACAGGCCTGGGCCTGGCCATCGCCAAACAGTTAGTGGAATTCCAGGGAGGCAATATTGTAGTGGAAGAATTACCAGGATTTAATACCTGTTTTAGTTTCAATATCCCTTTTATGGATAGCCGCCGGCCCCTCACGGCTCATACCGGTAAACTGAGCAGGAAACTCCTGCAAAGGTCTTTTGAACAGGCCCGGGTACTCGTAGTTGAAGACAACCCGATGAATCTCCGCTACATCATGAGCCTGCTGGAAAAATATAAAATCAATTACCAGCTCGCTACCAATGGCCCGGATGCCACGTACTTCCTGGAGTCAAGGCAATACGACCTTATCCTCATGGATATCCGTATTCCCGGTATGAACGGGCTGGAACTGGCGCAGAAAATCAGGGCAGACGAGGAACAACCTAATGTGGCCACCCCCGTGATCGCTACCACCGCCGTAGCCATGGAGGGCACCGCCAACATGGCCAGAGCGGCAGGAATAACAGACATACTCACAAAACCATATACACCGGATCAGCTATTACAGATTTTTAATAAATATCTCAACGAAGACGAAACAGAACTAATAATGGAAGAAGTGCAGAACCTTAGCGGATTTGAATTTAACAACGATTTGGATGTAAAGTATCTCACAGATCTTTATGAGAGTAATATTTCCTATGCCGCCGACTTATTTGAAATTTTTATCAGAACCATCCGGGATGAAATCGCCAAACTCGACGCAATGGTCATCAACCACGAATGGGAACAAATGAAGTTCCAGGTCCACAAACTCAAACCAAACTTTGCCATGGTAGGTCTCACCTGGATCAGCGCCAAAATGCAGGAGCTCGAAAACTATCTCCGCATAAACCAGGACCTGCATGCCCAGGACATCGCCCGGCTTTTTAACGAAATACAGGAAGAAGTGAACAAATTCTACCCCCTCGTAGAAGAAGAATATCACAAAATGCGCGACTTTATAGATAGCCCCGGCGAATAATCAATAGGATTGCAGCACCTCCCGGATACTGTTGTAATAATTGCCGCCAAATAATATCAGGTGTACCAGCAATGGATACAACTGACAAATACCTATCCGTTGTTGCCAGCCGGGCAACAATGGATAGGCGGCCTGGTAAGCATAATAAAAACGGGTATCAAACCCGCCGAAAAGCCGCGTCATCGCCAGGTCCATCTCCCTGTGACCATAATATACCGCCGGATCAAACACGCATGCCTTCCCGTTAGCCCCCACCATAAAATTGCCCGACCACAAATCCCCATGTAACAACGCCGGCGGCTCCGCCGGAAACAACTGTGGCAATTGCCTGCACAACGATTCTACCTGCTGCACCATCTGCTTATCCACAATCTGCTGGTCATAGGCCATCCGGATCAGCGGCAACAAACGGTTAAACGCATAAAATACCGCCCAGTTGCTGTAAGGCGTATTGTATTGCTTTAATGTACCCAGGTAATTGGTGCCCGGATTACCAAAATGAGGCTTCGTAACACGGTGCTGACACGCCAGGGAAACCGCAAAGTCATCCCAGAAATCGGCCACCGCCTGACCCTTCATCAAAAATTCCTGTACCAGGTAAGCACGGCCACCTGCACTACCATAGGCCAGTGGTTTAGGCGCCTGCAACGCGCCGGCCGAACGTAACTCCATCAACCCCGCATACTCCTGCGCAAACATCTCGGGAAAACGCTTCGCATCATTCATCTTCACAAAAAAATATCCCTCGTTGGTGGCTATACGAAAAGATTCGTTAATATCGCCTCCATGCACGCTTTTTGCTTCATTTATATGTATTTTTACTTTCAATTGTTCGGAAAGCGCCGCACTTAATTGTTTTTGTAGAATTTCATCTATCATGTTCCGCCACATTATATGGAGACAAGAGCCCGGTTTAAAAAGAAAATCGTCCGTATTGTACTAACACTTACGGCTATACTGTTGTTAAACGGATTATTCGCCTGGAGTAACCGCTTCAGCGATTTCTACTTCCATAGGTGGTATAAGTGGAGTAGTTTGGCGTTCAGACAAGTAACAGGTATAGTTCCATTCAGCATTGGCGATGTAATATATACTGCCTGGATTGTTGGAGGAATATTTTATTTGTTAAAACTATGTTATAAAGTAATCCGCCTCTCCTGGGAAGAAGCTGGTCTGCAACTCTTACGGGGCATACAGTTCCTGTTATCGCTATATCTTGCCTTCATAATCCTCTGGGGACAAAACTACGAACGTAACTCCCTCACCATCGACACAGGTCTTGTTACCGGTACCTATGATACTCAGCAACTTTACCAGCTCTCCGATACATTACGGCAACTTGTGAACCTCGAAAAAGCCAATACCGGCGATACTATCGGGGTTATGAAAACAGATACCGCCGGTATCCCGGTTTTTAAAAGAGCTGTTATTGCCTATAATGCAGCCGCCAAAAGCTGGCCGGCGCTCGAATACAAAGCGCCCTGCTTAAAAAAGGCGCTCTTCGGCCACTGGCTTAACTATATCGGTATTACCGGCTACCTCAATCCGTTTACCAACGAAGCCCAGGTAAATACTACCACGCCACCCGTACTGCAACCATTTATAACCTGTCATGAAATAGCGCATCAGCTTGGATATGCCCCGGAAGAAGAAGCTAATTTTGTAGGCTACCTGGCTGCAACCAGTATTCCGGATAGCCATTTCCGTTATGCAGCCCACTTCGATATGTTTATGTATAGTGTAAGGCAACTGGGTTACCGGGATACCACCCTCGCCAAAAGTATATGGAACCGCACCGTTCCCGGGGTTAAAGCAGATTATAAGGCCATCATCGACTTCTATGAACCCTATACAGGCAAAGTAGATGAATACTCCACCCTTTTATACGACCGCTACCTGAAAGCCAACAAACAAAACAAAGGCATCCGCAGCTACAGCGAAGTCACCACCTGGCTCATCGCCTATTTCAAAATAAAAGCTAAAAGCTAAAGGCATAAAGCCCAAAGCACCAAATCATCATCTCCTCACTAATCTCCGCCAGCTAACAGCTGTATCATCAGTTCATCATCAGCACATTCACACTCCGTTGCAAAATATTAAACGCAATCTCCGCCATCAGGTTTTCACGATCCAGCGTAGGGTTTACCTCTGTAATTTCAAAACAGCAGATCTTGCGGTGCTGCATAAATTTGGCGATCAGATCTTCGGCTTCCCGCTCCCGTAAACCATTGCTTACAGGTGTACCGGTACCTTTGGAAATAGATGCGTCCAGGCTGTCTACGTCAAAAGACACATAAATATATTCACAGTCGCTTAGGTAACGGAATACCGACCGGGAAATATTCTCCGGCCCTTTTCGTCGTACCTCGCTGGTGGTAATCACTTTCATGCCGTATTGCTTGATCAGGTGATCTTCTTCCTTTTCAAAGTCACGGAGGGAAATGAATACAATGTCTTCCGGCAATACCTTGGGGGCAATTTTGCCGATATTTTTCAGCGCATTCCACATCTTCGTGGTATTCTCATCGAGTTCATGCACTTTACAGTCCATATTGTCTTCTGCGATGGCGGTAGCCAGCGGCATACCGTGCATATTGCCGGAAGGAGTGGTATAAGGCGTGTGGAGGTCGGCATGGGCATCTATCCAGATCACACCGAGCTTGGCTTTGGGATGGGCCATCTTTAAACCGGCAATGGTGGCGCCGGCGGTACTGTGGTCGCCGGAAAGTAATACCGGGAACCAGTTGGCTTTCACCGTTTCACATACGCTTTTGCTGATGCGTTCGTACATATTAAAGGTGCCTTTGATCCTTTTGGCATAGGGCGACTCAATAGGTTCAAACAACAGCTTATTTTCCGTTTCAATTGCTTCGGTGGGGAAGTGCACAAAAAAGTTACTCATGAAGTCCAGCGCCGCAATCTTGATCGCATCTACTCCTAAACTGGCGCCACGGGTTCCTGCTCCTATTTCTGATTTAACTTCTATTATTTTAATATTCTTCATAAAGAGATCATTACAGGCAAGCTACAGGATTTTATGTGAACGCCCAAAGCCGCGGAACGTATAATGGTGAAAAATTAGCATATAATGGCTGAACCAAATCCAATACAGTAGCGTTATTGTAGCGATTTGTTCAATATTTTCCCGGTTCTGGTTGACAACGTTGAATTTTAATCGACCTATTTTTTTAGCTGCTGATTTATAAATAATTTGAGTGGATTACTTCTAAAATTATAACCATGGATTTTCAATTGACGGAAGAGCATCTGATGATACAAAAGGCTGCCCGCGATTTTGCTGTCAACGAGCTGTTACCAGGTGTAATAGAAAGGGATGAACACCAGAAATTTCCTGCAGAACAGATCAAAAAGCTGGGTGAACTTGGGTTTTTAGGCATGATGGTAAGTCCAAAGTATGGAGGAGCCGGATTGGATGCCATTTCATATGTACTGGCAATGGAAGAAATCTCTAAAGTAGATGCTTCCGCTTCCGTGGTCATGAGTGTAAACAACTCCCTTGTTTGCTGGGGCCTCGAAACTTTTGGAACAGAAGAACAGAAACAAAAATACCTGGTGCCGCTGGCATCCGGTCAAATCATAGGTGCTTTTATGCTGAGCGAGCCGGAAGCCGGTTCTGACGCCACTTCGCAACGCACTCTCGCGGAAGATAAAGGCGATCATTACCTGCTCAACGGTACCAAAAACTGGATTACCAACGGCAACTCCGCCAGCGTATACCTGGTAATGGCTCAAACGCACCCGGAAAAAGGCAGTAAAGGTATCAATGCCCTCATCGTGGAAAAAAGCATGCCCGGTGTTACCATCGGCGCCAAAGAAAATAAACTGGGCATCCGCGGTAGCGATACCCACAGCGTAATGTTCCAGGATGTAAAAGTTCCCAAGGAGAACAGGATAGGAGAGGATGGTTTCGGGTTTAAATTTGCCATGAAAACCCTTGCCGGTGGCCGTATTGGTATCGCTTCGCAGGCACTGGGCATTGCCAGCGGCGCTTTTGAACTGGCCGTCAAATATTCCAAAGAAAGAAAAGCCTTTGGTAAAGAAATATCCCAGCACCAGGCTATCCAGTTTAAACTGGCCGACATGGCCACCCGCATTGAAGCTTCCCGTTTACTCTGCTTCAAAGCCGCACTGGATAAGGATCATCACCGGGATTATACCCTCAGCAGCTCTATGGCGAAGGTATTTTCCTCCGAAACAGCCATGTGGGTAACCACAGAAGCAGTACAGGTACACGGCGGATACGGTTACGTAAAAGAATACCACGTAGAACGTCTCATGCGTGATGCCAAGATCACACAAATCTATGAAGGTACCTCAGAGGTACAACGCATCGTGATAAGCAGGTCCATATTGGGATAGAAGTCGGATGTCTTGTTCAGGATTAAACTGATTTTGATGATTAGAGTGATTTTTTTAATCTAAAATGATTTTGGGAGATATAAGCGAAAATTTTTTATCCGCCTATATCTCCCAAAATCATTTTAAATCAAAAAAATCAGCAATAAAAAATCAGTCTAATCATCAAAATCAGTTTAATCCTGGACAAGACAAATCAAAAAACCACTTTTCAGGGTTATCTTTGCCCGATGGCAATTAATTTAGAAGCATACCAACAGGTACTTTCCCGGCTGAAGCCCTATAATGCCAAACTGGTGGCCGTTTCTAAAACGAAACCAGCAGCAGATATTGAAGCTTTTTATGCAGCAGGACAAAGGATCTTCGGAGAAAATTACGTACAGGAATTAACCGAAAAACAGGCTGTTTTACCGGCCGACATTGAATGGCATTTCATTGGTCACCTGCAGTCTAATAAAGTAAAGTTTATAGCACCTTTTGTGGACACCATCCATGCCGTAGACAGTCTGAAACTGCTGCAGGAAATCAATAAACAGGCCGCTAAACATCAGCGGATCATTCATTGCCTGCTACAGGTGCATATTGCCGAAGAAGAAACAAAATTTGGTATGGATGAGCAGGAGTTACAGCAACTGCTTCAGGCTTATACTGATAACCCGACGGTTTTCTCATCCGTTCGCATTGCGGGCATGATGGGGATGGCTACCAACACTACCAACGAAACCCAGATCCGTAAAGAGTTCCACCAGCTCCAACAGTTGTTCGGGTCCGTTAAAACTAATTATTTTAACAACGAAACGTACTTTAAAGAACTGTCCATCGGCATGAGCTCCGATTACGCCATAGCCCTGCAGGAAGGGAGCACTATGGTGCGGATCGGCAGCCTCCTCTTTGGAGAAAGGAACTATTCACAAATGTAGACTTATGAAGAAATTATGGATCTTTTGTCTTGCAGGCATTGGCATGGCCGCCTGTAATGACGGTAACCCAACAAAAAATCTTGCCAATGGTGTGTGGCAGGCAAAACTGCACCGCGCTGACGGGGCAGACATCGTTTTCAATTTTGATGTACAGGATACTGCCGGCAAAAAAGTCTTATACGTGCTCAACGCTACGGATAAACTGCTGGTAGACGATGTAAAAGTAAAAGACGATTCCCTTTTTATTAAGATGCCTTTCTTCGATTCGGAGTTTAAAGCAAAATTCACCGGCGATAGTGCCGTGAAAGGTCTCTGGATCAGGCACCTGGCGGATAAAGATGTCAGCATTCCCTTCACCGCCATCGCTGGTAAAGCAGAACGTTTCCCTGTTAATACGCCCGCAGCGGCCAACGTTTCCGGCCGTTGGGTTACACAGTTCGCATCTGCAAAAGATAAAGACAAAAAACCGTCAACCGCTATTGGTGAGTTCAAACAATCCGGTAATGTTGTGCACGGTACTTTCCTGACCACCACGGGCGATTATCGTTTCCTCGATGGGGTAGTGGATGGCGATACCCTTCGTCTCTCTACGTTCGACGGCTCTCATGCTTACCTGTTTACCGCCCTTGTAGGGAAAGACAGTATCAGCAACGGCCGCTTCTTTGCCGGCATCGGCGACGGACTGGAAAGCTGGTCAGCTGTGAAAAATGATACCGCCAAACTGCCTGATGAGCGGACCATTGCCACTATGAAACCCGGTCAGCAACAGCTGGACTTTACTTTCCCGGACATGAACGGAAATAAAGTGAGCATAAAAGACGAACGCTTTAAAAATAAAGTAGTCATCATTACCCTCATGGGCTCCTGGTGCCCTAATTGCATGGACGAAACCGGCTTCTTGACCAGGTGGCATGAGCAAAACAAAGATCGTGGCGTGGAAATCATCGGACTGGCCTACGAGCGTACCACCGACTTTGAAAAATCGAAGAAAAGCCTCGAAAACTTCCTGAAACGCTTTGATGTAAAATATCCTGTGCTGATTACCGGCGTAACGCCCGCTGATCCGCAAAAAGGGGAGAAATCACTGCCACAGCTTACAGGTATTAAAGGCTTCCCAACCACCATTTTTATCAATAAGAAAGGTAATGTGGAGGAAGTACATACCGGCTTCTCCGGTCCCGGTACTGGTGAGCACTATGAAGAATTCCAGGCCGATTTTAACCGCCTGGTGTCCGGTATGCTGGATGCAAAATAGTCCCGGGTAGAAAAAGCAGTATTGATGCTTTTCAGATATTTTGGCTAAAATGATATTAATATAGAGATATTTAATAATTGTATAATATCTCTGAAAAAAGGCTAAATCCCCACTGGTATTTATTTTCCGGTGGGGATTTACTTTTTAATAAAATTTATTATTTCATTTCTTTCAATAAAGTTTGAAAAATACCAGAATGTAATTATTTTACTGCACCGTTTGACTTTTATAAATTCCATTATCTAATACGCTTATCTTATCCACCTGCCGGGGCAATGTCAACTCTGATGTTGTCCTGGATAGCGTCTCCTTCGATGTTTAACGTTATTGAAACTGATCCTTTCACTCAAAAAAAGCAGGTGGTTTTCTCTCTCTCATCATTTTTCTGATTATCATAATAACATTTCTTTAAGACCAACCTCATATTGTCATTGCCATACTGGCAAGGTATTTGGAAATTTTGTCTGCGAGTGTGAATTGAACTATGCACCCGAATCATTTGTTAAACCATAAAATCCACTAACTATGTCTACAACGAAATTTTTAGCAGGCGCTATAGCCGGGTTGACAACCGGATTGGTAATCGGATTATTGACAGCACCGGATAGTGGCGACAGAACCCGCAAAAAAATTAAAAGCACCGCAGACGATTGGCGTCATAAAATCAATGGCCTGGTAGGAAAAGGAGGAGAGGATTTATCAGAACTGAAAGAAGTATTCGAACACGAAATCACAGGTTTACAGGATGATGTTCGCGAACGTGTATTGAAACTGATCAACAAAAGTCAGGGAACATATAACAGGTTTAAAAGAGAGGCACTTTCCTGAGCTTTTAGCCATTAGCTTTTAGCAAATGCAGCGAAGAGCATGTAATGTGAGTCTTCGCTGCATTTACTAAAAGCTAAAAGCTACTTCAATATTTCCCCGGTTTCCATATAGTTCTTAAACCGCTTGATATCTTTTACAATCATGTTTTCAAACGCAGGATTCAGCAACCAGGCAAGCCCGGAGCCTACATAGCCTGCCGGTGGCCGGTAGGTAATCATCACATCTATTTCAGTGCCACCATTAAACGTATCACGAAAGGTTACCCTGCCAGCCGTTGCAATGCTGGAACCCGGTAACGACCGCCAGCCAAGAATTTCACCAGGTATCTCCTTTACAATCTCGGCATCCCATTCCAGCGTACCAATACCTCCCGGACCTTTTACAATCCAGTGGGAATGAAACGGATCATTCTCCTCCACTGACTGCAGGTGCTTCATAAATACGGGCAGATTGTTCAGCTGCCGCCAGAAATAATAAACTTCTTCTTTAGGATTATCTATGGTAACAGAGGTTCTGATGTTAACGGAAGCTGTATGTCTGTCGGGTTTTCGCCTGCCAAGCAATCCATTAATCAGGTCATTACCGCTAATACCCCGGTAAAGCAGGTAACCCGCTCCCAACAGCTTAAAGAAACTGCCAACGGGTCTTTTATCTACTTGGCTGATTGCATTTCCCAGCAACCAGGCGCCGGTAAAAATAGATACGATTCTTCCCTCAGGCGTTACGTTTATAATGTTGGACCCATCGTATAATGCCCCCCCTTTGGGCTGTTCTCTCAGATGACCATTTTGTTGTTGTGTTAAGGAATTCATATATACAGTTTGGGGAACTAACAGCTAAAACCCTGCAATTTTATATTAACCGAATAAGGTATTGATATTTAGGGAGATAGATATGCGGTTTGTCCATATCTCCTGTGGCGTATCCGGCACGGTGCGCAATTTTTTACACACTATCGGAAAGAAACCACTGTTGAGGGAAAGCGCGTATTATTGCCGGAAATAGCCCGTTTCTTCACCTGTGGAAATGTGAATTATATTCACCGTTGTTGTTCGCCTTGCATTTCTCTGTACTATCTGTTATCTTAACCGCCCAAATAAGCGAAATATGAAAAAAGCACTGACTGCGTTATTGTTACTGGCTGGTCTCCACAGCTCCGCCCAAAAGGAAGTGGCCCCCAATAAATGGCTGAAACTCTTTAATGGTAAAGATCTCAAAGACTGGGATGTAAAAATAACCGGACATGACCTCAATGATAACTTCGGTAATACTTTCCGGGTCGACAGCGGTATGCTCAAAGTGAGCTATGACCACTATGACGATTTCAATGAACAATTCGGACATATTTTCTACAAAAAGAATTTCTCCGCTTACCTGGTGGTGGTAGAGTATAAATTTACCGGAGACCAGGTAAAAGGCGGTCCCGGCTGGGCTTACCGTAACAGCGGTATCATGCTGCATGGCCAAACTGCTGCCAGCATGACCAAAGACCAGAACTTCCCCATTTCACTCGAAGATCAGCTGCTGGGTGGTGATGGTAAAGATCCCCGCTCTACCTCCAATCTGTGTACTCCCGGCACCAACGTAGTTATGAATGGTAAACTCATCACAGATCATTGTATCAGCTCTACATCGAAAACATATCATGGCGATGTATGGGTGCATGCAGAAGCCCTGGTATTGCGCGATTCAGTGATCAAACATATTGTGGAAGGCGATACCGTAATCGTATATAACAAGCCGCAGGTAGGCGGTGGCTCAGTATCCAATGGCCGCCCCGAACTGCTGAAAGAAGGACGCCTGATCTCAGAAGGATCTATCTCCCTACAGAGCGAAAGTCACCCGATAGCATTCAGAAAAGTGGAGCTCTTCGACCTTTCTCCTTATGTCAACGATCCTGTTAAGCTGAATAAAATCCTGCATTTGCTGCAGAACCGTCCTGGTGCAAAGAAGGGAAAATAATACCGCCATGATGCGGACGAGGGGGCCTCGGTGGTCTTGGCCGTCTTGGTGGCACACAACTAGTCGCCAACCATAAAGTTAAAAGGACCAGTACAGACAATGTGTTGCTTTTCATAATCACTTGTTTATGCTGATGAAATGGGGATACAAACGAATTGTTTTCCAGATGGATGATAATAAGGCAAATCCGATACCATTTTTGGCCGCTTTAGGCTACCTTTGGCCCCTCGAAAAAGCAGCATGGAAAATTGTACCCTCTATACGCACGAAACAGATATGAAGAAAGTGCTGATCCGCATGCGGGCGCACTTTGGAGAACAGGCAGTAAAGGTAACAGGACCGGATCATCACTGGGAGCAGCTGACCGTCACCTCAGGGAAGAAGCTACTCCGTAAAGGGAATACCCTCACCATCACCTGGCGGCAAAAAGCCATACCCGGTTATCAGCTAATACGTAACGACGATCCTGTTACCATTAACCTGCTCGGTATGTACGCCTTTGTGCAACAGCTGCCGGCAGAAAATACCATGCTGCAGGAGCGTTTGCTGGCTAAAGTAGCTACTATCAACACAGAAGTGCTGTTCCTTGCAGAACCATCCTTTAACGGCGATCTCCGCGCCGCCGTGATGGAGCTGGCCCGGGAACTGGATGGCTTTTTCTTCTGCGAAAAGAACTTCATCTTTAATACAGATGTTCAGGGATTCTGGGATAAAACGGGCGCGCTGTTACTCGATGTAAACGGCCATTCCACCGCTACCAATCTCACCGTTAATATCGATGCCGCTTACTTCGATCCCCGGGAAACACCCTCCGATGCTGCCAACAACAGGAAACAACGTAATATTCAACTGCTGAAGGACATGAACGTGATCACCTCCGCGAACCTGCCCGTTATCAGCGATGAAAGTCAAACAACATTACGGTCTGTTACAGAAGTAGCCAACCGGGTGGCAGTTCTGGCCGCTGTTAATACCGTGGCCTTTGGCTATCTCGACGGACCCGCTGTAATCAATTACCTGCAACAGCACCAGCTCTGGGAGGAAACCACCGACGCTGAAAAAGCATTCCTCCACGATCCGCGGGAAGATCAGAAAACAAAGGAAACATGGAAATGTGAAGATATCTGGGTGCTGCTCTGGGCGCTGAAAAAAGTGCCTTCCCTGGGTGAAATGGACGCGCTCTGTAACCTCGACATGGTACCGGAAGAAGCATTTCCTTTCAAAGGTCCGGGCTCAAGTCCCGCCGCCTTCCTGGCTGCTGCCACCGAAATGCGCAGTCCCGCTGAAATCCTCGATGCCAACGATCTCTACTATCGCGCTAACTGGGCCTGTGTGGATGCCCGCATAAAAGGTGAAAAAGAACCACTGCATCCCGGTATTGTATACGAAAGACATTATGCTCTGAACTGGTTGATTAACGGCTGACAGCTTCCAGGCGCTGCACCTTTTCAGTCAGCTGTTGCACCTGTTTGTTTAGCTGAATAATATACAGCATCTGTTCTTCTATTTTCTGTAACAGCAATTTGTTCATCTCTCCCAGATCTATTCCATCTGATTTTACGGCTTGCTCAGCAGGAATTCCCGGTAAATGCTGATGTTGCCCGATATACTTTTCTACTTCCTGTAAAGAAGGCAACTGGTAATCGGGATGAAATACAAAGTCGGCCCAGCTTTCCTGTGTTACCTTTACCCTCCGGCCACCAATGGTTCCTTCCACTGCCAGTTTGTATCCTTTCGGGTTAAGTGTGCCGATGCCGACATTGCCATCACCGGTCACTTTCATATGCACACCATCAGCATTCCGCAAAGTAAACAGATCCCAGGCAGTGCTGATATCGTTATCTACAAATAAGCCCCTTTTACTCGTGCCGGCTGGTTCTGCTGCTGCTCCCGGACCAATGAAGGTAACAGGTCCAAGTGATTTGGTAATACCCACAATGTCCACATTGCCGGCGTTGCTGATGGTTACTAATTTCCCTCTTGCGTTGCCGAAATTGAATCCTCTCCAGTCGGAGTTGTTACTAAAATTTACACCATCATCATTTGTACCAATGCTTAGGGTATAACCGGAACTGCAGGTACCGGTCGCAAACTGGAGCTGTTGCATGCCGTTTATAATGTGCAAACGCGCTGCAGCGCCTCCGGGAGCCGTACCTATACCTATATTCCCACCCGGGGTAATATTCAGGTCTGTACCTGTGCCGTCTCCACCCAGGTTAAGCCCGCTTGCACCAAGTCCATATAATTGTGCATCAGTCCTGCTTAAACCAATGCTGTAAGCGCTTCCTCCTTTACCGGCATCTACGCCCAGTTTAAAATCGCCTTTTACGTCGAGTAAAGCGGTGGGAGTGGTGGTACCAATACCAACAGATCCGGAAGGGGTAGGGAAAATGTTTTGGGCATAGGCATTAGCCGCTGACAACAGGAGCAGCATACCCGCGAGATAAATAGATTTCATGTACTGTTTTTGTATGATTTTTTATAAGGATAAAATAAAGTAGGCTACGGCCACTGCGTAATGTTCATCGGTTAACAATCAATATTACGGTGGGATTACAAACTACTACATGAAGATAGAAAAAATCCGGTTACCATAAGTTGTCCTTTTGGTAACCGGATCGAATAAAAAAACAAGATAAAAATAACATAATATCACTACCCGCTAAAACCCAAAAGCTTCGCGGATATACTTCACCGGCGCACTGCCATAGCTGAGGAACTTTTCATTAAAAGCTTTCAGGCTGTAGTGCGTATCTTCCCGCTTTTTGTACAATTCCCGGAGGTCAATAATTTCCTTGTACCCGGTGAAATAGCTGGTCAGTTGTACGCTGCTGACACTTACCCTTTTCCATTTGCCTTCTGCTTCTGCAGTTTGCTGGAACGCTTCTTTGGTCAGCAAATGAATGGCATCTTCCTTACTCATATCTTTCACATGTACACTATAGTCGAGTATGGTATTGCATACGGTGCGCAGGTTCCACTTGTACCACATCAGCCACATTTCCGGGGCATCTTTGCCATAGCCATTCTCCAGCATCATTTGTTCTGTGTATACGGCCCATCCTTCAATCATAGCGCCGTTACCCATCAATGATTTAATGAGGCTGGGCGATTGGTTTGCATATACCAGCTGCGTATAATGGCCGGGAATAGCTTCGTGTATGTCCAGTATCTGCAGAATATACTGATTGTATTCACGCAGGTAACTTTCTGCTTTTTCTTTTGGCCAGCCTTCCAGGCTGCCTACGTTGTAATAAGTATTGCCCCCTTTATCATACGGACCGGGAGCGCTGATGGAAGCACCGGCCACACCTGCCATATAAGCGGGTTCCTTACGTACCACCAATGGCTTGGATGGATCTATATACAATAGATCTTTCTCTTTGATAAAAGCAATCAATGCAGGCAATTGCTTTTCAATGGCAGATTGAAACTCTTCCGGTTTTACGTGTTGTACAGAAAGCGTGTCTATCATGCGACCCACGAGCTCCAGTGAGTCAGCAGGCATAGGCGCATTGCCAAAATAGGCAGGCCACAGCTTACGGCTGATCTTTGTCATTTCGCCGTGAACATAGGTCTTACGGGCCATCGCAGAATCATAGATCTGGCTGGCGGTAAAGCTGGATTGTATATTGAAATCAAATTTCTGATCGTACAGTTTCTTGCCCAGGCGGAAACTGCGTGGATTGGCCGGTTTCAGCGCTTTTAGCCAACCGGCGTAATCCCGTATAGCTTTGGCGCCGGCTTTGGCACTGACCAGCATGGCACTTTGTTCTGCTGCGGGGATGCCGGTTTTTTTCAATGAATCCGCAAAGTCTTTTTCAAAAACAGATAAGCCGCCCTGGTTCTGGTCTATGGCAAGAGAAGTCAGTTCAGGAACCGGATCTTTGATTTGTTTTTTAGCTGCTTCGTAGTAGGCCGGAATATTTTGTAACCTGGCTGCAAAGCTACGCAGCCTGGATTCCAGCGGTGCATAATTTTCATTTAATATAAAAGCAAAAGTATTGCTCACGTTAAAGGAAGAAGGATCCCACTCATTACTTTTCTCCTCGTTAATGCCCCACTGAACCGAATGCAGGTAGTTCTGCATCAGCCGGTAGTCAATACTGTTAGCATCGCTGAGCGCTTTTATATCAAAGGCTTTCAGAGAGTCCAGCTGCTGTTGCGCAAAAGTGAGTCTCGTTTGTGTTGTTACGCTGTCAGGAATTACCAGTATGGAATCATATTTATGATAACCAACGCTGGTGGCCCAATCCGGGTTTACTTTCCACAGGGCGTCTATAAACCGTGCTTCATATTGGCTGAAAGCATTGTTCAGCGTACTGTCTGAACCGTTTTTTTTGCTGTCACTGCTGCCATTGTTACAGGCCGCAAGGGCAGCAATGGCGGTGGCGCAAAGAAATAGTTTTCTCATGGGAATAGATGATTGTTGTGTTGGTGTGGTTGTTGTCAAAAGTCTGTGTAATATATATTAAATTATTTTCTTTATTTTTGCGGCTTATTAATTAAAACTGCAAACACTTGCGCCATGTAATCTCACAGGCATATTAACACATTCTTACTGCCGCTCTTTCCTGGAGCCGGCCTGTGAAACTATTGTTTAATTTAAACCCTGATAACATGGCAATTTCTCAAAAATATGGCCGTACATGGCATTATCCGTTTTCGCCGGGAACTACCAGTGATGACCGTATTCAGCATGAATACTGGCAGCAGCTGCAACAGATTGCTGTGCTGATCCATACGGAAAAACTGGACGGAGAAAATAACTGTCTTTCCCGCCATGGCGTGTTTGCGCGCTCACATGCAGCGCCCACTACTTCACCATGGACGGAAAGCATACGCCGCTACTGGCAAAGTATAAAGAATGACCTCGGTGAGCTGGAAATTTTTCTGGAGAATTTATACGCGGTACACTCTATTGAATATAGAAACCTTGACCATCACTTTTATGTATTTGGTATCCGGGAGGGCGACCGGTGGCTGAGTTGGGAGGAAACGCATTTCTATGCGGCTCTGTTGGACCTGCCGGTGGTACCGGAAATAAAGCGTATAACGCCACCGGCTACACGTACGCTGTTTGAGGAGGATACCCTGTCGCTGGTCAACGGCCGGGGCGCCTTTGAACCATATGATGTGCATACAGGGAACCCCGCTACTATAGAGGGGATCGTATCCCGTAATGCAGCTTCCTATGCGGTAAGCGATTTTGCAGACAACGTGTTTAAATATGTCCGTAAAGGACATGTAAAAACAGACCAGCACTGGACCCGTCACTGGCGCCGGGCTGGGTTAAATAACGAAGGAGGTAACTATGTGGCAGCTAAGTGAAAATAAAGACTGGCAATGGCTGGAGCATAACTTTGATTGGGTGCGGGTAATGCAGGACGTGCCCCAGGACCCGCGCCACCACGCAGAAGGCAACGTGGCGATACATACGCAGATGGTATTGTCGGCGCTCGTGCAACTTCCCGGTTACGCGGAGCTGTCGCCGGAAGACCAGGAGCTGCTGTGGACCGCAGCCCTGCTGCACGATGTGGAAAAATACAGCACCACCATCACCGGGCCGGATGGCCGCATTACATCTGCGGGTCATGCCCGGAAAGGAGAGGGAAGGGCAAGGCAGATCCTTTACCGGGATGTGCCCGCGCCTTTCGCCGTACGGGAGCAGGTTGCCAAACTGGTGCGGTATCATGGCCTGCCGCTATGGGTATTCGAAAAGCCGGACCCGGGGAAAGCGGTGATTACCGCCAGTCTCGAAGTAAATACCCGGCTGCTGGCGCTGCTGGCCCGCGCCGACGCATTGGGCCGTATCTGTACTGATCAGGCCGACCTGCTGTACCGCCTCGATTGCTTTGAAGAACTGTGCCGGGAAAACGAGTGCTGGGGCCAACCCCGCGTCTTTGCCACGCCCCAGGCGCGCATGCATTACCTGCATAAATCCGGTACTTCGCCGGACTATGTGCCCTTTGAACAGCGGCAAACACCGGTGATCTTGATGAGCGGCCTGCCAGGGGCCGGCAAGGATACCTATGTGCAGCAGCATTATGGGGATTTGCCGGTCATCTCACTCGATGATATCCGGCAGGAAATGAAAATAAAGCCAACGGATAAAAGTGGGAATGGTACCGTGATTCAGGCTGCAAAGGAACAAGCGAGGGAGTATCTGCGCAACAGGCAGACGTTTGTGTGGAACGCCACCAATATTACCCGGCAAATGAGAGAACAGCTGATCAGTCTTTTTACAACCTATAATGCGGCTGTAACGATTGTATATGTGGAAGTGCCTGCAGCGAAGTTGTTACAGCAAAACCGGCAAAGAGAAGCGATAGTGCCACTGCCGGCAATGGAGCGCCTGATCGCCAAATTGGAAGTCCCTTCCGTGATTGAAGCACATGCGGTAGAACTGAAGGTATAGCGCTGAAAGCCAAAAGCTATTAGAGCGAATGATCAGAGCGGAATACCCGCCTGTGTCATTCGCTCTAATAGCTTTTGGCTTTCAGCTGTATGCCTTCCACCTTTTAAAATTCGTTCCTCCACATCATGCTCTCCACAGGCTTGATGGTGCGGCCATTGTATTTGGCATTACCTTTTTTATTGTAGAAAGTTTCTACTTCTCCTTCTACTACAAAATAGATCAGCTGCCCGATCGGCATGCCGGCGTATATGCGTACGGGTTGGGCACAGGAAATTTCCAGGGTCCAGGTATTGCAGAAGCCTACATCTCCTTTACCGGCGGTGGCATGGATATCGATCCCCAGGCGGCCGGTGCTCGATTTGCCTTCCAGGAAAGGTACGTGGGCATGTGTTTCGGTGTACTCTTCCGTTACGCCCAGGTACAGCGTACCGGGATGTAAAACATATCCTTCTTCCGGTATTTCGAAATGATCAATTTGATTGTGTTGACGGGCGTCCAGTACACGGTCTTTGTAAGTGGCAAGGTATTTACCCAGGTGTACATCATAGGAATTGGTACCCAGATATTTTCGGTCATAGGGAGCAATGACGATAGTGCCTTTTTCAATTTCCTCCAATATCCGTTTGTCTGACAAAATCATGCTTAGGTTCGTTTAATTTTAGTGAGCTGTGTGTTTAAGTAAAGTAAAAAGCTTTCAGCTTCCCACAAAAGCTGTTTTTTCTGCTTTTTTGCTTTAATTTGGCAAGATATGCCATTAATACGAACGATACAAATTGATCCGGAAACGAGACTGGGTGTATGGAAGATAACAGAGAACGAAGACTTTTTCCGGGAGAAGGTAAACATCAGCCCGTCGATTCATCATCCGCATAAGCGCTTACAGCATTTTGCGGGCAGATACCTGTTACAAACGCTTTTCCCGGAATTTCCGCTGCATCAGATTACGGTGACCAATAGCCGGAAGCCGGTGCTTGTATGTGACAGCCACCATTTTTCCATTTCACATTGTGGCGACTACGCAGCTGCCATTGTAAGCACCAGGGCGGCAGTAGGCATAGATATTGAAGAGGTGAAGCAAAAAATAGAACAGGTATCGCATAAGTTCCTGGCCCCGGTGGAAAGATCGTTTATTGACCCCGCACATGAGCTGTCTCATAAAACGATCTGCTGGAGCGCCAAAGAGGCCATGTTTAAATGGTATGGCCATGGAAGTGTTGATTTTAAAGAGAATATGCGGTTACATCCCTTTGTTTATCAGCAGGCTGGTTTCATTACTGCCGATTTTAACAAACCGGATTCAAATACGCGGTTATATTTGCAATATATTATGGAAAATGACCTATGCCTGGCATGGACTCATCCTGCGTGAGGAAAGGACTTATTAAGCACTGTTGCATTATTTATGAAGATATATTTACTCGGTTTTATGGGTGCCGGAAAATCCTATTGGGGTAAACAACTGGCAGATCACCTGGAACTACCCTACTATGATCTGGATGAAGTGATTGTAGAAGCAGAAGAAATGGCGATTGCCGATATTTTTTCTACCAAAGGAGAAGATTATTTCCGGGAGAAGGAAAGTAAACTGCTCCGCGAGCTATCAGCACAGGAAAACTTCCTGATCTCCTGCGGGGGCGGTACACCCTGTTTCCAGGAGAATATGGATTTTATGAATGAACAAGGCATCACCATCTGGATCAATCCATCGGTAGAAGCCATGGTGGAAAGATTACAGCGTAAGAAATTCAAACGTCCGCTGATAGCAGACCTGGAAGACGAAGACCTGGCCGGGTTCGTGGAAAAGAAAATGGCGGAGCGTCTGCCCTTCTATCAGCAATCCAGACACATAATTTCATCGGATAATATTTCATTGGATACCTTTACGCAAAATTTATAGCATGCATAAAAGTTTTTTAGTTTGGGCGGCGGTATTTGGCGCACTGGCAGTCATTTTAGGTGCATTTGGTGCACATAAACTGAAGGAGCTTGTGCCTCCCGAAACCGTATCTACTTTTCAGACAGGCGTAACTTATCAGTTCTATCACGTTTTTGCTTTAATAGCTACCGCCATCCTCTTCGCGCATCTCCCCGGAAGCGCACTGGTATGGGCCGGCAGATGTTTTATTATCGGTATCATTTTGTTTTCAGGCTCCCTGTATGCGCTCACCATGTTAAAAATGACGGGCAACGTAGGACTGAAAGGCCTTGGTATCCTTACACCCATTGGTGGTGTATTCTTTATAGCCGGATGGGTGAGCCTCCTGCTCGGCGTGTTAAAATTAAAAGCATAAGAGGATCGTATATGTATAGAGGATTTTGGGTGTTGCTGCTGGGAATGCTGACCGGTGCCTCAACAATGGCACAGGACAATACCGGTATTGCCGGCAAATGGTACGGTACCTTTAAACGCTACTATGGCGACAAATACCGCATGGTAGTAGACCTGGAAAAAGACGGCGCCGGGTATAAAGGCAATGTGGCATTCCCCGACCTGTCCACTGATGAAACGTTCGAACTGGAAACGGTCGTTTACCGGAAAGACACCCTGCTGTTACGTATCGACGGACTCAGATTTGCTTACACCGGCGTACGGGATCCCGCCACCCAGCAGTTCAAAGGCATCTCCAGCTTCGGCGATGAAGAAGCCCAGGTAGACCTCGGACGCAAGGAAATAACAAAGGCAGATCTTTATAAAAGACCACAGGAGCCCAAACCGCCCTATCCTTACTACACAGAGGAAGTGAGGTTTAACAATATAAAAGACAGCGTTTCCATTGCCGGCACCTTTACCCGCCCGGCAGGCATGGGCAAGTATCCCGTAGTGGTAATGATCAGCGGATCAGGACCTCAGAACAGGGACGGGGAAATGGCCGGCCATAAGCTGTTCCTTGTACTGGCCGATTACTTTGCCCGTAACGGGATTGCTTCATTACGATATGACGACAGGGGAGAAGGAAACTCCACCGGCGACTACGACAGTGCCACCATCTACGATTTTGCGCATGATGTGAGCACTGCCATGGGTTATCTGAAAAAAAGAAAGGATGTGGACCCGCTAAGCATCGGCTTACTGGGTCACAGTGAAGGCGGAATAGTGGCGCAGATCGTGGCGGCTAACAACCAGGGGGTGGCGTTTGTAATATCCATGGCCGGCATTGGCGTGAACGGCCGTCAGCTGATCGATCAGCAAATGGCTATCCGGCAAAGCATGGCAGGAAGATCCGATAGCTTTATCCTGGCCGACCGGCAAAGAATGAAAGCTTACTGGGACCTGCTGGCAAGCGATAGCGACATTGCGGTGATCAGACCCAAAGCGGAAAGTATTATCCGCGAATTGTACCGCGGCTCCGATGAAACAGTGAAAAAAGAAATGACGGAAGACGAAATGGTACGCAACGCGCGTTTAAGCCCTGAAGCAATTTCTATGCTGCGTTATAATCCATTAACGTATCTTAAACAGATCAAATGTCCGTTTATGGCGATAAGCGGCACAAAAGATATACAGGTCGATGCCACTACGAATCTGAATGCAATTCAACGTGGATTGACCGAAAATGGAAATATGCTGGTAACAATCCGTAAGTTTGATGGATTAAACCATATGTTCCAACGTTGTAAAACATGTACAGCAAACGAATACGGAGAGCTGGAACAAACCATTGATCCCCTGGTGCCGGAATTTATAGCACACTGGATTTTACAGTTGCCATAGTTCACCGAGTCCCAAATAGCTTTTAGCCTTTAGCTTTTAGTCTTTAGCTCATAATCCGCTAAAGACTAAAAGCTAAAGGCTAAAAGCTACAAGCTAAAAGATAATTATGTCCAGGAATAAACTGAAAACAGAAAAACCGGAAAGCAAGAAATCCAAAGGCCCCTCACCAAATCCTGATGTGTTGAAGCAAGACAAGGAGCCCGAGGTAAAGGTAAAAGAGCTGGTGAAAGATGAACGTACCCACAAAGTGATGGGTGTGTTCTTCCTTTTGCTGTCTGTTTACTGCTTTATTGCTTTCACCTCCTATCTTTTTACCTGGGAAGATGACCAGGATAAAATATTCCATTACTCCACCCGGGAGCTGTTCTTTGGCGATGTTAAAGTAGATAACCTCCTGGGTCGCCTGGGCGCTTATGTATCCCATAACTTCTTTTTTTACGGCGTAGGCATTGCGGCCTACCTGTTTTGTTACTTCTTTTTTATTATCGGTATTAACTTCATCGTGGGTCGCCGCGTTTTCCGCCTGTGGCGCAACGTAAAGTATATTTTGTTTGGCCTGCTCTTTATCAGTATGGCAATGGCATTTGCAGTCGGTGGCGGCGATTTCCCCTGGGGCGGCGCTTTGGGCGATGCCCTGAATAAGTGGACCACTGGCTTTGTAGGTAAAACCGGTACAGCGCTCTTACTGCTCGTTGTCGGATTTTCATGGCTGATCTGGAAATTTAATTTCGACTTCAAATGGCCGGAAAAGAAAATAAAACCGCCGAAACCCGTTTCTGCCGCAGCTCCTGCCGCACCGGTAGCTCAAGCCACGGCTACTGCCGCACCTGTTGCCGCCGTTAAAGACGATCCGCGTAAAAACGGGTTGAAAGGAGATGGGGGGGTAATGGTGATCCCGCCTCATGAAGAAGAAGAAATAGAGGAAGAAGACCTGCCACCCATGCAGCTGGTGGAAAGGGAGGATATTACCGTGATTCCCTCTCACGCACCATATATGCCGCCAGCGATGCCGGATGCAACAGCACCTGCTGAAATGGAGGAAGATACAATAGCGGATGAGGAAGAAGAGGAAGAAGATCCGGGACCATTGTTGTATATAGAAGAAACACCGGAGCAACTGCCAACGCCGGGCAACAAAAAGAAAAATGAACCGCAGGAAGTGGCTTTTGAAATAAAACCTACTTTCCAGGATGAGGAAGACGAGATAGAGGAAATCCAGCCGTTGAGACCAGTAGAGCCGGTAGATCCCTACGATCCTTCCCTGGATCTGCGCGATTATAAATTCCCGACACTGGATCTGCTGGAAAACCACAACGCCGACAAGGTAATTGTGCAGGACACATCAGAACTGGAGAAGAACAAAAATCAGATCATTGATACCCTCAAAAACTACGACATCTCCATACAAAAAATAAGTGCTACGGTAGGTCCTACGGTTACCCTGTACGAAATAGTACCGGCTGCCGGCGTACGTATTTCCCGTATCAAAAACCTGGAAGATGATATCGCCCTGAGCTTATCGGCGCTGGGTATCCGTATTATTGCCCCCATTCCGGGCAAGGGTACGATTGGTATCGAGGTACCCAATGTAAAGAAGACCATCGTTTCACTCAAAAATATGCTGGCTTCGGAAAAATTCCAGTCCAGCACCATGGATCTGCCGATTGCCATTGGTAAAAAGATCGATAACGAAAACTTTATCGCCGACCTGGCCAAAATGCCTCACCTGTTGATGGCAGGCGCCACTGGTCAGGGTAAATCCGTTGGTATCAACACTTTGCTGGTATCGTTGCTATATAAAAAGCATCCTTCCCAGCTGAAGTTCGTACTGGTAGACCCCAAGAAAGTGGAGCTCTCGCTGTATAAGCTCATTGAGAAACACTTCCTGGCCAAATTGCCGGGTGAGGACGATGCCATTATCACCGATACCAAAAAAGTAATCCATACTCTCAATGCCCTGTGTATTGAAATGGATCTGCGTTACGACCTGCTCAAGGAAGCCGGTACCCGTAACATCCGCGAGTATAACGGCAAGTTCACCCAACGCCGCCTGAACCCGCTGAAAGGACATCGTTACCTGCCATTTATTGTACTGGTAGTGGATGAGTTCGCTGATCTGATCATGACGGCCGGTAAAGAAGTGGAAATGCCGATTGCCCGTTTGGCCCAATTGGCCCGTGCGGTGGGTATTCACCTCATTATTGCCACTCAGCGCCCGTCCGTAAACATTATTACCGGTACCATCAAAGCCAACTTCCCGGCCCGTGTGGCCTTTAAGGTATCTTCCAAAATAGATTCCCGTACCATCCTCGATATCGGCGGCGCCGAGCAGCTGATAGGACAGGGGGATATGCTGGTTTCCTTTAACGGGGAACTGGTACGTTTACAGTGCGCCTTTGTGGACACGCCGGAAGTAGAAAGCGTGGCGGAATTCATTGGTAACCAGAAAGGTTATCCTGACGCATTCCTGCTACCGGAATATGTAGACGATAAGGACCCCGACGGCAAAGAACTGAGCATCGCCGACCGTGATCCTTTGTTTGAAGAGGCTGCACAGGTAATTGTGACCACCCAGCAGGGCTCCACCTCTTTATTACAGCGCCGTATGAAACTGGGCTACAACCGCGCCGGCCGCCTGATGGACCAGCTGGAAGCAGCCAACATCGTAGGCCCCAATATGGGTAGCAAGGCCAGGGAAGTGCTGGTGAGAACAGAGAGTGAGTTGCAGGAAATCCTTAATAATTTGTTATAATATGTTAAGGGGATTGGAATTTATTACCCTTTTTCAGGAAATATGCTGAATTTTGCAGCCTTTAAAAGACCTACACAGCTTACCGGCATGGCATTTGTTTTTGCTGGTTAGCACAAACTAAAAAAAAACTACGATGAAGAAATTTGTATTAACAGGAATGTTGTTGAGTGGTATCATTTTCAGCGGCATGGCTCAATCTAAGGGAGCTTCCGACCCAAAGGCTAAAACCGTTCTGGATGGTGTTAGTAATAAATTCAAATCATTAAAAACAGTAGTAGCTAATTTTATATTGAAAGTAGAAGGCGCCAATAACAGCGTAACAGATTCCAAGAAAGGAACCGTTTACCTGAAAGGTGCTAAATATAAAGTAACGCTGCCCGGACAGGAAATCATCAGCGACAACAAAACTTCCTGGACATACGCTAAAGATGTAAATGAAGTAACTGTAAATAACGTGGATCAGAGCAGCGGCGCCATGACACCGGCCAAGCTGTTTACCAACTTTTACGACAAAGACTATCTGTACAAACTGGAAGCAGAAACAACAGAGAAAGGTAAAGTATTACAGAATATAGAACTGACGCCTACAGATAAGTCTAAGAACGTATTTAAAGTGATCGTATCCGTAGACAAAAAGAGCCAGAGCATTGCAAAAATGAAAGTTTTTGAGAAAAACGGTAACCACTACACGTACGAAATCACCAACTTTACACCAAATACCAACCTGAGCGACGCTACCTTCACCTTCGATGCCAAGAAATATCCTGGCGTGGAAGTGGTAGATTTAAGGTAAGCCTAACACATAGAGCATAAAGCGACCGAAGCGGATAAAATAGCCGGAGTAGTTAAATACTACGCTATTTTATCCGCTTTGGTCGCTTTATGCTTTATGCTTTGCGCTTTCTGCTTATTTATTTACCTTTGGCAAGTTCAATTTAAAATTAAATAATATGGCATACGACGTAATCGTAATTGGTAGTGGGCCCGGCGGATATGTGGCTGCTATCCGCGCTTCTCAGCTGGGATTTAAAACTGCAATAGTGGAAAGAGAGAGCCTGGGAGGTATCTGTTTAAACTGGGGCTGTATTCCAACCAAAGCTTTATTAAAAACTGCACAGGTATTTGAATATACACAGCATTCAAAAGACTATGGTATCACTGTTAGCGATGCGCAGGTTGACTTTGAGGCGGTGATCAAACGTAGTCGCGGTGTTGCTGATAAAATGAGCAGGGGCGTTCAGTTCCTGATGAAGAAAAATAAGATTGATGTGATCATGGGCAATGGAAAGGTAAAGTCCAAAGGCCAGGTAGAAGTTACCGATAAAGATGGTAAAGCTACTGTATACGATGCAAAACACATCATTCTGGCTACAGGCGCCCGTTCACGCGAACTGCCAAACCTGAAAATTGATGGTAAAAATGTAATTGGTTACCGCGAGGCAATGGTGCTGCCAAAACAGCCTAAATCCATGATCGTAGTTGGTTCCGGTGCCATTGGCGTTGAATTCGCTTATTTTTACGCTACACTGGGAACTAAGGTAACTATCGTTGAGTTCCTCCCACGCATTGTGCCGGTAGAAGACGAAGATATCTCCAAAGAGCTGGAAAAAATATACAAAAAGAAAGGTATCGAAATCATGACCAACGCTTCTGTTGAAGCAGTAGAAGCCGCTGGTAATGGTGTGAAAGCGAAAGTAAAAACACAAACCGGCGAAATCACCCTGGAAGCAGATGTGGTACTGAGCGCGGTTGGTATCGCAGCTAATATCGAAAATATCGGTCTGGAAGGACTGGGTATCAAAACCGATAAAGGCCGTGTACTGGTAGATAAATATTACCAAACCAACGTTCCGGGCGTTTACGCCATCGGCGACATGGTACCTGGTCAGGCCCTGGCACACGTTGCTTCCAAAGAAGCGATCGTTTGCGTGGAAGCCATCGGATACAACGAAAAGAAATACGCACACAAACCGGCAGCTATTGACTACATGAACATCCCGGGCTGTACTTATTGCGCTCCCGAAATTGCTTCTGTTGGTTATACTGAAAAAGCAGCAAAAGAAGCCGGTTACGAAGTTAAAGTGGGTAAATTCCCATTCTCTGCTTCCGGTAAAGCTTCTGCCGCCGGCGCTACAGAAGGTTTCGTAAAAGTGATCTTTGACGCTAAATACGGCGAATGGTTAGGTACCCACATGATCGGTGCCAATGTAACTGAAATCATCGCGGAAACAGTAGTAGCACGCAAACTGGAAACTACCTACCAGGAAGTACTGGATTCCATCCATCCGCACCCAACCATGAGCGAATCTGTAAAAGACGCCATAGAAGTTGCTTACGGAGAAGCGATCCACCTGTAGTCGCATCATATTGTAAATACGTAAACAGCCGCTCTGATCTGATCAGGGCGGCTGTTGTACTTTTACCGGCAGCTACCGGGTAACCATTTGCGGGGAGCCGGCCCACACTGGGGTCACTGCTGCTTTACAAATTGTTTCGAAAAAATACGTTGACTATCTACATAAATGCTGCAGTTAAAAACACCATTTGGTAGTTGCTGTACAGGTACGATTTCCTGTCCGTCTTCCAGGTTGCGTTGCATCATAACGCGCCCGCTCATATCTGTGATCACCATTCTCCTGCTGCGTGCCTGCGCATCTAAGATATAGAGTTGCGTACTCACCGGGTTGGGAAATAGCAGGATGGTATTATTCAGGAATATACTGACAGAAACAATGTCCGAATAAATAACTGTTCCATCAATGGTTTCAAGTCGTACCCGGTATCGTGGCAGTCCTTCCGGCGGATGCTCGTCCAGGAAGTTCAGGTTCAGGGCTCCGCCCATTTGTTGCTCGCTAAGGGTGATCCAGCCCCGGGCCGACCACCGTTCCCAATACAGCTTGCTCAGGTGCCAGTTACTTCCCAAACCAAGAGAAAGCAGAACTTTATTATCTGTTGTTTTATCAGCCAGCAGGCTTTGAATATAGCATCCCGTACCTTGTTGTGTATAGTCAATGGCATAACTGCGAATCCCTGTCCAGCCTGCCGTTGCAATGGCGCTTACTGCGAAGTACAGCGATGTGGCAGTTGCTTTGGGAATAAACACAAATGTATCACGGACCTGGCTATACGGAATTAAAGTACTGTTGCCCATGGTATACAACTGGTAAGCTGCAGCCCCGGGTTGCGGGTTCCAGTAAAGCAATACGGTATCCTGGCAGTTAAAGCCCACCTGCATGGTCAGTATCGGTGAAATATAAGCCGGAGAACTGGTAAAGGTGGTATCAGGCAGTGTTAACTTAAACTGTACCTTCTCAAAAATATTGGGTGTAAGCCAGTTATACAGGCCCTGCTCCAGTGGAACATTTTGTGCGATGGATAGCCAGGTTTTACCACTATCCCGGCTATATGAAATATCGCCATTGCCGCTGTAGGTGGTTTGCCATTGCAGTGCTGCATTTTGTTTGGCTTCCAGCATATTCCCTGCTGCAGGATACTGCCATTGAAAGCTTTGCAAGGATGTAAATTCATAAGCCAGGTGAAAGCGTTGCAATGCGGTGGCAAGCTGCCGGCCCTTTACATGGATGCGCAGTCTGCCTGCTACGGGGCGCTGGATACTGATTTGTTCTGTATTGTTGATACTGTCCCTCCCGCGTTGTGCAATGGCAGCCAATGAATCTGCTGCCGGGTAAGTGCTGAGTACCCAGGGTAGCCAGGTGTTATTGTCGGCCGAAACAGCTGTCAGATCCAGGTCGTTTACCAGCGCTTTTACTGCGTTTACGCCTGCTGCCGGGTCGTTCCAGCATAATGTTATTTTTGCCTGCGCCATACCCGCCGGTACATTGATATCAAAGGTGACTTCTTTTCCTGCACTTACTTCCCCGCTCAGCACCCGGTTTTCCTGTAGCGTCCGGAGGGCGCCCAGCGCGTGCAGGTAACCATATCCATGATCATAAGATGGCTGTACCCCTGCCGGACGAACAGCGCTGTTGATCATAACGGCTTTGATAAGAGCGGAAGAAGGAAGGGTGCTATGTTGTTGCCGCCATGCGTCCTGCAGCAGGGCAACAACGCCCGATGTAATGGCCGCTGCACCAGAGGTGCCATCTTCGCCGTAAGCGGCTATTTCAGGCTTTATACGGCCATCATAGGCAGGCCCCCGGGAGCTCAGTGCTATTATTTTGGAGGCGCCGTCTGTACCACCGGCCACAATTACATTTTTAGCCTGTTTAAAGTTGCCGGAGAGATTGGCATAACCGGCAAGGCCCTGGTATCGCCCGGCCGTAGAGGTAGTATTGCCGATGTTGCCGGATGAATATACATGTACAATCGTATCGGCTTCCTGTATGTGCTGATCATAGGCTACCGCTTCGGCGCCGTAGTAATTTTCTATGCCTGTGCCATATGAATGATTCTGCACCGTAATACCGGATTGTGTATAATAGGCATCATCATCCGGAAATAAACTACTGTTATAATCAGCAGAACTCAGCTTTACTTCCGGCGCCACACCCAACCCTTTTTCTCCACTGTTGCCGGCGCCGCCAATCAGGGTGGCCATCACAGACGCATGAGAACTGCTCTGCGCTGAGCTATACGTGGAGGGAACATAGCGCCCGCGTAAATCAATATCGGTGGTATCAAAACGATCCTCTTTAACGGAAACGGTTATACGTTTTCCGTGTACCAGCGGAAATTGCTGTTGCGCTATCGTGATACGATTGGCAGTAAGATTGCTGGTATTGATAATGATTTCAGGGGAAGGCCGCCGGATAGTGTTGGCAAAAATTACTGCCGGCTGACTGATAAATGCCTGCCAGTCTTCCTTTCTGACCTTCGCTATTACAACGGTAAACCGGCTCGAATATTTTTGTATCCGGGCATGTGCCGGTTGCTGATGTGCCAAACAGGCCGCCTGTACGGCAATACTGTCATTGTTACCGGCGCTTTCCACCTGTTGCAGTAAGGCAGGAGCGGCTTTGTAATTACTGTTGGCGGCATAGCAATACAATACATTGCTGTCAACGGGCAACTGCTCCAATACATAATGGTACCGGGTCAGCGACTGTAATAATCCCCACCTGCGCAGTGCAGATGACGACGGCGCCTTCCTGAATTTTACCAGGAAGGGCGGTTGCCGGTGCTGAGTGGAAAAAGTGTCTGCTGCATATCGTTTCAAAATGCTATCGGTTGAAATTTTTTGCTGCCCGGTAGCGGTGTAACTGTAGCATAGCATCAAAGTCAGCAGGGGCCATATTTGGAGGGTTCTTCGCTTCATGCAGGATGGGTGGCAACAGGTCAGTGATTTTGATTTTAATGTTGAAACTTAAAGCTACTGTATTTAGGTTTTCGACGCAATTTTATACGGGTAAAAACAAAATATTTTTTTTAAGTAAAACGAAAGTTGTAATATTGAAACAGGGAATCCTAACACTAGAAATTCAACAAAATCTGAGCAATCTAAACAACGATCTGGAAGGGCCATTTCACAACAATGGTAGTTAGTAGAGCAAGTCTTTTCGCCGGGATTAACCGGTATTACTAAATCATCGCCAAACCATTAAAAAGCCTGATGCTATGCCATCATGGTGATTATAGCTATTGTATGCATCCAAAAACGAGAGCACACTTACCGTGGTTTTTTGGAAAGATAAACAAAGCTGGAGCATTGTATTTGCGGCCATAAAGCCGGCAAAGTCGCCGTGTGTAAACATCTGCGGAAGTCTTTGTTGTGATTTATACAGCCAAAAATCATTGCGGTTTTTTTGTCATTCTTGTTAACAGTTGCCCGTTTAAAAAAATGGGCGATGCGATATCTTTTTTTAAAACCAAAACCAAAATTTGAACTATGAGAAAACAAACACTTCCTGTCCTTTGCTGTGTGGCAGCAACTTTCCTGTTTGCGTCCTGTCAAAAGAATGGCGCGCAAAAAGAAGAAGTAAAGCCAGATCCCGTATCAGCAGAGGTGTTAGCCCAGATTAAAGCCAATGGATTCAGCACCGACAACGTGGTGAAAACCGAAGATGGCTATCTTGTAGAAAATGACATCCTGTTAACAGCAGACCAGCTGAAACAACCAGTTGTCAGCCCCATTCTCAGGATCGCTAAAACAGAACAGTACCGCACCAATTATCTGGTAAGTGCACTGCCCCGCGTAATCAAAATTAAAGTGTCCAACCTGGGCACCGCATTTGTTGCCGGAACAGATACGGCGATTGCGCGTTACAACCGACTCAATCTGCGTATTACCTTCCAGCGTATTACCAGCGGTACCGCTAATATTACCATCAGAGGTTTCAACCAGGGACCAAGTGGTGGTTATATCACATTAGGATCTTCCGGTTTCCCAACCAGTGGCGGTAATCCTTATGGCACCATTAAAATGAATACCAATCAGTATGCCTACGGATCTAATCCAAACGTATTGTATGTGGGTTCTGTAATTCAGCATGAAATTGGTCACTGTATTGGTATGCGCCATACCGACTACATGGATCGTTCTTACAGCTGTGGTGGTAGCGCCGTAAATGAAGGAGATGGTGGAGTAGGAGCGGTATTTATTCCTGGTACCCCATCTGCCCCGGATGCTAATTCATGGATGCTGGCCTGCTCTAACGGCGGTAACCGCACCTTCAACGCTAATGATATTATTGCACTGAATTATTTGTATCACTAATCGTTGCATGAGTTAATCTGCTAAGGTATTTCCGGTGCCTGGAATTTTTTGATGCTGGAGCAGCATTATTGCGGGATCTCTCTCCCGTAATAAATACTGTTGTCGAAAAATTCCGGCCCGGAAATACTGTTTGATATAAAACGACATACCTATTTTCCGATACATCTTACCGGTTCGTCTATAATTTTTGTGTTTCCTCCGCATTACTGGAATCTTTAGTACAGATCAAAAAAATAATGCGATGGAAAACACCCGGAAAAAATTCCTGAAACAACTCTTAATCAGCGCTACAGCTGTTCCTGTATTGATAAACGCTTGTAAGAAAAGCGACAGTACAGATCCTTCCAAAGATAATAGCAGCGGCGGTTGTACTGTATCTCCATCGGTTATACCTGTAATTGTAAAGAAATAGCATACGCGCCATTACCTTCACTGATCTGCAACTCATATTTGTCAGGGTATAAATGATCCAGTCTTTGCCTGGTATTGGAAATACCAATACCGGTGCGGCTGGTATCCGGTGTTATCCGGAATAGTTTATTGCTGCAATAAAAATGTATATGATGTTCAGATGTATTCAGCAGGATATTGATCTCTGACGCTTCATGATTGCTTACCCCGTATTTGAACGCGTTTTCAAGAAATGGCAACAGCACCAGTGGGGCAATGCAATTGATACCAGGGCTGCCGGTAACGGAAAAGTTGACCTTTGTTTTGGCGGTAAGCCGGAGCTTCTGCAGGTCAATATAATCACGTAAACAATCTATCTCGCTTTCCAGCAGCACATAGTCATCCCGCGTGTATTCAGTTACATACCGAAGCATATTGGAAAGCTTCATGATGCTCATGGCCGTATTTTCATTACGCGTCATGGCGAGCGAATAAATATTGTTAAGGGTATTGAACAGGAAGTGCGGATTGATCTGGGCTTTCAGAAAGGAAAGTTCTGCCTGGGTTTTACTGGTTTCTGCATACAGTGCTCTTTTTTCGGTTTGGCGCCAGCGACGGGTGGTTTCAATGGCAATGCTCAGGGAAATGGTCAGCAGGAAAAGAAAATCACTTACCATATCCACTTTCACAGGTGGTCTGCCAGGTGGCCGCCCGTTTTCCCCCGACTCTGGCGGCATAGGCGGGCGCTGACTCATTTCCCTGCCCGCATGCGGCATTCGCCTGAACAGGTGATCGAAAGGCTGCATATAGTTGACCATGATCAGCAGCAGCAATACCGCGAGGAAGTACAGCACATACTGCTTCCGGAAATATAGCTGCGGAAAAAGAAAAATTGTATGGAAATAGAACAATGCTACATAGGTTACCAGGAATACCAGGTAATCTGCTGAAAATAAGAGGGAGAGTGCTTTATGGTCGCCCGTTTGCCCGTTGATAAACAGCAGCGGTAAACTAAGGCATATCAGCCACCCAGTGATGTGAGCTATTACTACCGAAGATTTTAACCGGAACATTTGCGACAGATAGATATAAGAATGAAATTCAGGTAATCCGTCCACATAACGCGCGTGATCTCTCTAAACAGCTGGTTTATGTCGATGAATCACAGGAAACACAGGGTTATCTTTTCCTCCCTCCCCGAATTATAGTAAATTGCCTCTTTTATAAAAAGAATATCAGATATGTTGCAACGAATCGCGAAACCTGTGCTGCTGTTGGTACTCCTTGTACTTGCGCGGCAGGCTTATGCCACGGAAGGGATGTGGCTGCCACAGCTGCTGTCCGGCCTCAATGAAAAAGAGATGAAGGGAATGGGCATGAAAATTACCGCTTCAGATATCTACAATATCAACAAAGGCAGTCTGAAAGATGCCATCGTAAGCTTTGGGGGTTTTTGTACGGCCGAAGTGATCTCTGAACAGGGATTGTTGCTCACCAATCACCACTGCGGCTATGACGCCATACAAAAACACTCTTCCCTGCAGAATAACTTCCTTGAAAACGGTTTCTGGGCGAAGTCGGCGGTAGAAGAACTGCCTAATCCCGGTTTGTTCGCCACCTTCATTGTGCGCATCGACGATATCACCAAAGCCGCCCTTCAGGATGTGAAACCCGGTATGAGCGAAAGGGAACGGCAATCGGTGATCGACAGGCGCCTGAATGATATTAAACAAACTGTTCGCCGGGAAAGCTGGCAGGACGTAATGATAAAACCATTTTATGAAGGCAACCAGTATTTCCTGTTTGTAACAGAAACCTATCGCGACGTACGGTTGGTAGGTGCCCCACCTTCTTCCATCGGTAAGTTTGGGTCAGATACAGATAACTGGGTGTGGCCACGTCATACGGGCGATTTTTCGATGTTTCGGATCTATGCCGGTAAAGATGGTCGCCCGGCGCCTTATTCGAAGGATAACGTGCCTTTAAAGCCCAAATATGCGCTGACCATTTCCCTGAAAGGCGTAAAGCAAAATGACTTTACCATGGTGATGGGCTTCCCTGGCCGTACCACGGAATACCTGCCTTCTGAAGCCGTAAAACAAACGGTGGAAGTACTGGATGCCGCCAAAGTAGATATGCGGGACGCCGCCCTCAAAATCATAGATGGCTACATGCGCAAAGATGAACAGATCAAAATACAGTATGCCGCCAAATACGCCGGTACCGCCAACTACTGGAAAAAATGGATGGGTGAAATGCAGGGCGTAAAACAAACCAACGGCATCGGCAAAAAACTGCAATATGAAGATAACTACCGGCAGCTGATGGAAGCCAACCCGGTATGGAAACAGAAATACAGCGGCGTGCTTGATTCACTGAACCTTTACTATAGCCAGGTACAGCCCTATGCACAGGCGCGCGACTATTACAGCGAACTGGTAAAAAATGTGGAGTTATTTACCGTAGGCGATCGCTTAATCACTTTCCTCAACGATGTACATGAAAGAGGAGAGGGGCAGTATGAAACCATGCGGGAGCAATTCCTGGCGTCTATGCAGCCATTTTACCAGAACTATAATGCAAAGGTAGACCACGACATTTGTGTGAGTCTCACGAACCTCTATGCCAAAGCAGTAGCCACCAGGTACGCCGGCAGCGAATTTGCACAGATATGGCAGGAGCATAACCGCGACGGCCGCACCTTGTCTGATAAACTGTATGCCCTGTCCGGTTTAACATCTCCGGAAAAATTAAAAGCATTTGTACAGCAACCTTATAATACAGTAGTGTCGCAAATGTGGACTGACCCCGCTACCCGCCTGGTGATGGCCATGCGTAAAGGATTTGTGGACAATGTAAGCAAACCGCTGGCAGACATACAAGCCAATATCAACAACCTGCAGCGCACCTATATGCAGGCGCAGATGGATGTGATGAGCAGCAAAAAAGCTTTTTACCCGGATGCCAACAGCACCCTTCGCGTAACGTATGGTAAAGTAGATGGCTACAATCCGCGCGATGCTATTCACTACGACTTCTACACCTACCTTGATGGGGTGATGGAAAAGTATGTTCCAGGTGATTATGAGTTCGATGTACCTGCAAGACTGATTGAACTCTATAAGAAAAAAGATTATGGCCGTTACGGCGTAAACGGTAAAATGCCCGTTTGCTTTATTGCCTCCAATCATACTACCGGCGGCAACTCCGGCAGTCCAGCGCTGGATGCGCACGGACATCTCATTGGTCTGAATTTCGACCGTACCTGGGAAGGTACCATGAGCGATATTAATTTTGATCCTGCTATCTGCAGAAATATCATGGTAGATATCCGTTATGTACTTTTCATCATAGACAAGTACGCCGGATGCACCAGGCTGATTGACGAGCTTAAGTTCCAATAGCGCATTAGTCAAAATGCAGCGGGGTTTCTTTGCCAGGGAGTTTTTCTTGCCCAGGATTAGACTGATTTTGATGATTTTCAGGATTACTTTTAATTTTTACTTTTTTGATTTAAAAAGATTCGGGAAGACTTTAGCGAATACACACGCTAAAGTCTTCCCGAATCTTTTTAACTCAAAAAAGTAAAAATCATCAAAATCATCAAAATCAGTCTAATCCTGGGCAAGAAAAACTCCCTGGCAAAGAAACCCCACTGCATTTACTAAAAGCTAATGGCTAACAGCTGCTTTGCACTCGTACACGATCGAGCTGCATCTGTCCACTGTTTTCAGGCCTTTCCTGTAGGAGCGGAACCCATGGAAGAATCCCTGCAGCAGGCGGCTTTTACCTGTTTTACATTTTTCGCTGAGCAAGCTTACATAGAAGCCGTCAAATACCATCGGATGTTTTTTTACCAGTTGGATGTGGTGCTGTGCTAAGAGCTTTTCCATAGCGCCCGGTGAAAAATGATAAAGATGTCGCGGCACATCGTAGGCTGCCCAGTATTCTTTGTAGTAGCCGGCATCGGAAGAAGTATAGTTGGGAACTGCAATCAGCAGGGAGCCACCGGGTTTCAGCAGGGTACGGATATGATCCAGGTACCGGTGCAGGTCATGTACGTGTTCCAGTACATGCCACATCGTGATAGCATCAAACTGTTGTGGCGCCAGCGTATACAATTCTTCTATCGGGAGTGCGGTGATATTATAGATGTCTTTTGCATTGCGGCGTGCATTTTCGTCGGGCTCAAGACCGGTAACTGTCCATCCGCCGAGCTGCATATAATGCAGAAACGCGCCGGTGCCGCTGCCGATGTCCAGTAAGGTACCCTGTTTGATACCAGCAGCATTGCGCACCCAGTTTTGCTTGGATCGGAGTGTGATCTTTCTGACGCTGTGGTATAAACGGTTGATGAGGCCCTTTTTTGTTTCAGAATGCGAAATATATTCCTGCGACTGGTAATAACGGCCTATATGCGCGCCGTCGGGTACATTTTGTGTAAACCGGCCGCCACAGCCTCCGCAATGAACAATATGGAAGGTTTCTTTTGATACAGTATAGTCTTTGGCGTCCAACGCTTCATGTATCTGTGCAGAACCACAAAGCGGGCAGTTGTTGTGATAGATTAAACTCATTTGATTGTTGAATACGCTTATATAATTATTTATACTCTCCCCATACTTCTCTCAGTATATCTGCTATTTCACCCAGTGTTGCCAGGTGTTCCACCGCTTCCACTACCAGCGGCATCAGGTTTTCGCTGCTGCCGGCTGCCTGTTTGATTTTTGTCAGCGCCGTTTGTACTGCGGCATTATCGCGTCTTGCACGTAATGATTGCAGCCGTTCGGACTGTAATATACGGATGCTGTCATCGATACGGAAAACTTCCGGCGCAGTTTTGTCTGCCGCTGTAAATTTATTGACACCGATGATAATTTTTTCATTATTTTCTATTTCCTGCTGGTATTTGTATGCGCTACGGGCTATCTCATCCTGTATAAAGCCCTGTTCTATTGCGCTGACCGCGCCTCCCATGGCATCTATTTTATTGATCAGCTCCCATGCTTTGCTTTCTACTTCATTGGTGAGTGCTTCCACATAAAATGAACCCGCCAGCGGATCCGGGGTATCGGCTACACCGCTTTCGTAGCCAACAATCTGTTGAGTACGCAGTGCAATGCGGGCCGCTTCTTCTGTAGGTAACGATAACGCCTCATCGTAGCCGTTGGTATGCAGTGATTGGGTGCCTCCCATAGTGGCTGCCAGCGTTTGGATGGCTACCCGTACAATATTGTTCTGTGGTTGTTGTGCGGTCAGTGTGCTGCCACCGGTTTGGGTATGGAAGCGCAACATCTGTGCTTTGGGATCTGTGGCGCCCAGTGATTGGGTGATGTGCGCCCACATCCGCCTGGCTGCACGGAATTTCGCTACTTCTTCAAACAGGTGGTTGTGTGCATTAAAAAAGAAGGAAAGTCTTTTGGCAAATACATTGATATCCAGTCCTTTTTCCAATGCAGCTTTCAGATATGCCTTCCCGTTAGCCAGCGTAAAGGCGAGCTCCTGCACTGCATTGGCGCCGGCTTCCCGGATATGATAACCAGAAATAGAGATGGTATTCCATTTGGGTACCTCTTTGCTGCAATAGGCAAAAATATCTGTGATCAACCGCATGGAGGGTTGCGGCGGATAAATGAAAGTACCCCTGGCGGCGTATTCTTTCAGGATATCATTTTGTATGGTGCCGGAAATTTTTTTCAGGTCGGCGCCTTGCTTTTTGGCGAGCGCGATATAAAAGGCCAGCAGTATGAAACCTGTGGCATTGATGGTCATGGAAGTAGATATTTGTTCGAGAGAAATATCCTTAAATAATATTTCCATATCCTCGAGGGAATCGATGGCCACTCCTACTTTGCCCACTTCTCCTTCCGACATCGGGTGGTCGGAATCGTAGCCGATCTGGGTGGGTAAATCAAACGCCACACTTAATCCCATTACCCCCTGACTTAACAGGTAATGATAACGCTTATTTGATTCTTCTGCGGTACTGAACCCTGCGTACTGCCGCATGGTCCACAGTTTATCGCGGTACATGGAAGCGTGTATGCCCCGGGTATAAGGAAAGCTGCCTGGGTGCTCTTCCATAGCTACCGGCTGGGTGTACAGCGGCGCTATGACGATGCCCGAATCGGTCTGAATGGTTTTTTCCATAGTATCTAAAACTAGCGTTGCAATGTTACATAATTATTATGGTACTTCGCCGCTGAGAAAAATATTGATAATTTGTGTGAAAGTTGGCTGGCTCTTATGATCATTTATTGTTTATTAGGCATTACCCTTGTGCTGGGATTATATAGTTTATATCTTGTCTGGAAGGCGGGAAGCAGGCCGTTGCCGGCTACTTTCAGCTATTTGTTGCTGGGGCTTACACTGGCGGTGTTTCTATACCTGTACGGTACCTGGGTATATCTTTCCATTTATGCCGGTTATATTTTTGGCGGTTTATTACTGCTTTGCTGCGCCGCTTATGTACTGCGGAAGCACGACCATACGGCCAAACCAACGCCGCGATGGAAAAAGCGGAGCAACTTTTTTTTGTCGGCCGTTTTCAGCCTGTTCAGCATACTTTATTTTACCGGTACTACCGGTAAACCGGATACGGTGGCGTTGTCGCTGCCTTTTAAACCAGGTAACTATTTTGTGTTGCAGGGAGGGAAAGGATTACCCACCAATGTTTTTCACTTTAGTTTAAGGGGCGCGGTGTATGCGATGGATATCGTAAGACTTAACAACAGCGGGGGGCGCGCCAATAAGATATTCTCCCGTAAACTAACAGACTATGAAATTTTCGGCGATACTGTTTACGCGCCTTGCGACGGCCTGGTGACAAGGGCTTACAGCAGCAACCCCGATAATATCCCACCAGCGATGGACAGAGGTCCGAAAAATACCAACCAGGTATTGCTGGAAACGCCCGGTTATTACGTGTTTATGGCACATCTTAAAATGAACAGCGTAGTTGTGCATGAAGGGCAATATGTAAAACAGGGACAAGCCCTGGGTTGCGTTGGCAACTCGGGCTTTAGTACAGAACCTCACCTGCACATACAGGTACATGCTAAAACCGCCGGCGTTCCCTGGTACCAGGGAAAACCGCTTTACATATTGTTTAACGGAAAAGGGTATCTGCTGAATGAAGTGATCCGCGCGAAGTGATTATCTCATCAGGCGTTTTGCTTCTGCATTAATGATCTGTGAGGTCAGTTCCGCAGGAGATTCGCCGGCCTGTAAAAAAACTTCCAGGATTTGTTTGTTCAGTTCCATCGCAGGCGCATCAGGCGGCAATTGTACTGCTACCTGGTTGATCACTGAAATGGTTTGTTCCTTTAATGTTTTTACAGCTTCCCAGGTCATGGTAGATACGTAGATTTGTTGGGTAACATTATGTTCGTATTCTGCCTTGATATTTTGCACCATCGCAATCTGCATGTCCACCGCCAGCAGTCCCGGCTGATAAATACGCCCGATCAGGCTTTGCGGGGTGATGCGATCTACATATAATGCCATTCTTTCGTATGCCTGTAACTGTAACGGCAGGATGGCGGCATTTACGGGCGCCGGTTTATCTTCCGGAGCGGCGCCGTCCGGCTTATTTTTTTTGAATAGATCTTTTATCGTCGGATATATGATAGCCAATGCTCCAATTGCAATCGCCACATACAATAATTTATTCACATCCATCTTTATACGTTATTCACACAAATATATAATAATTTATATATAATTACGAATTGCGAATTACGGAGTAACAGGTAGTCCGTAATTCGCAATTCGTAATTTCCGCTTACGCCAGTTTTCCCAGCCAGGTTCTCATTCTTTCCACGCCTTTTTCCAGCTTATCCATACCGGTGGCATATGACAGGCGGATACAGTTGGGTTGCTGGAATGCGGCACCGGTTACGGTAGACACATTGGCTTTGTGAAGAAGGAACATGCAAAGGTCATCTGCATTTTTGATATGCATATCTTCATATGACTTATTCAGAAAAGCGCTGATATCGGGAAACATATAAAAGGCGCCTTCCGGATCGTTAACTTTTAACCCGGGAATGGTTTTCAGCGCTGCATGGATAAAAGCGCGACGTTTTTTGAATTCCGCTACCATTTCCACCGCAGTGGTCAGGTCGCCGGTAAGGGCGGTAACAGCGGCCCGCTGGGTGATAGAGCAGGTGGCAGAGGTAAACTGGCTCTGGATTTTATCGCACGCTTTGGCAATATCCAGCGGCGCAGCCATATAGCCCAAACGCCAGCCTGTCATGGCAAATCCCTTGCTCAACCCATTGATAATGATAGTACGGTTGATCAGATCTCCAAACTGTGCAATGCTTTCGTGCTTGCCTACATAGTTGATGTACTCATATATTTCATCGGAAATGATAAAGATTTCCGGGTGTTTGGTAAATACAGCCGCCAGTCCTTCCAGCTCTTCCCGGGAATATACCGATCCGGTAGGATTGCAGGGAGAGGAGAACATAAACAGCCTGGTTTTAGGCGTGATGGCCGCTTCCAGCTGTGCAGGCGTGATTTTATAGTTGTTTTCAATGCTGCAGTGAACAAATACCACTTCGCCCTGGCAAAGACTCACCTGTTCTGAGTAGGTTACCCAGTAAGGAGTGGGGATGATCACCTCATCGCCTGGATTCACGATACTCAGCACAGCGTTGGCCAGGCATTGTTTGGCGCCGGTAGATACCACTATCTGTTCCGGCGTATAGTCAAGACCGTTATCTCTCTTCAGTTTATGTACTACTGCCTTTCTTACATCCGGATAGCCAGCCACCGGTGTATAGTGTGTAAACCCTTCATCAATCGCCTTCTTGGCGGCTTCACGGATATGTACCGGGGTATCAAAATCCGGCTCTCCGATACTAAGGTCCACAATATCTATACCCTGGGCTTTCAACTCGCGGCTGAGTTTAGCCATTTTAATTGTTTGAGGCTCGGAAATCCTTGACAGCCTTTCTGCTAGTTGATTCATATCTTAACATTGTACCGGAACAAACCTACAGAAAAAAAGTAGATAATACATGGAAAGATGATACCCGGCTGTTGTACAAACGCAGAACGGGCCGTAACCACGGCCCGTTCTGCGTTTGTAAAGGTATATTTATTCACATAACGGCGACGGCCCAAACAGCTGTGGTGCTGCATGGGCCGTTAGTATAATAAGCTGATTGCTGTTAGTATAAGCTGTAGAAAGCGTTGACAACCGGTTTGTCTGCGCCTGTGCTACCTTTGGTACCTGCCAGGTAAATCGTGTAGAAATTACCGGGAACAAGCGAAGTAACACCGCTGGTTTGTGAAGACAAACTAATATTGGCGATCTTATTTTTAGTACCTGCTTCGGTAATCGTGATCTGGTTGTTGATGCTGAAATTGCTGAACAGCGTGAAAGTGCTGGCACTGCCAATCTGCGACTGTGTGAAAGAAGTTCTGTTACTATCTATCTTTTCACCATTCTCACTGCCAATGTACACATCAACCGGACCTGCGTTTGCACTCAGGTTTAAGAAACGGATACCGATTTTAGAGGTGCTATAGTTGGTTTGATCTGTTTTGATGAGCGCTGATACCACTGGATTGGTACCCCAGGTGAGGTAGGTATAATACTGGGTAGAATCAATATTATAAATGCCGGTAGTTGCAATAAGGCTATCTGCGCCTTTTTTCTTCAGGTCAAATTTGTGTGGACCGCCATAAACGGAATACCGGGCAATGAAATCGAACTTAATGGTGCTGTCGCTTATTTTCTGATCGTTATCATAAAAAATAGGGGCAACAGACAGGGCGCTGGTAGATGCATTTTTGATAATGATCTGGGCCATTGGCCGCTGAGGTGTAACATTGCCGTCATTTTTCAAGCAGGAAGAAAATCCGATTACTCCGGTCAACAGGGCTACTACGGCCCATACGCGATTTTTCTTGGTTAGCATTTTGTGCTCAGTTTTTAATTGTGTTATTGATCAGTTGTTTTTTCTTCATTAAAATTAAAACGGGAAAGATCCGGTAATATTTTCTTCTTACGTTCCACTTCCGCTGTGTAAATCACTTCTCCTAATGCCTTCAGAAAGGGTTTACCGGTTTCTTCAAAAGCTTGTTGGTCGTCTCCCAGGATGCCACTTGTATTTACAAAGATGCTGGCAGATAATAAGAACTCGGTTTTGCTGGCAAAATCCACAATATAAGCGGTATCCGTTAAAAAGCCGTATGCCCATCCGGGCTTATTGAATATCCTGATGTGTTCCGGGATATGGCTGTTTTTTTCTCCTCCGTACAGCAGGAACCTTGTGTATGCCTGATGATATTGCTCCGGATCATATAACGGATCGGTTGACTCCTCCGGATATTGCGACATACTCCGATATAAAAAACGATAATCTTCTCCAGTTAAACGGAAACGCTGCGCATTTGTTACAGCCTCCGGAAAAATTATGCTCCGGAGGATATTATGTAAGTGGATAAGGGGGAGCTTATTGCGATGCGAGAAGTTCATGGGGCTTTGCTCCAGCTTATCCAGGTGGTTGTAAAACGCCTTGCCGGCAAAATCCCGCCGTGGAGGAAATATGAGGCCACTATGCTGTGCCGGTTGCTGGTAAAGCAGCACGTTGCCGGCCTGGAACCGGATCCCGTTGGTTTGTTTGTTGTCGGCCTCATAAAGGGGCAATCCTACCCGGTGCCGGATTTCAGCCTGATGATAGCCCATTTCCCAGAGCCGGCGGTTAAAATGTTCCTGGCCAATAAGCTCGTACAGGCGGTTAAAGGCGTCGTTATCACTGACCAGGAATATTTTTTTGATGTAATGGGCTACAGAAGGCAGTCCGGAGGCGGCTGACCGGTCCTGACGCACCCCGGTATTGATGCCTGGTAACGGCTCCGTATAAAAAGGAGTACCGGCATGAAGCCCCGGCACCTGTAAATCGTTGAGTTTCTCCAGCGCCAGCGCTGCGGCCGGTAACTTTACCGTAGAGGCAGGGTAGAAGTAGGTGTCTGGCGGAACGCCATAAAAAAAATCCGTAAAATGAGGCTGCTGCTGTACATCCCGGTCTATCCGGGTAAAAATTACCTGTAAACGGTAAGATGATGGGTCGCTGAAAACGGCACCTAAACGGCTTTTTTGACTTTTCAGCAAAGCTTCCAGAAAATTATCTGTTACCGGATAATGTTGGGTTTGCATATATTTGTCGTTGTTATTGATTGTAAAGCAAAGAAATAATATTAAAAAGACCAGAATCCAGGATCAGCAGATTTGCAAAAAAGTATGCCAACCGACCTTTAAACGCAGGCGCATACTGATTTTGCGCGTCTTTTAACAAGGACTTTAATATATCGATTTAAATTCTATCTTTGCAACTCTTAAAAATTTTTTTTATAAACCCGAAACAAACAGTATGCAACTTAAAGGACTGGTAAGATTTTTTGCCATCGCACTGATCCTTATCTCTTTGTACCAATTGTCCTTCACGTTTTTGGTGCGGAACTATGAGAAGAAGATAGAGCAGCAGGCCGAAAACGATGTGGCCAAACAATACCCTACACCTGAAAAGAAATATCCAGGCAGTGCAGAACTGCAGGGCTTCTACTCAGATACGCTGAAAGGGTTTATTAAACAGAGGAGACAAGAGATCGTGGACAGTACCAGCAGCAAGCAAATTGCAGGTTTCCCGTGGAATGTCACCTACACCAAAGCCAAAGAGAAGGAGCTGAATCTCGGTCTGGACCTGGTGGGTGGTATGAACGTTGTACTGGAAGTAAACGTGGAAGACGTTATCCGCGCTTTATCCGGTCAATCCAAGGATGCTGCATTTAACAAAGCGCTGGAAAGGGCAAATGAGCTGAAAAAGACTAACCAGGCCGATTTTGTTACTTTGTTCGGTCAAGCATACGCCGAAGTAGCACCTCAGGGCAAACTGGCCACTATCTTTGCGAACGCTTATCAAAAAGATATCACCTTCAATTCTTCCAATCAGCAGGTGCTGGACATGATCCGCAAGGAATCACGTGTTGCCATTAAAAATACCTATATCGTACTGCAAAAACGTATTGATAAATTCGGTGTGGCACAACCTAACATCAGCCTGGACGAAAACAAAGGCCTGATTTCCGTGGAACTCGCCGGCGTTGATAACGCTGCCCGTGTACACAAATACCTGCAGGCAACCGCCAACCTCGAGTTCAGGGAAGTGTACAAAAACAGTCCGGAATTTTTCCAGAATGTACTGATGCCGCTGAATGAAGCCATCAGGAATTCACTGAATACCACACCTGCCGCTCCTGCGGTAGATACTGCCAAAGCAGCCACCACTACTGCCGCTGCTGATAAAGCAGATACCAGTAAAGATGGCAGCCTGACCCAGTACCTGTCAAAAAGCGATACCGGTAAAAATGCCAGCAAAGAACTGCAGATCAAAGAACAGCAGAAACAAAACCCGCTGTTCATGGTATTCGCCCCGAACGCTGATCCTCAGTCAGGTACCATTTATCCTGGTCCGTCTATCGGCCGGATTTTACCAAAAGATACCGCTATTTTCAACCGTTACTTGCAAATGCCCGCTGTACAGGCTGTACTGCCTAAAGATGGCGTGATTGCTTTCGGTCCCGAAAATAAAGAAGATAAACATGGCGCTATTGCCGTTTACCTGCTGAAAGTAAATCCTGCTAACCCTGCACCACGTGTAGGCGGTGAAAGGATCGTTGATGCAAGACAGGATATGGACCAGAACAATCAACCGGAAATCAGCATGACCATGGACAACGTAGGTGCCCATGAGTGGAAAAAGCTGACCGGTGAACTGGCGCCAAGCAATCCTAAAGATCCTGCTACTTTGAACTATGTTGCAGTAGTACTGGATAACATCGTTTACTCTGCACCTTCCATCCAGGGTGAAATTGCCGGTGGCCGTTCTTCTATCAGTGGTAGCTTTACCATTGAAGAAGCCAATGACCTCGCCAATATCCTGAAATCCGGTAAAATGCCGGCTCCTGCACAAATCGTTCAGGAACAGATCGTAGGACCAACCCTCGGCGCTGAATCTATCGCTGCCGGTGCCAAATCCTTCATGATCTCCTTCGGAATCATTTTCGTACTCATGCTGGTGTACTACAACTCCGCCGGCTGGGTTGCAAATATCGCACTGGTGCTCAACCTGCTGTTTACCTTCGGTATCCTGGCTTCTATGGGCGCTACGTTAACAATGGCCGGTATCGCCGGTATGGTACTCACCATCGGTATGGCCGTGGATACCAACGTAATCATCTTCGAAAGGATCAAGGACGAACTTACCCATGGCAAGTCGTATCACGATGCGGTGGCAGACGGTTACAAACGTTCCTATGCACCGGTGCTCGATGGTCACGTTACCTCCCTGCTGACTGCCTTCATCCTGTTTTACTTCGGTTTAGGTCCGGTACTGGGCTTTGCTACCACTCAGATCATAGGTTTGTTCCTGTCTCTGTTCTGCGGTATCCTGGTTTCCCGTATGGTAACTGACTTCTGGATGAAGAGAAAAAGACACTTTGAATACTTCACACCAATTTCCCGTAAAGTATTTAAACACGCTGCATTCGACTTCGTAGGTAAACGTAAATATGCATACTTCATCTCTGCAGTAGTAATGGTAGCAGGTGTTTCTTCCTTCTTCCATGGCTTCGACCACGGTATCGATTTCTCCGGTGGACGTAACTATACCGTTCGCTTTGAGCATGCGATGAACCGCGAAGAAGTGGCAGATGTACTGAAAAAAGAATTCGGTTCCGAAGTATTCGTTAAAACCATCGGCAGCACCAACCAGTTGAGCATCACTACCGCTTTCAAGATCGAGCAACAGAGCCTCGCAGTTGATAAGGAAGTGGCAGATAAATTATACAATGGTTTGAAGAAATTCTATGATGCAGGTGTAACACCGGAGGTATTTGCTTCCCGTTACATTGTAGGATCGCAGACCGTTTCACCAACCATCTCCGACGATTTACGCGCCGGCGCCGTAAAAGCGACGATACTGTCTATCGTGGTGATCTTCCTGTATATCCTGTTACGTTTCAGCAAATGGCAGTACTCTATCGGTACTATCTTCTCCCTGCTGCACGACGTACTGGTAACACTGGCAGTATTCTCCTGGTGCAGATCATTTGTACCGTTTACACTGGAAATTGACCAGCACTTTATCGCTGCGATCCTCACAGTGATCGGGTTCTCCATGAACGATACAGTGATTGTATTTGACCGTATCCGTGAATACTTCAAAACAGGTGCACATGGCCGTAACAGGGATGCCGTTATCAATAAAGCGATCAACGACACCCTGAGCCGTACCATCATGACCTCCCTGACAGTGTTCCTGACCATCCTGATATTATTTATCTTTGGTGGTGAAGTAACGCGTGGTTTCGCCTTCGCGATGCTGATTGGTGTGATCACCGGTACTTACTCTTCTATCTTCGTAGCTGCTCCGGTACTGGTTGACTTCGACAAGAAGAACCAGCTGGCAAATGAAAGCGATTCAATAGAAGTAAGCGCTCAAAAAGCGGCGCCTGCTACCAAATAAGAGATAACTGAAATAATGTTTGATAAATAAAAACCTCCTGGCTTGCCAGGAGGTTTTTTATGTGAAGCAAAAAGAGGTAATAAACTGTCTATTTCCCCGGGTTTCTGAAAACAAAGCCCGTAGCAGCATCACCCTGCTGATAGTCGATTTCCATGCCCATCAGGTACATTCCATGCGCTTTTTTCATGATCACCGATATGCCGGCAATGTCAAAAATGTCGTCATCTTCCATTAAAGCGTCAAATCCCAGCATATAAGCCACACCGGAACAGCCTCCGCCCTTAATACCTACCCGCAAATAAGGGGCTTCGGTAGCGCCTTGTAATAATTTTTTCACTTCTTCCACCGCACTGGCTGTCAGCCGGATGGGGGAGTTATTCACCTGGTCCATTATCCGTTTTTTATCAAAGTTAGTGTAGCTTTTAGCAGATGTTGATTAATGTGCTGCCGCCAGCGTCAGCAGCTCCTGGTGGAGTGCCAACACCTGGGGAATCACCATATGCTGCTCATCGTTGTGTATAATATAATCGCTCAGCCGCATTTTGATGGTTTCATCAATTTGCTTGTAAATGCGTGCCAGTACTTCGTTACGGGTTACGTTGTCCCGCTTCATTACGCGATGTACCCGAAGTGGCTGTGGCGCAAATACAGCTATTACTCTATCAAGATGGTGAAAGGATTCCGTTTCAAAAAGCAGGGCGGCCTCCTTTAATACGTAGGGCGTATGCTGTTGCCGGGCCCATTGGTCGGAATCGCGGATGGTGGCAGGGTGTACCAGGGAGTTGAGGATGGCCAGTTTGGCCTTGTCGTTAAATACAATGTTACCGAGATATTTGCGGTCGAGCACGCCGTTTTCATCATATACCTCATCCCCGAAGTGCTGTATCACCTGCGCCTTGAGCTCGGGGTCACGCACAAGGATATCTTTCGCCCTTTCGTCCGCATAATATACCGGTACGCCTAACAGCTCAAATATTTTGCTGACGGTGCTTTTGCCGGAGCCGATACCCCCGGTGATTCCTATCTTTAACATAACCCAATTTAAAAAAGAATTACGAATTAGGAATTACGAAGGTGCCGGTAGACAAAAAGCGAATGTTGATCTCGCTAATATCCACCGGCACCTTTGTAATTCCTAATTCGTAATTTCTTTATTTGGTTTCAGCCAGTTTTTGCTGAGCCTGGGTATATTCCATGCTAATGGCAGAACGCTCAATGGTGAAGCTGGTGCCAGGACTAACTTCCATCAATACGGTGTTGTTATCATTCATTTTTTTAACCTTACCGTGGATACCGGCGATGGTAACGATTTTATCACCTTCTTTCAGGTTATCGATAAATTGTTTCTGAAGTTTCGCTTTTTTAGTCTGTGGGCGAATCATGAAAAGCCACATCACGACAATCATACCACCGAAAAACAGGAAAGAAATGTAGGAGTTTCCACCACCTTGTCCACCTGCCGGAGGCGTCATTAAAAAAATGTTCAGGATGTTCATCTATATTGTTTTAATAGTTTAATCAGGTCTATTTGGTAATAATATTACACTGGATTTTTGGTCCTACCACATAACCATCACTGTTATTGATTTTTACAGAAATCTCTTTTTCCGTATAACCCGATTTGCCATGGCTATCGAAAATCACTTTCATATAGCCGGACTGTCCGGGTTTGATAGGTTCTTTAGGCCATTCCGGTACTGTACAACCGCAACTGGAAATAGCATCCTCGATCAGTAGCGGGCTGGTGCCGGTATTAGTGAATTTAAAAGAGTACTCTACCTTTTCACCTGCTGCAATTTCTCCGAAGTTGTGTACCTTTTCTTCAAAGGTCAACGCAGAGGATTGACCAGCTTCTTTTATCTGTCCGCCACCGGCAGCCCCGGAGGCAGGCGTATTATTTTTAGCGCTATTGTTACAAGCTGCTACCAGCAGGCTTCCACAGGCGAGTAAACAGAACAGTTTTTTCATGGTAATGCTATTTTTTCGGTAAAAATAACGCTTCCCACTTACTTTTTCGGACGGTCCTGTTTTTGAACCAGCTGTTCTTTTTCCAGGTCCTTGAGAATGTTATCAAGGATACCGTTGATAAACTGTCCGCTCTGTGGCGTACTATATGCTTTTGCCAGATCTATGTACTCGTTGATCGTTACTTTGGTAGGGATGGTAGGGAAATAGAGAAATTCGCATACACCCATCTCCATCAGTAACATATCTACTGCCGCAATACGTTCAGAATCCCAGTTTTGGAGTTTGGGCTTGATCAGCTCCAGGCAGTAGTCCTTCTTGTCAATCACCGTAAGCAGCAGCTCCTTTGCATAGTCCAGCTTTTCTTTGCTGATCAGCTGCAGGAAATTGAACAAGTGCGGTTTGTTGAAATAGTTATTAATCAGGATGCTCATCATTTCCTCATCGTCGCCCCAGTGGAGGAAGGTATCTTCCATATGCTGGATGAACGGCTCGCTTTTCGCCAGTATTTCTTTATAGATGAACTCCAGTATTTCCTTCTCCCCGGCCTTGGTGCGGTTGCCATCTGCTATATAAGCTTTATAAACATCCGTTGCCACCAATTGGTTATAAAGCTTCCTGAGCAGATCATCGTCTGTTTGCAGCTTCATTTTCCATTGTTCCAGGTTTACCTGGAACCCCTTGTCACTGGTTATCTGGTAAATAAATTCATTGCCTGCAATCTTGGTATTCACCTGCAGATCCTCGGCAGAGGGTAAGTGTTTGGAGGCACGGGCGTGCGCATCAATTTCTGCGTATTGCGCCACCTGTACCACTGAATTTAGTAAGTAGGTAAAGATCTGACAGGTTTGGTCCAGCTTTTCATTTAAAAGTCTGGTAGCCGTGCCTGGCTTAATACTGCTTTCATCCATCGTTTCCAGGGCATAAAGTGTTTGCATTACTTTTACCCGGATGTTTCTTCTACTGATCATCGTATAAAAAAGAACTGGTATAAGGGCGCAAAACTAGAGAAAAAAATTCATATTTGAGGATATTTGGCCTTAATCGCTGCCAGCGGTGGTTGTCTTGTTCAGGATTAAACTGATTTTGATGATTTTGATGATTTTTTAATGATTTTAAAAGATTCAGAAGATCTTCCAATTTTTTAAAATCATTAAAATCATTAAAATCACAAAAAATCATCAAAATCATCAAAATCAGTTTAATCCTGAACAAGACAAGACAATCCTGTCATTTTTTCGGGTGCCCTGTCATGATTTGTCAGTATGGAATACAGTCAATACCTTCGTGAACTGCAAATTTGACCCGAAAACCGCCTTGGCATAATTCTCGTGGACGGGAAAGAACAAAAAATTAAACATCTTTTTTAAATAAAATCTACTATGGCTAAACAATTAAGTATTAAACCTTTAGCTGACAGGGTAATCGTGAAACCTGCAGCAGCAGAAGAGAAAACAGCTGGTGGTATCATTATCCCCGATACCGCAAAAGAAAAACCAGTGAGAGGCACTGTAGTGGCTGCCGGCCCTGGTAAAAAAGATGAACCGATCACTGTAAAGGTAGGAGATACTGTACTGTACGGTAAATACTCCGGTCAGGAACTTCCTATCGAAGGCGAAGACTACTTAATCATGCGTGAATCTGATATCCTGGCGATCGTTTAAGATCACCCGCGGATATGTATTAATTCCTAAAAGAAAAATCTACAAAGTATTATGGCAAAACAAATTTTCTTCAATATAGACGCCCGCAACAAAATGAAGAAGGGTGTTGATACGCTGGCTGATGCCGTTAAAGTAACCCTGGGCCCTAAAGGCCGTAACGTGGTAATCGAAAAGAAATTCGGTGCTCCCGGCGTAACTAAAGATGGTGTTACCGTAGCAAAAGAAATTGAGCTGGAAGACGCTATCGAAAACATGGGTGCGCAGATGGTGAAAGAAGTAGCTTCCAAAACTGCTGACCTGGCAGGTGATGGTACTACCACTGCAACCGTACTGGCACAGTCTATCATCGGCGAAGGCTTGAAAAACGTAGCTGCCGGCGCTAACCCGATGGACCTGAAACGCGGTGTAGACAAAGCTGTTAAAGCTGTTGTTGAAAACCTGAAAAAACAGTCCGAAAAAGTTGGTAACGACAACCAGAAAATCGAACAGGTTGCTTCTATCTCTGCTAATAACGACAGCGAAATCGGTAAACTGATCGCTGAAGCTATGCAGAAAGTAACCAAAGATGGCGTTATCACTGTAGAAGAAGCTAAAGGTACCGACACTACTGTTGAAGTAGTAGAAGGTATGCAGTTCGACCGCGGTTACCTGTCTCCTTACTTCATCACCAACAGCGAAAAAATGCAGGCTGAACTGGCTAACCCTTATATCCTGATCTACGACAAAAAGATCAGCACTATGAAGGATATCCTCCACATCCTGGAAAAAGTAGCTCAGCAGGGCGCTCCGCTGGTAATCATCTCTGAAGATCTGGAAGGTGAAGCACTGGCTACCCTGGTGGTAAACAAACTGCGTGGTACCCTGAAAGTTGCTGCTGTAAAAGCTCCTGGCTTCGGCGACAGAAGAAAGGATATGCTGCAGGATATCGCTACCCTCACCGGTGGTATCGTTATCAGCGAAGAACAAGGTTACAAACTGGAAAATGCTGACCTGACTTACCTCGGTAAAGCAGAATCCATCACTATCGATAAAGACAACACTACTGTCGTAGGTGGTAAAGGCGAAAAAGATGCGATCCAGTCCCGTATCGGACAGATCAAAGCTCAGATCGAAGTAACTACCTCTGACTATGACCGCGAAAAATTACAGGAACGCCTGGCTAAATTAAGCGGTGGTGTGGCTGTACTGTACGTAGGTGCTGCTACAGAAGTAGAAATGAAAGAAAAGAAAGATCGCGTAGACGATGCTTTACACGCAACCCGCGCTGCCGTTGAAGAAGGTATCGTTCCTGGTGGTGGCGTGGCTTACATCCGCGCTATCGAAGCCCTGGAATCACTGAAAGGTGATAACAACGACGAACAAACCGGTATCGCTATCGTTAAACGTGCTATCGAAGAACCATTACGTCAGATCACTGCCAACGCAGGTATCGAAGGTTCTATCGTAGTGCAGAAAGTGAAAGAAGGTAAAGGTGACTTCGGTTTCAACGCACGTACTGAAGTGTATGAAAACTTACTGGCTGCAGGTGTAATCGATCCTACTAAAGTAAGCCGTATTGCACTGGAAAACGCTGCTTCCATCGCTTCTATGCTGCTGACTACTGAATGTGTAATCGCTGACAAACCAGAACCTAAATCTGCTGCTCCTGCAATGGGCGGTGGTGGCCATGGTATGGGCATGGATTACTAATCAATATAATTACCAGGAAAACTCCTGCGGGCCCCGGCCTGTCAGGAGTTTTTTTTGCCCCAACGGCTGTAACTTTCCGGACAGGTATCCGTTAAATAAGCAGATCGTAAACAGAAGCGGATGAATACAGCTGTAAAATTTATAAGTGCATGCCTGATTGTGTTACTGGCTGCATGTATGAAAAAGGAAGGACCCGTGGAAATGATGCAGGGTATAGATATGCGTCAGGAAAATGTGATCCTGAGCTATCTCCGCGCGCACAACGAAACCGCTACCAAAGATGTTTCCGGCCTTTATTATCGTATCCTGGAAGCTGGCGACAGCATTCATTTTGTGAAAGCCACTTCTATCCCCACCGTTGTTTATACTAATCAGCTGCTGAACGGACAAATTGTAGGTAACTCATTCGTTCCTACCGACTTTGACCAACGGGTACTGAAAAATCATATTCCAGGCTGGCAGATAGGATTACAAAAAATCTCCAAAGGCGGTAAAATCAGGTTATATATTCCGCCTGCCCTTGCCTATGGCTCTACCGGTATTGCCGGTATCATTCCACCCGATGCCGTGCTGATTTCTGAACTTGAACTGGTAAATATCAGGTAAACTCCTTACTATTGCCTGCTGTATCGTCACTTTTTAATTTCATCATAAAACCGAAACCGTAATTGTATGAAGAAAGTTATTCTGTTGGGAGGATTGTTTGTGTTAGCATTGGTGGCCTGCTCCAAAAAAGAGGATGAACCGCCATACGATTGGAAGGCACAGTATTCCATCGATTCTACAAAAATTGTGAACTACATCGCCGCCAACAACATTCAGAATGTAAAACACGATTCCCTGGGCATCTTTTACCAGATCGTGAACAGGGGACAAACAACAGATACCGCTAACGCCGCTGCCTATGTAAAAGTGGCCTACATCGGTACTTTCCTCGATAAAAAAGTGTTTGATAGCAGCTATAATGCATCCTTCGGCCTGAACCAGGTAATCACCGGCTGGACAGTAGGCATTCCCAAAATAGGTAGAGGTGGAGAAATCAACCTTTTCCTGCCATCCATATATGCTTATGGTCCAGGTGGAAGAAGCAGCATTCCGGGAAATACCGTATTGATTTTTAATGTTAAACTGAAAGACTTTCAGAATAAATAATTTCTTATCCCCTGAGAGGGTAAAGCGGCGCCGGCTCAGCTGGCGCCGCTTTTTTATGGAATTGTTTTATTCGCACGCTTTCCGTTAATTTTACGGATAAATAAGAAAATAGTGGCACACGAATGTATTTCCGTATTCGACATTTTTAAGATAGGCGTTGGTCCATCCAGCTCTCATACCTTAGGCCCATGGCGGGCCGCGCTCCGTTTCCTGGCTCAACTGGAACAACAGGGCAAACTGGCAGAAGTGAGCAAGGTACAGGTGCTGTTGTATGGATCGCTCGCCAAAACAGGCCATGGACATGGCACTGATATTGCCGTACAGCTGGGACTTTGCGGCGATGATCCTGTTACTTTTGACGTGAATCAGATCAATCCCAAAATGGATAACATCCGCCGCCAACGTAAAATGATGCTGGCAGGTAAGTATGAAATAGACTTTGACCCGGTAGAAGATATTGATTTCCTTTTTGAAGAATCACTGCCTTTCCACCCCAATGCACTCACTTTCCTGGTTTCTTTTATCAACGGAGAACAAATCGCTTCCACCTGGTATTCTATCGGTGGCGGCTTCGTAGTGCAGGAAGGTGAAAATGGCGGCAGCGGACAACAGGTGGATCTGCCCTTCCCGATCGATACCGCGCGGCAACTGTTGCAGTGGTGTATCAAAACCGGGTACAGCATTTCCGAACTGGTGATGGAAAATGAAAACGCCTGGCGTCCGGAAGAAGAAACCCGCCAGGGGCTGCTCAACATCTGGCGCGTCATGCAGGAATGCACCTACCGCGGATGTCATACCGCCGGTGAATTACCCGGTGGACTGAAAGTAGGCCGCCGCGCCGCCGTGCTCAGTAAAAAATTATTAAAAGGCCGTACCTATACCGATTATGCCTCCTGGATTGCCGCCATCAGGGAAGGAGGGGTGCATTTTAGTTATACGCTCGACTGGGTAAGCTGTTTCGCGCTCGCTGTAAATGAAGAAAATGCTTCCTTTGGCCGTGTTGTAACCGCTCCCACCAACGGCGCCGCTGGTGTAATCCCCGCTGTATTGCAGTACTATATTGCTTTTTGCGACGGCTTCCATGAAGATAAGATCCAGCAGTTCCTGCTCACCGCATCCGAAATAGGCAGCATCTTTAAAAAACGTTCTACCATTTCCGCAGCCATGGGCGGTTGCCAGGCCGAAATCGGCGTATCCTCTGCTATGGCCGCCGCAGCCCTCACCGAATGCCTGGGAGGTTCCCAACGCCAGGTGCTGATGGCCGCAGAAATAGCCATGGAACACCACCTCGGTCTCACCTGCGACCCAATCGGCGGACTGGTACAGGTGCCATGCATCGAAAGAAATACCATGGGCGCCATTAAAGCTATCACGGCTTCCCAACTGGCCCTGCAAAGTAACCCCGAACTCGCGAAGGTATCGCTGGATGCCGTTGTGAAAACCATGTGGGAAACAGCCCAGGACATGAACTCAAAATACAAAGAAACCTCCGATGGCGGACTGGCAGTGAATATTCCTATCAGTTTACCAGAGTGCTAAAAGAAAGATTTACGAATTACGAACTATGAATTACGCCTTGGGAGATATAAGTGAAGATATCGTCGAATTCCATGTTATAATGTAAGGAAAGAAACATATTTTCGTTTATACGGTATAATCATCCGCTTAGATCCGTCATTCATAATTTGTAATTCGTAATTCTTTTTATGCGTATCCTCGCCATTATTGCTCTCTCTGCCTTTTCCCTTTCTTTATCAGCGCAACAATTTGGCGGCAACCCGCCCTCGCTGAAATGGCAGCAAATAAATACGGATACAGTGCGGGTCATCTTTCCCAAAGGCATGACGGCACAGGGAGAACGCGTTGCCAACATCGTACATTACCTTAACCGATATACACGGACCTCGATCGGCCCCCTGGAAAGAAAAGTGAATATTGTATTGCAGAACCAAACCATGCAATCCAATGGATATGTGCAACTGGGCCCCTTCCGTTCCGAATTTTACCTGACCCCCTCACCAAACTCCCTTGATCTTGGCTCCCTCAACTGGATAGAGCAGTTATCCGTACACGAATACCGGCACGTATTGCAGAATATGAACTTCCGGCAGGGGCTCTCCAAAGTGTTCTCTATCCTGGGCGGCCAGCTGGGCCAGGCAGCCATCACCAATATTGCCGTACCTAACTGGTTCTGGGAAGGAGATGCCGTAGTAATGGAAACCGCGCTGACCCCACAGGGACGCGGCCGGCTCCCAGGCTTTTTTGATGGGTTCCGCGGACTTTCACTCGCAGGTAAACAATATGCCTATATGAAAATAAGGAATGGTTCGTACGTAGATTATATACCGGACCATTATCCGCTGGGTTACCTCATGTCCACCTATGGCCGCGAACATTATGGTCAAACTTTCTGGAAAGATGTGACCTCAGATGCCGTTCGTTTCCGCGGTGTTTTTTACCCGCTGTCACAAAGCCTGAAAAAACGAACCGGTAAAAACGTCACCGGGTTTTACCATGCCATGCTAAAGGAGTATCAACCGCTATGGAACAACTATGCAGCCCGCCCGGATACTACGCCGGCCGTACCCGTTCTGCCAGTGGCTAAACAGGTAACTGACTATAAGTATGTATACGCTGCAGGCCATAACGAATGGATTGTACTCAAAAATGCCCGGAATAAAGTCGCCGGCATCTACCGGCTCAACGCCGCCGGTGAAGAGCAACTGCTGGTTAGACCCGGTATTGTATACGATGATTTTTTTAGCTATCGCAACGGGCGTATTGCTTGGGCCGCTGCCCGCTTCGACGCACGCTGGGGCTGGAAAGATTTTTCCGTGATCCGCATATGGGATAACGCTACCGGGCATACGAAAACAATTTCTGCGAGAGGTAAATTCTTCTCACCCGACATCAGTGCAAATGGAGAACAGGTGATCGCCGTATCCACCACCACCGATATGCAATGCCACCTGCAGCTGATCAATGCCAAAACAGGCGCCCTGGAAAAAGAACTCCCCAACCGGGAGGACTGGTATTATACTTATCCCCGCTTTGCCGCCAACGATCAGGCAGTGATCAGCGCCGTACGTAATCCGAAAGGAGAAATGGCCCTTGTACAGCAGTCGCTGTCCACCGGCGAAAGCACGCTCTTAACACCTTTTAGCTTTAATGTAATAGGCATACCGGCCGTGGAAGGCGATACCGTTTATTTCACAAGCGGCTACCGGGATGTGAATAACGTATACGCGCTCACGTTAGCCGACCGGAAAACATTCGAACTGACTGACCGGGGAAATAGCGCTATGCACATGGCCCTGGATCCGCAAAAAGACAGCCTCCTGTTTACCGAATTCACTATAAAAGGGTATAAACTGTATCACGCTGCGTTGAGCCAAAACAGCTGGAAAGAAGTACCTGTAACGACCGATGGCCGTAGCGCATGGCTGCAACCACAGTTTAAGGAAGGCGGCGATATCCTTGGAATTGTGCCAAAAGATTCTTTACCTGTAAAGAAATATCCCCAGTTTACGCGCCCGTTTAACTTCCATAGCTGGGTACCATCTTTCAACGATCCGGAGTTCGGTATTTCACTGATTGGCGAAAACATTTTAAGTACCACTTCTACCAACATCGGTTATACCTATAACCGTAATGAAGAAAGCTCCGACATCGCTGCCAGCTTTACATTCGGAGGCTGGTTCCCGATGCTGTCGGTAGGCGCCGATTATGCCATTAACCGCAACGGGCTCGATCAAAACAAGAACAGGGTGTACTGGAATGAAGCCACCGCACATATCGGGGTGAGTGTTCCGCTTAATTTTTCCGGAGGGCTCTATAGCCGCAGCCTGGCAGTGGGTAGTAATTACAACGTTCGTCATCGTTATCTCGACAGCAAATACAAGGGAAATGATCTCCAGTTCCTCAGCAATACCATTATATTCAGCAATCAGCGTATCAAAGCCCTGCAGAACATATTCACTCATTTTGGGCAGTACCTCGCCGTGCAGTACAATACCTCGGTGAATGGTTTGTATGCAGAGCAGCTGTATGCACGACTGGACCAGTATTTGCCGGGATTATGGCCCAATCATAACCTTGTTTTGCAGGCCGCCTTCCAGCAGCGGGATCAATCCTTCAACTATACCTTTACAGATAACTTCGTATATGCGAGAGGGTATAATACACCTTTTTATACCCGTATTTATAAGCTGGGGGCTAATTACCATTTACCACTGGCATATCCTGACTGGGGCTTTGCGCAAATATTATACTTTAACCGGATCCGCGCCAACCTGTTCTACGATTACAGTATGGCTACCTATGCTCCGCAAAAAATCGATACCCGGTATACGTCAGCCGGAACGGAGCTATTTTTTGATACCCGCATCGGTAATGCGCTGCCATTCACATTCGGCGTGCGTTTCAGTCATTTGTTCGACCAGGACCCGGTTGACAATGCCCAGAACCGGGTAGATTTTATCATCCCGATACAGCAGCTGTTTAATTACTGATTTATTTTACTTTGATCTGGAGAGGAGGTGCTTTGTAGAATTTTTCTTCTGCATATTTGATGATGATCTCATCAAAATATAAAATATCGCCTGTTTGAAGGGTTTCTTTCAAACTTTTGCTCCATGCGGGAGACAGCATGGGTGTTTTGAAATTATCGCCGGTAAAATCCTTATACACAGCGGGTTGCCCGGTGGTATCATTCAGGTAAGGTTCATGCCTTTCATAGGTGAAGGCAAAGGAGATAACAGGGTATTTGATATTCTTTTCATCACGCACTACCAGGGCAGAGTCCAGCAGCTTCATCACTTCCGTTTTTGGCAGCGTGTCGCTCAGGTAAATACTCCAGCTGCTGCGCAGTTTCATAGGTCTTTTATTGCTGACAACCGCCGGTGTTGCTGCACTCTTTTTTGTGGACTGCGCAAATACCGGTGAAACCGCCGCGGCTAATATGAAACTAAGAAACAGGTGTTTTTGCATGACAGTGCGGGGATATAAAAAATCGCCCGGTATAGTAACGACCGGGCGATCATAAAAATTATAAGGATTTTAAACTTTCCTCGATCACAGAAATTTTTGCTTCGGCATCTGCTTTCTTCTTACGTTCCGCTTCTACTGCTTCAGGTTTTGCTTTCTGTACAAAACCTTCGTTAGAGAGCTTTTTCTCAACAGATACCAGGAATCCTTTCAGGTATTCCAGGTCTTTCAGCAGCGTGGTTTTTTGTGTAGTGGTATCCAGCTCGGTTTCAGTACCCAGGTAGAATTTATCTTTCCCGATAACAACGGTGATGCAACCAGGCACCGGTTCCTGTACATAATGAATAGCAGACGCATTCACCTGTTTCATGAGCATACTTTCAAGTTGTTTGAAAGTGTTGTCGTGTTTGGTTTCTACGTGCAATACTATGGTTTCTTTCGGTTTGATCTGATTTTTGTTGCGGGCATCACGGATGCTGCTGATCACTTCTTTCGCCAACGCACCTTCCAGCAGGGTAGCATGTACAGGTGCTGCAGGTGTGCTGAATTGTGTCATCATCAGGGAATCATTAGCGTTGCGGGTAGTCAGTTGCTGATAAATTTCTTCGGTGATGAACGGCATATATGGGTGCAACAACTGCATCAGTTGTTCAAAGAAATATACTGTTTTACGGTAGATGGAAGCAGGGATAGGTTGTTCAAAACCAGGTTTGGCCCATTCCAGGTACCAGCTGCAGAAATCGTCCCATACCAGGCTGTAGATGGCTTTCAGGCCTTCGCTCAGGCGGAAGTCTTTATGAAGTACTGCTACTTCCTGTTGTACTTCATTCAGCCTGCTTTCAAACCATTTTACCGCAAAGTTGTCAGCTGCTGCATTGATAGCGCTGTCATCTTCCTGGCGTTGTTCCCACATCTTAACCAGCTTCAGCGCATTCCATATCTTATTACAGAAATTACGGCCTTGTTCACAGCTGGCATCATCGTACAGTAGGTCATTACCGGCAGGTGAGGAAATCATTATACCAAAGCGTACGGCATCGGCGCCAAAAGCGTGGATGAGTTCCAGCAGGTCCGGGGAATTGCCTAGCTGCTTACTCATTTTACGACCCTGTTTGTCGCGTACCATTCCTGTAAAGTACACATCATTGAAAGGCTTTACCTCCTTGAATTCCAGGCCGGCCATAATCATACGGGCCACCCAGAAGAAGATAATGTCCTGTCCTGTTACCAGTACAGAGGTAGGGTAGTAGTAGTTGATATCTTCGTTATCAGGTTGGGAGATGCCATTGAATACTTCCATTGGCCACAGCCAGGAGCTGAACCAGGTATCGAGGCAATCCTCATCTTGTTTTAGTGCTTCAGCGGTAATGCTGATGTTGCGTGCCGCAAATTGTTGTACTGCTTCGGCAGCGGTGGCAGCCACCTCAAAAGTACCATCAGGAGCATACCAGGCGGGTATTTGTTGTCCCCACCAAAGCTGGCGGGAAATACACCAGTCCTTTACATTTTCCATCCAGTATTTGTAGGTCGCCAGGAAGCGATCGCCGGGATGTATTTTTACATCGCCGTTTACCACCGCATCCAGTGCGGGTTTGGCCATTTCAGCCATTTTTACAAACCATTGGGTGGAAATGCGCGGCTCTACCACGGTGTCGGGGTTACGTTGGCTGTAACCAAGACGGGTAGTGTATTCTTCCTCTTTTATGAGCAAACCTTCTTCTGCCAGGGCAGCTACTACTTTTTTACGCGCAACGAAGCGATCTTCTCCCACAAATACAACAGCAGCGGCGCTGAGGGTACCATCGTCATTGAGTGTATCTACTATTTCCAGGTTATGTTTCAGCCCCAGGTTATAGTCGTTGATATCGTGTGCAGGCGTCACTTTCAGCGCACCTGTACCAAATGCTTTGTCTACATACGTATCAAAGATGATGGGTACACGGCGGTTTACCAGTGGCACTGTTGCAAAATGATCTTTCAGGTGTGCATACCTTTCATCTTCCGGGTTTACGCAGATGGCGGTATCGCCCATGATGGTTTCCGGACGCTGGGTAGCAATGGTAATGAATTCACCGGTAGGATTACCGGCTGCATCTGTAATGGCGTATTTAACGTGATACAGTTTACCCTGCAGGTCTTTGTATTCAACCTCCTCATCGCTTAAAGCCGTTTTGGCTTTAGGATCCCAGTTGATCATGCGTGCACCGCGATAGATCACTCCTTTTTTATAGAGGTCTATGAAAACGGTGATAACGGCCTTATAATAATGGTCATCCATGGTAAAGGTAACCCGGTCCCAGTCGCAGCTGCAACCCAGTTTCTTTATCTGGTGATAGATGATATCGCCATATTTATCCTTCCATTCAAAGGCGTATTTAAGAAACTCTTCGCGGGTAAGCTGGGATTTTTCAATACCTTTTTCCTGCTTGAGCATATTTACCACTTTGGCTTCGGTAGCGATGGATGCATGATCAGAACCCGGTACCCAGCAGGCGTTGAACCCGCTCATACGGGCGCGGCGTACCAGGATGTCCTGGACGGTTTCATTGAGTGTATGGCCAAGATGTAAGACCCCGGTCACATTGGGAGGGGGAATAACTACTGTAAAGGGAGGGCGGCCATCCGGCTTAGAGCGGAAATAACCTTTGTCCATCCACTGTTGGTACCATTTTTCTTCAACCGTTGCAGGCAGGTAATTTTTCGAAAGTTCCATGCTATTCATAATATAAGGCTGCAAAAATAACGGAGATTAGGCAGAGATGGAAATTTAAAGAACAAGAATCGTCAGCGTACTGCGGTGGCAGATGGCTGTTTACGCCATCCCTGCGATAATATCACAGGTAGTCGCAACCATCTCCGGTGTTATATCCAGGTGTGTTACTATTCTTACCTGTGTGGGCGAGATGGGTATTACCAGGATATTTTCTTTTTTCAGGTAATCGGCAAACAGCTGCGGAGTCCAGTCGCCCTTTACTTCAAAAATGAGGATGTTCGTTTCTACGGGCAGCATATGGCCCACGAAAGATTTTTCCAATAGTGCCTGGGCGAGCTGTTTGGCGTGCAGGTGGTCCTCTGCCAGCCTGGCAATATTATGTTCCATGGCATAGATGCCGGTTGCAGCCATATAGCCGGCCTGTCGCAAACCGCCGCCTAATTTTTTGCGGATGCGTCTGGCGGATTTGATAAAGGCTTCACTGCCAAGGAGTACCGAACCCATGGGGCAGCCCATGCCTTTGTTAAGACAAACGGAAATACTGTCAAATAATTCCCCGTAAGCGGCAGGATCCTGGCCGGTGGCTACCAATGCGTTAAAGAGACGGGCGCCGTCCAGGTGCAGTGCGAGGCCATTTGCTTTACAAACGTCGCTGATCTTTACCATTTCTTCCCAATCATAGCAACATCCACCGCCGCGGTTGGAAGTATTTTCCAGGCAAACCAGGCTGGTGCTGGCTTTATGTACATCGTCAGGATTGATGGCTGCTTCCACCTGTGCTGCGCGGATCATACCGCGGTCGCCGGTGATGGCATGCACCTGTGCGCCTGAGTTAAAGGCGATGCCGCCGCCTTCATAAATATACACATGCGCAAGATTGCTGCAAACCACTTCATCCCCCGGCAACGTATGTACTTTAATGGCTATTTGGTTACTCATTGTGCCGGAAGGGCAGTACAAGGCTGCCGCTTTGCCAAAATAGGCTGCCATCATGGCTTCCAGTTTATTGATACTGGGATCTTCACCGAAAACGTCATCACCGGTTTCTGCCTGTAACATGGCCTGTAACATGCCAGGGCCGGGACGTGTAAAAGTGTCGCTTCTAAAGTCAATCATTTTATTGAAAAATTTGCAACATCTTAACAATTAAATTAGTTAAGATGTTAATTTAAATATGATTCTTTATCAATTGTTAAAATTTGTATAAACCAGCGTGGTACAGCGACTAAAGCACTATAAAATTCCGTTATAAAACTGTACTTTGTTATATAGCTGGCAAATATAAGAAGGATTTGGTAGAGTGATTGGTTAGCACGATCTTTGCAGACTTATTTCGAATCAAAAGGATAAAGCGCGGGAAACTTTGTAAGTTAATAATTTTAAAAATTCGAACAAAAAATTTCTTTCGCTGTTATTTTATTTATAAACCAATACAATTTTTCATATGAGGCAACTTAAAATTGCCACCCAGATCACCAATCGTGATTCGCAGGCGGTAGAAAAGTACCTGCAGGAAATCTCGAAGATCCCTTTGTTAACACCCGAGGAGGAGACCGTTTTGGCGCAGCGCATTAAAATGGGCGATCAAAAGGCTCTTGAAAGATTGACTACAGGAAATTTACGTTTCGTTGTTTCTGTTGCGAAGCAGTATCAGCATCAGGGGCTTAGCCTCAGCGACCTCATTAACGAAGGTAATCTTGGCTTGATCAAGGCGGCACAACGTTTCGATGAAACGAAAGGTTTCAAATTCATTTCTTATGCAGTTTGGTGGATTCGCCAATCCATTCTGCAGGCGTTAGCGGAACAAGGACGTCTTGTTCGTCTGCCGCAGAACAAAATTGGCACCTATAATAAAGCTAACAAAGCTTACATGGCATTTGAACAGGAAAACGAGCGTGAGCCTTCTACCGAGGAACTCGCAGAAATCCTGGAGATGTCCGAATCAGAAATAAACAATATCTTCCAAAGCAATACCCGCCACATGTCATTGGATGCACCTGTGCACGAGGCTGAAGACGTAGCAATGGGCGACCTGCTGGAAGGTGGAGATATTACTGATGACGACGTAATGAGAGATTCACTCCGTGAGGAAATCCGCAGGGTATTGAAATCCCTGAGCCCCCGCGAAGCTGAAATTGTGAATGCCTACTTTGGTCTGGATGGTGAAAACGGCGCAACAATCGAACAAATCGGTCAGAAATACGATCTGACTAAAGAAAGAATCAGGCAGATTAAAGAACGTGCTATCAAAAGGCTGCAGAAGGCCCGCTATAGTGGCGCATTGAAATCTTACCTGGGATAATTCTTTTACTCTGTTGGTTATTTTGATATTTAGATAGAATAAATAACAAAATAACCAATTGAATAAATCTACTAATCCTCTTTATTCTATAAGAACACCGGCCTTGTAAATACATGGCCGGTGTTCTTATTTTAGCAAACACCCTTATTTTTGCAGCGTATGCGCAATATGCTCTTTTTATTACTGGCGGCATTGCTCTTTTCCGCTTGCGAAAAGAATATCAATGTTGACCTGCCCGCGCAGGACGCACAACTCGTGGTGGAAGGCCGGTTCGAAGATGGCGCTTACCCGGTAGTTATACTGACACGCAGCCTTAGTTATTTTGCTGCCATTGATCAAACTACCCTGCAAAACTCTTTTGTGCATAATGCCACCGTTACTGTTTCCAATGGCAGCCAAACCATGAAGCTGACAGAACGCAGCATAGATACGGCCGGTAACAAGTTCTTTATTTATGTCCCCGACCTGAGTCAGCCCGCCAATAACTTTACCGGGAAAGTGTCAGGTACTTATACCCTGCGCATTAATGCTGACAATAAGGCATATGAATCCGTGACAACCATTCCTACCCGCGGATTACAATTAGACTCTATCTGGTGGTCGATGGTAAAGCTCGACAACGATAGCCCGATGGCCCGCTTATGGGTACGGGTAACGGATTCGCCGGTATTGGGCAACTATGGCCGCTACTTCACCGGCGTTAATAATGAACCGTTTTTACCCGGTTTGAACTCCGTGGTAGATGATCAGCTGGTGAACGGCACAACATTTGAAATTCCTGTGGACGCCGGGGTGAACAAGAACCAGGGACTGGATCTTGATACGTATGCATTCTTTCACCTGGGTGACACCGTGACCATGAAGTTTTGTAATATTGACAAAGCAACCTGGGATTTCTGGCGAACACTCGACTTTGCATATAACAGTAACGGTAACCCGTTTTCATCACCCACAAAAATACTGGGAAATGTACCCGGCGCATTAGGCTACTGGGGCGGATATGCAGTAACCTATAAAACGATTATTATTAGCAAGTAATTATACAGCAAAAAAAAGTATGGAAAACAAGCAACAAGAGCATGTGCATTTATTGATCGTCGGTTCCGGACCTGCCGGTTATACCGCTGCGATTTATGCCGCAAGAGCCAACCTTAAACCAGTATTATACCAGGGTATTCAACCCGGCGGACAATTAACCATTACTACAGAAGTTGAAAACTATCCCGGCTATCCGGAAGGTATTCAAGGCCCTGAAATGATGGTGGATTTTGAAAAACAGGCCACCCGCATGGGTGCCGATATCCGCTATGGCATGGCTACTTCTGTGGATTTCAGCAAACAACCTTATAAAGTTATCATTGATGAAGAAAAGGAAATCACCGCCGATGCTATTATCATCGCTACCGGTGCCTCCGCCAAATGGCTGGGCCTTCCTTCTGAACAACGCCTGAATGGTAGCGGTGTTTCTGCCTGCGCCGTTTGTGACGGATTCTTCTTCCGTGGTAAGGAAGTGGCGATCGTTGGCGCCGGTGATACCGCCGCTGAAGAAGCACTCTACCTTTCCAAAATGTGCAGCACCGTACATATGCTGGTGCGCCGCCACGAAATGCGCGCTTCCAAAGTGATGCAGGACCGCGTACTGAAAACATCCAACATCATCGTTTACTGGAACTCAGAAACAGATGAAGTATTGGGCGATAAGAAAGTAGAAGCTGTTCGTATCCTGAATAATAAAACACAGGAAAAGAAAGATGTACCGGTAAGCGCTTTCTTTGTGGCAATCGGCCACCAGCCTAATTCCGGCATCTTTAAGGACTACCTGGAACTGGATGAACAAGACTATATTGTAACCGTACCAGGCTCCAGCCGCACCTCCATAGAAGGTGTGTTTGCCTGTGGCGATGTACAGGATAAAATTTACCGTCAGGCGGTAACCGCCGCTGGTAGCGGATGTATGGCCGCTCTGGATGCAGAAAGATACCTGTCAGCAAAAGAACACCACCAATAATAAATTACGGATTACGAATTGCGGATTTGTGAGTATGAAAACAGCACTCGCTGCTATCTCCTCATAAATCCGTAATTCATAATCCGTATCCCTAATTTTTCCAGCTATGCTCACTATCGCCCTCGAACAGGCCACTTTTTATGCTTATCATGGTTTATACCCGGAAGAAACCCTCATCGGCAATCACTTTGTACTCGACATCGCTGTTCGTATACCCGGCACCGTGCCGGTAGATGATCTTTCTGAAACGGTGAACTATCAAGGCATTTATGAAGTAGCCAAAGCCGTAATGGCAGTGGCTCGCCCATTGCTGGAAGAAGTTGTTTATGAACTGTCCGACGCACTGAAACAACGTTATCCTGCTATCAAGCACAGTATTGTAACCCTCCGCAAAATGAATCCGCCTATGGGCGCCAGCATCCGAAACTCACTTGTTTCGCTGGAGAAGGACTATTGAGTCACTATTTTTTAGCATATGCCTGGTGTTTCTCATTTGTAATTTTCGTAAATTTATTGCTATAAGTTAATCAACAAATTCACGCTGTAAAACCCGTCCTATGTTGAAACGGATCATGGCAGTTTGCTTTTTACTATCAGCGGCCTTGTTTGTAAAGGCTCAGAGTGTCAGTGATATGGTGGAAGAAGCCAAACAGCTGGAAAAACAAATGAAGGAAAATGAAGCCCTGGAAAAGGATAAGGAAATACTCAAAATCCAACCGGCTGAAACAGGGGCGTTGAACCAGGCCAGCCAGCTATGCGCCCGCATAGGTAACAGACAAAAATCAAAAGACGATAAAATCAGTTATTTTAACCTGGCTAAAAGCTATGCAGAGCAGTCGCTGAAAGTAAATCCCAACAGCCCGGACGCCAACCTGTCTATGGCCATTGCCATGGGACGCATGGCGCTGATCTCAGGTGCAAAAGATAAAGTAGGCGCTTCAAAAGATGTTAAGAAATATGCAGAACTGGCTATTAAATTCAATCCCTCCCTTGCACAGGCATATCATGTACTGGGTAAATGGAACTTCGAAGTGGCCAACCTGAACGCCTTTGAAAGAGGTGCAGCTAAAATGCTTTTCGGCGGTTTACCAGATGGCTCCCTGCAAAATGCTATCAACAACTATGAAAAATGCCGCCAACTCGATCCGGCCTTCCTCCTCAATTATTATGAACTGGCACGCGCCTACAAAGAAAATGATCAGCAGGAAAAAGCGATTGAAATATTGAAAAAAGCAATAACGCTCCGTAGCATCGTATACGACGATAACAATATCAAAGCGGATTGCAGAAAAATGCTGGATGATTTGCAATAGCTTTTAACCTTCAGCTTTTTAGATCTCCTTTCCTTTCCACCTGCCACTGAGCAGGTACCAGTAGCTGATACTAAAAATGAGTACCCAGTAAATGAAATCGGCTCCCCATGCCCATTGCAGCGGACTGCGCATTCTTTCTATCACAATATCACAATACAACAGGTAACCTATTACCGCTATAATTTCAGTAATCAGGTTCATACGGGTATTACCCGTACCAATTACCCCGCTCATCACCACCGCCGCCACTGCCATGAGGATAGTGCTGAGCGAAATGATGCGGATAGACGGAATAGAGGCTGCTATCAGATCCGCATTATTGGTATATATATGGAGTAAGGTGTACGGAAACAGGTTAACCAATATACATACCGTGGCCGAACAGCCCACACTGATCAGTACAATTTTCCGGATCGCTGTAAATACCAGTTCCGACCGACCCTGCCCGATAACATTACTAACCATGGTATTACAGGCTGCTGCCAGTGCCCAGGTGAAAATGCCAAAGAAACCAAAAATGCTGCGCAGCATGTTTGATACCGCCAGCGGCCTTTCTCCCAGGTGCTCAATAAATATGAAAAACACAAACCAGCTGCCTATACTGAACAGGAATTGCACGATCAGTGGGGCAGATACATTGAGGATGTTTTTTACAATATCCCAGTTCAAACGGAGATAACTAAACAGGCTGTATTCCAGGTGATAGCGCTTGATAAACAAAATACTGAAAGCCACCCCGCAGCCGGTAGCTTCTGCAATAACAGAAGCTGTGGCAGCGCCATTCAGCCCTAATGCCGGGAATCCCAGCTTGCCGAAAATAAGCACGTAATCAAAGAAAATATTCATCATTTCCTGGAAGAGAGAGGTCACTGCCAGTACCCTGGAATGCCCGCTGCCAATATAAAAGGCATTGGCCATATTGAGCGCCATCAGCAAAGGAAGCCCCCAGATACGGATACGAATAAACGAAACAGCCGCCGCATAAATATGGTGATCATGTAAGCTTTTGGAAAAGAACCAGGGCGCTGCCAGCAATGTCAGCAAAATAGCCAGCAGGGAAAAGAAAATGCCCACCTGTATACCATTGGAAAACAATTGCCCGATCCCTGCGTATTGTCTTTGCCCCGCCCTGCGGGCAATCAGCACCTGCATACCGTTGTTAAGACCGTAAGCAATCATGTACATCACCAGGTAATAAATACCCGCAATGCCGTTGGCAGCCAGTTCAAATTCGCCTAAACGGCCCAGGAATGCCGTATTGGTAATGTGGTTGATTTGCGGGATGATAAGTGCCAGGCATATAGGTCCTGCTATTTTTATAATTTGCCGGGTGGTAACTTCCAGTTGCATGAATCTTTTGCTGATTGTGGGTATAAAAACAAAGATATGGCTATATGTTGATCATCTACCCCATATAAAACAACAAAACGCCCTCACCAATTAACTAAAAAGATTATTATTGTAATTCATTTGAAAGGTAAAATATGCCCGTGGCTTATAACATCCATCCTGCATTTACAGTAGACGATGAAACCCTGCTGGAAACTGATCTCACCGCCTGTTATTTATTTGTACTGGTGGGAAGCGGAACATTTAGTTATGTAGTGTTTGATCCGGCAGCTAAAAAATTCCTGGCGTTGAAGTCGTATCATTTTACCCCCCGGAAGCTGGCCCTGGCCGATCTGGAAATGATCGAACAGGTATTTGATACCGACAAACTACTGTTTACAGCCTTTAAATCTATACTGCTGGCTTTCAATACCGGCAGCGGAGTATTGGTACCACATGAGTACTACACGCCTTCCATGAAAAAGGATTACCTGCACCTGGCCATGCCTGAAAAGGTCCAGGAAGCCGTGCTGTCCGATTTGCTGCCTGGCCTGCCTATGGTCAATATTTACAGCGTGGATAAGGATCTGCTGGGATTTTTGCGAAAAGAGTTCTCAACAGACCTGGTGATACATGCCAATTCGGCCCTGCTGCAGTCTTACACACTGGACCTGGATTTCAATGCGGCAAACGGGGTGGCCTTTGTAGAGGTACAGCAACATACTTTTATAATAACTATCTACGCCGGCGGTAAGCTGCTGATACAACAGGAAGCCGATTACCAGGCAGGCCTGGATGTGGTGTACACACTGGTAAATATGTTGCGCCAGCTGGGACTGGATGAACAACAGGTCAAAGTTAAGCTGGGAGGTGCAGTAGCCACAGATGCGGGCGTATACCAGGAAATGTATAAGTTTATCCCGCACCTGGAATGGATGCAACGATTACCGGGTTTCAGCTACATCACCAAAATGCAGGAAATACCGGGTTATTATTTTCATAATTTATATGCGTTAGCGCTATGCGTATAATCGGAGGAGCTAGTGGAGGCAGAAAAATACAACCACCTGCAAAAATGCCGCATACCCGCCCTACTACAGATATAGCAAAGGGAGGATTGTTCAATATCATCGAAAATAACCTTGATATTCCGTCTTTAAAAACACTCGATATTTTTGGAGGCACAGGGAGCATCAGCTATGAGCTGGCCTCCAGGGGAGCCACAGATATGACTGTGGTGGAAAAGGATCCGGCAATGGCTGCGTTTATCAGTAAAACGGCGCTGTCTTTAGGAATTACCACCCTGAAAACGGTAAAAATGGATGCCTTTAAGTACCTGCAGCAATGCACGGAAAAATTTGACCTGATCTTCGCCGACCCGCCATATATGATGGAAACACTGGATCAACTGCCATTGCTGGTTTTTGAGAAGGAGTTGCTGAACCCGGAAGGCTGGCTGGTAGTAGAACATACCCAGCACAAAAAATTCCAGGACTATTCCTACTATCGTTCAGAAAGAAATTATGGTGCAACGGTTTTCTCCATTTTCATTAACAGGGAAGCATTAAAACGCTGACAGATAATTTGTATATATCATGAGGACTTGTTTATTCCCGGGCACATTCGATCCCATTACGTTGGGACACACGGATGTTATTGACCGTGCACTGGACCTGTTTGACCGCCTGGTGATCGGCATTGGTGTAAACAGCAATAAAACACCGATGTTTGCGCTGGAAGAGCGGATGGCCTGGATCCGGGAAATCTATAAAGAGGATCCACGGGTAGAAGTGGCCACCTACTCCGGGCTGACCATCGATTTTTGTAAAAAGCTGGATGCCCGCTTTATCCTCCGGGGGATACGGTCTATCGGCGACTTCGAATATGAGAAGGCGATCGCTGATATGAACCGCACCGTATCCACGGGGATTGAAACCATTTTTTTAACCACGGTTCCCCAATATTCAAGTATCGCATCTACATTGGTAAGAGATATTTACCGTTATGGGGGAGATGTATCTTCCTTTTTGCCGGCAGCCGTTTTGGAAGGGATTAAGCGTATAAAGCAATAATTTTTAAAGCAGTTGATATGAAAACGATCTGGTACTCCACAAAAATTTCATTGGACCAGCTGAACGAAATGGGAGAAGGAACCATGGCCAACTGGTTGGGTATGGAGTTTACAGAAATAGGCCCTGACTATCTGAAAATAATGATGCCGGTAGATCAGAGAACAGTGCAGCCTTATGGGTTGCTCCATGGTGGCGCTTCTGCCGCATTGGCTGAAACTGTGGGCAGTATGGCTTCGGGGTTAATTATTGATCCGGAAAAGCAGATTTGCGTAGGGATGGAAATTAATGCAAACCATGTCAAAGGGGTCAGAAGCGGCTATGTTCATGCCTGTGCGCGGCCCTTGCACATTGGCGCCACCAGCCATGTATGGGATATCCGTATCACCGACGATGAGCATAAACTGGTATGCGTGAGCCGTCTTACGGTGGTTATTCTGGCGAAACGATAAACAGGTAGCTGTCTTGCTAAAAAATTACGGATGGCCCGCTGGTTATTTTGCTTATCAGGGCGCAAAACAACCAGCGGATAATTGGCCTAGAACTCAGCAGCCCTGAATACTTCCCGGATATTTTCGTAAGAAAATTTCAGGTACTTGTCTACATTCTCCGGCCTGATCCATTGCAGGTCCTGGATATCTTCTTCTATCTGTGGTACTGTGAGCTCTGTTCCGGTAAACTGCATCCGGTACCAGTGCGTATGTTTCAATACCTTTTTATTTTTCATGGGGTAATAATGGTAGGTTTCTATGATCTTGTTTTCGAGAGAAACGGTATGTAAGCCGGTTTCTTCCGCCACCTCGCGCAGGGCGCAGGTTTCCAGGTCTTCCCCCGGGTCCTGTTTGCCTTTGGGCAAATCCCATTTCCCCCTGCGGAACATCATGAGCACTTCTCCGGCCGGATTGGTCACCAGGCCTCCTGCCGCCACCAGTGTAGTAAAATGCAGGGATACTTTTTTAAAGAGTTGTTTTACATCAGGTGCAATAAAAACTGCGGCATCCTTTTTCCCATCTTCCAGTTTCTGTAATACGTTTTCCATTTTTTTGGTATCCGGATTATCGTACACCTTGGCCGCTGCAAACGGGACTGGAATGCTCGTGGTATCTGCACTCAAAAGGAGTGGACGTTCGTTGAGATAGATCGTAATAGATGATTGCATGCCGCAAATGTAGAAAATTACGAATTAGGAATTACGAATTACAAGAGATCCCTAAGTCGTAATTCTTTATCTTTGGCGCTTGTATGAATAAAGTAAGCGAAAAACAAGTTGCAGAAAAATTACTGCAGGTGCAGGCCGTAAAGTTGAGTCCTGCGCAGCCCTTTACATGGGCTTCCGGCTGGAAATCGCCGATATACTGTGATAACAGGAAAATTTTATCGTTTCCTTACGTGCGCGACTATATTAAATCGGAGTTGTGTAACCTGGTATTCGAAACTTTCCCCGAAGCAGCTGTGATAGCGGGAGTAGCCACCGCAGGTATTCCACACGGCGCACTGGTAGCCGATCAGCTTAAACTGCCGTTTATTTATGTAAGATCCAAGCCTAAAGAACATGGCATGGGTAACCAGATTGAAGGCGTTTTACAGGCAGGTCAGCAGGTCGTCGTAATTGAAGACCTGATATCTACCGGCAAAAGCAGCCTGGAAGCAGTACAGGCCATCCGCGCAGCCGGCGGGGAAGTAATAGGTATGGTATCTATTTTCAACTATGGTTTTGATATAGCGGTGAAAGCCTTCGAAGCGGCAGGTGTTCCTTTCCATTCGCTCAGTAACTATACCGCGATGATTGCGCTGGCAGAAGAAAAAGGTATCGTATCCGCTGACGAAATTGCCACCCTGCAGGCCTGGAGAAGCGCGCCTGATCAATGGGGCCGGTAGTTCCTGATTGTATATCACATTTTTTGTATATTCGGGTATAATATTACAACTATGCGTATCCTAAAATTAGTCATGTTGTTCCTAGTAGCCAGTGTAGGTATGGCCGTAGCGCAACAGAAGCAGAAGTCCATCGAAACTGCAAAAATCAGTACACCAACCGTACAGTGTGAATCCTGCAAGAATCGTATCGAAAGATATATGTCGCACGAAGAAGGGGTGCAATCTGTGAAAGTAGACTTCAAAAAACATATCACTACTGTTAAATATTGGACAGATCGTACCAACATTGAGAATATCAAAACGGGTATTGCCAATGCAGGTTACGATGCAGATAATGTATCTGCCAATCCTGAATCTTACGCTAAACTGCCTACCTGCTGCAAAAAGCCGGAAGATGGCGGTGGAATGGATAAAAAGAAACAATAACAATACATCAGCCTTTAGCTGCCGGACCTCCGGTTGCTAAAGGCTGATGCTGTTTTATAACGCCACTGGAGACCCCTGACCCTGTCATGACCCTCACTTTCTAAAGCAACCGTTATTCCGATACTGTTTAATCCACTGAAACATCACCTGTCCGAACTCCGGTACAGGCTATCTTTATTAGCTCCTGGTGAGTTGCACGCGGCATTGCTGGCTCTGGGCGATTCACAAATGGATATGTATGCCGGTGGGTTGGATATGCCAACGATCTTCAATGAGATAAGACAACAGTTGCAAAACACAGGGGTGCATAACCGGGCGGATTATGAAGCTTTCCTGGCGAAGGCCGGAGGATATGTTACGGTGGTATTGTCAGATACCTCGAACTGGATTCTGCGGCTGGCTCCAGATAAGGAACAATATATACACCTGCATCCCGGGCGATACAGTCCGCATACTTTCCGGGTAAAAGCGTCTGCGTTGAAAACGGCGCTGGCCTATTGGATAGCCGAACAACATTTGTTAACATCGGGCTGTCTGCTGGAAGATCTTAACCGTCTACGAAAAGACTTACGGTTGTCGCCGCTTAGAAATATCCGCGAAAGCGGGCATATTTTGGAAATAATGTCTTTATTGGGGTGTAACGGGTCAAAAGAAATTTAAGGCCTGTTTGGTTTCGCATTTAATCGGGAAGGGCAGAAAAATACCTCCTTTGCCTACTTTACAATTCCCCGTTGCCTTAATAGTTACTTCTTTATTGGCAAATGCGCTTAATGCATTTTTGAAGACGTTTGCCATATTTACTTCCAGTTTTACCGGGAAGTAAAAAGTATCCCTGGCGGGAATGGAAATAGTGGTATCCTGTACTGAATGGCCGACTTCGGTATCGTCAAAAAACAAATCAAAATTTGCATCTTTTAATTGCAGACGATAATTGTTCGGATTGTAATATGCCAGGGTCATCCGTACCACACTTTTGGTCATACCCAGCTCATCCATATTAATACCGGCAACTCTCACAAATTGAATATCCTTTGTTTTTTCGCAAGAGCTTGCTATGCCCCAGGTAATAAATATTGCCACTAGTAATCTGAAAATTTTCATCGGCCGACCAGGTATTTTAATTTATGTAAACCTACAGCAAAGGTTTTAGTTATCAAAAAAGTGAACCTGAATTGGGAAACTTTTAACGGGGCTAATTTTCAAAGTGTGAAAAGGAGAGGAAAAGGATAAGGCATAAAACACATATAAAATAAGTTGTTTTTTAAAAAAATAGTTTATCTTCGGATTTCCTCCTGTGTTCGCTAAAAATCATCACAAAAGCGACTAATTTCTTTAGTATTTTTGCATTTCTACGACTTTTGATGAAAGTAGTTCCGTGCTAATTATTTTAGCATATTATTAATAATTCTACGAATTGTTAATCATCTACTTAACATTAATTGTTAAGTACTTAGGTTTAAGTGATTGCCAGGTGAAGAAAACGGTTTTCATACATCTGCCCATTAAAAATTGACATTATGACAGCGAATGCAAATGAGAAGGTATTATTAATTGAATCTCAATATTTTCCACCGATTAATGCATACAAAGCTTTAGTAAAGCACGACATATTACAGATTGAGAAATTTGAACACTACCAAAAGCTTAGTTACAGGAACCGATGTTACGTGGCCGGACCAAATGGCCGGATGATTTTAAGCGTACCGTTGGCGAGAGGAAAAAACCAGCGGACGGTGATGAAGGATGTCCGGATCAGTAATGATGAGAAATGGCAGGGCCTGCATTGGAAAACGCTTGTGTCTGCTTATAGGCGTTCCCCTTGGTTTGAATATTATGAAGCAGAATTACAGGAACTCTTTGAAAAGCCATTCGATTTTTTGCTCGACTGGAACCTCGCCTGCTTCGAATGGACTACAAGCAAGCTCGGCATTAACATGCCGGTTACCTTTACAGACAGTTACCAAAAGGATGTAACTGGTGTAACAGATGCCCGGGAGAGCATACTGCCGGGAGCGAACACAACCGGAGAGCCGGCATATACCCAGGTTTTCCAGGATCGCACGGGGTTCATCCCTGACCTGAGTATCCTGGACCTCCTTTTTTGCGAGGGAAAACAGGCGATGGAGGTCATAAAAAAAAATTAAGGTGGCAATCAACAAAATATTTAGATTTGCAACCTATTTTGCTGGGGTTCGAACTGACGTAGGTGTGTAAACCAGGAGTTTCCCAGTGAGGGAAAAAAGGATTGTTATCCTGTTTGTTTTTTCTATTACTAATTCCTAAAATTCATTTGTAGTACTAAATGAACAACACCTACACAGACCTGGTTAAACAGACCTTTGAATTTCCCCAGGAGGGCTTTGATGTAAAAGATAACTACCTGGAATTTAATGGTTTGGATATTAAGGCATTGATTGATAAGTATGGAACACCATTTAAGTTAACCTTCCTTCCTAAAATCGGAATGCAGATTAACAAGGCGAAGAAAATGTTCCATGACGCCATTAAGAAGAACAGGTACGACGGAGATTATTTTTATTGTTATTGTACCAAAAGTTCGCACTTCTCCTTTATTATGGAGGAAACGCTGAAACATGGTGTACATATTGAAACCTCTTTTGCTTATGATATTGATATCGTCAATAAACTGTATGAGCGCAAGAAGATCAATAAAGAGACCTATGTTATCTGCAACGGCTTTAAAACAAAGAATTATACCCGTGCCATTGCCAGGCTGATCAACAGCGGATTCAGGAATGTGTTGCCGATACTGGATAATAAAGAAGAGCTGGAGGACTATAAGCGCAATATACGGATCAAGGACAAAGTGAAACTGGGATTACGTGTAGCCGCCGAAGAGGAGCCAAGTTTTGATTTTTATACCTCCCGTTTGGGAATACCTCCGCGTGATATCCTGGAATATTATGTGGATAAAATCAAAGGCAACGAGAAGTTTGAGCTGAAAATGCTGCACTTCTTTATGAATAAGGGGATTAAGGACGATATCTACTACTGGAGCCAGTTTAACCGTGTAATGAATCTTTACTGCCAGCTGAAGAAGATCTGTCCTGAACTGGATAGTATCAATATTGGTGGCGGATTCCCGATTAAGCACTCCCTGGGTTTTGACTACGATTACAACTACATCGTAAACGAAATTGTAGCCAATATCAAGAGCATGTGTAAAAAGAACAAGGTACCGGTACCTCATATTTATACAGAGTTCGGTTCTTTTACGGTAGGAGAAAGCGGTGCAGTGATTTATAGCGTGGTGGGAGAAAAAATGCAGAACGACAGGGAATCCTGGTATATGATCGACAGCTCTTTCATTACCACCCTGCCTGATACCTGGGGTATTGGTGAGAAGTTCCTGATGTTGCCCATTAATAAATGGGATCAGGAATACCAGGAGGTTCATCTTGGTGGTCTTACCTGCGACGGATACGATTTTTACACATCAGAAGAACATATTAATGCCGTGTTTCTGCCTAAGCAACAGGCATCCGGTGAGCCGCTTTACATAGGATTTTTCCATACGGGCGCTTACCAGGATCAACTCAGCGGGTATGGTGGGATTAAACACTGCCTCATACCTTCGCCTAAACATGTTATTGTTGGATACGACAAGAACGGGCAGCTGAAGGACTGGTTATATGCGAAGGAGCAGACATCACAAAGCATGTTGAAGATCTTGGGTTATTAAAAAAATGGGTTAGTAATCCTACTGAAAGCCCCCCGACTATTCGGGGGGCTTATTTTTTTCATTTTTTTCTCTCAGTTTGATAAAAAAAGGCTTTCATTTTACTGAAAGCCCTATCATGGCATAGGTTAGATGATATTCACCCGGCATAAGGAAAATAGGAGATGAATATTGACATCGCAAAGATATATCTATCAACCGCCAACAATAAGCCCCGAAAGTTGTAATTTTTTCTAATCTATTTTTACTATAAATACTTGTATTGGCAACAATATATTATCATGATGCCCGAAAATAGACGTAAATGGTAATATTTACCTACCTATATAATATGAATAGTATTAATATGGTAGCTTTGCTGTATAACACAGATGTGTAGGTCTATGATTCCCTGGAATCGTTCAAAAAATCAATAGCGGTTCCACATTGTTTCTCTATTTCAGTAAAACAGGCTTCCAGCAGGTCCAGTTCTCCCTTCACAAAGGCGGATTTGCCCGAACGGGAAAATCCCTTTACCAAAAGAAATTGTTTGGTCAGGTGTTGATTGATCAGCGACAGGTGCTGCTGCTGTTTTTCTGCAGTCCTCTTTTGTTCCATGGAAATAATGTTGCGGTAATATTGTCCCAGTGCCCTGATCAGGAACAGGAGGTACATGCCAACAATCAGTGGATTGGCCAGGTACTGAAAAGCGGAGGAGTATCCAGGGCTTACGTATACGGCTATATTATTCAGCTTTATATAGGCAATAGCCACCAGGTACCCACAGAGTGTGGCGCTCCAGATAAGTGAGGTACGCAGATTCACCGTAATATAGCTGAGCAAAATGCTCATAATCCATATCAGCGTGTATTTGGGGCTTAAATCCTGGTTGTTGAAAAGGGAAGAAATAATGGGAATAAAGAGTGTGGTGAATGAAGTTAAGCGTCCTACTTTTTTTGCACTAACCCCTTTTCTTAATAAGAAAAGACAAACCATCAGCACGAGGATCAGGAACGGAATCAACAACATGTTTACCATATTCTGACTCAGCATATTGATGAAAAGAAAACTCATCAATAAAACGATGTAGAAAAAAGCGTAATCAAAAATGAGTTTGATTTTCGCTTGTTCGTACGTATTCTCCGTATGAAGAATGATATCCCCGATCACCGCTTTCTCCGTGTTCAGGTAGATACTTTTTATAAATAACCAGCTTTGCCGGAATAGCTTTGCCATTGTTGCGTGCTTAGGGAAGCAAATTATTGTATAATAAACAATGGGAGCTTCAACGTTTGTGGGATTATTTAATTCTTAGCCATCAGCTTTTAAAAGAAAAACGGACAACATATTGCTATGTTGTCCGCTGCATTTCCCTGATAGCTAAAAGCTTATGGCTACAAGCTATCCTATTCCACTACTATTTCTTTAGGAGCATCCTGTTTGTTTTCCTTTTTACCAAGGGTTACTTTCAGGATGCCGTTTTCATATTTTGCATTGATCTTACCTGCATCTACCTGGTCACTGATGGTGAAGGAACGTTTGAAAGATTTGAAACTGAATTCGCGGCGTACCTGTTTATCACTTTCATTCTTTGTTTCGGCTTTCCTTTCCGCGCTGATGGTGATTGCTTTCTCAATGGCGCTGATCTTAAAATCTTCTTTGGAGAAGCCCGGAGCAACTACGTCCAGTAAAAAGGCTTCTGGTGTTTCAACGATGTTTACCGGGGGATGGGTGGTAAAGTAGTCGTTGGTCAGAAAATCATCTTTTACATACTTATTTAATCCGTTGTTCAGAATGTCTTCAACAATTCCACCAAATGATTTGGGAAGGGGGCTGTGGTTAAATTTGATGTGTGTCATAGTTTCTATAAATTTTTTAGTGTGAAATCAATTTTTTGTTTGATACCGGGGTACAGATCAAATGGGATACCATGCCATAAAAACTGCTATTTTGTTAGTAAAAAGGTTACAGATTATGACAATATGTCGTTTTGATTGTAGTTATTGTGTCAAAAAGTCTATTTCGTTATCCATTTTTTTACTTTCTGCCTGCATATAATTAACTTTGTGAAAAATATAAACAGAAAAAACACTTATTATATGTATCCAGCGGAACTAGTAATGCCTATGAAGGCAGAATTAACAGATAACGGCTTTGAAGAATTGCTGACACCTGAAAGTGTTGATAATACCTTACAGAAAGATGGAACTACCCTGGTAGTTATCAATTCTGTATGTGGTTGTTCGGCAGGTACAGCCCGTCCGGGTGTATTACTGGCGGTAGCGCACAGCGAAAAGAAGCCGGACAGACTGACGACCAGTTTTGCAGGTTTTGATGGTGAAGCGGTAAAACAAATCCGTACACACCTGTTGCCTTATCCTCCTTCTTCTCCGGCGATTGCGTTATTTAAAAATGGCGAATTGGTGCACTTCATTGAGCGTCATATGATTGAAGGACGTTCTGCGCAAATGATTGCAGCGAACCTGGCAGACGCTTTTGAACAATATTGCTAAATATTCACATTTCTAAAATCCAATTTAGAAATTCGAAATTGCATCGTACTTTGGTGGTTTGATTTTCCTTTTGATTAAATTCGGCTTTGTTCATAGGAAAGTTCAGATCACCAATTTTTTTTTTACGGCTATGTATCCTAATTTATATTACGCGTTCAGAGATCTGCTTGGCTTAGAGATTCCGTTTTTGAAGATTTTCCAGACGTTTGGTTTTTTTGTAGCTATTGCCTTCCTGGCTGGCGCATATATTTTGACGCGTGAATTAAAACGCTACGAACAACAGGGCTTACTGAAAGGTATTCCTGAAAAGGTAGTGACGGGGCTCCCTGCCTCCCAGGGGGAAATCATTGGCAACGCAGTAGTAGGATTTATTATTGGATATAAGATACTCGGTATATTTTTTCAATGGGATACCGCTTCCCAGGATTTGCAGTCATTTGTATTTTCCAGCCAGGGTAGCATATTTGCGGGCATACTCGTAGCTGCAGCAATGGCAGGGTATAAATATTATTCAAAAAAGAAACAGGCACTACCCAAACCGGTAGAGCAAACCGTAATAGTAATGCCGCACCACCGGGTACCGGATATTATTGTAATGGCAGCTATTGCCGGGTTACTTGGTGCTAAGATTTTTCATAATCTCGAAAACTGGAACGACTTTGTACAGGACCCTGTGGGGGCGTTATTGTCGTTCAGCGGACTTACCTTCTACGGAGGCCTGATCGTGGCGGCTATCGTGATTATCAGCTATGCCCGTAAAAAGCAGTTTAATATCCGTGCGCTGATAGATAGTGCGGCTCCTGCGCTGATGCTGGCTTATGCCATTGGTAGAATGGGTTGTCATTTTTCAGGAGATGGGGACTGGGGTATTTATAACAGCGCCTATTCGATCGATAGCAATACCGGCCATACCGTGAAGATGGCGCCGGCGGCGTTTGCGGACGCTGTACAGAAGAATGCAGCTTTTTTCCAGCAGCAATACCCCAGCGTAGATAAGATTCCGCATGCTGCCTTTGAGAAGCCTGCCGCGCTGGGCTTTATGCCTGACTGGTTTTTTGCCTACGGTTATCCGCATAATGTTATTAAAGAAGGTGTGCAGATAGCGGGATGTGATGGCCAATATTGTAAAGTACTGCCCGTCGCCGTATATCCAACACCGTTATATGAGATCATTGTTTGTCTTGGACTCTTCCTGGTGCTTTGGGGCATTCGTAAAAAGGTGAAGATACCTGGTGTCATATTTGGTATATACCTTATATTAAATGGGGTAGAAAGATTTTTTATAGAGAAGATAAGGGTGGATACGAGATATGACATCTTTGGTTTTCATCCCACACAGGCAGAAATTATTTCTACGCTCCTGGTGATTGGTGGTATTATATTAATAAGTATCTACCGCAAAAACAATAGTACCACAAATAAGCTATCCTGATAATATTATATGCAACGTCACCCTTCTTTAGTCCCTTTGTCGCTCGAGCATAAGCGCCTTTTATTTGTATGCCGCTACCTGAAAAAAGATGCAGCCCCGTACGAGGGCTTTCCTCTGGAAACCCAAGCCAGATTTGAATATATAGTAAAAGTATTCCAGGAATTGATGGTGCCTCATATTCAGAAAGAGGAATATCTCTTTGAGAAATGCGCCGGAAAAAATACCGCAATAGACACCATGATACGGGAACTGCAGGAAGAGCACCTGGTGATTTCCCGGATGTACAGCACCCTCACAGACAGTACCGACCTGGACTCCGCCATGGATATACTCGCAACCAGCCTGGAAACGCATATCCGCAAGGAAGAACGCGCGTTTTTTGAACTGCTGCAGCAGGAATTACCGGAATTACTTGCTGGTCTTCAGCTGGAAGGTCAATAAATGTATTTAACGTGTTATTGTCTGGCATCAGTTTTAAAACTACTTTTTCACTAGAGTTATCGTAGCACTATCTAGTCGTATTTTTATCTAAACTATCCACCACAACCTTATCGCTTTATCCTTGTTTTGTTGAGCTGGTAAATAACCTGTGGCTATTTAATTAGAGTTATGCGTACGTTTTATTGCAGCTGTGTGATGTTTTTTTGCTTATCTGTCAGCCTCAGTGTTCTCGGATTATCCAGGGAAGACAGTCTAAGCAAATACGATAAGCTGGATTCATCTGACATTATAGTAGCCTCCTTTTCTTACAGTGTAGGTGAACAAGAGCTTGGACAGGGCGCCGTTTTACAGGTGCCTGAAGGATACCGTTTGCTCAATGCCGCCCAGAGCCGGTTGCTGGTAGAGGATTTGTGGGGGAATCCCGAAAATCCCAACACGCTCGGTGTTTTGGTTCCTGAGAGGACTGGTCCGCTGGATAAGGATTTCCGTGGCTTTGTGATTTCGTTTGAGCCATCCGGCTATCTCGATGAACAGGAGGCCGGCAAAATTAATTATGGCAAATTGCTCCGTGAAATGAAAGAGGAGCTAAAGAGCGATAACCTGTTGCGCAGTCGTAAAGGTGCTGGTGTTATTACCAGTATGGACTGGGCGTTTCCTCCCTACTTCGATAAAAAAAGCCGTACCCTTCATTGGGCCAGGATCCTGCATTTTGATGGAGGTGTTCCTCCTGTGCTTAATTATGAAGTGCGGCTGTTGGGGAGAAAAGGGGCGCTTTGTTTTACCGCCATTGGTAAAATTGGCGCTATTGCCCAGGTAAAGCAACAACTGCAACAGGTGGTGGCGTCGGCACATTTTACCAATGGGAATGGTTATACGGACTATAATCCCCGGACCGATCAATCCGCACGCTGGGCGCCGGAAGAAATATCTATCAGTACCAGGATCCTTTCTCCCGAAAACCTGATGCTCGGTGTACGCAGTACCTTGCTGATGTTGCTGGTGTCCCTGTGTATGGTGTTGTTTGTATACGTTATGCACTTTTACCACCATCGCCGTAAACATACTTATCGTAAAATGATAGATTTCGATGAGCGCCTGAACTAAGCAGGCGCTTTACTCCCTGAATAAGCCGGATCCCCCTTCGGTAACAGCTCCTCTTGCAATGTTTCAATTATTGCCAGCTAACCGCCGACAGCTCATAATGCCGTTTATCCCGTAATAACGCCGCTATTTTATATAGTGTAACTCCCCATGCAACATTCTCTCCGTCTGGTCGTCTTTTTAATCGTTCCATAGCTTTTTGCCATTCATCCCTGCGTATAGACCGCTTGTGTAATGCTATGTACTGTGTAATGCATAATACCTACTTTTACATTGTAGTAGTTAATATACTGTAGTAGTTTAACTACTGTAGTATATAAGCTAAGGAACTAAAGAAACCTAAAACCAAACAACATCTAATTCTCTAAATCGCCTTATATGAAAGCAAATTTTAAAGCTATAACATTGTCAATGAGCATGTTAATAACAGCTTTAACCTCCATGGCACAAAATAACCCAGGTGTAGCAGGACAAATAATCCAGGCCGGAAATAAACCTGTAGAGTTCGCTACTGTAACATTATTAAAAGCAAAAGACTCCACACTTGTCAAAGGAGCTATTGCCGATATAAATGGTAAATATGAATTTGAACAGGTAAAACAGGGTAAATACCTGGTAGCTGCCGTATCGGTTGGCATGACGAAGGCATACAGCCAGGTGTTTGACGTAACCGGTTCCGGCATCCGCATACCGGCAGTATCGCTGGCAGCGGCTTCCAAAACTTTAAAAGGAGTAGATATTACCGCCCGTAAACCATTTGTAGAGCAGAAGGCCGATAAAATGGTGGTGAATGTGGAAAGCAGCATCACCGCTTCCGGCGGCTCTGCAATGGAAGTACTGGAGAAATCACCCACTATCAATGTAGATAAGGACGGTAATATTTCCATGAAAGGTAAAGGGGGGGTAATCATCATGATAGATGGCAAACCAACCAATATGACCCCGGAAGATGTTGCCGAGCTGCTGAAAAGCATGCCAGCTACCAATATTGACCAGATTGAACTGATCGCCAATCCTTCTGCAAAATATGATGCAGCCGGCAACGCGGGGATCATTAACCTGAAACTGAAAAAGAACTCCAGCTACGGTACCAACGGAAATCTGAATGTGGGAGCCGCTGTAGGCAAATGGCCCCGTTTGAACGGTGGACTGAACCTGAATCACCGTAACGAAAAGTTCAACCTGTTCGGTTCTTATAACTATAGCCATCGTGAGCAGCAGCAGGACCTGGGTGTTTACCGCTCTATCCGCGACAGCAAAGCATTCAGCGTATACGACCAGTTCAATACCATGAAACAGACATCCGATTATCATGGTGGCAAAATCGGTGCGGACTATTTTATCAGTAAAGGTCATACCATTGGTGTAATGGTAGATCTGGCCGACAGGGGACGCGATTTCCCTTCCAATGCTACCACCAAAATCGGTAATGGTAAAATGATAGATTCTATCCTGTATACCAATACTAACTACGCCGGTAAGTGGAGAAGAGGCGCTTATAACTTAAACTACCGCGGTATCCTGGATTCTACCGGTAAGGAGTTGAACATCGACCTGGATTATGCACGGAACAGCGACAAGCAGTTTAACAATATCTATGCGCTTTCCCAGGATGTGACCGGGAAAAGGATACTGGGCGCGGATACTTCCCGTAATAACCAGCCTTCCACCATTGAAATAAAAACGGCTAAGGTGGATTATGTACATCCCCTGAAAAACCAGGCGAAGCTGGAAGCTGGTGTAAAAGTGAGCTTTGTGACTACAGATAATGATGCGCGCTTTGATTCATTGAGAGGCGGCAGCTGGATACAGGATCAAAACCGCTCCAATCACTTTATATATAAGGAGAACATCAATGCCGCCTATATCAACTTTAATAAACAGTATAAGAAATTTAATGTGCAATTGGGTTTACGCGGCGAACAAACACATATTACCGGTACGTCAACATCCATGCAGGGAGAAGAGAATAAAATGGTAAAGAATGACTCTACTTATTTTAACCTCTTCCCAAGTGCTGCGCTGACATATACGCTGAATAAAAGCAATACCCTGGGATTCAGCTATAGCCGTCGTATTGAACGTCCGAATTACGAAGATCTCAATCCATTTGAATTCTACCTGGACAGGTATACCAAGGAAGCGGGTAATCCAAACCTGAAACCACAGTATTCCAACAACTTTGAAATCACGCATACCTTCAAAGAGTTCCTGATCACCTCCCTGGGTTATTCCCGTACAAAGGATATGATGACGAAGATCCTGGAGGCAGATGTAGACAGGACTACCGGAGACACTTCGATTATCCGGTACAAGTATATGAACGTGGCCAGTGCTGATAACTTTAACCTGAATATCTCTGTACCTATGCCTGTTACCAAATGGTGGATGAGCTTTACCACGGTATCTGTTTCCTATGGAAAGTATGAAACAGTAGTTAACAACAACCCGGTAAAACTCGCTTCCGGCGCATTCTTTGGCCGTACGCAACAAACATTTACCATTAGCAAGGACATGGCGGCAGAAGTTACCTACTTCTATGTTTCGCCACAGGTAACCAACGAAGGGTTGTTTAGAATGAAGTCCATGTCTTCACTGGACTTGGGTATATCACAGAAAGTAATGAAAGGCAAAGGTTCCCTGAAACTGAATGTGGCTGACGTTTTCAAGACTAATTATTTCCGTGGGGATTTTGAAAACGCGGGTAAATATACTTCCGTATCCAGCGCCCGGGACAGCCGGCAGGTGAGACTGACCTTTACCTACCGTTTTGGTAACAAGAATGTAAAGGCCGCCCGTACCCGTCAGACAGGTTTGGAAGCAGAACAAAATCGTGTAAAGCAGGGAGGTAATTAATCCGCACTCCCTGTCCTAAAGATGGTTTTTTAGGTATATAAAGGATGGAAAAACGTAGCCTCTCATTGGGCTGCGTTTTCCTTTCAAAACTTCGGAAATGGGAAGTGCCTGTTTCGTCACAAAAAATGGCCTTTTAGTATAATTTACCCCGTTCCGATGTTGTATTCAGATAATTTTGAAGAAATTTTTACCGGGAATTAACTTTCATCCATCTATATAAATATTTAATAATTAATTAGATAGAAATAGATCGTCACATTTAGACCTGGCAGAAGGCACAAAAAACCGGAAAATCCTTTCAACGAGCGTGCAACCTTTTTTACAATTACTGTCTTTATAATGAAAGCATCAGCCTCTAACTTGAATCAAACGCAAATAGCAGAGAATGTAATCGACCGCTGCAAAAAGGGCGATGTTCGCGCATTCCGTGAATTGTACGATGCGTATTCGGCGGCGATGTACAATATTTGTTTGCGTATGACCAATAACGTGAGCGATGCGGAAGACACTTTGCAGGAGGCTTTCATCCAGGTGCACCGGCATATTCATAAGCTGGAGCGCGAAAGCAGTATCAGTGCCTGGATTAAGCGGATAGTGGTAAATCATTGTTTAAATACACTGCGTAAAAAGAAAGTGTATTTTGAAGATGTAGATGAAGTGGAGGTGATGACAGAAGAAGGGGTGGACGAAGCCCAGCATACCTGGACCGTTGCCGCTGTGAAATCTGCCATCCATGACTTACCGCAAGGATACCGTACGGTATTGAATCTCTATCTTTTTGAAGAGTATTCACACCGGGAAATAGCAGAGATGCTGGGTATAACTGAATCCACTGTTAAAACGCAGTACATGCGTGCAAAGGAGAAAGTAAGACAGATTGTAAAACAGCAAAATGTAACTCGTTAATGCCAGACAATTTTGAAAGTTTTATTCAGCAACACCGTGATGAGTTTGAAGAGCAGGGGCCTTCGCCAAGGGTTTGGGGTGCGCTGGAAAAGGAACTGACTAATCAGCGAAAAGGTAGGGTAGTGCTGCTTTTACAGAAGAATTGGTTTAAAGCAGCGGTGATATTGGTACTATTTGTAAATGCCGGTGCCCTGTTTTATTTCACCAAACATAAGCAGCAACAGCGGCAGGAACTGGCAGTGATAGCGCCGGAAATGCAGGAAGCAAAAGCTTACTATACCTCACGCATAAACGAAAAACTGGAGCAAATCAATGCATATCCCGCCAGTGAGCTGGGACTGGATAGTTCCGCCCGTAAAGAACTTGAACTTCGCAACGATACTTATAAGGCGCTGGAGAAAGAGCTGAAGAATAATCCGGGCAATGAAAGAATCCGCGCCGCACTCGTACGCTATTACCAGCTGAAGCTGGACTTACTGGACAAAATTCTGGAAGAGTTGCAGGAAAAACGTGTAACACCAGGTCATACAAAAAAACAATATGAAGCTGAGATTTAAATGCTTGTTATTCCTGTTGTTCCCTTTGCTGGCGCAAGCTCACAATGGTGGAACAGCTTACAAAAAAACAATCGTCAAATCGTTTTCAGTAAACGACAATGCAGCCCTGGGTATTTCCAATAAATATGGTAAGATTATTTTTCATGCCTGGAATAAGAATGAAATTAAAGCCACCATTACAGTAACAGGATTTGGAAAAAATGAGGAACAGGCCAGGGCAATTGCTGAACTGGTAGATGTTAATACTGACAGAAGCAGCAATACCAACGTTTCCATGCGTACTGCCTATAACCCTTCAAAGGGAGGCTCCGGCTGGTTTTCCTGGGGTGGTAAAATGGATTCCAAAGACTATGTGAATATTGACTACGACGTGTATATTCCACAGAGTTTGCAGAAGCTGGTGGTGGAAAACCAGTTTGGAGATGTGATTGCCGACAAGTTTACATTCCCCGTATTACTGGACATGAACTACTGCACTTTTGATATCCGGGAAGCAGAAGATATTACCCTGAGAATTAACTACTGTGACAAAGGCAAAATCGGGAAGGCAGGTAAAGTAGATGTGAGAGGAAATTATTCCACCATCCGTGCCGATCAGCTGGATGCATTGGAAACCAGCTCCAATTACAGCGAATATGTTGTAGGTAAGCTGGGTCGCCTGAAAGTTGCCGCCAATTATGATGATTATAAAGTAGAAACTGCAGATCAGGTGAGCGGTCGTTGCACCTATTCCGATGTGCGTTTGGAAGAGCTGAGAGAGGCGATCAATATAAACATGACCTATGGCGATGTAAGGGTAGAGAAAGTGGGCAGCGGTTTTAAGCAGGCCGATTTTCAGCTTACTTATTCTGATCTCAGGATGGCTTTTCTCCGCAGACAGTCATTGGCCATCAATGCCAACCTGATAAACGGAGATCTTAAAACGGGGGGCCTGGAGCTGAAGAATGTAATGTCTAACCGGAAAGGTTCGGCGCTGAATTACTCAGCACAGGCGGGTGGTGGAAGTGAATCATCTTCCTATATAAAAATACATGGAGTAAACTCAGATGTTAAGCTTGATATTCTTTAATTATAAAATGCCATTCTAAAATCTTTTAAATATAGTTACACTATGAAACGACTAGCCACATATTTATTGATAGCCCTGCCATTGGTGCTGGCTACCGGTGTACTGGTTTCTTTTAAGCATACCGGAATTTCGTTTAACCATATCCGTGAGGAACGTGTAAGGGGTAACGGGGTAATGAAACAGGAGCCGAGGGATGCATCTTCTTTTACAGATATCAGTACTTCGGGGGTATATAAAGTAGTAATTGAGCAGGGGAATACGCACAGTATCCGCATAGATGCCGAAGAAAACCTGCTGCCTTATATCGTCACAGAAATTGTGGGTGGTGAACTGAGAATTCATACTAAAAGAGGATACGATGTTCAGCCTACCAAAGAAATTAAGGTGTATGTGACCTTGCAGAAGGTGGACCGGTTATCGGCCAGCGGCGCGGGAGGATTTACCAGCACCGGTACGCTGAAAAGCGATCGTATACAACTGTTATTCAGCGGGGCAGCAGATGCTAACCTGGATATCCGTACCGGGCTGCTGAAAGTAGGGGTGTCCGGCGCGAGCAATATAAAGCTGAAGGGCAGTTCTGACAGAGCCGAATACGGAATTTCCGGAGCGGCAGATATTGAGGCCCTGGACTTAGCTACCAATGATGCAAAAATTGGTATTTCCGGTACCGGTAAAGCAAATGTATTTGTGCAGAAAAAGATGGATGTGAGCATTTCCGGTATGGGTAACATCAAATACAAAGGAGAGCCCGGTATTACACAGGCCATATCAGGCATGGGTAGGATCAATAAGATTTAATAACAAGTTAGATTTAGAGTATATATGCGGCAGGTAGTTCTCTACCTGCTTTTTCTTTTTTATATTTGTCGTTCGAATATAAAATTTAAAGTTATGCCGTCCTTTGATATTGTTAGCAAAGTAGATTTACAGACACTGGATAATGCAGTTAACACTGTGAAGAAGGAAATCACCAACAGGTTTGATTTCAAGGGTTCGCATGTGGAAATAGAGTTGAATAAGAAAGAGCTGGTACTGAATATAGAGGTAGATAGTGATATGAAGCTGGGACAGGTATTGGACGTGCTGGTAAGCCGGTCTATGCGGCAGGGCCTGGATGCAACGATTTATGACCTGAGTAAGGAACCTTACCAAAGCGGTAAGGTATTTAAAAAGGACATACCGGTGCGTAACGGGATTAAGCAGGAGGATGCCAAAAAGATCGTAAAGCTGATCAAGGACGCGGGGTTGAAAGTGCAGGCGGCTATTATGGACGATATTGTACGGGTTACCGGTAAAAAGATTGATGACTTGCAGGAAGTTATCCAAAAGGCGAAGGAAGCCAATCTGGGCATACCTTTGCAGTATATTAATATGAAATCCTGATTTTTTTACGAATAATCTTTGGGTGTTAAAGAAAATTGGTTAACTTTGCACCCTGTATTTACAATAATTTTGATATGAAACAGGGAATCCATCCAGAAAGTTACAGATTTGTGATATTTAAAGATATGTCAAACGGAGATAGCTTTTTAAGCCGTTCTACCGCACCTTCCAAAGAAACTGCAAAGTGGGAAGACGGTAATGAGTATCCGTTGATTAAGTTGGAAATTTCCAATACTTCTCACCCTTTCTATACTGGTAAGAATGTGTTGGTGGATACTGCAGGACGTATTGACAAATTCAACAAACGCTACGCTAAGAAAGCATAGTTTCTACGGAAAATATTTTTTAGAAAAATCCCATCGGCTTATCGATGGGATTTTCTATTTTAGCCAGCTATGGAGCGTAATTATATTCTTTTTGACACGCCCGTACGTGAACTGTTGTACCCCTTTACACATACAAGACCCATTGCAGCCTGCAGAGTAGGGATACTTACCATACAGGAAAAATGGGAATATTGGCTGGGTACGGGAGTAAGTCATTTTACTGTACCACATTTACAGGATAAGTATCCATTGCTGCATAAGGATGGTACTGTCCCGGAGATTTTGATAAGCGGGCATATACTGCCGGATGCCGCGCTGGCAGCGGTCATTAAAGAGTTACAGCCCAATGAGGAGCTGTATAAAGACAACCAGCTGCTGGCTAAAGTGGTATTGGGTGGGGACGTGGCAACGCTTTCTGATAGCGTCCGGAAAAATTATCCGGGGGAAGTACTGGGAATTTATAAGCCATGGGATATCTTTGCGCTCAACGATAAAGCGCTCAGGGCAGATTTTAAGCTGCTTACAGCGGGCAGAACCTCTGCTGTTCTATCACACACCAATCAACAATTCAATCATACGGACATTTTTATAGAACCCGGTGCTACTATTGAGTGTAGTGTGCTGAATGCTGAAGCAGGGCCTATATATATCGGGAAAAATGCGCAGATCATGGAAGGTTGCCTGATCCGGGGGCCGTTTTCCCTGGGAGAAGGAGCGGTATTGAAAATGGGGACAAAGGTGTACGGAGCTACTACGCTGGGGCCTTATTGTACCGGTGGAGGAGAGATCAAGAACAGCGTGATGTTTGGTTACTCCAACAAGGGACACGATGGTTACCTGGGAGATGCGGTAATAGGGGAATGGTGTAACCTGGGAGCAAATACTACCTGTTCCAACCTGAAGAATAATGTATCTATCGTAAAAGTGTGGATGGAAGCGGAGGGTGCTGCAATGGCGGCGGGTACCAAATGCGGTTTACTGATGGGTGATTACAGTCGTTGTGGTATCAATACCATGTTGAATACCGGTACTGTGGTGGGCGTGTCCTGCAATGTGTTTGGCGGGCAGTTTCCTGCGAAGTTTGTGCCATCGTTCAGTTGGGGGGATGGCGATAGTTACCGTTTACCGGAGGCATTGAAAGATGCCGGCAGCTGGATGGCATTGAAGGGGCATAAGTTGTCGGAGAAAGATAAGGAGGTGCTGAGTGCCGTGTATGAATTAATTAATCAGAAAGACCTTAAAACTTAATATCACAGTATTTATGAGAAAGAAAATTGTTGCAGGTAACTGGAAAATGAATCTTACGCTGGCACAGGGCGAGCAATTGATCAACGACATCCTGCAGGCGGGACTGACATTGAAAGAAGGACAGGAAGTGGTGGTAGCTACTCCTTTTCCTTATTTGCTGAAGGCTAAGGCGCTGCTGAAAAACTATCCTGGTTTTTATGTAGCGGCGCAGAACTGCTCCAGCGAAAAATCCGGTGCATATACCGGTGAGGTGTCTGCCGAAATGCTTCAATCAATAGGCGTGGATTATGTTATTCTGGGTCACTCTGAGAGAAGGGAATATTTCCACGAAACCAATGAGATGCTGGCAAAAAAGATAGACCAGGTGCTGGCAAACGGGCTGAAACCTATTTTCTGTTGTGGTGAGCCGCTGGATGTACGGAAGGCAGAAACGCAGAATGCCTATGTAGCTAAACAGCTGGAAGACAGCCTGTATCACCTGACGGAAGAGCAATTGAAACAGGTGGTGATCGCTTATGAGCCGATTTGGGCTATTGGTACCGGGCTTACCGCCAGCTCTGCCCAGGCGCAGGATATGCATGCGTTTATCCGTTCGCAGATTGCTAATAAATTTGGCCGTGAAGCCGCTTTACATATGTCCGTTTTATACGGAGGCAGTGCCAAGCCAGGTAATGCAGCAGAGCTGTTTTCCTGCCCGGATGTAGATGGAGGCCTTATTGGTGGCGCTTCCCTGGTAGCAGCAGATTTTGTTGCTATTATAGAAAAGCTGTCATAGGTAAATAATTGAAAAATACGCAGTTAGTAAAGCTGCGTATTTTTTTAGTAATTAATGCTAAAAAAATTAGTATTTTCGAAAAAAGGTTGTATATTCGTATTGTCATTCTAACAGGAAGAATTAAAATATCAGGTTATGAATACGAATTATGAAATTTCGGAAGAGTTATTTGATTATTTGCTGGTGGTGAATCCGGATGCCGTGGTATCCAAGGACGTAACGCGTATCCGGCAGTTTGTTGCATCAGAATTAAATGATGTAGCGATGTCAGGATCGCCGGTTCATGTGGCGTTGTTCAGATCAGCCTTCCCGGAGCGTTTCCAGGAAGATTTTGTTACCATGCTGGAGGAAGTTGCGCGTAAGCAGGCTGGTTTTGCTATCTATACAGCAAAAATGGATGCTTTCAGGCATGCGGATGGAAACAACAGCGTTTTCATCAACGTGGCTAACCCCAAGCCGTTAATAGAGTTACATCGCAGCATCATGCAGGCTTTTGAATTAAAGCCACAGTCTTTCAAGCCGCATATTATGCTGGCCAGGGGATTACAGGATGCGGAAGTGAATATGATCATGCCGTTACTGGCACAACAAATATTCGTGCGCAGTTTCAATTGCCATTGTTTTAGCTTGTTGAAAAGGCCTGCTGCCGGCGGTAAGTACGAGCGTGTAAGAGACTTTGTATTTGGAGATATTGAACACATGGTAGGTTCATTATTTAACTATGCTGCGTAAGCAGCAAAGCATTATCTGATGCAGGAATTGCCGGATGGTAGATTCGCAGAATTGATGAAGTTGGGACGGATAAAATGATTTGTTATCCCCTATATCAATGTTCATCAATGTTTGTTTCCCTCAAGTTAGCCATCCCCTTTCATACTGTTGCTGTTGCAGGTTTTGGCTGCTATCCTCAGATAGCGGACGGTTTGCAACACGTTATTGGCCCGTCGGTACGACCATTTCATGCAGTGCTGCGGATCTGCTATCCGGCAATTCCTGATTAGATGATGATTTATGGTGTTTTTTTCGCGACTTGTCATTGTTCCTTCATTCCATTCATTCACCTTGGTGATAAGTTTTTAGTTGTTTGTATCTTAGCGGAAATTTTAAAAGTTTTAAGAGTGTCCTTCTTCATTTGTATCATATACACTCTGAGACAGGGCAATTACCGCGTTAATCGAATAGAAATTTATGGCAACTAAGACAATTGTACACAAGGAAATCATAGTGAAAGGACGTGTGCAGGGCGTAGGGTTCAGGGCAAATGCAAAACGTGTAGCTGATTCAATGAATGTACAGGGGCATGTGAAAAACCTACTGGATGGAAGCGTTTGGATCCTGGCGGAAGCAGAAGAACATACAATGGAAGACTTTATTGCCTGGTGCAGGTCTGGTCCTGGCATGGCGGCAGTAAAAGAGCTGGAAATTACTACCGGCGATGTACAACATATCAAAGGCTTTACTATCCTTTATTCATAAATCCTGGTCCGGTAACAGCTGGTGTTCAGATACCTATGTCCGTTTAGCTATTAGCTTTTGGCTATTAGCTTTTAGAAATCGCAGAAGAAAGTTAATCGTGACCTGTTGACAAAAGGCGCAAAGAAATTTAACGGAGCAACGCAACTGAATACAACCGTATAAATTTCTTTGCGCTTTAGTCATATAGCAGGCGAAATACATCACTGCCGCAAATTATTACGGCTTATGTATAGTCACCTAGTTGATGCTGTATTTCTTTTGGAAAGACTTATCCAGCGCCGCTTTTGGTACTACTATCGTAATGGTGTTTACAGCAAAATAAGCCTCGGAAACATTCAGATAACCTCCAAACGGGCTGGCGTTTTTACCCCATGAATTCTTTACCAGGAAGAAAGTTTTCCCTTTAGGCGTTTTTTCGATACCGGTAATATGCATCAGGTGGTCATCCTGGGTGATCAGCTCTTCGTATAGCTGTTGGCGTGAATCCTGTGTATAGCCGGGTTCAATCATTTCCGGATCAATGCTATCCTTTTTCGGCGACATTTCCGGTGAAGCGAGCAATGCATAGCCTTTGCCACCGGCAAATCCCCTGTTGCTTACATCTGCATCCCATAATACGGTAAAGCCTTTTTGCAGGGCGGTTTCTGTGATACCGGTCAATTCCTTCAGTGGCACATTATAGTAAGCGCCATTGGAGAAATTGTCTGGCACTTCAATAATAAACGACTTATAAAAAGGATGGTGCGTAAATGAGGTGAGGAATACATAATCATCTGCATTGAACTTCACTACATCCTTTGCAAAGCTCTGAGGCGTATAGGTTTTGCCATCGTATTCGAATGTAGCAGGAGGTTGGCCCATGTACTGGTCCAGGATACCGGTAAATTGTGAGATCCAGTTATCCGGTACCGGCGATACCTTAATGATACTGTCCAGATATTTTTTCATGGCAACTACCATCTCTGAATGATTATGCATGGTAGCATTGTTTTTAAGGCCGCTGTAAACGCTTTCCGGTTCTATACCATAGGTAGCAATAGAGTGGATCACATCATGCGCCAGCCCTCCCTCATCGAAGCGGGCAAATCCCTGGCGTCGCACATAGTTCTTCGCTTTTTCAATATAAATATTGCGGGCAGTAAACATTTCAGACAAATCCAGCTCTGGAAGTCCCTTGCGCAGGCACTCCGTTTCCACCATGGAAGTAGAAGAAAAAGACCAGCAGGTACCAGTCATACCCTGGTTTTTTACTGGAGTGGTGGCATTAATTTTTCCTTTTACGAGGTTGTTGATCACCACACCTTTTTCCTGTGCATTGGCCATCGTAGCGGCGAACAAGGCAAGTGTAAAACAAAATGCTTTCATAAACGATTTCATTAGATTATCGGCCTAAAGATAAGGGAACCCCTATATAAAAAATACCATTACCGTATGAACGGTAATGGTACGCATATAATCTGCAATAGAATGGCGGTAATCAATTCTCTATACCAACATTGTAGGTCGTAGAAGAGCCTTTAATATGCACTTGTTTAGCTTTAAGGTACTTGCGGTATTTAGCGGCAATGTTATCGGGTTGTTTAACGCCATTGATAAACAGGCCATTATCGTTTTTTTCTACGCTGTAATCTTTTTGGGTATCCAACAGGTTGTCGGCAGCCATTCTTGTCAGCATTTCCTGGTATATATCACGTTTTTCGTTAGCCTCCCGCCTGTCTTTATCCGCTTTTTCCCGTACTTCCGCTATTTCTTCTCTTTTGTATGCCATTTCTTTTTTGGATGCCTGCCTTGCTTTGCCCGCTTCCTCCCTTGCTCTCGCAGCATCTTCGAGGGCTTCTGCTCTTTGTTTGCGCACTTCTGCCATTCGCTGTGCATTTTCTTCTCTCGACATCTTTTCTGACTGGAGACTAGCTGCCACGTCTTTTTTTATTTTACTGCTGAGGTCCTTCATGTCAAGGCTCTGATAAGCCATGGTCAGGTTTTTATTGAGTGTGGCAAAGTCAATATTTTTCAATGCCGCTGCGGCTTCTGCCTGGGCTTTGGTGATCTGGTCCCAGTCAATATTTTTCAGCGCAGCTGCACTTTCTGCCTGTGCTTTACGTACCTCTTCTGACACGTCTTTCCAGTTGATGTTTTTGGTAGCTGCCTGGATATCTGCCTGCACTTTTTTCATGTCCACTTCCTTGAGCTGCTTCATAGCCAGCTGGATGCTCTTTTGTGCCTCGCGGATCTGTTTGCGGATTTCTTCTTTTGTGATGTTGGTGTCCCTGTTAAAATTGTAATTATAGGAATAGGACATCTTGTTGTTCACATTGGTATTTGTTTTCACCCTAAGATCTGTATGCACGTTGACAGCGCTATCGTTGATCTTATGAAAGCGGTAATTGGTCTCGTCATTTATTTCCGCAACTCCCGACAGGTCTTTGTTCAGCGGCCCGATAGGGCCCATTGTTGTTGCTGGTGCGGGAAGCGGAGCAGGACCAGCTGCTGAGCCAGGGGCGGGTGGTACCGGCGGCGCAGGTTCTGCCGTGTCAACGATGATTTCATCGAGTGCGCGTTTAAACTGATCGTTGTTAGTTGGAGGCAGTTCAACTGCATTATTACTATCAGTGGCCTTTTTAGGGGATACTGAGTCTTTGACATGTTTTTCAGTTACCTGTTGTTCTTCATTACTTTTTCCTTTGGCGGGATTTAACCAGGCAATGGATATAAGGCTGGAGGCAATGATTAAGACAGCTAAAAATTTTTGACTATAGTTAAGATGATTAGTTTTCATTTCCATGATGCGTTTAATGCGGTGAAACAGATGTTGTTTACTGTCTGCGGCAGCCATGGTGAGCCGGTGAGCGGTTAACCGGTATTGTTCAAGCGCTACCAGTGCATGCGCGTATTGCAGCGGTTGTACGGTGCTGGCTATTACCAGGTCGTCGCAGCAGTGTTCTCTTTCAATACGGATGGTTTTTGAAATCAGCCATACAAAAGGATTAAAGAAAAGGATTGTTTCAACAATTGATTGGAAGATATTCAACAGATAATCATTTCGTTTGATGTGCGCTAGTTCGTGCAGCAGCACGGCCTCCAGCTGTTCTTCAGTAAGATTGTTGACCATGGCCACGGGCAACAGGATCAGCGGTTTTAAAAAGCCCAGCATTACAGGCACCTGTACATGCCTGGAGATCAGTAGTTTCACCTTGCGGGGAATCTGGAGCTGAGCGGCCAGTTTGTTGAGGTGTTTATCCCACGCAGCCCCCATGGGTTCTATGCGGGTGGTACGGATCTGGTGTAATTGAAAAAGATCTGAGAATAATTTAACGGTCATCCCGGTCATGCCGGCAATGTAGAGCGTAACCAACAAAGGAAAACATAACTCGAGGTTGGGAAACAGCCATATCAGCGGATCCTGGCTTGGGTATACTGCCGGCAGTGATACAGGATCCTGCAGCGAAATGGTGCCATGAAGTGCTAAAATGGTGCTTCTTGCTTCCTGTAACCGTTGTATGTGCATATAGAAGGTTGCCAGGAACCAGGTAAAAATACCGGTGAGTGATACGAACGACAAATTATATTTGATTCGGGCACCCGCCTGTGGCCAAAGTTTTAATACTATCCGTAAACAGGCATAGATAAGGAATGCCTGCCACATGGAATGAAGGATGGTCCATCCCAGGGCGCGTACAAGGTCGCCCGTAATAGGTAATAAATTCATGGTAGTGAGTTTACCTGTTGTCCTTTTGTTGTTTTTCTATCGCTGACAAATACTGACGGATTTTTTCCAGTTCTTCTTCTGATGACTGATGATGGCCAAGGGCCTGCATTACCAGCTGTGATGCCGAACCGCCAAAGACCGTATCGATCATTTTATTTACCAGTTGTTCCTGCGTTTTCTGTTGTGAAATGGCAGCAGTATATACATGGGTTTTGCTGCTGGTATCGCGTTGCAACAGCGCTTTCTCATGCATGATCTGCATTAGTTTAAGTGTGGTGGTATAACCGGCATCCTTCGTTTGAGATAAGATATCATGTACCTCACGAACGGTGCTGGGGCCCTTTTCCCAGAGCACACCCAAAATTTCCAATTCACTTTCTGTAGGCCGGAGTTGTTTCAAAGCAATGCGTATTAGTGATAATTATTATTGTACGAATATCTTCGTAAACGAATGTACGATAGTTTTCGTAAATGCCAAATTTTTAAACTGATTTTTTTGTCTTTATCAGGATTAAACTGATTTTTGTCTTTATCAGGATTAAACTGATTTTAATGATTTGATGATTTTTGATTTGTGATTTTTTGATTTAAAATGATTTTGGGAGATAATCAATGGATAAGATTCGCCAAAATCTTTTTAAATCAAAAAATCAAAAATCATCAAATCATTAAAATCAGTTTAATCCTGATAAAGACAAAAATCAGTTTAATCCTGGGCAAGACCAGATCCGCGTGTCTGACGGAGCTGCCTGGTAGTTTTCCGGCTGCCATCAGCACTCCAGCCCGGCGCATCAAAAAGGTAATGCCACGCTTCGCGGAAGGAGCGGGCATGACGTACATCCCGCCAGATGTCCACCCATTCATGAGTAGCTATCCTGAAGGGGTTGTAGGTATGAATATTTTTTGTGAGACCATAAACGGGACGCTGTTTTTCGGGGGTAAAAGTCCCAAACATGCGGTCCCAGATAATCAGTATGCCGGCATGGTTGCGGTCCAGGTAATCAAGATCGGAGCCATGATGTACGCGGTGATGCGAGGGGGTATTGAAAATATATTCTATTGGCGCCGGGAGTTTGTTGATCACTTCTGTATGGATCCAGAACTGGTAAATCAGGCTGATGGCCTGCATACTCATCACCATGATGGGGTGGAAGCCTACAAAGGGCATCCAAAGCCAAAATGAAAAGGTGCCGGTTAAATTGCCGGTCCAATTTTGCCGCAGGGCGGTAGCGAGGTTATACTTTTCTGATGAGTGGTGGATCACATGGGAAGCCCAGAAAAAACGGATGGTATGACTGCTCCGGTGAAACCAGTAGTAGCTGAAATCGTCTGCAAAAAAACATAATACCCAGGCCCACCAGGTAAAGCCTAACGTAAACAGGCGAAACTGGTAAACAAAGAGATAGATTCCAAAAATAACAGCCTTGGTAAAAATGCCTATAAATACATTGCCCAGCCCCATAGCAATGCTGCTAAGGGCGTCTTTGGGCTCATACATATTCTTTTTATCGATGGTGGTAAAAACGATTTCCAGCAATATAAGCAGCACAAATCCGGGAATGGCATATGTAATCAGGTCGGGATGCATAAGGTATGCTTTCTATTGAAGTTAATGATTTTTTGCCTTTTTGCGTTTACCGAGGTAACAGGTAGCACGCTCAATACCAGATTTGTCATTTTCCGGGCAAATTTCAAAGGGGGAGGCAACAAAAAAGCCGGACAGCTATGCTACCCGGCCTGCTATGCTGAAAGGAAGAATTAGTGAGCGATCACAACGTTGCTTACATATACTTTGGCGTCATTATCCGCATGGAGCGGAGCACTGATGAAGAAGTATTTACGCGTGTTGTCTTTAAACATTTTGGAGTCAAGCACTTTGGTCTTATCCAGGTAAACTTTCATGTGATCTCCGTTTACTGCAATAGATACATGTAATTTATCGTTTGCGTAACGGGTAAGATCATAATCTGTATTCTGGTATTTATCTACAGGCCCGGCGAAGCTGGTGATTTTATCACGGTTGTAGAACTCCAGTTCGGTATGTGCGATATCGCCTTCATTGAAGCTGCCTACGCTATTGTTCTCTGCAAAACCAAAACTCACCGGGTTGAGGTCGCTAATTTTATCGCAACTGGTCAGGAGGTCAAATTCTACCGTGAACTGTTCCGGCAATTTGTAATTCTGATTTAGTTTGTACGTAGAGCCATTCTGCATTTCCAGCCAGACGCCGGAAATTTCGCCGGATTTTACTAATTGTCCGCTGCCATTTGTTTTCCAGGTACCGGGCATGGCGCCGGTTGTCAGCTTATCGAAATTGCTCGCGTAAAATACGGAGTCACCTGCGGTGAAGTCGAATGCTGCTCCCATGCTGATACGTTTTTTCCCGGTAGATGTACCGGTAGCGCCTGCTGTTTCTGCAGATGTTTTTTGCGCGCCGGACATTGATTTGTCAATAGCGTCGTTGGCTTTTTGTTCCACTTTATCCTGCGCTTTTTTCAGGATTCCTCCCAATTGGGCATTGGCGCATTGAAAGGTTATTATAAGTCCTAATGATGCGGCCAGCGATTTGTACAAAATTGATTGCTTCATGTGTGATACGAAATAGATATGGATTAAATATGGGTATAACCTATCGTTGTTTGACCTTTCTGTTAAAATCGTGCCAAAAGTATACAAAAAATCAACGCCTCCGGGAACTTTCGGAGGCGTTGATTTTTTGTATACTGAATAATTCTTAAGCTATATTGTGTGTTATGTTACTTGTTGAAGCTTCTTTCCGCCCTGCTCACCGCCGACGTACCAAACCAGCCTAGTATCCTGATCTGACCATTGGTGGAAGTATTTTTTACGTTGCTCTTTACGTTCTCCAGCACTTTGGCGAACAAGCCACCGGAATTTACCTGGGCGTCTACCTGTGTAAGAAAATTATGTGAAGGGTAGGTAACAGAAAGCATACGTACAATTACCTTTTCTCCGCTCAGGAACGGTTTCTCATAGTTGGTGATACCTTCTTCTATTGGTAAAATAAACGGATCACCATCAGAAACGCCCGCATCATAAGAACCGTCAATAGAGAAATTATCTTCCAGGCGTCTGAGCGTGTCGTTACGATAGGAGCGGATCCAGTAATAATCAACCGTGTCTTTCAGATCCCTGGCGTGAAAGGTAGCATAGTAGCCTTCTTTGCCGCTGATAGACTCCTCTTTGGTTTTGAACTCATAAGTGATGGAATCAATACGGGGTACTCTTTTGATACTGTCGAATGCTTCGAATGTTTCTCCCTTAAATTCTATACGCAGCTTGTAACCGTGCCCAATCACACCAATTGGTTTCGTGGTGGCATCGTAAGTGTAAGCCTTATCCTTAAACAGGAAAGGGTAGGACGCGCCGGTAGTCAGATCGTATAATGTGATTTTTGCATCATCGATAACCGGCGCCGGATTGTCGTTCGTGTAAGGTACGGACATGGTGAATTTTATTTTCTGTATGCCTGGTTCGTTGGTGATCCACGCATCGAGCACCGGGAAGGATTTACCATCCTTTACATTTAGGTCTATCTTGTCTTCACAGGCTGTTAAACCCGCAACGGCAGCAAATAATATGAGGAATAATGATTTTTTCATCTGATGTTGAATTTTGGACAATTAGAACTTAAAGTTGTACGTGATACCCGGGATAATAGAACCTATGATCGACAAACGGGTAGCTTCGCGTTTGGTTGGATCATCGTCATTCTGTTTAAAGTAAATGGTATAGGCATTTCTGCGGCCATATACATTGTACAGTGAAAATACCCATTCTCCTTTCCAGCGTTTTGTTTGTTTGCCTTTCAATGTCATAGACAGGTCCAAGCGGTGATAAGCCGGTAAGCGGTAGTTATTGCGCTTTTCGGTACTGTTGTACGGGATATCCCAGTCCTGGAATTCCAAACGGTTATCAGCAAAGGTACCTGGTGTACCGGAAGCAAATACCCAGTTGGCAGAAAGGGAAGTACGTTTGGTGAATGTATGTGTTAATACCAGGTTCAGGTTATGGGTACGGTCGTAACGGTTCAGGAACCACTCATCCATGCTGATGCCCGGTGTTTTTCTTTCTGTGCGGGACAGTGTATAGCTCACCCAACCGGTGGTTTTACCGATGTCCTTTTTCGCATAGATCTCCAATCCATAAGCACGGCCCTGGGAAGGTAGCAGATCGGCTTCAATCAGCGGGTTCAGTTGCAGGTTGGCGTTATCGATATAATCTACCTGGTTATCGGTGGTTTTGTAGAATACTTCGGCAGATAATTCATACGCATCATTAGGCGCATTGTAGAAATAACCGGCAGTATACTGATCAGACACCATTGGTTTTATGTTGTTGGTGCTGGGTGTCCAGATATCCAGCGGTGTAGGGGAGGCGGTGTTCGATAACTGGTGCATAAACTGTGTGGTTCTGCTATAGGCCAGTTTTACGGCATGCTCGTCTGAGATGGCATAACGGGCGCTGATCCTGGGTTCAAAGTAGTAATAGCCCTTGATCAGGTCGTTGGCGCCATAGTCTTTCATACTCAGCAGTCTTTTGCGAATACCTGGAGTGGTATCGGCGTAGAAATAGGCAGTACTTTTTCCTACAAACTGGTAGGCCGATAAGCGGCCGCCATACTGGATACCGAATTTTTTAGAAGGCTTGTATTCATGGTCAATATACACCGCAGATTCCAGTGCATGCTGGTCATACAGTTCTTTCACGTGTTTGATATCTCCGTTGGTGCTGGTACCGGTTCCGGGTTTGAAGGTATAGTAGATACCCTGTACGCCGAAATGCAGGCTGTTAGAGGAGTTGATGTAGTAGGTGAAAGATGGTTTAAAGCCATAGTTGATGATATTGGAAGTCCAGTCGTAGGCCTGGGAATCTTCATTGGCCTTCTTCTTGGATGCATTACTAAAACTGAGACTATAATCATACTTGCTGTAATAAGTAGTTAAGTTCAGGAACAGGCGGTTGGTAAATACGTGGTTCCAGCGAACAGTGGCAGTGCTGTTTCCCCAGTTCATATTCACATCTTTACCGAATCCGAACACGTCTCTGCCAAAGTATCCGCTCACAAAGAGGGAGTTGTTTTTATTGAATTTATAGTTGGCTTTGGCGGTGAGATCATAGAAATTGAGTTTGGTATCTTTCATATCTCCCTTTACAAAAGGTTTCATCAGCAGATCTATATAGGATCTTCTGGCGGCCACAATGAAAGAGGCTTTGTCTTTTACCAGTGGGCCCTCTACGGACAGACGGCTGAAAATATTACCGATACCACCGTTGATGTTGAAATTCTGGTTGTTACCATCTTTCATGCGGATATCGAGTACAGAGGAGGTACGGCCACCGTATTCAGCAGGAAATCCGCCTTTGATCAGGTTCAGGCTTTTTACTGCGTCGGGATTGAATACGGAAAAGAAGCCCAGCATGTGGGTGGAGTTGTATACGGGGGCTTCGTCCAACAGGATGAGGTTTTCATCGCTGTTACCACCGCGTACGTTAAAACCGGAAGCACCTTCTCCTACGGTATTTACACCAGGCAGGGTTTGAATGGCGCGCAATACGTCTACCTCACCCATGAAGGTGGGCATCTTTTTCATTTGCGCAATATCCAGTTTATTGATGCTGGTGTTGAGGGTATTTACGGTTCTTTCTTGTTTCTGTCCGTTTACCGTTACCGCGTTGAGCTGGCTGCTGGTTGCTTCCATGCCTACGTCGATGGTGGTATTTTTTTTCAGGTTAACAGTAGTTTTGTAGGTGCCGTAACCTATAAAGGAAAACTGAATTTCATGTTCTCCTGCCGGAAGAGTAAGCGAGTAAAAGCCATATTGGTTACTCACCGTACCCAGGGTGGTACCGCTTTTGCCAATGGAGATGCCCACCAGGCTTTCTCCGTTTTGTTTGTCTTTTACATAGCCGCTTACGGTATATCGTTGCTGCTGTGCGGTTGTTGTTTGTCCTGCTAAAACGAGAAGGAGCAGAGACAGCAACAGGGTTGCCTTAGTTTTCATAAAAAATGAGTCCGTTTTTATATGATTTCCATTGCCTTTTTGCGGCATGTTGCATATAAGACGTCACAAAAATATTCTACCCCTACGCCAATAAATTATTTTTTTTATAAATGGAATAAAGCTGTCAAGGTGAAGCGCGGCGGCGGTGTAATCCGCTGCTGGCTTCACCAGGGCAGCTTTTTAGATGTTGTACCTTGTATTTACTAATCCAGAATGTCGCAACTAAATCCCAGGCGGGTTACAAACTCGATAATGGTTTGTTCTGCTAATGATTGGGGGCTGACCACGCGTAATACCCTGTCACAGTCCTCCAGGTCCACACTACAGGCGTTTACGCTAAATTGTGATGAAATGGCATGAATCACATTGTTTCTATCCTGAACAGTTGTAATATTGGTACGGAATATTCCCATCATGGCTTATTAAATTTAATATTCGGAATATTTTTGTGCAAATTTGCTGCTGTTATCCCATATAGCTGTTACACGAAACGGATAAATACTTATACGAAAAGGATTATTTATGGGCGTAATTATTACGGATGATGCCAACCAGGTACTGTTAACAGAGGATCAGCCTTTCGATTCTCAACGCATCAATTCCCGGGTGATGCTGGAACAGACCCAGGCGATGCATCATCATTTTGGTTCTGCTTCCCTGACGGAATCCTGCTTTGAGGGAACCAGTATTGCTTACTGTACGGCCAATGTATACGAGAATATTCACATTATGTCGGATTTCCAGGAACCCCGCGTACTGATGATGTTTATGGAACAGGGTGATGTGACAACTTCCGTATCCGGCATTTCAAATCATTTGAAATTTAAAACGCTGGAACATAACCTGATATTTAGTCCGAGTGAATCAGAATCAGCAGCAGTAAAGAAGCAGCTGGACATACAGTTTTTTGCGCTCACCTTTACGCCTGGCCGTTTCCTGGAGCTGGCAGAGAATAACGGGAAGGTGCTGGATAGTTTGGCCAATAATGTGGCTGTTAATAAAACCGCCACCCTCGCAGAGAAATTTAATCCCCGTATAACCCCACGTATGCGGATGGTGATGGATGAAGTTCGTCAGTGCAACTTCCGCGGAGGGTTGAAAAAATTATTCCTGCAGTCGAAGGCTATAGAGCTGCTGGCATTACAATGTGAGCAAACCGAAAACGAGCAGTATGCTGTTAAACCAAAGGGCACTAAAATATCCGCTGCAGATATAGAGAAGCTACATTATGCCCGGGAGTTGCTGCTACAACATATGCAACAGCCATTGAGCCTTGAGCAGTTGTCGCGTAAAGCGGGGTTGAATGAATTTAAACTGAAGTCTGGTTTTAAGGCGCTTTTTGATAATACGGTATTCGGATACCTGAGCGATCGCCGGCTGGAACTGGCACGGGAACTGATCCTGGCAGGACATCAGACCATGGCGGTGATTGCAGAAGAAGCAGGTTATTCATCTCCGCAGCATTTCAGTAATGCTTTTCGTAAGAAGTTTGGGGTGAGCCCCATGAAAATGAGGGGATAAAAAAACAGGACAAACATGTGTTCGCCCTGTATATAAAAGTATAAGGTCACCAGCTATTAATAGGCCAGTGTAAACCGTTGTTTGATGTGTTTAGGCTGCTCCAGTTCATCCAGTAACGCCACTGCGTAATCTGCCGTGGAAATCCTGCTTTCACCTTTATCGTTAAATACTACCTGGTTTGTTCCGAGGCGGAATTTCCCGGTGCGTTCGCCCGGTTGTATCATCATGGCAGGGCTCAACACAGTCCAGTCGAGGTCGTTGGTAGCTTTAATCACATGGAAAGCATCGCGGGTAGCGGAAGCGCCTTCTTTCCATTCGGCCGGAAATTCCGGCGTATCCAGTAACTGTAAGCCGGGCGCTATTTCCAGGCTGCCGGCACCGCTTACTGCAATCAGTCTTTTAATACCGGCCTTTTTGGTAGCGTCTATAATAGCATGTATGGCTTTAAGATATGTAACGGAGTCATGTGCGCTGTAGGAGCTGATAACGGCGTCGTTGCCGGCTAACAGTTGAGTCAGGGCAGCCTCATTGGTAACATCGCCTTTTTTTACCGTCAGGTGTGAGTTTTGTATGGTTATTTTATCAGGATTGCGTACAATGGCTGTTACTTCATGTCCCCTGTTCAGTGCTTCGTTTAAGATGGCTGATCCAATAAATCCGGATGCTCCGATGATCGCTACTTTCATGTCTTAATTATTTTATGGTGATTAATATTACAGTCTGCCTGTACCGATTGTTTAATTGATATAAAAAATGTTACAGTTTTGAGTTAAAAAAATACAGATAATTAATCTGTAATAATTTTAATTACAGTACAAATGTAGGAAAGATATTTAAAACGCCAAAAGAAAAGTTGATTTTCTCCGGGAATTTATTTTTTGTTACCGGGGAGAGATGGGAATGCAGTGGCTGGAAAGTATGCCGGAGAAGGTTTTAGGGAGATGGATAACGCGTTGAGGATAACGATTGGCGAACGAATCCCGGGCAGGGTCCATAAAACAGCAATTCCCGTCAGCAACGGTGTACTGACGGGAATCCGCTTATATTTCAATTCACTTATTTCTTTTCGAACAGGTAGGCGGTGGCTTTGCTGTTAACTGTTTTGGCTGCCGGTTGTACCGTTTCTGTTTTAGCAGTAGGAGGTACCGGTGGCTGCTTGGTGTGGAACATTTCTGCCAGGGTAGGCGCAATCACCAATGATACGATGGACATCAGTTTGATGAGGATGTTCATAGACGGGCCGGAAGTATCTTTAAATGGATCACCTACGGTATCGCCGGTTACAGAAGCCTTATGTGGATCAGATTTTTTATAGTGGGTTTCACCGTTAATTTCCACACCTTTTTCGAAAGATTTTTTGGCATTATCCCAGGCGCCGCCGGCGTTATTCTGGAAAATTCCCATCAGTACACCGGTTACGGTAGCACCAGCCAGGAAACCGCCCAGTACTTCGGGGCCGGCGAGGAAACCCACCAGCAACGGAGAGATGAGTGCGATGGCGCCAGGCAGCATCATTTCGCGGATAGAGGCCCGTGTGGAGATTGCCACGCATTTATCGTATTCCGGTTTGCCGGTACCTTCCATGATGCCCGGTATTTCGCGGAACTGGCGGCGTACTTCTTCCACCATAGCCATGGCTGCGCGGCCTACCGCCGCAATGGCGAGCGATGAAAATATAAACGGTATCATACCGCCTACAAATAAACCGGCAAGTACATTAGCTTTATAGATATCGATGCCCTGGATACCTGCCACACCCACAAAGGCTGCAAATAGCGCCAGTGCGGTTAATGCAGCTGAAGCAATGGCAAAACCCTTACCGGTAGCGGCGGTGGTGTTACCTACTGCATCCAGGATATCTGTTTTTTCTCTTACTTCTTTCGGCAGTTCACTCATTTCGGCGATACCACCGGCATTATCGGCAATAGGACCAAAAGCATCGATGGCCAGCTGCATGGCCGTAGTGGCCATCATACCAGCGGCGGCAATAGCGACCCCGTACAATCCGGCAAGGTGGAAAGAGCCGGCAATACCGGCGGCAAGTACCAGTATTGGTAAGGTGGTGGATTCCATTCCCACAGACAAACCACCAATAATGTTAGTGGCTGCACCTGTAGCGGATTGGCGGATGATGGATTTCACCGGGCGTTTGCCCATGGCGGTATAATATTCTGTAATGATACTGATCAGTGTACCAACAGCCAAACCTACCATGATGGCGCCAAATACTTCTCCGCGGGTAAACTCATGGCCACGTAAAACCATGGTGTTATCGGGCAGTATCCAGTTTACCAGGAAATAGGAAACAATGGCAGTTAATATAATGGAACCCCAGTTACCAAGGTTCAGTGCTTTTTGTACCACACCGGTATTTAATCCTGCGGAATCGCTGATTCTTACAAACAGGGTTCCGATCATGGAAAAGATAATACCTGCACCGGCAATGATCATTGGTAATAAAATGGGAGCAATACCACCAAAGGCATCGTGGGAAACTGTTTCAGATCCCAGTACCATAGTGGCCAATACAGTAGCTACGTAGGAGCCAAACAAATCGGCGCCCATACCGGCTACGTCACCTACGTTATCACCTACGTTATCGGCGATGGTAGCAGGGTTGCGCGGATCGTCTTCCGGGATACCTGCTTCTACTTTACCTACCAGGTCGGCGCCCACATCGGCTGCCTTGGTGTATATACCACCCCCTACACGGGCAAACAAAGCGATACTTTCAGCACCCAGCGAAAAGCCGGTAAGTACTTCAATCGTTTTGATCATTTCAGCAGTATTGGCTGCCGCAGCAAAATATGATTTCAGGATGATGAATAATGATCCCAGACCAAGTACCGCCAAACCGGCAACACCCATTCCCATTACAGAACCACCGGTAAACGATACCTGCAGTGCTTTGGCAAGACTGGTACGCGCTGCGTGCGCCGTGCGTACATTGGCTTTGGTAGCTATTTTCATACCTATAAAGCCTGCAACGGCAGAAAATACAGCACCTATAATAAAGGCCAGTGCAATAGACCAGTGTGAATTTTCATGTGTAGCTCCCATATAAGCCAGGAGCAGGGCTGCAATAATAACAAAGTAAATAAGGACTTTATACTCAGACTTAAGAAATGCCATAGCGCCTTCAGCAATATGCTGAGCTATCTCTTTCATCTTGTCGTTGCCGGCATCCTGTTTTGAAACCCAGGCGCTCTTGACGGCTGTATATAACAAAGCCAGTAATCCAAAACACGGTACGAGGTAAACTATGTTCATGTAATCGAAATTTATAAAAACGTGGTTGACAAAAAAGTTTAATAATTAAAAATAATAGGATTCCAAAAAAAATATTTCAAATGAATATAAAACATAAATTATTAATAGTGTAGCGAATAAATAAAATTATTGCACACATCCGCCATGAGACAGTGTTTGGGCCGAAAAAAAATAACGGGGAAAGGAGGGTATGTGGGATATTTAATGCAGGGGCGCATTAAATGCCTTCCTGGAAGGCTTTACCCAGCCAGCTGATAATATCAGTGGCGGTCATGGCTTCCTGCGAAAGGTGCGCCGCTGCCAGGTCGCCGGCATAGCCATGCAGCCAGACTCCCAGCAGCACCGCTGCTTTAGGGGAATAGTCCTGGGCAAGCAGACCGGTTAATATACCGGTGAGCACATCTCCGCTGCCGCCCGTGGCCATGCCGGGATTACCGGTATTATTAAAGTAAACTGCGCCGTCAGGGCAGGCGATGGCAGTATATCGTCCTTTTAGTATGATATAGATCTGCAGACTAACGGCCTGTTTCGACAACAGATCCAGCCGGGCAGTATCGTTGGCGCTGGGACCAAATAAACGTTCAAACTCTTTCGGATGCGGGGTAAGGATGCTGCCGGCCGGTATCCTTGCTAACAGGAACGGATATACGGAAAGCAGGTTGAGCGCGTCTGCATCTATCACCATGGGGCGTTGCCAGCCGGACAACAGGTGTTCAAAGGATTTAGCGGTTCCCGGTTGGGTATCCAGTCCGGGACCTATGCCTATTACTTTATAATTTGTATTGGCAATATCCTGGTGAAAGTGAGTATTGTAGCGGGGATCGTCGTCGGTAATACACATGGCGCATGGTTCGCTGATCTGCATAATTTCATAGCCGCATTGTGGAATATGACAGGAGAGGAGCCCTGCACCGGCGCGCAAACAGGCCCTGGCACTGAGTATGGCGGCGCCCATTTTACCATAGCTGCCGGCAATGAGCAGCGCATGACCATAAGTGCCTTTATGCGCAAACGGATCGCGCGGGCGATAAATGGTGCGCATAATTTCCCGGTCCGACAGGTGATATCGTGCAGGCGTTTGCGTTATATAGTCCGGATGCAATCCAATGGGAAGGATATGCACTTCGCCCGCATAGGGAGCGTTTTCCGGCAGCAGGAAAGCCAGTTTATAAAATTCGAAGCTCAGGGTGTAATGCGCCTGTATCACGGCAGTATGACGGTTGCTTTCATCGGCCATCAGGCCGGAAGGCATATCTATGGATATGATCACATGTTTTTGCCGCTGATCATTGATCAGATGTATAATACCGGCGGCCCATCCTTCTATAGGCCGGCTCATGCCGGTACCAAAAATGGCATCAATGATCACTGCATTCGCCGGAAGAACAGGGAAATCGGATACATCGCCTATATCGTAAACAGACGAAGCATATTGTTCCTGTAATGCCTGTAGCTTGATTTCCTGGTCGGCGCTGGCTTTGGGGCTATAATGTAATATACCGGTACGAACGGTATAGCCATGATCCAATAGTAAACGGGCTATCACGAGTCCATCTCCCCCATTGTTTCCTTTTCCGCAAAAAATATAAACAGGATGTGCAGGGGAGTAGTGATCTTCCAGCCAGGCTGCGCACTTGCCCGCGGCTCTTTCCATCAGGCCGGAGCTGCTGATGGGTTCGTGGGCGATCGTGAAGGCATCTGCCTCCCTGATTTGTGCAGCAGAAAAGATTTTCATGTCCGGTAGTTGAACCTAAAATTACTCCAAAATAGGGAACATAAAAAAACGGATCATGCTTGCCTCATGATCCGTTTGTAATGAAGTGGTCTGTTTGTTTAGAATGTAAACCTGGCAGACACACCGCCAATCTCCTCACCCATATAGTTGGTGGGTCCAACAAACTGTACGTAAGGTTTCAGATCGGCACTGATGTTTAAAGGAATTTTCTTGAAGGTATACTCAATACCAATAATGCCATCCAGTCCCGGTGATACATAGGTACCTTTACCTTTGTCTACATAACGATCCCAGTCGTAATCACGACGGTCGTAGAAGCCGATGTGCGCACCGCCACCGGCATACATATTCAGCTCCGGTAAACCTATATTCCAGTTGTATTCGTACAATGCCGTGAATGTAACATTGCTTCTGTGTTCGTGATTGGTAGTTACCATCCCTTCAATGGCATGAGGACCCTGGATAAAATGTTTAATGGTAAAGCCCACTATCCATGGGTTTAAACGAATACCCAGCGCAGTATTGTAATTGGATGGATCGCTGCTTTTGTAACTTTTTTTCTTCTGCGCGTTCGCCTGTATACCAAGCATGGCAATCAGGCTGAAAAGTAACACGACTTTTTTCATAGATGTTTGTTTGAATTGAAACTTAAAAATATACGTTAAGAAACGTTGGCTTCCTTTCTAAAGTATAAATACACGACGAAAATTAAATCAAGATTGTTTTACAAGAACAATGCCAACCGGCTTAAGCCGCCGGAGAAAAATGAATCCTGCCATGCCTGCCAGCAGCGAAGCCACTATTACGGAGATAATGGCAATAATCTGTAATTCCCGCTCTGTATAGGCCAGGGAGGAGATAAAAATTGACATGGTAAACCCGATACCGGCAATTAGTCCAACGCCGATCAGTTGCAGCCAGTTTGCTTTGGAGGGCAGGGTGGCCAGTTTTAATTTTACAGCAAGAAAAGAAAGCGCAAAAATGCCCAATGGTTTTCCCAATACCAGACCGGCGATAATACCATAACTGATATCATTCTGCAGGGCGCCGGCTATGTCGGAAGGCAGCTGTATGGCAGTATTGGCCAGCGCGAACACGGGCATGATAACAAAATTCACCGGGTCATGTAAATTATGTACGAGCTGCGCGATCTTCTCCTGCGGAATACAGAATGCCAGCAGCACGCCGGCGATAGTGGCATGTACCCCTGAATTAAAGAGGCAATACCAGAGCAGCAGTCCGGGAATGTAGTAGAAAATGGGCCGGTGTACCTTTAAGAAATTGAGTACCAGCGGAATTAGCAGTATGGCACCACCTATCAGCAGGTATTTTACATCGAGGTGAGGGGTATAAAAGATGGCAATGGTTAATATGGCTCCAAGGTCATCGATAATAGCCAGTGCCATGAGGAATATTTTTAGTCCTATCGGTACTCTTTTGCCCAGCAGGGACAATATTCCCAGGGAGAAGGCAATATCAGTGGCCATAGGAATGCCCCAGCCATGGGCATAGGGCGTATTTTTATTAAACAGCGTAAATATGAGCGCGGGAAACAGCATACCGCCAATGGCTGCCAGTACCGGTAGAATGGATTTTTTTACGGAAGACAGTTCACCTACGGTGAGTTCTCTTTTTATTTCCATGCCAACCAGGAAAAAAAACAGGACCATCATGCCATCGTTTATCCATAACAGGTAGGAGTTGGGAAGATGCAGGGCGCGATATTGATAATGATGTCCGCCCGCCGGATCAAAAAGTGTGTTCCAGAATCCAACATACTCTTCCTGAACTGCGGAATTAGCCAGTATCATAGATATGAGGGTACATACTATGAGTACAATACCTACCGCACGGCTATCTTTTAAAAAAGTGTGGATAGGGGAAATCAGTGTTTTTCGGATGATGTTAATAGATTTCCGGATCATAATATAAAAGAATTACGAATTACGAATTAAGAATTACGAGTTCAGGAAGATTGACAATAGTCGTATTTATCTCGTAATTCGTAATTTTTAATTCGTAATTCTTTTATTGCATTAATTCGTACTTACTTTTCGGCTGTCGCTTAATGTCCCATTTGAAGTTTTCCAGTTGTAACTGTTCTTTAGGGCGTTGTGTAAACGGATAAACGGTGCCTTCTGCGTCTTTATAAAAAACTACTTTGTTTACTTCTCCTTTTTTGAAGAAGATATTGATGGTGGCGCACTGGGTTTTATTAACGCTCATATAGGCACCTGCCTGATCTTTGATATAGTTGATGGTTTCCGCGTTTCCTTCCACATGCATCCAGTCGAGGGTTTCAGCTACCACATAACCTGTAACGGTATTGCCTTTGATCTGGTTAAACATACCCGGTCCGGCTTCATTGATAATGAACCCGTTATTTTTGAGTTCCATCCTGTCAGCCGTCTGGTTCTTTGTATACATCAGGATGGTATCGCCACTCAGTTGTGTGGTATTGTTGGACCAGAGCACCGGGTTACGGTAGAAGCGGAAGATAGAATCTTTGGAAGAATAGTACACGCTGTCGGCTACTCCCTGCAGGGAATCCGAAAATATGCGGACGTTATGATAAGCAAGAATATAGCGTTGTTCGCTGGTATCCTTTGGTGCTTTCAATGCCATACTGTCTGCATGATGTTTAATTCCCGGAAGGGAATCGCGCACGGCTACATCAGGAATGGGCGCTACTTTCACATTTTTCACCAGGGAAGTATCAAGTTTTTGCCTTGTTTTAGCCAGGGCGCTGTCGGCCATGAACATCATAACGTTGCCGGCTATACTATCCTTTTGTTTCCTGGCAATAGAATCGCCGAGGGCAATGGGTGAAATGACGGCGTCGAATCTCTCCGGCGGTCGTATGATTTGCAGTGCCTCCAGATTTTTGGTAGGAGAATCGGGTATGCGTTTGAGGCCTGCTACCGATGGAATAGATAAGCTGTCGTTTGGTCCGATTACGCCTGAAAACAGGGTATCGGCAGCCATATACATGGTATCTTTATTTTTTTCCATAATGAGCAATGGCTTCTGGGTAGCCAGGATTGTTTTTTCGCGCTGGTTGGCTATGCCTTTATTGGCCAGCAGCGACATTTTGCGTGCGGTATCCTTATACACCATGTTGCCGGTGGCGTAGGCCATGCCGGTTAACTTGTCCATTTCAATGTTATCGGCTGTAAGCGTACCGGTACTGTCTTCGATGGTTGGCCGGTTGCCAAAGTTGCCGTATCCCTTATCCGTATCATAATAACCACTGGTAGCGTACATGGTGCTTTTGTCGTTATTATTGATAGTGGTAGGAGCGATGATGGTGGCAATTTTGGTGCCGGTGTTATACAATAATTCACTGGTGCTGAGCGTGTATTCGGGATCTACCAGTAGAACGTTCCGGATGAAGTGCATCTCTTTTGTTTCTGTGTAGTAGTATCCTTCATCGCTGGTAAGCACGCTTTTGCCGTTTACGAGCCGCCCTGACTGGGTGTAGGAGCCGATTTTGGCATTCATATCGTATTGCAGTTCAGGTCCGGTGATGGTAACTTTACCATCGGTGAGCCTTGCATCTTCCCTTAACAGGGCGATACGGGTATTAGCATCGTAGTTAAGAAAGTTACCGTAGATATGAACGCTGTCGGCCTGGTTAATATGAATATGACCATAGGCGTCGATGATATTCGTTTTGTTATTTTTTATGGCGCTGTCACAGTTAAACAGGGTACTTCCCTGTTTAAATACGGCATTACCGAGGAACCGGGTGATGCTGATAGAATCATGATCATTCATGATCAGTGAGTCTGAATGGATAATTTCAATAACAGACCCTGTTTTCGGGGCCGGTTTGGCCGGAAACTGGGCGCTGGCCGAAAACGCCAGCAGGCATATTATGGCCAGGAAGATCCCTGATTTTATGTATCGATGCATTGATGCTTATTGTTGTGCCGCTGAATCAGAAGGTAACGGCTTCGTTTTATCTTTTTTGCCAAACAGGGAGAAGTGTACGTAGCGTTTTGGATTGACGCGGAGGTCTTCCAGCAGCTTATTCAGGCTACCCAGTGAGTACTGAAGGTTATTATACACTTTTTTATCGTTCAGCATTAAACCTGCGGTACCATCGGTGGTATTGAGTTTGTTGATGGTCTGGTTCAGGCTGTTGATTGTTTGTTGTAATTGCAGTAATGTTTTGTCGATGTTTCCTTTTGCCAGGGCATCGGTGGTTTTCTGGGCGTTATCGAGTATGCCTGTTATTTTTGCGTTATTGTCTTTCAGGTTACCGGTTACAGCGGCCAGGTTGTTGAATGTTGTCTGGATATTGCCTTTATCAGGATCCAGCATACCATTCAGGGATGCGGAGGTATGCGTGAAGTTGCGCATGGTGGTATTCAGGTTACGGATAGCTTCCTGCAGGTTACCTTTTGCGGTGGTATCGAGAATGGCATTTACAGACAACAGTACGGTATCGATATTGGAGAGGGTACCTTCCAGTTTTTTTACCAGCGGGTTAAGCTGTTCTTTGAGTGCATCTGTCATGGAGCCATCTACTGCGGCGTAGATGGTATCGCCGCTTTTCAGATATTCGCTGGCGTTACCCAGGTCCATCTGTACTGTTTTGGTACCCAGGAGGTCGCTGCTGATGCGGGCAACGGAGTTGCGTGGGATATCAATTTTTTTGGTAATGGTGATGGCTACCAGTATCCGGGAGGCATCTTTATCCATTACTTCCAGGTTGGATACACTACCAACAATCAATCCATTTACCTGTACAGCATTGGCGGGTTGTAATCCGTTTACCTGCTTATATACGGCATAAATGGTTTTATTATGTGAAAAAAGGCTTTTTCCCTTCAGTAAATTAAAGCCCAGCACAAGTAAGGTTATACCCAGCACCGTTAATATACCAACTTTGGTTTCATTAGATAATTTGAGCATGAGATTCGTATACGTTCACGCAAAAATAATCAAAAAGCATGCACGGGAAGTGATCGTGTAAAAATGTTGCTAATAAAAAAGGGAAAAGGGGGGAAACGGGGAAGGGGTATGGGAGGTAACGGGTAAACTAGCAGGAGGTAACAAAAGCGTCTTTAAATCCCAGTTTGCGGGCCTTACGCAGGGCGCTGGAGGCTTGCTGGTCTGTTTTGAAACGGCCCCACATATATTTGTTTAGTTTTTTTTTATTCATCACCACCTGTTGGCGGTTGATATCACCATGGAGCTTCCTGAAAATGGAAGCTCCTGGTTTATAAAATTTATCGGTAATGAGCAGTTGTACGCAGTAGCTATCGCCGGGTTGCGGTGCAGCGGGCTTGTTATGGCCTGTTTTACCGGGTTGCAGGGAAGCGTGTGTATTATTGCCTTTGGATTGTATGCTGGTGGTAGATGGCTGGGAATTGCGGTTATTGGTAAACCTGTCGAGTTCTTCGCGGTAACGTTTAATCGCTTTGTAGATACAGTTGGCCAGTTCCTGTTGTCCGTTGTTGGAATTGAGGTAATCTTCCTCTTCAGGATTGCTGATAAAGCCCAGTTCCACGAGTACGCTGGGCATAGCGGTGGCGGATAATACCCATATACCTTTTTCATTCCGTTGTCTTGCACCGCGGCTGATACGTCCTACCCGGGTAAATTCATCTTCAATAAGGGTAGAGAGACGGAGGCTTTGGTCGAAGTACGCATTCCGCAGGGTGTTAAGCAGGATAAAGGTTTCGGGATCGGTATCGTCCATCAGTTGTTTGGTTTCTTCTGAGTTGGCGTCCAATACGATAACGGAATTTTGTTTCAGGGACTCCATTTTTGCGTTGTTCTTGCTGGTGGCCCATATATACGTTTCCGTGCCTTTTGCGTTGCTGGGGTAATAGGCATATATCGGCTGTTTAACCGCTATTTTCCTTTTACCTTTTTTGCGGTAAACGGTTTTATAGTCTACTACTTTACGGATTTTACCGGTGGAATTACAGTGGATGGATACGAATAGTTCTCCCTTATTATCGTTGGCGATCTGGGCTTTTTTGCGGGGATCGTCAAACCGGTCGCTTTTTCGTGTATACACCACCTTTACATCGGGCATATTTTCTTCCAGGATTTTTCCCAGTTTCAGGGCTACTTCGAGGGTGACCTGTTTTTCGGTGGAGTAGCTGCCTTTGGCGCCGGGATCTTCACCGCCGTGGCCGGCATCAATTACAATCGTTCTGATAGGCTTATCCTGCTTTGAGGACACAGGATTATTTTTGGCCTGAATAAAAAAGGTACAGGTGAATAGTGTTCCCAGTCCTAAAATCCAAAATCGGTTCCAGCGCATGATTCTCATTTTAATGGGTGCTGTTTTTCACAAAAAATAAAAAAATAAGTTTATCTGTTAAATTAATAATCCGCTTGCTCCTTGCGAGTTTACATCAACCTGACTAATACCTGCCGCTAAACAATACAAGTTGCCTTTTGTAATAAATTGTATAAAATCTTGTAGGTTTGTGGCCGCCGTAACACATGAACATCAGCTACAAAAATAATTATAAAAAGTTTTTTCGACATACATACCTGGTTTTTGCCGGTATGTTGGTTGCCATTCCCTTTATTATAGATGCAGTTGCAGCCACCAGGCCACATGCTGTTTCATTTTTTAACAAAAGTTTGGCAGATACGACCCCTGTAACCAGGAAAGATACGGGTAAAACCCAACGACCTGCCGTTACTCCTGCTGCCACCTCCGATACCAACATATTGTCCAGGGATACGGATACCAGCGGAGCCGGTACAGTTGATACCCTCTTTGTTCCAAAGATATCGAAAGACACGCTGGATGCGCCGGTTAATTATAAAGCCAAGGATTCTATCATCCTGATGGTACCCGACAAACGCTTCTATTTATATGGTTCTGCCAACACAAAGTACAAAACCATTGATCTTTCTGCCGAAAAAATGAATTTCGACCAGGAAACCGGTGTACTGGAAGCTACCAATGCCAAGGATACAGCCGGTAAGCTATTTGGCGGACCGGTTATGAACGATGGCGGACAAAGCTTTGAATCGGATACCCTCCGTTATAACTTTACTTCCCAGAAGGCAAAGATCTATAATACCCGGTCCCAGTATGGCGAAGGCTATATTCATAGTGCACAGACCAAAAAAGCAGCAGATAATACCATTTTCGGTTTTAAAAATGGTTATACCACCTGTAACCTCGATACCCCGCATTTTAGCTTCCGGGCCCGCAAAATAAAGGTTATCCCTGACAAACTGGTTATTTCCGGTCCGGCTAACCTGGAAATTGAAGGTATTCCTACGCCTTTATTTATACCTTTTGCCATTTTCCCTATCACACAGGGACAACGGTCGGGTATCCTGCCTCCGCAGTATGTGGTAAATCAGCAGAAGGGGATCGGGCTTGAAAACGGCGGTTACTACATAGGTTTGGGCGACAATTTTGACCTCACGATGCGGGGCGACGTATACTCGTACGGCAGCTGGAGCCTCACGGCCAGTCCTACCTACCGCAAGCGCTATAAGTATAACGGTGGCCTGAACCTCAGCTTTGCCAATACCCGCTTTGGTGATCCGGCGGTGAAATCAGAGTTCAGCACCTCAAAGGATTTCCGGGTAACCTGGAATCATAGCATGGACAGCAAAGCCCGGCCAGGTGTAAACTTTGGAGCCGCCGTAAACTTTGGTACCTCATCTTACAACAGGTATAACGTATACGACTATAACACGCGTGTAAATAATAACATCGGATCGTCTATCACGTTCTCCAAAACCTGGATCGGCAAGCCCTATAACCTGACACTGGGGCTGAACCACTCGCAGAACCTTAGCACCCGCGACGTATCTGTTTCCTTCCCGGATGGAACCTTTACGGTAAACACTATTTACCCTTTCCAGCCAAAAGAAATGGTAGGTACACCAAAATGGTACGAAAAAATCGGGGTTTCCTATAACACAGTGCTGCGTAACCAGGCTAACTTTAAAGACTCGTTGTTTGGTAAACAGGCCATGTTTGATGCGATGCAAACCGGCATGCAGCACAATATCCCGATTTCATTCTCTATCCCGGTGTTTAAAACTTTTACATTATCTCCGGGTATTAACTATACAGAGTACTGGTATACAAAGAAGTTTAACCGCAAATGGAATCCCAATAAGTACAACCCGGGACTCGATACCCTGGGCGCTATTGATACTTCCTACCAGGCCGGTTTCTTCACCGCCCGTGACGTAAGCGCCAGCCTGTCGTTGTCGACCGCTATGTACGGTATGTATACTTTTAATAAGCATTCAAAAGTAAAGGCCATCCGCCATGTGATGCGTCCTACGCTGAGTGCCAGTTTCCGCCCGGACCTGAACCCGAACCTCTATAAGGAATTGCAATACAACAAGGAGGGCGATAAGTCCATGGTATCGGTATATGATGGTGCTATCATCGGTGTTCCTTCTCCCGGGTCTTTCGGCGGGTTGAACTTCGGTTTGGATAACAACCTGGAAATGAAGGTGTACTCAAAAAAGGATACTACGGGGAACCATGAACGAAAGATAAAGTTGCTGGATGGTTTTGGTATTAACGGTAGTTATAACCTGGTAGCAGATTCCTTTAAGCTGTCGACCTTCAGTTTATACGCGCGTACCAACTTATTTGATAAGCTGAACATTTCCGCCAGCGGTAATATTGACCCTTACCAGACGAACGCGCGTGGAAACCGTATTGACAAATATGTGTGGCAGCAGGGTAAATTTAGCCTGGGTCGTTTAACCAACGCCAGCATTTCCATGAGTACGTCGTTCCAGTCGAAAGATAAAAAGAGCCAGGCCAAGGAGCAGAAAATAGATTCTATTGAGAATGCACAAGGCGCAGATGCTGCCTTTGCTGCGCAACAGCGGCAGCTGGCCATGGTACGTAACAACCCTGGCGAGTATGTGGATTTTGATATTCCGTGGCGTGTGGATCTCTCGTACAGCTTATCTTATACCAATACCGTAATACCTGATTCCGGTGGCGTTGTAAAACGTATAACCCAATACGTTAGTTTCAACGGGGACTTTAGCCTGACGCCTAAATGGAAGATAGGATTGAACAGCGGTTTCGATTTCACCAATATGCAGATTGCCTATACGAACATGTATATTTCGCGGGATCTGCACTGCTGGCAGATGTCTATTAACCTGATCCCGTTTGGTACCTTCCGGCAGTTTAGTATTACCATTAACCCGAAAGCCGGTATCCTGAGGGATCTGCGGATAAACCGATCGAGACAGTTTTACGATCTTTAGGTAGTGAGGTTTTTTTGCCCGGGATTTTTCTTGCCCAGGATTAAACTGATTTTGATGATTTTGATGATTTTTTATTTGATAATTTAAATTGATTTTGAAAGATGTCAGCAAATATTTATCCGCTTATATCTCCCAAAATCTTTTTTAAATCATCAAATAAAAAATCATCAAAATCATCAAAATCAGTTTAATCAGTTTAATCCTGGGCAAGAAAAAAAACCGCGTAAGATACACTATGCCTCCTGCTTTGTATAATACTCCCACATCTGCTTAAACACCTTTTCCTTCAATGCCGGCAGGTCATCCCTGTTAAGGCCTGCAGTAGATACGGGAGGCAGAAAGTGGTAATCGATATGGTGAGGCCATGCGAAGAGTTTTCTTCCTACCGGTAATATCTTTTTGGTGTGAAACAGCAGCGATGGAATCAGTGGCAGCTGGGTATCTATGGCCAGTGCAAAAGCGCCGTCGTAGAAAGCTTTTAATGGTTCGGAGGTACGATTGCGTGTGCCTTCGGGGTATAACAGGATATGCAGACCCTTGGTCAGTGCCTCTTTCATTTCTATTACACTTTGTTTTCTACTGGCTTCGCTGCTGCGATCGACCATAATGCCGCCGATCTTATACAGCACGCCAAAGAGAGGTATTTTACCCAGTGAAGCTTTGGCCAGCGTTTTATTGGCGCCGGGTATTTTAGCAGTGGTAACGGGTACGTCTATCAGTGAATTATGATTACATACGATTACATAGGTTTGTCCGGGTGCAAAATATTCGATGCCTTTCCTGTATACAGGGCAGCCGATCAGCGGCATATAAACCTTCATCCATACTCTTCCGATAGCCAGGAATCCCTTTGATTTCCGGGGATCGGGGAAGAAGGAGAAAATCCAGATAGGAATAAATACGATCAGCATGGTGGCCGCGAACAACAGCAACATCCAGGCTGCGAATATTCTACCAAGGATATTTTTCAACATAGCTCTTACTTTTATAATCTCCAGTCTACCGGTGCTATTCCTGCTTTACCGAGTATTTCGTTGGTTCTTGAGAAATGCCGGCACCCAAAAAAGCCTTTATCCGCGCTAAAAGGAGAGGGGTGTGCTGCCTGCAAAATATGATGTTTTGTGGCGTCTATCAAATATTGTTTGTCCTGTGCAAACCGGCCCCAGAGCAGAAATACCACGTCAGAACGTTTATCGGAGATATTTCTGATCACCGCATCAGTAAAATCGCCCCAGCCTATTTTGCTGTGTGAAGCGGGTTCTCCGGCTCTTACTGTAAGAAAGGCATTTAATAAGAGTACGCCATGCTCGGCCCATTTGGTGAGGTTACCGCTGGCAGGGATTTCCAGCCCGAGATCCGTTTTCATTTCCTTGTAAATATTTACCAGGGAAGGAGGCGGTTTAACGCCATCCGGTACAGAGAAACTAAGTCCATGCGCCTGGCCCGCACCGTGATACGGATCCTGGCCAAGAATCACTACCTTTACCTTGTCTATCGGCGTTTTATCAAAAGCATTAAAGATGAGGTTTCCGGCGGGATAAATCACCTTATTCAATGCTTTTTCATGTTTGAGAAACATGACGATCTGATCAAAATACGACTTGTGAAATTCGTCCTTTAGCGCTTCCTTCCAGCTTGATTCTATTTGTACATCCATGGTATTCAAAACGATATTTAAAGAAAAATAAATTAAATTTGATTTATTGAGAGAAATTTACATAAATTTGCACTCCCAAAACGCGAGATAAATATAACATTTTATTTCACATTACAAGGGAAAAGGAACACATAAGTCTTGGTAGCTCAGCTGGATAGAGCAACTGCCTTCTAAGCAGTAGGCCATTGGTTCGAATCCAATCCAGGACACAAAGAAAAGGACAAACCGATCAGCGGTTTGTCCTTTTTTATTGCGACAAAAAACCATGCTCAAAGTCGTATATTCGCCTGCCGGCTTCAACCAACCGAGCGCTTATACAACCCATCTGCCGGGAATATTTCAGGCAGCAGTAATATAACCGGCGCTTCACCGTTAAACCCGGCGCTTACAACAATTATTTCAACCAATAACGCCACATCTGCAGTATGAGAAAACTACTCTTATTCGTATTGTTAACGCAATTACCTTTTGTAAAAACATTTGCCGCGCAAACCCAGCCACAACCAGCTGGCGACAGTGTAAGCATCTATAACAAAATACTGAGCGCTCCGGAGATGAAAGAGGATCTTCAGATTTTCCGTGAGATCAGGGAAAAGGCGAATTCAGGGTTATATCGTTACCGGTCTCCCAAACAAATCGATAGTATTTACAAATGGGCATTTAAAAAAATCAAAAAGCCGCTGAGTACTACCGAATATTTCAAAATATTGCTGCAGTTAACAGATTTTGAAGGTAGTTGTCATAACTATACAGAAGTGGGAAAAGATTTGTTGAATTTTTTCAATCGTCAGCGCAGCTTTTTTCCTTATGATGTGAAATATATTGAAGGCAAAATCATTTTCAACAACCAGACGCCGGAGATACCCGCCGGATCAAGGATTCTGAGTGTTAACGGCGTACCTGACACCATGCTGATGCGCTCTTTTTATAAGTATTGTACCGCAGACGGATATACTATTACACAGAAATTAACAGGAAGTGTGCAGCGGTCTTTTGGTCTTCGCTACCTGCTTGAGTATGGGCTGCAGGATAGCTTCGCCATTAGTTTTAACCCGCCATACAGCAACGAAGTGAAGCAGGTGACGCTGCCGGCCGTTAAGCTGGAGACCCGTAAGGAAAATTTGCTGCACCGCTACAGCGCGGCAGTAGATAGTGTGATAGATTACAATGTACAGCCCAAGTATAGCTTCCGGATGATTAATAAATCGATAGGGTTGCTCAACTTCAGAATATTCAGCATGGCTGCTGATCAAAGTGATCCTGCTTTCCCGGTGTATGTGCGTTTTATTGACAGCGTGTTCCGGGAGCTCGACAAAAATTCGGTGCCCGATCTGATCCTGGATATCAGGAGTAACCCCGGTGGCAGCGATCCTACTTACGAGCAACCGATGATGTATCTTACCAGCCATTCTTTCAAAGAAAATACACTGGCGTATATCAATTTTGACCGGGATACCATCCCCTGTATGAAGTACTTCTGGGGAGTAAGTACAGACAGCAAAATGAGCCAGGAAGAACTGGTGGGAGGCAAACAGTTTCTTAAAGATAATTTCCAGCCATTCAGTAATGGAAGAAGTTACCAGGATACTGTTTACAACCCGGTTTACTACCCTAAACAACCCGCTTATAAGGGACATGTATACCTGTTGATTGATGAGAACACCGCTTCTGCCGCCTCGCATCTGGCATCGCTGATGAAAGCATATGCCAGTAATGCCACCATTGTGGGGGTGGAAACGGTAGGTGGTTACTACGGTCATAATGGTCACGCCGGAATGGTGTACGAGCTGCCTCATTCAAAGATTAAAACGAAATTTTCTATTGTATACGTGGTACAGGATGCGCCGTTGAAACCTGATCAGCCGGAAGGAAGGGGGATTATTCCTGATCATGAAATTTGGCCGGCTTTCGGTGATTTTATGGATAAAAAAGACACACAGATGGAGTATGTACTAAAACTTATTGAGCGAAAGTAGTCTCGTGGACTATTTCAGCTCATCCGTCATTTCTTCTTATATTTAATCATAAACACGAATACAATGGCAGACTTTATAAAATCAGGCGTTACCCAGGCACATGTTTTTATTAATCTCGAATTTGTTACTGATATCGAAATTGCCGACGATCATAAAGCCATTCATTTTTATTACACCAATGACAGAAAAGTTGAGTGGAAATATGAGGATGAAAAACAGTTGGAAGAAGACCTGAACTTAATAAAGCACCGCAGCTCCGATAAATATCGAAGCCGTCAGAGTGGTTTTAGAATGAGCTGATGGACGGTCAGGCAACAAAGGCCCGGTGTAATTACACGGAGCCTTTGTTGTTTTATTGCAGTTTACCGGGCCGTATCTTTCCCCCAGGGTTTACGGCCGGCATCCAGGATAGGAAGATTGGCCTCCTGGATGCCTGGGCATGTGCCGCATGTCCTGTACCGCAGAAACGGGGACAGGATCATAATATAGTTATATTCCATATAGCGTATAACCCTGCGCGTAATGGCGCCTGTTAATAAAAAGCGGGATTTTCTGCTTTTATATACTTCAGCCCCTTCTTCACCGTTTATTAAAATTATATTTGTAGCGTTTTTCATTATTGCTATTATGATCGCATCCATATTAACCAGGCTTGAATCTTCCCGCAAGGAGTTACTGGATTTAGGTCTCAGGAATCCATTGTTGAATTACAAGCTGCCCGTAGGGAAGGGCTTACATATTGTGGAAGAACAATCCGCCGCCATTTACGATATATTGGTGCGGGAAAATAAAACCATGTCTTTTCTCGGACGGCCTGAAAAAAAGCCAGCCGAAGAAGTAGTGGAATATAATGAACCGGTATCAAAGGAAGCGTATAACGATACCCGTTTACAAACAAATGAGAACCAGGTAACCCTGCATGCAAAACTGCTGAATACCTACTATGCTGCGCGTATGAGCATAGAGGAGCAGGGGGTGAATATCCTGTATATTTCGCTGGGTATGCTGCAGTGGTACGAAGAGGCCGGTAGTGAAGAGCCTCGTTTGGCCCCGCTTATCATGATTCCCGTGGCGCTTGACCGCTCCAGTGCGCGCGAGCGTTTCCGGTTAAAATATTCATTGGAGGAAGTAGGCGCCAACATTTCCCTGCAGGCAAAAATGAAGGCAGATTTTAATATCCACATACCGGACCTGCCGGATACGGAAGATTTTGATGTAAATGCCTATTTAGCCGCCGTAGGGGAAGCGGTAGACAGTATGCCTAAATGGAAAGTGAACCCGGACGCCATTGAACTGGGTTTTTTCTCTTTTGGTAAATTCATGATTTACAACGACCTGGATGCCTCCAAATGGCAGCAGGAAGAAGATATACTTACACATCCCATCATTCAAAGTATTTTTGGCGGCGGGTTTACAGACAATGCGCCACAAATACCGGAGGACGCATTTATAGATCATGATACCAAAGCGCATGAACTGTTCCAGGTGGTAGACGCCGACAGTTCCCAGATCATGGCTATGCTGGCCGTACAGGAAGGGCGTAACCTGGTGATACAGGGCCCTCCGGGCACCGGGAAATCACAAACCATCACCAACATTATCGCTGATGCCATTGGCCGTGGAAAAAAAGTATTATTTGTAGCAGAGAAAATGGCTGCATTGGAAGTGGTAAAACGCCGGCTGGATAATATACAACTGGGAGAAGCGTGCCTGGAACTACACAGCCACAAAGCCAATAAAAAGGAACTGCACCAGGAGCTGCGCCGGGTGCTGGAACTGGGGCGACCGTCTATCCAGAAATTACAGGAAGAAGTATTACTGTTAGATAGTTATAAAAAAGAACTGAATGACTATTGCCTCTCCGTGAACGGCGCTATTGAAAAAAGCGGTTTAACCGTTCACCAGGTGATAGGCCACCTGTTACGGCTAAACGAAGAAACCACCGGTATTACGTTACCCGCAATACAGCTACCACAAATCAACGAATGGGATGCCAACGCCATGAACAAAGCCACGGCTATGGCATTGCGCATACAGGCCTGTTTGAAGGAAACCGGCGTACCGGCAGCGTTGACTTTCCGTGGTAGTGAACTTACTGTGCTGTTACCACATGAACAAGTGGCATTAACCGGTTTGCTAAAAGATGCATTAGCCGCATTAACAACACTGCTGCAAACGACTATAGCGATCGCGGGGAAAATTGGGATACCATCTCCCAAAAATATTACCGATACCAACACCCTGATCGATATTTGCGACCTGCTGGCCGGGCAACCGGATCTGCAGGGAATTGATATTACCAACAATGCCTGGCTGCTGCATCAGCAGGACATTGCAGAATGGCTTACCGCCGGCATAGCGGCTACTGCTGTGCAACAACAGTACCACGACATTTTTATTCCTGAGGCCTGGGAACAGAACATGATGGAGATCCGGCAAGATCTGCTGGCGCATGGCGAAAAATGGTATAAATTCCTGATAGGCGCCTATAAACGCAGCAACCGGCAACTGGCCGCCTTGTGCAAACAGCCGCTACCCAATGATAACGGGGAGAAACTGCAATATGTGGAGGCTATTATAGAGTTCAGGAGACAGGATGTGTTGTTGAAAGAACATGCTGCACTGGGCAGTACTTTGTTCGGCAGCCGCTGGCAGAAATCGCATACCGACTGGGAAGCATTGCAAACAGCCACCAACTATATCACGGAGATGCATAAACGTATTGCTGCGGGTACGCTTCCTGCGGCAGTAGCTACTTACCTGCAAACCAACCGCGATGCAGCGGCCGCATTGGCAGATAAAGAACAATTGTTCCGCTTATTGCAGGATCAGCAGCAACGCTGCATGGCCGTCTTACAAAAGCTGGAAATGAACAGCCGGTATTACCCGGTATTGTTTGCACAACAACAAGCCGTACTGCAAACATGGATAGAAAAACTGCCGGAAATACATCACCTTATTTCCTGGAACAATATAACGGATACGGCTATACAGGAAAACCTGGAATGCCTCATTACACCGGTGAAAGACTGGGACGGTGCGCATTTGCTGCTGAAAACAGCCTTGCTGAAAACCTGGTATGAGTACCTGGTGGAAACAGCGGTGAAGTCGCAACCGGCACTACGCAAATTTGAACGTGGCGGACATGAAGAAATGGTACAGCAGTTCAGAAAGTTAGACGTACTCAATTTACAATATAACCGTGCCCGTGCAGCATTGCAGCACTGGGAACAAATGCCCCGGGCAGATGCCGGCGGACAGGTAAATATGCTGCGCACCGAGTTTAATAAAAAAGCGCGTCATATGCCTATCCGCAAACTGATGCAGGAAGCGGGTTTGGCTATACAGGCCATTAAACCGGTGTTTATGATGAGCCCTTTGTCGATCGCGAATTTTTTACCGCCTGCCACGCTGGAATTTGATCTCGTGATTTTTGATGAGGCCAGCCAGGTAAAGCCGGTAGAAGCGCTGGGCGCCATTTTGCGTGGTAAACAGCTCGTGGTAGTGGGCGATAACAAACAGTTGCCGCCTACCAGTTTCTTTGACTCACTGACAAAAGAAGTAGATGATGAAGAAAATGTAACAGCAGATATGCAGAGCATCCTGGGATTGTGTGATGCACAGGGGGCACCACAACGCATGCTGCGCTGGCATTACAGGAGCCGGCATGAATCGCTGATTACCTTATCCAATCATGAATTTTATGAAAACAGGCTGGTGATTTTCCCCAGCCCCGGCTCCAGGGAAAGAAAAGGGCTGGTGTTTCATCACCTGAAAGATACTGCCTATGATCGTGGTAAAACCCGCACCAATCCTAAGGAAGCAGAAATAGTGGCTGATGCGGTAATGGAGCATGCACGTAAAAACCCGGGACTTAGTTTAGGCGTGGTGGCCTTCAGCACCTCGCAGCGGCAGGCCATCAGTGATGCACTGGAGTTACGCCGGAGGAAAGCGCCGGAGCTGGAATCCTTTTTCAGCGGGCACCAGGACGAGCCTTTCTTTGTAAAGAATCTCGAAAATGTACAGGGGGATGAACGTGATGTGATTTATATTTCTATCGGTTACGGACGTACGGAAGAAGGATATGTGGCTATGTCTTTCGGGCCGCTGAATAATGAAGGCGGTGAAAGAAGACTGAATGTACTGATCACGCGCGCCAAAACCAGGTGTGAGGTGTTTACCAATATTACGGCCGACGACATTGATGTGAACCGCACAAAAAGCTATGGGATACAATCGTTGAAGAACTTCCTGTACTTCGCGCAGCATGGAAAGCTGTATATGACGGCGGAAACAGGGTTGCCGGCCGACAGCCCTTTCGAGGAAAATGTGGCAGTTAAGCTGGAGGCGCTGGGATATATCGTACGGAAACAGGTGGGATCAAAAGGATTTTATATCGATCTTGCTATTGTAGATGCGGAAAATCCGGGTCGTTATTTAATCGGGATAGAATGTGATGGAGCTGCTTATCACTCCGCCCGTTCGGCTCGCGACAGGGATCGTTTACGGCAGCAGGTGCTGGAAGCTATCGGCTGGAAAATATACCGGGTGTGGAGTACAGACTGGTTCCGTGATCCCCAACGGGAACTGGACCGCCTGGTAGCAGCTATTGAAAAGGCCAGGGCCACGGTAGCGATCGACGACCAGGTAGCGGCAGATGTGATGAAGGAAGCAGCTCCGGCGTTGGCCAGAGAAGCAGTAGTAGTTGAAGAAGAGGAAGTGCCGGTATACGAAACAGCAGTGCTGCCGGATGAAATCAGGGAGCAGGAGTTTCATCTTTCCCCGATCGGCAAATTGTGCAACTGGATAGAACAGGTAGTAACCGTGGAAAGCCCGGTACATTTCGATGAGCTGGCCAGACGTATGGTGGAAGCGGCCGGAATCACGAGGGTGGGACCACGTATCCGTGAAATATTACGGCATGCTGTCCGTCATTCGGACGCCAGTAAAAGAATAAAAATTAAAGGGCAGTTTCTCTGGGATACCGCGTTGAGCACGCCCGTGGTGCGTAACCGCAGCCAGTTGCCCGCTACGGCCCGTAAGATCAACTATATTGCTGCAGAGGAAATAGGTGTGGCGCTTGAAAAGGTCGTGAAAGATGCCGTGGCTATTCAACGGGAGGATACCGTGCCTTTTATTGCAAAAATGTTTGGCTACAGCCGGGTAACGGAAGAAATGAAAGAAGAGATCCTCAAAGCTGTTGATATCAGTATTGAAAATAAATGTGTGCAACAGGAAGGTGCGTTGCTGAAACCATGATATCGCACAGGGGATGTATCAAAAACGAACATGTATTAATTTATATTTATTTGTTTGGTGTTGATATTTAGTGATGACACGCGGTGGCATGTTTTTTCTTTTCCTGTCTGGGAAGAAAGTTTTGTGAGGTAGGATTCATCAATAAATTCATCAAAGATGTTTCGTAATCATCTCCTTATTGCCTGGCGTAACCTCATTCGTTATAAGTATTACTCACTGATCAATATAGCCGGTCTGGCTATTGGCCTTGCGGCCTGCTGGTTGTTGCTGTTGTATGTACAGCGGGAAACCAGCTATGATAATTTCTATTCCCAGGGCGACCGTATTTACAGGGTGGTGAACCGGACTACCGGGGAGGGCAGTGATCTTAACCTGGCTATTACCGCCCCGCCTTTTGCCGCTGCATTAAAGAAAGATTACCCGGAAATAGCACAAACCACCCGGATAGATCCGGAGGGCGGCGCTGCCCTGAAATATGGAGAGAAGAAGTTGGAAGTGGGGGACATGCTTTTTGTGGACAGCACGTTTTTCAACATTTTTGATTTCCCCTTTGTGGCAGGAGATGCCGTAAGTGCGTTGGCACAGCCTAATTCACTGGTGGTAACACGCAGCCTGGCAGAGAAGCTGCTGGGCAATGCCGGCGACGCGGTAGGAAAAACCGTATTGACAGATGATAGTACGGTATACCAGGTAACTGCCGTGATGGAAGATGTACCGGCCAACTCCCATTTTTCTTTTAGCGCATTACGACTACTGCCACCTCATTATAATGAAAATGGCTGGCAGGATTTTAGCGTATATACCTACCTGTTATTACAACCCGGAACGGAGCGAAAAACGCTGGAAGCTAAGCTGCCAATGTTTTTTGAGCGGTACCTGAGATCTAAAATGGGGAACGCCAGTTATAAGATGGAGTTGCAACCTGTGCAGGATATTCACCTGCATTCCCACCTGGATTTTGAAATGTCGGCCAATGGCAATATTCTCTACATCTACATTTTCCTGTGCATAGGGGCGCTAACGTTACTCATTGCCTGTATCAATTATATGAACCTGGCTACGGCCCGAGCTTCTGCCCGGGTGAAGGAAGTGGGTGTTCGTAAAAGTATGGGATCGCACCGGGAGGATATTGCACGCATGTTCCTGACGGAGTCAATGCTGCTTACCTTCTTTTCAGCGCTGTTGGCTATGGGCCTGGTGATGGTGGCATTGCCCTGGTTCAATACCTTTACTAATTCACATATTAACATCTGGCAGTTTGGAGCAGCGAAAACACTGGGTGTGATTATGCTGTTGTCTGTTTTAACAGGCTTACTGGCGGGTATTTACCCGGCGGTATTCATGTCGGGATTCCGCATTGTGAACTCTTTAAAAGGTAAGCTGGGTATGGATAGTCACGCTGGCTTCCGGAAAGGACTGGTTACTTTTCAGTTTATTGTGGCAATTGTATTAACCGCCAGCACTATGGTGGCTTATGATCAGCTGCAATATGTTATGAAAAAGAACCTTGGATTTAATAAAGACCAGGTGCTTACTTTTCATATTCCCGATCAGCAAATGCGCACCAGGATGGCGGCACTAAAAGAGCAGTTACTTCGCAATCCCGCGATACAGCAGGTATCTGCCGCCAGTAATGCTATCGGAAAAAATGATATAGGCGGTCATGGGTTCTTCTTTGAAGGGAAAAATGGTATGGCAACATCTACCTATATATCCCAAAATTATATGGTGGATGCTGACTATCTGAAAACGATGGGTATTACTTTACTGAGCGGGCGTAATTTTTCTGATACCGGTGTAGCAGATGCGCATCATGCAGTATTGGTAAATGAAACGCTGGTAAAGGCGCTCAACTGGGATCAGCCCGTTGGTAAACGTGTGCAGTGGGTAAAGAATGTATATACCAATGAAAGAGAAGAGCGTATAGTCGTAGGGGTTATCAAAGACTTTCACATTTACTCACTGCAACATAAAATTGCGCCGTTGGTGCTGGAAATGCCTTCGCAATCCCGCGATGAAGATAACGTATATGTAAAGGTAAGTAAGACCAACATTCCGGCTACGGTAGCGTATATAGAAAAGGTATTTAAATCTTTTGATCCCGATCACAATTTTGGTTACAGTTTTTTAGATCAGAATTTTGCAAAGCAATATGCAGGAGAGCAGAAGCAGGAAGCTATTTTTATGATGTTTGCGATGCTGGCCCTGTTTATTGCCTGCCTGGGGCTCTTTGGCCTGGCGGCTTTCACGGCGGTGCAGCGTACAAAAGAAATTGGCGTGCGTAAAACACTGGGCGCTTCTACCAGTAGTATAGTGCGGATGTTGTCGAAAGATTTTATGAAATTATTGTTGATCGCCGCAGCAGTAGCATTCCCGCTTACCTGGTGGATTATGGATCGCTGGCTAAATCATTTTGCTTATCATATCGGTATCAGTATATGGGTGTTTGTTTTAACCGGTGGCGCAATTGTGGTGATTGCACTGATGACAGTTAGCTTCCATGCATTTAAAGCGGCGATGGCTAATCCTGTCAAGAGTTTGAGGGCAGAGTAATTTTTTTCCTAATAGTACAATGCTAAAAGCTAACTACTTATTAGTTAGTAGCTGTTTTGAAGCATCGCATACTGATACTACCGTTTTGTATTTCTTCGTAGGTAAATTTTATCTCTTCGTTTTTGTTAACCAGGCCCAGGGTATAGATCATGGGAAGGTAATGGTCGTTTGTAGGAATTGACAATTGCGCTTCCCTGCCGAGGGTGTGATAATTCACGAGATCATTGAAGGCGTGCTGTTCCAGTTTTTGTTTTACGGTAGCATCGAAAGAAAGGGCCCAATCGAATGGTTGGGCGTTGTCGCTAAAGGAGATTTGCCTCAGGTTGTGCACGATGTTGCCACTCCCCATGATCAGTACGCCTTTATTACGGAGGGCTTTCAGTTCTGCTGCCAGTTTGAAATGATATTCTGGTGGTTGGTGATAGTCGATGCTCAGCTGGAATACCGGGATATCGGCCATGGGATACATATGTGTTAGTACAGTCCAGGATCCGTGGTCGAGTCCCCATTGATCATCTTCCGTTACTTGGGTGGAGGTGATCAGTTGTTTGGTTTCCCGGGCCAGCGCCGGTGCTCCGGGGGCGGGGTACTGTACAGCGTAGAGGGCTTCCGGAAATCCGCCAAAGTCGTGTATGGTTTGTGGTTGCGGGGCTACCAGCACGTGGGTGCCTTTGGTAAGCCAGTGGGCGGATATCACCAGGATAGCGGTGGGCTTCTGTGGTAAGTCCTGTCCCATTTTCCCCAGGGCGCGGGTAAAGGCGTTGTCGCTGATACCGTTCATCGGGTTACCGTGACCAATGAACATGACCGGCATCTGACCGGTGCTTTTATATTCGCCGGTAATATTTCTGAGATCGTTGAGTTGCATGCTATTCCTCCTGATGGCAGCAATGCCTTTGATGATAAATACTATTGTTGGAACTGGCTTAGAAAATCGGCCAGACTCATTTTTTCCAGTTTATGGAGCAGGGCGCCTTCAATTTCCAGATAAAGGTTATCGAGGCGTTGTTTGATTTGTTTTCCCACCAGGCAGTCCGGGTTGGGTTCGTTTTTGCTGTTTCCCAGCAGGGAAGCCTGTTGTACGGCGTGAAATACTTCCGAGAGCTGGATCTTTTCCGCTGACCTGGCCAGGGTAGCTCCGCCGTTTTTGCCTTCTTTGCTTTCTATCAGCCCGTGGTTCCGGAGGTTGCTGATTTCTTTGCGTACCAGTACCGGGTTGATGTTGATGCTGCCGGCGATATAGTCAGACGACAACAATTCCCCATCCGCGCTGGCCAGCAGCGTGAGAATATGCATTGAAATGGGAAATCTTCCGTTGTTCATTCTGTAATTCCTTTTATTACAGTACAAAAGTACAATAATCAGGGCAAATGGAAAAATTTTTACCGGTGGGTGTAGAAATACACGATACTGGCGATAATAAGGACGAGTACGATCAGCACGATAACGCAACCATTTTTATTGGGTTTTTTCACGGCGCTGCTGAGTCCGCGGGCGGCAATAAGTCCTTCTACGGCCTCTTTGGCCTCCAGCAGGCCCAGGTTGGCGCCGGGTTGTTTATTCATTTCAGTCAGGTAATATTTGACCGCGGGCAGTTTGCCGGCGCCCATTGCCAGTTGTATTGTTTTTTCTTCAATGGCCCTGGTAACGGACCTGCTTTTTTGGGTGGAAGGGTGATCATTTCCGGAAATTACCCGCTGGCATCGTTGACAAACCAGCATTACATTAAATGGGTCTTTTTCTGGTATAGTGCGTATGATATCAGGGCTCCCACACCAGGGACATGCAAGTTCAGTGCTCATTAATGGTGGAATATTTTTGTTGACTACAGCTTAAGATAGGAAAAGTTTTTGAGGTATTGGTTTATTGTGTTGATGCAGCGGTTTTTTTTCTTGCCCAGGATTAGACTGATTTTGATGATTTTCAGGATTTTACTTTTTTGATTAAAAAGATTTTAAAAGATTTTGGGAGATCCCGGCGGAAATATCCGCTTAGATCTCCCAAAATCTTTTAAAATCACAAAAGGAGAAAATCCTGAAAATCATCAAAATCAGTCTAATCCTGGGCAAGAAAAAAAAACAAATCGCTAATATCCCTTCTTCAGGTGCCCGGCGAAGGCTTTTTTGAATTTTTCCAGTTTAGGCTTAATCACGAAGGTGCAGTAAGGCTGTGAGCCGTTCTGGTTATAGTAGTTCTGGTGATAATCTTCCGCGGCATAAAAGTTGGTCAAAGGCGCTATCTCTGTTACAATTGGTTTGTTGTAGGCGCCGGATTCCTGCAGCTTTTTCTTGTACAATTCTGCTTTTTCTTTTTGTTCTTCCGTATTATAGAAGATAACGCTGCGGTACTGGGTGCCTACATCGTTGCCCTGCCTGTTGAGCTGTGTAGGGTCGTGGCTGAGCCAGAATGCCTGTAGCAGCTCGTCATAAGTGATTTTAGCCGGGTCGTACGTAACTTTAATGACTTCGGCGTGGCCGGTGGTGCCGGTACATACCTCTTCGTAGGTAGGATTGGCCACGGTGCCGCCGGCAAAGCCGGATTCTACTTTAATTACCCCATCCAGTTCCTGGAATTGCGCTTCTGTACACCAGAAGCAGCCGCCTCCAAAGGTAGCGGTGGCCGTTTTTTGATTGTTACTTACTTCCATGTCATCTGGTACTTTATCCTTTTTGTTTTGAGCGCAGGCAAAAAGTGCCAGTGCGATCAAGCAAATGAAAATTGAATATTTTCTCATAAAATAAAATTTTAAAGATGCAGATTTTTTTTATATGACCCGAAACCAGCACTGTAACGGGATTGCAGTGTGCCGGAGCATCTTTATATCGCCTGCTTCTTTCACTATTTACGTAATATATGATGCAGGAGAACGACAAGTTAAGTAACTTTAACATTCTTTTGGAGTTTCCAGGAACCCGTGGGGTACTCCGGAGGGCTTTTAAAACATACGTCAGCAGCAGCAGCAGGAATAGATATAATAAGCCGGAATAACCGGATACGTTTGATAGCATAATGACAATTAAGATGAATAAGAACTAATAATTTCCCGGATAACGCTTTCCCCGCCACTATGATGGCAGCGCTTTTACGCGCCCTGATCGTAAACCTTTTACGCAGACACAAACAGGTACTGGCTTGTTTGTGCCTTCTTACTTTAAATAAATAACACTTGAAATATTTTCCTGAATCTGCGTTAATGCAGTTGGAATTCGACAAAGTACAGGCATTGCTGCAAGAGCATTGTAAAACAGAACTCGGCAAGGAGATGGCCGCAGAACTGCGCCTGCATACGCATATAGATTACGTTAAATCAGCCCTTCAACAGGCACACGAATACAAGCAACTCACCCTGTTACAGGAAAATTTCCCGAACGATTTTATCCTGAACCTGAAAAGGGAATTGCGTCTTCTTTCTATCGAAGGAGCCGTACTTACCGGCGAACAGGCGATGTTGCTCCGGAAGCTGGCAGAAAGTATGCACAGTATTGTCCGCTTTTTTGATCACGACCGCCGTTTACAATACGGGGGACTTTTTGAAGTGATCAAAGACACCCATTATGAGAAGAAGATTACCGCTACTATTGATGAGGTGCTGGATGAGCTGGGGCAGGTACGGGATAATGCTTCCCAGGAACTGGCTAAAATCCGGATGTCGCTGTTCCGCAAACGGACGGAGCTGCGCCGTGTATTTGACCGTATTCTCCAAAAATTACAGAAGCTCAACTACCTGGCCGACCAGGAAGAGGCGTTCCTCAATGGACGCAGGGTGGTAGCCATCTACGCGGAAAACAAGCGGATGGTCAAGGGGCTGATCCATGGGGAATCGGATACCCGTAAAACGTCTTTCCTGGAACCGGAGGAAACGATCGAGCTCAATAACGAGATCCAGTCGCTGGAACGGGAGGAAGGCCGTGAGGTATACCGGATACTCAAAGCCATGACATCGGCACTGAGTGGTTATTCCGGGTTACTAAACAGCTATCATGAGATACTGGGGACTTTCGATTTTATCCGTGGCAAGGCTAAACTGGCCCTGGATATGGATGCCAACTACCCGATGCTGTTGCCACATGCCCAGCTGAACCTGGTACAGGCCTACCACCCGCTGTTGTTATTATATAACAGGAAGAACCAGAAGCCAACCATCCCGGTTAATATCAACCTGGATAAGGATGCGCATATACTGGTAATCAGCGGACCCAACGCGGGCGGTAAAACCGTTACGCTGAAAACCATCGGGTTGATTCAGCTGATGCTGCAGTCGGGGCTGCTGGTGCCGGTACATCCTTCCTCCCAGATGGGCATCTTCAAACAGCTGATGATCCACATCGGGGATACCCAATCGCTGGAGTTTGAGCTGAGCACCTATAGTTCCCATTTGAAAAATATGAAGTATTTCATGGAGAATGCCAACGGCAAAACCCTGTTCTTTATAGATGAACTGGGTAGCGGTTCCGATCCTAACCTGGGAGGGGCTTTTGCAGAGGTGATCATGGAGGAACTGGCCAAGAAGCATGCCTATGGCGTGGTAACCACGCACTATCTGAACCTGAAAGTGATGGCCAACAAAGTAAAGGGCATCATCAACGGAGCCATGGGGTTTGATGAAGAAACATTGCTGCCTATGTATAAACTGATGGTGGGTAAACCGGGCAGCTCCTATACTTTTTCCATTGCCGAACGTATCGGACTGCATCCTTCCTTGATAGCCAGGGCCAAGAAGCTGGTGGATGAGGGGCATTTCCAGCTGGATAAACTGCTGAATAAAGCCGAACAGGACCTGCAAAAGGTAGAGACCAGGGAAAAGGATCTGCAGAAGCTCCTGAAAGAAAATGAGCGGTTGAAGAAGGAGTATGAGATACTGGCCGATAAGGAACGCAAGCAACAGCAGTATACGTTATTGAAGCTGCAGAACCAGATCAAGGAAGATGACCTGAATTATCTGAAAGATATGGAGCGTAAGCTGAAACAGATCGTAATAGAGTGGAAGCGTGCCGATGACAAGGAAAAGGTGATGAAGCAGGCCGAAATACTCCTGTTCCGCCGTCGCGAAAAACAGCATACTGTGCAACTGAATAAAAAAGTGCAGGATAAATTTGAGGAAATCAAAGGGCAGATAGAAGTAGGAATGCAGGTGAAGATTGTAACCAACCGGCAGGTGGGTAAGGTGCTGGAGATCCGTGATAAACGGGCTATTGTGAAGATTGGTAATATTCCTATTAATGTGAAGTTGAGCGACCTGGTACTGGTGCAGGAAAAACCCGCAGAAAAAGTAGATGAAGGAAAGTGATATAGCAGACAACAAGCTGTGATATAGAAATTATCTATACGCGGTATAGTTGGAGCAACGATGTTTAATCAGCTACCTTTACTTCATCAAATTTAAATGATGGTTACCGATAAAATATTAAACCAATGGAAGTATTAGACCGTGTTATAACACGAAATTCGGAAGTACAGGTTTATAACTGTGACTACGCAGAAGGGGCCAACTTTTTCATGAGTGAATGGAACGGACGTGAATGTATGGGTGATATGAATATTCCCCATCGTCATAACGGATATAGCATAGATATATTGATAAAAGGTAGCATACGGCAGTCGATCGATTTTAAAAAATACGATATGAAAGCGCCGGCGCTGATGCTAATGGAGCCTAACCAGGTACATCAGCACGAAATGGGGGAAGATGCAGAATTAATCAATATATATTTCACCAACGACTTCCTGGTGCCTGAAATGCAGGGAGTGGTGAGTTGCTGGCGTTGTGTATTCAGTTCCGGTATGGTGCCGTTGAATGGGGAGCAGCTGGAAGAAGTGTTGTCATATGCAGACCTGATCAAAAAAGAATACAGCGGTGATAAGCTGCGCAAGGAAGCGATTATCCGCAACCTGTTGAATGCCTTTGTGATAGCCTGCGGGCGTATTTCAGAACCATCCGGTAACTGGATGAATGCTGAAAGTTCACAATATAATATGGCAAGACAATTTAAGATACTGGTTGATCAGCATTTTCATGAGAAGGCGCAGGTATCTGACTATGCGGAGATGTTGTACGTTTCACCGGGTCATTTAAACGACACGGTAAAAGCGTTGCTTGGAAGAAATGCAAAATTCATCATTGATGAAAAACGCATTATGGAAGCAAAACGGCTACTGTACTGGGGAGAGCACTCCGTTAAGCAGATCGCATCGCAGTTGAATTTTGAAGATGATGCCTATTTTAACCGCTTTTTTAAGAAGCATTCCGGATTTACCCCGGCATCATTCCAAAAGAGTATCCGTGAAAAGTACAATTAAACCCGTAATAATTTAAATGCCCGTTAACATTAAATATCTATTTTTGCATTGTCTTTAAAAAATATGATGTCGCCCGTGCATCATTCAAAATTTGAAAACCGATGAGAAGTTATTAGCGGCCGACCGCAAACTTTCAATTTTCTTTTTTACAGTAGTAACAAATTGCTGTGCTCAAACGTATAATGTGCTGTAACATTATAGGTGCCTGAGCGTTGCGGGGCTACCTACCTGTATAACCACAACCCGATTGCTGTCATTGATCTTGATTGCTGCGAAGCAAGGCTGCCTTTTATTGGCCTGGTTCGTCAAAGGGAATTTTATTGTTAGTCGTTAAAAAAAATGTAGTAATGAAACCATTGAAATCAGCATTTACAAAATTGCCGGCAGGCTTATTCTATAGCTTTATAGTTCTTTCCGTAATGTCTGCCTGCAGCACGTCGCAGGCAAAGAACGAAGCGCCGCCACCAGCATCTTTACCAGTAATTAAAGCAGTTACCTTACCTGCTACAACGTTTCAGGATTTCCCTGCTTCGGTAGAAGGAACCCGTGATGTGGAAATAAGACCACAGGTAGACGGCTATCTAACGAATATTTCAGTAGATGAAGGTGCTTATGTTAGAAAAGGTCAAACACTTTTCACGATCGACAGAAGACCTTATGTTGAGCAACTTAACAATGCCACTGCAAATTTACAAGCTGCAACAGCGGCATTAGAGAATGCACAAATCAACGTTGATAAATTGAAACCGCTGCTTAGTAATAATGTGGTATCGGATGTTCAATTAAAATCGGCCGAAGCAAGTTACAATTCAGCTAAAGCTAATGTTGCCCAGGCACAGGCCCAGGTAGAAGCCGCCCGTATCAATCTTGGGTTCACAAATATTACCGCACCTAGCGATGGTTATGTAGGTAGTATTCCCTTTAAAACGGGAAGCCTTGTCAGCAGAGGGCTGGCAGGCGCATTGACTACTATTTCTGAAGTAAAGGATATGCGTGTTTATTTTTCTTTGAGTGAAACCGATTTTCTCAAATTCAAGGAAAAATATCCAGGTAACAGCATTGCTGAAAAAGTAAAAGGAATGCCAGCGGTAGAATTAATCCTGGCAGATGGAAGTATTTATCCTGAAAAAGGAAAAGTTGAAATAGTGGAAGGGCAGTTTGACAAAACTATTGGTGCAATTAGTTTACGTGCCAGCTTTCCTAATGCACAGGGAATACTTAGAAGTGGTAATACCGGTAAAGTCAGAGTACCTACGTTACATGATTCTGCATTGATAATTCCTCAGGAAGCCACGTTTGAATTGCAGGACAAAGTGTTCGTTTATACAGTGGCCGATAGTAATAAAATCGTTACAAAACCATTAACCATTTCTGGCAAAACGTCTAATTATTATTTTGTTACTGATGGCGTAAAGGTGGGAGATAAGATTGTATTATCTTCTCAATCTACCATGATGATGGGTGGTTTAAAAGACGGTGTTGTTATTCAGCCACAGATGGTATCTACAGATAGTTTGTTGAAAGCAAAGCCGCTGCTTTAAAATGCTTAAGCGTGAAAGCACGCTGGTGTTAAGAACGTTTACACAAAACATTATTCAAATTGCGACGCAGGTAGTGTTGTTACACACATACACTGTTTGTGTTCGCGCGGACATACCGCAACCCATAATTGTTATTTATGTTAAAACGATTTATTGAAAGGCCGGTGTTATCTACGGTTATTTCTATCATATTGGTTATACTGGGAGGGTTGTCTTTATTCTCCCTGCCTACGGCTTTATTTCCTGAGATTGCGCCGCCATCTGTACAGGTTATAGCCAATTACCCTGGCGCCAACGGGGAGGTGATATCCCGCACAGTTGCTACCCCGATAGAAGAATCGGTAAATGGTGTGGAGAACATGACGTACATGACCTCCAATTCCAACAACGATGGTAGCTACATTCTGACAGTTTTTTTTAAACAAGGAACGGATCCTGATATTGCGGCGGTAAACGTACAAAACCGCGTATCTAAAGCTAATAGCCAGCTACCTCCCGAAGTATTACAAGCCGGGCTTTCTACACAGAAAGTGCAGAGCAGCTTCCTGATGTTTGTGGCGCTATATAGCGAGGATAGTGTTAAGTATAATGAACTGTTCTTAAATAACTATGCAAGAATTAATATCATCCCCCAGTTACAACGTATACCAGGGGTGGCACAGGTACAGCCATTTGGTTCGAAAGACTATTCGATGCGTATCTGGTTGAAACCCGACAGGCTTGTTGCTAATAATCTTTCTACAACAGAAGTAATGAATGCGATCAAAGATCAGAACGTAGAAGCTGCACCAGGGCGTTTAGGACAAAGTAGTAAAGAATCTTTCGAGTATATTATTAAATACAAGGGAAAGCTAAATAAGCCTGAAGAGTATGAAAATATGGTGATTAAGGCAAATAACGACGGTTCTGTTCTTCGCCTTAAAGATTTGGCCAGGGTTGAACTTGGTGGCTATACTTATACTGCTTCGAATTTGCTTGATGGCAAACCGGCTACTGGTTTTGGTATTGTGCAGACACCGGGTTCCAATGCCAATGAAATTCTTACCGAACTGGAACGACAGATCGGAGAATTTGATAAAGGGTTACCCGGTGGTATGAAGTTTAAGATAATGTACAACTCGAAGGAATTTTTGGATGCATCTATCGACCAGGTAAAAGAGACACTGATCATTGCGTTCATCCTTGTGGCCATTGTGGTTTTCATTTTCCTGCAAGATGTGCGCTCTACCTTGATCCCGGTAATTGCTGTTCCTGTTTCGATTATAGGTACCTTCTTCTTCTTACAATTATTCGGCTTTAGCATTAACCTGCTTACATTGTTCGCATTGGTGCTGGCTATTGGGATTGTGGTGGATGATGCAATTGTAGTTGTGGAGGCCGTACACTCAACGATGGAACGTGAGCATTTAGCGGCAAGAGAGGCAACCGTTAAAACGATGAGTGAGATATCCGGTGCGATTGTTTCGATCACATTGGTAATGGCAGCAGTGTTTATACCAGTGAGCTTTGTACAAGGTCCGGCAGGCGTATTCTATAAACAATTCGCCTTTACACTGGCCATTGCTATCTTTATTTCTGCGGTGAATGCGTTAACGTTAAGTCCGGCGTTGTGTGCTTTATTCTTAAAGAACCAGCATATAGGTGAAGGTGGAAAGAAAAAAGGTTTTGGTGCCCGCTTCTTCGATGCGTTTAATACTGCTTTTAATGCAATGACGGCAAGATATATACGGAGCATCAAATTCCTGTTGAAGAACAGATGGGTGGCCGTTACCGGATTATTACTTGTGGTGGTTGCTACCGTTTGGCTGATTAAAATAACGCCTACCGGGTTTATTCCAGATGAGGATCAAGGGTTCGTAGTTGGTATTACCCAAACACCTCCCGGCAGCTCGCTTAGCAGAACGGAAAATGCAACGAGCCAGATAAGTAAAATTGTGTTGAAAGATGAAGGTGTGAGCGATGTATGGGCTGCAAATGGGATGAACTTCGTAACAAATGCGAACGCTTCCCCTAATGCTGCGATATTTGTAAGGTTAAAAGATCGTAAGGAGAGAGGTGTTGTAAAAGACCCGACTGCTATTGCCGGTGGTTTGTTAGGGAAATCAATGCAAGTACATGATGCCTTAACTTTTTTTGTTGGTTTTCCAACGATACAGGGTTTCGGTAATGTGAGCGGGGTAGAAATGATGTTGCAGGACAGAACAAACGGATCGCTGGAGAAATTAGCGGGAACGGCATGGGGTTTTGTTGGGGCATTAAGTCAGCGGCCAGAAGTGGCAAGTGCGTTCACTACCTTTAACACGGGTAATCCACAATACACCATTGATATAGACGAAGTAAAAGTGAAACAATTGGGTGTATCTGTTAGTGAATTGTTGAATACGCTGCAAACCTATTATGGTAGTAGTTTCGTTTCAGACTTTAACCGTTTCGGGAAATATAGCCGTGTAATGGCGCAGGCCGATATTTCGTACCGGATGGATAAAAGTTCGTTGGATGCTATTTATGTAAAGAACAACCTGGGTACGATGGTACCGGTAAGTACAGTGGCCAAATTAACACGCGTATATGGCCCGGAAACAGTTACACGAAACAACCTGTATACTGCTGTTACCATTAATGCTACACCCAAACCAGGTTACAGTACCGGTGATGTAATTAAAGCCATTGAAGAAGTATCGAAAAAGGCATTGCCACAAGGATATGCCCATGAGTTTACGGGTATTACGAGGGAAGAGATAAGAGCGGGGAACCAAACTGCGTTCGTGTTTTTATTGAGTGTATTGTTCGTATTCTTCCTGCTGGCTGCACAATATGAAAGCTATATCCTGCCACTGGCAGTAATCCTTACTGTACCTACGGGTATATTAGGTGTATATAGTTTCATTGGCTTTAGTGGCATAGAGGGTAATATCTACGTACAAATAGGTATGATCATGCTGATAGGATTATTGGCTAAAAATGCGATCCTGATTGTGGAGTTTGCCATACAACGGCGAAGGGCAGGCTATAAGCTTGTTCAGGCGGCTTTGGAAGCAGCACGGCTTCGTCTTCGTCCAATATTGATGACTTCCTTTGCCTTTATTGTTGGTATGTTGCCATTAATCTTTACACAAGGTGCATCTGCCAAAGGCAATCATTCCATCGGTTGGAGTACTGTAGGTGGCATGTTTACCGGGGTGGTCCTGGGGGTATTCATCATACCTGTGCTGTTTGTAATTTTCCAGTTCCTGCAAGAGAAAATCAGCCGTAAGCCGATAGTTGAAGTAGAAGCGGAACATGAGGCAAAGCTGGTACACTAAAATATTAGCATTATCTATTATCAGAATCAGAAAAAAGACAAATGAAAACAAGTTATAGCTCATTTTACTTTTTGTTATTCTCTTTAGTTGTAGGTTTAGCAGCATGCCGGGTTGGTCGCAATTATGAGCGGCCACCGGTGGCGCTGCCCCAGCAATTTGGAAATGTTGCGCCTTCAGATAGCAGCATAGCAGAAATAGAATGGAAAAGATTTTTTACAGATGCAACGTTGCAGCAGTTGATAGACAAAGCCGTTACCGGCAACTACGACCTGCAGCTGGCCGCTAAGAGAGTGGAATCGGCCCAGGCCTATCTGAAACAGGCCAAGGTGGCGTGGTTACCGGCTTTTAATGCCACTGCATCCGCCAGTACCAACTTCCCGTCCAAGAACAGCTTCAATGGTTTGAACCTTTCTGTTAACAACCTGGGAGATCATATTGAAGATTTCAACCTGGGTGTTGGTATGTCATGGGAGATAGATATCTGGGGCAAAATACGCCGTCAGAAGGAAGCCGCGCTGGCCACTTACCTGCAGTCGTACGAAGGAGCACATGCCGTACAAACCGGCCTGGTAGCCGCTGTGGCCACCAGTTATTTCAACCTGCTGATGCTGGATAACCAGTTAAGCATTGCCCGCAGGAACCTGAGTCTTAGTGATACCATTGTAAAAATGATCCGTTTACAGAAAGCTGCCGGTGAAGTAACCGAGCTGGGCGTACAACAGGCCATTTCCCAGCAGCAAACAGCGGAACTGCTGGTACCGCAGCTGGAGCAGGGTATTGCCATCCAGGAAAATGCGTTACGCATTTTAACGGGGGAACTACCGTCAACGATTACACGTAGCAGCAAGCTGTCCGATTTCCAGGTAACGGATTCCCTGCCAACCGGTATTCCTGCTTCCATGATCAGCCGTCGCCCGGATGTACGGGCCTCTGAAATGGGCCTGGTAGCAGCTAATGCACAGGTAGGCGTAGCACAGGGAAGTATGTATCCTACGCTGACCATCACCGGTAGCGGCGGTGTGAACGCGTTTAAGGCCAGCAACTGGTTTAACCTGCCTGCCTCCCTGTTTGGTACTGTTGCCGGCGGACTGGCACAACCTATTTTCCAGCGTCGCCAGTTGAAAACACAACTGGAAGTAGCTAAAATACAGCGTGAACAGGCGGTGATCACCTTTAAACAGTCGGCTCTGAATGCAATAGGAGAGGTGAGTGATGCGCTGGTAAAGCTGGATAAAGTAAAAGTACAGCAGGGGATTGCGCAGAGGCAGGTAAGTACCTCGCAACTGGCAGTACAACAGGCCCAGATGCTGTTCCGCAGCGGTATGGCTAACTACCTGGAGGTAATTACGGCACAGAGCCGTTCCCTGCAGGCTGAGCTGGCGCAGGCAGATATTGACCGTCAGCGTTTAAGCGCCATGGTGGATCTGTATCGTTCCTTAGGCGGCGGATGGAAATAATTTTCACGAATGACGGATCAAAGCGGATGACCAACAGTTGAATTTTAAGAATCATTACCAGAGATAATTGTCGCTTAGGTCCGTCATTTGTAACGGATATATCCCGGTTTACCAGGTGTAAACCGGGATTTTTATTTTTGAAACCCTTTGTGGTGGCGGGGTTTAAAAATAGTTGGCTGATTTTTTTTTATTTTCAATTTCTTTTATACTTTTGCGTCCCTGGAGAGTTGGCAGAGCGGTCGATTGCGGCAGTCTTGAAAACTGTTGACTGTAACAGGTCCCGGGGTTCGAATCCCTGACTCTCCGCTCAGAAGTTTAAAAAGCCTTTGGTCATTGACCAAAGGCTTTCTTGTTTTTGGGATATTGCGGTAGTCTTATCACGAATGATTTTGACTGTAACAGGTCCCCCGGGGTTCGAATCCCTGACTCTTAGCCGCTATTGCCCATATGCATGATGTGTTTGCCTTTACCAACAGTTTATTAAAACAGATGGGGAAGCCTGAATTATTTAGAATTTCTCGTTGGACTCGTAGAGGATGTCAATTCCCGTTTGTAGTGTTTAAGGGGGGTAAATAACACGATGATGGAATAATCAAAGGATTCCAGGCTTATGTTGAGCAAAATTTTGCAGAAAAAGTAACTGTTGCTGATCTGGCTGGTAAGTATCACATAACAAGGGAGACTTTTGAGCGTAGGTTCATGAAGGCAACCCATCTTGCCGTTGCTGGTATATTCAGTGTATCAAGATAGCAACTGCCCAAAAACTTTTGGAACCGGGGGCGCAGGTCTTTCGGAAGTTATAAACATATCCGGGCCACGCCCTACAATAACACCCTCATCTTTCCCATATCTCTTTTTGTAACCGGCTTCGCTCTATTGTCTCGTTAGGTGAAGATGCGAAAATATGCATACGCGGGCTTCAGTTCCGGTCAATTCTATTGTCTTTCCATTTATCATGAGCTTCCGATTCTCCACATCGGCTGAAAGCCACGCAGATCACAGAGATAAATACGGGCAGTATTAATCCGGAGAGGTACTTGCGTTTCCGGAAAAGTAAATTTTCGGCCGTCAAACATGACATTTACAATCTATTTACAAAGGTTACCTTTTTATTTACAATGCAAGTTCCCTGTGCTGAAATATATCAAAGTATTTTTGTTGAACCAATTTTTAAAGGATACGAAAAATAGAAAAAAATGCCTTAAACGAATCTGCTGTATCAGCAGATAGATCTATGTTAATTAAACACAAAAAATATGAAAAAAGTTATTTATGCGCTGATCTTGCCGCTGGTTGTGGTAAGCGGGCTAATATTTGCTAATCGCGAAATTAAAAATGAAACTTCTAAAAGGTCAACCCAAAAACCCCTTTCTGCTGCTGAAAGGGACGCCGAACGGAAAAAATGGGAGGCTACCCCTGAAGGTGTAAAGTTCAAAAAATGGGAAGCGTCTCCCGCAGGTAAAAAAGTGTATGCCGGTGTTGCTAAAATAAGGGAGCATATAAGTGCTTTCACCAATATGGAGGCTGTTATAACCTCTCTTTCTCTTCCGCCAGGATCAAGATTAGGTTTCGGTGTGATGGCCAGGATTAATGATGTTGATTACATTGTAACATTTGAGCCGGAAAAGCCTCAACTTGAGCAATTGCATAGCCTTAAAGTTAACGACAAGATAATTATAAGAAGCCGTACCGTATCGTGCGCGCCCAAGTATTCATACCCAATAGTACGGGGCGAATATGTAGAACGGGATAGTAAAGTAATTTTTCAACGTGTGCCTCGCAAAGGCGGTTGCTGAGCAAATAAATTATGAAATACATATTGTATGCCTTGTTCCTGGTGCTTGTTTGCCACGCCTCCTGTGTAAGCGCCTGATCATACAAAAGGTGACATGCGGATTGATGAAGGCATGAGTTTCATATAATTCTCTCTGAAAACGGTGACTTTTTTCAGAATGAATTTATTAAATTCGGATATTCGTTTCCACCTTACCCAAAGGCGACAGATGTTTTAAGTATTAACCCAAACATCTGAGCGTACAATTAAAATGGACACAAAATGACGGAAGACATTTTTTTAAAAGTGGATAATTACATCAGTAATTTATTGGCTCCTGAAGACAAAGCATTAACTGACACCATTCAATCATTGGAAGCGGAGGATATGCCCCAGATAAGTGTGTCGGCAAATCACGGTAAATTTCTACAGGTGCTTATGATGTCCTGCAATGCAAAGCGGGTGTTGGAATTGGGTACCTTAGGCGGATATAGTACAATTTGGCAGGCAAGGGCCTTGCCGGAAAACGGGAAATTAATTTCGCTGGAAGTTGATCCACACTATGCGGAAGTTGCCAGGAAGAATGTTGAAAATGCAGGGCTTTCACACAAAGTGGATATCAGAGTGGGTAAGGCATTGGATCTTTTGCCCATGCTGATTGCCGAAAACGAAGAACCATTTGATTTCATATTTATTGACGCCGACAAGCCGCCATATAAAGAGTATTTCGACTATGCGTTAAAGCTTTCCAGACCAGGAACTTTGATTGTATGCGACAATGTTGTAAGAGAGGCAAAAATCCTTGATCCCAACAGTGATGATGAACGGGTAAAAGGTGTACAGAGGTTAAACGAAAGCCTGAAGGAAAATAAAAATGTTACCGCTACAATTCTGCAAACCGTTGGTGTGAAAGAGCATGACGGAATGGTTATAGCGGTAGTAAACAGGTATGTTGAATAACCCTACTATGATGGGTATACGCTTCTCGTTTCCGTTCTGATTGAATATAAAAAAAACCGTACTATCCAGGGTTATAAAGAGATACTTCGTGTTAAGTACATAGAAATTCTCAAACTCATTAGAGTGATAAATTACTTCGTTATTCAGGGCGTTATTTTTATGGGTAATGGTTGTTGCATTGGGATCGTTAACACCTATCCGACCTGGCCCGGGAAAGCCAGCGTCTACAATACGACTACATCGTCAAAATATAACTGTTTATTAATTATTTATAAAGATTAATAATATTTATATTATTATATTCTTACCATCTCTTTTACCAATTTATAGTAATTTGCCGGCATGAAATGCTCGCTTTATTCTCTGTTAATATGCATTTATATTAGCCTGTCATTGGATGGTTTCGCACAAACGGATGTTGTTAAAAAGGACCAACCGGCTATGTTTTATCAAAAGGCAGAAAGCTATAGGATCAATAAAAACTATGAAGCTGCCTTGTCCGCGGTCAGACAAAGTATCCAAACCGCCTTGCAAAGTAAAAACTATACAGGGGCGGCCAAAGCTTACACGTTGCTGGTAAATATTAAAAGCAATGCCAAAGAATTGACCACGCTGAAGGAAACAAGCGACTCTGCCCTGTTAATGGCCCAGCGGGCGAATGACCCGGTGGCAATGGCCTATGCTTACTACGCCCGGACGCTGCTATATAAAACCCTCGACGATGCAGAAAGTGTAGTCAAATATTGCCAGTCTGGTTTGAAAGAACTGGAACAAAAGATGGACCATACCATCGCTGGTAAATTATACTATCAACTATATGCGGTAAATTCAGCCTGGAATAATGAAGACAAAGTAAACTTCTATGCCCGGAAGGCAACAGAAAATATCCTGCAAACAAAGGATTACAACATGCTAAGCAATTGCTATACCGCCCTGTCGGTGGCACATGAGTATAATTATAATGCTCAAAAGGAAAAGCGGGAACTTGATAGCACCTTATTTTATTTAAGTCAATCGGAAGCGCTTTACCACCAATACCCCGGTCAGGTAGCCGATTATACCTATGCTATTGCATGTATTAATATCGCCAACTGTTATCTGAAATATTTCCCGGAAACAGACGATAGGGCTAAAGCCCAGGCCGTTCATTTTGCCAATACCGCCAGCACCGTATTGAGAGATGCAAAACATAGCCAGGAAGTGGTGGCCAGTAGTCTGGGCATTCTAAGCGAATACGCCCGGAGGGAAAATAACAATGCCCGGGAAGAACGCTACTTGCTGGATGCTTATGAGGTAATGAAAACAGGACAACCGCCTTATTATTATACCATGATCAATGTGGTAAGCGCGTTGTCAGCCCTTTATAAGCGTAAAGGCGATTATCAGAAAGCTTTGGATTACCAGGAAAAAGTAACAGAATACAGTAACAAAAATTTTAGTCAGAAACAGGCGCAGAATGCACAAAAGCTGGAAATACAATACGAAACAGAGAAGAAGGATAATGAAATGAAAATACTGAAGGAACGGGAAAAAAGCCGGATGCTGCAGAACTATCTGTACGCCTGTATCGCAGTGGCTTCCGTGCTTGGCCTGGTGTTTATGTTCCGTTCCTATCATTTCAGGTTACGCTACGCCATGCAACGGGAAAAGCAGTTAAAACTGGAGAAACTGGATTCCGAGTTGCAGATAAAACTTCAGAAAGAAGAGCAGGCAAGGCTCATGGCAGAACAGCAACTGATGGAAACCCAGCAACAACAGCTTCAGAAGGAAGTAATGGCTAATGTATTGCACCTGGAACATAAGAATCGTATGTTGCTCAACATAAAGGATAGGTTATCCGAAGGCGGCCCGGTAAATATGCAAAAGATACTAAAAGAAGAACTGGTGATTGATGACGATTTTGAAGATGCAAAATTGCAGATCCAACGTGTGCACCCCGATTTTTTTAACCTGATTAACGAAAAAGCGCAAAGAAATCTTAGCCCGCTGGACCTGAAACTATGCGCCTACCTTTACCTCAAAATGGATACGCGGCAGATAGCTCAGCTAATGAATATCGAAGCCAAAAGTGTTCGGATGAGCCGCTACAGGATTAAACAAAAGCTTGGATTGGGAAGAGAGGAAGACCTCAACGTTTTCTTGCAGGGTTTGGGTAGTTAAGTTAAGCCCCCGGAAAGACGCCCCCTATTCAAGATTGTTTCCGCAGGCTTTGCTTAATTTTCTCCCGGTGCAGCCCTCCCCAGGCACTTAATTCACCCAACACCTTTTTTAAGGTCCAGCTATACTCGGTCGCTTCATAAATAATACTAACCGGCGTGGTCGGATACACATTACGCCTGATAAAGTAATTTAACTCCAAATCCTTTAACTCTTTGGCTAATATCTTGGAAGATATGCCAGGTATTTCATGCTGAATCTCATTAAAGCGCTTTGATGATTCCATCAGGCAAAGGAGCAGCGCCAGCGTCCATCTCCCGTTAATAACAGACAAAGCATCAAGGACGTTTTTGAGCGCGCTTGCGCATTCTTCTTTTTCCGGAAGAGGTTCATTTATAGTCATAGTCATCTTCATAAACACAAAGGTAATTACATTACCCAAATGTAAGCGCTTCCCTTTGGGTAAGTATCCCCTTTCGTCTACCCGGTAACCATAATTTTGTCTTTGATGATTCGAACGAAAGAATTCTTTGATCGATAACACAAAAAAGAAATCCGGAGGTCTCGAAATTTAAAATTGATAACATTATTAACTAAGTAAATTTTTATGAAACGTATCCTTCATTTAATGTCAAGTATACAAGAGAAGGGATCCCATAGTATTCAACTGGGCCAGGCTATTATCGGAAAAATACAGGAAAAATATCCGGGTAGTACGCTGGAGGAATTAAACCTGGTCAATATTGAAATACCACATCTTAACCCTGCTGTTCTGCGTACCTTCTTCATTCCCGGAGATCAGCTGACGGAAGAAGAGAAAGCGTCCATTCGTTTTTCTGATGAAATGGTTAGCCAGTTATTAGCTACAGACATCCTCGTAATTGGTGCGCCGCTTTATAATTTTACCATTCATACCGCGTTAAAGGCCTGGATTGATCATGTTACAAGGGTGGGAATAACTTTTGGATATGGGGAAAATGGTCCTGTTGGAAAAGTGACAGGGAAAAAAGTGTATGTAGCCATGTCTTCCGGGGGCGTTTATTCAGAAGGCCCGGGTAAAGCCAACGACTTTGTGGCTCCTTATCTGAATGCTTTCTTCAGTTTTTTAGGAATGACCGATTTAACGGTAGTGCGTGCTGAGGGACTAAAAGTGCCGGGAGTGATGGAGTTTGCTATGGAGAAAGCAATTAGCAGTATAGCAATTGATTAAAATATATCTTCTGATTCCACAAACCGAAAGGAGCTATTTCTTATTGAAATAACTCCTTTTATTTTAAATTAATACGAGATTACTGTTCCAATGTTTGTATTAATTTGCCCGCGCTTTTTTCTGAATCATACCAATCAACCGTCTTATGAAGTATTTCTTCGAACTTAAAGATGTCATCGAGCGTTACAATCTCTGTCCTTGTTTCTTTTTTTTGCTCGTCAAAAGTGCCAATGTATTTTCGTGAACCGTTGAAATATAATCTGCAGATCGTTTTTCGATTATTATCATCCAGTAGTATGGCAAAATAAGATTGCGCATCCCGATAGGCTATCCTGGCGGCCTTTATTTTTTGACGGAGAATGGTTTTTACAATCATGTAGCCTTCTTTTTCCTCCTCGGTGGTTTCAATCAATGAACCTTTTTCTTCCGTATTTGCTGTTGCTATTTCCTTTTCAGCATCCACCGGATCAGCATCATTTTCCTTTTTCAGCGCGGATTTAAGTCTGTCGGTTATCAGGTCATTGATGTATTGCTGTATTGACTTCTTCGTAAGCGCACCAAACTGCTCCACAATTTTTGAAGTTAACATGCCCCTGTATATCTGTTTGGTAAAGAGCTTAATCAACCCTTCGGAAGGATTCTGGAACTCAATATTTATCAGCATTTTGAGCTCATTCATATACTTTAACTCGCTGGCGGTGGTTTGAATGTTTTCGAGATTGAAATAAGACTTATGAAATTTCTTTAATTCCTCGATCTGGTTGTCTTTTATATCTGTAACATTAAATTCGAAGAATGGCTTATCATCCATTTTATTCTGTTCTGTAAGATCTGTATAGAACCGGTAAATTATGCCGTTGGTCAATAGGCCAAACTTTGCAGTTGTTGTATGGAAATACCGGAAAAGCTGGGAGTTGTGCGGATCCAGGCCTTCTCCCCAATGCTTGCATTCAATGAGTATAGAAGGTTTGCCTTCTTTCATGATCGCATAGTCCACTTTTTCACCCTTCTTAATCCCGATATCCGCGATGAATTCGGGCATTACTTCAAATGGGTCAAATACATCGTAACCCAGTACCTTAATGAAAGGCATGATAAAAGCATTCTTGGTAGCTTCTTCTGTCTGAATCTGGCTTTTAAGCTTTTCGACTTTATCGCCGAAGAGTTTAATTTCATCTTTAAAATCCATCTTAATTTTTTTTTGATACTGATGTTATCAGAAATGTTATTATTCAAATCCTTTTCCAAGCGCATCGAGCCGCCGCATCTGTAAGTTCATATGGTGCAGTACTACTTTTTCGTAATCATTTGACCTGTCGCCCAGTTTGCTGAATAGCACCAGCATCTCGAGGAACAGGAAAAACAAAACCCATAGGAACCAGAAACACAATGCAACGTAGGATGCGGACAACATCTGTTTCATGATGGTTAACTCGTCCAGGAATCCTGTACTCGCTTTCATTTCCTTTTCAAGTGCGGGCTTGATATAGAGCAATTCGTTTTCCTTTTTTGCTTTTTGTTGCCGCATTGCGCCAATGACAGAATCAACGGATGGCATCAATGCAATTTTGGGGTTTGGTACGAGCGCAGACGTAATAATTACATCGCTGGTCGTTTTCCAGATAGTTGAATCCTTACCCGAAGATGTTACGGTATGTTCCGGCATCCGTTTCGTAGCTCTTTGCGTAGTGGTGGCGGTGGTGGTGGGATGTTTACTGATATCTTCGATATACTTATCTTTTTCCTGCTCCTTTTTATTAATTGTTGTGTCCAGTGTGGCAATCTGCTTTCTTAACTCTTCTGTTTTGGAAGGTAGTATCCTGTCTACTTTTTCCGATACGTAGGAGATCTTCTGGATTTCAATATCTTTTTCGAACAATATCTGGTCGATGATCACCGCGCCCAGGACAGACATCATGACAGCCAGGCAACCTCTGAAAATTACCAGCAACCGGTTCGGGTTGATGGACAACACGATCTGCTTCTCCACCTGTACAATGATGATGATGGAGAGTGCTCCGGCCAGCATGCAACCCGGGAGGCTGAGCGAGAGGTAACGGTGCGCAAAAGTAAAACCAATAAAAAACCAGAGAATGCAAACGATGAGCATAGCGGCAGTATACTTCTTCACAGATTTAAAAGCAGCTTCGCTGCAGTTTCGCAGGATGTTGTAATTGTATCCGGTCATGAAGCAGCCGAAACGTATCCATAGATGTTTCATAGTGCCTGATTTTAAAAGTTTTTGTTCAGAATGATGTGACTGGAAATTGCCGCGAGACCATTCCTGAATCCGCGGGTATAGCTGATAATGATGCCATGCCCTACGCCCTCGTTAAGCTTTGCCTGTTCTTCGATTTCTTTAACCTGGCTGATATGGCTCTCGGCAATTTCCTTCTTCACGGTAAGCTCTTCCACCGTATCTATCATACCGCTTCTGCTTCTGCTTGTGATATGAAAATTGATTTGCCGAATAAAGTCTTCGTAAAATGTTTTTACCTTCCGGATAGATCTTTCCAGGTCATTCTTCAACGCGATCACATTCTGATCCAGGTGAGTGGCGTCCGGATTTACCAATGCATCATTATATCCTTTGGATTCATAGTTTTTGTCGAGGAAGTCGTACAAGAGATGTATGCCACCATTGAATGGGGTGACGGGCTTTTCCTCGGGCTGCTCTTTTTCCGGCGTTTCCTTCTCAATGAAAATAGTTTCCGGAATATCGGGTATTGGGTTTTCAATTGCCACCGTGTGGCTATGGCCATTTTGGCGTTGCCGGTTGAAAATATCGAAGAGGCTCATAGATATGTTATTAAATGGTGATGGTAGGTACTTTATATTTATTATGCCCTTTATTATGACAGGATTCGCAAAGCGTGATCAGTAAGTGCCCGGGGTACTCCCAGGGAAGGCGGAACTTCTGTTCGCTTGCTATAAAGTGATATTGCCGGTGATGCACCTGCAGGTCTTTATCGCTACTGCAATGTACACAGCGATGCATGTCGCGCAGTAGTATTTCCTTTCGTTTTGCCTTCCAGTTGGGGTGAAATAGGAGTGCGCCATAACTGCCATGGGACTTAGCATTCAGAAAACCCCGTTCCGGTGGAGGTGCCGGAGGAGATTTTGAAGGAATATCTTCCCGGATATATCTGCTATAAGATTGATGTCCCTTAAACTGCAAATACTTATACGGTGCATTGTTTGGGGTTGTCATAATAACACAGGTTGAAGTTTATTAAATATAGTTTTGGTCGCAACAAATTTTATTGTTCCCATTTGCAAAGGGTTCTGCTTTCCATTGCCTGGTTGAGGGGAACGCGGATGATTCGATGCTTACAATTGCTTAGTCCACGGCAATCTGATCTGTAATGATATCTTATAGCGCCTTTGCTGTCGCAGATATACACCATTGTTTGGTTACAGTGAACGTAGCTTATAAGCAACCAGGCGTATAAGAGTTTCATGGGGGCTGTTATTTACATGATATTGCTGTTTCATGTTGTTATTTTTATTCTATGAAACAAAAATATATTTCGTTCACCTCCTTTTTTTACGGGAAACCGTAATCCGGTATTTTCTTTCGATTTTTTTTAAAGATGCTTATATAGCGCCTAGATCTTTGCAGTGAGCCACCAGCTGCTCATTCTTGGTAAAGCCCAGGGCGTCTTTCATTTGGTTGAGCCTTTTTTCTATGCTACTCAGGCCGGATGGTTTTATCCCGTTGCGTTGCAGGTGCGTGGGTATGTCTTTCTGCAACATTCCCTGTGCAAGTAATGTTATGATGGTGATATCGAATTCGGAAAATGAGTAGGCGTTCTTTTTGTCGATTAACTTTTTAATATGGAGTGGGAAATATCGCCGGTGATGTGCTATTTCATTAATGGCCTCTTTGAGCTCCCGTGCATCGTTCCTGGCTTTGCGTACAAATCCGTCGACCTCATAGTTGTTGTAAAGCTGGTCAATAACAGCCGGTTTGTTTTCTGCCGAGAAGATCAGGACGTTCAGGTCGGGTTGTATTTCCCTGGCGGCAGTAATCAGATCCATACCACCGGAAAGTACCTGCTTATGGCCATCCGGATCAAAAGATAAATCTGTAATCAGGAGATCGAAAGACCTTCCGGCTTTAGCTGCCTGTGTTATTTTATACAGCGCATCATCGCAGTAGTAGGCATGTGCTATATCCTTGATAGCTAGTTCTTCCAGTGTTTTCTCCACAGAAATATTAACGCTTTCGTGATCTTCTGCAATAAGTACTTTTGTAATCATGTGGACTAAGCTATTGGGAAAGAAATGTGAATTTTTAATCCTTTGGCAGGATGTTCAAATGTATAGCGTCCGTTAATTCTTTTAATACGGTTTCCCGTATTCTGTAGTCCGTTCCCATACTTAACTTGCGGGGAAATACCGATACCATTATCAGTATAGAGAATTTGAACCTGGCCGTTTTGACACTCGAATTTGATCATCACGGAATCGGCCAGGCTGTGTTTTTTCATATTAATCATCAATTCCTGCAGGATATGCTCCACTTCATGCTGTACCTGTGTATTGATCCGGCTCCAGAGGAGAGGACTGTTGCCAATGATCAGCACCTTGATATGTTCGGATCCAAAGGACTCCAGCAAATCGTCGATTTTAGCATGAAAGGGAATCTCTGAGGTGGTGGGGGTTTCGTAAGAGATGTCGCGGGATCGCTCATACAACACCTCAATCTTATCAATCAATTCCTCCTTGTCTACAGCCGCTTTGTATTCAAGGTCTGCCATGATGCGGTACAAGCCATTGGCAACCACATCGTGTACTTTCTGGGAGGTTTTGAGTTGGTGTTCCTGTATCGCCTGCCGGGAGGCAAATTCTATTTGTTGCCGGCGCCTGCGGTAGCGGAGGATTAAAACGATACCGGCTGTAATGAAGAACAGGATGGTGAGCGCCAGGATGAACCGCTGTACCACAAGCTGGGTTTTCTTTTGTGCATTATCCTTTTGCAGCTGAAGATTGTCGGCTTTGCTTTTTGCGGCTTCATACCGGATTAATGCGAATTGGTTCTTGGCAGCGTTCTTTGCTGTTTGGATACTATCAGTCAGGTGTTGGTAGCGGATAAAATAAGGTTTCAACAGATTGGTGGGGCTGAGTGTAATAAGTTTGGAAAGCGCTTCGACTTCGTTGTCCGGGCTGTTCATTTCCCTGGCAATTTCGTATCTTTTCAGGGCATAATAAAGCGCCGAATCAGGCAAAGAGCGTGTAAAATAGTCCGATAGGTGGGCGTAGCTGGCATTAAGACCCCTGATGTCGTTTGAATCCCTACGAATTTGCAATGCGTGTTGCAGCTCAGGTCCGGCAGGATAGGCGGAATCTTTTAACCATTTAGTTTTAGCATAGTTGGAAAGCACCCGGGCATATTCTTTTTTATCGTCTTTGCTCTTATCCAGCAGGGATTTGTATAAATCGATCGCCTCACCATAATCGCCTTTCTTTTGGTAAGTAAGAGCTATACTATTTAAGGCAATGGCTTCGGTGGCTGGTGCTGTTATGTATTTGAGTGCCTTATGATAGTAATCGATCGCTGCGTCATAGTTTTTAAGATTAAGACAGATATTGCCCAGCTCATGGTAATTTGAGCCCAGGCATTGCTGGTCTTCCTTTTTGTGTTCATCGAGATAAGCAAGGGATTTTAACAGGCTTTCCTGCCCTCCGTAATGGTCTCCCTCATGCGCCTGGATGATCCCCATATAAGTATAGGCCATGGCAATTTGTAAACTGTCTGTAGCACTGGTGGTAACGAGATTAAAGTAATAAAAGGCAGAGTCGTTATTGTTATTGAAAAATGATTCTCCTTTTTCCAGCGTGGGTGCAGAAAGGGGTTGCAAGGGCTCCCGGTTGGATGTGCACGCCAGGAGACTGCAGAGGAGTATGGTCAGGATAATGTTTGAGGGACGCACAAGGGATTATTTCTCTTAAAAGTATCGAATTTCTCCTTTTTGAGGAATTATTATTAACCGGCAACCAAAAAGTGAGGCAAGAATTTTCTTGCCTCACTGAGATGATATGTTATGGTTTTTTCCTTGGAGGAATTGTTCCGGTTTCGCCATCGGTATCATCCAACGTAGTGACCTGTTGGCCATTGCTATGGTTATGGTTACTGTTATCGGTGTGCTTTGGACATAAGAATGCCAGGAAGAAACTTAATATAATGTTAAGCATTGTGTTAGTTTTTTGAATTTTTTGGAAATAAGCCGCCGGTTGCCGGGCAGCCGGCAGCGTGGTTTTGAGTCAGTGAAGAAGCGCTGCTTGCTTGTTAGGGAAGGGTGGGCGTGGATTACGGAAGCTGATCATCGCTTCCCAAGCCGGTAACCGGCTTCCGCTTTCTTTGCCCGGGGTGAATCGGTTCTGTACAGAGAGCCTCTTAGCTAAGGAGGCGTTACCCAATTGCAAAACAAAGATAGATCGAGGTAAGAGGTTGATTTACAAACAATTCCGATAATTCCGATGATTCCGTTTGTTCCTTTTGGAATTCCGGGAATGCGGGTTTAATTCCGATTATTCAATCCTATAATTTCTTTTATGGCGACACTTTTTATTGACTACCAGCAAATGATTATGCAGGTGTATGAACGAAAGAAGGAAAATAATAAGCTGCCCCACGGCCTGCTGCACCTCACACCCGCGAACCTTAAAGAGGAATGCTTGAAGAAATGCACAAAAGAGGTAAGCAAGCGGGACGAAAAAATTATCAGGGATTTCTGTGTGGATTTGAAAGAAGCGAAAAACTGCTATGACATTATTCAGCGATGTGATACTGATAAATTCAGACCGCTGGTGAATTATTTAAATAGGAAATCTGGAAAGACAGATGAGAAGAATATAGAGTTGCTGGCCTGGTTGATTGATTTTCCTGGCAGGCCATGGGAAATGAGGAAAGAGATTTCCGTTGATGAGGAGAAAAAGGAAGAGCCGGTGTCAGATGGTACCGGTCAGACGGCAGAAGAACCTGTAAGGATATTGGATTCCCCTGTCAATCCGCCGGCGACGGGCATTGATGAACCCGCCGGAGGGCCTGGAATTCCGGAAATTCCGATAATTCCGGCCAGGTTGTTTGGCCCGATTGGCAAGGAAAGTGAGGGTATTAAGTCCGGGGGAATTGTTAAGCCCGAAAAGTTAAAGGGCAAATCCGCGAAGACCATGGCAGCAGCAGTGATGTTATCGCTGGTGCTGGGAACCGGCGGTATGTGGTGGTGGAAAGAAAAAAGTCAGACCCTGCGCTCCGGATACTGCATGTATTGGAAGGAAGATCATTATGAGCCCGTAGCTTGTAGCCAGAAAGTATCTAATGCGCGGGTTATTGCGCTGGATACCATGAGATTGAAAAATTTAAGGAAGATAACCAGGCCGGATACCATCAGCTACCTGGCCATAGGAAAGGTTTGGTATTTGAAAATTGACGGGAAACTGGAATTCTATACTTCGGGTGGAGAGCATCCGGTGATCTTTGGCCGTGAGCTGAGGCCAATTACGATTTACATTATCGATAAGTACATCCGTTCGGGTATGATCGCGAATCAGTAAAGCTGTGAAGGCACCCCAAAATAGAAAAGGCCGCCTTTCAGCAGCCTCTTCACATGAATAGTTGGTTATTGAGCATTATTTTTTCACCTCACTCTCGAGTAACAATTTCAATTCTTTGGTAGATGGCCTTGGTGCATCTGTAGAAACAATATTCCCTTGCTTATCAAACACCATAAAACGTGGAATACCTTTAATGTCATAGAATTTGGCAATATCGCTCCAGCCGCTCGCAAACAGTTGCACGCCACCCAGTTTTTCGCTGGCAACAAAATCTTTCCATTTCTGATGATCTTTTTGCTCGTCTACGGATACGCTCAGGAACAGTACATCCTGCCCGTGCATTTCCTCTTCCAGCTTTTTGAGGTGGGGTAGCTCTCCTTTGCAGGGGCCGCACCAGGTAGCCCAAACATCTACTAATACCACTTTACCTTTAAAGTCAGTCAGGGATGTTTGCTTACCGTTCAGATCCGGATAGGTGAAGTTCACCGCCTGGCCACCGGCAGCAGTGGCTTTCTTCGCCAGCGCTGTTTTTATGCTATTGGCACGGTTGGCCTGGTCGGAAGTGAGCAGGTATTTGCCGTATTGTTTGTTCAGATCAACATAGCCAAGGTATGTTTTCAGGGTGGCTGCCTGTTGCAATACAACTTCACCTTTCAGGGTATCATTTTCGATACCTTTCATCCTGGCTTCGATGCTATAGTCCTTTATATCGCTTTTGCCCATCCTGGCCGGCAGCATTTGCAATGTGCGCATCATGCGCATGCCGAAAGGATAACGGAGCAGGCGTGTGTCCGTAGTAAAATAGGGGGCATTTATGCTTTTGAAATATGGCGTATAGTCATTTTCTGAGGGGTGGGCGGTACGGGGGGTACTCAGCAACTCGGCGGTACAGTGGAACATATCCAGCTCACGGACCATTGCAAACTCACTATCAAACTGTTTGTTGCCGGAGGAAGCGAACTTCGTTTCCAGCGCCTGTTTGTGAAGTGTTTCCAGCAATGGGAAGAAATCCACATAAGTACTATTGGACATACTGAAATAAACACCTTTCCTTTCCAGTGGCAGTATCGTATTGTGCCATTTCTCCATAGCCAGATTCTCGGGTGAGTTCTTGCCCGTGAGCACATAGGAAGAATCTGTGATCTTTACGTTCAGCTGGTCGTTCTTTTTAAAATAGAAGGTGTATTTGTCCATGGGAGTCTGACTATTACCAGTACCAATCACATAAAACCCTTCCCGCTCCGGGCGGAAATAGAACCCGAAAGAAGAATCAGTGCCTGGTTTGGACGAAGCCATTTCTTCCAGTCTTCCATGCTCTACCCGATAGAGGTGTACATTACCGTCGTTCCGGCGCATCCATTCGCCGGAGATAGTTACCTGCGCGTTCATAATTGCGGGCAGATAAAGCAGGGTGGTTACACCCAAAAGCAATTTTTTCATTTGTAGTCAGATTGTTTAGTAACTGTTTGGATATGTATAGTTGCTAACCGGCGGCGCGATGTAGATCACATCCCCTACGCTTCCTTTTCCTTCCATCGTGAAATCAGGAGCGCTAGCCAGGTTACCGGATGTTTTCCGGAATGCGCGCACTTTATAACTACCACCACTGGTAGTACCTATTAGCATATAGTTGTAATAAAAGGGTTGTTCAGTGGTATTGCTGCCGGCATACTTACGGTGACGGATAAACGTTACTTTCTCCCCTGCAGGTACGGTGAATTGCAATTGCTCAACGCCATTGCTCAGGTTCCAGGACCAGATTTCCTGCCCTACGGAAAAATAGAGGATGTTCTCATCTTCCACGATCAAACCAAAACGCTCTGCGTTGTTCAACTTGTCCGTTGCCGCCAGCGTATCATTCATGATCTTCACGGCATAGTTCGATGGTTCGATGGTGGAAATTACTTTTAATGACGGATCTGTCTTGTCCCTGAACAGGGCTATCCCTACGTATGGGAAGGCGGATTTTACACCCATGAACAGCAGTTCTTTGTTATTCCTGTTGGCCGGCATTTCTGTTTCCGGTGCATCTGTCACCGCCGAAAGCACGGAGCCTACACCTGTAGCGGAAACAAACGAACTGCTTGTTTCATCAAAAAAGAAAGGGTTGTCGAAGATGTGTGCCATGAAATATTTTGAAAGACTATACGGACTGTTGTTATCGTCGCGTAGCTGTTTACCTCCGAACAGGCCAATGTTGGCAGCCATGGAATAAACGCTGTGCAGGTGCCCGTCGTTCACAAAATAGTTGGCCTGTGTGCTTTCGCTGATGCTGCCTGGTTTTTTTACCGAAGGTGTTTCGTAGAAAAGGTCATTAATGCCGTGTATCTCTTTAAAAGTATTGATGTTTACTACGCTGGCATCTTTGTCAGACAAAATGAACAACGCCCTGGTATTGGCATAGGCGCCGGTTACATTGGATTTATAATTTGAATAGAATCCGAAAAGACTTGCTTCCCCGTCGAGTTTTTTCCCATTTACCAGTGAGAATACATTTTCCAGCCGGGATTGAGGGGCAATACCAGTAGGTGTTAAGAAGAGGTCTGCATCGGTTTTACCGCCATCGCTCTTCATGACATACCAGCCACGGGTGAACCGGGTAACCACATTGACATTGGCTGTTATGATCCTGCTGAGTCCCGTATGCTCATTCTTTGCGCCGAACACCAATACCCAGCCTTTAGCCGGCTGTATTACCAGGTAATCCAGTGTTTTGGCGTGGCCGATAGTGTCTATTTTAGGCGCTGAGCCCTGCACATTTGTTTCATATATTCCCCACCAGTAGGAAAACTTCGCATCGGGATCAGTAGAGTTGACCTTCGGATCGATAGTGATTTTATCTACCAGCGACACTTTATCATAAGAGGTTTCAACGCCGCTGATCGTGATCTGTTCCGGGGCCTTGTATAAATAGTTCCCTTTATCCTTGTAACAGGAAATCATCAGCAGCACACAGCAGGTGGCCAGGATTTGATATCTTAATTTCATGAAAGACTGTTTTGAAGGTTAAGGGAATACAACTGGTTCACCCATCTCATCTGTTAGCGGCGCGCCGGGATGAGCGTTGTTGTAATCTGTAAGCAGTGTTTTTAGCTTCAGTCGCCAGAAGGTGATCAACGCATAATCGGTGATCACGAAGGTGAGGAATTCCTGATCCCATTTCTCACCGGTTTGGTTGATCATAAATGCGTGTTTCACCTGGCTGTATTTGCCCCAGTAATATTGCCCCGCAGTTGTATTCCAGGCTGCGGGTTGACTGAGCATGTCCGTAAAATCCACCCTTCTCCAGAGTTTTTTGATTTCGCCGGGCTGAAACTGTTCATTAGCCTTTACCTGTATCTGTAGCTTTACGCTTCCTTTTTTCAGCGATGCGTCGCGAAGCAGGATTACTGGCACGGAAGCATGTATCTGTCCGGCTTTGATCACATAGGCATCTTTCAGTGAGGCGTCGGAGAAGGCTTTGTAGTGGGTGCCAGGCACTGCATTTTGTTCGCCCTGGAGTGTTACCTGTTCAAGGGTGAAAGGACGGTCGTTGCTAGTCACTCCTCCGATGGCATAGATATCGAAGAACACGGTATCTTGTGTGGTGGCAGCCGGTTCGTAGTAAAAGGTGAACGGCTTCACGGTATCGGCCATTTCGAAGGATGTTGTATAGATCCGGTCAGGCGTGGGCCCGAACTGAAGCCGGGCGATATCGTTGTAGAGATAATACTGATCTTTTTTGCAGGCAGCCAGTAAAGCGGTCAGCATGGCTACAGTGAGTATCTGTTTCATTCTTTGCGCTTTTATTATTGAACAAATTCATTTAATGGCAATGGCACCAGGTAATTAATGGTGGCGGCGGCTGGCGCCCAGAGGAAGCTGGCTTTGGGTGCGTTGATGCGTTTATAGGCAAAAAATGCCTGTCCTTCTGCAAATAATTCCTTCCTGTACTCCTTCACCAGTTCCAGTTGTACCTGGGCTGGGTCGGCGGGTAGTATGGAAACGGTGATATTGCGGGCGGTGCGGAAAGCTTCCCAGTATTGCTGGCCTTCACCCGCCGGGGCGGTTTCGGCAGCTACCAGGTACATTTCGCTGACACGTAGCATAGGTATCTGAAAGGGAGCAATGGTGGAACTTTCCGTAGCTCCCGTGTATTTTTTCAGGATATTACACTTGGAACCATTAGCCAGCGTGACCAATGTCCATAGATTAGTTTCCCGTATATCCGTACCCGTATTACCATACAACTGATTGTTTACGGTGGTTACGCCGCTACCCTTTTTCAGCACGCCGGACTTGAACTGGTCTTCGAATTTTTTTGCCAGCTGGAAATCATAGAGCCCGAAAACATGTTCCATAGAGAGATTGAAATTGCCGCCGGACATATCGCTTAGTACGCCGAGACGGAACTTCGTACTGCCATCCGGGTTCTTTGCATCGATCACTTCTTTGGCACAGGCATAAGCGGACCTGTTATCCTGGAACCAGAGGTATGCGCGTGCCTGCAGGGCTTTCACCGCATAGTAATTCATACGAAGAAAACGAAAAGCGGAGTAAGTATTCTCCGGCTTGAAAGGAGAGCTTACGCTACCGGGATTGGAGAGGTCGGTCTGCGAATAGCGCGTGAAAGGATCTACTTCCTTTTGTAAGGCGGCAGCGGTTGTAAGATCGTTCAGCAACTCCGTTTTATATTGATCGTATGGCAGATGTTGATTTGGTTCTTTGGAGATCTTTTTCACATATGGCAACACGGTGCCACCAGCTATATTGCCCGGCACCGGTCCAAAAAGCCGCAATAGGTCCAGGTGGCAATAAGCACGTAGCGCAAGGCATTCACCTTTCATCATTTCGTAGGAGCCGGCAGAAAGAAACACGTCCCGGTGGTTGTCTACCTCAGCAAGAATAGCATTGATGCTGGCAATGATCTTATATTCCTGGGCATACATGGAGGCCAGTGCGCGTTGCACACCATCATCGGTATAGTTGAACAAACCAAGACGCTGTTCCGTAGTATTGGTGGTTACATCCCAGGAAGTTGTTAGTCTTTCTATGGTGCCAAAGGTCATATCCTGGCCATAGGCGTTCGTGGACTTCATCTGGATGTATACCCCTGTCAGCGCATCCTGGAAGCCGCTTTCCGTGGTAAAAAGCACTTCTGATGGCATCTGGGTTTTAGGCTGTACGGTGAGCCATTTCTTGCAGGAGGTAGTGCAGATGGCAACCCCCAACAATCCAGTGATTATATATTTCAACGGTGTCATGGAACACTAATTTTCTGTTTAGAATAAAGCATTTACGGTAAGCGACATCTGCCTGGAAAAAGGGTAAGTAGTTCCTCTTTCGCGGCGTACGGTAGACAGGTAAAAGAGATCGGCCATGTTAGCGGAGAAAGACAGTGCCTGCATTTTCAGCTTTTTCGCGAAGGAGCTATTTACATCATACTGGAAATTGGCATTCTGCATGGTAAGCGTCTTTTCGTCCTGCACAAAACGGGATGTCCGGTTGGTAGCAGCTGTTACCAGCAATCCTTTGAAAGCGGCATTGTCTCCCGGTTTTTGCCAGCGATTGTCGTATACGCGGGAGTCCACATTGTAGCGATAATCTGCATTCTCCACTTTGTTGATCAGTGTTTGGTTATACAGCTGGCCACCGAAGCGGTAACCGAAAGACAGGTTCATGGAGAAATTCTTATACCGGACCAATGTGCTGAAGTTGCCGAAGTAAGAAGGTTCGCTGATACCGCTGGCACGCAGATCCAATGAGTTCCAGAGATAGGTAGGTTCTCCGTTCCTGTTTAAGTATAGTTCCTTGCCGGTACTGGGATCTATGCCCAGCGAAGGTACCACCCAGATGGTGTTGGTAGAATACCCTTCTTTGTAGAGCATACCAGGTACGGCGCCGGTGGCGTTTTCGCTGCTTTTCTGGGCAGTCTTCAGCGCTTCGGAGATCATGAGGATCTTGTTCTGGTTATGCACCAGTGCGCCGCTAACGCTCCAGGTGAATGCCTTCCGCTGGTTACGTACAATAAAGGCAGTAGCTTTCACTTCAAATCCGCGGTTTTCCAGCTTGCCGATGTTCTCAATATAATTGGGGAAGCCGCTGGATGCAGGAAGGTCTACAGACGATATAAGGCCATTGGTTGTTTCGATGTAGTAGTCGGCAACAAGACTCAGGCGGCGGTTGAACAGATCTGCTTCAAGACCGGCATCGTAGTTCATTTTCTGTTGCCATTTCAGCGATTGGTTGCCGAGGCCCATCAGGTAGGCGCCTGTCCAGCTGTAATAACGGTCGTCCGTATAATACCCATAGGTAGACAGGGCCTGGTAGGCGTTGAAGTTCTGAGAACCGGTAACGCCTACGGAACCACGTAGTTTCAGGCGGTTGATGAAGGAGAGGTGTTTGAACATCGCTTCCTTATGCAGGTTCCAGCCGAGACCTGCAGACCAGAAAGGCGCAAAGCGATTGAGCTTTCCGAACTGGGAAGCGCCATCTGAGCGAAGGGAGAGGTCCATAAAATATCGTTCATCATAAGTATAGTTCACGCTTCCGGTAACCCCTACTGAGCGGGTAAGACTTTCCGCACCACCGGGTTTACCTCCCTGCGCATATTGCAGCGCCATGGAAATGAAGTCGAATTTTGGATTGGTAAAACCTTCTGCAACGAAGCTGTACCCGGAGGTTCTGGCTTCGCGGATGTTATAGTCCAACCCGGCAAATATTGCATGGGCGCCGAGCTGACGGGTGTAACTGAGGTTGGCGCTTGCATCATAACGGAAGCCTTTGTTCACACCGTATTGGTAGGAGCCTCTGCGGAGTATATCTTCAGTAGAAGCAAACGCCGTATGATCCGCAGGCCGGAAATAATCTGAATCTGAATTCATTTTAGTGAGGCCCAGTCTTGCCCGGAAAACCAGGTCAGGCTGTATACGCCACTCTACGGAAAGGTTGTTGGTGATATCCGTTGTTTTGTATTTCTGAAAAGTATTCAGGGTAGCGTCGTACAGGGGATTAGTGGGCAATGTGTTCCAGCGGTTTGCATAAATGCTGGAGCCGGGGTTACCCAGCAGTTTTATTACGCGGCCATTTTCATCGTAGGGCGCCCAATAGGGGTTCATCTTCACATAATCGGAAAATGAGCCGTAGGGCGATTCTGCGCTTTCCCCCAACCCGATGATCAGGTTGTTTGTGAATCGGATATTCCGGTAGTAATAACTGAGATTGATAGTGCCATTGAATGTGCGGCGGGAAGAGCCTTTCATGACGCCCTGTATGTCGTTTACCTGTGCGGAAATAGAGTAGCGGAAGGCGTTATCGCCGCCTTCCATTCTCACGTTATGACGTTGACCAATCCCGGTGCGGACAGGTTTTGACAGCCAATCCGTTTCCACACCGCGGTTCACCTGGCTCATCAGGTAGTTGTAATATTGTTTGAGTGGCACATCATTTTCTGCGCGGGCATTATCGTATAATCCCACTTTGTATTCCAGCTCCAGTTTGTCGCGTGCGTTGAGTACGTGATAGGCTGTGAGGTCCGGCATTTCGACATTGACATCGCCGCGGTACGACAAGCGCAGTTTGCCCGGTTGTGGCGCCCTGGTGGTGATAACGATCACGCCGTTAGCGCCACGGGAGCCATAGATGGCCGTGGCGGACGCATCTTTCAGCATGGTGATGGACGCTACTTCGTTCTGGTTAATGTCCAGTAACTTTTGCAGCGAAGATTCAAACCCGTCCAGGATGACCAGAGGTGTATTCATCCCCACACGTGTTTCATCCTGCAGCTCATTTACATTGGGCAGGCTGGAGTTTCCGCGGATCTGTATTTCCGGCAGTCTGTTTGGATTGGAGCCGAATGTATTGCTCTCCACAATGTTAAAGGAAGGATCAATGTTGCGCAGGGAAGTGATCAGGTTGCGGTTTCCGAATGCAGCCAGTTGTTCTGCTGTAACAGTAGTTACAGCGCCGGTAAAGCTTTCTTTCTTCCTGTTGAATATACCGGTGGTCACTACTACTTCATTGATCTGTTGTTGTGATTTGACTAACACGATATTCAGCGTGCCTGGTCCAGGTACTTTTATTTCCCGTGGCGTATACCCCTGGCAGCTCACCTGCAAAGTGGCAGGGAATGCCCTTACGTCTAACCTGAATCTTCCATCCGGAGCAGATACAGCGCCGGTGTTGGCGCCTTTTACACGTACGGTGGCAAAGGGAATAGCCAGGCCTGCTTCATCACGCACGTAGCCGGATATTTCCTGGAAAATTGTTCCGACAGGCGTGAGCGTTTTTTCATTGATCACCACCATTTTGTTGACGATCCGGTAGGTGAGTGGTTGGTTGCTCAACAGGATATCCATTGTTTCCGGCAGGGTGGCATTGCTTACCTGTATATCCTGCGGGGAAGATATTTTCAGTACGTGTTCATCCCACATAAATGATAAACCGGTTTGTGCTTCCAGTTTCCCAAATATCTCTTTCAGGGAAGCGTGTTTGAGGTTAAGATTAATCTTTTGTGCGACGGCTGTACCGGTCTGGAGAAATACGATCAAGAGAAGAATAGCAGCGGCTTTCACGCGCGTTTGCAGTTCCATCAATAGTCCGGCAAAGGCATAAAAATGCCGGACCAAAAACGCAATTAATTGCATACATTTGGGTGGTTTTTGGTTGATAAATAAAACAGAACCTGTATTTAGTTTATTAGCCCGACCTTATAGCCGCTCCGTGAGTCAGACGGGGCGGTTTTCATTTTTAAGGCTAATTTCTTTATGGTTGTACGATTAGTTTACCGTTTTCTAATTTACAATGCACGCCATATATATTCAGCGCCTCTATCATGTCGGAGAGGTTAACGTCCCTGTCGATCGTACCGCCAAATGAGCGTTTAGGGAGTTCGCCTTTCATGTTCACTTCTATGTCATACCATCTTGATATTTGCCGGAACAATGCCGGGAGGTCTGTACTGCTCATCACGAACAGCCCCTTCTTCCAGGCTATCGTATTTTCTGTTTCTGCGTTGTCGTTTATCGTGATGCTGCCATTGTTATCAATATTCGCCTGTTCTCCCGGTTGAAGTACCTGTTGTTTATTAACCCTGATGCTGCCATGCAGCAGGGTAGTTTTTACGAGTGGTTCATCCGTATAGGCGTTGATGTTAAAGGCGGTGCCAAGTACTTCCACCACGCCTTTTTCATTGAAGCGTACCGAGAATGGCTTCGCTGCATCTGTGGCCACTTCGAAATAAGCTTCGCCGGTGATTCTTACCTCGCGTGTATTGCCGGAGAAAGCTACGGGATAACGCAGGGATGATGCCGCGTTCAGCCAAACTTTGGTTCCATCGGGCAGCACAACGTTGAATTGCCGGCCTCTTGGCGTGGAGATCGTATTATACGCGGTAGCAGTTGCGCTGGTTGCTTTGGTTTCATATACTACCTGTCCGTTGTTAAGTACTACATCGGTCCCTGCCTGGCTGGCCACCACGCCGTTTTTCATACTATCCAGCAACACAGTGGAGCCATCTGCCAGCATGAGCACTGCACCTTGTTTTCCCGGTGTAACCTTCTCGGTGTGTTTCGCCGCAACCGGGGTGCGTTTCTGCTGTTCCGTGAGCCGGTAAATACTGCCTGCGAGCAAGAGCAACCCTATGGCTGCGGCCCAGCGCCAGTAGTGCATCCGCTTCACCGGCGTTTCCCGGGGCAGGTCTACTGATTTTACATTATCCAGCAACGGCAGCAGAGACGGGTCAAATTCCAGGTGCATATCAGGCGATCCGGTTAGCTCCATGAATTTTTCCGTAAGGGCTTCCCGTTGGCGTGGATCACCCAGGAGTGCATAGAATTCCTGCAAACCAGCCGCATCCAGCTTGTTGTCCAGGAAATCCTGTGTCAGTGTATGTAATCGGGTATTTTCCATGGTGTTCATAATATAAGATCAGGGTAATGATCGTTTTGTCATCATGGAACAAAAAAAAATTTTTATCCGTGCAGCAAAAGGATCAGCATCAGGAGTCCGGAAGTGGTTAGCTGCTCCCTGATAATTGCCAGGGCAGCACTGAGCGCATTACGCACATAACCATGGGACAATTGTAGTTTTTCTGCGATCTCCCGTGTAGTTTTTCCTTCCACACGGTTCAGGTGGTAGATGATTTTCCTTTGTGGAGGAAGGGATTCAATGACTTCGTGTACGACCCGGCGGATTTCCTTCAGTTCAAGGGTGCTGGTGTTATCAACAGGGTTCTGTGCTATTTGGATAGCCTCCAGCCGTTTGTCGTTTGCCGCAATCCGCTGCAGTGTAAGCAGGCTTTGGTTGATGGTAATTTTACGGAGCCAGGCGCCCAGGTGCACTACTTTGTCGAGCTTGTCCCGGTGAAGCCATACTTTGATGAATACTTCCTGCACCACTTCCTGCCGGGCATATTCATTCTTCACTATCTTCATGGCGATAGCAGCGAGCGGGGTGGCCCATGTTAAAAATAAGGAAGAAAAAGCCTGCTCGTCACCCTCCGCTATGCGTAGTAGGAGCGCGGTTTCATCTGTATGTAAAGATTCTGGCGGCACTTCTGGCTTGTTTAAGATTTTGGCGGTTCATTTCGGCATGGTGATCACTGTTAAATACGGTCCTATGCGATGTCCTAAAAAAGGCGAAAATAACAAGTAATTGATTTACTTGAATAAAATTATTAAATAAAATTAATTGAATGAGAAGGGACGACAGTAATCCGCAAGACTCCACTAACAAATAAGACCCGATGTGATTTTCCAGATTTTTCCCGGAATTATGCCAACAAGAGTCACCCTTTTGGGAAACGTGGCTGACGTATATATGAAATCGTTTGCTGATGCAAAAATTGATCTTTCCGGTGGGTTTGTTATACTTTATTTCCATGTTACCTGCCAACGCCCAGTTGAGTGCGGGGCTGGAAACCGGCGTGACCCGTAATCATCTCTACACCCGTTTAATTAACCGACCCAATACAACTTATGAATGGGTGAATGGGTGGCTCATAGGCATCCCGGCAACCTATCAGTTTAATTCCTGGCTGGGCATACAGGCAGATCCGCTTCTTATGCAGAAGAATTACCGGTTGCGAAGAACGGGTTATTACGATGGGGTATATCATCAAAATAACAATTACTACCTGAAGCTGCCGGTGATGGCTCATTTAAGCCTGCAATACCAGCGGCTGCAGTTGTTTCTGCACCTGGGTGGTTATGTTGCGTGGTGGATAGCGGGTCGTGTTAAGGGGGTGCAACCGTCCATATTAAATAATGCTGATCCGCTGCCTGCTGATGAGGAGCCGGATAATATACTGCAAATGCAACAGGCATATGCATATCATGAGCGGTACATTTTTGACGGCAGGAAGGACCGGCGCATAGAGCTGGGAGGGCTTGCAGGGATTGGAGCAGGCTGGCAGTTATCACCCCGCTATCATTTATTTGCGGAGGCGCGGTATTGCACTGCATGGAGTCAACACCAAAAGCAATATATGATCGGGCAGTCACCTGCCTACAATGAGACGCTGATATTAATGGCTGGTTGTATGTTTCATCTTACAAAACAAAAAAGAAATGAAAATACAGAATGAATATAGCAGGTTTGGGCGGATGACCTTAATGTTACCGGCGCTATGCCTGACCATGGCATGTCATAAAATAAAGGATGAACCGGTACCGGACAATACTGCTGATATTACCATGGCGCAATCATTTGAATTGTTTTGGGATAAGATGAACCGTAACTATCTTTTCTGGGACATAGATACTACTAACTGGGACCAGGTGTATGAAAAGTATCAACCGCTTTTTACCAATTTGCAGAAAGACAATCCTGCTGATGTCAGAAAAGGTTATAGTTATTTCAAAGCAATGACGGCGGGCCTCCTGGATGGACACTATACACTGATGGTAAATCATGCTATCCCGGGAGTAACGGATTCCGCTGATATAAGACCTGTTGAACAACGAAAGAAATTACGTGCTGATTATCATCCGGTGTATGATTATGGAAATACTGACCTGGCATACCTGGATAAAGGCTATCGGGAGGCACGTTATATAACGGTGAGCGGTGATGCCTATGTGAGATGTGGCAATATCGGAAAACAGGTATTATTTCTCCGTTTCAGTCAGTGTAATTTAAAAGCTGCTGCAGCGGAGCTGTCCACTCGTGTTAAACCGGTTATTCAATATTTCTTTGACCAGCTGCACCAGCCTGGTATCAAAGGCATTATCATAGATGTGCGCGCCAATAATGGTGGTAATGCTGAAGACCTGGATTTTCTTGTAGGCAGTATGATTGATGCACCTTTGCACTACGGATATACGCGTCAGAAAGCAGGTGACGGACGGCTGGATTATACGCCCTGGATAAATGCAGTAATAAGGCCTGGAAGCAAAGAAGCGGTGAAAATACCGATAGTAGTATTGGCCGATCTTTATTCAAGGAGTGTAGCGGAGCTGTTGACGATGGCAGTGAGCGCCCTGCCCAATGGCGTGGTGATAGGAGAAACTACCTGGGGGGCTACTTCGCCTTTGGCGCCCAATGAAGCGTATAACGGTGGGCAGTTCCAACTCTCGGCCCAACAATTTAATGGAAGTCTCTTTTATAAAGTATACACTTCATCAGCTATTTTTAAATATCAGGATAACAGGATTTATGAGGAGGTAGGATTTCCACCGGATATTTTGGTAAAGCCTGATCCCGTTGCGTTGCGCAGCGGCCGTGATATGCAGTTGGAGAAAGCAGTGAGTTGGATAAACAAATAATGGAATAGTCTGCCATGATAAACATGACAGACTATCCGCCCTCTAAGTGCTCATGCTCACTGTATCTTACTTAACCGGGTAAAGATATTTGAGTGCGATGGTATCATTTTTTGTAAATGGCCTGTCGTTATCGCCCATACACGCCAGCATCCAGGATCCGGGATCACCATTGGCCGTAGCCGGCGTACCGGGAATGTTCGCAGCTGGTGAAAAAGCAAATTCATTCCTGTTATTATAAGTACTCCTGATACTATTCCAATCTGCATCAGACCAGTTTATTTTGTACAGGGTGTTCATTTGGCGGTTAGTATACTTCGCCAGATTTATGAAAAAGGTGGCATTGCCATATAAGTTAGGAAGACAACTGAAAGTGCGGTCTCCTGCATCGGTATGGCGCATGCCTACTGCATGACCGATTTCATGGGTGATCACGCAGGCGAATAAACTCAATTCATTACCTGTATAGTCCTCCGTTTTCTTAGGGTATTTCGTTGATTTTAGTTTTATTTCGCTGCCAGGTTTTTTGTCGGCCGTTGGAAAAACGGATTGTCCCAAAGTAGCCGGATCGGGGAAGACATAGGGCACCAGGTTGATCTCCGCCGTTGAATCCTGCGGTACCCGTACGAAAGTAAGTTTGAGTTTAACACCGTTATAACGGTCGATAGCATTATCCAGGGCTGCAATCCACCCGGTATAGGTACTGTCGTTTACCTTTAACCGGATAGTGTCGTAGTTTTCTACGATATCGTCAGTCATGTATTGCCCGGTTATCTTCCGGGGATCGCGCAATGAAGCATTGCTTACAAATATGTCTCCTTCCACCAGGTAACCATCCGTTGTTTTAGTGGTGAAAGAAGGATCAAACCCAGCACCAACGAGCTTTATCACATCTGTAATACTTAATCCATTCAGTTTCCCGGTAGGGTCATCCTGGGATTTGTTGGCGGAGTCATTTTTTTTGCAGGCGGAGAGTGTTACCATTCCTAACAGGAATATACAAACGAGTTTTCTGATTTTCATAGTTCTGATTTCGGTTTTGGGTAAAAAAGAAAGGGTTTCTTACTTATGACAGGTTGCCTCTGTAAAAGGGTGATCCGGGTTTAAATTTTTTTTATGGCAGCGGTTAGCTGTACGGAACCTGGTAAGTAGTGCCCAAAAATGGTATGTTTGTAAATATGATTTTCAGAACTGCGAAACTTTCAGATATTAAACAGATCCAGGTAGTAAGACACCTGGTAAAAGAAAATACGCTGAGTAACCCCGACCTGGTTCCTGACAAAGATGTAGCTTACTATATTTCTGAAAAAGGAAAAGGTTGGGTTTGCGAGGCAGATGGCCAGGTTGTGGGCTTCTCTATTGTAGACCTATTGGAAAGAAGTGTTTGGGCATTGTTCGTAGATCCTGCGTTTGCAGAGAAAGGAATCGGAAAAGAGTTACATCGGCTCATGATAGACTGGTATTTCCAGCAAACCAAAGAAAAGCTGGTATTGGGAACAGCTCCCAATACCCGTGCAGAGCGATTCTATATGTTGCAGGGATGGAACCTGGTTGGCAGGTATGCTAACGGCGAAACTAAATTTGAATTGAGCTATGCCGATTGGGCTAACAAAGATGATTTAAGATAACAGTCAATCGGTTTATTTCTTCGCGTTCATCACTTCATTATAGGCAGATAATAAAGCCTCCAGTACCAGCTCCCTTGCTACTTTGTTGAGTACAAAAGTAGTGGCTCCTTTTTCGCCCCATTTGTTCGGCACCGGGTAAATGTGTTCCTTATCTATTTTACAGAATACGTCCTGCTCCTGTGGGGTAAGAAAAATGTTGGCGGTATTGTCGTGTTCCAGGTAACTGGCGAACATCCGCCTGCCGGTGACTTTAAAACCGGTGCGTTCAAAATGCGGCTGCTCCGCGGTGCCTGGAAAAGAGAGCGCCATTGCTGTAAATGCTTTCCCGGTGATCATACAAAGCGTATTTGGTGGATAGTATTGCAAATATACCTGCGATTATGGAAACAATGCCCCATTACATCGCCTGAATTTTACAGCATCGGAAGTACAGGGTACCGGGGGCCGGCTTTCTCAAAAACTTTTATAAACAAGTAAATCCGGTCGGGGTTCCCGGACCGGATTTACTATATAGTGATAATGGCCTTATAATCGTATCATCTTCAACGTTACTACCTGGCTGTCTATGATCAACTGAATAAAGTAGATACCGGGCGGTTGAGCACTGATATCCACTTTTTGTTGTGTGGAAGTATTGCCTTTCAATGTTTGCATATATACCGGTATTCCCTTGCTGTCCAGTACCTTCAGCATGCCGCTGTGATAGGCTGTCTTTGGCAGTATTACATAGAAGCTGCCGGAGGTTGGATTCGGGAATGCTGATGCATTTTTCATGTCTGCATAAAGCGCGCTGTGTGCAACTGTATCATTGGCGGCTGGTTGCACAACCCGGGTTACAGGCAGTGGGTTAGTAGCCTTTGTGATGGCTGCAGCGGAACTGTCGATATATACCGGCAGTAACTGCGTATAGTCTTTCAGGTTATTAAAGGTGATGGTTTGTTGTGTTGCGTCAATTGATGAGGCTACGGTCACCGAATCCCATTTGCCGTCGGAGTAGGGTTGTTTGCCCATCAGCACTATCCTGGCCGGGTCCAGACCATCCAGCGGGAGATCGGCTTGCAGCGTCACATTCATATCGAGTTGGCCGGTTCCATAACGGTGACCAATCCAGTAGCCATTGGCCAGCGGTGTGTATGCTTCGGGCAACCCGTGTTTATTGTAGTTGCTCAGCGTTATGCTGCTGATGGCCAGCGTTGCGTTGTTCTGCTGGTTATACGCAAAGGTGGCGCCTCCGGAGGTAAAACCTGCGGCAGATTCCGTGAGTGTGTCGGTGGCTCCTGGTCCAACAGGGATGGTAGTTGCTACTTTCGTAGGCCCGTTGCTGATAGCAATCTCCTGGAGGTTCACTGCTTCATATACCTGCGGTCCGAAATTATCGAAGCTGGCATAATACAGCAAAGCTGTTTCATTACCTGCCAGTGGATGATGCATGAGTTTCCGTACCTGGTCGGTAGTGAGGGCGGTATTCCATACGCTCACTTCGTCGAGCTGTCCCTGGAGTTTATTACCACTCCATTCGCCCAGTTTGATAGCGCCGGGTTTGGTGTCAAGTGTGGCTGCCCAGGTGTCTTGTAGCGCACCGTCGTAGTAGAAGCTCAGTTGCGTGCCGTCATATACGAGTGCGAAGTGATGCCATTGTCCTTTACTGTTGGGTAGTGTGAAATCCCTCGTATTGCTCCAGATCTGGGCGCGCCATTTGTTATCATCGGTAAGTGTACGAATTGAGAAGTCGCTACCCGCACTACCGGTTGCGCCGGTGAAAAACAGGCCACCGTTGTTGAAGGCATCGGCTCTGGCCCAGAGCGCAATGGTACGCAGCTTCATGCCGGTGATGGCGCTGTTGTTACCCAAAACGAGCGATTCCTTGCCGGTAAATTGCAGTGCAAAGCCGGGGGCGGGCTGCAACTGCTGGTCATCACCATAAATATCCTGCCCGTGGACTTTACCTTTCATACGATAATGCCAGGTGCTGTCGCTGGTAAGCGCGATAGGGGCATCGAGCCGTACCGCTATGTCATTGATTCCTGTGAAAGTACCTGGTACGGATACCTCTGAGCCGTAGTTGGTGGTAGGACCGTATTCAAAAACGAGGTTGTTCAGCGTTTGTCCGTGCGGGTTAACAACGCCTGTGAGCAACGAGGTATCTTTCCTTACGTTTAGCGCGATGCCTGTATGGATATTATTACAGCGATAGGCGCCTTTCTCTTTTTTAAAGGCGATGGAGCGCAGGCCTTCTTCTCCTTTCAATCCTATCGCCCTTACCGCCAGCCATTCTTCTTTTGAGGAATCAGCGGATAAGGTCATCACGGTGTCAGTAGTTCTCCCAACAGGCTCCATATATTTTTCACCGAGCCGGAACACTTCATACTCTTTGGTCAGGGGAGTTTGGTTCCAGCGTATCTGCATTTGACCAGCACAAACCCAGTCTGTTTTCAGGTTGGCAGGAATGGGGAAGATGCTGAATGATTTTGTTGTATTATGCTGGCTGCCGCGTTTAATACGAATCAGGTATTTACTGTATGCCGCGGGCAGCGTCCATTTATATGCCCTGCTGGCGGCGGGTAGCCCGGTGGCAATCGGTGTCCAGCTGCCGCCGTTATTGGTACTGTACTCCAGGTCGAAGGTGCCGGATGTACCGAAAGCATCCCAGCGGATATATTCGTGTCCACCCGTTTTCAGTGATTCTCCGCCTATCGGGAAAGTCATCACCACTTCGTCTTTTACAAACTCGTACACGACGTAAAACTCCTGTATACCCTGTGGCACCTGGTAGCCGGAAACATTAACCGTATAGTTGCCGGCGTTAGGATTGTCGATCGTTACCTGCTCCGTGTTGTTCAGGTGATCTTGTTTGCGGGTGGGAGGCAGGTTGAGCTTTGCCGGATCAGGTGTGGTATCCAGCACCCAGGGCAGAACGGCTGTCTCCCCGGCTTTACCTACGGTGAGATCAAGGTCGTTCACCAGGGCACGTGCGGCGCCGGGAGAAGCCTCATAGTCTGTCCAGTAGAGCATCACGCGTAATTGTTTGGTACCCGGAGGGACTTTAACAGTGAAATTTTTATTACCCTGATGTGGCATGCTGTCGGTGATGAATTGTTTTTTGTGGATCACCTGGTAAGCTCTCCTCACATTAGGACGGCCATAACCTGTTTTGAAGTCGATGCCTGGATTGTATACATCGTCGGCGGTATTCATGAGCACCGCTTTCAGCAGGCCGGACTTCAAACTGCTGCTGTGGGTTTCTGTTTTATAGGCATCATAGAGAATAGCCATGATACCGGCTACTTTGGGCGCAGCGAACGAAGTACCTTCAGAACCTTCAATGGCAAGTTCCGGTTTCACGCGGCCATCGTAAGCAGGGCCTTTACAGGTCCAATCGAAGAACACATCTTCGTAACTGGTACCACTCACCACCAACAGGTTTTTGGCGTGTTTGGGCTGGCCGGTGAGGTTACCCCAGCCAACAATACCTTTGTACATACCACCTTGCGGAGCCTGGCGGCCAGTGTTGCCGGAAGAGTATACTATCATAGCTTCCGGGTAGGTGCGGATGTAACGGTCATGCCCACTGGATTCGCCGTTGTAGCCGGCGGAGGCTCCCCAGCCGTAGCTCATATTCACGATACGCAGTTTTATGGCCGGGTCATCGTAGAGGGTATTGAGATTACCGCCCCCCATCGATAGGATATTGGCGCCCCAGGCATTGGAGCGGGTGGATGGGTCGATATTGCCGGCGCCGCCAAGCCTGAAAGCACATCCGGAAGCATGTCCCCCGAAGCCATTGGTTTTCGATATAAGACGGCCCGCATAGTCGATAGTGTTATTCACGCCAGCACCTTCACGCACCATCGCGGTGACACCTTTCCCATTATATGAGAGGCCATTGTAACCGCTGTTGATCGTATTGGAGCGGCCGAAATTATTTTGGTCATATTCCGGTTCAGGAGGCGGTGGCGCAGGAGAGATAAACTGCAATTGTTTCTCCGTGATGAGCACACCCAGCAGGCTAACCGGGATGGATATATGAAGAACACGGGAACCCGGTTCCAATGGCTTCACAGTTGCGCCGTACAGCGCCAGTCGCGCGGCCAACGTTTGCATATCTGCTTTGGCGAAGGCAGTAACGTCGAGTTGCAATACGCCATTTTTAAAGGCGTAGTCAGGATAGCTACCATTCAGCAGCTCCGGTGCAAGTTTCAGGGTGCTGTCAATGTTCAGTACAGCCCTTATCTGCAGCTGATGGAGACGTTGCAGGCTAACGTCTTTTGAAAACCAGGCATAAAAGGCGTAATTGGGAAAGTAATCCAGCAGCTCTATACCATATTGCCGGTATTCACTTTTTTTGTTTTCAGAAGGGATGTCGGAGAATTGCACCAGGTAATACTGCTGGCCCGGAAATACCTTTGTGAGCGTGGCTTCCGCGGCTTTTTTTTCCGCACCAACGGGTAATGTTTTCTTACCATTGACATGCAGGATGTCGTAATTTTTGCGAACATCGGGTCGCACTTGCGCCAGGGAACTGCCATACAGGCCGGAGACGGCAAGGCATAGGAGTAGCAACGTTTTTTTCATTGTAAATCAATTTTGGATTAAAAGAATAGAACAATTGTTTAAACATGGATAGTACTACGGTTAACTACCTGGGTCATTTCTGAGAGTGTTGGGTTTACCGGGAGAGGATTAACGGCGAGGGAACGGGCTACAACATTACACGGCACGGGTTACACTTTTCTTAAGTCGGGAATCGCTCTCTATTGATTTTCATTGCTCGGTTATCTTGCTGCTTCTATTGTTCAAACTCAGATTTGGGTAGCCGCCAAATATACAGAAAAATTTTTCGGGGAATATTTTTTTATCCTGTTTATCTGATCGAAAAAAAATAACATGAAAAGAAAAAGGCCGCTTCAATATTTGTGAGGCGGCCTTTTGAATATTATTATTCTGTTTTTAGCACCTTCGTTCCTGCAGACATCCCATTCTCATTGATCGCCACTATCGAAAAGTAGTAGGGCTGGAGTTTATCCATTCCCTTAAAGTAATACTCGTTGGCGTTATGTACCATGATACAGTTGTACAGTTTATCCGGCGACGTACCAAAGTAAATGTTATACGCATATGCATTGTTTACCGGTTGCCATTTGATCCATGCGCTGCGTTTGTCTTTTTCGGTGCGTAATACCATAAACGACTTCACGGTGTCCGGCGTAGGTCCGTTGCCGTTACCAAATACCCGCAGGCCGCTGATGGCGAATTTGCCGCCGGGCATATGTATGTTCTCGAGCCGCACATACCGGGCGCTTACCGGTTGAGGTAAAGCAACATAGTCATGTGGTACATCGGTGGTATTATGACTTTTATCGGCCAGCACCCGCCATTTTTTTCCATCAGTAGAATAACGGAGTATGTACTGATGATAGATAGCCAGCTGTTTCCCCATAAATGGCGCGTCCTGGTCGGCATAGTTTATTTGCACCGCGTTTATCGTACTAACAGCACCCAGGTCGGTTTGTATCCATTCGCCTTTGTTACCGGAAGCCGCGCTCCAGTAGGTTTTGATATTTTCATCCACCGCATTGTTGGGAAGATAGCCGCCAAGTGCAGAGGATACGGTTACCGGTTTATTATAATTGAGCAGCATCCAGCCGGTAAAGGAAGGATCTGCGCGAAAATCCGTATGCGCGTTAACGTTAGTATCACGGGAAATGCGATGAGGATAGTCGCCAAAAGCAGTGTTGCAGTAGAGTACATCGTCGTGATCGAAGCCGGCGGGCCACAATCCCAGCCGTCTTTCAAAACTATTTTTTACAGATATCACTGTGGTAGATACATGCCACCAATTGCCTTTGGTATCCTGGAAGGTGCTGCCGTGGCCGGCGCCACGGGCAAAGCCACCGGGTTTAAATGAAAAAGGATTTTGCGCCTGCGGCGTAAAAGGCCCCAACGGGTGATCACTGACCACTACGCCATCGGCATAGCCGCTGAATTCTGTTCCGGGTGCGCCATATTGCAGGTAGTATTTCCTATGGTGTTTGGTCATCCAGGCGCCTTCTATAAACGGGTCCAGGAAGGTATTATCCATGTACTCACCAAATCGCTGCCATCCGTAACGCTCGTCGTTCAACAGGTACAGTTCTTTCCTGGCGCCTTTCAGCTGCAGGGTTTTCTTGTTTACTTCCCCGCCGTACAAGGGAAAGCTGTTGCTGCTGCCGTTGTATTGATACAATTTTCCGTCGTCATCTAAAAAGAAATCCGGATCCCAGCCACCGGCTGAAAAGGAGTCTACTGCTGTTTTCCATTCGTTGCCTTTAGGATTAGTACTCATCCAGATAGGAAAATCGCTGGTATAGGTAGAGCCAAATACCATCATGGTATCGCCCATTACCCAAACCGCTGGCGCGCATAATTCATCGTATACATGATGCCATGGCTGCAGGAATTTACGCGAGATAAAATGCCATTGGGTAAGGTCGTTGCTCCACCAGTATCCCCATTGATTGGTGGAAAAAAGATAGTAATCGCCCTTATAGGTTACTATTACCGGATCAGCGGTAGCCCTGTGTTTGCCCCATTCCGTAAAATTGGGAATGGGGCAGTAACCGTAGTCCAGGTTCATCGGGTTACAGTAAGTATCTTGCGCGTATAGCCGTTCCAGTGATGACAGGCTTATTACCAGCAACAGGAGGTATGTTTTCATATCCTTATTTCAATTGCGGACTTGTGAAATCCAGTTTTTTTAACCCGGCTTGTATTTCCGGACAACTCATAAACAGTTTCCATAGCAAACCACTGCGATAGTTTTCTATCATCACAATAATAGGCCCCTGGTCAATGGCCAGGTGTGAAGAGGCGTACCATTGCCGGCTTTCATTAAAGGCATCTGTAAATCCATACTGACTCCAGATCTTCTTTCCCTGCCGGTAATAAAAATATTTAAGCGCCTGCATGGAATATTCAGGAGTGTAAGGAAAGGCTGATAAGGCAGCAGTGGGGGCAATGGTGCCAAAGTCATTTTCCGGTGAATAGGCATTGTAACCATCGTAGGTATCACAGGCGGTGAGGCCCCAGCAATCGACACTGTATCCTTTAAATCCTTTGGGGTTATGTACGCAGTATTCCCGGTTGATAAGGGTATGGTTTTTATTCTGTTCCCAATAGTCGGCATACCGGTCTTTCAATCCCCGCGGATCCAGGCCCAGGAAAGAATAATGGGAGAAGAAGAGCGGACCTCCATAGTCAAATCCCAGCGGCAGTTTTATCCCGAAGAATTCTTTACCGTTGCGGAAATGAGGACTTGCTGTCCAGCCGCGGTGATATACTTCCGCTTTTACCGGGTAGGTGGTGGAAGATGCAGCCAGTATGTAGGTAATAAGACATTCATTCCATCCCCTGATTTCATGGTTCATGCTCCATCCGTTGTTGGGGCTCCAGTGCCAGAACAATACATCTCTTCCGTCGCGTGTATACCAGTCCCATTCAATTTCCTGCCAGGTCCAGTTGATTTTATCGCGCAGTTCCTTTTCGGCAGGCGTATCCCGGTCGAAGTATTGACGGGCGGTTAAGAGTCCTTCAAAAAGAAAGGATGTTTCTACCAGGTCGCCGCCATCATCTTTCCGGCTGAAAGGAATGGTTTTCCCGGTGCTGCCGTTGAGCCAGTGAGGAAATACGCCGTGATAGTTATCTGCTTTCCGTAAAAAATTTATGATGGTGAGCAGCCTGTTTAGTGCGGCTTCGCGGGTGATCCATTTACGTTCTGCGGCCACCACGATGGCCATGATGCCAAAGCCGGTGCCGCCGGTAGTCACCACTTCGTTGCCGTAATCATAGGCTTTGTTGCTGCGTTCCCGGGCCATGCCGGAAACGGGGTGACCGAAGTCCCAGAAGTAGCGGAAGGTTTGTTGTTGTACAAGTTCCAGCAATGCTGTATCGGAAAGTCCTTTTTGTAGGGCTATCCGGTTGGGCGTTTGCTGTTGTTGTGCCTGCACGCCGGAGGCGAGCAGGCACAGTAAGATGAAATATCTGAAAAATTGCATGCCTGTTGGTTTAATATCCTGGATTTTGTGTGAGTTTGCCGGCGCTGATGTCTATTTCATTTTGCGGGATGGGCCATACTTCGTTTTTACCGGTTACAAACCCAAGCTTTCCAAATACCTGTGGCGCCCGTCCCTGGCGGATTACGTCGAAATATCGATCGCTCTCCATGGCCAGTTCTACCCGCCGTTCCTGCCAGATGGCATTGCGCAGGGCTGTTTTCTCCGTTACCGTTATATCCGGTAGTATGCCGGTTAAACCATTCCTGGCCCGGAGTCTTACGGCATTAACGGAAGAAAGCGCCTGTTGTGCGTTTCCCAGTTCATTGGCGGCTTCGGCGTTTATCAGTAATACTTCCGCATAACGGATCACGCGGATATTTTGGTCGCAGCCTTCGTTATATCCACTAACGAACTTGTTAAAAGGTACATATGATTTCTGGTTAAATCGTGGGTTTACGCCGGCACTGGAAATGGCATCGCCTTCGGGAGTGGTTTCGCCCCGGAAAATGATGGTAGCATCGCGTCGTGGGTCGCCGGTTTCATAGGCGCCGGCGAGATCAGCGGTGGGTACGTTAAAGCCCCAGCCGCCGCCTACCGCGTCTTTCACGCCCTGGATCTGTGAATACTGGGAGTTGGAAGCATCTTTGTTACCCGGGATCAGCTGTGCCTGTATTTCAAAAATGGATTCAGATGCATTTTCGTTCGGAATACGGAACAGCTGTTCATAATTGGGAAATAAAGTATATCCCAGGTTCATCACCTGGTTGGTAAAATTGAGTGCATCCGCCCATTTTTTCTGGTACATGGCTACCTTGGCATGTAAGGCAAGGGCGGCGCCTTTGGTGGCTCTTCCTTTATCGGCGGCGGCATAACTAACGGGCAATGCGGCCGCTGCTTCGGTAAGGTCCTGTTCAATGGCGGTCCATACTTCTGCGGCAGGTGTTCTGGCCACATTGTATTCTTCCGGTGTTTTTGGGAGATGTAAACGCAGCGGCACATCACCAAAAGCGCGTACCAGCCGGAAGTTGGCATATGCCCGGATAAATCTGGCCTCGGCGAGATAGCGGGTCTTCAGCGCTGCATCCATATTGATGTTGGGTACGTTGTCGATTACCTGGTTGCAGAAGTTGATTTCCTGGTATTGCCCCTGCCAGAAATCAAGCAGCTGCCCTTCGGTAGGAGAAACGCTGAAGTTATCAAAAGTGGTGAGGAAACTGGCATCGGCGGGCGTGCTGCCTTTTTCGGTATCGTCGGATCCCAGGCTTTCTACTCCTACGGCAGCAAAGCCTACCTGTTTCCATTCACGCAAATTCGCATACATGGCGTTAACGCCTTTGGTTGCATCTGCCTGCGATTGCCAGAATTGCTCGCTTGGCTGTTGTCCCTGTGGGGGTACATCCAGGAAACTTTTTCCGCAGCCGGCCGTTATGGTAAAGAGTATCGCGGTTAAGTAAACGGCTATACGTTGTTGGTAATATTTATGGCTATTTTTCATAGTTGCAGTGGTTTGGTTAGAAAGTGACATTTACACCAAAATTGTAGGTAGCATATAGTGGGTATACACTGTTGTCGATGCCAACATTGTTAGGTGTGCCGCCGATTTCAGGTGAAAATCCGCGGTATTTGAAAAAGTTGAAAGCATTCTGCGCATTGAGATACAGGCGCAGATTTTTCATCTTCCATCTTTTGGTCATGTCAGCAGGAAAACTGTAGCCCAGTTGTATGTTCCTGATCCTGAAATAACTGCCGCTTTCCACGAAGAAGGAGTTGGGCAGGTAGTTTTGCCGGCCGCCGATAAACGCGGAGGGGTAGGTGTTGGAAGTACCCTGGCCATGCCAGCGTTTATCATAAAATTCCTTCGTGAAGTTTTCGTTTCCGAAACGCAATCCCAGGTTGGCGTTATATACATCCACATCTGCTACACCCTGGAAATCGACTGCGAGATCGAACTGTTTGTAGGAAAAATAGGTGTTGATACCATACGTATATTTAGGATTGGGATTGCCGAGTGGTACACGGTCATTAAAATCTATTCTTCCGTCAGGAGTGCCATGGGAGCCACTTACATCGCGGAATTTAAAGTCGCCCGCTTTTGCGAATGGTTGGGCGGAGGCTGCGGCTTCGGCATCTGTCTGGAAGATGCCTTCTACCTGGTATCCGAAAAACTGGCCGATAGGCTGACCTACCACCGTACGCGTTCCCAATGCTCCGCCGGTAGCGGCCCCTCCGCCGCCATAGATAGGATTACTACCACTGGCTACTGACAGCACTTTGTTGTTATTGATACCAAGGTTAGCGCCCACGGAGTAGCTGAAATCCTTATTGCCTGGTTCATCTTTCCAGTTTACTGTAAATTCCCAGCCACGGTTTTGGATATTGGCCTGATTGGTAATGATGGTGCTGAATCGCGTACCTACAGATCCGGGGAAGGGCACATCAAAAATAGCTCGTTGTGTTTCCCGGTTATAGAAGCCCGCTTCTACATACAACCTGTTCTGCAGTACGCTGGCTTCCAGGCCAACATCGGTACCCACGGCCCGTTCCCAGTAGGTAACCGGGGCCACTACGGAATTGATGCTGGCGCCGGTGTTAACGTTACCACCAAAGATGGCTGTCAGGTAAGGATCCTGGGCCACCCTTAACACCGATACGTTGGCAGGAATGGAGGCATTCCCGATTTTTCCCCAGCTGGCACGTAGTTTCAGGTTGTCGAATATGTTGGCATTTTTCAGGAAAGGTTCTTCACTGATCACCCATCCGGCGCCTATGGAAGGAAAATATCCCCATCGCTGATCACCCGAAAATTTGGAAGAGCCATCTGCACGAATGGATGCCGTGAGCAGGTATTTATTTTTGTAGGCATAATTCAACCTGCCAAAGTAGGAAGCTACGGTATAAAGGTCGCCTTCATCTTTTACTTCCCTGCCGTCGGTATTGCCCAGCCGCAGGTAGCGATCTCCTTCGCTGTTGTTGGGCACATTCTGCGCAGAAGCGATCAGTTTGTACAGTTTGTACTGCTGAGCCGACTGGCCGGCGAGTACACGCAGGTCATGATCACCGAACTTGTTTTCATAGGTCAGTGTATTTTCAACAATCCAGTTGGTACGGTCGGTGCCTGTGCGCATCAATACGCTGATATTATTCTGCTGTATCGTTGTAGCCTTGTAAGCCGGTGTATAATTACGGATAATACTATCTCCATATTCCCCACCGGCGCTTGTATGGAAGGTGAAGTGCTTGGCGAAGCGAAGATCAGCATATACACTTCCGGTGACTACATGTCTTTTCGTGGTTTGATCATAAAAATCCAGCGTTACCTGTGGGTTGTTGGCAGGGCCATTCCCGAGGTTGTATTTGCTGGGATCGCCATAGGAGCCATCGGGATTTCGTACAGGCACTATGGGAGCAGAGTTATATAGCTGACCGAAAATAGCATCAGGCACATCATTGGAATTATATACAGAAGCGGTTACAGTATAACCAATTTTCAGTGGTTCAAATACCTGGAAATCGTTTTGCAGTCTTGCTGTAAACCGGGAGAAGTCATTTGTTTTAACAATGCCTTCCTGTTTAAGATATCCCACAGAAAAGCTGTAGGTGGACTTTTCTGTGCCGCCGCTGATGGATAGTTGGTGGTTGGTGATCATGGCATTCCGTAGTTCCTGGTTGTACCAGTTGGTACCTTCGCCAAAGTCATCCGGTTTCAGCAAATCGGGCTGGCCATTTTGCGCGCTTAGTTCATTGACCAGGATCGCATATTCGTGACCGTTAGCCATTTTTACCCGGTTGGTAACGCGTTGAAAACCGACAAAACCGTTGTAGTTGACCGCAGGTTTGCCGGCCTTTCCTTTTTTGGTGGTGATGAGCACTACGCCGTTGGCTGCGCGGATACCATAGATGGCCTCGCTGGATGCATCTTTCAGGATACTCATGTTTTCGATATCTGCGGGGTTTAAAAAGCTGATGTCGTCATACCACACCCCATCCACTACATAGAGCGGATTGGGGCTGCCATAAATAGTACCGGCGCCCCTGATTTTGATATTTGGGGCGGCCCCTGGTTTACCGCTGTTGGTAATCTGCACACCGGCTACTTTTCCCTGCAAGCCGCTTACCGCGTTGGGAGCAGGCTGTTTGGATATTTCGGAGCCTTTCACCTGCGAAATAGCGCCTGTAATATCTACTTTACGTTGAACGCCATAACCCACTACCACCACCTGTTCTACCTGGGTAACAGATTCTGAAAGGGTGATATCGATCGTCGTTTGACCATTGACAGGTATCTCTTTACTGGAGAAGCCAATAAAAGTAGCTACCAGGGTAGCGTTTGAAGGAGCGGAAATCGTATAGGTGCCATCGTTATTGGTCACCGTTCCGCGTGCAGTGCCTTTAACTGTGATGGTGGCACCCGGTATCGGGGCAGGGGTGCTGCCTCCTGTAACTTTACCGGTAATTTTTATATCCTGTGCCTGTGCCGCTGCAGTTTGCAAGAGGATTATAAAAGCAAGTAAAAAGGGAATGGTGGCGGAGCGCATTTTCTTAAGGGCGTACAAATGCCGCTCATGACCTGCTAACAGTTTTTTCATACGTAGATGTTAAATGTGTGGGTAATCACAACTTTGTCACTGTTGCCAGTTTAAAATTGTTGTCGTTTTCCAGATGATTCGTGGTGCATATTTGTGCTCATGTAATAACTTCAGGAGCTGTTGTAAATCTGCAGGATCATAAACAGGTGTTTAACAAGTGATAGAAAAAGAAGCATCCGGGCTATACAGTACAATAAGTCTTAGTATTTGAGCCCTGTGAAGGGCTGCTGTAAGGTTTCCGCTAAAAGATGCTTAATGTTGTGTCGATATTATCTGTCTCAACAAAAAATAATGGTAACAGGTCTGTTCGCTTCATATGTTATGCCAGTTATTGTATAAACACCCTCCCCCGGAAAATAAATTACCAGCAAGCGACGATAGAATTATGTGGGTCTTTGTAATTTTATAGCGTTGGTGGGTTACCCAAAAAAAAAATTGCATCTAAATATGTTGTTATGAAAAACCTCTTTTTTTCTGTTCTAACAAGCTGGATCGTTGGTTTGTTACCGTTACAGGCACAAATACCGGCCGCAACAGCTAAAATGAACGCATTTGTCACGGCGCTGATGAGCAGGATGACATTAGAAGAAAAGATCGGTCAGCTGAATTTGCTTACTCCGGGTGGTGGTGTGGCTACCGGTGCAGTGGTGAGTTCGGATGTGGAAACAAAGATCAGTAAAGGACAGGTAGGTGGTTTGTTTGGGGTAATTGGTGTGGAAAAAATCCGCAAAGCGCAGAATCTTGCCATCAGTAGGAGCCGGTTAAAGATCCCGTTAATATTCGGGTCGGATGTGATTCACGGTTATAAAACTACTTTCCCGATTCCCCTGGGATTGTCGTGCAGCTGGGATATGCAGATGATTGAACATAGCGCCCGCATAGCTGCTACAGAAGCCAGTGCCGACGGATTGTGCTGGGTATATTCCCCTATGGTGGATATTGCACGTGATCCGCGATTATAATACCACTGATATGAGCCGCATCAAGCGGAAGCAGTGGGGATTTTAAGGCTTTGTGGTAACAGACTACACGGCCATTAATGAAATGGTGACCCATGGTTTGGGGAACCCGCAAACTGTATCGGCGTTGGCACTGAATGCCGGTGTGGATATGGATATGGTAGAGGAAGGACTCCTGACCACATTGCCAACTTCACTGCAACAGCATAAAGTTACACTGCGGCAAATTGATGATGCCTGCCGGCGTATATTGGAGGCTAAATACAAACTGGGACTTTTTGAAGATCCTTATCGTTATTGTGATGATACGCGTGCCAGTCGTGAAATTTTAAGTCCCGACAAAAAACAGGCTGCCAGGGAGTTGGGAGCACGTGCCTGTGTATTACTGAAAAATAGCCAACAGGCGCTTCCGCTGAAGAAATCCGGCACTATTGCGTTAATAGGTCCGCTGGCCAATAACAAAAATAATATGCTGGGTACCTTGGGCCGTTAGTGGTGATCCGCAGGCTGCTGTACCGATATTGGAAGGTGTTAAAAATGCAGTAGGCAACAATGCAAAAGTATTATACGCCAGGGGCGCTAATATCAGCGATGATTCCGTATTTGCTAAAAAAGTAAATGTATTTGGCGAGCGCATCGATATTGCACGTGCGCCTGCGGAGCATGTTCATGGTTCATCGCAGTGAATCGTTTTTGTACTGAGAAATAGTTTTTTCCATTCTTTCTGTATTGTTTCGGGGGTGCAGGTTTCGTTGGCGGTTTCAATGACGCTGTTAGCGCTGTTTCCCCAGCCAAAGGCTATTACATATACGAATGCATGACGGAGTTTTTCAGGGGAGGCCAGTTGTGCTTTGTATTCCTGCATGATCCTGTCGGGGTCACTGTTACGGGCGGCTCCCTGTTTTACTAAGGTGTACCAGTCCTGCAGCAGTGAGTCACCGCCGGCCATCAGTGCCCGGGCATGACGTTCTACATCCGGATTTTTGGACTGATATGCTTTCAGGGAGTTAACGTCTTTATAGGCTTTAAAATAAGCGCGGTGGAATTCGTAGCGTTGTTGTTGTTCTTTTAGTTTTGCTGCTTTAAAATTTTGCCAGAAAGGTGTGGCTGGAAGATCCAGTTTTTTTAGTGCCGTATTAACGCGGGTAAATTCCTCTTCCAGTGCTTCGGGATGGAGCTGGTCAATGTCTTCGGGTTTAAAAACAGCCGGCATTACCGTTACATCAAAGTCCTGTTTCAATACCAGGCGCTGACAGTTGTTGATCCGCTCCCAGGTGATTTTTTTGCTATCGAATACCCCCTGGTAGGAACATAATTCATCTTCCCATTTATATAATGCTTTTTGTGCGCTGGCAGTGCCGGCGATAAAAACGGTTAATGCTATCAGTAAATGCTTCATATACAGATTGTTTTAGTTCACCATGATCCGGTATCATCATGCTATATAGCAAAGGAAATACTTTTTTTATAAAAATAGCATTTGCGGGTATACCTGGAAATAGGGATATAAGGAGATGAGGCCTATACGGTGACAGCGATGGAAAGAAGTCGTCCAGGAGATTTCATAATTTAAAAGTACATGCCCGGCGGCAGATGGGAGAGGGGGAAATGAGAGAAAAAAAGGGGCCTTAACATTCCTGTAACATAGCCGGCTTATATTTATATCCGGATCAAGTTACAACCTCGAACTATGTCTGATAGCCCTCCGAAACAACTTTTTGAGAAAATATTTGAGGAGAACAATGCAAAGGTTTACCGGTTTGCGTTCAAGTTGACCAACGACGCTGCCAGAGCGCAGGAAATCACGCAGTTATGTTTTGTACGGTTGTGGGAAAACATAGCACAGGTGAAGCAGGAGCAGGATGTTTTCCCGTTGTTGTTTGTGTATGTGAAGCACCTGGTGATAGACGAAAGCCGTAAACTATACCGTGAAAAAAAGGCGCTTTCGCTGGCAGCGAAGGAGCAGCAGGATATCACGGATAGCGGTGAAAAAGTATTTCTCCACAAAGAATTCAGCTCGCAGCTGCATAAACTGATAGAAAGAATGCCGGAGCAACGTCGTAATGTATATACCCTTAGCCGTGATCACGGTTTTAGTCATAAAGAAATTGGCCAGCAATTGTCTATTTCTCCCGCTACCGTAAAAAATCATCTCACAGCTGCCCTTCAGTATATCAGGAAGGAGCTGACCAGTCATTTTTATGTTGACCTGGAAAGAAGAAAATAATCCAACTATCCTCACCCGAAAATTTCTCTCTATGCGATATGCCAGGTCTTTATTTTGCTGTTGCCTCATTACCGGACTGGCAGCCTGCAGCAAAAAGGATGATGGGCCGGTAGTACCCACCGGACCTGTTACGCAACAGGAAATAAATAACTGGATATTAGATAGTATGCACCTGTTTTACCTGTGGAATGATCAGCTGCCAACCCAGGCAAACAATACGCAGGAAACATCCGCTTTTTTCAACAGCATCAAAAGCGGGGAAGACAAATTCTCTGTTATCTATAATCCCAATGATCCCGCAACGATTAAAAGCGATATGTTGTATAAGTATGGGGTAGACTTCAGTATTATCAGCTGGCCCTCCGCTCCGGGCGGTGTTATTGGTGTGGTGAAGCTGGTGGTGCCAGGCTCGTATGCGGCGGCCGACGGGTTAAAGCGGGGCGACTACTTTACGCGTATCAATGAAACGGTGCTGACTTCGGGTAACAGCGTGTCGCTCAGTGAGCAATTGCGGATGGGCAGCGGAGGCACCATCACCCCCGCAACGGTGAATGGCAATGTGGTTACAGAAGAAGCGCTGGTATCACTGCGTCCGGCGAAAATAACCGAAAACCCGGTGTATCAGTCGGTCGTTATAAACAGTAGCGCCAAAAAAGTGGGCTACCTTTTTTATAACGCATTTGTAGACGGCTATAACCAATACCTGCTAACCGCTTTCCAGGATTTTAAAAGCAAGGGGGTCGGCGAATTGATTGTTGACCTGCGTTATAATGTAGGCGGCAGTCTGACTGCTGCAGCTATGATCACTGCTATGATTGCTCCCAATCTCACTGAAAAAAGTACATTTGTAAAATACAGCGGCAATTCCCGAATGGGCGTTCATACACTGGATTTTGCGGCTACATTGTCTGTTCCTGAAACTGGTGATCCGATCAGTTTTAATAGTTTATCTGCCGGCAGGCTCAATCTTTCGCGCGTATTTATTCTCAGTGGCCGGCAAACGGTGTCGGCGGCGGAGTTGCTGATCAATAACCTGAAACCCTATACGCAGGTGATACAGATAGGACAAACAACAGTAGGAAAGGACAAGGGAGCGGTGATAGTATACGATATGCGTACGCCACGGCGCATTCCATGGATTATACATCCGCTTACTTACCGGCTGGCTAATGCAAGTGGAGAGGGTAATTATACCACCGGGATCACACCTAAGTATACGATCGATGAAATGAGCCGTCAACCCCTGCTGCCATTGGGCAATGCGGCTGATCCGCTGATAGCAAAAGCATTGTCGGTAATAGATGGTAACGGGAGGACTACTCCGGAGAGCGCTGTATTTACACGCGGCCATATTTACGACGCCCGTGAGCGGGCAGCAATGAACAGTGTTCTCATCTTCCCAAAATAAAATACGAAAAAAAAGAAAGGGTTAACAACAATGGCACATCTGAATGAAATGAGGGTTCTCCGGATTAATCAACTTTTTTAAGCAGCCCGGTGGTTTTCAACTCAGACTTCTTCATGGGCAGGGGGTGGATGATGATATGATCAACAATGGTTCTGGAGCCGGTTCCCAGCAGCAGTAAGCCACCGCGAAAGCCGGTTCCGTTTGCAGGGTAATAATCTATATGCATATGTTTGATGACGCCGGAACTATCATCGGGCGTATCGCCTCCATAGGCCAGGTGGCTTATGGAAGGATCGTCCGGGTTATCGATGAAGGGATGCTGTTTCAAGGGAGTTGCTTTGCCTAATACAATGATACCGGCGCCGCCGTTAGTGGCGACTTTTTCTACGGTAACATGTACCGGTAATGTGGCGGTACCTGCAGCATGAATACGCGCGCCCCGGCTGATGATGAGGCCACCGCTATGAAGGCCATTTTCCTCATTCACCGCCGAAGGCAGTATTTTTATAATAGTACCTGCTTCCAAACGCAGTGTAGCCTCGTTGGTAACATATACCCACCCATCTATATACCAGGGATGGCTGGCCGTAAGCAGGGTATTAGAGGCTATCACATGCCGGATGGTATCATTGGCAGGGATCATTTCCATTTTTATTTCCGGTGAAGCAGTGAGTAGTGCTTCATCGTTTTTTTTGCAGCCTGCCGCTATAACGGATAAGCTGCCGATGCCATACAAGAGGTATGGAAGCAGACGGGTTATATGTTTTTTAGCAGGGTGCATGGGTAATCAGAGTTCTATTACGTCCGGTATAATAGTACCATTATTATCATTCGTAACAGTTGTTATTGTTGATTTTCCGCCCAGGATTTCACCAGTGATAATAAAAAACTCAGAACCGTCTGGTTGCAGCACAACTGCCCCGCTGGCGGGATCTCTCAGTATGGCAGCATAGGTATATTGCAGGCCGTCGCCTGTTACCCCTTTGAATCTGAGTACAGTGGATAATTGTTTTCTTCTCCAGTCTTTTAGAATGGTAGTAGCGGTATCAATATTCCCGGTTGCAGGATCAGCGTAAATAAACTGAAGATCATATTCTTGTTTAGGATAAAAAGCTGCGTCTAAGTTATTAAACAGGCGAACGTCAAAGGAATCTGCAGGTACCGTGGAACTGCTGCCGCCAGATATAAAACCTCTTATTCCCAACTCAGTACTATAGGCAAATCTAAATTGTTGCATCCCATTCGGAGCAATGGTGATAAGCGTATCTGCCAGCCATTCTTTGCTCTTTGCATCAAAGGCCGCCAGTTTGGCCGTCTTCCCTGATGAAATAGTAAATGAACTACCGACAATAGCTTTGATCGTATCCAATGGCTGGCCATCGAAAAACATCATTACGGTTGGGGTATTTGGAAGATTCAGCAGGTCAATATTTACTTTACCAAAATAGTGTGCTTCCGGTAAATCGCCCTTGCGGCAGGAAGCAGCCAACATTAAAACAGCAAAAAAGAGAGAAAGGCGCTTAATAGTAGCAAAGCTCATTTTATTCACGTGTACGCTTTTTATAATTGAAATAGAAAAAGATAACGTATAGGAGAATTTCTCCTATACGTTACCAGGGAATGAATATTACAGTACTGTCCAGGTATTAGCCCAGGTAGTGTTTCCTGTTGGGAAAGCACCAACGGCTTTGGCAGGAGATAAAGTCTGCGGAATGTAGTTGCTGATAGCACGTGGGCTTGCAAACGGATTTGCCAGTTTGATACCCAGGTTTGGATTAGCATTAACATATCCTACGTTGGTAGTACCCAGCGGAGTGATAGCAGTAAAACCAGCGTTGTTGGATTCTTTATCAAACGCTAAAATATAAGCGTGTACGTGGTTAGTGCTCAGGGTAGAAGTACCTAACCAGTATTTAGACAAAGTATTTACTGAACCAGCAGGTAATGCAGTATCCTGAGAAATACCATAGTTGAAACCCAGGAAGATGGAGCTGTTGATAGCAAATTCAGCATTTCTTCTCAGGTGAGCAGCACGACCATATTTACCAGAACCGGAAGGTGCGCCATTAGTGATGGAAGCAGCTGCAGCGGTAGGCTGACCAATGATAGTGATGTTCTTGTAAGTAGGATGGGTGTACGGAGTTACAGCACCACCGGTTGAATTGTTATCGCTTTCAAAACCGTTAGACTGGCTCTTGTCGGCGCGGTTAGGATCAGATACACCGAGGGCATAGCTGATAGTACCTGAATAACCGTTGTCAGTATCAAACATATCATCCAGTGCGTCGATAGCTACCAGGTGAGAAGCGTTTACTGTACCACCAAAAAATTCGAAGGCATCATCTTTAGATTTGTACACTTCGATGAAGTCCAGTAATGTACCGCTACCAACACCTGCCAGGGTCAGACCATTCAGTTCATTGTCTGTAGCCAGTTCATAACCAGCATACTCAATTCTTACATATTTCAGTGAACCTGAGTTATCGCCAGGAACGTTATTGGTAGGTCCGCCATAAGTTGCATCAGCAGGAGGAGTACCGGTAATACCTTCTACCGTTACTGCAGCAGCGTGGTTGGTAGGCGCTTTACCCAGCAATACGATACCACCCCAGTCGCCTGAAGCAGGTGCAGCTTCATTGGAAGTGAAGATGATAGGATCAGTAACTGTACCAACGGCGATCAGTTTAGCGCCACGGGTAACAATCAATCCACCACCTGGAGTACCAGGGTTAGTACCTGAAGGAGGAATACCTTTAATACCTTTGATAACGGTACCGGCTTCAACGGTTACAGTAGCGTTGTTGGCAACGTAAACCAGACCATCGAGTTTGTAAATTTTACAGCTTTTCAGCGTAATGTTGCTGGTGATTACACCAGTAATAGTGCTGTCGCCGCAGGTGCCAGATGCTCCCGAAGGACCACCGGCCACTACTGAACGACCACCTTGTACATCGTTGTGTTCTTTTTTGCAGGAAGTTCCTAACATCATACCCAGCAATGCTGCTGCCGATACGAGGGTTACCGCTAAGGGCTTCTTGTTCATGGGATTTTGCTTTTTTTAGTTTAAAACAAATGAATTGTGAAATAAAGGATAACAATACCTGATCAGGATATATTTTTGTTACGCGTAAAAGAATATTCTGGCATACCTTCAGTTATTACTGTTTTACAGCTGATAGCTGATAGTAAAGCTATAGGTACGGCCCGGTGTTAATTTATAGTTCAGCAGATCTTGTGATGACTGGTATTTCAGCTGTGATTTTGTTGGCGCCTTACCATCCTTAAAGCCCTGGTATTCCTCTGCTGAGAATTGATTACGGTAGATGACAGAGTAGCTATTGAGGATATTGCTGATATTGAGTTTCAAACCAACTTTGTCCTTCAATAATTTCATACCTATCTGCGCATCCAGTGATTCCAGTGGTTTTTCCATTAACGATTGCTGATATACAAGGTTGGGTACAAATACGCGATTGGTTACGCTATTATATCCGAGGCTAACAGACAGTGGATGAAAGTCGTAGTAAATACCTGCATTCATCATGAAATTGCTGGCTCCCATTTGCGGACGTTTTTCTTCTTCTCCTATTGTTTCTTTCAGCACTACTTTCAGCGGATTGTTGGGATCAAATAATCCAACATTACTGTCCATCCGCTTTACCCGCGCATCCAGGTAAGTAAAATTTCCGTACAACGTGATATTACGCAGCACCGGTACTTTCGTAAAAGCCAGCGATTTTCTTATTTCCATTTCTACCCCGTAGTTCTTCGCTGATTTACTGTTCTTCAACTGAAAGCTATTCAGCATGTCTTCCTGGTATATTTCCATCGGATAAGCCAGGTCTTTGTAGAACAAAGAGGCAGAAATGATTTCGCCGGGACCGGGATACCATTCATAACGGAAATCGATATGTTTAATAGTGGTTGACCTTACAATTTGTCCTGTATACGATCCCCCCAGTTCAAAGTCATATTCCCTGAAAATGGACAGCTCTCTCAGATCCGGGCGAATAATGCTTTCTGAATATGCCAGGCGAAGGTTCATGGAAGGTGTCAGAGAGTAGGTGAGGTTCACAGATGGAAAGAAGCGCCAGTTGGGCTCCCTGCTTAACAAGTCGCTGTAGTCGTATTCCTTTCCCGGCTCCCGCTTGTACTTACTGAATATGGAATCCAGGTTGTCATTTACTTTGTTCAGATTGTAGTATTCTGCTCGTACCCCCCACAGCAATCTGAATTTACCGATCTTGTTATCCAGCATCGCGAATAAGGCGTGTAGAGAAGCGGATCTGCGTTTAAAGTTGTCACCAAACGGGCTTAATCCAACAGTGGTATGCTCAGGCGAGAATGCAGTGGTCAGCGGTAAGTAGTTTTCGCCCTGGTTCTCAAATTTCGAACTGGTGTTCACTACAAAAAATAACCGGTCCTTGTTCCAGCCAGCATAGCCACCTTTGAAAGTATTGTCTACAGTTGTTTTGCCTGCATCAAATTTAAACGGCACTGATAAAGAAGCATCCCAGTTATAGTTGTTTTCCAGCGCACGGCTCCACCAACGTAAAGCTCCCTCAGAAAGCGAACTGGTGTAAGTTTGGATGTTGTAATCGTTTATACCTGCACCATCTGCCTGTTTGTAATCGGCAAGCATCTGGTGATTGTCCGGCTTCTGCCGGTCGAGCTTCAGATAGCTGCCTGACCATTTCAGCTTTATACCTTTGCTTCCCAGCGAATGTTCGCCTTTGAGCTGATTTTGCCACAAGGATGTTTGCATGGTATTATCATAATAGCCCAGTGTATTCTCAGACATTCTCCCATTCTGTCCCGTTCCGAATGTTAGTTGTTGATCCAGTGTCCGTAGATACAAGGACTGAAAACCAACCCGGCTTTTTTCGTTGCGATAGCCAATACCCAGCATTCCCCCAAGATTGGTAGTAAATCCATAGCGCTGTCCTTTGAATAAATTGCCCAGTTGTTCTGTTACATTAAAATCTTCCCTGGCGACGATCGCATCCTGCGTAGCCAGTGTATTTCTGTAACTGGCCGATGCGATCACTCCCCATTGTTGACCGCCCGCTGCGCGGAATACATGCCCTGCAGACGCCTGAAAATTTGGAGATATCGGCGCTTTCATTTTTGTTATTCCCCAATTGTTGCTAAAAAGTGCTCCATTCTTATTTTCTTTCTCGTACCGTTGTACAACGTCGTCCTTATCCGTCCAATCGAGTGTTCCCAGCAAATTCCTATGACTGCTCACGCTCCCTCTATACTCACTCCCACTCAACGGCAATGACAAAAAATCCTTTCCTACTGTTTTATCATTATAACTCGCGCCTGCAGATATGTTCAGGAAGTTGCTGGTAGGAATATCCAGTGTATTCACTTCCACCAAACCACCGCCAAATTCCGCACTGCGATCGGGTGTGATTGTTTTTATCACTGTTATGTTCTCTACTATATTGGAAGGGATGATATCAAAACTGAAATTTTTCCTGTTTAGTTCTGTGCTCGGCATCACTTGTCCATTCAGCACTGCCTGGTTATAGCGTTCGCTCAGGCCACGTACTACCACATACTTGTTGTCGACGGTAGCCAGGCCGCTTACCCGTTTTAATACTTCACCGATATTCTTGTCCGGCGTACGGGCAATTTGCTCTGCGCTGATGCCATCTGTAATCGCAGCGTTGTTCTTCTGTAAAGCGTACAATCCTTCAATGGATGCTTTGCGGTAGTTGCCGGTAACGGTTACTTCTTTCAGTCTGGAGCCGTTACTTTTTAACGTAATATTCAAAGGGGTTAATCCATTATCTTTCACGGCTATTTCCGTGACCTTACGTGTTTCAAACGAAACATAACTGAACGTAAGATTATAAGTCCCGGGTGTTAATGCAATGTCATAAGTACCGTCTACATTGGTAATGGTACCCTGGCCACCCTGAACGGCTACGGTTACGCCGGGTAATGGTTCATTTTTGCTGTCCACTACTTTCCCGGTGATGCGGCCATTGCTCCTGGCGGCTGGTTTGGCAGCTGTACCCTTGCGTACCGTGATCACTTTGTCTTCTGTGAGTTCAATATCCAGCGGTGCATTATTATCGATATAGTTTAATACTTCTCCTAACGGCGCTCCGGAAAATCTGATCTCATTCATGGCACATTGCTGCAGGTATTCCGGATCGTAGATGAATGTATAGGGTGTTTGTTGTTGCAATGCTTTTACTACTTTGGCGGCATTCGTTTTACCCAGTTGTAATTCTATCTTTTCACTCAGGCGTTTGTATGATTGTGCTGCTGTTATCAGCGGCGACAAGCTTGTTAATAAAACTATCAGAAAGACCACATGACAAGGCATACTTCTTCCTGTACAAAATCTGTTCGTAGATTTTTGCATAAGGCTGTACTTTATTTTTGTTGATTTAAAAGAATGAATCTGCCGGGTTGTTCCCGGTGTTAACTATTTACTGCGGGCATAGAATGTACTGTCATCCACCCGCCTGAACGAGATGTTGTGTACATACGTCAGTGTTGACAATATTTTCTCCAATGACATGTCCCGGTTAAATTCTCCGGAAATTTTCTTTTTTAACAATTGTTGTTCCTCCAGTACAATTCTGCATCCATAGCGCTGTTGTAATTTGGCCAGGGCATCGGCAAGCATGGTGTTATCGAAATAGATTTTTCCCTTCTTCCAGTCCAGCACTTCGTTACTGGCAAAGGCCAACAGTTGCGGAGCCTTTCCATCCACGTACTGCAGCATCTGTCCGGGGAGTAATATCTTATTAAAAGTGTGTTGCATGCTTACTGCTACTTTCCCCTCAATCAAACTTACCTGTATGCTGCCATCTGCTTTGTTGGCTGTGGCGATATTGAATGCTGTTCCGAGTACGGTGGTGGTCAGGTTGCCGGTGTGTACCAGGAAAGGGCGCTCCTCATCTTTTACCACTTTGAAGTAGGCTTCTCCATTCAGCCATAGTTCACGGCGGTCCTTGTTATAGTCCTGCTGACTGATGAGCGAGGAATGTGTATTCAGCCATACCTCGCTGCCATCGGCCATTGTAAAGAGTTGTATATTGTTGGTGTTGTTGCTGAGTGTATCTCTTTTCAGTGCAACAGGTCTTTTGGTGCTGCCATGCTGCCAGAAAAATCCCATAACAGTAATAGCACCCAATACCGCTGCGGCCGCAGCACCATACCAGATACGGTGCATAGTAGTTTTCTTCACCACGGGTTCGTTAGCTTCCGTCCACTTTTGCATCATAAACTCGTCCAGCAGGCGCGTATCTGATCCGGAAAGCCATGCTTCAACAGCAGTGACCTCCTGTTCTGTACAATCGCCTTTAAAATACTTTTCAAGTAGTTGTTTGTCCATATCCCTTCTTTGGGTGTTTTCAAGAAGAGTACGTCCGGGAGAAAAGATGTTCCTAGTCGGATTCAGGGGTTAACAATTTGGTAATATCTGGTACCAGGATGATAAACCAGGCTTAATTATTTGACGTATTTCAAAATACGCCTGATGGCATCCAGGCGGAGGGCTTTGTTGGCCCCGAGCTCGCCGGTACAGTCGCCATAGAAATGCAGACCAACCAGTTTCTGGCTGGTGCAGGAAATAACCGGGGCGCCGGAAGAACCGTTGTCAGTATCAATATCTTTATAATACAGCATTTTTGCATTCATATTATAAACCAAACCGCCACCAACCACTTTGGCCATACCCTTGGGATGCTGAATGATACATATGTGATCATTTTTTTTCAGTTCATTGCTGTCGCAGATGGGAATGATACCAAATTTCTCTCCCGGCCAGGACGAATCAGCCCCTTTCCCCAACCGCAAAATAGCATAATCAAAATCCGGAGATATAATGAGGCCATAATCCACTAATTCCAGTACCGGGTAATTGCAGGTATCTGCCCGTAATTTTCCTATGCCACCGTTGTTTAAAGGGAAGTTTTTATCATATTCATAATTAAACTGAACAGTCATTAGTTTGCATAGCTCCTGCGGCGGCAGCAATTCATTTTTCTTTTTAGGCATTTTCCAGGTAGGCTGATCGTTGTTTACACAATGCCCCGCAGTCAGGTAAAGATCTTTTGTAATCATACAACCGCTTCCCCAACGTTGTCCCTTTACATTGCCTTCACTATCGATAACGGGATGGAAGCCGGGAAATTTGGGCAACCACTGCAATTGACCAATTTGTTTCATACGCTCCTGCACGAGCTCTTTGGATGCTCCCCGGGTACCATCATAAAATTCTACCGGCTGGTTCATTATTTGTTGATTACATTGGGAGTATCGCTTATAAATCAACAATTGAAGATTCGCAATTTCCAGCCGGTCTTCTAATTCCGACAATCTCATGGATTTTGTGCCGGGCGGCGAAATGGTGTCCCGAGATATGTTTTCAACACTGTCCAGCAAAAAGAAACGCTCCTGCAACAGTTGTTTTACCGGAATATTACGGGGTGGCGTTTTAAGATACTCCGCCGGTATAATCACCGGGAGTGTTCCCAGATCGAGTTGCTTCAGCAATGCAGTGGTATTGGTAACAATATAATTTTCTTTAAAATCCTTCTCCGTAATTATTTCCTTTTGTTGCCGGTTAATATATTCCCTAACATCCCTGTCTTTTTCTCCCCTGTCAGATTTTATTTTTTGGGAGAAGCTGCTCAAAGGGAATAGCATGAGACAAATAAGGAGAATCTTAGTAAACAATCCCGTTTTCATCATCGTTGTGTTTATTTGCCGGTCAGGTTATAAGTGATGGCAAAGAACCAGCCCAGGCGGTAAAAATTGTCGGTGGGAACAGGGTCCAGGGTCACATCTGACGCGATTTGTTGCCCCTCTTTGTATTGGGAGGAAATGAGTTTGGCCTGGGTCAATGTTAACCCGCTTGACAGCACAATGCGTTGCGCGTTGCCGATAATGCCCGACATGCCAAGGTGGTAATTCAGTTTTGTTTGATTGGTAATACTGAGACCAAAGGTACCTCCCCAGTTAAAACCGTTGCCCGATCTGCGATATACATGTAGTAATGCGCCAATGGAGGGAATGGTAATATTCTTGTTGCTGTTTTGCACGATTTTCTTTTTTGTGGGGTCGCCGGGAACAGAGTCCAGGCGATAGGTCTGGTCAAAGAATTTAGTGTCTCCAAAGCTGAAATTGAGCAGTAGCCCGGTGCTGAAGTCAAATTTCCATCCACCCTTTACTCTTCCCGTCATGGTTTGCTTAAAGTTGGCATACCTGGAAACACAGGGCAGGGCCTCTTTGGGATCAATGGAAAATGATACCGTCATATCGTCGCCGGTGGCGTGGTATATAGGCGAGTACACCGTGAAATTACTTTCGTTGATATTTAACAGCTGGGTAGCTAATGCTTCGGCGCCACCGGTGTTTTCGAATTTTACAACAGCCTCATTGATGGTGGTGGCTTTGGCCAGGCTTTCTTTCATCCGGGCGAGGTCCTCGGTCAAACTGGTTACCTGTTGTTTGTCTTTACCACGCTGTGCCAGCGCAACATTTATTTGTGCGGTATCATAAGCTTTGGTGAGCTCTTCATACAATAGCCGCAGATCTCTGAAGTTTTTTGTGGTCAGTTCCCGCAGGGCTACTATAGCTTCCGGGTAGGTGCTTTTGGTTTCTGCTTCGCCTAACAAACCGTTTGTTTTTTCCAGCGCTATATCCCTGATGGCTGTAAAGGAGTTAGAGCAGTCTTTCTGAAGAAAGCCGATAGTGCTTTGAAAAATCGTTAGCCTGTCAAGAAATGCAGCTTTCTTCTTGTAATTATCGAGGATGGTCCAGAACGCGGTTTTCTTTATGCTGGTTCCGTGAGCGGCTTCCTTTTCCCCCGTAGTTGCTTCCCCCGGTAGTGCAGTGCTGTTCAGGGTAGAGAAGATGGCGGGTGGCGTTGTGTTATAATTATTGGTAGTCTGCTCCCAGGTGAAGTTATACAGGGAACGGTTTACATTTTTGATCCTGAATTGTACTTTTTTATTGTGCAGGACGAGGAAGTCACCAGGTACCTTTGCGGAATCAAGAAAATCATAGGTAATCAGGGTATCCGTTTTGATAACAGGTTGCTGTCCATAGGTGTTATAACAGATCATGAGGGCAAACAGTGATAACATAGCATGTTTCATAAAATAGTATAGGTAAGGTGAAAAAAAAGGGTAGGTTTAGTGTGATAGGGTTAAAATTACTTCACGCAAATTAACAATGACTGTGGACAGCGGCAATACCTAATAGTAGGTATTTGAGTGTATGCTGGGGTATAGCTGGCTGGAATTGTGCGGCTGCGGCGTTTATGGCGAATTTAACATCGAAAATGGGTAATCTGGTATATACTCGGTATTAAAAGAAATACTATTTTAGTTTATTCATGACCAGGAGCAGTAAAGATCAGGATTATTCTTCCTTTTGGATGTGGGGCGATCTTACCGCATTTAAGGAGATAATGAAGGCATTCACCGCCTCATTAAAGTACTTTGCGTGCAGTATTGTTGGTAATGAAGCCGAAGCGGAAGAAATAGTGGCAGACGTTTTTATCAAAATATGGCAGCAAAGAGAACATATCACCCCGCCTGAAAGCCTGCAGTACTACCTTTTTAAAGCCGTCAAAAATACTGCTCTCAACTACCTTAAAAGCAATGGACGGAGAAGCGCACATTATTCGGCCTGGGAAATACAGGTGAATCCGCATCGCTCCCAAAGTCCGGAAGACATCCTGATCAGCAAGGAACAGGTAGACCAGATCCGCGACGCCGTACAGTCGTTACCTCCCCGCTGCCGGCAGATCTTTATCCTCGTAAAAGAAGAAGGACTTACCTACGAACAGGTGGCAGTACTCCTGGACCTCTCAAAAGCCACCGTAAATGTTCAAATGACCCTTGCCCTGAAGAAAATATGGGCAGCACTGGGTACCACCATCAAATATTCCTACTCATAATTTTTTTTCACCGCGGTTAATTGTTTTCCTTTTTTGAGTTGTCTTACTCTTGAATTAACCGAAAATTAGACTTTCTGTAAATGACCAAGCGGTTATCGGAGTTATTGGCCTTGCACTGGAGCGGAGAAATTTCCGACGAAGAAAAGGCGGAACTGGATGAATTGTTATTGCAGCATCCGGGTGATTGGCTGAAGGCTGGCCAGCTGGAGCAACTTGTGTTCAGCAAGGCAACTACTGACGAAGAAGATAAAATAAACAGCCTGATTGACCGGGTAAGTAATGTTATCGGAGATGAAAACCGGCAACAGCTGTCTCCTTGGTCCACAACAGCACCCAGGCGTTTTCGTGCCCGTACGTTGCTTGTTGCGCTGTTGCTGATCGTTGCAGGTGGCGGAATGCTGCTGACCTGGTTGTACAGGGAGCAGGGCTATAAAATAGTGACCACAGATGCGGGGATGAAAACCAAGATCCGTTTGGCGGATGGCAGCAGTATCATCCTGAATGCAGGTAGCACGCTGCGGTACCCGGAAAAGATGGATAAGGGCATACGGGAGGTATACCTTAACGGCGAAGCTTTTTTTGATATAAAACATGCCGCCAGCCGCCCGTTTATTATACATGCGGAAAAAATGGATGTTCGTGTGCTGGGCACCAGCTTTAATGTGCGTGCCTATAAAGACGAAGATTTCGAGGAAACAGCCGTTATATCCGGAGCAGTGGAAATGTTGGTAAAAGAAGGGAAACAGGTGATCCGGATTGCACCTAATGAAAAAGTGCTGCTTCATAAAAATTTCAGCCATGCAAAAAAGACAACAAATAAGGCGGCTCCTGTGTCCGGAGAGCAGGCAGCAGATATTGAACGCAGTTCTTTATCGCCAATTTCAGCGGCCGACAGCAACCACGTGCTGGAAACCGCGTGGCTCAACAACCAACTTATCTTTCAGAATGAAACATTGTCCACTATTGCGCAAAGACTGGAACGTTGGTATGGGGTTAAAATTGTCATCAGAGACCCACAGCTGGCCGCTTTGCGATTCTCCGGCCGGGCCGATAATGTATCCATCGAAAAGCTGTTGAATATCTTACAGGAAATTCAACCATTCAAATACTCCGTCCAGGATGATATAGTAACAATTAATTAAACTTATTAGCATGAACATTAGTGTCATTATGGGGGAGCATCCTCCCTAGCGGGATGGCCATGCCAGGTAGTTCCTGTCATCAACCATCACCGTATCATACATTTATTGAGTATTAATAAGAATCTCCAGGTTATGAAAATTGCAACGAAACAAACAGCGTTTGTACTGCCATGTTATGGACGAAAATTATTACGGATGTTTAAATTCACCGGTGTATTGTTCCTGCTCTTTTTCCAGGCATCCGCGTCGGGGTATTCACAGAATACCATCTCTGTTTCTTTTGTAAAGACAGATGTAGAAAAGGCATTTCACACGCTCGAAAGGAAGTCAGGCTATACTTTCTATTACAGCAATACCGCCATCGAAAAACTGCCGAAACTGACCCTCACCATGGAAAAGGCCGATATCCGGGAGGTATTGAATGAAGTGGCCCGGCAAACCGGGCTCCATTATGCTATCATGGAAAATAATATGGTGGTGTTCAAAAATGCGGCCGATCAGATCCAATCAAAAAAAATTACTGGTAAAGTAGTGGATGAAAAAGGCCACCCGCTACCCAACATCACCGTACAGGTAAAAGGCACTACCACCGGTACGCTAACAACCGTGGATGGCCAGTTTGCCTTACAGGTACCCGATAACGCCGTTTTAGTTATTTCCGCCATCGGTTTCTTAAAACAGGAGATCGTTGTTACAGATCAAACGGTATTAACAGTTGTATTAAAGGAAGACGTAGCCGGACTAAACGAGGTGGTAGTAGTTGGATACGGCACCCAGGAAAAACATAAACTCACCAGCGCCGTAGCCACCATATCCGGCGCTGATCTTAACAAGCGGGTAGCCACCAACCCGGTTTCCCTGTTACAGGGCCAGCTGCCTGGATTGCAGGTAACGCAGGGCTCCGGCGAACCGGGAAACGAAAATGTACAATTGCGTGTCAGGGGTGTCAGTACTTTCAGTGGCGCCGGAAATGACCCGTTGGTGATTATCGACGGATTACCAGGCAGCATGACCGCGTTAAACCCCAATGACATAGAATCTGTTTCCGTATTGAAAGATGCCGCTTCGGCCGCTATCTATGGTTCCCGCGGCGCCAACGGCGTGATCGTTGTTAAAACAAAAAAAGGGAAGAGTGGTTTCTCCCTGACTTATGGTTATAACCTTGGTATTTCCAAAGCTGCTAAACTCCCCGATATTATTTCCAATTCTGCCGAATACATGCAGCTGTCCAATGAGGCCAGAACAAACTCAGGCCTCGCACCGTTGTATGACCAGCAGCAAATTGACCTGTATAAAAATGCCACCGACCGCGTTAAATATCCCAATCACAACTGGCTGGATGATATATTCCAAACCGCTTACATGCAGAATCATTACCTGAACATGAGCGGTGGAAAAGATAATACTAATTATAGCCTGGGTCTTGGTATTAGTAGCCAGCCCGGTGTTCTGATCGGTTTCGATTATAAAAAATATACCCTGGACCTTGGCCTCAGCTCCCGGGTTACTAAAAGAGTCACCATTGGTACCAATGTACAGATGCGCTATGCTGACAGGAAGTATCCGGAGAATGGCGCCGGCGACATGTTCCTCTCTGCGCTGGCCCAGTCGCCGCTATATCCTGCTTCCAGTGATGGAAAGTGGATCAAAAAAGCCTACTCTAATGAACTGGGAAATAAGAATCCCGTAGCCATCGTAGACGAAGATATACGGGTACGCACCAACGATTATTACGCACAGGGAAACCTGTCACTGGATGTGGATATCGTGGATGGATTAAGATGGGAAAACAAAGCAGGAATGAATTACGCCAACTACAAATACAATGATTTCAGGCCTGTAATACCTACTTATTATTTTAATGACATGACCCCCGCCGGATTACTCGATGATGGCACACCCGGGATTAATGTGGGTACTACTGGTAATATCTATACAGTTTATTATACACAGTTTAGTTACAAAAAGAAATTCGGGAAACATAATCTGTCAGCGCTCGCAGGTTTTCAACAGGAACAAAATAAGGCGGATACGTTAGACGCCAGCCGCACACAATTTCCTACCAATCTGTTGAGAGAGCTGAATGCCGGACCGAAAGAAGGGCAGGCTAATAATGGAACCTCCGGACAGTGGGCCATTCGTTCATTTTATGGTAATGTCAACTATGACTTTAGTGATAAATACCTGTTTGGCGCCAGCGTGCGATACGACGGTACCTCAAGATTGCCGTCTAATACCCGATGGGGATTATTCTATTCCTTTTCAGGCGCCTGGCGCATGTCGGAAGAATCATTTTTGAAAAGTGTTTCCTGGATAAATGATCTGAAATTACGGGCTTCCTGGGGACAGCTGGGTAATCAGAACATTGGTACTTATCCTTATCAATCTACCCTGGATGACAGGCCTTATGTTTTTGGATCTAAGGTAGGGGTTGGCTTTAACGGCAGCCAGATTATTGACCCGGGACTTACCTGGGAAACAACGAGGGTACTTGACTTTGGTATTAACCTGACTGCATTGGATAACAGGCTCACTTTTACCGGCGATTGGTTTAACAAAAATACCTTCGATATTCTGCGTCAGTCGCAAGTACCGATGTGGTTAGGATTATCAGCACCCATTGTTAATGATGGCGCTGTAAGGAACAAGGGCGTTGAATTTAATGTGCAGTACAACGACCGGATCGGCAAGGACTTTACCTGGTATATAGGCGCTAATTTCCAGAGCTATAAGAACACGCTGGAAACATTTGGTAAGCGGGAAATTGACGGCAATACCATTCGTGAAGAAGGACACCCCCTTGATGAATACTACCTGTATACATGGGATGGCATTTTCCAGAGCGCCGACGAAATCGCAAAATCACCTAAACAACCCGTGGCTGTTACTCCCGGCGATCTGAAAATAAAAGATGTGAATGGTGACGGTATTATCGATGATAAAGACCGCACCTATGTTAAAGGAAAATATCCGACTCTGCAATATGCCTTTAATCTTGGTGCTTCCTGGAAGAACTTCGATCTGAGCGCGCAACTGTACGGCTCACAGGGACAAAAGATCTATGTAAACGGCTGGGGAATTGAGCCATTCAGACAAGGTTCCGTGCCCACTACCGACTGGCGCAATCGCTGGACCCCGGAAAATCATAGCAACACCATGCCTAAAATCTATGTAGCCGATGGATATGCGCCTGTTCAAAATTATGCGTCGACCTATTTCCTTAAAGATGCCTCTTTTTTCAGGCTCAGAAATGTACAGCTGGGCTATAATATACCTGCCTCTACTATTGCCCGGATTGGCATGAAGTCGTTGCGCGTATACTTTACGGCGGATAATGTATTTACCATCAGCAAATTCCCGGGCCTCGATCCGGAACGTGTAGGCGATGGTAACTATGTTACCTATCCGCAAACTAAAACATACACATTCGGCGCCATGGTGCAGTTTTAATTTCTTCCTGTTAAAAGAATCAGTTATGAAAAAATATCAGATACTAATCATCGCAGTTACAGCACTCATGATATTCAGCGGATGTAAGAAAGTGCTGGATGTGACACCGCCCGATAAACTGGCTTCTTCCCTGTTCTGGAAAACCCCGGAAGATGCCGATAAAGCGCTGACAGGTTTATACAATTACCTGTATGCCGACGGACAAGGATATGCGACTTCCCAGTATACCGTTTTTGCCTGGGATAATTTTACCGATGATTCCTATGGACAATATAATTACGGCGGAGGACTCAATGCGCTTACTTCGGGTATTACGCCACAGTCGGGCGACTTTGTAAAAGCGTATTACACTAACTGCTACCAGGCCATCGCCGCCGCTAATTCGTTCCTGGCCAATGTGGAAAAGGTAGTGAGTGGAGATAAACTTACCCTGTACAAAGGAGAGGCTTATTTTCTCCGCGCATTTAATTACTTCTGGTTAGCACAGCTCTATGGAAACACGGTGATTGTTACAGAAGATCCTTTTACTATAGACTATAAATCCACCCGTGCCAAATCCAGTAGAGATGAGGTATTGAAACTGGTGCTGGCCGACCTCGACGCCGCCATTGCTGCCTTACCGGATGCCGCCTACAGCGATGGCCACGCGGTAAAAGCCACTGCCCAGGGATATAAAGTAAGAGTATTACTTTTCCAGAAACAATATGCCGCCGCTGCAGCACTGGCAAAAGAAATTATGACAGCCAATAAATTCAGCCTGAATCCGAACTATGCAGGCAATTTTTATAAACCCGATCAGAACAACAGTAAAGAAATTCTCTTTTCTGTAAGATACCTGCGCCCGAATATGTTGCACCAGGACGTGGCGATTGCCGTAAACCTGCAACGCTGGAAAGGAGAGCAGGGCACACAAGACCTGATCAATGAATATGAAGCAGCAGATGGGAAAGATACCGCTTCTTCTTCCGTATACGTTCCTGGTAAACCATTCGAAAACCGTGATCCGCGCATGCGCCAGACATTCTTTTTCCCTGGTGATACAAAAGCACAGGGATGGCCTTTTACCGGCGCGCTCTCGGTTGCCACACCCGGAAAGGACAGCTGGACAAAAGGGTATTATGCCGTGAAAAAATGGTTGGATCCGAGCTTAACAGATCCTGACTACGGTACTATCGATGACAACGACTTTGTACTGCTCCGTTATGCAGATATCCTGCTGATGTATGCGGAAGCACAAAATGAAGCAGCTGGCCCGGATGCCAGTGTATACGCCGCAATTAAACTGGTGCGGAACCGCAGCAATATGCCGGACCTGCCTGCCGGTTTATCTGCAACAGTTATGCGTGCCCGTATCCGTCATGAAAGACGCGTGGAATTTGCACTGGAAGGCCTTCGCTATTTCGACCTCAGGAGATGGGGGATAGCTGTACAGAAATTAAATGGATTTGTACCTAATCCGCTGCAACCTTCCGTTAAAACAAAGTACCAGGCTAACTATGAGTTCTGGCCTATTCCACAAGGAGAAATTGACCGGAATGCGCCCGTACTGGAGCAGAACCCCGGATACTGAGTAAGAATCGCTTAAGCATAAACGGCAAACGCCGGAAATCGACAATGTTTGGGCCTCAGATCATGCTGCGGTACTCACGGTGTTTGAAGTAAAGTAAGCATGGGCACATACAACAAAAAAGGATATCAGCACTGGCTGATATCCTTTTTTGTTGTATGTCTTTAATTCCCTAGAAGCCAGGGTTATTTGGCAGCAGATTCGGATTTACATCCAGTTCCTGTTTAGGTACAGGGAACAGCAGATTCTTTTCTGCAAAAGTGGCGTTAAACACGGTGGTATGGCCTATAAAGTTATCCCAGTTACCGGTTACGTCGTTATGTACTTTACGGGTGCGGATCATATCGAACCACATTTTATTTTCAAAGCACAGCTCAAAATAACGTTGCAGCCACACTTCCTGTTCGAAAGCGGCTTGCGTCATGCTGGCCGGCAGCGGAGCCAGTTTGGCACGCAAGCGGATATCGTTTACATACCGTTTCGCATCTGCATTGGGCCCGCCTTCTGCACGGTTGGATGCTTCTGCATACATCAAGTATATATCGGCCAGCCGGTAGATGGTGTAGTTGAGATCGGATTTTGCCGTATTTCTCACCGCCAGCGAGTCGAAGAATTTATAGATGTATGTATTCCGGAATGTTATCGTATCGGTGCCATTGATCTTCCGGTATTTGGTGTAGAAGAATTGTCTTTCCTGCACACGTTTATCTCCCGCAGGGAATGATTTGATAAACTGCGGGGTAGGATACACGGAACCGTATTCATCAGAATATTTGGAGATACCTGCATAGTTCGGAATGGTCAGCGCTGTAAGCGGATTGGTAGATGGCACCGATGCTGCATATTGTACCTGGAATATGAATTCACCGATATTTTTATTACCGGGATTGATCATATCTCTATATTCTTTGAACAGGGAAGCACCGCTGTTGGCGATCACCGCTTTGGATGCGGCGGCCGACAAGGCATAGTATTGTGCCCCGCCATTGATGGCTGCACCTGCATAAGTGAGATATACATCTGCCAGCAGCGATTGGATCATGCTCATGCTCACACCGCCTGTATTGTCTTTCCAAGGTAGTGTTGACTTGGCTGCTTCTACCAGGTCAGGAATGATAATACTGTCGTAAATCGCTTTGGCAGGAGAGCGGGACAGGTTCAGGTTCGGTGGAGTTGGTATGGTAGGTACCGTAGTTATTTTAGGAACTGCGCCATAGAGCCGTACCAGGTAAAAATAATACAGTGCGCGCAACGCCCTTGCTTCCGCCAGTTGATTGGTGGTAGTGGCAGGTGCCTGAACGGCTTTGGGAATGTTTTCAATCGCCAGGTTACAGGCGCCCACACCCAGGTACATACGTTGCCACCAGGTATCTACATAAAACGAAGTGATGTTGTAGCTTAAGTTCTGGAAGTTGATGAAACCGGTTTGGCCGAGATCACTGTTGGCTTTACCTGTCATAAACTCCATCAGGTTGTAGGTATTACCTCCATAGGAAGAAGGTTGTCCCCATATCAACCCCTGCAGGTTCTGATAGCAGCCGTTGGCAAAAGCGCGGGCTACTTTTGGACTGGTAAGATCAGCATCCGGTGTCAGGAAGTTCGTGGGCTGTTCTTCCAGGAACTTTTTGCAGGAACAACTCAGCAACACCAGCAAGGCTATTAATATATGTTTTGTCGTTTTCATTTTCAGATTTTTTAATTCACTAAAATGATATCACATCAACGGGTATACGCTGTACAGCTTAGAAATTAACATTCACACCCAGGTTCCACACGCGGGGGCGGGGATAAGGGAAGAAGTCAATGTTCTGTGAGAAGCCGATGTTGGCGCCATAAGTACTGTTGAACGTATCTACTTCAGGATCGTAACCGGTGTATTTAGTGATCAGGAACAGGTTTTGTACGCTGGCATAAATACGGAATTTGGAAATATGACTTCTTTCCAGGAACGAAGCCGGGAAGTTATAGCCCAGTGTGAAATTCTGTCCGCGTATATAGGAGCCGTCTTCTACCCACCAGGTATCAAAGTGCGAATCCTGTGTGAATTTGTAGCTGCGAACCTGCGCGATGGAAGTATTCTGGTTGTTAGGTGTCCATGCGTTTAATACGGTAGCAAGACTGTTAGCCAGTGTTTGTCTGTCTTCCACAGAGTGTTTGAACGTAGCCGCAGTATTTACGCCCTGTACAAAACGGATATCGGCAGTCAGATCCCATCCTTTGTATTTGAGGGTGGTGCTGAAAGTACCGGTCCATTTCGGATAGGCGCGGCCTATGATGCTGTACGACGGGTTGCCGTTGGCGTCATAGATATATTTTCTGTCGCCCGGCTGCAACGAATGTTTGGCTGCTTCCGCTGCTTCGTCTGTGCTGTATGTACCCAGCCTGGTCATGCCATAGAAAGAACCGATGGGTTCGCCTACACGCAATACGTTTGTTTGCCCCAGGAAGTTAGGACCGGGGAAGATGTCCGCATTGCCTTCATTCAGGGTGAGTATCGTGTTTTTATTGGATGCAAAAATGAAATCGGTAGACCAGGTAAAGTTGGTAGTCTGGATGTTCATTGTTCTCAGATCTACTTCCCAGCCCCTGTTTCTAACAGATCCTACGTTTTTGTATACGTTGGCGTTGTACATACCGGCAGACCATGGAATGGGTGCGGCAAGTAACAGGTCTTTCGTAGTACGGTTGTAATAATCCACGTTCAGGTTAATCCTGTTCTGCAGTATTGCCAGCTCCAGGCCTGCATCCACCTGGTTTGATTTTTCCCATTTAAGATTTGGGTTACCGATATAACCGGGTACCAGCGTTGCCTGGTTGGCGCCGCTCAACACGGTTTGATCAGGCCTGTACTGTGCAAAATTCTGGAACTGACCAATTTCCTGGTTACCGGTAAGACCATAACTGGCGCGGACTTTCAGGTTGTTGATCAGTTTGCTGTGTTTCAACCACTCTTCTTCAGACACGCGCCATGCGGCAGCTACGGAAGGGAAGAAGGCGAATTGTTTATCCTTACTGAATTTGGAAGAACCATCATACCTGCCCGTTGCGGTAAACAGGTATTTGTTATGCAGGTTATAATTTACGCGTGCATAGTAGGAGTTCATATCCCATGGATTCGTGAGGGAGGTAATGTTCTGCCGTACAGAACCTGCTCCCAGGCTATTCCACTGGAAATAATCAGACAGGAAGTTTTGTGTTTCCGCAAGCGCATTTTCTCCTGAGTATTTCAGGAAGGAGATACCGGCTACCGCGTTTAAGCTGTTATTGTTGTTGAATTGTTTGTTATAAGTAAGATAACTTTCAGACTGCCAGTACTTGTTATAGTCAGTGGTAATCCTGGCTACACCGCCCTGGTCCTGCGACAGGTGAGGAAGGTCAGCGCCGGAGTAGTAGTTGGCTTTTAAGCTGGTCAGGTCATAACCAAAGTCTGTTTTAAAATCCAGGTCTTTGTTGATATGGAACAACAGGTACACATTACCGAGGGTATGCTGCATATTATTCAGCGTATACCTGCTCTGCGCAATATGCACCGGGTTAGGACCTCCTTCCAGACCGGCTATATCATTGTTGCCGGCCCAGGAGCCATCAGGATATTTAATAGGTACGATGGGTACTTCTTCTGTCACCATCCTGGCTACGTTCAGAGAGCCGTTTCCATCGGATATCAGTCTTTGTTTACCTGAAATGATATTCAGACTACCACCAATTTTCAACCAGTCTTTTACGTCGTTATCAAAGGTCACCCTGGCGGAGTATCTCCTGTACCATGACTGTGTCATTAAACCATTCTGATCCAGGAAACCGAGGGAGGCGCTGTACAACATTTTTTCGTTGCCGCCCTGGAAGTTCAGCTGGTGGCTGGTAGAAACGGCCGGTTTATATACTTCCTTTTCCCAGTTGGTGTTATAAAGCGGTTTGTCGTTTGCATCAAACAGCAACGGAAAATTCTGATGGTTCAGTGCAACCGGTGGCGCCCAGGTACCATGTGCCGGATCAAACTTGGTGGCATTTACAAATGCTTCGTTGTAAACTTTTACAAATTCATCGGAGTTAAGGGTTTTCAGGTGCCTGGCTAGAGTACTTACGTTCACATCTCCCTGGTAGCTTACCTGTGTAGGACCGGCCTTACCACGTTTGGTGGTGATCATAATAACGCCGTTGGCGCCCCTGGCGCCATATATGGCGGTGGAAGAGGCATCTTTTAATACTTCCAACGAGGCGATATCATTCGGGTTGATGGCATTTCCATCTACACCGGATACTCCATCTACCACGTAGAGCGGATCTAAGGAAGAGTTAATGGAACCAATACCACGGATACGTACTTTGGCCGCCTGTCCGGGCGCGCTGCTGTTAACGTTAACGTCTACCCCGGGTATTTTACCCTGCAGGGCCTGTGAAATATTGGGTACGGGTGCATCCATGATCTTTTCCGCTTTAAGAGACGAAACCGCTCCGGTCAGATCTGATTTTTTTACGGCACCATAACCAATTACGACCAGGTCGTTTAGTGTGTTAACCTGTTCGGATAATGTTACGTTGATAACGGTTAAACTGCCTACCCTGACTTCTTTGGTAGCAAATCCTGTAAAGGAGAATACAAGTACTGCATTTTCGTTGGGTACCTGGAGGGAGTACACTCCGTCTGCATTTGCAATGGTACCACTTGAGGTGCCTTTTATGGCCACTGTCGTATTCGGAATGGCGCTGCCGTCGGCAGCATTGGTGACCTTTCCACTTATTTTAATCTGAGCCATAGCATGCATGGAGAGTAATATACATGCAAGCACATAAACAAGTTTTGTTTTCATAACAAGTGTTTAGTGATGAATAATAGCCGGTAACAAAATCGATTTAGCTGATCTTAAACGCAAAGGAAGCTTTACACGTGGAAGCCACCTGGACAAGTTGATTTAGTGTTTACTCATAGTGATAACAAGGTTTTTTAGTCAATACGATCTGGTTGAAGAATAAATAAATAATTAAGTAATTAACAAATAGTCACAAAGGATGCTACTGATGACCGGCAGCCCACTTTTTTAAAAGGGTGATAGCATCCAGCAACACGCCTGCTTCTCCTCTGAAATCTCCTGATCCTTTGGGTTTTCCTGTCTGTACGTCGTACCATTCGTAGAAACCGTTGTGAGCAATGACGCGGTCAGTCATGGGTTTAAGCTCATCGACGGCTTCCTGTATAAATCCATTTTTTATGAGCGCTTGTATCATCCGTCCGCCAAACCACGTCCAGTCGCCTGCGTTCTGGTAAACGTAGGGATGCATATTCGGGTATTCCTGCGCCGGGTAGGGAGGGTATACCGTGATGCCAATGGTAGCGAACTTTTCTTTGGCTGCCGCCTGTGTCATCTGTTTGTTGATGGCGGCAATTTCTGCTTTTGAATGAAATCCTGCCAGCACTGCGCAAGCGGATCCACCGGTGTACAAAATTTCTTTTTCATTAAAAGAGGGAGAAAAAGGACTGCCGTTTAAGTAGAGGTGTGGAATATACTTCTGCGTGGCCGGCTCCCACAAATATTTGCGGACATTTTTCCGGATACCGGCTGCTACCTGGTTCCAGTTCCGCGTGGGTTTATAGGTGGCGGGTTTCATAGCCAGAAAATCCTGGATTGCGATAACAAACATAGCATTGTCGTATATGTCAATGGCCCATTTCGTTTTTTCGTTGATGGCTACACCCCATCCGTTTTCCGGTTGCACATCTCCCCAGTCGATGGTAGTGGCCCCTGTAATAAGCCCGTATTTTTCTGACCAACGCTCTTTCAACAGGTACTCCAATGCCCACTCCATGCGTTGCAAAATCGTTTTATCACTAAGGGATAAAAAAAGAACAGACTGATCGCCGGTAGCAACTACATATTTTCTAACCGCCTGAATCAGGGAAGATTCCTGGTCTGTTTCAACGGTGTTTTTATGTGCCGCCCATCCGGGTGCACGATCTGAATAACGGTATTTATAGGCAACATTCGCTTTGTCTTTTCGTATCACCCCATCAACAATATCACCCTCATCGCCCTGCATACGGAAAAACAGCAACAGCATATCCTTGATCGTATCGCGGGGAAGTACCTGTAAAGAACCGTTTATAAATGTATTAAAATCCCTGATCCACACTTCTCCATAGGAAGTACCGGCAGATAAACCAGTGAGTAATTGTAATGCGCGGGACTGAATAGTATCCAGATGGCTATCTTTCAGAATAGACGATGCCAGGGTCGCTTGATGATTATTTTGCGCACGCACACCTTCTGCAAAGAAAACAGGAAGCGTCATGAAGCCAATAATGGGAATCAGATTTTTCATAATATGGACCCCGGATGTTATGTACAAACATAAAAACATAAATTTATTAATGCAAGAAAAGTTTGTCACGGCAGTAAAATATTCTTTTCGGCCGGTAGTACAGGAATCATAACACATATAAGCATCAATTGTTTAAGCCAACAGCTAACAGCTAATGGCTAAAAGCTTAAAATAACCGCCTGTAAAATTGTTTTTCTTATTAATTTCCAGTTGTTTTGCAGACATGAATTTGAGTATAGATCATAAGAATCCTTTACCGCTTCATATTCAGGCCGAAAATCTGTTGCGGAACATGATCAAGGACCCGCAGTATGCAGGGGGGAAATTTCTACCTAACGAGGTACAGTTGGCAAAACAGCTGGCTATTTCCAGATCTACCTTACGTCATGCTTTAAATAAACTGGTATATGAAGGCTTACTGACCCGGAAAAAAGGAGTAGGAACCAAGGTGGCGGAAACGGCTATCAGTTCCAAATCCAAGAACTGGCTCAGCTTTACCCAGGAAATGACTGCCCGTGGTATCGTGATAAAGAACTTTGAGCTGCATCTTACCTGGGTATTGCCAGACGAAACCATTGCCAACTTCTTTGAGATAAGTCCTGCTAAAAAAGTGCTGAAACTCGAACGCTTAAGAGGCAAGGCAGAAGGCCCCTTTGTTTATTTCATTTCTTATTTTCACCCCCGCATCGGGCTAACAGGAGAGGAGGATTTTAAACGCCCCCTGTACGATATCCTGGAGAAGGACTATATGGCCATTGCCACCCTGTCTAAAGAAGAGATCAGCGCAAAAACGGCCGATAAATTTATTGCCTCCAAACTGGAACTGGAAATCGGAAGCCCCATCCTTTTGAGAAAACGGTTTGTATATGACCAGGGCGAACGGCCGGTAGAGTATAACCTGGGTTATTACCGCGCTGATAGTTTTGTATATACGGTAGAAAGCCGCCGGGAATAATTGGCTCCCCTCCGTTGAAATCACGAACGGAAATTACTCATTACTTAGCTTACTGCCGGAGATATTGTCCACCGGTATACTTTATACCGGAACAGGGATCTTATAATAGTACCGGCCTTTTAACAAGACCGGTACTGTGCTCATGCATTAAGGCTTCGGTGCTGCAACAGTTTCCTTAGTCACCACCGGCCATACACCCGGCGCCGGGAAGCTCACCCCTTTATTGGAGCCTCTTACACCTGCGTCCTGTCCGAAGTAGTACAGTGGCCAGCCTTTGTAGGTCAACTGTTTTTTACCAGCTACCGTGATACTGGCAAATAATGTTTTGTCAAGCGTGGAAGGCACCACCACCTGATCTGTTTCATAAATAGGCCAAACAGCATTATTGGAGAAATCAGGTTTGGTGAATTTATTGATATTGAAACTATCCTTTGCGAAAGCATAGAGGGTAAGACCTTTTGCATCCGTGAAGTAAATGGTTTTACCGATGCCTTCTGTATGGTTAGACAGGTAGTTTTTACCATCAGCGCCCACCAGCTGCGCATTGATCAGCTGTATGCTGTAATCTGTTTTTGCCACAAACCAAACGTTATTGACTGCTTCTCCCTTTGTTTCGCCGGCAGCCTCCCGTACGTTAGTGCCACCTACGTTGGGTGCAAAATAGTAAAGCGGCCATCCTTTATAAGTAGTTTGCTTTTTACCATCGGTAGTAATGGTGCCGAAATCTTTGATGTCTAACCCCGTGCCCAGTGCCGCCTGTGCCAGGTTATCGCCCGCATAATAAATAGGCCATACCGCCGCGCATCCGCCGCTGCAATTATTGGCGCCATTAAAATCATTGGAGAAATAATAAAGGGAATTGCCGTCTACATCCGTGATGTGATTGCCCAGGGTTGCACTGGCGCTAATTTGTACTACGGGTTTCGGTGCAGGTTTATCAGGGTTGTTGTTATCACCGCCACAGGCGCTGAAAGTAACGATTCCAGCCAGGGCTATCCAGGAGAATAAGGTGTTTGTTACACGGTTCATGCTGATTTGATTTTTGAGATTGAAAGATTAATACGCAGCTGCCTGACCGTTGGTCAGCAAGGTTTGGCAATATGGTACCTATCCTTATTCGCAGAAAACAATAAAAAGGTTGCCGCACTAAAAAAATAATTTTAGTACAGGGGTGCGAGTTAGCCTAAATTTGTCTACATGGTCAACGAAAGCTACTATCTGCAGCAATATGAATCACAGCAAGACGATGCCCGGCTGGTAATGGATGTGATGTCGGTGTACCTGTACCCGCTGGAAACATTCACCATCACAGATGCTGTGAACATGATCCGGGAAATGAAGGGGACAGATATCAGCATAATATTAAAGCACCTGGTCGCCACCGGCCTTGTTATCAAAAATGTAACGGGTAACTATTCGCTGATCCCGGAACTGAATTTTATCCTTTTTCCCAGGAATATAGGACAGGCAGTATATGCTGCTCTCCCCGGCAGGTCCCGGATTGCAGCCCATGCTTTTTACAGTATCACCGGCCGTTTACAGGACTTGCAGGAATTGCTCACAGCCTATTTTACCGGCGATCGTTTTTTATTGCCGGCCCCCGTTAGAAGACTGGAAATGGAGCTGGACGAGTACCAGCCTTACTTATCCTATCTGCTGTATTTTCCGGCATATGCTGGCCTGTTAACCTTTTTTAGCCGGGAAAGCCTCCACCGGATGGCGGTGTACGCCCTGAAGTATAACCTGCTGAAGATGCCGCCAGTGAATGAACTGGAAACATTCCGGCAACAATATGCTGTCGATTTTCCGGAACTCCCGCTTTTGCTGGGACATTTCAATTTGCCACCTGCCGATGCCACGGCCGACGATTTATATGCCCGGGCAGTAATACTGTTGTATAACCGCCAGCCAGCCAAAGCGTTGACACAGTTTGAAAAAGGGATCAAACGGCAACGGCAGTACGATAAAAAGAATAGCCTGCCTTTATCCTCCGTATTTGCTTTTTATTATGCATTTACACTGGCGGTATTGCCCGGTGAACAGGCAAACCCCCTGATGGCAAAAATAACAGCCGCTTACGAACGGAAGCTTACGCCGGCATTGACACCGGCTATTTGCCTGCTGCACTTCCATGCCGGAAGAAAGGAAAAAGCGGAGAATCTCCTGTTGATCTTACTGGAAGGCAATGAAAGTAACCTGCTGAGTTACCTGGGCATCCTGTGTTTACAATTACTGCATCCTAAAAGCAGGTTGCTTCGCAGGTTTAGCCCGGATGCCGGCCGCTTGCTTACTTTAGGCATGGAGCGCCACTACCGGCTACTGACCTACGAATATTTATATTTATTTAAGGGAGATGATTATGTTGGTTATGAAAGTCAATTCCAGGAAGCTGCCGCCATCACCGGTCATCCGCCGGTATTTTCCCAGATGGAGCAAACCCCGGATTGGGAGCGGTTATTGAATACATTACTGGGAGCCGACAATCATCTCCATAAAAAAGAAAAAAATGTTGTGGCTTCCCGCCTCATCTATCTTATAGATTTTGATCACTATAAAATACAACCGGTGCTGCAAACCTCCCAGGGAGCCAATAGCTGGAGCGCCGGCAGAAATGTATCCCTGAAAAAACTGAAAGAAGGAAAGGCGGAAGCAATGACCGACCAGGATTTTCGTATAGGCACTACCGTACAAAAGGATCACTATTATAACCACGACGGAGAATCCTTTTCCTTTGCGGAAACGGTATGGCAGGAAATCGCAGGGCATCCGTTATTGTTTTCGGCTGATGACCCCACTATTTCCGTGGAAGTGGTAAAAGCACAACCGGAACTGAGTGTGAACAACAACGGGCAGGGGTATACGTTTAGCGCTAACATCGCCGATTTTGCCAGCGAAACGGTGTTTGTAAAGGAAAGCAACAGCCGCCTGAAAGTGATTAGTCTTACCGCCCAGCAACGGCGCCTGTTACAAACATTACAGCAGATCCCGATAGTGCCTGCCGCCGGGAAAGATAAACTTACACAGGTATTAAAAAGTATCGGCGCACATCTTACCATCCATGCGGATATGGGGGATATTGCCGCCAATATCAGCAAACGGCCGGGCGACAGCCGGATTGTTATTCAGCTGCTCCCTTTGGGTGATGGACTGAAAGCTGGAATATATGTAAAACCATTTACCATAGATCCGCCCTATTGCAAGCCAGGCATGGGCGCGCATAATATCATCGGTATCAGCAACGGTGAGCGGTGGCAGGCTATCCGTGACCTGGCAAAGGAAAAGAGCAATATCAACACTTTGCTGAACCTTATCCAGGGAGCCATTGCACAGGACCTGTCTGATGATACCATCATTTTTGAAGACCCGCTGGATTGTTTACAATTGCTGGAAATCATCCACGAAAATCCTGAACTGGTACGGGCAGAATGGCCGGAGGGGGAACGTTACAAAATAGGTCACCAGGCTGGGTTTGCGCACCTGAGTATTTCACTGAAAGAAAAGGATCACTGGTTTACCTGCACCGGCGAGCTCAAAGTAGATGAACTCACCGTGCTGGCGCTGAAAGACCTGCTGGACACCACCCGGACTGTTAAGAAAAGATTTATAGCGTTACAGAACGGCGAGTACCTGGCACTGACGGCCGACTTACGCCGACGCCTCAACGAAATGTCGAGCGTAGCAACAATAGAACGCGATTCAGTGAGTATTCCGCCCTTTGCAGCGCCGGTATTTGATGAGTTACTGGAGCAGGCGGGGAGTGTTACCACGGATGCCGCCTGGAAAGCCTTCTCCCGTAAACGTACAGCAGCCATGGAGCTGACGGTTCCCGTACCGGGAACGCTGCAAACAAATTTGCGGCCTTATCAGGAAGACGGGTTCCGCTGGATGACGCACCTGGCAGCCTGGGGAGCCGGCGCCTGCCTGGCAGATGACATGGGTTTGGGTAAAACCATACAGGCTATTGCCTTATTACTACACCGCGCGGCCGAAGGCCCCGCGCTGGTTATTTGCCCGGCTTCCGTACTGTCTAACTGGAGCAATGAAATTACCCGTTTTGCTCCCTCGCTGAATGTAATATACCTGCACAACGGCAAACGCGTGGCATCGGTAAAAGGCGCGGGCCCGCTGGATGTAGTGATTACCACTTATGGCTTATTGCAGGCAGAAGAGAAATTATTATCTGCCGTAAAATGGCCTACCGTTGTGCTGGATGAAGCACATACCATCAAAAACTTTCAGACAAAAACTTCCAAAGCGGCCATGTCGCTACAGGCAGGATTCAAACTGATGCTAACGGGAACGCCTATACAAAATCATATGGGCGAAATCTGGAACTTGTTTAATTTTCTCAACCCGGGCTTGCTGGGAACGTTGGATCATTTTAATAAACAGTTTGTTTTTCCATCGATCAGGAACCCGGAAAGTGCCGTGAAGCAACACCTCAAAAAGCTGATCGCTCCATTTATACTGCGTCGTACCAAAACCGGTGTGCTGGATGAATTGCCGCCAAAAACGGAGATTGTAAAACTGATCAGTTTATCGCCCGATGAAGGGGCCTTTTATGAAGCGTTACGCAGGAAAGCGCTGGAGAATATCAAGGCGCAGGAGGGGAGTATGGCCCAGCAACATATCCGTGCGCTGGCAGAGATCAGCCGGTTACGCATGGCGGCCTGTAACCCGCAGATGGTGGATGCGGAAACTGATATTCCATCTTCCAAATTATTAGTATTTAAGGAGATAGTGGAGGAGCTGGTATCCAACAACCACCGCGCGCTGGTGTTCAGCCAGTTCGTGAAACACCTCGACCTGGTGAGGGAAGCGTTGAACGCTATGGGTATTACCTACATGTATCTCGACGGCAGCACGCCGATGTCGCAGCGGGATAAGCTGGTAAAAGATTTCCAGGCAGGGAAGGGGCAGTTGTTCCTGATCAGCCTGAAAGCGGGAGGACTGGGCCTCAATCTTACTGCGGCCGACTATGTGATTCATATGGACCCGTGGTGGAACCCTGCTATAGAGGAACAAGCATCGGACCGGGCACATCGTATTGGGCAAACAAGACCGGTGACCATTTACCGGTTGGTAGCGCAGCATACCATTGAAGAAAAAATTATTGAGCTGCATAATAGCAAACGCGATCTGGCCGATCAGTTGCTGGAAGGCAGCGATCAGTCAGGAAGGCTAAATGCAAAAGAGCTGCTGGCGCTGATTGCAGACAGGGACTAACAGCAGCTGCCGGAAGAACTTACGCGGGTAGCCTCTAACGTTATATCAGAATGGCGATGGACTTATGCTTGTCCATCCTCCGTCGATGATCAGGCTTTGGCCGGTGATGTGCCTGGCCAGGTCTGATACCAGGAAAAGCGCGGCGTTGGCAATATCCAGCGTATAAGCGGGCCGTCCCATGGGTGTAATCGCCGACCAGGTTTTTTCATAGGCGGGATCATCTATTGTGCGTTCGGTCAGTGTAGCGCCGGGGGCAATGGTGTTGACCGTAATATTATGTGGCGACAATTCTATCACTAAATTTTTTGCGAGCATTTCCAGGGCCGCCTTGCTCATACCATAGGCGGCGAGGTCTTTATGCGCCTGGTGGCCGGTTACGGACGAAGTAAACAGGATGGCGCCGCCGTGTTCCTGTTGCTTCATTTTGTTGGCCGCCATTTGCGCGAGGAAAAAAGAGCCGCCCAGGTTTACCTCCATCACGCGGGTAAAAGCCTCTGGCGTATACGTGAAGAAGTTGCCAAACAGGGTAATGCCGGCATTGGCAATGATAATATCGATGCTACCGTACCTGGTAACGGCTGTATTGACCATTTTTTGTATAAAGGTCACATCGCTCGAATCGCCTGGCATGGCTATACAGATGCCTTTGTCGCTGGTGATCTGGTCGGCTGCGTTGGTGGCCATTGCTTCATCAATATCATTCAATATCACGATAGCGCCGCGTAGCACCAGTTGTTTGCATATTTCAAATCCAATACCCTGACCGGCGCCGGTAACGATGGCAACTTTATTTTCAAACTGCATAACGGATATATTTGCTGCAAGGTGTTAGTTAATGTGAATCCCTGGTTACTTCGCTGCCGGAGCCTCCTTTAAGGAAATCGAGATCGGCGCCCAGATGCGCCTGTTCTACATGCTGCTGGTATAGCTGCACATAACCACGGGTAGATAGCGGGTATACCGGCTGCCACGATTTTTTCCTGGCGGCAATTTCTTGCGGGGTAATGTCGGCATGCAGGCGGCGGTTATGTACATCCAGCGTAATCACATCACCATCGCGGAGGATGGCGAGCGTGCCACCGGTGGCTGCTTCCGGTGACACGTGCAATACTACGGTACCAAAGCCGGTACCGCTCATGCGTCCATCGGAAATGCGTACCATATCGGTCACGCCTTTGGCCAGCAATTTGGCCGGCAACCCCAGGTTACCTACTTCCGGCATGCCGGGATAACCTTTGGGCCCTACATTTTTAAGTACCAGTATACTGTTTTCATCGACGTCCAATGCAGGATCATCGATCCGTTTTTTATAATCGTCAATATCCTCAAATACCACTGCTTTGCCGGTATGCTGCATCAGGTGCGGGCTCGCGGCCGATGGCTTGATGACGGCGCCCTGTTCACAGATATTGCCTTTTAATACCACGATGCCGGAAACAGCATTAAAGGGGCTGTCGAGCGGCGCAATCACTTCTTTATTATAGCTGATGGCGTTGGCGTAGTTGGTGCCAATAGTTTTTCCGTTGGCCGTGATACAATCTTTATGCAGGTGATCGAGCAGGATATTGATGATGGCAGGGAGACCGCCGGCATAATAAAGATCTTCCATAAAATAGCTGCCCGATGGCTGCAGGTTAGCGATCAGCGGGATATCGACAGAAAACGTATCCATATCCTGCAGGTTCAGTTCCACGCCCATACGGCCGGCGATGGCGAGGAGGTGGATCACGAAATTGGTGGAGCCGCCGATGGCGGCATTTACCCGGATGGCATTTTCGAAGGCTTCCCTGGTCAGGATGTCTGACAGGCGCCTGTTTTCCCGGACCATGTTCACTATTTCAGCACCAGACAATTGTGCCAGCACTTTCCGGGCAGCATCCGGCGCCGGGATGGCGGCATTCTGTGGCAGGGAAAGCCCCAGGGATTCCACCATACAGGCCATGGTGGAGGCGGTACCCATTACGGCACAGTGGCCGTCGCTGCGGCACATACCGGCTTCTGCCATCATCAGTTCTTCGTTGGTCATACGGCCGGCCCTTACATCTTCACTAAATCTCCATATATCACTGGTGCCGATACTATGGCCCCTGTGGCGGCCAGTGAGCATAGCGCCGCCGGAAACAACGATGGTGGGGATATTAACGCTGCAGGCGCCCATTACCAGGGCGGGTGTAGTTTTATCACAACCGCATAATAATACCACCCCATCCAGCGGGTTGGCGCGTATAGATTCTTCCACATCCATACTTACCAGGTTACGGTAAAGCATGGCGGTAGGTTTTATCAGTGTTTCACCCAGCGACATCACCGGGAATTCGAGCGGATAGCCTCCTGCTTCCAGCACGCCGCGTTTTACCGCTTCTGCCAGTTCCCTGAAATGAGAATTGCAGGGCGTGAGCTCCGACCAGGTATTACAAATGCCGATGATTGGTTTGCCTTCCAATTCATGTGACGGGATGCCTTGCTTTTTCAGCCAGGCACGATAAATAAAACCATCTTTGCCGCCCCGGGCAAACCAATGACTGCTTCTCAGTGAATGTTCCTGCTTCATAACGGGAATGGATATAAAATAAGATACAATTATTTACAGACTTTGAAATTTACAGATTTTGAACTTGTCTTGCAACGCTAATTTTTAATCTCCCCTTTCCCTACATGATAAATAGGCTGTTATTTAACAGATGTTTATCATACGGCTTCATAAAAGTTCAGATTTTATTATGGAATTTTATTCCCGTTGCATCTGTACACAACAACCTGTAATACCCAACAATGAAAAAACTATTTGGAGTTGTCCTTTGTACGCTCTTTGCGCAGTTCTGTATGGCACAACAGGCTGCTGTAAAAGGAAGTGTGGTCGACACACTTAACCGCGTTCCCCTGTCACACACCGTTGTAGCCTTACTTCATGCAAAAGATTCTGTATTGGCAAAATTTGTCCGAAGTGATGAAAAGGGGCATTTTGAAATAAACCATGTTCCTGCCGGTAAGTACCTGCTCCTGATTAGTTATCCTGCCTTTGCAGATTACGTAGACCCGTTAACGTTATCAGATACGTCGGTAGTGCAGCTTGGTAAAATTATGCTGACCCAACGCTCCCGGTTACTACAGGAAGTGGTGATCCAGCAAAAGGTAGCCGCCATCAAAATGAAGGGAGATACCACGGAATTCAATGCAGGGAGCTTTAAAACGGAAGCCAATGCCTCCGTGGAAGACCTGCTGAAGAAATTACCGGGCATACAGGTAGACAGTAAAGGACAGATTACCGCGCAGGGAGAATCCGTGAAAAAGGTGTTGGTAGATGGAGAGGAATTTTTTGGAGATGACCCCACATTGGTTACCAAAAACCTGCGGGCCGATATGGTGGACAAGGTGCAGCTTTATGATAAGAAAAGTGACCAGGCCGCCTTTACCGGTATTGACGATGGTGAGAAAAGTAAAACGATCAATATACAACTGAAAGAAGATAAGAAACGGGGTTTCTTTGGGAAAGTAGCGCTGGGCGCGGGAGATCAGGGCTTTCATAACAATGAGGCCATGATCAATGTGTTCAGGGGCAAGCAAAAAATATCAGCATATGGTATTGTGTCCAATACAGGGAAAGTTGGTCTTAACTGGGGCGACCGGGAGAAGTTCGGTTCCGGTTCCGGCGAAATGTCGATGAGCGACGATGGCGATATGGTATTCTATGGCCAGGGTGATGACCTGGAAGGCTGGGACGGGCGCTACCAGAATAAAGGATATCCGCTGGTGCAAACAGGTGGTCTGAATTATAGCAATAAATGGGACCAGGAGCGGCAAAACCTGAATGCCAACTACAAGATCATGAAATTGTTTGTAGATGGAAGTACTCACACCGAATCACAAAACATCCTACAGGATACGGTTTATTATGATAACTCCAGCGAGCGGTTCAACAACAGCATTTTTCGTAACCGGCTTAGCGGCAGCTATGAAAACCAGATTGATTCCAGTTCTTCGATCAAGCTGAGGGTGGATGGTAGTCTGGATCATAAAATGTCGGGCAGCTTTAACCAGTCGGAGCGTTTGAAAGGAGCGGACCTTGTGAATAACAATCAGCGGAAAAGCTCATCTGTATTTGATATCGGAGGGTTTAACTCCAGCCTGCTCTGGCGGAAAAAATTAAAGAAGAAAGGACGTACCATTTCCCTGACAGTGTCGGAAAACTACAGCCGTACTAATGGAGAAGGCCTCCTCGACGCGGTCACCAACTTCTATAAAATGGGACAGGTAGATTCGGTACAAAAAATTGACCAGCGCAAAACCACTAACAACGAAGGCGTACAGATCAACAGTAACTTCGCTTATACAGAGCCACTGTCGAAAGCGTCGTCGTTGTTAATTAACTATGGCGTGGCGATCACCAATAACCATTCTAACAGGAATTCCTATAACCAGAATGCCAACGGAAAGTATACCTCGCTGGATTCGCTCTACAGTAACGACTATGGCTTTAATATATTTACCCATAAGGGAGGTATCAGTTATGGCTATACGAAGAAGAAGATCCGTATTAACCTGGGCGGTAATGTGGGACTTACCAGTTTTCATCAGAGCGATGTGTTCAGAGATACGGTAAGAACAAGGAATTTTGTGAACTGGTACCCCAGGGCAATTTTCCGGTATAACTTTACGCAACAGCGCCGCGTATCGTTTGACTATAACGGCTACACGCAACAACCAGGTATCGACCAGTTGCAACCTATCCTGGTAAACGATGACCCGGTGAACGTGGTAATTGGTAACCCTAATCTGAAGCCGGCATTCAGCAGTAATTTCAACCTCAATTTCTCTGACTATAAGGTAATGACCAACAGGAGTATCTGGATGTCTTTAAGCTACCAGACTACGTCTAACGCTATCAGTAACCGGAGCTACCTGGATCCGTCGTCGGGTAAAAGAACTACCCAGGCAGTGAACGTGAATGGTAACAGCAATGCGAGGTTTTATTCTTATTTCGGGTGGAAAGTAGTGCCATTGGATATGAGGTTGGGTGGAAATCTGCGTGGCGGTACTAACAGGAATATCAATTACGTGAATGATCAGTACAACGTAACGCGCTCAAATAACCTGGGGATTGGTCTCAATGCGTCGAAAGATAAGGAAAAGAAATACCAGGTATACCTGGATATGAGCGCGGATTATAATACCAGCGTTTCATCGGTACAAAGCAGTCTCCGTACCAACTACTGGACCTATAATATTAATCCCAGCATGGATATTTTCCTGCCATTGAAAATACAATTGCATGGCGATATGAACTATATGATCCGCCAGAAGACGCCGGTATTTACCACTAATAACAACGCTGCCATTATCAACGCTTATGTAGCGAAGAAATTTGGTAAGAAGGAGCTGGTGCAGGTAAACTTATCCATGAATGACCTGTTGAATCAGAACATAGGGTTCGACAGGTATGTGCAAACGAATACCATTACCCAAACAACGCGTACCACTATTGGTCGTTACGGCATGTTGTCTTTTATCTGGAATTTTAATAAACTGGGCGCTGCAGCGCCAAAACAATAGCTGTTTTATGCAACATATCGGAAAAAAACTGAGCTTCCTCCTGGTCCTGATTCTGTTTGCAGTTGGTATGCAGGCACAGCATACTATTTTCCTGGATCACGGGCGTATTGAATATGAGAAGCGTTTGAATATGCATGCCCGGATGAAGCAGATGGCCGGAGGGGAGGAGAATTCCTGGACGGACATGTTGAAAAAGGGAACGGATCAATACCAGGTGACTTACTTTGATTATTCCTTTGCCAATAATACCACGTTGTATAAGCCCGGAAGGGAAAGTCCTGCAGAGAATAGGAACCCGTTCTGGGGAGAGGCGCCGGCGGAGCAGAATGTGGTATATTCCCGGCTGGACAGTATGCAAAGCATTGCACAGAAAAAGGTATTTGAACAGTTGTTTGTGGTAAAGGACTCGATCCGTACCATTCGATGGAAAATAACGGACGAAACGCGTAAAATAGCAGGGTTTGACTGTCGCCGGGCCAATGCTATCATTATGGATTCCATATATGTAGTGGCTTTTTATACGGATGCTATCATCACACCTGGCGGGCCGGAGTCGTTCAGCGGGCTGCCCGGAATGATCCTGGGCGTGGCATTGCCGCATGACCATGTTACCTGGTTTGCCACCAAAGTATTGGTAGATGATATCAGGGAAGATGCCTTAAAACCATCGGTAAAAGGGAAAGCGGTAGATATAAAAGCGTTGAATGAGGCGCTTGCCAAGAGTATTGGCAAATGGGGTACCTGGGGAAAAGCATATATTAAGGCGATTTTGCTATAATTGCATATCGCTTTATGAAAATGATCCACAACATAAGGGCCCTTTATAGGCCGGTTCAACCTTGTGTAAAGGAACCGGCAGGGGACGTGGTGTATCGTGAGTTTTTGCCGGATACCAGGTTGCGGGATTTTATTTATTGCTACTGGCAGCTGAAAACCAAAAATCCACTGACAGAAGCCTATCAGTACCGCGTAGTGGCAGATGGCTGCATGGATATCTTTTTCGAATTAGCGGATCCGGCACATGCCTTTGTAATGGGTTTTAATGACGCTTATTCGGAGTTCCCGCTGGCCGCTTCTTTTAACTATGTGGGCGTCCGTTTTTTTCCCGGCATGTTTCCCTTGCTATATAAAGTAAATGCCGCCGAGCTGGCGCATCATGCAGAAAATTTTGATGAAGTGGTGCCTGCCGGTTACCGGTTTTTAAAAGAGGGCTTACCCGGGCATGCCGCTGTATCGGAAATAAAATCGATGCTGGATACGCACTTGGTTGGTCTTCTCCCGAAAACAATTATTACGGCCGACAGCAGGTTATACGAATCTGTTGATGCTATTCTTCGTACAGCAGGCAACGTGCGTATTGAAAAGGAGCTGCCGCAGGGCATCAGCGCCAGGCAGCTGCGCCGGTTGTTTGAGTTTTATATTGGCGATACCCCCAAAGCATTCAGCAAGGTAGTCCGTTTCCAGAAGCTGCTCCAATCCCCGGGCAATATCCTGAAAACCCGCGCCTACCTGGAGGCCGGATACTACGACCAGGCTCATTTTACCCGAGAATTTAAAAGTTTGTACGGTCTTACTCCTTCAAAGGTCCCCGGAAAATAAGTTGTCCGATTTATACAATGTGGGCGCCCGGGAGGGTGGTAACTTTGCTGTCATAAATCGTCAACAAATGAAGCAGCTGCTGTTATCAGTGATTTTCACTTTTTTTGTATTCCATCTTTATTCACAATCAAAACCGGGCAAAATGAAACTAAATGCGGGTATTATCACGGCTAAATTAGCAGAGAGTGAAAAATTTTATACAGAGACATTGGGCTTTGGGGTCACTTTTGAAAACGATTTTTACCTGTTGCTGCATACGCCGGATAAAGGGGCGGAAATCAGTTTTTTGCTACCGGAGCATGCGTCGCAGCAACCTTTGTTTAAAACGGCATTTGATGGAAAAGGCGTATATCTGACCATTGAAGTTGAAAAGGTAGACGAGGTATATGGGCAGCTGAAAGCCGGCGGCGTGGCCATTAAAATTGATATCCGGGATGAGCCCTGGGGCGACCGTCATTTCGCCATACAGGACCCGAATGGCGTAGGAATAGACATTGTGACTTATTCGGCGCGTTAACATAATTTTAAGATAAAGAAATCATAAAACGCCGGGAGCTGGCATCAAAAGGAACCATTTTTGTTTTACCTGGTTTGAACTAAAAAATTTTAACCATGGCAAAACAAAGCAAGGACGCAGTAAAACAAGAAATTCAGGAATTAGCCATTGGTAACTATAAAAGTTATCCAGCTGATTACGAAACCGCAACTGCAGTAGTTTCAAGGAATATTCAGTCGTTGGCAAAGGGCTATTGGGATAGCCGGGAATTCAAAGAGGTTGCGCGTGATGAGCGGTTAGGAATAAACCTGGAGGATTACCAGCACTGGACAAAGGAGGCATATGAAGCCTTTATGGGAGCGAATCATCAATCCATGAACTGATATCACCTCATTTTTAAAAGCGATGGCCCCGGTACTCACGTGCCGGGGCATTTTTTTGGAAACTACAACCATTTAAGGAGCAGATTGTTTATATAGAACGGTGGATTCACTGCCATATACATGTAGTGGGCACTACACCTGCTTTGAATAACGATTATGCCTATACACCCCTATTGAGCCGGTGTTATATACCCCCTGATTGCATTGGGCCTGTGGCTGAACCTGCCATTAAATTTAAAATTTCAATGCATGAAAAAGCTTATCTGTTTGTTGATGATCCTGGGCGCCGCTTTGCGGCTAAGTGCCCAGACTATGCCAGCAGTGGCAACTGTTCCACAGGATGATGACCTGGTAACCCAGATCTTTGGCAAGAATAAAGAGGCCCTCCTGGACGATTTGTTGAAAATATCTCCTACGGAAATGCAGGCGTTTCAGACTGCCTTCCTGGAGTATGAAACAGAAAAAAGGCCCTGGTTAACAGAGCGTATTGCTTTACTGAAGATGTATAACGAAGAATTTACGTCTATCGACGAGCGGAAAATGAACTCTCTTACCAGGCAGTTTATTAACAATGACCTGGAGTTTGGTCGTTTACAGATGCGTTACTTCCGCCGGATGAACAAGTTGCTGGGGGCTACCCGGGCGGCTAAGTTCTTTCAGCTGGACAATTACCTGGAGCAATCTTCCCGGGTATATTTACAAAACCAGCTACCATTTATAAGGGAGCTGGAAACAGACAGGCAGGAGTATACGCGCGACAACAAGCCATTTACGCGCAGGTAATCAGACTGGTTCTTCCACAAAGTCTTCGCTGCGTGGAATACCTTTGAATTTTTCGAGCAGGTCTGCCGGGAGTCCTGTGAGCTTGCGCTTGCGGGTATCTATCCATGCCCCGTCTACCAGTACCGTAGCGGATTTGGTGCCGTCGCTGCGGAAAATCTCATGTTTAATAGACCATCGGGAGGCGTCGGCCCGGCATTTGGTCATTTCACAGGTGACCTGTACTTTATCGTTGGGGCCAATTTCCCGGTGGTAGAAAAGTTCTTCCCGGAACAGGATGGGTCCCAGCTGTAGCTGTACAAAATGGGAGGCATCGAGTCCTACCTGTTCGAGCAGGCTTAAGCGGGCCTGTGCGGCAAAGTCGGCATAGGCTGAGTGCCGCAGGTGCATGTTAGCGTCTATCTGTGACCATAGTACAGGTCCTTCAAAGAATACGTTCATCTTTAAATTTACGAAAAAGTGGTTTAAAACGACCGGGGGCTAAGTGGGGCGATGTGATAATTTTCTATCTATAACGGCTATACGTAAACTGTTTTTGATGGTTGCAGGTGTGCCAGGGGAGGGTGTATTAACGAATTTTTTCAATAAAAAAAAGTAAAACAAATTTTTTTAGCATCATTTCCTTTTATACTTTCGCAGCCTGGAGAGTTGGCAGAGCGGTCGATTGCGGCAGTCTTGAAAACTGTTGACTGTAACAGGTCCCGGGGTTCGAATCCCTGACTCTCCGCAGGTAAATAAGAAGCTTTTGGTTGATGACCAAAGGCTTCTTTGTTTTAGGAGTATTGCGGCCGTCTTGTCGCAAATGATTTTGAGGGTAACTTCCCAATTACTATCTATCATCCCTGTTAATTTCTACTTAGGCCTGACCCACAGGTAATTAGAATCGTTAGCATACACGTATATTTCACGGCTCAAGATATCGACTGAGATAACTTCCGCAGTGGAAAATATTACTCCTTCCCCGTATGATGTATTTGAAAAAGTATTAAATAGAAACGATATCTTTAGTAATCATTCAACATCATTTCGCAACCAATCTAATCTATATGAAAAACTGGTTTTTACTATCCTTTTTCTTAGTTTCTTTTGTTGCCTGCCAACCGCATACAAATGAAAAATCCTTCATTGCTATTGAAGGAATCGACTCGACCATTCAGCCTGGCGATAATTTTTATAATTATGTAAATTTGAAATGGTATGATACTGCACAAATACCACCTAGCCAGTCGGGCGTAGGTGCATACCGATTTATGAATTATCAGCAACGTCTCAAGTTACAAGGTATTCTCGATAGTGTATCAAAAAGCAATAATCCCCCTGGCAGCCTTGAACAAAAGATTGGTGATTTCTTTGCTTCCGGAATGGATACCAATGTCATCAATCAGCGTGGCTTTGAGCCACTCAAAAACGGGTTGCAGCGGATCAATACCATCACGAGTATTACTGATATGCTTACATTCATGGCGGAAGAGGCGAAATTGTCAAACATCGCCCTTATTGATTTTCAAGTTTCGCCCGATCAGGAAAACAGTAGCATGAATATTGGGCATATTTATCAAACTGGTATCGGCCTGCCTGACAGGGATTATTACTTCAAGACTGACACAGCCACCGTTGCTATACAACAGGCATATAAAAAATACCTCGCAGATCTTTTTACGCTGACGGGAAGCGATACTGCGTTAGCACAAAAAAATGCAGCACTTGTTTACAATATCCAAAAGCAGCTGGCAACATCACATAAAACCAATGTTGAGCTGCGGGATATAAAAGCCAATTTCCATAAAGTAGGGCTGGCAGCTTTAAATAGGCAACAACCCAATATAGGTTGGATAACTTATTTTCAACATCTTGGCGCTACAATAGATTCACTGGATGTAGCCCAACCAGGCTATTATGACAAATTGAACACACTCCTCAAATCGATCCCACTCGATGATTGGAAAGTATACCTGAGCGCAAATTATATTAGTACCTATGCAGACCATCTCAGCAAACCCTTTGTGAATTCATCCTTTGAATATAATAAAGTCCTTACGGGACAGGCCATGCAAAAAACACGCGGTGAGACCATGTCAAGCGTAGTAGATACCTATCTTGGCCAGGCATTGGGACAATTATATACGAAGCTATATTTCCCGGAGTCGGCCAAAACACGGATGCTGGAGCTAGTGAATAACCTGCAGAAGGCATTCTCTAATAGGGTGGACAAGCTGGACTGGATGAGTGACAGCACTAAGCAAAAAGCCAAGGTGAAATTATTTGCTATCACCAAAAAGATCGGATACCCGGATAAGTGGCGCGAATACAACAATGTAAATATTGTGAGGAATAAATATTTTGAAAATGTGGTATCGGCAGCCGCGAACAATTTCCAATACAACCTCGCCAAATTGGGGAAGCCAGTTGACAAGACTGAGTGGTTCACTACACCTTCCACCGTTACAGCTTATAACAATCCTTCCGCCAATGAGATTGTGTTCCCTGCCGGAATTCTGCAGCCTCCTTACTTTGACAACAACGCCGACGACGCACTTAACTATGGTGGTATTGGCATGGTGATCGGGCATGAAATGACGCATACATTTGACGATCAAGGTGCCCAGTTTGATAAAGACGGTAATGTAAAAAATTGGTGGACACCTGAAGACTATAAGAAGTTTAAGGCTAAAACACAGCAGGTCATTGACCTGTATAGTACGTTCACCGTATTAGACAGCATTCATATAAAAGGTGCGCTTACAGTAGGAGAAAACACAGCGGATATCAGCGGAATTGCTGTAGCATATGATGCTTTTAAAATGACAAAACAAGGACAGGATACAATGAGGATCGGAGGTTTTACACCTGATCAGCGATTTTTCTTTTCAGTGGCCAGGATCTGGCGGGTGAAAATGAAAGACGAATACCTGCGCTACTGGGTTAATAACGATCCCCATTCTCCACCCATATGGCGTGTAAATGGCCCACTAATGAACATCCCCGCTTTTTACGCAGCTTTTAATGTACTACCCGGAGAGAAGATGTTCCTGGACGAAAATAAGCGGATCAAGATATGGTAAGGTGCGGAGGAATGACTGCATTATCAATGCCTACAATATCTCTATAACTCTAAAAAGCGTTAAAAGTGGTATGAGGGGTTTGGTTGGTGTCCCAGGCTCTCCGCAGAAAAGCACAAAGGAGTTATTTCTCTAAGAAATAACTCCTTTGCGTTTTTTAACGCTAACGACTAAATGATATTTAAGAATGGGGATCAAGGGATCAAGTTCTCTGAAAGCATGACAACTGTTGGAACTCAGGGTGTGGAAAATTTTGCCGCATTGAAATTTAAGGGCTTCGTTTTCAAACACAATAGTATGCGGAAAAGTAACAGAGGTTAAAGTAAAAACCCTTTGCAGGCTCCACTTGATAGCATTTCATTTGGCCTGCTCCTGGTCCATAGGCTGGAGAATAATCGTTCAGGAACCGTTTCTATTAGTAAATAAAAATATTTTTTAAAATACTATTTGTATGTATGTACAAACAATCTTATATTGGGGTAATAAATGATAACTTAAAATAGAATTTGCGTTTATCTTTTTGCCATAATGTATACAATACGCTGATGGCAACCAGGGAACATTGCCTTCTGATTGGAAGCCGGCAAGTGTATATTATAATATTTCCAGCCTATTTAAAAATGTCAAAAGAGAAATCAGGGGTTCGACTGTAATCCCTGATTCTTTGCTAAAAGCGATATAAAATTCATGATTGGATTTTATGTCGCTTTTTTTGTTTAAGCGGATGTCAGTACCAGTTCGCTCGCTGCAGGCGGCCTGGTGATGGCCGATATAACGTTTGCTGCTGCCTTTCAATATCAGTACTCGCTCGTATTCCGGGTGGAAATGATACGGTGCAGAAAACAGGTGTTCCCGGAATTCCCCCGCCAGTAAAGAATGCTGAGGCACCATATCGTTGATTCAGATGGAAGCTGCAATCATGCTTAAGCACTTTTTATCTAAAAAATAAAATTTAATTTCTAGGATAAAATACCCATAGTAGTTGTTAAAATCAACCGTCATCAGCTGGATTTTTATGGAGAATTTTAGAGAAAAGATATGTATGGACATATTGCTTCTCTGCCCGCCTTAGATACTTACATTGAAATACCATTTACTGTCGCCGATAGTTTCCGCAGCAACAGTCATGTGCTGATACGGGCGTACCGGATGCCGCAAAGCTGGCGGCATAACAGAAGGTGATCAATGAGGGAGCCATCTTAATTTACTAGTAGGTTTATCAATCAATTTATCCGCCCATTTATCCGCTAATTTATCAACCAATTTAAATGATCATTTTATGAGATTATTTTCACGAGAATACAACAACCCAATTGGGAAAAGAGCCTTCCGGAGCTTTGTTGTTGTATTGTTTTGCCTTTTAGCAGGTATTGGGCAGGCACTTGCCCAGCAAGCTGTTTCCGGAGTTGTAAAAGATTCGGATGGTCCTCTTGCATCGGCATCAATAAAGATAAAAGGCACGACCGTGGGTACTTTATCTGACAAGAATGGTGCTTTCAAAATTAATCTTCCTGCCGGGAAGACCATACTCGTTGTAAGTTACGTAGGTTATGAAGGCGTAGAAGTAGATGCAGCTTCCTATAATTTTTCTTCCCCGATTATATTAAAAGGATCATCCGTCTTGAAAGATGTGGTGGTTATAGGATATGGTTCTCAGCGGAAAGCAGATGTTACAGGAGCAGTAGGATCAATTAACAGCAAAATTATCACCGAAAGGCCTTCAGCCGACGCAATAGGTGCATTGCAAGGCCAGATACCCGGATTAAATATTACTCAAAATTCCGGCAAAACAGGTGATTATAGAATCAATATCAGGGGCTTTAATTCCATTAACGCATCTAACAACCCTTTATTTGTTATTGACGGCGTTATTGGAGCTGATTACACCGCGATAAACCCCAATGATATAGACAAAATTGATGTATTAAAAGATGCGTCGGCATCTGCAATTTATGGGGCACGCGGTTCTGGTGGTGTAATTATCATTACTACCAAACAAGGTAGTTATAATAAACCCGCTACTTTAAGCTACAATTTTGTTGGCGGCTACAATAGTTTGCAAAGAAAGATCCCGGTGTTGAACTCCACACAGTATCAGGCTATGGAGAAACAGGCTTATGCAAATTCAGGCGTACCTTATCCTAATTTCGGTGTACTTGAACCTGATTTGTTTAATCCGGATAACACGCCTAAATACAATACCGACTGGCAGAAAGAAACGTATAAGCCAACATTTTCACAGAATCATAATTTGTCGGTAAATGGCGGAAATGAGGCGTCTAAATATAATTTGGCCGTTGGTTACCAAGATGACAGGCCATTGTCATTGTTTACGTATAATAAGAAGTTTTCTGCCAGGATAAATGTAGACACAAGGATCAACAAGTGGCTGAATGCCGGGTTAAACGTATCAGGTATTTATAATCGCGTGAGAACTAATGATGGTTTAGGTGGTTATGGTGTAGAGAGAATGGCGCTTGAAGGGTTGCCTTATATCCCGGTAAAACTACCTAATGGAAAATGGGGAGCGGACTATATGCATCTCTTAGGTGAAACCCCTCCGGGAAATTCTGTTTCAAATGCTACAAATGGTTTTAACCTGACTCACCGAACGCTTCTTTTCGCCAACACCTATTTGGAGGCCGTTTTTTCTCCCAGCTTAAGTTTTAAGACGAGTTTATCTGGCCAGATAAATTCAAGTAAAAATAATTTAGCTTATAGTGGTGATCTCCTTGAGAGAGGACAATATAATAATCTCAGCGCATCTGTTAATACTGAGCAAAACCAGTACTGGCAAAGTTCAAGTTATTTTACTTACAAAAAAACGTTCAATGACATTCACAATATTAACGCAACATTAGGTGCAGAGTGGTCACAAACGTCTAATGAAACCGTGGGTACCAGTGTTTCTGGTTTCGATGGCAGTTATTATTTATTTAATAATTTAGGTGCAGCAAATGTTGCTAATCCACCAAGTTCTTCCGCTTATAAAAAGCAAACCAACTCTTATTTTGGTAGAGTAGTGTACTCTTTGGCAGATAAATATTTGTTTACTGCGACAGGCCGGTATGACGGAGCATCCGTATTTGGTGAAAACCATAAATTTGCATTTTTCCCATCAGCGGCAATTGCCTGGCGTGTTTCGCAGGAAAATTTTCTAAAGAATAGTAACGTAATCAGCAATTTAAAGCTAAGACTTAGTTACGGAAGTACAGGGAATTCTTCTATAGATCCCTATCGGTCTCTTAGCACGCTCGCTACAAATTTCGCCATTTTTTCAGGTACAAGGACTGCAGGAGTTGTGCAGGGCGTTATTGCCAATCCGGATTTGAAATGGGAGCAAACCAATCAGCTTGATTTGGGGATGGACCTTGACTTATTTAAAGGGCGTATAAATATCGTTGCCGACGTTTATAATAAAGTGACCGATAACCTGTTGCTTAATGCACCAGTTCCCCTGTCATCAGGTTATGATAACGTATTAAAGAATATTGGTTCAGTTAGAAACAGGGGAGTTGAGTTGGGGATAACTTCGAACAATTTGAATGGAAATTTAACATGGAGTACCACTTTCAATATTGCCTTTAACGAAAATAAGGTATTAGCATTAGGAACTAACAATGAAGATATATTTCCTGGCCCGTCAGTTCTTGACCAAATCGGTATTCTAAGAGTAGGAGAGCCGGTAGGGTCTTTATGGGGGTATGTGCAGAATGGCACCTGGAGCTCGAAAGAGGCAACAGAGGCGGCCACCTATGGGAAAAGGCCCGGCGATATTAAAATAGCTGATTTAAACAACGATGGCGCAATTAATTCAAAAGATCAAACCATACTGGCGCACTCTTATCCAAGTTATACAGGGGAACTGGTCAATAGATTTCAATACAAAAACTTTGATTTTTCTCTGGATATCGCATTTAGCCAGGGAAACCACGTCTTTAATATCGGAACCCTTATCCAGGAACAAAGGGAAGGCTACGCTAATGCTTTTACAACAGTGCTTAATGCATGGACGCCCGATAACCAAAACACAAGTGTAGGTTATGTCCGTTTATATAATGATCCGCATGGATCAACGCTGGCGCAAACTTCCAGGTACATAAGCGACGGATCCTTTATCAGGGGCCGGAATATGACATTGGGTTATACTTTCCCGCAAGTTATAGCTAATAGAATCAGCATGAGTTCATTGAGGATCTATGCTGGCTTGCAAAACTTCTTTTTGCTTACGAAGTATAAAACAGGCTTTGATCCCGAATCATCATCATGGGCGCCATCTTTACCTTTTTCTTATGGTATCGATTTGTATGGTCAACCCAGACCAAGAATAATCAATCTTGGATTAAGTATGAATTTGAAATAATTCCTAAAACTTGTTAGTTATGAAAAGAATAATAAAACTATCAATCATAGCCATCGCCATTTTGTCGCTGTCGTCTTGCAAGAAATTTTTGGAAGAAACACCACCCAGTGCATATACTCCAGCTAGTTATTACGCAAGTTTTGCGCAAGCCCAAAATGCGGTTAACGGCATTTACGCCTCGGTTATTGCGCTATACAGTCAGGGTGGTAATTTTGATGATTTAGGTCTGCTGTTGCTTGAAATGCCAACCGGACAGGCCAATACGGATATTAACCAATCTCCCAACAACCAGGAGTTACTCCACTTAAGTACAAGCTCTGCAAATTTATATGTACGTCAATGGTGGAGAACATCTTACCAGGGTATTGATGCGGCGAATCTGGCAATTACCAATATTGAAGCCATGTCAACTACCGCTATCTCAGCTACTCAAAAGAGTCAGTTAATTGGGCAGGCTCAATTTTTAAGAGCATGGTTCTATTTTAATTTGGTGAGGATTTATGGAGATGTACCTTTATTAACTACTATAACGTCTGGCGCTACAGGTTTACAGGTCCCCAGGAATACGACTTCGGATATATATACAAAATTGATCTTACCTGATTTATTAGCTGCGGAGAAAAGCGGGCTGCCATTTTTTGATAAAACAGGAAGAGTATCGCTTGGTGCAATAAAAGCTTTGTTGGCAAAGGTGTATGAAACGATGGCGGGCTATCCTTTGCAGCAAACTGCTAATTATGCACTGGCTAAGCAAAAGGCGCTTGAAGTGATCAATTCCGGAAATTATACATCCTATACCAGCTACGACCAGTTCCGTGACCCTGCGAATGACAATTTGAAGGAAAATATTTTCATGGCCCAGTTTGCCAGCACGGTAAAGTCAAGCCCAATGTTTAACTGGACATTACCATTGTTTACAGCGGTAAGTGGTGCTAACTCAGGTACAGGTGCGCTAACGCCAGATGTAACGTTTTACAAATCATTCCCGGCTGGTGATAAAAGGGGACAGGAAAATCAATATTTTTTCTCGCATTATGCAAGCCAGGCAACAGGGGCTGATATAGTATTTGCTACAGGGCAGCACATTTTCAAATATTTTGACAATGTGAGTTACACTAATAACGCACCCTCCGGAAAATGTTACCCAATTATCCGTTTAACCGATATCAAGCTTTTATATGCAGAGGCGCAGAATGAAGCAGACGGCGCACCTGATGCAAATAGCTACACTTATATCAATGAGGTAAGGACAAGAGCAAATTTAGGGCCCTTGGCTGGGTTGAGCAAGGCGCAATTTCGCCAGGCCGTCTGGAATGAACGTACCCATGAACTTTGTTATGAAAATATAACCTGGTTTGATATGGTGAGAACAAGGATGGCATATGATGCTAAAAATAATGTGTTTGTTCCTTTGGTTGGTTATGTTTTTCCAAATGGACAAAATACTACGTTTGCCGCAAAAAATCTATTGTTTCCAATACCTCAAACCGAAATTCAGGCTAATCCAAAACTAACTCAAAACCCCGGATACTAAATTCAATACTTTAATCATGAAAAATATCATCAAAGCGAAAGCAGCGATCTCTAACCCTGACGGAAATTTCTCCGTCAGGGAAATTGAGGTTTTCCCACCAGAAGCAGGTGAAGTAAGGGTAAAATTAATGGCGGCAGGGCTTTGCCATACAGATTACGATTCTTTGAGCTGGAAAGCGCCGCTTATTTTAGGGCATGAAGGGGCTGGTATTGTTGAAGCGGTTGGCGAGAACGTAAAATCTGTAAAACCTGGTGACAAGGTTATTTTAAATTGGTCGATGCCCTGCGGCGTATGTTTTCAGTGTACAAACGGGAATCAGAATATTTGTGAAACTCATTCACCGGTTACTTCGGGTGCGCAATATGATGGTATTCCCTTATCAGGGGGACATGCTCCACTGGAACGAACACTATATGAAGGTGAGGGTATAAGGCGCTCCTTCAATCTGGGAACGCTCTCCACTTATACTGTGGTCCGGGAAGAAGCTGTAGTAAAATTTGACGTTGAAATCCCTTTTTCGTCTGCAAGCATAATTGGGTGTGGCGTGGTAACCGGTTACGGTTCGGCTGTTAATGTAGCTGAAATTAAGCCCGGCACTTCAGTAGTTGTTTTAGGAACAGGCGGTGTAGGATTGAATGTTATCCAGGGCGCCAGGATAGCCGGAGCCGACAAAATTATTGCAGTCGACGTTAATCCCTCACGCCTGGAAATGGCACAGCGATTTGGCGCTACCCATATTTTTCAATCGGATAAAGAAGATATTGAATTAGCTGGGGCTAGGAAGCATGTGTTGGCACTTACGGACGGTAGGGGGGCTGATTATGCCTTTGAATGTACGGCAATTCCAGCTTTGGGCGCAGCTCCGTTAAATTTGGTCCGCAACGCCGGAATAGCGGTCCAGGTTAGCGGTATAGATGATACCATTCCATTTGATATGAAATTATTCCAATGGGATAAGATTTATCTCAACCCGCTTTATGGAAAATGCAAGCCCCAAATAGACTTTCCAATCCTGCTGAATTTATATAAGAAGAAGAGTTTGTTGCTGGATGAGATGGTTACCAAAACTTATGCGTTGGAAGAATTGGGTGAAGCGTTTAAGGATATGCATGAAGGAAGGATTGCTAAAGGCGTAATATTATTTGAAAATAGCTGATATGAGTATGTTTAAGTCCATCGCCGTTTCCGACCCAAGATTTGAACATGAAAATCTTAGGTATATAACTGTAAAAAGCAAAAATATCAAGGGGCGGGGAGATATCTCCGTTTTTGTTCCCCCAGGGAAAAACAATTCAAATCTGCCGATTGTTTTGCTGTTGCACGGAGTTTATGCCAGTCATTGGGCATGGACACACTTGGCCGGCGTGCACCGGCAAATGCTGGATGGAATTAGCAGGGGCTTGATTAAGCCAATGGTGCTGGTGATGCCTTCAGATGGGTTATGGGGTGATGGAAGCGGATACCTGCCACACCAGGAGCAGAATTTTGAAAAATGGATTATGGAGGATGTTATCAGCGCTGTCATTGAAGTTATAAAAGAAACAAGCAATGAATCAATGCTATTTATTGCAGGGCTTTCAATGGGAGGGTTTGGTGCTTTACGTTTGGGTGCAAAATATGGAACCAGGTTCAAAGCCGTTTCAGGACTATCATCCATCACTAATGCCAGTCAGATGCAATCCTTGTTAGAAGAGGATATATCCGGTTTATTGAATGAAAATGGTGCTGAGATCTCGGTGTTGGATGTGATTATCAGCAATAGAGGTATTCTGCCAAAGATTCGGTTTGATTGCGGTACCTCAGACACCCTGGTTTCTGAAAACAGGATCTTACATGACCAGCTCGTTGCAAATAATATCCCTCACATTTACCAGGAATTCGAAGGTGCGCATGAATGGACATATTGGGAAGAAAATATTTTTAAAACATTATTATTTTTTAATGAACAGTTATGAAAAACTCAAATTCAAACTCAATTGATTTATCAGTATACAGTGGGCCAATAAGTGGCCTGTTTGAACAGCCAAAGAGCGCGAAAGAATGGGAGCAGTATATTCTTTCGGAAGAACAGGTCAATTTTTTTAAAGAGCATGGTTACGTTAATGGCATCAAAGTTTTGACCGGCGACCAGGTTGACAGGCTAAACGACGAGCTGATAAGACTACAGTCTCCCACCGAAGAAGAAAGGAAGCTGTTCTATCATTATGAAAGTAATGAATCTGAAGATCCTGAAAAAGTACTTTTCCATGCTATTGGAGCATGGCGGATCACCGGTGGGTTTCATGATCTTTTTTGGTCACCGGCCTATCGTATGGCTGCCTACCAGTTATTGGGGCAATCGGTTAGACTGTTCCATGATCAACTGTTTTGTAAACCCGCTAAACACGGCGGGGTAGTAGCCTGGCATCAGGACTTTTCTTATTGGACATTTACAAAACCCATGCACCATTTAACCTGCTGGATAGGATTGGATGATGCTACCAAAGAAAATGGATGCCTTTATTTTATTCCCGGCAGTCATAAATGGGGACTACTCCCAATTACCGGCTTAGCGGGAGACATGAATGCCGTAAAAGACGTTTTAACTGAAGAACAATTAATCGCTTTTGATAAAAGAGTTGCCAACGAATTACCGAGGGGCTATGCGAGTTTTCATCATCCGCTGACAATGCACGGTTCTTATGCAAACTATTCTGAAAGGCCCAGGAGGGCTGTTGTGCTCAATGCAATGGCTCATGGTACCCTAGGCAATACCGAGGGCTATGTACGGGCGGAGTTGTTGAAAAGCTTTCCGCAGATGCCGCAGGATACATTATTGGAAGGCCAGTTTTTTCCTCTTTTATTTGATGGCGACAAAGAACTAAGTGGCTTGTTGAATGAAATTCCAAGGGTTAACTACCAGGAATTATATGATGGTCCGATAGCGCTTTGAATTTTATAACGACGTGAACGAAAGCATACGAAAAAATGGCGCAGAATAGCCATTAAACTAAACTGCTAATTATTTATAAATAAAGATGACCAATAAAAAGACATTATTACTAAGTGTGACATTTTTAGTAGCCGGCCTGTGGGCTACTCCTTCCAAATCACAGGATAAGAAACCGGCGAATTCACGGCCCGATGCTAACACCGCTCATTCGCCGGTAAAGGAGATTATAGTTATTTGTAAAACGCATTTCGATATTGGCTACACGCACCGTGTTAAAGATGTAGTGCACTACTATCAGACAGAAATGATTGATAAGGCGCTGACTACCATGGAGCAATCGAAGACGATGCCGGATCAACAGCAGTTTCGATGGACGGCACCCGGATGGGTCATGTCGAAAGTTTTGGAAGACTGGCCCGGTCAAACACCTGAGCGCCATGAGAAGCTGGATGCTGCTTTCCGGTCGGGCAAATTTGTCACACATGCTTTGCCCTTTACTTTGGAATCAGATGCCTGTGAACCGGAAGAAATGGCGCGAAGCCTGGGTTTTGCTTCGCAACTATCGCGCAAATACAATTTGCCGCTACCGCGTTCAGCAAAGGTGACGGACGTTCCGTCGCACACCGGGGAGTTGGCGACTGTGCTTGCAAACGGCGGCGTTAAATTCCTGCATATTGGTTGCAACTGGCCCAGCGCTTACATAAAACTTCCGGGATTATTCTGGTGGCAGGGGCCCGACGGATCACGTATCCTTACGATGTATTCGCCGCTTTACGGTTCATCAGAAGGGCTGCTTTTTCACAAAGATTGGTCTGCTGATTTTCCTTTTATAGGCGAGAACCTCGTACCTGCAAAAGAATGGACATATAAAACCTGGCCGGCTATTATTGTAACTCCCGACAACTCGGGCCCTCCAAATAAAGAGCAGGTAAAAGCACTTTTCGACGAGATTGCCCAAAAAATGCCGGGCGTAAAAGTTCGTATGGGTACCATGGATGATTTTGTTGATGCCATACTCAAAGAGAACCCTAAACTACCCGTGGTAAAAGGCGAAATGCCAGATACCTGGATTCAGGGTATCATGTGTGATCCGGAGGGTAGGCGTTTATCGCGAGAAAGTCATCCTTTGCTTGCTTCAGCGGAAGTTATGAACACCCAGTTGAAAATCTGGGGTATTAATGCACCTTCCTATGCAAAAACAATCGCTTTAGCGTACGAAAAACTTGCGCTTTATGGTGAGCATACCTGGGGAGGAGCGGGATCAGTAGACCAATATGGGGAGGCTTTCAAAAAAGTGCCTCCGGCAAAATATGCGGACCTTGAAGGATCATGGGAAGACAAGACAGACTATATTCGCACAGCTGCTGACTTAACGAAGGCCATGTCAGATTCAAATTTGAATATGCTGGCACGGATGGTTAAACACAGCAATCCGGGTATTGTTGTATACAACCCGCTTCCCTGGAAACGTTCCGGGTTTGTTGAAGTGAACGGAAAGCGGGTTTTTGCCACAGATGTACCAGCCAACGGTTATCGTACCTTTCCTCTTGATTCAACAGTTTCACCCGCGCCGGAGCTGTCGTCAAAGTCTATCGAAAATGAATTTTTTAAGATAACATTTGATGCAGCTAAAGGAGCTATCGTATCAATGATTGACAAGCGAACAGGTCGCGAATGGGCTAATAATGAGGCTCCGCAAGGTCTTGGTCAATATTTTAACGAGAGATTTACTTATGAGCAAACTGTAAAGTATGATACGGATTATCAGCAGGGAAGAGGGTGTGAGCACGCGTATGGGGGTAAAGATTTCTGGTTGCATCCGGGGTTATATAAACCAGGAATGATTTCTGAAAAGCAGGTCCCGTACAGGGCCCTGGCCGCTGCAAATGGTAAATTGAAAATATCCGGAGATGCAGATGCTCAAACTGCAACGCTGGAAATGGCAGGTGATGCCGCTAATCACATGCCCGCCTCAATATTGCGGGTAACATTATATAAAAATCAACCCTACCTCGATCTCGAAATTACCATCAGGGATAAAGCTAAAGACAACTGGCCCGAAGCAGATTGGGTGTCGCTTCCGTTCAAAATAGCAAATCCAACGTTTCATGTTTATCGTCCGCTTGGTGTGATGAATCCGGCAACCGACATTTTGCCGGGTGCTGATCGTGATATGTATTCGGTGGACCACGGGGTTGCTATCACCGGCGCTGACGGTGCTGGTGTAGCCGTTTGCCCGATTGATCATCCATTAATCAGCCTGGACCGGCCCGGCTGCTGGAAATTTTCGTCAGATTTTGTACCGGAGAAGCCAATTGTTTACGTCAACTTATATAACAACCAATGGAATACCAACTATCGTTACTGGTATCCCGGAACCTGGAGTTCGAGGGTTCGCATCTGGACCATTAACAAAGGAATGTCAAAAGATGCGATAATAGCTACCCCTGCTCTGGAAGCCAGAAGCCCACTGCAGGCAAGAGTGATGGAAGGTACGGGTGGTTCACTTCCATCTGAACAGGCGGGATTGACTGTTTCCCGCAAAGGCGTAATAGTCACCGCCTTTGGTGCAGACGCCGATGGCAATCAGGGAACGTTGCTTCGTGTTTGGGAGCAGGCAGGTGTTTCAGGAAAACTTATTGTAACATTACCAAAGGGTACAAAAGCGTTAAGCGCAGTACCAGTGAATTTAAGAGGTGAGAAAAAAGGTGAACCGATAAAGATTGCATCAGGAAAATTGGTGTTTGATCTTGGTGCTTATGCTCCGGCAAGTTTTATTTTACAATAGGAATTAACTATTTAAAAATGTCAGGAGAGAAATGAGGGGTTCGACTGGAATCCCCGACTCTCCGCAGAAAAGAACAAAGGAGTTATTTCCCTGGGAAATAACTCCTTTGTTCTTTTTAACTACCATAACAGCTTCTAACTATGGCAGAAAAGATCCTGGTGTTGTTATTATCTTATCAGAATTTTTCTCCTGCTATATACACCGATAATTTGAAGTAGTTATTGGCATCTGCTTTAGCATTCACGATATCCACCTTCACGGTATGGCTGCTACCGGCAATGATAGTACCTGTGATATTGATGCTATGGGGTGTTACTATTTCGGAAGGGCACCAGTTGCGGGGAGAAGAAGAGATATCATAACTTCTCATCGTATTGGGACCACAGGCAGCTTTGGAAGAGAAGGTACCTATCTGGCTATTGTCCCAGCTCACGTTGTGGGTGCGGTAAGTGTATTCTTCCCCGCCGGAACCGGCTCCCCATGCCTGTGACATCACAACTATCTTTGCATTTCTGAGGTTGTAGGGAACGGTAATGGTTTGAGTGAGGGTGCGGCTATTGTTGCCGGCAGCATCGGTTATTCTACCAAATTGTATAGCCTGGATATAAGTAGGATTGGCATTAATGGTGCCATTATTTGCTGTGATTTTGAAATCGGCGGAGAAAGACCGCGGTTCATTTTTTCCTACCCAATCAGATTGATCGAGATGGGTGCCCCAGGCACTTACGCCTACCCAGCAAGAGTCCTGGCCGGTAAGCAGGGATGCCACGTCTTTTAGGTCAAAGGTGTATGGTACTGATTTAATAGATTGATACCAGAAGAAGAACGGCGTTACGTACAGGTAGCCTGTTTTGGGAGCGTAGGCATCAATTTTTGATTTCGCAGCAGCATCAAAGGTTACCTGGTTATTTAATAGTGCTTTTACAACAGAATCTTTGATGAAGAAGATCTGGCCATCGCGGTCATATCCGTCCCCCTGCTGATATATTCTCAGTTCTCCCTTGAAAGTGGCCGTGGGATTTGCTTTTCCTTTCAGGGATATCTTTTTAATGGCTACGGTGTTGTTCAGATAAATAACATTACCGGCATCCGTGTAGGCATTGGCGGCGTATCCATTGTAGAAATTTAACCCTGAAAAAACTTGTTCTTCATACGTACCAGTTAGTTCAGTCGTGGCTTTGGAGGTGGGTTTGTTGTTGGGTTGCAGGTCGTCTTTGATATTGTTTTTGCAGGCAGCAAATAAGATGGCTGTTGCCAGTAATGGGAAAATACCTGGAGTTTTCATGTTGATTTATTTTGGTTAAGAAAATACAGCGGGTTGAACAGGCGCTTAATATTGCACCAGTGGGTCATAGATTTTACATTACAGGTAACAAAACCGGGGTGCTCTTACCCGGTGGGCACAGATTTTCGTACAGACAATTAAGATAGGCAAGAAAATTTTAATCAACAAGAAAGGTGAAAATTGTAAAGGTAATAGAGAAGAAAATATCTGTGATTCAAACGTTTGCAGATCGCTGCCTATTCGATGAATGGTATAACGGGCTATGCGACAACGTACCGCTGTTTGCTTTACAGTGCCTGATTCTGTATAGATTTTGAGGCAATTCTATTTCGATGGGACTACTTCAATTTATCGCGACATGATATTATTGGTAAGGATATCTAATAATTGTTAATGATTGACTTTAATTTGGATGGTATTTGAATATTTACCTATTTTGCGTCTGGTTGATTTAATGCTACATCAGATTTAGCTAATGATCCTATGAATTAATATACTCAAATAACCATAATTATAACCCTTTTAATCTATCTGCTACAAGGCTTGCATTGCCCTGTTTTAACAATTACTGTTTGTTGGATTTTAAAATAAGTGACTTTTTTACATTACTATCTATTTGAGATTTGTTTCTTATGTAGGCGGTCGTTGTTTTGTATTTATGATAAACCACCGGTTATTTTTCCTCATTTTATAACCTAATAACTATCAAATGGAAATTCACATCACCCATCAGGGGCGCACTTTAGCCTCTTTCGAAATCACTCAGGATGGAAATGTTCATCCTATTGGCGCTATTCCTCCGGCCCACGCTGGCGGTAATCCAGCTGCACAGTATGTATGGGGCTCTAACCCGGCTCCACAGCCTTATGCAGGCGGTAATCCAGCTGCACAGTATGTATGGGGATCCAACCCGGCTCCACAGCCTTATGCAGGCGGTAATCCAGCTGCACAGTATGTATGGGGGTCTAACCCGGCTCCACATCCGTACGCAGGCGGTAATCCAGC